>Ga0222427_100104_pt1 | contig 221403 bp, 191 predicted proteins | sample 2B20Ametagenome_FD_182890 | JGI IMG/M metagenome (GOLD analysis project Ga0222427, IMG submission 182890) | Enriched microbial communities from leaf-cutter ant dump, University of Wisconsin, Madison, United States - 2B20A (version 2) | ecosystem: Environmental > Terrestrial > Nest > Insects...
AGGCCTGACCAAGCAGGCCGCGCAGCGCCTGGACGCCATCCAGCAGATGGAGGAGCTGGGCAGCGGCTTCTACCTGGCCATGCACGACCTGGAGATCCGCGGCGCCGGCGAGGTGCTGGGCGAGAACCAGAGCGGCAACATGCTGGAGGTGGGCTTCCAGCTGTACAACGAGATGCTGGCCGAGGCCGTGAAGGCGCTCAAGGCGGGCAAGGAACCCGACCTGCTCAGCCCCCTGAGCGTGACCACCGACATCAACCTGCACGCTCCCGCCCTGCTGCCCGACGACTACTGCGGCGACGTGCACCTGCGCCTGTCGTTCTACAAGAAGCTGGCCACTGCGAAGAACCCCGACCAGATCGACGGCCTGCTCGAAGAGATCGTGGACCGCTTCGGCAAGCTGCCGCCGCAGGCCCAGACCCTCATCGACGTGCACCGCCTGCGCGTGCTGAGCCAGCCCTACGGCGTGGTGAAGGTGGATGCGGCCCCGGGCGTCATCAATATCACCTTCAAGCCCCAGCCGCCCATCGACCCGATGCGCATCATCGAGTTGATCCAGAAGAACCGGCACATCAAGCTGGCGGGCAACGAAAAGCTGCGCATCGAGCGCGAACTGCCCGAAGCCAAGGACCGCGCGCAGATGGTGCGCGACGTGCTGCGCAGCCTGGGCCAGCCGCTGGCGGTGGAGAAAGCATGAGCCAAATTAGCCTCCAGCGCTTATCCAGCAAGCGCTGGAAGCTATCAAAAGCGTAGTCCATAGAACCATGTGGCTCGATGCCTGCATCGCCCTTGCGGCCCTGGCGGCCGCCCTGGCCCTGCGCCCCTGGCGCATGCTCGCCAGCCGCAAGCCCCTGGCCAGCGAGGCCCACGGCGCGCCTTCCGCCCTATGGACGCCGCTGCTCGCCACCCTCGTCCTGCTGCCCTGGCTGTGGGCCCTGCCCACCTTGCACGCCATGCCGCTGCAACTGCAGTGGTCGGGCGCCTGCCTGGTGACGCTGATGCTCGGCTGGCCGCTGGCGGTGCCGGTGCTGCTGGCCGTGGGCGCCATCGCGGGCCTGCTCTCGCCCAGCCTGGGCTGGGACCAGGCGCTGGGCCTGGCCGTGTGGCAGAGCGTGGTGCCGGCCACGCTGGCGCTGCTGCTGGGCGCGCTGCTGCGCCGGCTTACCGGCACGCACCTCTTCGTCTACGTGCTGGGCCGCGCGTTCCTGGGCACGGCGTTGTGCCTCTTCGCGGCAGGCCTGCTGTCGCAGTGGAGCGGCCACGCGCTGCCGGGCGTGGGCGACCAGCTCTCGCTGGTGGCGCGCTGGCTCATGGCCTGGGGCGACGCGGTGGTCACCGGCATGCTGTGCGCGGTGTTCGTGGCGTTCAAGCCCGAATGGCTGGCCACGTGGTCGGACCGGCTGTACTTGCCCAAGCCGAAGTAGCGGACCGCCGCTGGCGCGCATAGCGCCCCGGCGGCTGGCCTGCATGCCGGCTGAAGGCCGTGCTGAACGTGCTGGCGGAACCGTAGCCCACGCGCTCGGCCACCTCGGCGAGCGCAACGTCGCCACGGGCGAGCAGGTCCTTGGCCAGGGCCATGCGCCAGGCCAGGAGGTATTCCATGGGCGGCACGCCGACGGCGCGAAGGAAGCGGTCGAAGAACGCCGAGCGCGAGAGCGCCGCGCTTGCGGCCAGCTCCTGCACCGTCCACGGCCGCGCGGGGTCGCCATGCATGCGGCGCAGGGCCAGGGCGAGCCGGGGGTCGGCCAGCCCGCGCAGCAGGCCCGGCGGCGCGCCCTCGCCGGGGGTGGAGCGCAGGGCCTCGATCAGCAGCACCTCCACGAGCCGCGCCAGCACCAGGTCGCGCCCGTCCCGCGCGGCCACCGACTCGTCCCGCACCAGTTGCACCAGCACCGACAGCCGCGCCATGCCGCGCAGGTGCAGCAGCGCCGGCAGCAGCGACACCAGCAGGGCCGCGTCCGGCGAGTCGAAGGCGAAGTAGCCGCCGAGCATCCGCACCTGCGGGGGGCCGTCGGGCCGCCCATGGCGGATCTCGCCCTCCGGCGCGGGCGCCAGCCGGGGGTCGATGCGCACCGGCACGGCGGGCTCCAGGCCCGACAGGGTGAACCCCGGTGTCGCGGGCATGAGCACGAAGTCCCCGGCCGCGAGCGCGACGGGCTCCAGCCCGTCCACGGCCAGCAGGCAGTCCCCTTCGAGCATCGTGCAGAAGCTGGGCGCGCCGAAATCCGCATAGCGCACCGCCCAGGCCCCCGCGCCGCTGATGAGCTTGGAGTACACGGCGCGCGGGCGCAGCAGCGCGATGACCTCGGAGAGCGGATCGACCATGGTTGGACTCATGCAAATAAATGACGGATCTTGAATTATAGAAAGTCCTGATTCGGGCCGGTATCGTTGCGGCCATGTTCAACCCGACCTTGCAAGGAAACCCCATGCACACCGTACTCATCACTGGCTGCTCCTCCGGCTACGGCCTCGCCACCGCGCGCCTCTTCCACGCCCGGGGCTGGAACGTGGTCGCCACCATGCGCACGCCCCGGCCCGACGTGCTGCCGCCCTCGGAGCGCCTGCGCACCCTGCCCCTGGACGTGACCCGGCCCGACAGCATCGCCGCCGCCATGGAGGCCGCCGGCCCCATCGACGTGCTGGTGAACAACGCGGGCATCGGGCTCTTCGGCGCCTTCGAGGCCACGCCCATGGCCACCGTGCGCGAGGTGTTCGAGACCAACACCTTCGGCATGATGGCCATGGCCCAGGCCGTGCTGCCGCACATGCGCGCCCGGGGGGCGGGGCTGGTGGTCAACGTGACCTCCACCGTGACGCTGGCGCCCATGCCGCTCGTGGCGGCCTACGCCGCGAGCAAGATGGCCATCGACGGCTTCACCGAGTCGCTCGCGCTGGAACTCGCGCCCCTGGGCATCCGCGCGAAGCTCGTCATCCCCGGCTACGGCCCGGGCACGCACTTCACGGCCAACGGGGCGCAGCGCATGCAGGGCCTCGTCCCCGAGGCGTATGCCCCGCTCGCGCAGTCCGCCTTCGCGGCGCTGGGCAGGCTGGCCGCCGTGACCACCGACGCGGACGTGGCCGAGGCCGCATGGCGCGCCGCCAACGACCCGGCCGCCACGCTCCGGTACCCGGCGGGGGCCGACGCGGTCGCGCTCTTCCAGCAGGCATGATCCTGCGCCCGGCCGGCCGGGGATAACATCGCGGGTTCTTTCGATCCGATTCCCGCATTCCCCCATGATCCACGCCACCGAATTCGCCCCCGGCCTCGTCGTCCAGGGCATCACGCCCCCGCTGCGCCTGGCGGACTACAAGCTCATCGCCTTCGACATGGACTCCACCCTCATCAACATCGAGTGCGTGGACGAGATCGCCGATGCCGCCGGCCGCAAGGCCGAGGTGGCCGCCATCACCGAGGCCGCGATGCAGGGCCTGATCACCGACTACAAGGAAAGCCTGCGCCAGCGCGTGGCGCTGCTCAAGGGCGTGACGGTGCAGCACATGGAGCAGGTGTTCGCCGAGCGCCTGCGCTTCAACCCCGGCGCCAGGGAGCTGGTTGCGGCGGCCAAGGCGGCGGGCCTGGCCACGCTGCTGGTTTCCGGCGGCTTCACCTTCTTTGCCGACCGCGTGAAGGTGGGCTTGGGGCTGGACTTCGCGCGCTCGAACATGCTGGAGATGGAAGGCGGCCTGCTCACCGGACGCATGGTGGACCAGCCCTGGGGCGACATCTGCGACGGCGCGGAGAAGCGCCGCACGCTGCTGGAAGTGGCCTCGCTCATGGGCATTGCGCCGGCGCAGGCGATCGCCGTGGGCGACGGCGCCAACGACCTGCCCATGATGGGTGTCGCCGGCCTCTCGGTGGCCTACCACGCCAAGCCCGCCGTGCGCGCGCAGGCTAAGGTGGCCATCAACCAGGGCGGGCTGGACCGCCTGCTCGAAGTGCTGCGCTGATTTCGACAACGCTACGTTGTTGATAGCTGCCAGCGATTTCTGGGCAAGCGCTGGAGCCGTTTTTTATCTTTAGTCCGGTAGGCCCGGCACCCACTGCACCCGGCCGTGCGCCGTGCCGCTGCGCGGCGCGGCCGCCAGGGCCGGGCCGGAGGGCACCAGGTCGGCCAGCGTCACCCCGTCAAGCTCCGCCAGGTAGGCCTGCATGGCGCGGCCCAGCACGCTCTTGAGGCGGCAATGGCTGCTCAGCCGGCACTGGTTGGTGGCGAGGTCGAAGCACTCCACCAGGTTGAAGTCGGTTTCGGTCATGCGCACCACCGCGCCGATGTTGATGTCGGACGCCGGCCGCATGAGCCGCATGCCGCCGCCCCGGCCGCGCGTGGTCTCCAGCAGGCCCTGGGCGGACAGCTGCTGCACGATCTTCATCAGGTGGCTGCGCGATATGCCGTAGCCCTCGGCCACCTCGGTGATGGTCACGGGCTGCTCGCGGCCCTCGGTGGCCGCGCAGTACATGAGCACGCGCAGCGTGTAGTCGGTCCATTGGGTCAGGCGCATGGAACTTGCCCCAGGTCAATTGAAAGATGCATCTTTGTGGCATTTTATTGGATAAAATATTCACACCACATGAATCTTTAAAAGGACCGCCATGAACGCCCGCATCGACTCCCTCCACCCTGCCCTCGGCGCCGACCAACAGATCGGCCAGATCGCCGTGCAGTTGCCCGGCGCGACGGCGGTGTTCCGGCGGCTCAAGCTGGACTTCTGCTGCGGCGGGCAGGTCAGCCTGGCGCGGGCTGCCGCCGAGAAGGGGCTGGACGTGGACGCCGTGCTGGCCGAACTGGCCGCCCTGCAGCGCAGCGATGCCGTGCCCGAGGCCGCGTCCCCCGGCGCGCTCATCGACCATATCCTGGTCCGCTACCACGAGGTGCACCGCGCCCAATTGCCCGAGCTGATCCGCATGGCCCGCCGCGTGGAGGCCGTGCACCGCGACAACCCCCACGTTCCCGCCGGCTTGGCGGACCTGCTGGAGGAGATGCACGAGGAGCTGCTCTCGCACATGGCCAAGGAAGAGCAGGTGCTGTTCCCCATGCTGAAGGCGGGCGGCAACCCCTTCGTGGGCCAGCCCATCCACATGATGCGCGCCGAGCACGTGGACCATGGCGCCGCGCTGGACCAGCTCAACGCCCTCACCCACGACGCCACCCCGCCCCAGGGCGCCTGCAATACCTGGCGCGCGCTGTACGCGGGCATCGCGCAGCTGGGCGACGACCTGATCAGCCACATCCACCTGGAGAACAACGTGCTGTTCCCACAGTTCGAGGCCAGCGCCCCCGCCGCGCAGGGCTGCGGCTCGGTCGGCTGCGGCTGCAGCGGCAACTGAGAACGAACTGGCACACTCGCCCCATGACCGCAGAACACGCGCCAGCGCAGGCACCCAGCGTGGACAGCATCACGCAGCTGGTGCACGCCTTCTATGCCGACGTGCGGCTGGACCCGTTGCTGGGCCCCGTCTTCGAGAAGGCCCTGCACGGCCAGTGGGATGCGCACCTGGCGCGGCTGGTGGACTTCTGGTGCGCGGTGATGCTGGGCATGCGCGGCTTTCGCGGCAACGTGTTCGGCAAGCACATGGCGCTGGGCGGCGTCACGCCCGCACACTTCGCGGCCTGGGTGGGGCTGTGGCAGCGGCACACCAGCCGCCTGTTCGCGCCCGAGGTGGCGCTGGAATTCCAGCAGGCCGCGCACGGCATCGCGCGCAACCTGTTCCGGGGCTATTTCGGCGGCGACCCGGCCTTCGCCGCATCGCCTTGAGCGTCCGCTATCCGCCCGCGCGCTTGACCTTGTGGCCGAGCTTTTGCAGCGCGGCCATCACGCGCTCCACGTGGTCGCCCTGCACCTCGATCACGCCGTCCTTCACCGTACCGCCGCTGCCGCAGGCCGCCTTGAGCTGCTTGCCCAGCTGCGTGAGCGCGGCCTCGTCGGCCAGCACGCCCTTGACCAGCGTCACGGCCTTGCCGCCGCGGCCCTTGGTTTCGCGCGACACGCGCACGGTGCCGTCGCCCGTCGGCAGGGGTTTGTTCTGCCGGCAGATGCACTGCGCCACGGGCTGGCGGCAGCCGGGGCACATGCGGCCCGAGTCGGTGGAATAGACGAGGCCGCCCAGGTCGGCCAGGGACTTCATGGCGCGCGCCCGATCTCGTTTTGCAGCATGTGGAAGTTCAGCAGGCGCGTGGCCAGCAGGGTTTCGGTGAGAAAGCACACCAGCGCCAGCAGGAACGAGGCCACCCCCGCCAGGAAGCCGATCACGGCCAGGCGGTTGGCCTGGAAGCTGGTGGTCTCGCCCAGGAACAGCAGGATGATGGTGGTGCCGATCAGGAACGCGCAGAACGTGAGCAGCCCGATGCAGCCATTGGCCAGCCACCCGCGCAGCCGCAGGTCGGCCAGCTCGCTGTAGGCGCGGGCCAGGAACTCGGGCTCGGCATTGGCGCGGGCGCGGTCTTCCACCAGGCGGGCCCGGTCGATGATGCGGGCCAGCCGCCCGGCCACCGCGCCGATCATGCCGGAGACGGCCGTGAGCAGGAACACGGGCGCCACCGCGAGCTGGATGCCGTGGGTGATGGTGGAAGAGTCGAGGGGCAATGCCATGGTGGGTGCGGATCGTGGAAGCGCCAATTATCGACGGCCTGTCGGCGCCGCCAGCTCCATGCAAGCCCCGTGCCGCACAATCCCGCCATGCCTTTCGCCACCCTCGGGCTGTCCCCCGACCTCGTCCACGCCGCAGCCCGGTTCGGCTTTGCCGCGCCCACGCCCATCCAGTCCGCGGCCATTCCGGCCATCCTGCAGGGGGCGGACGTGCTGGGCGCGGCGCAGACCGGCTCGGGCAAGACCGCCGCCTTCGCCCTTCCGCTGCTGCAGCGCCTGCAGCCTCCACCGCAGGGGCAGCAGCCCGGGCCGCGCCGGGTGCGCGCGCTGGTGCTGGCGCCCACGCGCGAGCTGGCCGCCCAGGTGGGCGAGGTGCTGCGCGGCCTAGCCGGGCACCTGCCCCGGCCGCCCAAGGTGGCCGTGGTGTTCGGCGGCGTGTCGATCAACCCGCAGATGATGGGCCTGCGCGGCGGCGCCGACGTCGTGGTGGCCACGCCGGGGCGCCTGCTGGACCTGGTGGAGCACAACGCACTGCGCCTGTCCGCCGTGGAATGCCTGGTGCTGGACGAGGCCGACCGCCTGCTCGACCTGGGCTTTGCCGAGGAGCTGCAGCGCGTGCTGGCCCTGCTGCCGGCGCGGCGGCAGAACCTGTTTTTCTCGGCCACCTTCCCGGCCGCCGTGCAGGCGCTGGCCGACGGGCTGCTGCGCGAGCCGGTGCGCGTGGAAGTGGCCCAGGAACCGGGCAGCGGGCCCGCCATCGACCAGCGCGCCATCGCCGTCGATGCGAAGCGCCGTACGCAGCTGCTGCGCCATCTGGTCCAGGCGCACGGCTGGCCGCGCGTGCTGGTGTTCGTGGCCACGCAGTACGCGGCCGAGCACGTGGCCGAAAAGCTCTACCAGGCCGGCATCTACGCCACGCCCTTCCATGGCGGGCTGAGCCAGGGCGCGCGCACCCAGGTGCTGCAGGAGTTCAAGGACGAGCGCTGGCAGGTGGTGGTGACCACCGACCTGGCGGCGCGCGGCATCGACATCGCGCAGCTGCCCGCCGTGGTCAACTATGACCTGCCGCGCTCGGCGGTGGACTACGTGCACCGCATCGGGCGCACCGGCCGCGCGGGCGAGAGCGGCGTGGCCGTGAGCTTCGTGACGGCCGATGCCGAGGCGCATTTCCGCCTGATCGAGAAGCGCCAGGGCCTCGCCCTGCCGCGCGAGCAGCTGGCGGGCTTCGAGCCCACCGAGGCGCCCGCCCCCGCGGCCAAGGGCGCCGGCGGCATCAAGGGCAAGCGCCCGAGCAAGAAGGACAAGCTGCGGGCGGCAGCGGCAACGGCAACGCCTGCGAAAGATTTTCATTCCCACGCGAAAACCCCGGTGCCAAAATAGCGCGCAACCCTTTCTTGGCGATTCCCGGCCGGCCCATGCTCCCTGATCTTCGTTTGCTGCACGCACTGCCAGCGGCGGTGCTGGTCACCCAGGAAGGGGCCATCCGCTTCGCCAACGCCGCGGGCGCGCAGTTGCTGGGGGCGGCCAGCCCGGAAGACCTCCTCGGCCGCATCCTGAGCGACTTCGTGCACCCCTTCGACCAGCGCCGCTCCAGCCACCGCGTGCAGCAGGTGGCCGGGCCCGAGCAGGCGGGGCGGCCCAACAAGCCCTCGGAGTTCCGCGTGCGCACCCGGCAGGGTGAGCTGCGCATGGTGCTGGTCAGCAGCGTGGCCATCGAGTGGAACGGCGCCCCTGCCGTGCTGATGAGCGGCATGGACATGACGCACCAGAGCGAGATCGAGGAGCAGCTGCGCGAGAGCGAGCAGAACTTCCGCCGCCTGTTCGACAACATGCAGGACGTGTACTACCGCACCGACGCGCAGGGCGTGGTGCAGCACGTGGGCCCGGGCGTGCGGCGCGTGCTGGGCTACGAGCCGCACGAGATCGAGGGCCGCACGGCCGAGTCGTACTACCCGCACAGCTCGGACCGCGACGCGTTCAAGGCCGCCATCCTGGCGCACGGCGAGGTCGCGGACTTCCCCGGCCAGATGGTGCGGCGCGACGGGCAGATCATCGACATCTCCATCAGCAGCCACGCGCTGTACGACCACGCCGGCAACTTCGCGGGCGTGGAGGGCATCTACCGCGACGTGACGCAGCGCAAGAACCTGGAGCGCGAGCTGCAGCGCCTGGCCACCACCGACATGCTCACCGGCATGGCCAACCGCCGCGCGTTCCTGGAATGCGCCGAGTCGGTGTACGCGCACTCGCGCGGCAACGGCGAGCCGCTCACGCTGCTGATGCTGGACCTGGACCATTTCAAGACCATCAACGACCGCTTCGGCCACCTGGAGGGCGACCGCGCGCTGGCGGCCTTCGCCCACGCCGTGAAGGGCCAGCTGCGCGCCAGCGACTCCGTGGGCCGCCTGGGCGGCGAGGAGTTCGGCGTGCTGCTGCCGCTGACCGCGCTGGCCGAAGGCGTGGAGGTGGCAGCGCGCATCCTGCAGGGCGTGCGCGCGCTGCAGCTCGCCGACGAGGCCGGCCACGCCTACCGCATCACGGCCAGCCTGGGCGTGGGCGCGTTCCGCCAGAGCGACCGCAGCCTGCGCGACGTGCTGGACCGCGCGGACCAGGCGCTCTACCTGGCCAAGCGCCGGGGGCGCGACCAGATCGCGGGGCACGAGGAAGAAGTCAGCAGCCCCTGAGCGGACTGCTATAAGAAAAGAAGCTGCTTGCGCTTTCTGTTACTTGATTCCAGATGGAAAACCATTTGAAACCCAGGAATGGAAAGCGCTGGCAGCTCACTTTTTTGATGATCCGCCGCTACAATGCCGCCGCCAGCCGCGCCGCCTGGTCGATGGCGCGCTTGGCATCCAGCTCGCCCGCCTCCAGCGCGCCGCCGATCCGGTGCGGCCTGCGGCCCTGGGCCTCCAGCGCCTGCGCGAGGCTGAAGAGCGGCACCTGGCCGGCGCAGAGCACCACGGTGTCGCAGGGGATCCAGGTCGGGTCCTCGCGCTGCTCGCCATAGGAGACGAGCAGGCCCTCGTCCCCGATGCGCTCATAGTTCACGCCGCCCACCATCTCCACCTGCTTCATCTTGAGAGCGGTGCGGTGGATCCAGCCCGTGGTCTTGCCCAGCCCCGCGCCCAGCTTGCCCTTCTTGCGCTGCAGCAGCGTCACGTGGCGCGCGGGCGGCGTGGCGTGCGGGCCCGTGGGGCTGAGGCCGCCGCGCGCCTCGGCCGGGTCGGTGATGCCCCATTCGGCCTGCCACGCGGGCAGATCAAGGGTAGTGGAGTGGCCCTGGTGCACCAGGAACTCGGCCACATCGAAGCCGATGCCGCCCGCGCCAACGATGGCCACGCGCTCGCCCACGGGCTTGCCGTGGCGCAGCACGTCGATGTAGCTCAGCACCTTGGGGTGGTCCTGGCCGGGGATCTTCGGGTCGCGCGGCTCTACGCCGGTGGCGACCACCACCTCGTCGAAGTCCGCGAGGTCGGCGGCCTGCACGCGCTGGTTCAGGTGCAGGTGCACGCCCGTGTCCTCCACGCGCGTGGCGAGGTAGCGCAGCATCTCGTGGAACTCCTCCTTGCCCGGGATCACCTTGGCCATGTTGAGCTGGCCGCCGATGGCGGGGGCGGCGTCGAACAGGTGCACCTCGTGCCCGCGCTCGGCCGCCACCGTGGCGGCCGTGAGGCCCGCGGGCCCGGCGCCGACCACGGCGATGCGCTTGCGGGCCGTGGCTGGGCGGTAGACCAGCTCCGTCTCGTGGCAGGCGCGCGGGTTGACGAGGCAGCTACTCGTCTTGTTCTGGAACACGTGGTCCAGGCAGGCCTGGTTGCAGGCGATGCAGGTGTTGATGCGGTCGGCCCGGCCCTGCTCCGCCTTCTTCACGAACGCGGCGTCGGCCAGCAGCGGGCGCGCCATGGAGACCATGTCGGCGCAGCCCTCGGCCAGCACCTGCTCGGCCACCTCGGGTGTGTTGATGCGGTTGGACGTGACCAGCGGCGTGGCGATGCCCGCCGCCGCGAACTCGGCCTTCATCTTCTGCGTGACCCAGGCGAACGCCGCGCGCGGCACGCTGGTGGCGATGGTCGGCACGCGCGCCTCGTGCCAGCCGATGCCGGTGTTCACGATGCTCGCGCCGCCCGTGGCCACGGCCTTGCCCAGGGTCACGATCTCGTCCCACGCGCTGCCGCCGGGCACCAGGTCGATCATCGACAGGCGGTAGATGATGATGAAGTCCGGCCCCACGGCCTCGCGCATGCGCGCGACGATCTCCACCGGCAGGCGCATGCGGTGGCTGTAGTCGCCGCCCCAGGCGTCCGTGCGCAGGTTGGTGGCCTGCGAGAGGAACTGGTTGATGAAGTAGCCCTCCGAGCCCATCACCTCCACGCCGTCGTAGCCCGCCTCGCGCGCCTTCACGGCGCAGCGGACGAAGGCGCGGATCTGCCGCTCCACGCCCCGGGCCGACAGCGCGAACGGCGTGAACGGCGAGATGGGCGACTGCAGCCGCGACGGCGCCACCGCCAGCGGGTGGTAGGCGTAGCGGCCCGTGTGCAGGATCTGCAGCGCGATCTTGCCGCCCGCCGCGTGCACCGCCTCCGTCACCACGCGGTGGCGCTTGGCCGCGCCCGAGGTGGCCAGCGTGCCCGCGAAGGGCTTGGCCCAGCCCGCGATGTTGGGCGCGAAGCCGCCCGTGACGATCAGCCCCACCCCACCCTCGGCCCGCTCGCGGAAGTAGGCGGCCATGCGCGAGAGGTCGCGCCCGTCCTCCAGCCCCGTGTGCATGGAGCCCATGAGCACGCGGTTCTTGAGGGTGGTGAAGCCCAGGTCGAGCGGCGCGAGCAGGTGCGGATAGAGCGCGTGGCCGGGAGCGGCGGTGGTGGAAAAAGTCATGGAAGGATCGTGGGAGTAGAAAATTTTTCTAGAACTTTATTCTAGAATCCCGTTCCATGGCAAGCCGCACATCCCCCGCCCCGGAGGCGACCGACCGCCGCCAGGAGATCCTGAACGCCGCCTTGGCCTGCGCCGCCGAGGGCGGCGTGGACGCCGTCACCATCGACGGCGTGCGCGCGCGCTGCGGCGCGAGCGTGGGCAGCATTTATCACCACTTCGGCAACCGCGACGGCATCATGGCCGCGCTGTTCTTCGACATCTACCACGACCAGTCGCGCTGCGTGCAGGCGCAGCTGGACGCCGCGCGCGGCGTGCGGGCCGGCGTGCGCGCGCTGGTCACGGGCTATCTGGATTGGGTGGCGGCGCAGCCGGAGCGGGCGCGCTTTCTGTTCCAGGCGCGCGGCGCAGTGGCCGCGAGCCCGCGCACGCCGGACCTGGCCGAGGCGGCGCGGCGACGCAACCAGGCGCTGGTGGCGTGGTTCGAGCCGCACCGCCAGTCCGGTGCCGTGCGCGACCTGCCCTGCGAGCTGATGCCTTCGCTGGTGATGGGCCCGGTGCAGAGCTACTGCCGCGCGTGGCTGTCGGGCCAGGGCGGCCTGCCCTCGCCGGTCACCTACCGCGAGGAGCTGGCGGATGCGGCGTGGCGGTCCGTCAAGGCTCAGTAGTGCGGCGGAAGTTCATCGCGCAGGTTGCGCGGACCGCCCTGCCCAGCTTCGGGCATCTGCCGGCGCAACTGGATGACCTCCTGCGCGAGCCGGTCGATCAGTTGCTGCTGCTGGTAGATCGTCAGGTTGAGCTGGTCCAGCAGGTCTTCGGTGAAGCTGGCCTTGATCTCCAGCGCTTCGATGCGCTGGGCGAGGAGGTCTTGCGTGTTGTCTTGGGTCATGGCGTCGATTCGACCAGATGGAGCTGGCTGGGCTGGTCCAGCAGCCACTCGGTCAGCGCCACGGTGCAGAGGATGTCTTCGTTCAGCGGCAGGTCCTTGCCCAGCACGAACCGCAGCAGGATGAAGCCCTGGCGCCCGCCGCGCTCGATGGGGCGGAAGGCATCGCCCCATGAATGGGCCTGGTAGGAGAAGCGCGACGCATAGCCCTCGCGCCGGTCCGGCGGCCAGCACGCGATGCGCGCGCCCGGCCCGCCCTCCCGCCAGGGCCGCGCGTCCTGCGGGTCGATATAAAGCTCCACCTCGAAGGCCGTGGGCTGCGCGCGCCGCAGCGCAATGCCGGACACCGCCCGGCTGTCATTGACCTGCATCAGCGTGCGCGAGAAGACCGGCGCGAAGGCCTTGCCGTCCAGCACCCGCACGCGGCGGTTGGCGCCCTGCAGCTCGGCCGTGCGCTGCGCATAGGCCCGGGCCACGCAGTCCTGGCTTTCGCAGCGGTTGCGTGCGCGCAGCCAGCGCAGTTGCCCGGCCCGCAGGGCAGCCAGGGCGGCATCGCCGTCGGGCTTGGCCTGGGCGGTGCGGTAGATCTCGGACAGGCGCAGGTCGGCCTGCATCAGCTCCGGGCTGGCGCAGATCCAGTGCTCCACCACCTTCTCGGCCTGCCGGCAGTCGAAGCCTGGGGTGGGCGCATCGCCGCCCTGGGCGCTGGCGGCCGTGCCGCACAGCAGGCCCAGCCACAGCAGCGACGACCAAGCCAGCGCCTTCATGGCGGTGGCGTCCGTCAGAGGGCCTGGCCCAGGCGCGCCACGCCTTCGCGGATCTTGTCCACGCCCACGGTGGCGAACGACAGGCGCAGCGTGGCGTGGTCGGGGTGGGCGCAGAAGAACGGCGTGCCGGGCACGAAGGCCACGCCCTTCTCGATGGCGCGCTTGGCCAATACGTTGCCGTCATTCACCTTCCCGCCCGCGCCGGTGAGGCGCGCCCACACGAACAGGCCGCCCTGGGGCTGCACGAACTCGATGGCGTCGCCCAGATCGCTGCGCAGCGCGTCGCCCATGGCCTGGGCACGCTCGGCGTACACCTTGCGCACGCGCGCCAGCGTGGCGGGCATGCGGCCGGCCTTGAGGTACTGCGCGGCCGTGGCCTGGGCGAAGGTGCTGGTGTGCGCGTCGCTGAACTGCTTGCACATGGTGGCCTTGGCGAGCAGGTCGGAAGGGGCCACCATCCAGCCCACGCGCAGGCCGGGCGAGAGCACCTTGCTCAAGGAACCGCAGTGCACCAGCAGCTCGCGGCTGCCGGGCACGCTGGCCGACAGGTTGAGCAGGCTGGGCGGGGGCGCGTCGCCAAAGTACAGGTCGCCGTAGGGGTCGTCCTCCACGATCAGCGTGCTGTGCTTCACGGCCATCTCCAGCACGGCCTTGCGGCGTTCCAGGCTCAGCATGGCGCCGCTGGGGTTGCCGAAGGTGGGGATCAGGTAGACGAACTTGGGCTTGTGCTCGGCGATGAGCTTTTCCAGTTCATCGGTCTTCACGCCGTGGCCGTCGATGGGTGCGCTGATCAGCTCGGCGCCGTAGAGGCGGAAGCACTGGATGGTGGCCAGGAAGGTGGGGCCTTCCACGATCACCTTGTCGCCGGGGCTGATGAGCGTCTTGCCCAGCAGGTCCAGCGCCTGCTGGCTGCCGGTGGTGACGATGAGGTTCTCGGGCGCGAGCTGGGTGGCGCCCTTGGCGGCCATGAAGGCGGCGAGCTGTTCGCGCAGGGGCTGGTAGCCCTCGGTGGCGCCGTACTGCAGCGCGGCGCCGGGTTCCTCGGCCAGGGCCTTGTTGCTGGCTTCGCGGATGCCGTCCACGTCGAACATGGCGCTGTCCGGGAAACCGCCCGCGAAGCTGATGATGCCGGGCTTGCCCAGCAGCTTGAAGAGCTCGCGGATGGCGGAGGTTTCTACGTTGTTCAGGCGGTCGGCGAATTGCATGGCGTGGACAAAAGGGGGTTGGCGAAGAATCCCGCATTGTCGCCAATTGGCGTGCAGGTTTCCTGCCTTCCCGTGCCGGGCCGGGTTTGCTCAGTCCACCCGGATGTCGGCGCGCGCCGCCACCGCGCGCATCACGGGCAGCTCGCGCTCGATGCGTGCGCGCAGGCCGTCGCCGTTGGCCCACGACGGCGTCAGGCCCAGGTCCACGAGCTTCTTGCGGAATTCGGCGGACGCCATGGTGTCGGCCAGGGCCTTCTCCAGCTTCTTCTGCACGGGTGCGGGCAGGCCGGCGGGGCCGACGAAGGCGAACCACGACCCCATGTCGAAGCCGGGGTAGCCGCTCTCGGCCACCGTGGGCACGTTGGGCAGCAGGGGCAGGCGCTGCGGGCTCAGGGCCGCGATGGGCTTGATCTTGCCGGCCTTGATGAGCGGCGTGGAGGCCACCACCGTGTCCACCGCGAACTGCACCTGCCCGCCCATCAGCGCCGTGAGGTTGGGCGAGCTGCCGTTGAAGGGCACGTGCAGCATCTGCATGCCGGTGGTGGACTTGAGCACCTCGCCCCCGAAGTGCACCGACGAGCCGGTGCCGTAGGAGCCATAGGAGAACTTGTCGGGCGCGGCCCTGGTCCGCGCGATCACGTCCTTGAGCGTGCTGCCCGGCGTGTCGTTGTGCGCCACGAGCAGCAGCCCCATGTCGGCCACCAGGCCCAGCGGCGTGAAGCTGCGCACGGGGTCGTACGGCAGGTTGGTGCGGATGGCCGGGTTCAGCGTGAGCGTGGTGTTGGCGCCCAGCAGGGTGTAGCCATCGGCCGGCGCCTTGGCCACCAGGGACGCCGCCACCACGGTGCCCGCGCCGGGCTTGTTCTCCACCACCATGGGCTGGCCCAGCCGCTCGCCCAGGGCCGTGGCCAGCAGGCGCCCCAGGATGTCGGTGGCGCCGCCAGGCGCGAAGGGCACGATGAGCTTGACGGGGCGGTCGGGGTAGTTCTGCGCCAGCGCCAGGGCGGGCATTGCCAGCGCGAGCGCGCCGGCCAGGAGGTGCGAGACGAAGCGGGAACGCAGCATGGGGGGAATCTCCAGGAACAGGAATCGACGGGGGGAACGGGTTCGCATCAGCCCAGCAGCAGCGGGCTCATGACACGGGCATGGCCGCTGGCCTGGTCGTAGGCATGGCCGATCTGCAGCACGGCGGCGTCGGCCTGCGGCGGGCCGATGATCTGCAGCCCCGCAGGCAGCCCGGCCGGCCCGAAGCCCGCGGGCGCCGCCAGCGCGGGCAGGCCGGCCATGGTGGCGGGCACCACGGCCTGCATCCAGCGGTGGTAGGTGTCCATGGCGCGCCCGCCCACCGCGTGGGGCCAGTCCAGCGCGGCATCGAAGGGGAAGACCTGGGCGGCCGGCATGACCAGGAAGTCGAATTGCGCGAACAGCCCGCGCAGCACCTGGTACCAGGCCGAACGCACGCGCGCCGCGTCGTACAGCTGCAGAGCCGTGAGGCGCAGGCCGTGCTCGATCTCCCACACCGCCTCGGGCTTGAGCAGCGCATGCGTGGCCGGGTCGCGGTACAGAGCGACGTTGGCGCCCGCCACGCTGAAGCTGCGCAGGTCGACCCAGGCGCGCCAGAGCTGCTCCAAGTCGTACGCGGGCACCACGGATTCCACCGCGCAGCCCACGCTGCGGAAATGCGCCAGCGCCTGCTCGCAGGTTTCCAGCACGCCGGGCTCGGTGGGCAGGTGGCCGCCCAGGTCGCCCAGCCAGCCGATGCGCGCGCCGCGGAAGTCGCGCTCCAGGGGCCGGCCGAAGGCGGCCACGTCCTCGTGCCGGCGCGTGAGCGGCAGGCGCGCGTCGAAGCCCGCCTGCACGGACAGCAGCAGTGCCAGGTCGGGAATGTTGCGCGCCATCGGCCCGGCCACGCTGAACTGCTGGAAGAACACCTCCTCGCCCGGCCCGTGCGGCACCAGCCCGAACGAGGTGCGCAGCCCGTACACGTTGTTGAACGCCGCCGGCGTGCGCAGCGAGCCCATCATGTCCGAGCCGTCGGCCACGGGCAGCATGTGCAGCGCCACGGCCACGCCGGCGCCGCCGCTGCTGCCACCGGCGGAGCGGGCCGGGTCGAAGGCGTTGCGCGTGGTGCCGTACACCGCGTTGTAGGTGTGCCCGCCCAGGCCGAACTCGGGCGAGTTGGTGCGGCCGATGAACAGCGCGCCGCCCGCGCGCATGCGCTCGTACACCACCGCGTCGGCGGCCGAGACCTGCCCCGCGAAGATCGGGGAGCCGCGCGTGGTGACCATGCCGGCGGCGGGCATGATGTCCTTGGGCGCCTGCGGAAAGCCGTGCAGCGGCCCCAGGCTCTGGCCTCGGGCCAGCTGCGCGTCGCGCTCGGCGGCCAGCGTGTGCAGCGCGTCGCGGTCGGCCAGGGCCACCACGGCGTTGACCACGGGGTTCAGGCGGTCCACCTGGGCCAGGTAGGCGTCGAGCACTTCCACGCACGACACCTCGCGGGCGTGGATGGCGTGCGACAGGTCCGTGGCGGTGTGGGCCACGATACCTGCGGGCGCGGCAGGTGCGGCAGGAAAAGCGGGCGAATGTGTCATTTCGAAGTCAGCATAAGCAGGCGTATGCGTTTCGACAATCGACGTTTTATTAATCTATCCTTGCGTTTTATGCAAACCATACGGAGAAGCCGCCCATGCTTTCAAGCCGCCTGCAGGACACCGCCCTGCGCTATTTCCTGGAAGTGGCGCGCAGCGGCTCGGTGAGCGAGGCCGCCGCGCGGCTGAACGTGTCGCCCTCGGCCGTGAGCCGGCAGGTGGCGGCGCTGGAGGACCTGCTGGGCGTGCCGCTGTTCGACCGCCGCCCGCGCGGCATGGCGCCCAGCGCCGCCGGCGAGCTGCTGGCCGCCCATGCCCGGCGCGGCGCGCTGGAGGCCGACCGCGTGGTCTCGGACATCCGCGCCTTGCAGGGGCTGCGCACCGGGCTCGTGCGCCTGTGCAGCTCGGCCGGCTTCGCCATCGAGTTCCTGCCGCGCGTGATGGCGCAGTTCCGCACGCAGTACCCGGGCATCCAGTTCCACGTGCGCGTGGCCAGCCCGGCGGCCGTGACCACGGCGGTGCTCCATGGCGACGCGGACATCGGCCTCACCTACAGCCGCTCGGCCGAGCGCGACATCACCGTGCAGCACCGCGAGGCTTCGCCCGTGATCGCCATCATGCGGCCCGACCACGCGCTGGCGCGCCTCGACTCGGTGACGCTGGCGCAGATGCACCCCTACCCCATCGCGCTGCCCGAGCGCGACAACACCGTGCGCCAGCTGTTCGACATCGGCTGCAGCCAGCGCTGCCTGGTGTTCGAGCCCGCGCTGGTGTGCAACCATTTCGAGACGCTGACGCACTTCGTGCTGCACGGGGGCGGGCTGTCGATATCGGGCGAAGTGACGGTGCGCGACCGCGTCCGGCGCGGCGAGCTGCACGCCGCCCAGATCCGCGAACGCGGCATGAGCGCACGTGCCATCGAACTGCAGACGCTGAGCGGGCGCACCCTGCCCGCCGCGGTGCGCATGTTCCTGGAATTCCTGCAAGGGCAGTTGCAGGACAATGCGGCGCCCGCGCATTCCTGAAAAAACCACCCGCCCCACCATGAAGACGTCCGAGATCGAGCCCTTCTTCGCCGCCCTGAAGGCGGCCAACCCCACGCCCAACACGGAGCTGGAGTACACCAGCGTGTTCGAGCTGCTGGCCGCCGTGCTGCTGTCCGCCCAGGCCACCGACGTGGGGGTGAACAAGGCCACGCGCAAGCTGTTCCCGGTGGCGGGCACGCCGCAGGCCATCCTGGACCTGGGACTGGAGCGGCTGGAGGGCTACATCAAGACCATCGGCCTGTACCGCACCAAGGCCAAGAACCTGATGGAGACCTGCCGCATCCTCGTGGAGCGGCACGGCGGCGTGGTGCCGCGCACGCGCGAGGAACTGGAAGCGCTCCCCGGCGTGGGCCGCAAGACGGCGAACGTGGTGCTCAACGTGGCCTTCGGCCAGCCCACCATGGCCGTGGACACGCACATCTTCCGCGTGGGCAACCGCACGGGCCTGGCGCCCGGCAAGAACCCGCTGGCGGTGGAGATGCAGCTGATGAAGCGCGTGCCGCCCGCCTACGCGGTGGATTCGCACCACTGGCTCATCCTGCTGGGCCGCTACGTGTGCCAGGCGCGCAAGCCGCGCTGCTGGGAGTGCGTGGTGGTGCCCTGGTGCGACTTCGAGCCCAAGACGCCGGCGCCTTGAAAACTACTATTTTGATAGCTGCCAGCGCTTTCTGGATAAGCTCTGGAGGCCAAAAATACCCAAAACCCTAGACGCGGGCCACGGCATGCCCGCGCAGCCAGGCGGCAAAGGCTTCTTCAGAGATGTCGCCAGCGGCGACGGCGAGCATGGTGAGCACGCACGATGCATCGTCCGCAGTGAGCGTCCACCCGTTCAAACGCAGAAACAGTTCTGCCGCCACAAAGCCCGTGCGCATGTTTCCTTCGAGCCCCCGTCAAACCGCTGCGGCCACTCCCAGCGCAGCTATTGCACCCGACACCCCCGCCCACGCCACATCAAACCCCGCCGCCTTGCGCTCGGGCGGCACCGGGTGCGCGCGCAAGGCCCAGTGCGCGCCCGCCACCACGCTGTCGATCACCGGCACCGCCACCTGCGGCTGCACGGCGGCGACCATGCCGGCCAGCCCCGCCCCGCCCAGGATGACGGACTGCACGCCCATCTGCCGCACCACGTCGCGGCAGGCCTGGGCCAGCAGCGTGCGCGCGGCCACCGGGTCGGCCGCGAGCTGCGCGCCTGTGGGGGCCACGGTGTGGATGCCCGCGAGCAGCGGGGCATGGCCCAGGGCCTGTGCCAGGCGCTGCAGCATGGGGCCCCAGCGCTCGCCGCCGGTGACGATGGCATAGCGGCCATGGCGCGCGGCTTCGATGAACGAGGCCTCGGCCAGCCCCGTCACCGGCACGGGGCTGCTCTCGCGCAGCGCCATGAGGCCGGGGTCGCCAAAGCAGCCGATGAGCACGGCATCGGGTTGCTGCCACGGCTGGACCAGATCGTGCGCCCAGGCATCGAGCGCCGCATGGGCCGCCACGGCGTAGCTGGCCTCGCAGGCGATGTAGGGCGCGCCAAAGCGGGCCGTGGCCGTGCGCACGGCCACGTGCAGGCCCGCAGCGGCCTGCACGTGCTGCTGCAGCAGCGCGCTCACGGGGGCCGAGGTGTTGGGGTTGATGACCAGCAGGTGGCGCACCAGGGTCATCCCAGCAGGCGGACCAGGTCGGGGGCTTCGCTGGCGGGCGGCGTGAACTCCAGCTGCGATTCGATGCGCGCCAGGTGCTCCACCATGCGCCGCGCGGCCTCCCTGGCGTCGCGCAGGCGGATCGCGTCGATGAGCGCGCGGTGCTCGCGGCAGCCGCAGGCCGTGGCCTCCTCGCGCTCACGTGCGTGGCTGGGGCTGTAGGTCATCAGGATGAGCGAGGTGCGCGACACCAGCTCGCGCAGGATGCGCCCCAGCGTCTGGTGGCCCGCCGCCTGCGCGATGTGCAGGTGGAAGTCGCCCGACAGGCGGATGGCGCGGCGCATGTCGCCGCTGGCGCGCGCGGCCTCCTCGTCGTCGATGCAGGTGCGCAGCGAGGCAATGTCGGCGCCGGTGGCGTTGGCGATGAACAGCTCGACCAGGCGCGGCTCCAGCAGGCGGCGGGCCTCGAACACTTCCAGCGCCTCCTGCGGCGTGGGCTGGGCGATGGAGGCGCCCCGGTTGGGCGTGAGCGTGACCACCTGTTCGTTGGCCAGCCGCACCAGCACCGGCCGCACGCGCGTGCGCGAGACGCCGAAGGCGGCCGCCAGCTTGTCTTCCACCAGCTTGGTGCCGGGCGGCAGGCGGTGGTCCAGGATGGCCGACACCATGCGGTCGTACATGTCGTTGTCGCTGAGCTGGCCGGGTGCTTCAGGCGGCGGTGGCTGCACGGGTTCGGCGGCTGCGGCACGCGTGCGCCGGGGCTTCTGGGTGGTCGCTGTCATAGGGGTGCCGTTTTACCCGGAACGGCCCTTGCGCCTGCGCCCCAGGGCCCACACCAGCGCCAGCGTGACGCCCATGACCACGAACGAGACCGCCGTGGTCAGCGTGCCCAGCGCATAGATCGACGGCGTGGTGACCGTGCTGGTCAGGCCCTGCAGCTCCAGCGGCAGCGTGTTCACGTCGCCGATGGCCTGCGAGGTGCGCGCGATCTCGTCCCAGCTCAGGGTGAAGCCGAACATGCCGATGCCCACCACCGACGGCGCGATCAGCGGCAGCACCACGTGCACGAAGCCCTGCCACGGCGTGGCGCCCAGGTCGCGCGCGGCCTCTTCGTAGGCCGGGTTGAAGCGGTTGAACACCGCGAACATGATGAGCAGGCCGAAGGGCAACGTCCACGTGAGGTGCGCGCCCAGCGCCGAGGTGAACAGGCCGAGCGAGGTGCCGTAGCCCTCCAGCGCGCCCTCCATGCCCAGCCATTCCAGCGCGGCCTTGATGCCGCTGTCGATGAGCCGGAACTCCAGCCCGATGCCCAGCGACACGATGATGGACGGCATGATGAGGCTGGCCACCACGATGAAGAACAGCGTGTTGCCGCCCGCGAGCCGCTTGCGGAACGCCAGGCCCGCGAGCACCGACAGCACCACGGTGCACAGCATCACCGCCAGCCCCAAGCCCAGCGAACGCCACAACGCCGCGCCGATGTCCACCACGCCCAGCCCCTCGGCCAGCTTGCGGAACCAGTGCAGCGAGAGGCCGCGCAGCGGGAACGTGAGCCCGCCCTCGGGGCCCTGGAAACTCAGGATGAAGATGACCAGCATGGGCCCGTACATGAACAGCACGAACAGGCTGAACACGGCGGCCAGGGGCCAGAAGCTGGCAGGACGTTTTTCGCGTACGCGCATGTCAAAGCTCCTTGCGGATGTCCACGAGGCGCGTCAGCCCCCAGATGATCATGAGCACCACGGCCAGCAGGATCACCGCATTGGCCGCCGCCAGCGGGAACTGCAGGTAGGACGTCTGCACCTGGATGATCTTGCCCACCGATGCGATCTGCTGCCCGCCCATCACGCCGATGGTGACGAAGTCGCCCATGACGATGGTGATGACGAAGATCGAGCCGATGAGGATGCCGGTGCGCGAGAGCGGCACGACCAAGTTCCACAGCGTCTGCCAGCCGCTGGCGCCGCTGTCGCTGGCGGCCTCGATGAGGCTGCGGTCGATGCGCATCATGCTGTTGAAGATGGGCACGATCATGAACATGGTGTACAGGTGCACGAAGGCCAGCACCACCGAGAAATCGGAGAACAGCAGCCACTCGATGGGCGTCTCGATGAGGTTCATGCCGATGAGCGTCTGGTTCACCAGGCCATTGCGCCCCAAGAGCGGCACCCATGAGATCATGCGGATCACGTTCGATGTCCAGAACGGGATCGTGCACAGCACGAACAGCAGCGTCTGCATGCCCGCCGAGCGCACGTGGAACGCCAGGAAGTACGCCACGGTGAAACCGATCACCAGCGTGATCAGCCACACCAGGAAGCTGAACTTGAGCGTGGAGTAGTACGTCTTGAGCGTGACGCACAGGCCTTCCGACGCATCGCCGCAGCCCGCGAAGATCGACATATAGTTCTTGAACGTGAAGCCGGGCAACAGCTCGTACTCGTTGAAGTCCCAGAAGCCGACCATCACGATCAGCGCGAGCGGGACCAGGAAGAACAGCGCGAACACCGCCGTGAACGGCGCGGCCTGCCACCAGGCGGCGATGCTGTGCACGGGTGCCGGAGCGGCGTGGATGGGGGGCGCGGCAGTGCTCATGCTGTCCTCAGGTTTTCATCAGGCCGCTACGAACTCGTTCCACTTCTGGACCATGTAGTTGTTTTCATCCATCAGCGCATTCCAGCAGGCGATGCCGCCCATGCGCGATTCGTAGCTGCCGCCGTCGCGCACTGCACCGGCCTTGGCCAACACGTCGCCATTGGGGCTCTTGATGTCCTGCGTGGCGGGTTTTCCTTCCATCCAGTACGCCCACTCGTAGGCTTCCATCTTGGCCTTGGCGGTCTCCAGCACGGCGCTGTAGTAGCCCTGGCGGTTCAGGTAGGCACCGGCCCAGCCGTCCAGGAACCAGTTGATGAACTCATACGCACCGTCGAGCTTCTTGCCCGACAGGGTCGCCGGCAGGCCGAAGCCGGCGGCCCAGGCGCGGTAGCCCTCCTTGAGCGGCTGGAAGTTGCAGGCGATGCCCTTGGTGCGCACGGCGGTCACGGCGGGGCTCCACATGGACTGGATCACCACCTCGCCCGAGGCCATGAGGTTCACCGACTCGTTGAAGTCCTTCCACAGCGCGCGGAACTGGCCCTGCTTCTTCGCCTCGATCAGGGTCTTGATCGTGAGGTCGATCTCCTTCTTCGTCATGTTGCCCTTGTCGGGGTACTTGTACAGCCCCAGGGCCTCCACCACCATGGCCGCGTCCATGATGCCGATGGAGGGGATGTTCAGAATGGCAGTCTTGCCCTTGAATTCGGGATTGAGCAGCTCGGCCCAGGAGTCGATGGGCCGCTTGATGAGGTCTGGACGGATGCCCAGCGTGTCGGCGTTGTACACGGTGGGGATCAGGCTCATGAACTGCGTGGGTGCAGCAGCGAACTTCTTGGACTTTTCGCCTTCCAGGTAGATCACCTTCTTGGGCGCCGTGCCCTGGTCGCCCACGGCCTTGCCCGCCACCTGGCCGGTGGTGAACAGCGTGGTGATCTTGTCGGCGTTCTTGATGCGCTTGGTGTCGATGCCCTTCAGGTTGCCCGTGGGCACGATCTTCTTGAGCGAGAAGTACTCGGTGTCGATCAGATCGAAGCTGTTGGGCGCGGTCACCGCGCGCTTGGTCACGTCGTCCGTGGTCACGGCCACGTACTGGATCTCAATGCCCGTGTCGGCCTTGAACTTCTCGGCGATGGCCTTGTCCTGGTTCACGGCCGTGCCGAGGTAGCGCAGCACGATCTTTTCCTGCGCGTGGATGGCCGGGAACACACCGGCGGCCAGGATGCCCGCCGTGCCCTTGAGCAGCGAGCGGCGCTGCACACCGGCGGCGTCGGAAACAACGGCGGGGAAATCAGTATGGGAAGCGTCGGACATGGGAATACTCCTTGGGTTGCGGTAGGGAAGGGTTGAAGAAAACGGGCTACGCGGCCGCGGCCAATGGATGCGCCTGCCCGGGTGTCCAGTGCAGTTGCACGTCTTGCCCCACCTGGTAGGGCTGCACGGCAAAGGCGGCCTCGGACACCATCACCGAGTACGCCGCCGTGGCGTTGGCCGACAGCGCCACGCCCTGCTTTTGCAGGCCCAGCAGCACGTAGGTGCCCTGGTACTCCACGTCGGTCACCACGGCCTGCATGTGCTGCGCATCCCAGGGAAGATCGGCCTCGGCGGGCACCACCTGCAGGTGGTCGGTGCGCACGCCCACCTTGCCTTCGGGCGTGTCGATCACGTTGTGCCCGCCCATGAAGCGCGCCACGAACTCGCTGGCGGGCCGGTTGTAGACCTCGTGCGGGCTGCCCACCTGCTCGATCACGCCGTGGTTCATCACCACCATGGTGTCGGCCAGGGCCATGGCCTCTTCCTGCGAGTGCGTGACGTGGATGAAGGTCAGGCCCAGCTCCTTCTGCCAGCGGCGCAGCTCGGCGCGCATCTGGATGCGCAGGAACGGGTCGAGCGCCGACAGCGGCTCGTCGAGCAGCAGCACGCGCGGCTGGGTAATGAGCGCGCGCGCCAGCGCCACGCGCTGCTGCTGCCCGCCCGAGAGTTCGGCCGGCTTGCGGTCGGCCAAGTGGCCCATGGCCACGCGCTCCAGCAGGTCGCGCGCCTTGGCCTGGCGCTCGGCCTTGGCCACGCCCTTCATCTTGAGGCTGAAGGCCACGTTGTCGAGCGCCGAAAGGTGCGGGAACAGCGCGAAGCTCTGGAACATCATGGCCGTGCCGCGCGCGGCGGCGGGCAGGTCGGTGATGTTGCGGTTCTCCAGCAGGATGTCGCCGCTGGTCACCGACTCGTGCCCCGCGATCATGCGCAGCGTGGTGCTCTTGCCGCAGCCCGAGGGGCCGAGCAGGCAGCAGTAGCTGCCGCTGGCGATGCGCAGGTTGATGGCATCCACCGCCGGCTTGCCCTGGGCATAGCGTTTGGTGAGCGCGACGATTTCGATGGCGGCCGGGGCCTGTGCAGGGGCGTGGACTTGCATGGCACCTCCCAATGCAAGCCCTGTGCCCGTTTTGTACACAATATTTTTTGCATTTTGCGTACAAAATGCACCAGCATCGTGCCCGCCCCCGCACCAGATGGAGGAAGCAGCGGCCTCCCTGCCAAGCCGGCGTGGCCTCCTTATGGTGCGAACGTGGCGCGAAAGCGTTTGCCATGCACGGGGGCGTGGCTATACTGAATCGAATCAGAAACAATTTCTTACGCCGTCGAGCCACCTCCACCCACGCCGGATGACGCACCTCGACCCGCGCTCCATGATCGCCATGGCGGGCTTTATGTCCGCCATCATGGCGGTCGTCCTGCTGTTCATGCGGCGCTACTACCCGCCCTCGATCCGCGGCGTGGGCGCCTGGGCCGTGGCCCCGCTGCTGTGGCTGGCGTCCACCGCGCTGTTCAGCGCCCGCCACTTCATCCCCGAATGGCTGAGCCTGGTGCTGGCCAACCAGTTGCTGATGCTGGGCACCGTGACCTACTACATGGGCACGCGCAGCTTCCTCGGCCAGCCCCCTGCCTGGCGCCTGTGGAACTGGGTGATGGCAGGCACCGCGCTCATGGTCATCACGTTCACCTACTGGATGCCCGACTACACGCTGCGGGTGGGTTGCTTCTCCGTGGTGATGGGCGTGCTCTATGCCGCGCAGCTGCGCTTCATGCTGCGCCACGGCGGGCGCAACTTCCCGGTGCGGCTGGTGGAGGTGGTGCTGGCGCTGCACATGGTGGTGCTGGCCACGCGGGTGGTCTCTATCCTCACCGGGCAAGCAGGCGCGGATCTGATGGAGCCCTCGCTGTTCCAGACGCTCTACATCGGCGCCTACGCGCTCACGGTGCTCATGCTGTCCATCGGCGCGGTGCTCCTGGCCACCGACCGCCTGCGCACCGAGCTGGAGCACCTGGCCACGCACGACTCCCTCACCCAGACGCTGAACCGCCGCGCGCTGCTGCAGCGCTGCGAGGAAGAGCTGGAGCGCGCCCAGCGCTACGGCAACGGCCCGGCGATCATGATGCTGGACCTGGACAACTTCAAGGCCGTGAACGACACGCGGGGCCACCAGCACGGGGACGCCGTGCTGGTGTACTTCGCCGACCGCGTGCGCCAGGTGCTGCGCCGCGCGGACCGGCTGGGCCGGTACGGCGGCGAGGAATTCATGGTGCTGCTGCCGGGCGCGGACGGTGCCGCCGCGCGCAGCGTGGCGCAGCGCATCCACGCCGCGCTGGCCACGGGGCATCCGCTCGATTGCCGGGTCAGCATCGGCGTGACCACCTGGCAAGGCCCTGGGGAAACGCTGGACGCCATGCTCTCGCGCGCTGACGCGGCGATGTATCGCGCCAAGGAGCTGGGGCGCAACCAGACGGTAGAGGCTTGAGGCTAAATCAGCCTCTAGCGCTTATCCATCAAGCGCTGGCAGCTATCTTTTTTGAATAGGGCGTGTCATCAATGAATTCCCCCACGCGAAAGCCAGCCAGGCCGTGCAGTGCTAGGCGCTCTGAGTGCCGTGTAGCCCGGCTACACAAGCGAAGAGCAACGACGCAATGCGCGGCCTGGCTGGCTTTCCCTCCGGGCTGGCCCCGCAATACGGCGTCTGCTTTGTCGCGTGGCTTGCCCATAGATGACTATGGGCTGCACCCCGCTTCGCGCATCCATCCGCATTGCGGGGCCAGCGCGTGGGGGAATTCATTGATGACACGCCCTAATCCGCCCGATTGGCGACGCCTGCCGACTCAAAGCTCGCCATCTCGCGCAGGATGGCGCAGGCGGACTGCAGCAGCGGCCACGCCAGCGCGGCACCCGAGCCTTCGCCCAAGCGCAGCCCCAGGTCCAGCAGCGGCTCGGCCTGCATCTGCGCCAGCATCAGGCCGTGTCCGCGCTCACCGGAGCGGTGGGCGAACACGCAGCGCTGCAGCACGTGCGGCCGCAGGCGGCTGGCCACCAGCACGGCCGCGCTGGTGATAAAGCCGTCCACCACGATCACGCGGCGCTCCAGCGCGGCCTGCAGCACCGCGCCCACGAGCGTGGCCACCTCGTAGCCGCCCAGGGCGGCCAGGGCCTCCAGGGGGCCGGCGGCCCCGGCGTTCGCATCCAGGGCCTGCTGCAGCACGGCGCGCTTGCGCTCCATGCCCTGCGCGTCCAGGCCCGTGCCCGCGCCCGTCACCTCGGCCAACGGCAGGCCGGCCAGGCGCGCCAGCAGCAGCGAGGCCACCGAGGTATTGCCGATGCCCATCTCGCCCAGCAACAGCGCATTGCCCGGCAGGCCGCGCACCACCTCCATGCCGTTGGCCAGCGCCTGTGCGCACTGCTCCGCGGTCATGGCGGGGCCGGCGGATGCGTCCTGCGTACCGGGCGCCACCTTGCGCACCAGCAGGCGCGGCGCGCCCGGGGCCGCGTCGCGCGGGGCGATGTCGCGGGCCACGCCGCAGTCCACCACGGTGAGCGCCAGCCCGTGCTGGCGCGCCAGCACGCTCACGGCCGCGCCGCCCGCCAGGAAGTTCTCCACCATCTGCCAGGTCACGTCGCTCGGGAACGCAGACACGCCGCGCGCCGCCAGGCCATGGTCGCCCGCGCACACCAGCATCTGCGGCTGCACGAGCGCGGGCGCTTCGGTGCCCAGCACCAGGCCGATGCGCAGGGCCAGCGCTTCGAGGCGGCCCAGGGAGCCGAGCGGCTTGGTCTTGTGGTCGATCACGTGCTGCAGCCGTTCGGCCAGTGCGGCATCATGCAGATCATCGATGTGCGGAAGAGTGAAAGGCAGGGTCATGGCAACAGAGGACAGTAGCGCCGTGCACAGCGCGGCACGGCAGGGTTTCGAAAAAGAGGCGCGCACCTATGCGCGCGGCCGGCCGGACTATCCGGCCGCGCTCGCAGACTGGCTGAAGGACACGCTGGGGCTCGGCCCCGGGCGCCATGTGGCCGACGTGGGGGCAGGCACGGGCAAGTTCACAGCGCTGCTGGCCGCCACGGGGGCCGAGGTGGCGGCTGTGGAGCCCGTGGACGCCATGCGCGCGGAGATCGCGGCGCGGCGCCTGCCAAGGGTGCGCGCCATGGCAGGCACGGCGCAGTCCCTGCCGCTGGCGGACAGCGCGCTCGACGCCGTGGCCTGCGCGCAGGCCTTCCACTGGTTCGCCAGCCGCGAGGCGCTGGACGAGTTCCACCGCGTGCTGCGCCCCGGCGGCCGGCTGGGCCTGGTGTGGAACGTGCGCGACGAGTCTGTGGACTGGGTGGCCGCGCTCACGGCCATCATCACGCCCTTCGAGGGTGACGCGCCGCGCTTCTACAAGGGCGACTGGCGCCGGCCGTTCCCCCACCCCGGTTTCGGCCCGCTGACCGAGACGCGCCTGCCACACGAACACGTGGGGCCGCCGCAGCAGGTGATCGTGGACCGCTTCATGTCGGTGAGCTTCATTGCCGCCCTGCCCGATGCGCAGCGCGCCCAGGTGCGCGAGCGCATTGAGCAACTCATCGCCACCCACCCCGCACTGCGCGGGCGCGAGACGGTGCGGTTTCCGTACACCACGCTGGCGTTCCACTGCGAGCGTCACTGAGCCAGCGCCTCCAGGACCCCGGGCGCGAAGTGCGCGCCAATGCAGCCTGCCAGGCCGTCGAACACGCTGTCGAGCGTGGGCACCTGCGCACCGGTCCTGGCCCCGAACAGGGCGTGCAGCGCGGCATCGTCCTCGAACAGTCCGTGCAGGTACAGCCCCAGCACGTTGCCCGCGCCGTTCTGCCAGGCCAGCCCCGGCAGCACCTCTAGCGCCACGTCGCCCTTGGCGGCCATGGCAGGGTGCTGGGCGGTCTGGCCGTGGTGGATCTCATAGCCCGCCACGTCCACGCCGGCCAGCGCACCCCAGCAGCCCCGCGCCGCGCCGAAACGCGCCCGCGTGCGCCGCAGGGTCTTGGCGGACTCGAAGGTGGTGACCAGCGGCAGCAGGCCCAGGCCCGGCGCGTTGCCGTCGATGCCCGCCGTGTCGATCAGCGCCTCGCCCAGCATCTGCAGTCCGCCGCACACGCCCAGCACGGCGCCGCCCCGGCCTGCGTGCGCGGCGATGGCGCGGTCCAGCCCCTGGGCGCGCAGCCAGGCCAGGTCGGCGGCCGTGGCCTTGCTACCGGGCAGCACGATCCAGTCGGCACCCGCCACGTCGGCCGGGTTGCGCGCCCAGAGCAGGCGCACGCCGGGCACGTTCTTGAGGGGCTGGAATTCATCGAGGTTGCTGATGCGGGGGTAGGCAACGACGGCCACGGTGATATGCACAGACCCGGACGAGATACTGCGGCTGTCGAACACGCCGTCCTCCTCGGGCAGGCCGTGCTTCCACTGCATGGGGATGGTGGCCACGGTGGGCACGCCGGTCTTCTCGCGCAGCATCTCGGGCGCGGGGGCCAGCAGCGCCGCATCCCCCCGGAACCGGTTGAGCACGAAGCCATGGATCAGCGCGCGCTCGTCCTCGGGCAGCAGCGCCCAGGTGCCGTAGAGGTGGGCGAACGCCCCGCCCCGGTCGATGTCGGTGACGAGCAGGCAGCGCGCGCCGGCATGGCGGGCGACGCGCATGTTCACGATGTCGCTGGCGTGCAGGTTGATCTCGGCGGGCGAGCCCGCGCCCTCGATCACCACCACGTCGTTCTCGGCGCGCAGCGCGTCGAGCGCGGCGGCCACCTGCGGCCACACCTTCTCGCTGCGGCCGCGCCAGGGCAGGCGCGTGAGCTCTTCGCTGACCTGCCCCATCAGCACCACCTGGCTGCGCGTGTCGGCCTCGGGCTTGAGCAGCAGCGGGTTCATGCGCACCTCGGGCTCGGCGCGCGCGGCCAGCGCCTGGAAGTACTGGGCGCTGCCGATCTCGCCCATCACCCCGCCCGGGCCCGGCACCACGCGCGCGTTGTTGCTCATGTTCTGCGCCTTGAAGGGCGCCACCTTGAGGCCCTGGTTGCTGTACCAGCGGCACAGCGCCGTGGCGAGCCAGCTCTTGCCGGCCCCGCTGGTGGTGCCCAGCACCATGATGCAGCGGGCGGGTGAAGTGGTGGCGCGGGGCATGGCGTAGTGGTCGGCAGAGGCAGGACAAACCCGCATTGTCCCCTGTGGGACGGCACGCGGGCCCGGCGCTGCGCGATGCTTGCGGAAAACCGCCCACGCCAAGGAGTTCCATGCAGTCCAAGCCTCTCTTCCAAGCCCTCCATGCCGCGATGCAGTCGCAGGTCGACCGCGGTTTCCTGCCCGGCGTCTCCACCGCGCTGCTGCGCGGGCGCGAGGTGGTGGACCGGTTCGTCTGCGGCCAGGCCGACAGGGAGGCGGGCACGCCGCTGCGCGAGGACCACATCTTCCGCGTGTTCTCCAACACCAAGCTCCTCGTCTCGTGTGCGGTGCTGCTGCTCGTGGAGGACGGCCGGCTCGCCCTGGGCGACCCCATCGAGCGCTACATCCCGCAGCTGGGCCACCGCCAGGTGCTGCGCGCGGGCGCCACGCGCATCGACGACGTGGAGCCGGCGCGCGGCCCCATCACCGTGCAGCAGCTGATGACGCACACCAGCGGCCTCGCCTACGGCCTGTTCGACCCCGGCACCGTGCTCTTCAACGCCTACCAGCAGGCCAACGTGCACGACCCGCTGCTGACGCAGGCGCAGTTCATCGACCGGCTGGCCGCGCTGCCGCTGGCCTTCCACCCCGGCGAACGCTGGGAATACTCGCTCGCCACCGACGTGCTGGGCCGGCTGGTGGAAGTGGTGTCGGGCCAGGGCCTGGGCGACTTCCTCGCGCAGCGCATCTTCGGGCCGCTGGGCATGGCGGACACGGCCTTCCGGGTGCCCGACGAAAAGCGCGGCCGCCTCGCCGCGCTCTATGGCGGCGTGGACTTCATGGACCCGTTCAAGCCCGGCCTCAAGCGCATGGACGGCGCGCCCTACCCCGGCGCCTTCCTCGGTGGCGGATTCCGCCAGTCCGGCGGCGGCGGGCTGGTGTCCACGCTGGGCGACCAGGTGCGGCTGGTGCAATCGCTCATGCCCGGCGGCCCCACGCTGCTGCGGCCCGAGACCATCGCGCTGATGCAGCGCAACCACGTCGCACCGGGGCAGTTCGTGCAGTTCCCCAACATGCCGGCCAACCCGGGGCGCGTGTTCGGGCTGGGCTCGTCGGTGCTGGCCCAGCCAGGTAAGTTCGACCCACCCGATTCCACCGACGAAGTGAGCTGGGGCGGCCTGGCGGGCACGGTGTGGTGGATCAACCCGCGCCTGAACATCGCGGGCGTGCTGATGACGCAGCGCTACTTCGGCTTCGGCAATCCCTACACCTTCGAATTCAGGCACCTGGCCTACCAGGCACTGGCAACGGCCTGAATCACCGGCGCGGCATGGGCCAGGGCCGCACCATGCGGTCCATGACGTGCTCCAGCGCTGCCGCCGCGTCCGTGCAGCGGCCGGTGTGCACCGGCGACGTCTGGATGATGGCGCTGCGCCGCGCGGTGAGCCAATGGAAGCGCGCCCGGTAGGGCAGGCGCGCGATGGGTCCGCAGCCCGGTTCGCCCGCGCAGATGGCCACGATGGCCGCCAGGTGGCGGCGCACGGTGTCGATGTCGGCAGCCGGGTCCAGCGCCAGCAGGCGCGCCTCGTCGAGCGCCATCGCCGCCTGCAGGAAGCCGCTCTTCTGGCAGGAGAGGATGACGCCAGCGTTGATGAACTCCTCCCGCTCCACGCGCGGCACCACGCGCACCACCGCGTAGTCGTACACCTCAGCCGCGCGCATCGATCGCCCCCTGCAGCCATGCCTCGCGCCCCGCCAGCCGGGCCAGCAGGTAATCGACGTACGCCTGCCGGTGGCTCGCGGGCTGCGCCAGCGGGCCCTCGGCATGCTCGGCGCCGGCCAGCGCCAGGAACTCGTCGGGCACCTCGGCCAGGATGCCCTGCAGCACGTCGGCGCCCAGGCGCCCGGCCAGCTCCGCGTCCACCCCGGCCAGCCGCGTGGCATGCGCCAGCAGCACGTGGTCGGCGATGGGCGCGAAGGGCTTCGCGGGCTGCGCCACCGTGCCGTTCCAGGCGTGGTGGAAGGTCAGCGCGGCGCCGTGGTCGATGAGCCAGGGCTTGCGGTGCCACATGAGCAGGTTGGTGTTGCGCGCCGTGCGGTCCACGTTGCCCACCAGCGTGTCGAACCACACCAGGCGCGAGGCGAAGTCGTCCGACACGATATCCACCGCCGGGTCGAAATTGAGCGCGCCCGAAAGGTAGTCCAGCCCCACGTTCAGACCGGCGCTGGCGCGGATCAGGTCCTGGATCTCGGGATCGGGCTCGGTCTGCGCGAGGGCCGGGTCGAGCGCGGCCAGCACGATCTCGGGCACCGGCAGGCCGATGGCGCGGGCCACGCCGCCCGCGATGATCTCGGCCAGGAGCGCGCGCACGCCCTGCCCCGCGCCGCGGAACTTGAGCACGTACACGCCCAGGTCGTCGCCCTCGACCACGGCGGGCATGGAGCCACCTTCACGCAGCGGCGTGACGTAGCGGTTGACGGTGATGGTTCGCACGGATCGAAGAAAAGAAGTCAGTGGGTGAAGGCGGGATGGTAGCCGCCCTCACGTTCGCCATGCCTGTTGCAGAACCTGTTGCGATGTAGGCGGCAGCACCCCCAGCCGCGCATGGCCGGGCAGGCCGAAGGAGGCGCAGTCGCGCAGCTTGATGCCGTGCGCCCGCAGGGCCTGAATCGCGCCCGGCGCGTCCGGCCCCGGCAGGCGCGCCGCGAAGTAGTTGGCCAGGCTGCCGGGCAGCACCTGCCAGCCCAGGGATGCGCACAGGGCCTGCTGCGCGGCCTTCCAGCCGCGCAGCGTGTCCAGGCTGGCCTGCAGCCACTGCTGCGCCTGCGGCTGCGTCCAGGCCGTGAGCAGGGCCACGCCGTGCGCGCCCACAGGCCAGGACGGTGCCAGCCCCTGCAGCGCGTGGATGCGGTCCAGGGGCTCCTGCTCCGGCGCGATGGCGTAGGCGGCCCGCACCCCGGTCAGGCCCAGCGCCTTGTTGGGGGTCCACAGCTGCCAGGCGTGCGGGGGCATGGCGGTGGCGCCGCCCTCCAGGCGCAGCGGCACGTACGCGCAGTCCAGCACCTGCAGGGCCTCCGCAGCACGGCCATCGCGGTGCCACGCCGCCAGCACGGGGTCCGCCGCGCCGACGGGGCTGGAGGGCTCGCAGGCCCATTGCAGAGGGGCCGCCACGGGACCGCCCTCACCCGGCGCACGGCGCACCGCGTCCAGGCCCCAGGCCTGGGCGGCCTGCAGGTAGTCGCCGTAGCTGTGCGCGGGCAGCGACACCGTGCCCGCGCCCTGCCGGGCCGCGAAGGCCGTGACACGGTGGATGAACTCGCTGGCGCTGCCCGCCAGCAGGATGCGGTGCGGCGCCACGCCGTGGAAGGAGCCTAGGCCCTCGCGCAGCGCGGTGTAGGCCGGGTCGGGGTAGCGCGTGGCATCGGCGGCCTGCACCGCCTGCCATGCCTGCGGACAGGGGCCGCAGGCGTTGCTGTTGGTGGAGAAGTCGTGCAGCGGCACGCCCGCGGCGTCGGGCCCGCCATGCAGCGCCACCGGCGCCTGCGGGCTGCGGGCACCGCTCATGCCCACGCCGCCAGGATCTGGATCGCGGCCACCACCGGCATCAACCCCAGCACCACGCCGTCGCCCCGGCGCGTGGCGCGCCGCGCATCCAGCGGCCCCGGGGAGCGCGCCGCGCCATTCAGCACGTACACCCCGGGCTTGGCCAGGCGCACGTTCAGGGCCAGCGCCATCGCGGCCATGGGCCAGCCGCTGTTGGGCGACGGCGTCCTGCGGGCCTGCCGCGCCAGCGCGCGCAGCGTCAGTCCCCGCCCACCGGCGATCAGCAGCAGCGCCGTGATGCGCGCCGGCAGCCACGAGAGCACGTCGTCGGCCCGCGCCGCCCACTTGCCCGCCCACTGCCAGTAGCGCCCACCGCGCATGCCCGGGTAGCCCCACATGGCATCGGCCGTGTTCGCGAACCGGTACAGCGCCGCGCCGGGCAGGCCCAGCAGCGCGAACCAGAACAGCGGCGCCACCACCGAATCGTTGAGGTTCTCGGCCAGCGACTCGATGGCCGACTCGCGCACCTGGGCGGCGTCGAGCTCGGTCACGTCGCGGCTCACCAGGTGGGCCAGCCGCTCTCGCCCCTCAGGCAGGGAGCGTGCCAGCGCCTCGTCCACCGCCACGACTTCGTCCTTGAGCATGCGCCAGGCCATCAGGGGCTTGAGCAGCACGCCCAGCAGCGCCGCCGCCAGCAGGCCGTACAGCGACAGCGCCAGGTGCTGCAGCAACCATGCTACTACCATAACAATAGCTGCCAGCGCGCACCAGACAAGCGCTGCAAGCCAAAAACATGCCCAATCCCGCACCACGGGCGCGCACGGCGCCAGGCGCTCGCCCCACCATTCCAGGGCGTTGCCCATCCACACCACGGGGTGCCAGGCGGCGGGCGGCTCGCCGCGCCAGGCATCGAGCGCCAGGGCCAGCAGCGGCACCCACACCAGTACCGCCACGCCGGGCCAGAACGCGCCGGGCAGCAGCAGGGACAACCAGTGGGAGGCGGCGGCGACGTCCATACCTTCTCAGGCTGCTCCCGCCAGCAAGTCCCTCTGCGCCGCGCCGTCCTCCAGCGCCAGCAGCGCCCGCTTGCGCGGCAGTCCGCCGCCAAAGCCGGTCAGGCTGCCGTCGCTGCCGATCACGCGGTGGCAGGGCACGACGATGGAGATCTTGTTCTGCCCGTTGGCCGCCGCCACGGCGCGCGTGGCGGTGGGGCGGCCGATGGCCCGAGCCTGGCTTGCGTAGCTGCGCGTCTGGCCGTAAGGGATGGCGACGAGCGCATGCCAGGCCTCGATCTGGAACGGCGTGCCCACCAGGTCGAGCGGCACCCCGAAGGCCGTGCGGCGGCCGGCGAAGTATTCGGGCAATTCGTACGCTAGCTGCGCGGTGATGGCGCTGTCGCCCTCGCTCACCGGGCCGCCGCGCGCGGCCTCGACCTGGGCCAGTTCGCGCTCCACGCCCTTCTGGCCCACGAATTCGAGCAGGCACAGGCCCTGGGGCGAGGCGACGGCCAGCATCTCGCCCAGAGGCGTGGGCAGGCGGCGCGACGTGAGCATTAGTCTTCGATGCCGCGCTGGGCGGGAATGCCCGCCTTGAACGCGTGCTTGACGAGTTGCATCTCGGTCACGGTGTCGGCCAGTTCGATGATCTCAGGCGGGCAGCGACGGCCCGTGAGGCAGACGTGGACATGGCTGGGGCGCTCGCGCAGGGTTTGCAGCACGCCGTCGAGCGGCAGCCAGCCGTAGATCAGCGGATAGGTGATCTCGTCGAGCACGACCAGGAAGTTCTCGCCCGAGAGGATGGCGGCGCGGGCCTTCTCCCAGCCGTCGCGGGCAAGCTGGGCGGAATGCTCCAGGTCCTTGCTCTTCCAGCTGAAGCCGTCGCCCAGCCCCTCGATGGGGATGCCGATCTGCTCGAACATGCGGTGCTCGCCGAAGCGCGCCGTGGGCACCTTCATGAATTGGAAGATCTTCACGGCCTTGCCGCGGCCGTGCGCGCGCAGCGCGAGGCCGAAGGCCGCCGTGCTCTTGCCCTTGCCGTCGCCGGTGTTGACGATGACGAGGCCGCGGCGCTCGCCATCGGGCTTGTCGTAGCGTTTCTCGGTGGGTGGGGTTTCGATCTGCATGGGCTCCATCCTAAAGGGAGGGCAAAGCGATCCACGCGCCGTCGAGTTCGCGCACGCGGATGCGGTGGTCGAACACCTGCTCCAGCGCGGCGTGCGTGGCCGCGTCGGCGCAGGCGCCGTGCCACACCACGCGGCCGCCCGCCATGATGACCATGTCGTCGGCCTGCAGCGCAATCGACACTTCGTGCAGCACGCTGACCACGGTGCCGCCGCCCGCGACCAGGGCGCGCACGGTGTGCAGCCAGTCGGTCTGGTGCGGCGGGTCGAGGTTGGCCAGCGGCTCGTCCATGAGGAGCACGCGCGCCTGCACGGCCAGGGCGCGGGCCAGCAGCACGCGCTGGCGCTCGCCGCCCGAGAGCTGGGCGAGCGGCCGGTCGCGCCATTCCCAGGCCTGCGTGGTGCGCAATGCCTGCTCCACGGCCGCATGGTCCGCGGCGGTGGGCGGGGCCAGCCAGGGCTGGTGCGGCAGGCGGCCGAGCATGGCCACGTCGTAGCTCGTGAGGTCTTCGGCCGAGCCTTCGTTCTGCCCCAGCCAGGCCAGCAGGCGGGCGCGCTCGCGCGAGGGGATGCCGTGCAGCGGCCGGCCCAGCAAGGCCACCTCGCCGCTTGCGGAAAGCAGGCCCGCCAGCACCTTGAGCAGCGTGGACTTGCCGGCGCCGTTGGGGCCGACGATGCTGGTCCAGCGGCCCTCGGGCAGTTGCAGGTCGATGCCCTGCAGTATCAAGCGTTTTCCGATGCTGGCGCTTATCTGGCGGGCGCTGACAGCTACTGAATTCATAGTACCGAGCCCTGCGAGGTGCGCCGGTGCATGAGCCACAGCAGGTAGGTGCCGCCCAGCGCCGCCGTGAGCACGCCCACCGGCAGCTCCTGCGGCGCCAGCACCCAGCGCGCGAGGATGTCGGCGGCCAGCAGCAGCACGGCGCCCATGAGGCTGGACAGCACGATGTGCCGCTCGTGCGTCACGCGCACGATGGAGCGCACGAGGTGCGGCGCGGCCAGGCCCACGAAGGCGATCAGCCCCGTCTGCGCCACCGCCGTGCCCGTGGCCAGCGCCAGCGCGGCCACCAAGCCCACGCGCATGGGCGCGAGCGGCAGGCCCAGGCTGGCGGCCGTGGCCTCGCCCAGCGTGAGGCCGTCGAGCGCCCGCGCCAGCACCCAGGCCAGCACCGAGCACAGCGCCCAGGCCACGGCCATGAGCGCGCAGGCCATCCAGCCGACGAAGCTGGTGGTGCCAAGCGTGAACGACTGCATGGACTGCAGGATGTCGGGCGAGGCCAGTTCCACCAGGTCGCGCAGCGCGCCCAGCACCACGCCCACGATCACGCCCGCGAGCAGCAGGCGCAGCGTGTGCTGCACGCCCTTGGCCAGCACCAGCGTGAGCCCCACGGCGCCCGCCGCGCCGATGAAGGCCATGCCCGTGACGCCCACGCGCGTGAACCACTGCGTGGCCAGCGGCGAGCTGCCGAACAGCGCCATCGCCACCGCCCCTCCCAGCGCCGCGCCCGAGGCGCTGCCCAGCAGGTACGGGTCGGCCAGCGGGTTGCGGAACAGGCCCTGCGCCACTGCGCCCGCGAGGCCGAGCAGCGCGCCCGCGAGCCACGCGCCCAGCGTGCGCGGCAGGCGGATGTCCCAGACGATCTGGCGGGCCACGGGCTCGTCCCACATGCGCAGCACGCTCTCGAAGCCGGTGCTGCCCACGCCCACGCCGGCGAGCAGCAGCACGCCGCTGGCCAGCAGCAGCCACAGGGCGCACCACAGGGCGCGGCGGTGGTGGTGGGCTGGCGTCATCGGGCCTTGTCCGCAAGGCACTGCGCCATGATGCGCGCGGCCTCGGGCATGCGCGGGCCGGGGCGCACCACCACGTCGGACTCTCCCGGGCCGAACACGCACACGCGCTGCTCGCGCACGGCCGCTATGCCCTGCCAGCCCGGGTACATCACCATGGGCTGCATGCTGCGGTTGCCGACCATGATGACGCTGGGATTGGCGCGCACCACGTATTCGGGGTTCAGGCGCGGGAAGGGGCCCAAATCGGCCGTGACCACGTTCACCGCGCCCAGCCTGGCCAGCGTCTCGCCGATGAAGGAGGCCGTGCCCGCCGCGTACGGCCCCCGGCTCACCTCGAAGTACACGCGCGCGCCGCGCGCCTTGGGCGGCAGCGACTGCACGGCCGCCTGCACGCCCGCGTCGATCTCGCGCCAGAGCCGGTCGGCGGCAGCCTGCGGATCGGGCAGGTGCAGCGCGCGCGCCACGTCGCCCAGCACGCGGCGCACGTCGGCATGCGTCTTGGGTTCGAGCGCGAGCACGGTGAGGCCCAGCGCCTCCAGCCGCTCGCTGGCGCGGGTGCTGCTGGAGACCAGCACCAGGTCGGGCTTGAGCGCCACCACGGCCTCGATGCTCGGGTCGATGTAGCCGCCCAGTTGCGGCAGCTTCTTCACGGCATCGGGCCAGTTGGAGAAACGGTCCACGCCCACGATGCGGTGGCATTCGCCCAGGGCGCAGACGCTCTCGGTCAGCGAGGGCAGCAGGCTGGCGATGCGCTGCGGCGGCCTGGCGATGGTGACCACGCGGCCCCGGCCGTCCGTGATCTGCACGGGTTCGGCGCGGGCCAACCCGGCCATAAGGAGGGCCAGCACGAGCAGGATGGCGATCACCCAGAGGATGCGGCGGACGGGCGTGGGTTTCATGGTTGTTTGAGGAAAAGGGGCAGGCCGGCTGCCATCAGGGTCACGCGCTCGCAGGCCTGGGCCACTTGCTGGTTGAGCGATCCGAGCGCATCGACGAAGGCGCGCACCTCGCGCCCCATCGGAATGACCCCCAGGCCGATTTCGTTGCCCACCAGAACAACGGGCCCGGGGGATTGCCGAATTGCTTCTAAAAGAATAGCTGCTTGCGCTTTCCAGTCAAGCGCTGGAGCCTGATTTGGCACATGAACGGGCATCAGCAGGTTGGTGAGCCACAGCGTGAGGCAGTCCACCACGATCAGCGTGTGGGCCGCGCCGTGTTGCGTGATGGCTGCCGCGAGGTCGCGTGGCTCTTCCAGCGTGGCGAGGCCGGGCACGCGCTCGGCCCGCTCGCGCTGGTGGCGGGCGATGCGCGCGCGCATCTCGTCGTCGTGGGGCTCGCCCGTGGCGATGAGCAGGGCGCGGTGGGCTGGTGACCGGGCCAGCCAGTCGCGCGCCAGCAGCTCGGCGCGGCGCGACTTGCCGCTCTTCTGGCCGCCCAGGATGAGTTCGCTCTTGGCTGGATGCATGCGGCGGCTATTGTCCCAGCAGCCGCGCCACGGCGGCGGGGCTGGAGGCGAACCATGCGTGGAAGTAGCTCGCGTGGATGCTGCCGTGCCGGTACACCGCCTCGCCCGCGCCGGGCACATCGGCGGGCCGCGTGGTGCGGGCGCGGACGGCGGCGTCGCTGTCCAGCGTGGAGTAGTGGAAGGTGTGGCCCCTCAGCACTTCGCCCTGCACATCGCTGCCCTGGAGGTCGAGCTGCTGCGGCCCCAGCGCCGCGAGGCGCCGCTGCATGCGCACCTCGCCGGGCAGCAGGCCCCAGGCGGCGTGGCGCGTACCGTCGGCCAGCGTGATCGCGTCGCACAGCGCCATCATGCCGCCGCACTCAGCCCAGACGGGCTTGCCCCCGGCCACATGCGCGGCGAGGCTGGCGCGCAGGGACTGGTTGGCGGCCAGGCGCTCCACGTGCAGCTCGGGGTAGCCGCCGGGCAGCCAGAGCGCGTCGCAGGGCGGCAGCGCGGCGTCCTGCAGCGGCGAAAAGAACACCACCTGCGCGCCCAGGCGGCGCAGACAGTCGATATTGGCTTCGTAGATGAAGCAGAAGGCCGCGTCGCGCGCCACGGCCACGGTGCGGCCCGCGAGCAGCGGCGGGATACCTGCCTCGGCTTCGGGCGCGGAAAAGTCCACAGCCCAACGCTGCCAGTCCTGCAACGTCATCCGGCCCAGCGGCGTCGCGGCCAGCGCGTCGGCGGCGGCATCGAGCCGCTCCATGCGGTCGGCCAGTTCCTGCGCGGTGACGAGGCCCAGGTGGCGTTCGGGCAGCAGGCCTTTCGCTGCCTCATCCACCGACACGCGCATCAGCGCGCCCAGCCAGTGCTCCGGCGTGCGCAAGCCCTCCTGCAGCAGCTGCGCATGCCGCTCGCTGGCCACGCGGTTGGCCAGCACGCCCGCCCAGCGCAGGCCGGGCCGGTAGTGCTGCAGGCCCAGCGCCAGCGCGCCAAAGGTGCCCGCCATGGCCGAGGCATCGACCACGGCCAGCACCGGCAGGCCCAGGCGCTCCGCGAGGTCGGCGGCACTGGGCGTGCCGTCGAACAGGCCCATCACGCCTTCGACGAGGACCAGGTCGGCCTCTTGTGCGGCGGCGTGCAGGCGCGCGCGGGCGTCCTGCTCGCCGGTCATCCACAGGTCGAGCTGGTGCACCGGCGCGCCGCTGGCGATCTGGTGCCAGAACGGGTCCAGGAAGTCCGGGCCGCACTTGAACACGCGCACGCGCCGCCCCTGGCGCGCATGCAGGCGCGCCAGCGCGGCGGTGACCGTGGTCTTGCCCTGGCCCGAGGCCGCCGCCGTGATCAGCACGGCGGGGCAGCGTGCACTGCTCAACGCTGCGGCGCCCACTTCAGGCCGACATAGAGCGTGCGGCCCGGCGTCACGTAGGTGCGCGCCACCTGGTAGTCCTTGTCGCCCAGGTTGTCCACGCGGGCCAGCAGCGTGAAGTCGCGCGCGATGCGCGTGCTGGCGTAGAGGTTGACCAGCGTGTAGCCGCCCAGCACCTGGGTGTTGGCGGCGTTCTCGAAACGCTGGCCCGAGGCCTGCACTTCGCCGCCCAGCGTCCAGCCGGCCAGCACCGTGTCGGCACCGAAGCTGGCGTGGCGCTTGGCGCGGCGCTGCAATGCCTTGCCGGTGGTCAGGTCCTTGGGGTTCTGGAAGTCGATGGAGCCGCGCAGCGTGACGCCGGCGATGCGGTGGTCCGCGGCCAGGGTCACGCCCTTGTACTCGGCGCGGCCGATGCTGTTGTAGCAGCCGAAGGGATCGCTGCAGGTCCTGGCGGCGCTATCGAAGACGATGAGGTTGCTCACGCGGTTGCGATAGGCCACCACGCTCGCGTGGGTGGCGCCGCTCGCGTAGCGCAAGCCCAGTTCGATATTGCGGCCTGTCTCGGGCGTGAGGCTGGGGTCGCCATAAGCACTGAAGCGCTGGTACAGCGTGGGCGCGCGGAAAGCCGAGCTGACCGAGGCTGTGGCGCGCAGCGTGGGCGTGATGGCATAGCCATAGGCCGCGCTACCCGTGGCCTTGCCGCCGAACTCGCTGTCGGAGTCGTGGCGCACGTTGAGCTGCAGCGTGTGGCCTCCCGCGTTGTAGCCGTAGCCCAAGGCCAGTGCGTCCTGCGAACGGTCGCGGTCGATGGGGGCGTTGGCCAGCTGGTCCTCGCGGCGCTCCAGCGCGGCGGTGAACAGGTGCGGACCCAGGCGGTACTCGTTCTGCCACAGGTAGTTGCGCAGGTGGGTGCGCGTGAGGTAGTACGCCGGGGTAGTTTCGTAGCGGCTGACGGAGTCGGTGACCGACACGCGCGAGCTGAATGCATCCGACCACTGCGCCGACCATGTCAGGCCCGCCGTGTGCATGCGGTTGTCGTTCTGGTCGTTCTCGGGGTTGGCCGGGGTGTAGGTGAAGGCGTCGTAGCCTGACTGCATCTGGTTGGCCAGCAGCGTGGCATCGAGCCGGTGGGCGGCATTGATCTTGAAGCCCAGGCGCGCATTGCCCGCCGTGGAGCGGTAGCCGTCCCTGTCGGGGTTGTGGCCCGCGTTGTCCTTGATGTCGTAGCCGTCGCTCTCTTCGCGCGCGATGCCGAGCGCGTAGTCGAACGCGCCCGTCGACCCGCTCACGCCCGCCTCGATCTTGCGCAGGTTGTGGGTGCCGATGCCGACGCCCACATAGGGCGCAGCCGCGCCCTCGCCCTTGCGGGTGAAGAGCTGGATCACGCCGCCGATGGCGTCCGAGCCATACACCGCGGCGGCCGGGCCGCGCAGCACCTCGATGCGGTCGATCTGCGACAGCGGGATCTGCTCCCACACCGCGCCGCCGGTGGACTGCGAGTCCACGCGCACGCCGTCGATGTACACGGCGGTGAAGCGGCCTTCGGCGCCGCGCAGGAACACGTTGGACGAGTTGCCCACGCCGCCGTTGCGGGTGATCTCCACGCCCGGCAGGCGGGCCAGCAGATCCACCAGGCCGGCGCCGCCGGCGTTGTCGATGGTCTCGCGGTCCACGATGGACACGTCGGCCACGATGTCGGTCAGCGGCTGCGCGGTGCGCGTGGCCGTGACCACGACTTCGGGGGTTTGTTGTTCTGCGGATTGGGCATGCGCGGCGCAGGCCGCCAGCGCGGCCAGGGACAGCGCCGCAAGGCGCAGGTTCGGGGTCTTCATGGGAATCAGTTGGCAATAAAACCCGCGCCAGCCTCCCCGCCAGCATTGGGCAAAACGGCCTTGCGCGCACAGCGCAGGGCCACCGTGTTGGCCGGTATCCGGGCTGGCGGAACGCCCCTCAGCGCCTTCCCAGGCGCTTGTTCAAGGCGCCCAGTGGCTGTGTGCTGAAAGGTGAATCGAAAGGACTCGTCCGCTGACCGTTGCGGGGGCAGCGCAGGCTGGGGAACCGCTTGGCGCGACGCCCTCCCTGCTTCCCGTTGAACTGCGGCATGTGAACCACACCGCGAGCACCAACGGGAGGGATTTTACGACCGTTTACAAACCGCAACCCTACAATCGAGGCCCGTATGGCCACACCATCCACCACCGACCAGATCGCCGAGCGCGTCGAACGCCTGCTGCTGCGCCACGCGGAACTGCAGCGCACCAATGCGCTGCTCGCCGACCAGGTGGCCGCCCTCACGCAGGAGCGCGATTCGCTCAAGTCCCGCCTGGGCGCCGCGCGCGCGCGGGTCGATGCCCTGCTGGAACGCCTGCCCGCCGCGGCCGCGCCCGCCACGAAAGAGTCCGAAGAATGAAGCAGATCGAGGTGCAGATCCTGCAGCAAAGCTACCTGCTGACCTGCCCCGAGGGCCACGAGAGCCGCCTGCTGGACGCGGTGGAGCGTGTCGATACCGCCATGACCCGCATCCGCGACGCCGGCAAGGTCCGCGCCCGCGAACGCATCGCGGTGCTGGCCGCATTGAACCTGGCCTTCGAGATCGCGGACCGCGAGGCCGCCGACCTGGCGGCGGGCGCTGCAGCCAAGGCCGCGCCGCTGGCCACGGACCAGGCCGCGCCCGCACTGCCCGAAGGCGACGAGGACCGCCTCAAGGCCCTGGTGCAGCGGCTGGACGAAACCCTGGGCGACGACGGGCGCTTGCTCTAGGGCCTCCGCTGCATTGCCTTGCGGCATTTACATGCCCCGGCGCCAGCAGCGCAGGCCGCAAGCGCCTACAATCGATCCTGTCTGCGATGCTGCCGGGCTTTATATTTCCTTGAACCAATGCTCAACGAGCTCGGGCCTGGTACATCGCCCGGTGAGCGTGATCATCTCGCGTCAGATGAACCCAACGCCTGGCTGCCCTCGCCCACCTGAACCCCCGGTTCAGGATGAGGGTCCGGTGGCCATCGCAGACACCCTCTTCCCCACGCACCGGCCTTCTCGCCAGTGCTGAATTCCCGGCCCTTCGCCTTTCCTTCCCTCTCTCCTCTTTCCTTGCGCCATGCTGGACCCTCTCCTGATCGTTGAACTCGGTGTGCTGGGCTTGGCCACCGGCTTTCTGGCGGGCCTTCTGGGCATCGGCGGCGGCATGCTGCTGGTGCCCTTCCTGACCTACATCCTCGGCGCACGGCAGGTCGCGCCCGACCTGGCGGTGAAGATGGCCATCGCCACCTCGATGGCCACGATCATGTTCACGTCGATCTCCAGCGTGCGTGCACACCACAAGCGCGGTGCGGTCCGCTGGGACATCGTGCAGCGGCTGGCACCCGGCATCGTGCTCGGCGGCTTCATCGCGAGCCTGGGCGTGTTCGCGCTGCTCAAGGGCTCGTTCCTGGCCATCTTCTTCGCGCTGTTCGTGAGCTTCTCGGCCTCGCAGATGTTCCTGGACAAGAAGCCCGCTCCGTCGCGCCAGATGCCCGGCGGCGCGGGCCAGGTGGCTGCGGGCGGCGTGATCGGCTTTCTGTCGGGGCTGGTGGGCGCGGGCGGCGGCTTCGTGAGCGTGCCGTTCATGACCTGGTGCAACGTGCCCATCCACAACGCCGTGGCCACCAGCGCCGCGCTGGGCTTCCCCATCGCGCTGGCCAACGTGGTGGGCTATGCCATCGGCGGGCAGAGCGTGCCCGGCCTGCCCCCGGCCTCGCTGGGCTACATCTGGCTGCCCGCGCTGGCGGTAATCGCCACCTGCAGCGTGCTCACCGCGCCGCTGGGCGCCAAGGCGGCGCACAGCCTGCCGGTGAAGCAGCTCAAGCGCGTGTTCGCATCGCTGCTGTTCGGGCTGGCGGCCTACATGCTCTGGAAGGGCATCGCGGCGTCCTGAGCCGCGGACATCCCCGATTCAGGTCTGGATCGGATTGCGCTGGCCCTGCGCCTTGAGCGGCAGGGGCTTGCCCAGCATGGCGCGGAACTCCTGGGCGGGCAGCCCCGGCGCGCAGAGGAAGCCCTGGTAGTGGTCGCACTGCATCTGCTGCAGCACGGCCTGCTGGGTCTCGGTTTCCACCCCCTCGGCCACCACCTCGATGTGCATCGCGCGCCCCATGCTGATGATGGCGCTCACGATGGCCCGGTCGCCGTCGTCGTCGGGCAGGCCGCGCACGAAGGACTGGTCGATCTTCAGCTTGTGGATCGGCAGTTTCTTGAGGTAGGCCAGGCTGGAGTAGCCCGTGCCGAAGTCGTCGATGGCCAGGCCGATGCCCAGGCCGGCCAGCACGCGCAGGCGCTGCTCCATCTCCTGCGCGTCCTGCAGCAGGATGGTTTCGGTGAGCTCCAGCTCCAGCAGCGTGGGCGGTAGCTGGTGCACCGCCAGCAGGCGCGTGATGCGGTCCACGAAGTCGGGCTGGCGGAACTCCAGCGCCGACACGTTCACCGAGATCACGATCGGCGTGCCGCCGTGCATCCACAGTGCCGCCTCGCGCACCGCCTGCTCCATGACCCAGGCACCCAGCGTGACGATGTAGCCCGACTCCTCCGCCAGCGGGATGAACTGCGCGGGCGACACGGCGCCGAATTCGGGGTCGGTCCAGCGGATGAGCGCCTCGGCGCCCGTGATGCGCCCCGTGGCCATGTTCACCTGCGGCTGGTAGTGCACGGCCATGCGGCTGAGCCCCAGCGCCTGGCGCATCGCATGCTCCAGCTGCATGCGCGAGAGCAGGTTGGCGTTCATCTGCGGCTGGTAGAAGCCGTAGCTGCCGCGCCCGCGCTCCTTGACGCGGTACATGGCCGTGTCGGCCTGCTTGATGAGTTCGTCGAGCGACGCGCCGTCCTGCGGGTACAGCGCCATGCCGATGCTGCACTGGATGGAAAACCCCATGCCGTCGAGCATGAAGGGCTTGAGCATGTCGTCCAGGATGCGCCGCGCCACGCTCTCGGCCACCACGGCGTCGCCGCCATGCAGGTAGATGACGAACTCGTCGCCGCCCAGGCGGCACAGCATGTCGGTCTGGCGCAGGCAGGCCTGCAGGCGCTCGGCCACCAGCTGCAGCACGCGGTCGCCGAAGGGGTGGCCCAGCGAGTCGTTGATGATCTTGAAGCGGTCCAGGTCCAGGAACAGGATGGCGAAGCCGGTGTCGCTCTGGCGCGCGCCCTGGATGGCCGTGTCCACGCGCTGCGACAGCAGCAGGCGGTTGGGCAGGCCGGTGAGCACGTCGCTGTAGGCCAACTCCTCGATGCGCTTTTGCGCCGCGTGCTGCAGCGTCAGGTCGCGCATGAAGCCGATGCTCTGCACCAGGCGCTCCTCGTCGTCGCGCAGCGCCACCCACGACAGCTGCACGGCGCAGTAGGCGCCGTTGTCGCGGGGCAGCCAGAGCTCGCCTTCCCAGAAGCCTTCGCGGGCCCAGCCCTGCAGCACCTGCTCCATGAAGGCGGCGTCCGAGCCGCCGCCGAACAGCGAGGCCGCCATGCAGCCCTCGAACGAGGCGGCCGACGGCCCCACCAGGCGCTCGCAGCCCGGGTTCATGCGCAGGATGCGGTGCTGGCTGTCGGCGATGAAGATGGCGTCCAGGCTCGACTCGAACACCCGGGCCGCCAGGCGCAGACTGGCCTGGATCTCGGTCTGCCGTGTGATGTCGCGGTACGAATACACGCGGCCCACCGGCCGCCCCTGGCTGAACTGGGGCACGGTGCGCAGCTCCAGCACCACGCCGTTGCGCAGCGCCAGGATGTCCGTGCTCTCCTGCATGGGCTCGCGGGCGATGGCGGCCAGGCGCTCGGCGTAGGCTGCGGCGTCCTGCACCTGGGCGGCCATGTGCGCGTAGACCGCGGCGTCGTCGCGCTCCAGCAGCAATTCGCGCGGAATGCTCCAGAGCTGCGCGAGGCGCTGGTTGAAGGCCCGCACCTGGCCGCCCAGATTGCAGACCAGCATGCCGTCGGCGGCCGAATCCAGCGTGGCGCGCAGTTCGGACAGCAGGGTTTCCAGCTCGCGCTCGGTGGCTTCCTGGCCGCTGCGGTCCAGCATGGTCACCATGAAGACGGTGCCGCCCTCCGCCTCGCCGGGCACGCGCGCCACCTGCCGGTCCACGGGCACCAGGCTGCCGTCGGCGCGCAGCAGGCGGGTGTGCGAATGGATGCCGGCCGCCACCACCTGGGCAGGCTCGCCCCAGAAGGCGATGTCCTGCGGCGTGGACGCCAGGCTGAGCACCGAGGCGCCCACCATCGCCGCGACGGAAGAGCCCGCCAGGCGCGCCGCGGCGGCATTGGCATGCAGGATCAGCAGGCTGGCTTCATCGACCAGCCACACGGCCTCCTGCAGCCCGTCGAGCCAGCCATGGGGTTGCAGGGCCGTCACGCGCCGGCCTCTTCAGGGCCCGGGTTGACCGCTCGCTCGAAGAAGTAGCAGATGCGCTGCCGTGGAGACAGGTAGTTCAGCGCGTCGCGCGGCAGCTGCGCGGGCTTGAGGCTGCGCCGGATGCCCAGCTCGGGCACGGTTTCCAGGTCGAGGATCGGCGCCTCGTCCTTGGGCACGCGCGGGTCGTGCACGATGACCTTGGGCCGCAGCGGGCGCGAGGAGTTGACCGACGCCACGATGGCATAGCGGTCGTTGACCAGCTGGACGATGGAGCCCGGCGGGTACACCCCCATCATGCGGATGAACGCGCCCAGCACCACGGAGTCGAAGCGCGACTTGTGCTGGGCGAAGATGACGGACAGCGCCTCGTGCGGCGTGAGCGCATCCACCCCGTTGGCGGGGTTGCACATGCGGTCGTAGTGGTTCACCAGGGCCAGCACCTGGCTCGCCCGCCCCAGGTCGGGGCCGGACAGGCGCAGCGGGAAGCCGCTGCCGTCGGCCATCTCGTGGTGGCGCGCGATGGCCGTGACCACGGAATCGGGCAATTCCATGCGCTTGGCGAACGCCACGGATTCGCCCACGTGGGTCTCGTAGCGCGAGCGCTCCAGGGGAATCATCGACGGCGTGGGCTGGCGCAGGTTGGGCGGGAGCTTGAGCTTGCCCAGGTCGTGGATGAGCGCCGCCACGCCCAGGTCGTGCAGCTCGGTGCTCTTCATGCCCAGGGCGCGGCCCAGCAGCAGCGTGATCACCATCACGTTGATCGGGTGCAGCGCGTTGCGCTCGCCCACGCCTTCCGACAGCAGGCGGATGACGGAGTCGCCGTTCTCCAGCAGCTCGGAGACGCAGCCGGAAACCAGGGCCTCGCCCTTCACGCGGGCCTGGTCGGGGTGCTCGGAAACGACCCGCTCCAGCGCCTGGTACTGCCGCGTGGCCTCGCCGAAGCGCTGGTTGCAGGCGGCGAGGGTGCGGTTCTGCATCTCCAGCAGCTCGCGCCGGCGCTGGGCTTCCTTGTCCACGGGGGGCGCGCCGCCGCCGGCGTCCAGCCCGTTGGGGGGCGGGGCGCTCATCTCGGGCACGCTCCAGGCCGACGGCACCAGCTCGCGCAGGTCGGGGTCGCTTTTCTTGGGAACGTAGCGGACTTCGGTCAGCCCGAGCTCGCGCAGCGTGGCGATCTGCTCCACCGATGCCACCCGGAAGCTGCTCACCGGAAAGGGATGGTGCATCCAGCCCACGTCGAGCTGGATGTACATGCCGACACGCAGTTGGCTGATGTCGATGAGGATGGAGGAATTCACTTCTGGGATGGGTGCAACACAGGGGCACCGATGCCACCAATGGTTACACAGATTATCGCCAGTTGAGAGAACTCCTTGAGCCGAACGCGGCGGCCGGGCAACACCCCCGGGCAAGCACCTAGGGTGTCTTACTTACGGCGTCAGCGGCACCAGAGCGAGGGCTTGTAGACCAGGTCCATCCACAGCGCCCAGGTGGCCACGCCGCACAGCAGCGCCCCGGCCAGGCGGGTGCCCCACTCGGCGCGGAAGCCGTCGAGCCGGCTGCGGATGCGGCTCCAGGCCCAGCGCCCGCCCACCAGCCACGCGCCGCTGCCGATGCCGAACAGCGCCATCGCCAGCGCGCCCTGCACCGGCCCGCCGCTCAGGGCCGCCACGAGCAGGGCCGAATACAGCAGCCCGCAGGGCATCAGCGCCCACAGGAAGCCGGCCGCCAGCACCCCGCCCGGCGCGCCCACCAGGGGCCGCACGCGCCCCCAGACGGCACGGCCGGCGTTCTCCACCCAGGCGGGCTGGCGCGACTGGACCAGCATCAGCAGGCCCCAGGCCATGACGGCCACGTGCATCAGCGTCCAGACCGGGTGCAGCGCCGTCGTCTGTTGGGTGAGCCACGCCAGGCTGTCCATGGCCAGGGCCGCCACCGCGCCCGCCGCCGCATACCCCGCCAGCCGCCCTGCGTGGAAGGCCACGCTGCGCCGCACCACGCCGCCGCGGGGCGCCCAGTGGACGGGCTGGGCGGAAGCGCCGTCCCCCTCACCGCCGCCGCCCTGCCCCACCAGCGCGCCGCAGGGCGCGGCGCACATGGCCAGGCAATGGGCGCCGCCGGCGAGTCCCATCAGCAAGGCGGTCCAGGCGATCGTCATGGCGTGTCTGCGGGGTGTTTCATCAAATTGATAGCTGCCAGCGCTTGTCCTGATTTGGTTTCAATATGAAATCTATATGAAAACCTTACATACCAAGCGCAAGCAGCTATGTTTTACGTAGCATCCATCAGATGATGCGCGAGAACCGGGCGCGGTTGCGGTCCGCCTGCAGGTAGCGGTCGAACACCATGGCGATGCCGCGCACGAAGAACCAGCCCATGGCCGTGACCTCGATGCCGTCCGGCCGCACCTGCACCAGGCCCTGCCCGGCCATGTCCTCCAGCTGCTCGATCTCGGCCGCGAAGTATCGCCGGAAGTCGATCAGCCAGGCCTGCTCCATGGGCTCGAACAGCAGCTCGCCCTGGCACATCAGGGCCATGATGACGGCGCGGCGCACGAGGTCGTCGCGCGTCAGCGCCAGCCCGCGCACCACGGGCAGGCGCCCCTGGTTCAGGAAATCGTAGTACTCGTCCAGCGTCTTGGCGTTCTGGCTGTAGGTGGCGCCCACGCGGCCGATGGCCGACACGCCCAGGCCGATCAAATCGCAGTCCGGCTGCGTGCTGTAGCCCTGGAAGTTACGGTGCAGGCGCCCCTGGCGCTTGGCCACGGCCAGCGCGTCGTCGGGCAGGGCGAAATGGTCCATGCCCACGTAGACGTAGCCGGCCGCGATGAAGGCGTCGAGGGAGCGCGACAGCATCGACACCTTGCCGGCCCCCGTGGGCAGTTCGGCCGAGACGATGCGCCGCTGCGGCTTGAAGCGCTCGGGCAGGTGGGCGTAGGCGTACAGCGCGATGCGGTCCGGCCGCAGCTGCGTCACCTGGGCCAGCGTGCGGTCGAAGGACTCGGGCGTCTGGCGCGGCAGGCCGTAGATGAGGTCCACGTTGATCGACTCGAAGCCCAGCGAGCGCGCGGCCTCCACCAGGGCGAACACCTGTTCGGCCGGCTGGATGCGGTGCACGGCCTTCTGCACCTCGGGGTCGAAGTCCTGCACCCCGAAGCTCAGGCGGTTGAAGCCCAGCCCGGCCAGCACCGCCAGGCGCTCGGGCGTCACGGTGCGCGGATCCACCTCGATGGAATATTCGCCGCCGGGCGCCAGCGTGAAGCTGCGCTTGAGCATGGCCATCAGCTCGCGCAGGCCGTCGTCCGACAGGAAGGTGGGCGTGCCGCCGCCCAGGTGCAGCTGGCTCACCACCTGGCCGGTACCGCAGTGGGCGGTGTGCAGGTCGATCTCGCGGCTGAGGTAGCGCAGGTAGACGTCGGCCCGGTCGTGGTGCTTGGTGATGATCTTGTTGCAGGCGCAGTAGTAGCACAACGACTCGCAGAACGGGATGTGCACGTACAGGGACAGGGGCAACGCCTTGGAGGCAGTGCCCGTGCGGCGCTGCTCCAGTGCGAGAATGTAGTCTTCCTGCCCGAAGGCCTCGACGAAGCGGTCGGCCGTGGGATAGGAGGTATAGCGGGGGCCCGGCACGTCAAAACGGCGCAGAAGATCGGGGGAAACAGCGGTCATGGGGCACATCCTTGTGTACGCTTTGACTGTGCCGCAAGCGGCCCTGTGCGTCCTTGATCTGGGTCAAGTGATGAAACGGGCCGACCGGCGACAATTTGATGCATATCAGTCGCCCACCTGCACCGCGGGGTTCTCCCCTGGCGCCACCTAAGCGCGATATGCTCGGCCCACAAACCTACCCATGCGCCTATGAACCCGCTCACCATCAAAGTCGCCTGCTCGAACTGCAACCTGCGCGAGCTGTGCATGCCTGTCGGCTTGAACGAGGAGCAACTGCAGCGCATCGACGATGTCGTGGCCACCCGCCGCAAGGTCAAGCGCGGCGGCACGCTGTTCCGCAACGGCGAGTCCTTCACCTCGCTCTACGCCATCCGCACCGGCTTCTTCAAGACCTGCGTGGCCACCGAGGACGGGCGCGACCAGGTCACGGGCTTCCAGATGGCCGGCGAGATCATCGGCCTGGACGGCATCGTGAACGACCACCACACCTGCGATGCCGTGGCGCTGGAGGATGCCGAGGTCTGCGTCATGCCCTTCGACCGCATCGAGGAACTCTCGCGCGAGGTCACGGCGCTGCAGCACCACGTGCACAAGATCATGAGCCGCGAGATCGTGCGCGAGCACGGCGTCATGCTGCTGCTGGGCAGCATGCGCGCCGAGGAGCGCCTGGCCGCCTTCCTGCTGAACCTGGTGCAGCGCCTGCATGCGCGCGGGTTCTCGCAGTCCGAACTGGTGCTGCGCATGACGCGCGAGGAGATCGGCAGCTACCTGGGCCTCAAGCTCGAAACCGTGAGCCGTACGTTCTCCAAGTTCGTGGAGGAAGGCATCGTCGAGGTCAAGCAGCGCCACGTGCGCATCCTGGACACCGATGCGCTCAAGCGCATCGTGAACAGCCAGCAATGCCATTGAAATATTGAGATACACCCCCTGAGTCGCCTTCGGCGCCTTCCCCCTCTCCTTCGGGAGGGGGACGCACCCGGTGGCCTGGCAAAGCCAGTTCCACGGGTGCACTCGCCTGGACCGCGCCAGTTTCATGGCGCCAGTCAAGAGCAGGAAGTCTTCCGGCAATCGTCCGGGCGCTCGCCCTCGGGTACGGGGCAGCGGTTGAGCTCGAACGGCGACATCGCCAGCAGCGTGGTCAGCGCGCTGGACGCCATGGTGATGCCCCAGAACACGAAGAACGCCACCGTGTAGACGCCCTGCCGCGACAGCGCCAGCGGCTGGCCGGACCAATGCAGGTCCTGCGGGTCGACGAGCGCGAAGACGATCATCTCCATGATCCCCGCCATCAAAAAGGCCGGCCAGGCAATCCACATCAAGCGCTGGGTCCACATCGCGGGTCTCCTGTCTTTTCTCGTTTCCGGTTCGGCGGGCAAGGGTCAGCGGGGCTGGCTGTCGGCAGGCGTCGCCGCATGGTTACGCGCCTTGAGCGCGGGCGACATGCTGCTTTCCGCGTCCTGCAGGGTCTGGTTGATCTCGACGCCCTTGCGGTAATAGTCCTCCGTCACCACCGGGTCCGGCTGGCGCGCCGCGATCGCGAAGGTCACGAACCCCGCGACGACCACGATGGCCGGGCCGGCGATCACAAGCCACACGTGGCCGAACTTCCACCAGGGTTCCGGGCGGGGCGCTGCCGCATTCGTCGTCGCGGCGGGTGTCGTTGTAGGGGATGACATGGTGCTTCCTTGCTAAAGAGGGGTTCAGCGCGGCACGAGGAACACGGATTTCTCCCGCACCTCGGTGCCCTGGTCGAGGGATTGGATGCGGAATTGCACCGTGTGCGACCCCGGCTCGCTGGAACCATAAGGTATCTGCAGGCGAACCGCCACCCAGCGGGCATCGGCCGCGCCGATCTCCACCTGGGGCTCGGAGGCCAGTTCCAGCCCTTCCAGGCCCTCCGCCGAGATGCGGTAGTGCTGCGTCGATTCCGTGGCGTTCATGATTTGCAGGCGGTAGACGTTCTCCAACTTGCCGCCCGCGACGATGCGCGAGAGCGCCGCGCGGTCGCGCACCACGTCCACCTTGAACGGTGTGCGCAGGAAAAGGCTGGCCACCATGCCCAGCGAAAGCGCCACCAGGATGGCGCTGTAGATGAGCACGCGCGGGCGCGCCACGCGGCGCAGCATCTGCGCGGGCGACCAGCGCTGGGCCACGGCGTTCTGAGTGGAGAACCGGATCAGCCCGGGCGGGTACTTCATCTTGTCCATGACCGTGTTGCACGCATCCACGCACAGGCCGCAGCCGATGCATTGGTACTGCAGGCCGTCGCGGATGTCGATGCCGGTGGGGCAGACCTGCACGCACAGCCCGCAGTCGATGCAATCGCCCAGGCCCTCGGCCTTGTAGTCGATGCCCTTCTTGCGCGGGCCGCGCGGCTCGCCGCGCTCGGGGTCGTAGGTGACGACCAGCGTATCCTTGTCGAACATCGCGCTCTGGAAGCGCGCATAGGGGCACATGTGCAGGCAGACCTGCTCGCGCAGGTAGCCCGCATTGCCGTAGGTGGCGAAGCCGTAGAACAGCACCCAGAAGATCTGCCAGCCGCCCTGCAGCGCCAGCAGCTCGCCGCCCAGTTCACGGATCGGCACGAAGTAGCCCACGAAGGTGAAGCCCGTCCAGAGGGCAAATGCGATCCAGACCAGTTGCTTGAGCGATTTCTTCCAGATCTTCTCGAACGTCCAGGCGCCCCGGTCCAGGCGGATGCGTGCGCTGCGGTCCCCTTCGATCTTGTGCTCGATCCACATGAAGATCTCGGTGTAGACCGTCTGCGGGCACGAAAAGCCGCACCACAGCCGGCCCGCGACCGCCGTGAAGAGGAACAGCGACATGGCCGAGATGATGAGCAGGCCCGTCAGGTAGATGAAGTCCTGCGGGTACAGCACCAGCCCGAAGATGTAGAAGCGCCGCGCGCCCAGATCGAACAGCACCATCTGGCGTTGGCCCCATTCGAACCAGGGCAGGCCGTAGAACACCAGTTGCGTGAGGAACACCATCACCCAGCGCCAGTTGGCGAAGCGGCCACTGATGGAGCGCGGGTAGATCTTCTTGTGCGCCTCGTACATCGAGACGATTTCGCCCTCCGACGTTTCCGCGACCGGAGTGATCGGAATGACTTTGCGTGGCTTCTCTTCGAGTGGCTGCATGGCTGGCTCGGTTCAATGACTGCGCCCTGGAAACTGTTCCGAAGGCGGCAGGCAGGAGAAGTGGCGCCACCGGGCTGCGCGCCACCCTCCCATTGTCGGCGTTCAGCGCGCCGCGGTCGCCTTGGTCTGGGAAAGACCCCAGACATAGGCCGTCAGCACGCCGATCTGTGCCTCCGTCAGCTTGCCGGCCTGCGCCGGCATTTCATTGGTCTTGCCGTTGTTGACCATGGCGGTGATGGCCGCCTCGCCCCAGCCATGCAGCCAGATGTCGTCGGTCAGGTTGGGCGCGCCCAGGGCCTGGTTGCCCTTGCCGTCCATGCCGTGGCAGGCTGCGCAGGCGCCGAACTTGGACTTGCCCAGCGACGCGCGCAGCGAGTCGTGCGGGCTGCCCGACAGGCTCAGCACGTAGTGGGCCACGTTGCGCACGTCCTCTGGCGAACCCACGGCCGCGGCCATGGGCGGCATGGTGCCGATGCGGCCCTTCTCGATGGTCTCGTGGATCTTCTCGGCCGTGCCGCCGTGCAGCCAGTCGGTGTCCGACAGGTTGGGGAAGCCCTTGCTGCCGCGCGCGTCGGAGCCGTGGCACTGCGCGCAGTTGTTCATGAACAGGCGCTCGCCGATGGCCATGGCCTGCGGGTCGGCGGCGCGCTGCTCCACCGTCATCGCGGCAAAGCGGGAATACAGGGGCTCCAGTTCCGCCTGGGCCTTGGCGACCTCGGCCTCGTAGGCGCCCTTCTGCGTCCAGCCGAGCTTGCCGGCATAGGTGCCCAGGCCGGGATAGACGGCGAGGTAGCCCAGGCTGAAGACGATGGTGATGACGAACAGCCACATCCACCACCGGGGCAGCGGGTTGTTCAGCTCCACCAGGTCCTCGTCCCAGACGTGGCCAGTGGTGTTGTCGCTCGTGGCGACCACCTTCTTGCGTGCCGTCACCCACAACAGGATGCCGCAGCCGAGGATGCCGCCGAGGGTGATCACGATCACGTAGAGCGACCAGAAATTGCTGGTGAAATCACTCATGGGTTGTTCTCATTCTTGTGGAGTTCAGTTTTCTTCGAAGGGCAGCCGGGCCGCCTCTTCGAAACGACTCTGGTTGCTGCGCGCGTAGGCCCAGATGCAGATGCCCACGAAGATGGCCATCGACAGCAGCGTGACCACGATGCGCATGGTGGTGAGGTCCATGATTTGCTCCTCTTACTTGAGCGCGCGGCCCATGATCTGCAGATAGGCGACCAGGGCGTCCATCTCGGTCTTGCCCTTGACCTCGCCGGCACCGGCGGCGATCTGCTCGTCGGTGTAGGGCACGCCCACGATGCGCAGCGCCTTCATGCGCGGGGCCACGTCCGTGGGATCGACCTGGTTCTTCTCCAGCCACGGGTAGGCGGGCATGTTCGACTCGGGCACCACGTCGCGCGGGTTGTTCAGGTGGATGCGGTGCCACTCGTCGCTGTACTTGCCGCCCACGCGGTGCAGGTCGGGGCCGGTGCGCTTGCTGCCCCACTGGAACGGGTGGTCGTAGACGAATTCGCCGGCCACCGAATAGTGGCCATAGCGCAGCGTCTCGGCGCGGAAGGGGCGGATCATCTGCGAGTGGCAGTTGTAGCAGCCCTCGCGCAGGTAGATGTCGCGGCCCATGAGCTGCAGTGCCGTGTAGGGCTGCAGGCCCTTGACCGGCTCGGTCGTGGAGCGCTGGAAATACAGCGGCACGATCTCGGCCAGCCCGCCCACGGCGACGACCAGCACGATCAGCACGATCATCAGGAAGTTGTTGGTTTCCACCTTCTCGTGGGTGAAACCGGTGGATGCATTGTTGTGGTCAGACATGGGGAATCCTTGAACCTCAGGCGTGGGCGGGCTTCACGGCGGGGATAGCCACCTTGACGGAACGGCCCGAGATGGCGGTCATCCAGACGTTCCAGGCCATCAGCACCATGCCGCCCAGGTACAGCAGGCCACCGGCCACGCGGATCATGTAGAACGGATAGGTCGCCTTGACGCTTTCGACGAAGGTGTAGGTGAGCGTGCCGTCGGGGTTGACCGCGCGCCACATCAGGCCCTGCATCACGCCGGCGATCCACATCGCGGCGATGTACAGCACGATGCCGATGGTGGCCAGCCAGAAGTGCAGCTCGATGGCCTTGACCGAATACATCTTCTCGCGGCCGAACAGGCGCGGCACTAGGTAGTACAGCGAACCCATGGTGATCAGGCCCACCCAGCCCAGGGCGCCGGAGTGCACGTGGCCCACTGTCCAGTCGGTGTAGTGGCTCAGTGCGTTCACCGTCTTGATCGACATCATCGGGCCTTCGAACGTGGACATGCCGTAGAACGACAGGGACACGATCAGGAAGCGCAGGATGGGGTCGTCACGCAGCTTGTGCCAGGCGCCCGACAGGGTCATGATGCCGTTGATCATGCCGCCCCAACTCGGCGCCAGCAGGATCAGCGAGAACACCATGCCCACCGATTGCGTCCAGTCGGGCAGCGCCGTGTAGTGCAGGTGGTGGGGGCCGGCCCACATGTAGGTGAAGATCAGCGCCCAGAAGTGGACGATGGACAGGCGGTAGCTGTACACTGGGCGGCCGGCCTGCTTGGGGATGAAGTAGTACATCATCCCGAGGAAGCCCGCCGTGAGGAAGAAGCCCACGGCGTTGTGGCCGTACCACCACTGCACCATGGCGTCCTGTACGCCGGCGTAGGCGGAATAGCTCTTCATGAAGCCCGCCGGAATCGCCGCGCTGTTGACCACGTGCAGCAGCGCCACGGCCAGGATGAAGCCGCCGAAGAACCAGTTGGCCACGTAGATGTGCTTGATCTTGCGCTTGCCGATGGTGCCGAAGAACACGATGGCATAGGACACCCACACCAGCGTGATCAGGATGTCGATGGGCCACTCCAGCTCGGCGTATTCCTTGCCCGAGGTGTAGCCCAGCGGCAGGCTGATGGCGGCGGCCACGATGACCACCTGCCAGCCCCAGAACGTGAACGCCGCCAGCGGCCCGGCGAACAGGGGCGCCTGGCAGGTGCGCTGCACCACGTAGTAGCTCGTGGCGAACAGCGCGCAGCCGCCGAACGCGAAGATCACCGCGTTGGTGTGCAGGGGGCGCAGGCGCCCGTAGCTGAGCCAGGGAATGCCGAAGTTGAGTTCAGGCCAGGCCAGCTGGGCGGCGATGATGACGCCCACCAGCATGCCAACCACCCCCCAGACGACAGCCATGATCGAAAACTGCCGCACCACCGTGTCGTTGTAGTGAGCAGCCATTGCTTTTGGAGAATCCATCGGGCACCTCTTTTTGTATACCAATCGAAGTTTGTTTCAACGCGTGATATGGGTCATTGACGCAAGTCAACCGTCCCGAAGAATGCGTTCGCCTTCCTGCTCGACGCTCTCGAACTGGCCGCTGTAGACGGCCCACCACAGACCGCCCAGGACCAGCAGCACCAGCACCACCGACAGCGGGATCAGCAAATACAGGATGTCCATTCAGGCAGGCTCCAAAGTGGGTTGCACGGAAGAAGAAGAGGAAGGCTGGGGAGCCGCGCCCTGCCCGGAAGCCGGCAGGCCGCGCGCCAGGCGCGCCGCGTTGAGCACCACCAGCAGCGAGCTGAGCGCCATGCCCAGCCCCGCCAGCCAGGCGGGCATCCAGCCCGCCACGGCCAGCGGCACGCACAGCGCGTTGTAGCCTGCGGCCCACCAGAGGTTCTGGCGCACCACGCGCAAGGTGCGGCGCGCCAGCAGCACCGTCTGCGGCACCAGCGCCAGGCTGTCGCCCAGCACCACGAAATCGGCGCGCGACTGCGCCAGCGGCACGGCGCGGCCGAAGGCGAAGGACACATGGGCGCCCGCCAGCACCGGGCCGTCGTTCAGGCCATCGCCCACCATGGCGACGTGGCGCCCCTGGGCTTGCAGGGCCTGCAGCGCCGCGAGCTTGCCCTGGGGCGTGCACCCGCCCTGCGCCTGGGCGATGCCCGCCTGCACGGCCACGCGCTGCACGGCGCCCGCGCGGTCGCCAGACAGCAGTTGCACGGCAATGCCCGCCTGCTCCAGCGCCTGCACCACGGCCGGGGCCTCGGCGCGCAGGTCCTCGGTCAATTCGAAGCGGGCCAGTTCCAGGCTGCGGCCATTGGCAGCCTGCTCGGAGAGCACCACCTGCAGCGCCGTGGCACCGTCCTGCAGCGCCACGCCCGCATGCCCGGCGGAACCCAGGCGGATCTGCCGCACGGCCCCCGCGCCGCCGCGCAACGTATCGCGGACCGTGGCGCTCAAGCCCTGCCCGGCCTCTTCCGCCAAGCCGCTCACGGCCCAGCGGCCCTCCTCCGCGGCCGCTGCGGCGAGCGCACGCGACACGGGGTGCACCGAATGGCGGGCCAGCGCCGCCGCCAGCGACAAGGCGTCTTCCCGGGACCATCCATTGCCTAGGTGCACGGCCTGCAGCGCCATGCCGTCGCGCGTCAGCGTGCCAGTCTTGTCGAAGACCACCATATCCACGCTGGCCAGGGCCTCCAGCCCCTGCAGGTTGCGCACCAGCACGCCATGGCGCGCCAGCGTGCCCGCGGCCGTGAGCATGGCCACGGGCGTGGCCAGCGAGAGCGCGCAGGGGCAGGTCACGATGAGCACGGCCACGCCCACCATCAGCGCATGGCCCGGGTCCGTGGGCCACCACCAGGCGGCGGCCAGCACGGCAGCCAGCAGCACGGCCACGAGGAAGGGCCGGGCGATGCGGTCCGCCAGCTGCGCGAGGCGCGGCTTCTGCAGCGAAGCGTTTTCCATCAGCGCCACGATCTGCGCGAAGCGCGTCTGCGCCCCCGTGCCCTCCACCAGCACCTCCACCGGCGACTGCAGGTTGTAGCTGCCCGCCGTGACGGTGCTGCCCACGGGGCGCGCCACGGGCGTGGATTCGCCGGTGAGCAGGGCCTCGTCGGCATGCGTGCTGCCCACGGTGATGCGGCCGTCGGCCGGGAAGGCCTCGCCCGGCAGCACGCGGATGGTGTCGCCCGCCGCCAGCCGGCGCGTGGCCACGCGGGTGAAGCCGCCGCCGGCGCCGCGCCGCTCCACGCTGTCGGGCAGGCGGTTCATCACGGCCTCCAGCGCGCCGGCCGTGCGGTCACGCAGGCGCAGCTCCAGCCAGCGCCCGGTGAGCAAGAAAAACACGAACATGGTCAGCGAGTCGTAGTACACCTCCTTGCCGAAGATGCCCGCGGAGTCGAAGGTGCCCGCCGTGCTGACCACGAAGGTGATGGCCATGCCCAGCGCGACGGGCAGGTCCATGCTGACGCGGCGCAGCCGCACGTCGCGCAGCGCGCTGCTGAAAAACGGCCCGCACGAGAAGATCATCACCGGCAGCGTGATCACCCAGGAGGCCCAGCGCAGCAGCTGCTCCATCTCGCCCGTCAGGTCGCCCGGCAGGGCTACGTAGGCGGGCCATGCGTACATCATCACCTGCATCATGCAAAAGCCCGCCACCAGCCAGCGCCACAGCGCGCGGCGGCTCTCGCGCTGGCGCTGCGCGCGCGCGAAGGCGTCCATGGCAGGCATGGCACGGTAGCCAGCCTTGTGCACGGCCTCCACCCACTGGGACGGGCGCACCTGCCCCGGGTGCCACACCACGCGCGCGCGGCGCGTGGCGGCGCTCACCTCGGCCTGCTGCACGCCGGGCACGGAGCGCAGGGCGTCTTCGATGGTGAGGGCGCAGGCTGCGCAGTGCATGCCTTCGAGCACCACCTGCGAGTCCCAGGCGCAGGCGGCGGGGTCCGCGGGCGGGCTGCCCGCCGGGGCGCAGGGCCGGCCGAATGCCGACCATTCCTGCGGGTCGTCCAGCAGCAGCGTCTGCGTGGCGCCGGGCGGATGCGCGGTGGGGGAAGCCGGCGCATCGGCGGGTCGAATCATTGACATGGTTCAAGCCTATCGTTGCGGCCCGACAGGCACATTGACCTGGATCAAGCCCCGGAACATGATTCATCCTAAGCTTGTTCCATCACTTTGAGGAGCCCTTTTATGTACAAACGCATCCTGATCGCCACGGACGGTTCTCCCCTGTCGAACAAGGCAGTGACCCACGGCCTCGATCTCGCCGCCCTCTCGGGCGCCGCGGTGGTGGCCCTCAAGGTGGTGCCGCGCTACCCGCGCAGCTACTTCGAAGGCGGCATGCCGGTGGACCTGAACGACGCCAAGCGCGTCGAGAAGCAGTGGAGCGAGGCGGCCCAGGCCATGGTGGACAAGATCAAGGCCGAGGGCGGCGCCCAGGGCGTGACGGTGAAGGCGGTGGTCGCCAAGTCCGACCTGGTGGCCGAGGCCGTGATCTCCGCCGCCAAGAAGCACAAGTGCGACCTGATCGTGATGGCGTCGCACGGCCGCAAGGGCCTCAAGCGCCTGCTGCTGGGCAGCGAGACGCAGCACGTGCTGACGCACTCGCACATCCCCGTGCTGGTGCTGCGTTGAGCGAAAGCTCTTGATTTGATAGCTGCCAGCGCTTGATCGGCAAGCGCTGGAGGCCAATCTGATCCATATTCTTCAACCGCGCTCCTCCATCACCGCCAGCAGCGTCTCGCGCAGCCAGCGGTGGGCGGGGTCGGCATCCTGGCGCGGATGCCAGGCCAGCCGCAGCGGCACGGCGGGCAGCGGCAGCGGCAGCGCGAAGACGTGCAGCCCCAAAGCGCCGCCCATGGCGCGCGCGGTGCGCTCCGGCGCGCAGGCCACGAGGTCCAGGCGGGCGCAGGCCAGCAGCGCCGCGAACGCGCTGGGCACCACCAGGGCGACGTGGCGGCGCAGGCCGCGCGCCGCCAGCGCAGCGTCCACGGCCAGTTCCTCGCCCGGCAGCGTCGCCACTTCCACATGGCGCGCGGCGGCAAAGCGCTGCGCCGTGACGCGGCCCCGTGCCAGCGCATGGTCCGGTGCCACCACGCCCAGCAGGTTGCGGTCGGAGAGCGCACGCACCACCAGCTCCGGATCCTGCCGGTGCCCCGATCCCAGGTCCAGGTCGATACGGCCCTCGCGCAGACCCGCGGGGTCGTGGTGGTTCTCGGGCAGGAACTGTAGGCTGGCCCGCGGCATGCGCTGCGCCATCTGCATCGAAAGCGCCACGCCATAGCCCACCAGCGCGCCCTCGGCCGCCCGCAGCACGAAACGCCGCTGCACGGTTGAGAAATCATCGGGATCGGCATGGGCGCGCAGCGCATCGGCCTGCGCCAGCAGTTGCCGCACCGGCTCAGCCAGCGCCTGGGCGCGCGGCGTGGCCGCCAGCTTGCGGCCGGCGCGCACCAGCAGCGGGTCGCCGAACGCCTCGCGCAGGCGGGCCAGCGCGTGGCTCATGGCGGGCGTACTCAGGTGCATGCGCTCGGCGGCGGCCGTCACGCTGCCGGTGTCCAGCAGCGCATCAAGCGCGCGCAGCAGGTTGAGGTCGTAATGTTTCATCGCATGCAAGTTTCTCTTCCGAACATTGCACTGTACAGACAGATCACCATGCCCAAAACTGCCGGGCATGACGACCACAACCCCTTCCTCCCGCCAGCGCCTGCACGCCTTCGCCATGCTGGTCCTGATGCTGGTGCTGGCCGCGCTGGACCAAACCATCCTCTCCACCGCCCTGCCCGCCATCGCCCACGACCTGCCAGGCAATACACCGCTGGCCTGGGTGTTCTCGGCCTACCTGCTGGCGGCCACGGTGGTGGTCGCGCTCTATGGCCGGCTGGCCGACGTGTGGGGGCGCAAGCCCATGCTGCTGCTGGCGATCGGGCTGTTCCTGCTGGGCTCGCTGGCCTGCGGCGCCAGCCAGAGCCGTGCGCAGCTCGTGCTGGCCCGCGCGCTGCAGGGCGCGGGCGGCGGCGGGCTGCTGACGCTGACCATGCTGACCGTCGCCAGCCTGTTCCCGGACGCCCAGCGCCCGCGCTTCCAGGCGCTGCTGGGCGCGAGCTACGGCATTGCCACCATGTTCGGGCCACTGCTGGGCGGCTGGCTGGTGGAGCATCTGTCATGGCACTGGGCGTTCTGGATCAACGCGCCCCTGGCCCTGCTGGCCTGGGCCGTGCTGGCGCGCACGCTGCCGCCGCCGGTGCGCCAGGCTGCGTCCATCGACTGGTGGGGTGCCGCCGCCCTGGCCGTGGCACTGGTGGCCGCGCTGCTCGCAACGCAGCACGGCAAGCTGCGGCTGCCCGCAGCGCTCACCCTGGGCCTGCTGCTGCTCGTCGCCGCCATAGCGGCCGTGGCTTTCGTGTGGCGGCAGTTGCGGGCCGCGCATCCGCTGGTGCCGCCGCGCCTGTTCGGCCACCCGGCCTACATGGCGGCCGCCGCCATCGGCCTGTGCTCCGGCGTGGCCATGTACGCGGCCGTGGTGTTCGTTCCGCAGTACCTGCAGACCATGCTGCACCTGTCGCCCACCGCATCGGCATGGCGGCTGCTGCCGCTGATGGCGGGCATCACCTTTGCCGCCATCGCCAGCGGCCGGCTACTGCGCGCGCAGGTGCCAGCACGCCGGCTGGCCGGTGTGGGCAGCGGGCTGCTGGCGCTGTCGTTCCTTGCGCTGGGCGCGGCGCTGGACTTGGCGCCCACGTCGGCCGCGCTGCTCTCGGCCAGCCTGCTGCCTGCCGGCATGGGACTGGGACTGCTGTTCCCCATCGTCACCGTGGTGTCGCAGCGCACCGCACCGCCGCAGCTCATGGGCATCGCCACCGCCACACCGGTGATGCTGCGCAGCCTGGGCGGCAGCGCGGGCGTGGCGCTGATGGCCGCACTGCTGACGCAACGCATGGCCGATGAGCTGGCGGGCCGCAGCACTCCGGACGCCATGCGCACGGCCATGGCGCATGGGCTGCAGGCGGTATTCCTGGCGGCGGCCGGTGCGGCGCTGCTGGCCTTGCTGGCAAGCCGCTGGCTGACGCCGCGGCCGGCGAGCTCTTGATGAAAATGGCCGCCAGCGCCTATCCAGCAAGCGCTGGCAGCTATTGAATCAAGAGCTTCAGGCGAACAGGCCCTTGTGCTGCTCGCGCAGCAGGTTCTTCTGCACCTTGCCCATGGTGTTGCGCGGCAGCTCGGTGGTGACGAAGCAGCGCTTGGGGATCTTGAAGTTGGCAAGCTGGCTCTTGAGCGCGGCGACGATCACGTCGCCGTCGAGCTTGGCACCGGGCTTCGGGATGACTACGGCCACGCCCACCTCGCCGAAGTCGGGGTGCGGCACGCCGACGAGAGCGCTCTCGGCCACGCCGGGCATGTCATTGATGTAGCCCTCGATCTCGGCCGGGTAGACGTTGTAGCCACCGCTGATGATGAGGTCCTTGCTGCGGCCGACGATGCTCACGTAGCCGCGCTCGTCCACCTTGCCCACGTCGCCGGTCTTGAACCAGCCGTCCGCCGTGAACTCCTCGGCCGTCTTCTCGGGCATGCGCCAGTAGCCCTTGAACACGTTGGGGCCGCGCACCTGGATGTTGCCGATCTCGCCCACGGGCAGGGGCTGGTTCGCATCCTGAACCACGCGCAGGCCCACGCCGGGCAGCGCAAAGCCCACCGTGCTGCCGCGCCGTTCATCCTGCCCGCCGTGGCGCGCATCGGCCGCGTAGGGGTTGCTGGTGAGCATGATGGTCTCGCTCATGCCGTAGCGTTCCAGGATGGTGTGGCCCGTGCGCTGGCGCCAGGCGTTGAAGGTCTCGATGAGCAGCGGCGCCGAGCCCGCGATGAACAGGCGCATGTTGCGCGCGGTTTCCTTGTTGAGCCCTGCTTCGGCCAGCATGCGCACGTAGAGCGTGGGCACGCCCATGAAGACCGTGGCGCGCGGCATGGCGGCGATGACGGCCTTGGGGTCGAACCTGGCGAACCAGATCATCTTGCTGCCGTTGAGCAGCGCGCCGTGGATGGCGACGAACAGGCCGTGCACGTGGAAGATGGGCAGCGCGTGGATGAGCACGTCACCAGGCTTCCATCCCCAATAGTCCTTGAGCACCTGCGCGTTGGAGAGCAGGTTGCCGTGCGTGAGCATGGCCCCCTTGCTGCGGCCCGTGGTGCCGCTGGTGTAGAGGATGGCGGCCAGGTCGTCGGCCTGGCGCACCACGGGCACGTGCGCGTCGCCGTGGTGCGCGGCACGCTCCAGCAGGCTGCCCGTGCGGTCGTCGCCCAGCGTGAAGACGTGCTGCGTGCCCAGGGTGAAGGCGATCTTGCTCACCCAGCCGAAGTTGCCCGGCGTGCAGACCACCACGGCGGGCTCGGCATTGCCGATGAAGTATTCGATCTCGGCGCTCTGGTAGGCGGTGTTGAGCGGCAGGAACACGTAGCCCGCGCGCAGCGTGGCCAGGTACAGCAGCATGGCCTCGACGGATTTCTCGACCTGCACGGCGACACGGCTGCCCTCGGACAGGCTCAAAGATGCGAGCAGGTTGGCGATGCGGGCGCTGGCGCGGTCCAGGTCGTCCCAGGTGTAGAGCAGCGGGGTGCCGTCGGCCGTGGTGGTCTCGACGGCGGTGGCCGACAGGTCGGCGGGAAAGGCGGCGCGCAGGGCGGTGAAGAGATTGCTCATGGCGTAGGCGTGCTTCAGAACAGGGGTTGGCGTTTTTTAAGAAAGGCGGTGATGCCCTCACGGTGCTCGGCGCCGGGGGCGTAGGCATAGGGGTCGGCAGGGCCGTTCACTATGCTTTCGATAGCTGCTTGCGCTTTCCCATCAAGCGCTGGAGGCATTTTCAATGCCCTAATTGTCTGCTTGTTCATGCGGGCCGCCTGGGGCGCCAGCGCGGCGATGCGCTGCGCGCTGCCCAGGGCCTCGACGGCCGCCAGTTCTTCCGGCGCCACGCGGCTGAGGAAGCCGCGCGCGAGCATCTCGGGCGCGGTGAAGGTGGCGGCCTCCAGCAGCATCTGGCGCGCGGTGACCTCGCCCACGGCACCGGCCACCAGTTGCGCCTCGCGCGGCGCCATGGGGAAGCCCAGGCGTGCGATGGGCGCGCCGAAGCGGGCCGAGGCGGCGGCGATGCGCACGTCGCAGCAGCTGGCGATCTCCACGCCCGCGCCCATGCACGCGCCCGCGATGTGGGCCACGATGGGCACGTCGCAGTCCAGCATGGCGTTCAGGCCGCCCCAGACGTCGTTCTCGTGGAAGTCGCGCAGCGCGGCGGCGTCGAAGCGGAAGGCGGGGTACTCGGAGATGTCGCCGCCGGCGCAGAAGGCCCCGCCCTCGCCTTCGATGAGCACGCAGCGCGCTTGCGCGTTGCGCTGGATGCCCTCGAAAACGGAGCGCAGCTGGCGCCACATGGCGCGCGACATGGCGTTGAGCCGCCCGGCATGGCGCAGCGTGACGCGCACGATGCCTGCTTCACCGGCTGCCACTCTCACTTCACCCGACATATCGCTTTCTTTCTATTCCAGCATGCGCCCTGCCCGCACCCGGGCCACGGGCGTCGTCCCCCTTGGGGGAAGACGCACAGCGCCACAGGGGGTTACTCAATTTTTGCGCCAGAGGCCTTGACCACGCCGGCCCAGCGCTTGACCTCGCTGCTGATCATCTTGCCGAAGTCCTGCGGGCTCAGCGTGCCGAACTCGGCGCCGTTGCCCGCCCAGATGGCCTTGATCTCCTCGGCGGCACCGAGCTTGCGGAACTCCTCGGCGATGCGCGCCGACACGTCGGGGGGCGTGCCCTTGGGCGCCCACAGGCCGTACCAGGTGGTGACGTTGTAGTCGGGCAGGCCCATTTCCGTCGCGCAGGGCACGTCGGGGATGGCCGGATTGCGCTTGTTGCCCGCCACCATCAGCGCCTTGATGCGCCCGCCCTTGATGTGCGCGGCGGACGAGCCCAGACCGTCGAACATCATGTCCACCTGCCCGCCCACCAGGTCCTGCAGCGCGGGGCCCGCGCCGCGATACGGGATGTGGGTGATGAAGGTGCCGGTCTGGATCTTGAACAGCTCGCCCGCCAGGTGGTGCGAGCTGCCCGAACCGGCGGAGCCGTAGTTGAACTTGCCGGGGTTGGCCTTGAGCAGCGCCAGGAACTCCTTGAAGTTGTTGGCCTTGACGTTGCGCGGGTTCACCACCACGACCTGGGGCACGCTGGCCAGCAGTACCAGGGGGACGAAGTCCTTCTCGATGTCGTAGTCGAGCTTGGGGTACACCGAGGGCGCGATGACGTGGTGCGCGCCGCCCATGAACAGCGTATAGCCGTCCGGCGCGGCCTTGGCCGCGAAGCTCGCGCCCACGGTGCCCCCCGCGCCGCCGCGGTTGTCGATCACCAGCGTCTTGCCCGTGTCCTTGGAGAACTGCGCGGCCAGCGGGCGCGCGAAGGCGTCGGTGCCGCCCCCGGCCGGGAAGGGCACGACCAGGTTGACGGGCTTGGATGGCCAGGCCGAGGCCTGCGCCCAAGCGGCGCCGTGCGTGGCAAGGCCCAGGCCCGCGGCAGCGGCGCCCAGCAGCACGTCGCGGCGCGCGATGGGCGTGGTGTGGTGGTGGTTGTCCTTCATTTCCTTGTCTCCTTGTCGTCGTTGTGAAAAAAAGCGGAACCCACGAAAAACTCATACGACTTACGCAAAACGGGTTCAGGCAATACGCTTGCGCGATGGAAGCGCCGCTTGTGCATCCTTGTTTGCGTAAGTCCTGACTCAGTCGCGTATCAGCCCGTCGATGTCCCCCGACACCGGCACCTTGCCCTGCGCGAGCAGGCTGCGGTGCTTGTCGATACGCTTGAGGTCGTACAGGTAGTTCACCATCAGGCCATACGATTGTTTCAGCCCCTTGGGCGAGGGGTCGCCCGCCCAGTTCAGCCGCTCCACGCGCGCGCCGTTGCCCAGGTGGAAGCGCGCCACGGGGTCCACCGGCTTGCCCTCGGGCAGCTCGCGCCCCAGATAGTATGCGGCGCATTCCATCAGCATCTGGCGCACGGGCGAGCGGGCGTCCAGATCCAGCGGCTTGTCGATGGCGGCCAGCAGGTGCGTGGACTGCGGCGGCTCGAAGCCCACGGCGCGGCCCAGCTCGGCGCGGCGCTTGTCGTCCAGGCGCTCCAGCATGGCGCCGGCATGCTTGCCCAGCCAGCCGCGAAAGCCCGGGATGGGCGACAGCGTGGCGAAGGTGCGCAGGCGCGGGAACTCCTCGTTCAGCGTCTCCACCACGTGCTTGATGAGCGAGTCGCCGAAGCTCACGCCGCGCAGCCCGGTCTGGGTGTTGCTGATCGAATAGAAGATGGCCGTGGTGGCGCGCGTGATGTCCACCGGCGCGGCGGCCTCGTCCAGCAGCGGCGTGATGCTGGCGGACATCTTGTCCAGCAGCGCCACCTCCACGAAGATCAGCGGCTCGTCGGGCAGGCGCGGGTGGAAGAAGCCGTAGCAGCGGCGGTCGCTGTCCAGGCGGTTCTTCAGGTCGGCCCAGCTCTTGATGTCGTGCACGGCCTCGTACTTGATGAGCTTTTCCAGCAGCGAGGCGGGCGAGTCCCACGACAGGCGCTTGAGCTGCAGGAAGGCCACGTCGAACCAGGTGGAGAACAGGTGCTCCAGCTCGGCGTCCAGCGGCAGCAGGCGCTTGTCGGCCTTGAGCAGCGGCAGCAGCTCGGCGCGCAGGTCCACCAGGAAGCGCATGCCCTGCGGGAACACCGCGAAGCGCTGCAGCAGCCGCGTGCGCGGCGACACCAGGGCGCGGCGCAGGCTGATCTCGGCCTGCCCCTCCTCGGCCGTGCCCGCGGCGGCCTCGTAGCGCTGGCGGGCGGACTTGAAGCGCGTGGCGTCGGGCGCGAACTGCTCGCACATCAGGAGCCACATGTCGCGGCGCTCCTCGGGCTCGGCCTTGGCGTACCACTCGGCCACGGCCTGGGCGCGGCGCCCGCCCTCGATCTCGCTGACCTGCGGGGCCACCACCTCCTGCAGGTCGGCCAGCAGGCGGCGCAGCGCGCGCGGCGACAGCGCCTCGTTGCCGCGCCGCAGCGTGGCCTGCAGCCGCTCATGCGTGGAGCGCGGGGCGTCGGACCGGGCCGCCTTGGCCTCCACGTCGGTGACGGTCTTGTCGAGGGCGGCCTTGGGAGGCGGCGCCTTGTCCGCCGCCGCGGGGCGCAGCCGCGAGACGCTGCGCGTGATCCATTCAGGTGTGGTGTTCATCATGGTGCACGTCCATTCAATGCGTTGCGCGCCGCCTGCGACCCGTTGAAACCGGCGCGATCCAGGCCCGCAGGCGCCGCGCAAGGGCCGCCCCGCCGCGCTGGCGTCGTCCCCCTTCCCGCGCGCAGCGCGAGAGAAGGGGGAAGCGGCGAAGTCGCTCAGGGGGATGCCTCATCCCGTCAGCCTCGATTGGTGATCGCGGGCCACGTCGCGCAGCGCATCGCGCTGGCGCAGCAGGTGGGTGCGCATGGCCTCTTCGGCGGCGTCGCTGTCGCGGGCCTTGAGCGCGGCGAACACGGCCAGGTGCTCGGCCAGGCTTTGCTGCATGCGGCCGGGGGCCTGCAATGACTGCAGGCGCGACAGACGCAGGATCTTGCGCAGGTCGCCGATCACCTGGGCCAGCCAGCGGTTGCCGGCCAGCGTGATGAAGGCTTCGTGGATGGCGTAGTTGGCTTCGTAGTATTCGGTGATGCGCCCCAGCTCGGCGCATTCGCGCAGCCGCTCGTGCAGCGCTTCCAGCGCCGCCACGTCGGCGCCGCCCGCCCTGTGCGTGGCCTCGTGCGCGGCGCGCCCCTCGAGCAGCGCGATCACGGGGAATATCTCGTCCAGATCGCGCTCCGTCACCTCGGCCACGAAGCAGCCACGGCGCGGCTCGTGGCGCAGCAGCCCTTCGGCCACCAGCACCTTGAGCGCCTCGCGCAGCGGCGTGCGCGAGATGGCCAGCCGCTCGCACAGCGCCGCCTCGTCCAGGAAGCTGCCCGGCGGCAGCACGCCCGAAAAGATCTGCTCGCGCAGCCGGGCAGCGGCTTCGTCGTGCAGAGAGTTGGGGATGGAGCGCATGGCAGGCGGCGGGTCGGGGTGGTTTTCACGGCCTGGCGGGGTCGAAATGGGGTTTTCGACCTGCCCGGGCTGTCGATATCTGCAGGCTATCGTCCTTCAACGGGTTGGCAAACGGTGGGTTTACGCGCCAAATTGCATAATTTTTCATAATTATGAAAATCAGCCCCACAAAAAGCCAGCGGAGAATGCGCCAGCGGTCCAAAAACGCCTGCTGTGCGGCGCAAATGAGACACCCAGGCCTCTTTTCAGCAGTGCAGGGTGGCGAATCCGCCGGACCAGCCCGCAGGCAGCTCACTGGCTTCCGCCGACTCCGGCACGGCGCACACTGAGGGCCCGCTTGCACAGGGAGAAGCCCATGCGAATCGCGCCGCATCTGATGACATTGGCCCTGGCCATGGGTGCCACGGCTGCCGGCGCTCAGGGGGTGAACACCCCCGCCAACGTACCGGGGCTCCAGCCCGCGCGTACGCCGGCCTCCGTGCCCGTGCAGCCCACTGCAGAGACGCCCGCGCCCTCACGGTAAAGCGCCAAAGCCAGCCCCCGTCACCCGGCGAGGTGCGCGAACCCCTCCACGATGTGGTCGATCCACACCCGCAGCTTGGCGGGCAGAAAGCGGTGGGACGGGTACAGCAGCCACGCCGTGCCGGCATAGGCCGTCTTGTGCCGCCAGTCCGCCAGCACGGGCACCAGCGCGCCGCGCTCCAGCGCCGCGCGCGCGGCGAAGCCCGGCAGGCTGGCGATGCCCAGGTGGTGCAGCGCGGCCTCCAGCCGCACCTCGCTGTGGTTGGCCACGTAGCGCCCGCGCACGGCCACGGTGGCCTGCTCGCCCGCGCGCTCGAAGCGCCAGTGCCGGTCGCGCTCGTCCTCGCCCAGGTAGATGCAGGCATGCCGCTCCAGGTCGCGCGGGTGCTCGGGGTGGCCGTGCTCGGCCAGGTAGCGCGGGCTGGCGCAGACCCGGTGTTCCACCGGGGCCAGCGGCCGGCCCGCGAGGCCCGGGGGCGGCGTGTCGGTGACGCGCAGCGCGAGGTCGATGGCCTCCTCGAACAGGTCCACCGTGCGGTCGGTGATGACCAGCTGCACGTCCACCTGCGGGTACTTCGCCAGGAACGGCAGCACCAGCGGGTGCACCAGCTGCCGGCCGACGGCCTTGGGGCAGCTCATGCGCACAAGTCCGGCAGGCTGCGCACCGTGCTGCGCATCGCTCAGCGCCCAGACCTCGCGCGCCGCCGCCACCAGGGTCTGGCAGCGGCTGTAGGCGGCCGCGCCCGCGTCGGTGAGCCGCAGCTTGCGCGTGGTGCGCTCCAGCAGCCGCACGCGCAGCACCCCTTCGAGCCGCGCCACCTGCCGGCTCACGGCCGACGGCGTGAGGCCGAGCTGCCGCGCCGCCGCGGAGAAGCTGCCGGATTCCACCACGCGGGCGAACACGGCCATGTCGGGCAGGGTGTCGAGGGATGGATTGATGCTCATGGCGCACAAGTTCTGTTCTTTTCCAGGGATTATCGCCACAGGGATGCAAATCAATAATCCCTGGCATGACTTCTTCCTCCCTGACCGCCGCTCCTTCTTCCCGTGCTTCCGCCCTGGCGCCGGGCCTGGCCGATGCGGCCCTGCTGCTCGTGGCCGTGGTGTGGGGCACCAGCTATGGCGTGGCCAAGGGCGCGCTGGCGTTCTACCCGGTGCTGGGCTTCCTGGCCGTGCGCTTCGGGCTTACCTTCGTGCTGCTGCTGCCCGCGCTGCTGCGCGCCAGCGCGGCCGAGCGGCGCGATGCGCTGGCGGCGGGGCTGCCGCTGGGCGGGCTGATGCTGGGCATCTTCCTGTGCGAGACCTTCGGGCTGGCGCTCACGCAGGCGAGCAACGCGGCCTTCCTGATCAGCCTGTGCGTGGTGTTCACGCCCTTTGCCGAATGGGGGCTGCTGGGTCAGCGGCCGGCGCGGGCGATGTTCGTGTTTGCCGGGGTCTCGCTGCTGGGGGCCGCGCTGCTCAGCGGCGGCTTCACCGGGCACTGGGGCTGGGGCGACGCGCTGATGCTGGCGGCCGCGGCGCTGCGCGCCGTCACCGTGTGCCAGACCAGCCGGCTCACCCGCCAGCGCAACGCACCCGTGCTGGCCCTCACGGCGGTGCAGGCCGGCGTGATCGGGCTGGGCAGCGTGGGGTTGGCCCTGGCACTGCCCGGGGGGCTGCCGCCGTTGCCGCGCGATGGCGGGTTCTGGCTCGCCTGCGTCTACCTGGTGGCGGGATGCACGGTGTTTGCCTTCGTGGTGCAGAACTGGGCGCTGCGGCGCAGTTCGCCGACCCGCGTCGGGCTGCTCATGGGAAGCGAGCCGGCTTTTGGGGCGCTGTTTGCGGTGGTCTGGCTGGGCGAAGGGCTCAGCGTGGCCGGGTGGGCGGGAGGAGCGCTGATCGTGGCGGCCGCGCTGTGGACGATAGCGCGGCCGCCGGCTTAGAAAAAACGGCTCCAGCGCTTATGGGACATGCGCTGGCAGCTATCATTTTTGACTAATCTGCCCAATCAACCGGTGGTAGAAGCGAATCGCATCCGCATAGTTGCCAATATCCAGCCGCTCATTCGTGCCATGGAACCGCTTGAGGTCCTCGGAATTGGCCCGCACCGGCGAGAACTTGAACACATGGTCGCTGATGACGCCGTAATGCTGCGAATCCGTCCCCGCCACCATCAGCCCCGGCGCCACCAGCACGTCCGGGAAGACTTCGCGGATGGTCTGGTTCAGCAGGCGGTACTGGGTGGAATCGGTGGGCGCGACCTTGGAGGCCTCCACCGCGCCCGGCAGCGCGCTCAGTTCCACCTGCACGGCGGGCGCGCCGATCTTGCTGCGCACGTGCTCCATCACCTGGTCCTTGGTGTCGCCCGGCAGCAGGCGGAAGTTCACCGTGGCCTCGGCGCGGCCCGGGATCACGTTGTCGCGGTTGCCGGCCTGCACAATGGTCAGCGCCGTGGTGGTGCGCAGCATGGCGTTGGTGCTGGCCGCGCCTTCGAGCTGCTTTTGCACCACGGGGCGGAACAGCCACAGGTTGGACAGCACGACCCGGCTCGCGCCGCCCATCTCGGGGGCCAGGGTGTCGAACAGCTCGCCCGCCACGCCGCGGATGCCGCCGGGCATCTGCTCCGCGTCCAGGCGCGTCAGCGCGCTGCTCAGCATGGCGATGGCGCTGCTGCCGTGCGGCGGCGGCATGGACGAATGGCCCGGCGTGCCCGACAGGGTCATCTTCACCGACATGTAGCCCTTCTCGGCCACGCCGATGAGGGCGGCGGGCTTAGTGAGGCCCGGCATCACGCCGTCCAAGATGAGCAGGCCCTCGTCGATCACGAAATCCAGGCGCACCTTGCGCTCCTGCAGCAGCGCGGCGATCTTGGCGGCGCCGCGCAGGCCGCCCACCTCCTCGTCGGCGCCGAAGGCCAGGTAGATGGTGCGCTCGGGCGTGAAGCCGCTGGCCAGCAGCATTTCCACGGCTTCGAGCTGGCTCATCAGGTTGCCCTTGTCGTCCCAGGAGCCGCGGCCCCAGACGAAACCGTCCTTGATCGCGCCCGAGTATGGCGGCTGCGCCCAGTCGCCCTCGGTGCCGGGGGCCACGGGCACCACGTCCTGGTGCGCCATCAGCATCACAGGCGCGGCCTGCGCGTCGCTGCCGGGCCAGGTGTAGAGCAGGCTCAGGTCGCCCACCACCTCGCGCTTCAGCTTCGCGTGCACCAGCGGGAACCGCGCCTGCAGCAGCGCATGGAACTGCTGGAACTGGTCGGTGTTGGCGCCGGCGTCGTCGCGCGAGGACTCGGTGCGCAGGCGCACGGCCTCGGCCAGGCGCTGGGCCACGGCGGCCTCGTCGACGGCCAGTTTGGCAATGGGCTCGACCGCCAGCTGGCGCGAGCCCTTGCGAAAGGTGTTGATGCCCAACGCCGCCGCCAGCAGCAGCACCAGGGCAAGCAGCCCCAGCAGGAATTTCTTGATCATCGGGATGCCTCCAGAAGGGATCTGCTTTTGTTTTGATAGCTGCCAGCGCTTGCCCATCAAGCGCTGGAAGCCATTTTTACCTTGAAACCGGCTGACGCTGCGCCCAGAGCCAGAGCGCGATGCCGCCCGCGATCATGGGCAGGCACAGCCACTGCCCCATGCTCATGCCCAGCGACAGGATGCCCAGGAAGGCATCGGGCTCGCGGAAGTATTCGGCGATGAAGCGGAACACGCCGTAGCCGAACAGGAAGGCGGCCGCCACCTGGCCCTGCTTGCGCTCCTTGCGCGCGTACAGCCACAGCAGGATGAACAACAGCAGCCCTTCCATCAGGAACTGGTACACCTGCGACGGGTGGCGCGGCTGCATCGAGCCGCTGTGCGCGAACACCATGCCCCAGGGCAGGTCCGGGCTGGCAAAGCGCCCCCACAGCTCGCCGTTGATGAAATTGCCCACGCGCCCGGCCGCCAGCCCCGTGGGCACGCACGGCGCCACGAAGTCGGCCACCTGCAGCCACGGGCGCTGGCGCGAATGCGCGAACCACAGCATGGCCGCGATCACGCCCAACAGCCCGCCGTGGAAGGACATGCCGCCTTGCCACACGGCGAAGACCTCCAGCGGGTGGCTCAGGTAGTAACCCGGCTTGTAGAACAGGCAGTAGCCCAGCCGCCCGCCCGCCACCACGCCCGCCACGCCGAGGAAGAGGATGTCCTCCACGTCCTTGCGCGTCCAGGCGCCCGGGCCGGTGATGGAGGCGAACGGCTCGTGCTTCAGCCGCCGGATGCCCAGCAGCATGAACAGCCCGAAGGCCGCGAGGTAGGTCAGCCCGTACCAGTGGATGGAAAGCGGCCCCAGTTGCAGGGCGACGGGATCGATGTGGGGGTACGTCAGCATGGTGGCCGCTATTGTGCCCGCCGCTACCCGCCCCCACGGGGCACCAGGACTGGAGGGGAGCCAGATCACGCTCCAGCGCCTTTGTGGAAAGCGCTGGCAGCTATCGAAAATATAGTGAACAGCACCCTGCATCGGGTGCCTCCTGGCTCCGTGGACGCCGGATGATCCATAATTGATAGTCATTCTCATTCTCCTGCCCTGTCCGCCCGAGCCCGTGCAAACCCTTTACCTGGAACATCATTCCTGGCTGACCGGCCTGCTGCACCGGCGCCTGGGCAACCGCGACGATGCGGCCGACCTGGCACACGACACGTTCCTGCGCGTGCTGCGCTCACCCGTGCCGGTGGAGGACATCCGCGAGCCCCAGCGCTACCTGGCCACCGTGGCGCGCGGGTTGGTGGCCGACCTCTTCCGGCGCCGCTCGCTGGAGCAGGCCTACCTGGACTACCTGGCCGCGCTGCCCGAGGACCTGGCCCCCTCGCCCGAGGAACAGGCCATGGTGCAGCAGACCCTGCTGGAGGTGGACCGCATGCTGCAGGCCCTGCCGCCCAAGGTGCGCGCGGCCTTCGTGCTGGCGCAGTTCGACGAGCTGACCTACCCCGAGATCGCCGCGCGCCTGGGCGTCTCGCTGCGCACGGTGAGCAACTACCTCACCCGGGCCATGGAGCACTGCTGCATGGCCCTTACCTGAAGTGAAACACCCCCTGAGTCGCTGCGCGCCTTCCCCCTCTCTCTACGCGCTTCGCGCTACGGGAGGGGGACGCAGCCAGCGGCCTGGCAAAGCCAGTTCCGCGGCTACCTCGCTGGGGCCGCGCCGGCTTCAAGGGCTGTGGGTGGCGCGCGGCGCTATGGATCACTGAGATGGGCCGCGCACTGGAAGACCCCGACCGCCGCGCGCTGCGCGAGGCCGCCGCCTGGCACACCCGCCTGCACGGCAGCCCGCAGGCCGCCGACCAGCAGGCCTGGCAGGACTGGCATGCCGCCCACCCCGCGCACCAGCGCGCCTGGCAGCGCGTGCAGGCCGTGAGCGCCCAGTTGGCCCGCATCCCCGCACCGCTGGGGCGGCAGGCGCTGGCCGGGCCCGCCGCCGCGCCCGCTCCCTCGCGGCGCGCGCTGCTGCGCAACGCAGGCGCGGTGCTGGGCGCCGGAGCCGCCGCCTGGGTGGGCTGGCACGCCCTGCCCTGGCGCGCCTGGCAGGCCACGCACCACACGGCCCTGGGCGAGCGGCGCGAGCTGCAGCTGCCCGACGGCTCCGCCCTGGCGCTCGACACCGCTACCGCCGTGGACGTGGCCTTTGGCGCCGACGCCCGGCTGCTGCGCCTGCACGCCGGCCGCATCCTCGTCGCCACGCAGCCGGACCCGCAGGGCCGCCCCTTCCGCGTGCAGACGCCGCAGGGCGAGGTGCTGGCCCTGGGCACGCGCTTTTCCGTGCAGATCGGGGCGAACTCCACGCAGGTGGCCGTGCAGGAAAAAGCCGTGCGCCTGCTGCCCGCCCACGGCGCGCCGCGCGACCTGCGCGCGGGCGAGCAGGCCCGGTTCTCGGCCGACGCCGCCGATGCGGCCGAGCCTGCCGAGCTGTCCGCCGCCAGTTGGCGCGACGGCGGGCTGATCGCGCTGGACATGCCCCTGGGCCGCCTCGTGGAGGAAGAGCTGGCCCGCTACCGGCCCGGCGTGCTGCTGTGCGCGCCGGAGGTGGCGCACCTGCGCGTGTCCGGCGCCTTTCCGCTGGACGACACCGACCGCGCCCTGGCCGCGCTGGCCGCCGCCTTTCCCGTGCAGGTGCGCTACCGCACGCGCTACTGGGTGCGCGTGGAGCCGGCCTGAAGTTTTTTTGCTCCTGAATAAGTAGCTGCCAGCGCTTACCCCACAAGCGCCAGAGGCCAAAAACACTCCAAACCCTGCCAGCGCGCCCTGCAAAAAAGTGCGGCGCCGCTTGCAGGTTGGAGCTCTCTCGTCCGGCTTACGTCTGATGGAGCCCTGCTTCGCACCTGCCGCCCCCTGAACCCGCCCATGCCGCCACGCCGCCTTTTTCTCCACGCCGCCCTCGCGCTGCCCGCGATGCTGCTGCTGTGCGCGGGTGCGTGGGCCGCGCAGGCGTTCGCCATACCGGCCGGCCCGCTGGCCCAGGTGGTGGCGCAGTACGCCCACGCAGCCGGCGTGGCGCTCTCGTTCGACGCCGCGCCGCTGGCCGGTCTGCGCTCGCCCGGGCTGCAGGGCCGCTATGGCGTGGACGCGGGCTTCGCCAAGCTGCTGGAGGGCAGCGGCCTGCAGGCCGTGCGCGGCGCGGGCGGCGCCTACACGCTGCGCGCGCTGCCCCAGGCCGCCGTGTCCGCGTCCGGCGCGCCCGGACCGGAGGACGCCGCCATGCTCGCCACCGTCACGGTGCGGGCCGAGGCCGGCGCGGCGGCCACGGAGCATTCGCAGTCCTACGCCGCCGGCGCGGTCACGCTGTTCAAGGGCGCGCAACTGGCGCGCGGCATTCCCCAGCCCGTCACCGTGGTCACGCGCCAGCTCCTCGACGACCGTGCCCAGCCCGACCTGCACGACGTGCTGCAGAAGACGCCCGGCATCGCCGTGGACTACACCGACAGCGAGCGCGTGACCTACTGGTCGCGCGGCCACCAGATCGACGCGCTGCAGGTCGACGGCCTGGCGCTGAGCCACGGCACCTCCGCCGCCCTGTTCGTGCAGCCCGACACGGCGGTGCTCGACCGCGTGGAGATCCTGCGCGGCGCGGCCGGCCTGCTGCGCGGCGCGGGCCACCCCTCGGCCACGGTCAACCTGGTGCGCAAGCGCCCCACGGCGCAGTTCCAGGCATCCGCCGGGCTGACGCTGGGCGCGTGGAACCGCCGCCGGCTGGAGGCGGACATCGCCGGCCCGCTCGGCGCGGCCGGCGCGCTGCGCGGCCGCCTCGTCGCCGTGGCCGACGACAAGGACTTCTTCCAGCAGGCCCGCGCGGAAAGGCGCGAGGTGCTCTACGGCGCCATCGAGGCCGACCTGGGCCCGCGCACCACCTTCACGGCCAGCCTGCAGCACACCGGGCTGGACGCCACCGGCGCCTGGGGCGGCTTGCCGGCCGGCATCGACGGCGCGCCGCTCCACCTGCCGCGCAGCACCTACCTGGGCACGGACTGGAACCGCTGGAACCGCCACAACCAGCAGGTCTTCGCCGAGCTGGAGCACCGCCTGGACGGCGGCTGGGCGCTGCGGCTGAGCGCGGCCCACACGCGCCTGCGCTCCGACGCGTTCAAGCAGACCTCGTTCTCCAGCGCGAGCGCCACCGATCCCTACCTGGTCAACGTCAACACCGCGATCTACGGCGCCGGCGCCAGCGCCCAGAACACGGCGGACCTGGCGGCCAGCGGCCCCTTCGAGCTGTTCGGGCGCCGGCACATGCTGACGGTGGGCGCCGACACGCTGCGCGTGAAGACCACCGGCATCTCGGGCCACTGGAACGTGAGCCCGCTGTACGGCGTGGACCTGCGCGCCTGGAACCCCTACACCAGCTACCCCGAGCCGTTCTATACCGAGGGCAACGGCACGGCCTACACCGCCGATTCATCGCGCACGCACCAGCACGGCCTGTACGCCACGGCCCGGCTGTCGCTGGCCGGGCCGCTCACCGCCATCGCCGGCGGCCGCGCGAGCTGGTGGCGCCACGCGGTGCCCGCCAACCCCGCGCGCGGCTACGGCGTGGGCCGCGAGGTCACGCCCTACGCCGGCCTGGTCTACGACCTGTCGGACCGCTGGAGCGCCTACGCCAGCTACAGCGAGATCTTCGCGCCGCAGAACTACAAGGACGCCGGCGGCCGCGTCCTGGACCCCGTGCGCGGCGAGGACTTCGAGGCCGGGCTCAAGGGCGAGCTGCCCGGCGGGCGGCTGAACGCCACCTTGGCCGTGTTCCGCATCCGCAACGTGGGCGCGGCGGTGGTGGACACGCGCCCCACGCCCGCCTGCATGCCGCATGAATCCACCATCAGCTGCTACCGCGCCGGCGGCAGCACCCGCAGCGAGGGCTGGGAGCTGGAGGTGGCCGGCGAGCCCCGGCCCGGCTGGCAGCTCATGGCCGGCTACACCTACACCCGCTACCGGGACGACACGGCGGCCACCGCCGCCGCCCTGCCCGTGCGCAGCAGCATCGACCCGCGCCACGCCGCGCGCCTGTTCGCGCGCTGGCGCCCGGGCGGCCCGCTGCAGGGCTGGACGCTGGGCGGCGGCGCCCGCATCCAGAGCGGCACCCGCGCGGACCTGGGCGGCGTCACCGCACGCCAGGGCGGCTACGCGCTCTTCGACGCCCTGGTGGGCTACCGCGTCAACGCGACGTACACGGTGCAGCTCAACGTGAACAACCTGTTCGACAAGGTCTATTACGCCAAGTTCGCGCCCAACAGCACCTACTTCAACAACTACTACGGCGAGCCGCGCAACGTGATGCTGTCGCTGCGCGCCCGCTTCTGACGGTTTCCCTTTTTTTCTTTTCACCAACCATCGACCATGACCGCTATGCATCGACACCTCTCCCCCGCGCAGCCGCGCTTCGCACCCACCCCGCTCGCGCTGCTGGTCCGCCAGTGCCTGGGCGCCGGGCTCCTCATCGCCGCCGCCAGCGCGGGGGCACAGACTGCCAGCAAGTCCGCGCTGGACGAGGTGGTCGTGTCCGACCAAGCCGAGGCCATCGGCGGCCTGCAGAAGACCTATTCGGGCGGCCAGCTCGCGCGCGGCGGCGACCTGGGCATCCTCGGCAAGACCGACCTCATGAACGTGCCCTTCAGCACCACCAACTACACCTCGGAGCTGATCGAGAACCAGCAGGGCCTCACGGTCTCGGACGTGGTGATGAACGACGCCTCGGTGCGCACCCTGCAGGCGCGCGGCGGCTACGGCGAGGACTTCCAGATCCGCGGCTTCGGCGTGTCCGCGCGCGACACCAGCCTGAACGGCCTGTACGGCCTGGTGCCGTCCACGCGCATGCCGCTGGAGATGATTGAGCGCGTCGAGGTGCTCAAGGGCCCCGGCGCCCTGACCAACGGCGTGGGTCCGAGCGGCAGCGTGGGCGGCAGCATCAACGTGGTGACCAAGCGCGCGGGCGACGCGCCGCTGACCCGCCTGACCGCCACCTACATGGGCAAGGCCCAATTCGGCACCCACCTGGACGTGGGCCGCCGCTTCGGCGAGGACAACCAGTGGGGCGTGCGCGCCAACGCCGTGCTGCGCAATGGCGAGGGCAACATCGACGGCGGCCGCCAGCGCCTGGACCTGGGCTCGCTGGGCGTGGACTATGCGGGCGCCCGCCTGCGCTGGTCCGCCGACCTGCTGGCGTCGAGCGGCAAGACCACGGAGTTCCGCCCGCAGAGCGCCTTCCTCGCGGGCATCACGCAGGTGCCGGCCGTGCCGGACAGCCGCACGAACTGGAACCCCGGCACCGTGCTGGAGGACAAGGCCAAGACGGTGATCACCCGCGCCGAATACGACATCAGCGACCGCACCGTGGTCTACGGCGGGCTGGGCTACAGCGATGTCACGAGCGACCAGCATTTCCCCACCGCCGGCCCGCGCATCGACTCGCAGGGCAACTTCTCCGTACGCAACGGCTACTACGACGAGTACAACAAGACGACCTCGGGCGAAGTCGGCGTGCGCACGCGCTTCAAGACCGGCAGCGTAGGCCACACCGTGGTCGTGGCGGCCAACCGCATGGACCGCGAGAGCGGCTACTTCTACCAGCTGACCACCAACGCCGTCGCCTCCAACATCTACAACCCCTCGCCCCTGCCCGCCATCACCTTCCCGCGCGGCGAGCCCAGCAAGACCGGCGAGCTGGTGCACTCCAGCTTCGCAGTGGCCGACACCCTGGCGTTCTTCAATGACAGCCTGCTGGTGTCGCTGGGCCTGCGCGAGCAGACCATCCACCAGAAGACCGCCACCGGCGCCACCAGCTACAAGGCCGACGCCATCACGCCGCTGGCCGGGGTGGTGTTCAAGCCCGCGCGCAACATCTCGGTGTACGGCAACTACACGGCCGGGCTGCAGGCCGGCGGCATCGCCGGGGCCAGCACGGCCAACGCGGGCCAGGTGTTCGCGCCGCAGAAGTCCAAGCAGGTCGAGGTGGGCGTGAAGGCCGACTGGGGCCGCCTGATGACGCAGGCGGCGCTCTACCAGATCGAGCGCCCCGGCTCGATGACCGACCCGGTCACCAACGTCTACAGCTTCGGCGGCGAGACGCGCGTGCGCGGCCTGGAGCTGACGGCCTACGGCGAGATCCAGCGCGGCCTGCGCGCCATGGCCAGCGCCTCGTTCACCAACGCCAAGCTGGCCCGCACCCAGGGCGGCGTGAACCAGGGCAAGGACGCCAACGGCGTGCCGGACCGCACCTTCAACCTGGGCCTGGACTGGGACACGCCCTGGGTGCAGGGCCTGAGCCTGAACGGCCGCGTGATCAACACGTCCGCCATCTGGTACGACGCCGCCAACACGCTGCGCATGCCCGCCTGGACGCGCGTGGACATCGGCGCGCGCTACGCCACCCGCATCGCGGGCAAGCCCGTGGTGCTGCGCGCCAACCTGGAGAACGTGTCCGACAAGGCGTACTGGGTGACGGCCTCCGGCTACACCACTGTGGGCGCCCCGCGCACGCTGATGCTGTCGGCGCAGGTGGACTTCTGATCGCGGCTGCCCCCGCCGCCAGGCGGGGGCAGCGCGTTCACCGGCCAATGCGAACGCTTCTGATCCCTGTATGCATGCAGAGCGCAAGGCAGGGGGCATTCCCCACAAATGCCTCCGCCAGCGCGATACTTCCCTGATTCAGAACAAGGAAAACACCATGCAGGGAAACCCACAAGTCATCGACTACCTCAAGGACCTGCTGCGCGGCGAGCTGGCCGCGCGCGACCAGTATTTCGCGCACTCGCGCATCTACGAGGACCAGGGCTTCACCCGCCTCTTCACGCGCCTGGACCACGAGATGCAGGAGGAAACGCAGCACGCCGACGCACTGCTGCGCCGCATCCTGATGCTGGGCGGCCGCCCCGACATGCGCCCCAAGGAGTTCACCCCCGGCGAGACCGTGCCCGACATGCTGCGCAAGGACCTGGCCACCGAATACGAGGTGCGCGCTGCGCTGCAGCAGGGCATTGCCCTGTGCGAGAGCGCGGGCGACTACGTGAGCCGCGACATCCTGCTGCTGCAGTTGCGCGACACCGAGGAAGACCACGCCTATTGGCTCGAAAAGCAGATCGGCCTGATCGACAAGGTGGGCCTGCAGAACTACTTGCAGACGCAGGCGTCCTGATCCGGCGCCGGGCCCCGGCCTCCCGACAGCCAAGGCACCTTGCGGGGTGCCTTTCTTTTGGCCCGAAGTGGCTGAATTTGTGGGACGGTTGTCATTGCAGCCAATGCCATGAGCGCCGACACTGGCGCCATGCCCCACCCCACCCGCACCGTTGCCTGCCTGATCTACCCCGACGCCATGAGCCTGGACGCGGTCGGGCCGCTGCAGGTCTTCGGCTCAGCCAACGCCGAACGCGCGGGCCACGGCCTGCCGCCGGCCTATGCGCTGCGCCTGCTGGCCGAGGCCGCCGGGCCCGTGGCCACGTCGGCAGGGTTTGCGCTGGTGGCCGACGGCAGTTGGCAGGCCCAGGACCCGGCGGGCCTGGACACCGTGCTGGTGGCCGGCGGCGACGGGGTCATCGCGCAACTGGGCAACACCGCCCTGCAGCAGTGGCTGCGCCGCGCGGAGCCCCAGGTGCGCCGCCTGGGCTCGGTCTGCTCCGGCGCCCTGCTGCTGGCCCATGCCGGGCTGCTGGACGGGCTGCACGCCACCACGCACTGGTGCCGCGCCGACCGGTTGCGGCGCGACTACCCCGCCGTGCAAGTGGATGACGACTGTCTGCACACCTACGACGCGGCCAGCCCGGTGTACTGCCACCTGTTCACCTCGGCGGGCGTCACGGCCGGCATCGACCTGGCCCTGGCGCTGGTGGAGGCAGACCTGGGCCGCCCCCTGGCGCTGGCCGTGGCGCGGCGGCTGGTGATGTTCATGCGCCGCCCGGGCGGACAGGCGCAGTTCAGCACCCTGCTGGCGCCCGAGACCCGGCACGCGCCCCGGTTGGCGGCGCTGCTCGAATGGATTCCCACACAGCTCGGCGGCGACCTCTCGCTGGACGCGCTGGCCGAGCGGGCCCACATGCCGCCGCGCACGCTCACGCGCGTGTTCCAGCGCGAGCTGGGCACCACGCCGGGGCGCTACGTGGAGCGCGTGCGCGTGGAGGCCGCGTCCACCCTGCTCGCGCAGGCCCAGGCCTCGGTGTCCACAGTGGCGCGGCTGTGCGGCTTCGAGCACCCCGAGAACCTGCGCCGCAGCTTCCACAAGCACCGCGCGGTGAGCCCGCAGGCCTACGCGCAGCGCTTCGGCACCGGCACGCTGCCGGACTGACCCCACCTTCGCCTCTTCCGCGCCGCCCGGCGCACCACCGAAAGCCACCACCATGCTCCTCGTGCGCAATGCTTCCGTTCGCCTGCTGTTCGCGGGCCAGGCCCTGTACTGGGGCTGCTCCATCATCGGCATCACGCTCACGTCCATCGTGGGCGCGCGCCTGGCGCCCTGGCCGGCGCTGGCCACGCTGCCGCTGGCGCTGCTGGTACTGGGCAACCTGCTGTCGGTGCAGCCGCTGTCGCTGTTCATGCAGCGCCGCGGGCGGCGCGCGGGGCTGCAGGCCGGCGCGCTGTGGGGCGTGGCGGGTGGCCTGGTGAGCATGGCGGGCGTGCAATGGGGCAGCTTCACCGTCTTCTGCGCGGGCACCCTGGCCATCGGCGCGTACCAGGCCTCGTCGGGCTACTACACCTATGCGGCGCTGGAAGCCGTGGACCCCACGCAGAAGGGCCGGGCCGCCGCCTGCGTGGTGGCCGGCGGACTGTGCGCGGCGGTGTTCGCGCCGCCGCTGGCGCTGTGGTCGCGCAACCTGCTGGCCGCGCCGCTCGCAGGCGCCTACCTGGCCATCGCGGTGCTGGCCGCGCTGGGCTGGGCGGTGATGGCGCGGCTGCGCGAGGGCGTGGTGCCCAAGCCCGCGCCAGGCGGCATCGCAGCGCTGGTGGCCCTGCTCGCCCGCCCCGGCCTGCGCGCGGCGGTGGTGATGACGGCCATCGGCCACGGCCTGATGATCCTGGTGATGAACGCCACGCCGCTGGCGATGCAGGTGTGCGGCTTCTCGGCCGCGTCGGCCGCGCAGGTGATCCAGTGGCACGTGATCGGCATGTTCGCGCCCGCGCTGGTCTCGGGTACGCTGGTGGACCGCTTCGGCAGCCGCCGCGTGGCGGCGGCGGGCGCGGCCTGCCTCGCGGCCAGCGCGGTGGTCGCGCTCGCGGGCCTGTCGTTAACCGAGTTCCTGGCGAGTTCGTTCCTGCTGGGCACGGGCTGGAACCTGATGGTGATCGCCGGCACCACGCTGCTGGCCGAATCGCACGCGCCCGGGGAGCGCGGCCAGGCCCAGGCGCTGATGCAGCTGGCCAACGGTGTGGTGGCGGCGGCGATGTCCTTCGCCTCCGGCGCGCTGCTGACCGGCGTGGGCTGGACGGCGATCAACGCGGTGGCGCTGCCCCTGCTGGCCGTGGCGACGGGGCTGCTGTTCGTGCGCGGGCGCCCCGGCTTGGTTTCTTCAAGCCAAAATGGCCTCTAACGCTTATCCAACAAGCGCTAGCAGCTATTCAATCAGTAGCATCAGGGGCGGGACAGCTGCCACGCGGCCAAGCCCGCCGCGACGGCGGGCACGATGAACACGACGAGCAGGATGGGCAGCTCCTGCCGCACCGTATAGCCTGCATGGGTCACGCCCACCCAAAGGTTGGCCACCGCCACGGCCAGCCACGGGGGCACGAAGAATTTGGCGGCCAGCGCCATGCCTGCGGCGCTGGCGCCCCAGAGCCAGCCGAACAGCACGAAGACCCCGAGCAGCACAAGGCCGCCCCCGATGACCATCAGCATGTGCATGGTGTTGTCGCCTTTCGTTTCAGCTATCCATTGCCCTGCGCGCCACACCGCGGCGCATGAAACCGGCGCGGCCCATGCGCGGGCAGCCGCGCAAGGGCCGCCCCGCCGCGCTGGCTACGTCCCCCTGCCCGCGCGCAGCGCGAGAGCGGGGGCTGACGGCCGCGGCTCCAAGCCTGCCTGCGCAGGCTTGGACGGCCTCGAAGGGCTACCGCCTCTGGCGGTTGCACGGAGGCGCGCAGCGCCTCAGGGGGGTGTTCATCACTTCGTCGTGTAGCCGCCATTCTGCAGGATGGTCTGGCCCGTCATCCACCAGCCGTCGGTGACGAGGTGGCGGATCAGCGGCACCACGTCCTCGATGTTGGTCAGCCCCGTCTTGCTGAACTGCGACAGCGCGGCGGCGGTCTTGTGGTAGGCCTGCGCCTCGGCGCTTTCCTGGCCGTAGAAGAACGGCGTGTCCATGGGGCCGGGGCCCACTGCCGTGACGGAAATGCCGCGCTCGCCCAGCTCCTTGGCCGCCGCGCGCGTGAAGTGTTCCACCGGCGCCTTGGAGCCTGCGTAAGACGCATAGAACGGCGTGAACGCGCCCAGCAGTGAGCTGACCAGCGTGAGGATCTTGCCGTGGTCCTCCAGCGTCAGGCCCGCCTGCTGGATGAAGAAGAAGGCGGCCTTGCTGTTGATGGCGAACATCTCGTCGTATTCCGCCTCCGTCACCTGCGCGATGGGCTTCTTGAGCACCTTGCCCACGGTGTTGATGGCGATGTCGATGCGCCCGAACCGCGCCTTGGCATCGGCAAAGAGCTGCTGCACGGCGGCGGCGCCCGTCAGGTCGGCCTGCCAGGCGTGGGCGTCTGCCCCCAGGGCCTTGGCGGCGGCCACGGTCTCCTCGGCCGCCGCACGCGTGGCGTCGCTGTTGTAGTGCACGGCGATGGCCCGGGCACCGTGCTGCGCGAAGTCGCGCGCCAGCAGGCCGCCCAGGTTCTTGGCGCCGCCGGCGATGAGCACGGTCTTGCCGTGGAGGGAATGGCGGGATGCAGTGGTCATGGTGAAAAGGCTCCGGGTGAAAGAGGGATGCCTTGCAGTCTATTGATGGGTGTTTGATGAATAAACCCGCCAACCCTGGATAGATCATCCATAAAATCCGCCTAATCAACCATGGACCGCATCGACAGCCTGAAGGTGTTCATCCGCGTGGCCGAGGCCGGCAGTTTCACCGCTGCCGCCGAGGGCCTGGGCCTGCCGCGCGCGAGCGTCTCGCTGGCCGTGCAGCAGCTCGAAGCGCGGCTGGGCGCGCGCCTGCTGCACCGCACCACGCGCAGCGTGCAGCCCACGCCGGACGGCGCGGCCCTGCTGGAGCGCGCACGCCAGATCGTGGCCGACATGGCCGAGGTGGAGGAAGGCTTCCAGCGCGCCCCCGCGCGCCTGCGCGGCCACCTGCGCGTGGACCTGCCCAGCCGCGTGGCGCGGCGCATCGTGGCGCCCGCCCTGCCCGGCTTCTTCGCGCAGCACCCCGAGGTGACGCTGGAGCTGCGGTCCACCGACCGCGCCATCGACCTGGTGCAGGAGGGCGTGGACTGCGTGCTGCGCGTGGGGCCGCTGGCCAGCAGCAGCCTGGTGGCGCGGCCGCTGGGCCACTTCACGCTGATCAACTGCGCCAGCCCCGCCTACCTGGCGCGGCACGGCACGCCGCGCGCGGCGGAGGACCTGGCCGCGCACTGGGCCGTGGACTACGCCCCGCCCGCCGCCAACCGCCCCGCGCCGTGGGAAATCGCCGGGGCCACACCCCTGACCGTGCCCAGCCGTGTGGCGACCAACCATGTGGAAACCTACATCGCCTGCGCGCTCGCGGGCCTGGGGCTGATCCAGATCCCGGCCTACGACGTGCGCGAGCACCTGGCCGCCGGCGAGCTGGTGGAGGTGATGCCCGGCGCCCGCCCCGCGCCCATGCCGGTGCACGTGCTCTACCCGCACCGGCGCCATCTGTCGGCACGGCTGCAGGGCTTCATCGACTGGCTGGGCGCAGAGCTGGTGCCGCACCTGGATTGAGCATAAAAACGGCCTCCAGCGCTTTGTAGAAAAGCGCTGGCAGCTATCTAATCAGTAGCAATCTCCACCTGCCCGCGCACGAAGGCGATGAAGCGCGCCAGCGCGGGCTGCACCTCCCCCGCGCGCCAGACCATGCCGGTCTCGCACACCGGCACCTTGCGGCGCGGCGCAGAGGCAGGCGTGCGGTAGACCACGCCGGAGCGGCGGAACTGCACCACGCTCTCGGGCACCCAGGCCACGCCGATGCCCGCCGAGACGAGATTGACGATGGTCTGCATCTGGATCGCCTCCTGCGCCACCAGGGGCTCCCGCCCGGCGGCGTGGTAGATGCCCACCACCGCATCGTGCAGCGACGGCGCGATGCGGCGCGGGAAGATCACCAGCGGCTCGGGCAGCACCGCGTCCCAGGCCAGCGCGGCCACGCCGGCCAATGCGTGGTGCTCGGGCAGCGCCAGCACCAGCGGCTCGGTGCCCACACGCAGGTGCGCCATGCCCGGGGGCGCATTGCCGGGCGTGTGCAGCAGCAGGCCCGCGTCGATCTCGCCGCGCTCCAGCATGCGCAGCTGCACGTCGCCCGTGGCCTCCACCAGCTCCAGCGCCACCTGCGGGCACTGCTCGCGGAACGCCCGCACCCAGGCGGGCAGCTGCTCGAACCCCACGGTGGACACGAACGCCAGCCGCACGCGCCCCACCTCGCCCTGCGCCGCCGCGCGCGCCCGCGCGGGCAGCGCCTGCGCGCGGGCCAGCAGCTCGCGCACGTCGGGCAGCAGCGCCTCGCCCGCGGGCGTGAGCAGCACGCGGCGGCTGGTGCGCTCGAACAGCCCCACGCCCAGCGTCTTTTCGAGCTGGGCGATGGCCTGCGTGAGCGGCGGCTGCGTGATGTGCAGGCGCTGGGCCGCGCGGCCGAAGTGCAGCTCCTCGGCCACAGCCACGAACTGCCGCCAGACACGCATATCAATCAAGGGCTCATTCATATGCACAGCATATCAATGCAGGCGATGAAAGGGATTGGAATCTGCGCGCCAAACACCGCATACTTGCCGCCGTCAGATCCACAAAGAGCCACCCCACCGAGGAAAACACCCCATGGCAGACAGCAAGACCATCCCGATCCAGCCCATCAACCGCCGCAGCGCCAACATCACGCAGGGCAAGAGCCGCGCGCCCAACCGCTCCATGTTCTACGCCATGGGCTACGAGGAAGGCGACTTCGTCAAGCCCATGGTCGGCGTGGCCAACGGCCACAGCACCATCACGCCCTGCAACAGCGGCCTGCAGAAGCTGGCGGACGCGGCCATCGCGGGCATCGAGGAAGCCGGCGGCAACGCCCAGGTGTTCGGCACGCCCACCATCAGCGACGGCATGGCCATGGGCACCGAGGGCATGAAGTACAGCCTGGTGAGCCGCGAGGTGATCAGCGACTGCATCGAGACCTGCGTGGGCGGCCAGTGGATGGACGGCGTGCTGGTCGTGGGCGGCTGCGACAAGAACATGCCCGGCGGCCTGATGGGCATGCTGCGCGCCAACGTGCCCGCCATCTACGTGTACGGCGGCACCATCCTGCCCGGCCACTACCAGGGCAAGGACCTGAACATCGTGAGCGTGTTCGAGGCCGTGGGCGAGAACGCCGCGGGCAAGATGAGCGACTTCGACCTCAAGGAGATCGAGAAGCGCGCCATCCCCGGCACCGGTTCGTGCGGCGGCATGTACACCGCCAACACCATGTCGAGCGCTTTCGAGGCATTGGGCATCAGCCTGCCGTATTCGTCCACCATGGCGAACCCGCACGACGAGAAGATGAACTCGGCCAAGGAATCGGCCAAGGTGCTCATCGAGGCCATCAAGAAGGACATCAAGCCCCGCGACATCGTGACCAAGAAGGCCATCGAGAACGCCGTGGCGGTCATCATGGCCACGGGCGGCTCCACCAACGCCGTGCTGCACTTCCTGGCGATCGCGCACGCGGCGGGCGTGGAATGGACCATCGACGACTTCGAGCGCATCCGCCAGAAGACGCCGGTGCTGTGCGACCTCAAGCCCAGCGGCAAGTACCTGGCCGTGGACCTGCACCGCGCGGGCGGCATCCCGCAGGTGATGAAGATTTTGCTGAACGCGGGCCTGCTGCACGGCGACTGCATCACCATCGAAGGCAAGACCATCGCCGAGGTGCTGAAAGACGTGCCCGACCAGCCGCGCGCCGACCAGGACGTGATCCGCGGCATCGACAACCCCATGTACGCGCAGGGCCACCTGGCCATCCTCAAGGGCAACCTGAGCCCCGAGGGCGCCGTCGCCAAGATCACGGGCCTGAAGAACCCCGTCATCACCGGCCCGGCCCGCGTATTCGACGACGAGCAGTCCGCGCTGCAGGCCATCCTGGACGGCAAGATCAAGGCGGGCGACGTGATGGTGCTGCGCTACCTGGGCCCCAAGGGCGGCCCCGGCATGCCCGAGATGCTGGCCCCCACGGGCGCGCTGATCGGCGCCGGCCTGGGCGAGAGCGTGGGCCTGATCACCGACGGCCGCTTTTCCGGCGGCACCTGGGGCATGGTGGTCGGCCACGTGGCGCCCGAGGCGGCAGCGGGCGGCACGATCGCGTTCGTGAACGAAGGCGACAGCATCACCATCGACGCACATGAACTCAAGCTGGAACTGAACGTACCCGAGGCCGAAATCGCCAAGCGCCGTGAAGGCTGGACGGCCCCCGCGCCACGCTACACGCGCGGTGTGCAGGCCAAGTTCGCGTTCAATGCGTCGAGCGCGAGCAAGGGGGCGGTGCTGGACGCGTTCTGACGCAGCCGTCGCGCGCTTCACTCGGCAAACGCCCGCAGCAAACAGATGCTGCGGGCGTTTTTTTACGCATTGCGCATACAACCAAGCCCAACGCCCGCACAGCAGATGAACCCTGCAATACCAGGGGACCGGCCATCCTTCGTGACTTGGGTCAAGCGATTCCAAAGTGTGGCAAAACAATGAGTGACAACCGCAATGTGCTCTCCAACAATGGCCTGAGAGACACATACACCGAAGAAACCTCAGACCCTTGTCGAAATGGTTCCCCCTGTTTTCTATGCGCATTCCACGCAAGACGCTGATCAGCGCAACTGGCAATTGCTGCCCCAACATTTGTTGAACGTGGGGCAAGAGGCTGGCAGCTTGGCAGCCGTGTTCGGGGCCCGGGAACTGGCGACAGCAGCTGGCTATCTGCACGACCTGGGTAAGTACACCCTGCCCTTTCAGCAGCGCCTGCGCGGCAGCCCAATGCGGGTGGACCATTCCACTTGGGGTGCGCGCATCGCCGCCGAGCGCCTGGGGACCATGGGGCAACTGCTGGCTTATGGCATTGCCGGACACCATGCGGGACTGGCCAACGGCACGGGGGGGGAGGGAGAACGCACAGCATTGGCGGACCGGCTGGCCTCCGAAGACCTGCCCGCGCTGGACATGGCATGGGAAAAGGACATCACCCTGCCCGCCAAGCTGGGCGTTCCCGCGGGCTTCAAACCCTATGGCCAGGAGAGACAGCAAGCGAAGGACCGGCAGCCCTTCCAACTGGCGTTCCTGGCGCGCATGCTGTTTTCCTGCCTGGTGGATGCCGACTTCCTGGACACCGAACGCTTCTACCTCCAGGCCGAGGGTGGTACCGATCACCGTTCCAGTGGCCCGACCTACCCGTCACTGGCGGCGCTACGCGATCACTTGGATGCCTACCTGGGCGAGTTCAAGGCCGACAGCGATGTGAACCGCCTGCGCGCCGACATCCTGCGCCAGGTTCGCCAGCACTCCGATGACGAACCCGGCCTCTTTTCGCTGACCGTGCCCACGGGCGGCGGCAAGACACTGGCATCGCTCGCCTTCGCGCTGGACCACGCCATCCGCCACGGGCTGCGGCGCGTGGTCTTCGTGATCCCCTTCACCAGCATCGTCGAGCAGAACGCCGCCGTGTTCCGCAAAGCCCTGGGGCCGCTGGGCGATGCCGCCGTGCTGGAGCACCACAGCGCCTTCACCGAGCGCCAGCCGCCGCGCGACGATCCGGAAAAATACCAGTCGGCCCAGAAGCTGCGCCTGGCCATGGAGAACTGGGACGCCCCCATCGTCGTCACCACGGCCGTGCAGTTCTTCGAAAGCCTGTTCGCCGCGCGGCCCTCGCAGTGCCGCAAGCTGCACAACATCGCCGGCAGCGTGGTGGTGCTGGACGAAGCGCAGACCATGCCACTGAAGCTGCTCAAGCCCTGCACCGCCACCATCGACGAACTGGCGCGCAACTACCGCAGCAGCGTCGTGCTCTGCACCGCCACGCAGCCCGCGCTGGAGGCCCCCGCCTTCGAGGGCGGCCTGACCGGCGTGCGCGAACTGGCGCCTGAGCCTGCCCGGCTCTTCCAGCAGTTGGAGCGGGTGCGCGTGCGCCACGTCGGCACGCTGGACGACGCGGCCCTGGCGGCCCAGATGCGGGAGCGCGAGCAGGTGCTGTGCATCGTCAACAATCGCCGCCACGCGCGGGCCGTGTACGAAGCCATGGCCGACCTGCCCGGCGCGCGGCACCTGACCACGCTGATGTGTGCGAAGCACCGCAGCGAAGTGCTGGCCGAGGTGCGGCGGATGCTCAAGGCGGGCAAGCCCTGCCGCGTCGTCAGCACCAGCCTCATCGAGGCCGGGGTGGACGTGGATTTCCCCACCGTGCTGCGTGCCGAGGCCGGTCTGGACTCCATCGCCCAGGCCGCCGGCCGCTGCAACCGCGAAGGCCGCAGGCCCCGCGATGCCAGCGAAGTGCTGGTGTTCGCGAACGCCAACGAGGACTGGGCACCGCCCCCCGAGCTGACCCAATACGCCCAGGCCGCGCGCGAGGTGCTGCGACAGTGCGCGGACGACCCGCTCTCGCCCGAGGCCATCGCCCGCTATTTTTCCCTGCTCTACTGGCAAAAAGGCAGCAAGGAACTCGACGTTCCCGACCTCATGGGCCTGCTTAAGACCAGCCGCCCGGACAGCCTGCCAATGGAAACCCTGGCCGCGAAGTTCCGCATGATCGACAGCGTGCAGATGCCGGTCATCGTGCCGTACGACGTCATCGCGCGGGAGGCACTGGAGCAACTGCGATTCGCCGAAGGCAGCGTGGGATTGGCGCGCAAGTTACAGCCGTATCTGGTGCAGTTGCCTCGGCAAGGATTCGATGCTCTCTACAAGGCAGGCGCTATCGCACCCGTGGCCCCGCAGAAATGGGGGGAGCAGTTCATGGAACTGGTGCAGCCTGACCTGTACAACGACCAGTTTGGTCTGTACTGGGAAAATCCAACGTTCATCCGGACTGAAAGATTGATATGGTAACCTTAGTTCATTGAAGTGTTTCATCAAATGGAGTGATCCCTAAGAGAACTTGACAACGATAACAACCCTAACCCACAATGCCCACCAAAGGCGAAAGCCTCAGTGTCTGCAAACACTGAGGCTTTCTGTTTCCCTCCGCTGAGATGCGGACCCGGCCAGAGGCAGGAAGGAGGGTTTGGATATGGTACCAATCCATATGACCTTATTAGGTTAAGCGGATGGCAGGAGGTTTGTTTAGCCAGGCCCCTGCTATTCGCCTAAAAGTCGCACGAAAAAACTCCTTCTTCCGTGCGTGGTTTGAAATATTGAAGTGTTCGCACATAGGGACTGATAGAAGAAAGTTTCCAGCGCCTATGCGCGCTGGAAACACCAAAAATCTTTACTCAGAGGGGGATGCCCATGGCATTTGGTGTTCGACTTTTTGTGGCAGGTGAACGCGCCTGTTTCACCCGACCAGAAATGAAGGTTGAGCGCGTTAGCTACGACGCCATCACCCCTTCCGCCGCACGCGGCATCCTGGACGCGATCCACTGGAAGCCGGCGATTCGCTGGTCCATAGACCGCATCCATGTGCTCAACCCGATCCGCTTCGAGTCCATCCGGCGTAATGAAGTCGGCGGAAGAATTTCTCCCGCCAGCGTCACCAAGGCCATGAAGGCCGGCACGCCCGCCGGGCTAGCGAACTACGTCGATGAAGACCGCCAACAGCGCGCCGCAACCATCCTGCGCGACGTGGCCTACGTGATCGAGGCGCACTTCGACCTGACGCCCAAGGCCGGGCCCGACGACTCGGTGGGCAAGCACCTGGACATCTTCAACCGCCGCGCGCGCAAGGGGCAGTGCTTCCAGCAGCCGTGCATGGGCGTGCGGGAGTTTCCGGCCAGCTTCGAATTGCTGGAAGAAGGAGACCCCACCCCGGCCCCTCATGAAAGCCTGCTGGAGCCGCGCGACCTGGGCTGGACGCTGCACGACATCGATTTCGACCACGGCATGGCGCCTCGGTTCTTCCGGGCGCAGATGGTGGGCGGCGTGATCGAGGTGCCGCCCTGGCACAGCGATGAGGTGAAGTCATGATCCTGCAGGCCCTTGCCACCTACTACCAACGCCTGCTGGCGCGCGGCGAAGAAGGACTCTCCCCCTTCGGCTATAGCCCCGAGAAGATCAGCTACGAACTCCTGCTGGCGCCCGATGGCCGCGTGGTGGACGTGAACGACATCCGCGATACCTCGGGCAAGAAGCCCCTGCCGCGCATGATGAACGTGCCGCAGCCTGAGAAGCGCACGGTGGGCATCAAGTCCAACTTCCTCTGGGACAAGACCAGCTACGTACTAGGCGCCAGCGCCACCAGCAAGCGTGCGGACAAGGAACACGAAGCCTTCAGGGCGCTGCACCAGCAGAGCCTGGCGGGCACGGATGACGCTGGTCTCAAGGCGTTTCTCGCCTTCCTGTCGGACTGGAATCCTAAACGCTTCGCAGCGGTGCCGTTCAAGGAAGAGATGCTGGATGCCAACATGGTCTTCCGACTGGATGGTGAAAAGACCTATCTGCACGAACGCCCGGCGGCGCAAGCCGTGCGTGCGCGCCTGCTGGGGGGCGAAGATGAGGCCGCGGCGATGCTAGCGGCCTGTCTGGTGACCGGTGAACGCCTGCCTGTCGCCCGCCTGCACCCGGCCATCAAGGGCGTAAACGGCGCGCAGAGTTCCGGCGCTTCCATCGTCTCCTTCAACCTGGAGTCTTTCACCTCTTATGGAAAGAGCCAGGGAGAGAACGCCCCCATTTCCGAGCAGGCCGCATTCGCCTACACCACGGTGCTCAACCACCTCTTGCGGCGCAGCGAGCACAACCACCAGCGCATCCAGATCGGCGATGCCAGCGTGGTGTTCTGGGCCGAGGCCGACGATGCAGCCGAAGCCCAGACCGCAGAGTGGACCTTCGAGTCCTTGCTCGACACCCCGCCGGACGACTCGAAGGAAGCCGCTCTTGTGCACGATGTACTCGCCCAGGTCTCCAAGGGTCGCCCCCTGCATGAACTGAATCCCAAACTGCAAGACGGCACGCGCATGTTCGTGCTGGGCCTGGCGCCCAACGCCTCGCGCATTTCCATCCGCTTCTGGGAAACCGGCACGCTGGGCGTCTTCGCCCGACGGCTGGCACAGCATGCAGGGGACTTCCGCCTGGAGCCCGTGCCCTGGAAGACGGCACCCGCCGCGCGCCGCGTCGTGCTGGCGACGGTGCCGAACCGCGAAGGCGCCATGCCCAAGATGGACGACGCCTTCAATAACCTGGTGGGCGAATTCATGCGGTCCGTGCTCAGCGGTCGAGCCTATCCGCGCAGCCTGCTGGCCAACACCCTCATGCGCATCCGCTCCGACGGCAATCTTTCAGGCCTGCGCGCGGCCATCTGCAAAGGCATTCTGGCCCGGGAAAGGCGACTGGGCATCAACGTTCATATCCACAAGGAGGAGGTTCCCGTGAGTCTCGACAAGCAATCCACCCACTCAGGCTACCGGCTAGGCCGCCTGTTCGCAGTGCTGGAGGCAGTGCAGCGCAGTGCGCTGGGCGGCCAGGTCAACGCCACCATCCGCGACCGCTACTACGGCGCCGCGTCGGCCACGCCCGCCTCCGTCTTCCCCATGCTGCTGCGCAATACGCAGAGCCACCTGGGCAAGCTCCGCAAGGAGAAGCCCGGCCTGGCCGTCAACCTGGAAAAAGACATCCGCGAGATCGTCGATGGCCTACCTGGACAGTTCCCCCGCAGCCTGCGCATCGAAGACCAGGGCCGCTTCGCCATCGGTTACTACCACCAGTCCCAAAGCCGCTTCGTAAAGGACGAGGCAAGCACCGAAGAAAACACCACCGAGGGAGCCACCACATGACCGCCATCGCCCACCGCTACGAATTCGTCTATCTGTTCGACATTACCAACGGCAACCCCAACGGTGACCCCGATGCCGGCAACCTGCCGCGCCTGGATCCGGAGACAAACCGCGGGCTGGTGACCGACGTGTGCCTCAAGCGCAAGATCCGCAACTTCGTGAGCCTGGACAAGGAAGACACGCCCGGCTACGCGATCTACATGCAGGAAAAGGCCGTTCTGAACCAGCAGCACCAGAGGGCATGGGAAGCGCTCGGCATCCCGCCCGACGCCAAGGAGCAGTTCAAGAAGCTGCCCAAGGACGAGGCCAAGGCCCGCGAGATCACCGCCTGGATGTGCGCCAACTTCTTCGACGTGCGTACCTTCGGCGCCGTGATGACAACGGGCGTCAACGCCGGCCAGGTGCGCGGTCCCGTACAGATGGCCTTTGCCACCTCCATCGACCCGGTGGTGCCGCTGGAGATATCCATCACGCGCATGGCCGTCACCACCGAGAAGGAGGCCGAAGCCCAGAGCGGCGACAACCGCACCATGGGCCGCAAGCACATCATTCCCTATGGCCTGTATCGCGCGCACGGCTTCGTCTCCGCCAAGCTCGCCGAGCGCACGGGCTTTTCCGACGCCGATCTGGAGTTGTTTTGGCGTGCGCTGATCAACATGTTCGAGCATGACCGCTCCGCCGCCCGCGGCGAGATGGCTGCGCGCAAGCTCATCGTCTTCGAGCACGAAAGCGCGATGGGCAACGCGCCCGCCCATGTGTTGTTCGACACCATCAGGGTCACCCGGGCAGGCGCTGACGCCGAAGAAGTGGCCCCTCGTCGATTCGCAGACTATTCCGTCGAAATCGACACTGCCGCCGTACCCGCCGGTGTGACGATGCACGAAATACTCTGAAGGCAAGCGTATAGATGGGCAAGGGCCAGACATGGACAAGGACGACTTCATTCCCATCTCGGCCCTGCAGCACTATCTGTACTGCCCGCGCCAGTGCGCCCTCATCCATGTGGAACAACTCTGGGAGGAAAGCCGCCACACGGCCGAGGGCCGCCTACTCCACGAGCGGGCCGACAAACCACGCGGAGAGCGCCGTCGCGGCGTACGCACCGTGACGGCGATGCCCTTGGCCAATGAAGTACTGGGCATCAGTGGCATTGCCGACGTGGTGGAGTTCCATGAAGATCCTGCTGGCGAGCAGGCTTTCCCCGTGGAATACAAGCGCGGCCGTCCCAAGACGCATCGCGCGGACGAGGTGCAGCTGTGTGCGCAGGCCCTGTGCCTGGAGGCTATGCTGGAGTACCGCGTCCCGCAGGGAGCGCTCTTCTATGGTGAAGCACGTCGTCGCACCGACGTCTTCTTCGACGACGAACTGCGCCGAATGACCGAAGACACCATTGACGCTACGCGCGCCATGTTGCGGTCCAGCATAACGCCGCTGGCGGAGTACAACGCGAAGCGGTGTGACGCCTGCTCACTGATCGACGTGTGCCAACCCAAGCTGTTGAAGCACCGCAGCGGCATCGATGCTTGGCTGACCCACCAGCTGCAAACGTCCCTTCAGGAATTGCCATGCGAAAGCAGTTGAATACGCTGTATGTAACCACTGAAGGGGCCTGGCTGCATAAGGATGGCGCCAATATCGTGATGGAAGTGGAACAAGAAGTCCGAGCCCGTCTGCCTGTCCATATGCTGGAGAGTCTGGTGTGCTTTGGCCGCGTTTTGGTGTCGCCGCCCCTGCTCGGCTACTGCGCAGAACAGGGTATCAGCACTTGCTTTCTGACACCCAACGGAAAGTTCCTTGCCCGGGTAGAGGGGCCTGTATCGGGGAACGTGCTGCTGCGTCGCCAGCAGTACCGGACCAGCGATGACCCCACAAAATGCTCAGCGATAGTGCGCAACCTGCTGCAAGGTAAATTGCATAACCAGCGTGCGGTTCTAGGGCGCGCTTTGCGCGACCACGGCAACAAACTGAACACGGAAGACGAAGCCGCATTGACACATGCCTATCGACGACTAGAGCGCATTGGCAACCAGATGAGCAACGAGCATTCCGTGGACTTGCTGCGCGGCTTCGAGGGCGAGGCTGCGCAAGCGTACTTCGGCGTTTTCGACCATTTGATTCGCATACCCGGCACCACGATGCGGTTTACAAGCCGCAGCCGCAGGCCACCGTTGGACCCGGTGAATGCATTGCTGTCCTTCCTCTATACGCTGGTCACCCATGATTGCCGGTCGGCACTGGAAAGCGTGGGACTGGACCCTGCCGTAGGCTTTCTGCACCGCGATCGACCAGGACGGCCCAGTCTTGCCCTGGACATGCTGGAGGAGTTTCGTCCGCTGTTAGCCGACCGTCTGGCCTTGTCGCTCATCAATTTGCGCCAGATTGGCGAGCGCGATTTTCAGATCATGGACAACGGAGCAGTGTTGCTGCGCGAGGAGTCTCGCAAGACCGTACTCACTGCATACCAAGAGCGCAAGCGGGAAGAACTTCGGCATGTCTTCTTGGAAGAGAAGGCGCCCATCGGCCTCTTTCCATTCATCCAGGCACAGCTACTCGCGCGCCACCTGCGCGGCGACTTGGACGCATATCCTCCGTTCCTTTGGAAATGAAAGTGCATAGGCCATGATGGTCCTCGTGAGCTACGATGTCAGTTCCCAAGATAAGGCTGGAGCGCGCCGTTTAAGACACATCGCAAAGGCTTGCCTGAATTTTGGGCAACGCGTGCAATTCTCCGTGTTTGAAATAGAGGTCGATGCAGCGCAGTGGGTGGCACTAAAGGCGCGACTGATGCAGATCATCGACCCGACATCAGATAGCCTGCGGTTTTATTACTTGGGCAAACAATGGCAATCCAAGGTGGAACATGTTGGCGCCAAGCCTGTGCTTGACCTGAATGCGCCGCTGATTCTCTGACGAACCTCTTCGTCCTCCTCTACGCGAACCATCAGTGACTTGCAGTTTCTTGTAGTGGTTCGCAGCGCTCTAACTGCTTGATCAATATAGCCTTGCTGGCGGCTCTAGCTGCTGCATAGGGCCAAACTTGCTTGTCAGTAGCAAGTTCGCGCAATTGATGATTTTTTCTGAATAAAGACTGGGAGTTATAAACACGCGGTCGCGCCCCGTGCGGGCGCGTGGATTGAAACTATCCGAGTGCGCGAGACCCCGCGACGCATCGACCGTCGCGCCCCGTGCGGGCGCGTGGATTGAAACTCGAAGCGGATGGCCTCGCTCATGCCTTCGAACCGTCGCGCCCCGTGCGGGCGCGTGGATTGAAACCAGGGCAAGTCGCGCCTGCTGGTGCGTGTGCTGGAGTCGCGCCCCGTGCGGGCGCGTGGATTGAAACCTGGCGGCGGTCAAGCTGCTGCAGCATGGCGACAAGTCGCGCCCCGTGCGGGCGCGTGGATTGAAACCGGATCAGGTGCCGCTAGGGGTATGGGGCAGTGCCGTCGCGCCCCGTGCGGGCGCGTGGATTGAAACCTGATGTGCTTTCTGGAGAACGATTCCCCAGAGGAGCGTCGCGCCCCGTGCGGGCGCGTGGATTGAAACCGACCAGTCCGAGAACAGGTCTTGCCACCCATCGTCGCGCCCCGTGCGGGCGCGTGGATTGAAACCCCCGGCATTCAACTGGAGTGAGATATGAACCGTGTCGCGCCCCGTGCGGGCGCGTGGATTGAAACAAGTCGCAGATGGCGACGCCGTTATTGGTGACGTGTCGCGCCCCGTGCGGGCGCGTGGATTGAAACAGGCGCGCGATGAGCTGCTTCACCCACGCGGTCGTCGCGCCCCGTGCGGGCGCGTGGATTGAAACTTTGGTTGTGCCGGTCAATTAATGGAGGTACGCAGGTCGCGCCCCGTGCGGGCGCGTGGATTGAAACTCCTGCAACATCTGCTATTTCTGCGGCCAGTTCTGGTCGCGCCCCGTGCGGGCGCGTGGATTGAAACTGGCCCGTGGGTGAGTACACCTTGGCCCCCGAGGTCGCGCCCCGTGCGGGCGCGTGGATTGAAACATGACAATTCAGGGGCAGTACACAAGTCCCATGCGTCGCGCCCCGTGCGGGCGCGTGGATTGAAACTGGAGAACGTCGCAGCAATCGCTACTGCCACCGCGTCGCGCCCCGTGCGGGCGCGTGGATTGAAACTGCCTGGCCTGGCGGCGCATGGCCTACACCGGACGTCGCGCCCCGTGCGGGCGCGTGGATTGAAACTGACGAACGGGACCAAGATCGTCGGCGTAAACGAGTCGCGCCCCGTGCGGGCGCGTGGATTGAAACCTGGTGACGTGGGCCTGGTCGTACAGCGTGACGGGTCGCGCCCCGTGCGGGCGCGTGGATTGAAACATGTCCAGCACCCGTCGCAGGGCGGCGTCCCTGGTCGCGCCCCGTGCGGGCGCGTGGATTGAAACTACCCATGAATCATCCTGAGGCGCGGCGATCTGAGGTCGCGCCCCGTGCGGGCGCGTGGATTGAAACCCTCGCGGCCAGATTTCAGAGCACGACAAGGCCCGTCGCGCCCCGTGCGGGCGCGTGGATTGAAACCAGCCTGTACCCACGCTCTCTCGCGTGGGCTTCAAGGTCGCGCCCCGTGCGGGCGCGTGGATTGAAACACGCTCTGCTCCTTCAGTTCGCGCAGCAATTGATGGGTCGCGCCCCGTGCGGGCGCGTGGATTGAAACGGGCCTGACGGCGAACAGGCCATGGCGCAGATGTTGTCGCGCCCCGTGCGGGCGCGTGGATTGAAACTCGCGAAGGGCTGACCGTGGCCGGGATTAACTTCGTCGCGCCCCGTGCGGGCGCGTGGATTGAAACTCGGTCTCTGGCGAAGCCGCCTGACCAACCAGGAGTCGCGCCCCGTGCGGGCGCGTGGATTGAAACTGCTGCAGCCTGATGTCCGCCACTGCGGCCATCATCGTCGCGCCCCGTGCGGGCGCGTGGATTGAAACTCCTCGGTCTCGATCACGATGGTTTCACCGGCCGGTCGCGCCCCGTGCGGGCGCGTGGATTGAAACACGGGCAGTCCGTCATTCCCGCCGCCGACATAGGCGTCGCGCCCCGTGCGGGCGCGTGGATTGAAACTCGGTAGTGCAGTCGGTGGCACGGCGCGGGTCATGTCGCGCCCCGTGCGGGCGCGTGGATTGAAACAGGGCGTGCACGACGCCTGCTTGGCCCTTGCGCGGGGTCGCGCCCCGTGCGGGCGCGTGGATTGAAACACACCTCACCCCGCAGAGCCTTGCACCGGTCCCGTCGCGCCCCGTGCGGGCGCGTGGATTGAAACTTTCGCCGCCGCCGACCATGGCGGCATGCCTCAACGTCGCGCCCCGTGCGGGCGCGTGGATTGAAACACCAGCAGCTCTATCTTGGCCTCCAGGCGCGCGAGGTCGCGCCCCGTGCGGGCGCGTGGATTGAAACACGTTAGATCAGGTGCACAGCAGGGTTCGCGTGCGTCGCGCCCCGTGCGGGCGCGTGGATTGAAACATCGACGTGGCCCACAAGCCTGACGACGGCGCCGCGTCGCGCCCCGTGCGGGCGCGTGGATTGAAACAGGCCTGGCTCAACTGCCGGCGCAACAAGCGCAACGTCGCGCCCCGTGCGGGCGCGTGGATTGAAACCACTGCGAACACCCTGACCCCTGCGAAACGCATGTGGTCGCGCCCCGTGCGGGCGCGTGGATTGAAACCCTCTTCGGGTGGTACACCGAAGAGGACCAGCGCCGTCGCGCCCCGTGCGGGCGCGTGGATTGAAACTCTATCTTCTGTATCTGAATCTGTATCTAGAGCGTGTCGCGCCCCGTGCGGGCGCGTGGATTGAAACGGCGCCAGCCCCACCACGCTGGTGACCGAGTACCGCGTCGCGCCCCGTGCGGGCGCGTGGATTGAAACAGCGCTGTGGCCATGGACCTGGAACGCTATGTCGGGTCGCGCCCCGTGCGGGCGCGTGGATTGAAACTTTCCATCGTCGGCCCAGGTGAAGTCGAGCCAGCCCGTCGCGCCCCGTGCGGGCGCGTGGATTGAAACGACCATGCGCCCGGCGCGGCCACGGACTGGCCCCTGGTCGCGCCCCGTGCGGGCGCGTGGATTGAAACAAGGCGGACCTACCGCTGCACTACGTGCGCCGCGAGGTCGCGCCCCGTGCGGGCGCGTGGATTGAAACTCGGTATCCAGGCCCAGCGCCGTGGCGAAGGCGCCGTCGCGCCCCGTGCGGGCGCGTGGATTGAAACTCGTCCAGCTGCGCGAGGATTTGCTTCTGGCGCTCGGTCGCGCCCCGTGCGGGCGCGTGGATTGAAACGATTGTTCAAGGCCGTGCAGCCGTTGAACTTTTCCAGTCGCGCCCCGTGCGGGCGCGTGGATTGAAACAAATAGCTGCTGCTGGCACCACGTACACAAGCCTCGTCGCGCCCCGTGCGGGCGCGTGGATTGAAACCATACTGTCGAGATATGTCTTATTGATAAATCTAGGTCGCGCCCCGTGCGGGCGCGTGGATTGAAACTGGCCCATCGGTGAGTACACCTTGGCCCCCGAGTCGTCGCGCCCCGTGCGGGCGCGTGGATTGAAACGATGATGAGAACGTCAATCAGGGATGCGTATGCAGGTCGCGCCCCGTGCGGGCGCGTGGATTGAAACTGCAGCGCCTGTCCCGGCCCAGTCCCCGGTGGTCGTCGCGCCCCGTGCGGGCGCGTGGATTGAAACGGCCCGCAAGCGTCACAGTCAGCGCACGGCGGCACGTCGCGCCCCGTGCGGGCGCGTGGATTGAAACGTATGGGGCGCAGACGGCCGGGGCAATGTGGGTGGTCGCGCCCCGTGCGGGCGCGTGGATTGAAACTCGCTGTCGGACGATGTGAGGTACAGGGCGCGCAATGTCGCGCCCCGTGCGGGCGCGTGGATTGAAACTGCAGGTTGGGGCTGTTGCCGGTGTTACCGCACCGTCGCGCCCCGTGCGGGCGCGTGGATTGAAACCGCTGATCGCCCGCCATGCTGTGGTTTCAAGACGTCGCGCCCCGTGCGGGCGCGTGGATTGAAACCCTGGAGTCCATGACCTCGGGCGACCGGCTCAGTCGCGCCCCGTGCGGGCGCGTGGATTGAAACGTGAACATCTTTGATGGCGGATCGAACGTCTTCAGTCGCGCCCCGTGCGGGCGCGTGGATTGAAACTGATGCACCCTTCCCGCACAACCAACGCCACGGAGGTCGCGCCCCGTGCGGGCGCGTGGATTGAAACAAGTCCATCTGGGCATTCGCCACCACATCGTCCTGTCGCGCCCCGTGCGGGCGCGTGGATTGAAACTCGGCCGGTGAAACCATCGTGATCGAGACTGAAGAGTCGCGCCCCGTGCGGGCGCGTGGATTGAAACGCGGGCAAGCAATCGCAGCAAGCCTACGACTTCGGGTCGCGCCCCGTGCGGGCGCGTGGATTGAAACAACCCCTGGGCTAGCTTGGGAGGCGCCATGCAGCAGGTCGCGCCCCGTGCGGGCGCGTGGATTGAAACAAGGCCATCCAGGCCGAGGTGGGCGCCTTCGCCAGTCGCGCCCCGTGCGGGCGCGTGGATTGAAACGGCGCGGCTGTGACATCCCCACCCCGCGTGCCCGGTCGCGCCCCGTGCGGGCGCGTGGATTGAAACATGCCGCCGCTGGCGCGGGCGGCGCCGCCTCTACGTCGCGCCCCGTGCGGGCGCGTGGATTGAAACTCCAAGACGCGCTCGTCTGATAGGGGCCTGCCATGTCGCGCCCCGTGCGGGCGCGTGGATTGAAACTGATGGGCCTGCACCTCTGCAGCGCTTGCTGGGCCGTCGCGCCCCGTGCGGGCGCGTGGATTGAAACAAGCGCAAGGGCATCGTGGCCTGGAACAAGCTGTGGTCGCGCCCCGTGCGGGCGCGTGGATTGAAACGCCGCCGTGGATTTCAGCGGCGTCGCTGCCAAGGTGGTCGCGCCCCGTGCGGGCGCGTGGATTGAAACTCCGGCCCGGCGTCCGTCCCTGGCCCCACGAAGAAGTCGCGCCCCGTGCGGGCGCGTGGATTGAAACGATGGTGGATGTCCCCGCAATGCTGGGCGACATCGCGTCGCGCCCCGTGCGGGCGCGTGGATTGAAACATCACCGGCGAGTGCGACCTGTTCGATGTACCCCGGTCGCGCCCCGTGCGGGCGCGTGGATTGAAACTACAAAGACCTGAACGCTCTGTATGCGGGCTACGTCGCGCCCCGTGCGGGCGCGTGGATTGAAACACAAGCGCAACGCCGTCGATTGGGAGCAGCGGAGAGTCGCGCCCCGTGCGGGCGCGTGGATTGAAACACCGTGCCGGTGACGTGGTGGAAGTGCACCAGGGCGTCGCGCCCCGTGCGGGCGCGTGGATTGAAACGTGGTCTGCGATGGGCGTGAGCAAGATGGCATCCGTCGCGCCCCGTGCGGGCGCGTGGATTGAAACCGTTCCCGCATTCGAAGAGCTGCGCGCGGCGCAGGGTCGCGCCCCGTGCGGGCGCGTGGATTGAAACATCGGCAGACTAGCAAGTCCAATCCTAATAATACGGTCGCGCCCCGTGCGGGCGCGTGGATTGAAACGCCCTGTAGTGATTGGCCTTGCTTGGCTTGCTGCTGTCGCGCCCCGTGCGGGCGCGTGGATTGAAACTACCGCTACCGCTGGTCCATCGTGCGCAATGCGGAGTCGCGCCCCGTGCGGGCGCGTGGATTGAAACGTGGCGATGGCGCCCAGGATCATGCCCAGGGCCTGTCGCGCCCCGTGCGGGCGCGTGGATTGAAACGTAGACGATGGTCATGTGCGTATTGGCGACGCGGCGTCGCGCCCCGTGCGGGCGCGTGGATTGAAACTTGCCAGCTGCAGCAAGAGCTGAAACATCCCTCGTCGCGCCCCGTGCGGGCGCGTGGATTGAAACGTGATATTGGTCACGTTGTTCGTGATCGTGGTGGTCGCGCCCCGTGCGGGCGCGTGGATTGAAACATAGCCTTTGGAATGCAGGCATCTGCGGGGAGTGGTCGCGCCCCGTGCGGGCGCGTGGATTGAAACCATGGATCGCCCTGGCTGATTTTGGCTTTGTGATCGTCGCGCCCCGTGCGGGCGCGTGGATTGAAACTATGTGAGCTGCGAGCGGGTATTCAGGCCCGCCGTCGCGCCCCGTGCGGGCGCGTGGATTGAAACATCGACGCCATCACCGACGCCATGCCCGTGGCGGGTCGCGCCCCGTGCGGGCGCGTGGATTGAAACTCCTGCGCTCTGATGGAGCTGATGGTGTCTGCCAGTCGCGCCCCGTGCGGGCGCGTGGATTGAAACCGCGCCACGGTGCAGGGCGCCCTGGCGGCCGGGGTCGCGCCCCGTGCGGGCGCGTGGATTGAAACAACTCGGCGGGTACGCGCAGGTGAATCGGCAGGTCGTCGCGCCCCGTGCGGGCGCGTGGATTGAAACAACTCGGCGGGTACGCGCAGGTGAATCGGCAGGTCGTCGCGCCCCGTGCGGGCGCGTGGATTGAAACCCGGCCGCCAGGGCGCCCTGCACCGTGGCGCGGGTCGCGCCCCGTGCGGGCGCGTGGATTGAAACTCCAGCAGGATGGGAAAGTCGCTGCGCGAGGTAGGTCGCGCCCCGTGCGGGCGCGTGGATTGAAACAACTCGGCGGGTACGCGCAGGTGAATCGGCAGGTCGTCGCGCCCCGTGCGGGCGCGTGGATTGAAACGGGAGCGGTGGTACACCACTTGTCACGACTTCAAGTCGCGCCCCGTGCGGGCGCGTGGATTGAAACTTCGCCTCTTCGGCCAACGGTACACCGGGAGCCGCGTCGCGCCCCGTGCGGGCGCGTGGATTGAAACTTGCAGTTGTTGATTGGTCTGAAAACTGCCTCACCGTCGCGCCCCGTGCGGGCGCGTGGATTGAAACTTGCAGTTGTTGATTGGTCTGAAAACTGCCTCACCGTCGCGCCCCGTGCGGGCGCGTGGATTGAAACTCGCCGCCGTCGATCTTTTCGTGATCAAGCAACGTCGCGCCCCGTGCGGGCGCGTGGATTGAAACGACCTGTTGGCCGTGCGTGTCGTAGCAGCTACAGCGTCGCGCCCCGTGCGGGCGCGTGGATTGAAACCGGCGCGACTCCCGCGAGTCGTCTCCGTTGGTGGGTCGCGCCCCGTGCGGGCGCGTGGATTGAAACCATGCCTGCGTAGTTCCACTGGGTGCGGACATCGCAAGTCGCGCCCCGTGCGGGCGCGTGGATTGAAACTATTTCATGCTGTTCGCTAGGGTCATCCTTTTGGGGTCGCGCCCCGTGCGGGCGCGTGGATTGAAACATGCTGCCGGCATCTCCATGGTTCGTACAAAGTTGGTCGCGCCCCGTGCGGGCGCGTGGATTGAAACGTAACGGTAGCACCCGCGCTGCCGAAGACTACAAAGTCGCGCCCCGTGCGGGCGCGTGGATTGAAACATGCGCAAGCTTCAGGAGGTCCCTGATGCCGACTTGTCGCGCCCCGTGCGGGCGCGTGGATTGAAACCTCGCCCCCTCGTATGAGGATGGACAGCCTGAGTGGTCGCGCCCCGTGCGGGCGCGTGGATTGAAACACCTACATGGACGGCGAAGAGTTCGCCGCCATCGTCGCGCCCCGTGCGGGCGCGTGGATTGAAACAATGCGGAGCCCGCCAACGCCTTAATCGAAGAGGTGTCGCGCCCCGTGCGGGCGCGTGGATTGAAACCATGTGCCGGGATTGATGCCATGACCCACGGCCGCGTCGCGCCCCGTGCGGGCGCGTGGATTGAAACGCCATCCAGCCGCGCGATCCTGGATACTCCATCGTCGCGCCCCGTGTGGGCGCGTGGATTGAAACAACTCCTACGCCGACCATCCGCGCGTGTACGTGCCGTCGCGCCCCGTGCGGGCGCGTGGATTGAAACGGCCCGCTCTTGTGGCGGGGCGGAAGGCGCTTGCGTGTCGCGCCCCGTGCGGGCGCGTGGATTGAAACCAGGCCATCCACATGGCCTCCTCGATCATGGCCGTCGCGCCCAGTGCGGGCGCGTGGATTGAAACGGTGGCTTGCTGGGCTCGCTGGGCCTGTCGGGCACGTCGCGCCCCGTGCGGGCGCGTGGATTGAAACTGGTCAGATCCTCCACGGTGTCGGCCGTGCATTGCGTCGCGCCCCGTGCGGGCGCGTGGATTGAAACGAGGGCATCAGCGGTGGCATGGAGCGCATCAAGGCGTCGCGCCCCGTGCGGGCGCGTGGATTGAAACAACTCCTGTTTCCTGAGATTGCCGCCCTCGATGCGGTCGCGCCCCGTGCGGGCGCGTGGATTGAAACAACTCCTGTTTCCTGAGATTGCCGCCCTCGATGCGGTCGCGCCCCGTGCGGGCGCGTGGATTGAAACTGGCTCTATCTGCGCGGCTTGGACTGGCTCTGTGCGTCGCGCCCCGTGCGGGCGCGTGGATTGAAACTATCAGGCCGACTACAAGAAGACGGCCCAGGCGAACCGTCGCGCCCCGTGCGGGCGCGTGGATTGAAACATGTCAATAACTGTACGGGGCCGCGCGACTGGAACGTCGCGCCCCGTGCGGGCGCGTGGATTGAAACACATCAATCCTGGCGGACGTCAACGCGGCCACAGGTCGCGCCCCGTGCGGGCGCGTGGATTGAAACTGCGGTGGCGCTGAGAAATGCCATCCGGGAGCATGTCGCGCCCCGTGCGGGCGCGTGGATTGAAACAATGCCTTTTGATTTGCTGTGCGATTTCGCTACAGGTCGCGCCCCGTGCGGGCGCGTGGATTGAAACACCAGCAGATCACCAGAGACAGGCGTCACGCGCATGTCGCGCCCCGTGCGGGCGCGTGGATTGAAACAGGTCAGGTGTGCGCGCCGGGCTCCCCCCAGGCCTCGTCGCGCCCCGTGCGGGCGCGTGGATTGAAACACTTCTTGCTCTCGTCCTGGTGGACCACCTGGGCGGTCGCGCCCCGTGCGGGCGCGTGGATTGAAACTCCTGTTGTGCGACAGACGACGCCGCGATGAATGTCGCGCCCCGTGCGGGCGCGTGGATTGAAACCGCCTGAATCAATCAGGCGTACCTCCCGGCTACCGTCGCGCCCCGTGCGGGCGCGTGGATTGAAACTTCATGCAACGCGCGCAGTCCGGCACCGCCGGGTGTCGCGCCCCGTGCGGGCGCGTGGATTGAAACCGCAGCAAGGAGGAGAGGGAGCGTGCGCGTGACCCGTCGCGCCCCGTGCGGGCGCGTGGATTGAAACATCCAGGCTGGGGGGCTTTGATGGCGCCGCAGCAGGTCGCGCCCCGTGCGGGCGCGTGGATTGAAACGTGTTCCGCAAAGGTTGCAAAATCGCACCCCGCCAAGGTCGCGCCCCGTGCGGGCGCGTGGATTGAAACCATGCCCACGATGGTCACCAGCGAGAAGCCCAAGGGTCGCGCCCCGTGCGGGCGCGTGGATTGAAACGCTGGGAGGGGCAGGTTCGAGCTGGACCACCACCGGTCGCGCCCCGTGCGGGCGCGTGGATTGAAACAACCTGATTGCCCTGCGTGTCGTAGCAGCTGCAGCGTCGCGCCCCGTGCGGGCGCGTGGATTGAAACATGCTGCTGTCGCAGCGCTAAAAAAGGGCGATGTGGTCGCGCCCCGTGCGGGCGCGTGGATTGAAACTTCCGCATCTTGTTCGGCCACCTCTACGGCCCGGAGTCGCGCCCCGTGCGGGCGCGTGGATTGAAACTGTGTGCATCTGGTGCATTGCTGAGGCTGAATCCGTCGCGCCCCGTGCGGGCGCGTGGATTGAAACATCGTCGCCAATGACTCCCCCATCCACGACTTCACGTCGCGCCCCGTGCGGGCGCGTGGATTGAAACACCGAAGGGCTACCGGCGACAGCGATAGGCGGCGGTCGCGCCCCGTGCGGGCGCGTGGATTGAAACCTCGCCCCCTCGTATGAGGACGGACAGCCTGAGTGGTCGCGCCCCGTGCGGGCGCGTGGATTGAAACACGGGCAGGCCGTCGTTCCCGCCGCCGACATAGGGTCGCGCCCCGTGCGGGCGCGTGGATTGAAACCTGACCTCTGCCGCGGCAGCGCTGGGGCTCGGCGGTCGCGCCCCGTGCGGGCGCGTGGATTGAAACACCGCGGAAGTGGAAATGGAAATGGTCAGCAACGTCGCGCCCCGTGCGGGCGCGTGGATTGAAACACCGACAAGCCCGCCATCGCGGCCACGCTCGATGAGTCGCGCCCCGTGCGGGCGCGTGGATTGAAACGACCAACTATGACCACCAACACACCGAAGCCGGATGTCGCGCCCCGTGCGGGCGCGTGGATTGAAACACGGCGGCCGTGCCGAAGCCCAGCGCGCCGCCCAAGTCGCGCCCCGTGCGGGCGCGTGGATTGAAACACGATCACGCGACAGAAGGCGCTGAACGCGGTAGTCGCGCCCCGTGCGGGCGCGTGGATTGAAACCTGCGCGACTATCAGGACAGGCCCCGTACGTACAAGTCGCGCCCCGTGCGGGCGCGTGGATTGAAACGCGGTCCAGCTCGTCCGCGTGCACATCCCACCACGTCGCGCCCCGTGCGGGCGCGTGGATTGAAACTTCTGCCAGGCGCTCTACCTTTGTGAGAGCGCGGGCGTCGCGCCCCGTGCGGGCGCGTGGATTGAAACGTGTTCCGCTGGCGGCCAGTGTTGAAGGTGAACAGTCGCGCCCCGTGCGGGCGCGTGGATTGAAACCAGGCCATCGCCAAGCAGCGCATCGACAAGGCGAAGGTCGCGCCCCGTGCGGGCGCGTGGATTGAAACCTCGCCTGGCTCCTCATCACCTCCGCTGCCCTGGCGTCGCGCCCCGTGCGGGCGCGTGGATTGAAACATGTCCGAGAACAGTAAGATCGAATGGTGCGACCACAGTCGCGCCCCGTGCGGGCGCGTGGATTGAAACTGGTGCGACGAAGCCGGGACGGCCACAGTGGAAGGTCGCGCCCCGTGCGGGCGCGTGGATTGAAACGACACGTTGGACGGCGAGATCAAGCGCCTCGACGCCGGTCGCGCCCCGTGCGGGCGCGTGGATTGAAACATGGCGTCCAAGTGGGACGAGCAGGGCAACCTGGTGGTCGCGCCCCGTGCGGGCGCGTGGATTGAAACATGGCGCTGATGGCCTCGCGCAGCGGCTGTGGCGCGTCGCGCCCCGTGCGGGCGCGTGGATTGAAACCCCGTGGCCATGCTCTGCCACGAAGGCGAGGAAATCGTCGCGCCCCGTGCGGGCGCGTGGATTGAAACCATTCCCACCACCGCCTCCAGGCCAACCCAATCTTGTCGCGCCCCGTGCGGGCGCGTGGATTGAAACATGGCCCCACTTGGCGATGTACTCTGCCGCTTCCTGTCGCGCCCCGTGCGGGCGCGTGGATTGAAACCGGTGATGACGGTGATCATGGTCTAGCCCGGATGGTCGCGCCCCGTGCGGGCGCGTGGATTGAAACGATGGCAACGTGAGCAAGTGGGGCAGGCCCGATAACGTCGCGCCCCGTGCGGGCGCGTGGATTGAAACTGAGGTCGTGCGGTCGCTGCTCCGGTTCGCGTTGGTCGCGCCCCGTGCGGGCGCGTGGATTGAAACCCAGTCTCCGCCCCCGGTCCCTGTCGAAACCCGCCGTCGCGCCCCGTGCGGGCGCGTGGATTGAAACGTAATGTTGGTGACGTTGTTCGTGATGGTGGTGGTCGCGCCCCGTGCGGGCGCGTGGATTGAAACATAGGGGGTTGTCATGATCAATTTGATGATCGGGGTCGCGCCCCGTGCGGGCGCGTGGATTGAAACCCTACAGCTCAAGCCGCTGTTGCTGACTGGGCGGTCGCGCCCCGTGCGGGCGCGTGGATTGAAACTCGACGGGCTTGTAGCCCATCGTGATGAGCCACGTCGTCGCGCCCCGTGCGGGCGCGTGGATTGAAACGGGCACAAAAGCCACAGACTGGACGATGGAAGACCGTCGCGCCCCGTGCGGGCGCGTGGATTGAAACGGCCATGAGGTGGCCAGCGTCAGCGCAGGCGGCGAGTCGCGCCCCGTGCGGGCGCGTGGATTGAAACGCCAAATGGGCCTACTACTACTGTGGGTGGTCAGGCGTCGCGCCCCGTGCGGGCGCGTGGATTGAAACGTGCGGGTTGTCGTTATCGAGGAAGTAGCGGCGGTCGCGCCCCGTGCGGGCGCGTGGATTGAAACAGTGGATAGACCTCGCCAAACAGAAGCACGGCCTGTCGCGCCCCGTGCGGGCGCGTGGATTGAAACTACGCTATCGGCGCTTCTTGAACTGGCCTTTCTTGTCGCGCCCCGTGCGGGCGCGTGGATTGAAACGGCCGCATGATCATGTGCCACATGATCGCCGATACCGTCGCGCCCCGTGCGGGCGCGTGGATTGAAACCACCAGGCGCAGCAGCTCATCTTCGGTGGGGCGCCGTCGCGCCCCGTGCGGGCGCGTGGATTGAAACCACGCGGCCACCACGCGCGCCGATGGCCGCGTGGTCGCGCCCCGTGCGGGCGCGTGGATTGAAACAAACGGGCGTGATGAGCATCCTGAACAGCTTGCGTCGCGCCCCGTGCGGGCGCGTGGATTGAAACGTGCACTTCGATCCGGCAGAGCGCTTGCGCCCTGGTCGCGCCCCGTGCGGGCGCGTGGATTGAAACGTATCAAATACGTATCGGTAACACCTCGCCCCACGTCGCGCCCCGTGCGGGCGCGTGGATTGAAACCCGCATGCCAATTTGCTGCCGCACCAGGGGGCAGGTCGCGCCCCGTGCGGGCGCGTGGATTGAAACAGCGCCATGTGGTTCAACGAGGAAACCACGGCTGGTCGCGCCCCGTGCGGGCGCGTGGATTGAAACGATCCGGTGCAGGACGGCCAGCTCACGGGTCGCACCGTCGCGCCCCGTGCGGGCGCGTGGATTGAAACTACCGCTATCGCTGGAGCATCGTTCGTAACGCGGAAGTCGCGCCCCGTGCGGGCGCGTGGATTGAAACACTTGCTTGCTGCGCAACGCTCCAGCTCCAGCAGTCGCGCCCCGTGCGGGCGCGTGGATTGAAACTCGGCCAGCCAGGCCAACAGGCCCGCCAGCGTGCCGTCGCGCCCCGTGCGGGCGCGTGGATTGAAACACGCCCGAATGCCGTGGGCGCATCGTGGCCGCCGGTCGCGCCCCGTGCGGGCGCGTGGATTGAAACCAAACGGTGTGGATGCACACCTACGACCGGACCGGTCGCGCCCCGTGCGGGCGCGTGGATTGAAACCTGATTGGCAACACCCTTGGCCGCCAGCTCTGCCAGGTCGCGCCCCGTGCGGGCGCGTGGATTGAAACTCCGGCTTCGGCGGCGGCTCGGGCTCGGTGCCGCTGGTCGCGCCCCGTGCGGGCGCGTGGATTGAAACACGGGTGCGCGCCAGCAGCACACGATAGACGCGGGTCGCGCCCCGTGCGGGCGCGTGGATTGAAACATTACGATCCACGACGCCATCAAGAGCGCGCTGATCGTCGCGCCCCGTGCGGGCGCGTGGATTGAAACTATTGGGGATGTCGGCTCTCTTGGCCTCTCCAATCGTCGCGCCCCGTGCGGGCGCGTGGATTGAAACTGGCAGTTCGAGCTGGGCACGCGCGCAAGCAAGGGTCGCGCCCCGTGCGGGCGCGTGGATTGAAACCAGTCCATCAAAAACGAGGTAATCGAGCAATGGCAAGTCGCGCCCCGTGCGGGCGCGTGGATTGAAACGGCAAGTCCACCAAGGGCGCGGAGACGGCTGAGCAACTGTCGCGCCCCGTGCGGGCGCGTGGATTGAAACTTCATGACCAGCGCCTCGCCCATTCAGCCCACCCAGTCGCGCCCCGTGCGGGCGCGTGGATTGAAACGCCCCGCACGAACACCTGCGTGCCCAGCGTTGCGGGTCGCGCCCCGTGCGGGCGCGTGGATTGAAACTGCTGACCGACGCCATCCATCGCACGCTGCTGTCGGTCGCGCCCCGTGCGGGCGCGTGGATTGAAACAACGCCAGCGAAGAGCTGACCGGCGAGATCGACCGTCGCGCCCCGTGCGGGCGCGTGGATTGAAACCTGTGCGACCGGCACGAGGGCCCTGGGCCAGAGCGTCGCGCCCCGTGCGGGCGCGTGGATTGAAACTATGCCGCCCTGCAGCACGAGGTCAGCGACCTGGTCGCGCCCCGTGCGGGCGCGTGGATTGAAACGATGCGGTGTGCAAGATGGCGATGCTGGCCCGGAAGTCGCGCCCCGTGCGGGCGCGTGGATTGAAACCACGCGCCGGAGCATGCAGAGGCGGTGCGCTTGGCGTCGCGCCCCGTGCGGGCGCGTGGATTGAAACCTGATGATCGACTTCACGGAACCGAACGCGAAGCTGTCGCGCCCCGTGCGGGCGCGTGGATTGAAACTTTGACAGCATGCAGCTGCTGAGCTTCCCGCGCCGGTCGCGCCCCGTGCGGGCGCGTGGATTGAAACGTGCTTGGTGCACATCGCCACTTGCTGGGCGCCGAGTCGCGCCCCGTGCGGGCGCGTGGATTGAAACACCGTGAAGCGCGAAATGATCCCGGACACGAAACGGTCGCGCCCCGTGCGGGCGCGTGGATTGAAACTGGCTCTATCTGCGCGGCCTCGATTGGCTGGGTTCGGTCGCGCCCCGTGCGGGCGCGTGGATTGAAACCGGCATGGACCAAAGCGGCGCGCAGTGGTCCGCTGTCGCGCCCCGTGCGGGCGCGTGGATTGAAACGCAGCCTTGTTCAGCGCACTGCTGCCGAAAGACATGTCGCGCCCCGTGCGGGCGCGTGGATTGAAACGATCCGGTGCAGGACGGCCAGCTCACGGGCCGCACGTCGCGCCCCGTGCGGGCGCGTGGATTGAAACCTTGATGGCCTGCGCCGCTGGCACTACGCCCGCAGTCGCGCCCCGTGCGGGCGCGTGGATTGAAACTTCGCCGTGCCATAAGGAACACCGGGAGACGCCCGTCGCGCCCCGTGCGGGCGCGTGGATTGAAACACGGCGCTGGCGGTCTGGATGAGTCTGGCCGCTGGTCGCGCCCCGTGCGGGCGCGTGGATTGAAACTTTTTGCAGACGCCGCCTATCTGCGTATAGCCAGTGTCGCGCCCCGTGCGGGCGCGTGGATTGAAACTGATGTACCAGGTGGGCGCCGCTTGCTACAGCACGGTCGCGCCCCGTGCGGGCGCGTGGATTGAAACAACCTTGGCACCGCCGCTGAATTCGACAGCTACAAGTCGCGCCCCGTGCGGGCGCGTGGATTGAAACGTCGGGCAGTACCTACACCTGTCCTGTCGGCACCGTCGCGCCCCGTGCGGGCGCGTGGATTGAAACTTCACGGGTAACGCTATGGGCGGCAAACCCGCCACGTCGCGCCCCGTGCGGGCGCGTGGATTGAAACCTCAAGCGCGCAGTGCAAGCCGCAGCCGTCGCCCTGTCGCGCCCCGTGCGGGCGCGTGGATTGAAACGAAGCTCTCGCCAGTCGTCGGCGCCTGTCTGGCCGTCGCGCCCCGTGCGGGCGCGTGGATTGAAACGCCATCGAAGAAGTCTTTGGCCGCGTCTATGCGTGTCGCGCCCCGTGCGGGCGCGTGGATTGAAACTCCCGGAAATCGCCGCCGCTGACGCGGCTACCCCGTCGCGCCCCGTGCGGGCGCGTGGATTGAAACCTTCCAGCGCGCCGAATCGGGCGACTACGTGGGTCGCGCCCCGTGCGGGCGCGTGGATTGAAACTCCAGCGTGCCTTTGCTGGCCTTCATGCCGACGACTGTCGCGCCCCGTGCGGGCGCGTGGATTGAAACAAGCCCTTGTAGACGCCCACGGACAACCCCAACGGTCGCGCCCCGTGCGGGCGCGTGGATTGAAACTCTTCCAAGAAGGGGGGTGACGGCGGCCTGCGCGCGTCGCGCCCCGTGCGGGCGCGTGGATTGAAACTCACACAGGAGCCGGCATGCCCCCCACCCCTCACCCGTCGCGCCCCGTGCGGGCGCGTGGATTGAAACATAGCCATCCGAAGCCGGATATTCAGAATCCGTCTGTCGCGCCCCGTGCGGGCGCGTGGATTGAAACATGACGATCACCTGCCCGTCACGCATGCACAAGATGTCGCGCCCCGTGCGGGCGCGTGGATTGAAACGGCGTAGGCGATCATGTCCAGGAAGGCGCGCACGGTCGCGCCCCGTGCGGGCGCGTGGATTGAAACCTTGATGCCCGTCTTGTCCAGTCTGCGCAGCACGGGTCGCGCCCCGTGCGGGCGCGTGGATTGAAACGGCTCCAAGTCCTTCACGAACAGGATGGATTGGGCCGTCGCGCCCCGTGCGGGCGCGTGGATTGAAACTCCCGTTGATGCCAGCAACCGGCTGGCGCGGCTTGTCGCGCCCCGTGCGGGCGCGTGGATTGAAACTCACCTTGAGGCTTGGGCGCCGCAGCCACGGACGGTCGCGCCCCGTGCGGGCGCGTGGATTGAAACAGCCGGTAGCCCTCCAGCGTTGGGAAACGTCGAGTCGCGCCCCGTGCGGGCGCGTGGATTGAAACGCCCGGTAGTGATTGGTCTTGCTTGGCTTGCTGCCGGTCGCGCCCCGTGCGGGCGCGTGGATTGAAACAGGCGCCGGTGGCGCGGGTTCGGGTGCCGGTGCCGGTCGCGCCCCGTGCGGGCGCGTGGATTGAAACAATACCGCTGCCGCCGCGCCATCGCGGCCCCGGTCGTCGCGCCCCGTGCGGGCGCGTGGATTGAAACACTTCGAGCGCCACAGGAGCTTGATCGCCCAGATTGTCGCGCCCCGTGTGGGCGCGTGGATTGAAACCAGCTGGATGGCGGCGTCTTCGCTGAGGGCGTTGGTCGCGCCCCGTGCGGGCGCGTGGATTGAAACCGTCCAGTGGCGCTGCTCACGCCAAGCCGTGGTCGTCGCGCCCCGTGCGGGCGCGTGGATTGAAACCACACCATGCCGGGCCCCGGCGAGACGATCCTGGCGTCGCGCCCCGTGCGGGCGCGTGGATTGAAACTGACACTCGTCCATCACACAGATGGAGCCATCCGGTCGCGCCCCGTGCGGGCGCGTGGATTGAAACAAGCCCATCTCCATGTCCAACGTGGACGCCGAGGTCGCGCCCCGTGCGGGCGCGTGGATTGAAACTTCATGGTGTCCTGGGCCGCGTCCACGCCCACGCAGTCGCGCCCCGTGCGGGCGCGTGGATTGAAACGCCGCGCTGGTGGAGCATCATTGCGAAGTTGGCCGTCGCGCCCCGTGCGGGCGCGTGGATTGAAACCAGCCAGTCGGCGATCTCGCGCAGGTCGTTGCGGGTCGCGCCCCGTGCGGGCGCGTGGATTGAAACCAGTACAGCTACTCGTTCAAGCACATCGCAGGCACGTCGCGCCCCGTGCGGGCGCGTGGATTGAAACCGGGTGAATCAGGATGATTAGCTATGCCAAGTTGTCGCGCCCCGTGCGGGCGCGTGGATTGAAACTGACCATGTCTGAGCCCACCAGTCCCACGGCGGTGGTCGCGCCCCGTGCGGGCGCGTGGATTGAAACTGGTTGGACTGCGGCCAACCCGCCCGGTCTCGCTTGTCGCGCCCCGTGCGGGCGCGTGGATTGAAACCGTTCATGAGGCTCGTAGCCATGCACAGCCTGGTCGTCGCGCCCCGTGCGGGCGCGTGGATTGAAACGTTTCGCTCTCACGAATCGCAACTGGGAACAGGTGTCGCGCCCCGTGCGGGCGCGTGGATTGAAACCGCGCGCGGCCTGGGCGGGCTCGGCGTCCATCTGACGTCGCGCCCCGTGCGGGCGCGTGGATTGAAACGTTCCCGGGTACGTTTTGCGATGTTTCGCGGTTAAGTCGCGCCCCGTGCGGGCGCGTGGATTGAAACTGGTGCTGTGTGCGTTCGCTGCATTTGTCATCGGTCGCGCCCCGTGCGGGCGCGTGGATTGAAACGCGCCAAAGATCGACTCACGCCGGATGAGGCCGACCGTCGCGCCCCGTGCGGGCGCGTGGATTGAAACCACCGCTATGCCGATGCCCTGATCCGACAGCTCGAGTCGCGCCCCGTGCGGGCGCGTGGATTGAAACTGCAGCACTTTCACGCCGACGGCGCTGAGGACGAGTCGCGCCCCGTGCGGGCGCGTGGATTGAAACCCGGAGCAGCCCGGCGACTACCGGCTCAACCACCCGGTCGCGCCTCGTGCGGGCGCGTGGATTGAAACGAAACCAGTACCGGCCCCGATGGCGTCCCCTGGAAGTCGCGCCCCGTGCGGGCGCGTGGATTGAAACTGGATCAGCAGGTACTTTCGGTTCGGGTTTGCATTCGTCGCGCCCCGTGCGGGCGCGTGGATTGAAACACCAGCACAGGGTCCAGCGCCACCATGCCGGCCGGTCGCGCCCCGTGCGGGCGCGTGGATTGAAACGACATGAGCATCGAGGATTGCCTGAAATACCTCAACGTCGCGCCCCGTGCGGGCGCGTGGATTGAAACTCCAGCTTGCGCAGCACCACTGGTTCACACTGGTGTCGCGCCCCGTGCGAGCGCGTGGATTGAAACCCCAGCTTGGGGAGACGATGAAGAGGTGGGGGGCAGTCGCGCCCCGTGCGGGCGCGTGGATTGAAACCAGCCTTAGAACCTGTTCAAGATCTTTCCTCTTGGATTGTTGGTAGCTGACTGAAGCTAAGCTGCGGACTCCATGAGAGCCAAGTACTCCAGCGATATCAGCCGCGAGCAATTTGAGCCCATCCGCGCCTTGCTGGAGAGTGCCCGCAAGAACACACGCCCACGCAGCGTTGACCTGTATGAAGTGTTTTGCGCTGTGCTTCATCTGCTGCGCACCGGTTGCCAGTGGCAGGCTCTACCGAACGACTTCCCCAAGTGGCGCACGGTGCATGCGTACTTTGCGATATGGAGTGAGCCGCGCGATGGTGTGGACGCGCAGAGCGTGAAGAACACGGACACGGCGGCCTTGAAGGGCTATGACGCGGGCAAGAAGGCCTCGGGCATCAAGCGCGCCACATTGCAGTGGACACCCAAGGACTGCCGCATGCGATTGCGGTAACCACGGCAGAGGTGACAGACCGCAAGGGGGCCTTGTAGGCGCTGCAGCGCTGCAAACCTGCTCTGGGCAAGGTATAAGCGCTGCTGAGTGACAGCGGCTATGTGGGCAAGCCGTTCGCACAGTGCGTACGAGACATTCTGGGCGAACACGTCGCCGTGCAGATCGCCAAGCGAAGCGAGCTGCTACGTTCAAGGTGATGCCCCAGCGCTGGATTGTCGAGCGCATCTTTGCGTGGTTGGAGAAGAACAGGCGGCTGTGGAAAAGCTGCGAGCGCCTACTCAACATCAGCTTGCAGTTCGTCCACTTAGCGTTCTTGGCTATGCTGATCAAGAGATTTTGAACAGGCTCTTAGGGCACTTGTCCTTCACGCACTTACGTCGCGCCCTGTGCGGGCGCGTGGATTGACATACGCACGCGAGCAAATATCAATGTCAAACACTCAATAGAGTTCCATGCACGCCGGATGCATTAGCCCCAAACCGATCAGCTTGAAATCCATCTAGACTAGAACGTGTTATGCACTTCCGGCTGCGGCCGGCACCCGAGCGGCCGCAGGCAGCATGAGTACGGCAAAGACAAGGAAATGTAGGCCGCTCAGGACATCGGGTAGCCGCTCGTAGTCCCGCAACAGCCGACGAAATCTTGCCAGCCAACCGAAGCTGCGCTCGACCACCCAGCGCCGGGGCAACAGCACGAAGCCTTTCTTCGCTTCGGGCAACTTCACGATCTGCAAGTCGATACCGTTGTCCTAGGCGGCCTGCCGTGCCTGTGCGCCCGTATATCCCTGGTCTGCCCAAGCCGTCTCCACCGTATGGCCCGTGGCGTACTGTACCGCTTCGCACAGCGTTTTAACCTGCGCTCGTCCCTGCTCATCGGCCGGCGTGACATGCACTGCCAGGAGATGACCCAGGGTGTCCACTGCGATATGGACCTTGCTGCCGCGCTTGCGTTTGTAGCCGTCATAGCCTGCACGTGGGCCACTTTCGCAGCTCGACTGCAAGGTGCGTCCGTCCATCACCACAGCACTCGGCAGGCCCTGGCGACCTTGGGCTACCCGAATGATGGAGCGCAGATCCGACACCATCGCCTCGAAGCAACCGGCATCCAGCCACCGGCGGCTTTGCTGATAGACCGCCTCCCACGGCGGCAGGTCATTGGGCAGCATGCGCCACGGCGCGCCTGCTCGGACCAGCCAGCGCAGTGCGTTGAAGACTTCACGCAGGTCGTGCTCACGCTGCGGCGCGTGCTGGTCCATCAAGGTCAGATACGGTGCGGCGAAGCTCCATTCTTCATCGCTGACATCTGTCGGGTAGGGCTTGCGGGGCATCGCCGCACTCTACCTGCGGCAATTGCTTCAGCCACCGACGTTCATAACACGCTCTAAGCCTCGCTGTATAGGGACACGTGAGTAAAACGCGCTAGGCAGACGCCGCCTTCCGTTCGCTATAACAGAGCCCCTAGTAGATTGCACAGATTAACCCATGCCGAACAAATGGAGACGCTCATTCAGGCCTAATTAACAATCAGGCACAAGACGCTGTATATCGCCCAATTGCGATTGATTTCTCCCGCGACCGTCGCATTAATGCGGCTTGCGCGGACGCATACCCAGCGCCTCCTTGTGCTTGTTGATCCGGTCCTGCTTGCGTTGCTCCATCTTTTCCACAGCTTTACGCTTGGTATACCCGGTGGAATCAGCCCAGGCCCACCATAGCGCCGTGGCCGCGAAGGGGGACAGCACCCACCACCACGACCATGCGGCCACGGGGCCGATCTCGAAATACTTCAGCGCCAGCAGAATGAGTGAAAGGCCCAGCAGGTACATCGCAGTCTCCAGAAAACGCCATCGAACACGCGGGGAATGCGGACCGGAGGGTGTCAACCCCAGTCACTACAATCCCATTAAAAGAACTGTAACCCAACCACAGGAAAACCCACCATGAAGCGTACCCTGATTGCATTGGCCATGACACTGTCGGTTGCGGCCCCCGCGATGGCCGACCTGGCCCTGGCGACGTCCAAGAACTGCATGGCCTGCCATGCGGTGGACAAGAAGCTGGTGGGCCCTTCCTACAAGGACGTGGCCGCCAAGTACGCCGGCCAGAAGGACGCCGTGGACAAGCTGGCCGCCAAGATCATCAAGGGCGGCTCGGGCGTGTGGGGCCCGGTGCCCATGCCGGCCAATGCCCAGGTCAACGACGCCGACGCCAAGAAGCTGGCCGCCTGGGTGCTGACCCTGAAGTGATTCCGCGCAGCCCAGGCTGCCGATGAACGAAAGCCGCGCCCAGCGCGGCTTTTCTTTTTTCAGACGATGGGAGTGACCCCGTCGCCCCGCGCGCGCAGTTGCTGCTCCAGTTGCCCCACGTAGGCGGCCGTGGTGTTGTCGGATTCCTGCGCGCGGGCCGCCATGCGCGCTTCGAGCTGGTCCATCCGCGCCAGCAGGGTCTGGTGGGCCTGCTGGTGCTGGGCATCCAGGAACGCACGCAGCTCGGTGAAGCGCGAGGCCTCGGCCTTGTCAGCCAGTTCGCGCTGGGCCTGCATCTCCTTGGTATGGCGGCGGGTCTCCATGAGCACCGAGCCCTGCAGCGACAGCACGTATGCCACGCCGATGATGCCCATCAGCGCGGTGAGCGCCAGCATGATCAGCCCGAGCGGCGCCTGCACCGAGGCGACGCCCAGCGACACCAGGGACGGCTCGGCCAGCGCGGGCCAGTTGAGGAAGGCCAGTGCGGCGATGGCCAGCACGACCAGCAGAAGAACAAGGGATCGCAAGCGCATGGGAAACCTCCGGGTTGGCAGCGCCCGGCCGAGGCCGGCGGCGCGATGCCGCCGTTGTAACCCATGCGGGCCGCTTTCCTAGGCCCCCGGAGATGATTTCCGATGGCGTCCTACAGGAAGCGCGCCGAATCAATTGGTCTGCGCCAATTGATCCAGAATTGCGGGGTTTTCCAAGGTAGACGTGTCCTGCGTGATCGCCTCGCCCTTGGCCAGGCTGCGCAGCAGGCGGCGCATGATCTTGCCGCTGCGCGTCTTGGGCAGGTTGTCGCCGAAGCGGATGTCCTTGGGCTTGGCGATGGGACCGATTTCCTTGGCCACCCAGTTGCGCAGCTCGTTAGCGATCTGCCTGGCTTCCTCGCCCGTGGGGCGGGCGCGCTTCAGGACCACGAAGGCGCAGATGGCCTCGCCCGTGAGGTCGTCGGGGCGGCCCACCACGGCGGCCTCGGCCACGAGGTCGGTCTTGGCCACCAGGGCCGACTCGATTTCCATGGTGCCCATGCGGTGGCCGCTCACGTTCAGCACGTCGTCGATGCGGCCGGTGATGCGGAAGTAGCCCGTCTTGGCATCGCGCACCGCGCCATCGCCCGCGAGGTAGATGGTGCCGCCCATCTCCTCGGGGAAGTAGCTCTTCTTGAAGCGCTCGGGGTCGCCCCAGATGGTGCGGATCATCGACGGCCAGGGGCGCTTGATGACCAGCATGCCGCCCGCGCCGTTGGGGAGGTCCTTGCCGGTTTCATCGACGATGGCGGCGGCGATACCCGGCAGCGGCAGCGTGCACGAGCCCGGCACCAGCGGCGTGGCGCCCGGCAGCGGGGTGATAACGTGGCCGCCGTTCTCGGTCTGCCAGAAGGTGTCCACGATGGGGCAGCGCTCGCCGCCCACGTTCTTGTAGTACCACATCCACGCCTCGGGGTTGATGGGCTCGCCCACGCTGCCCAGCACGCGCAGGCTGGAGAGGTTCCAGTTCTTCGGATGCACCTTCTCGTCGGAGTCGGCCGCCTTGATGAGCGAGCGGATGGCCGTGGGCGCGGTGTAGAAGATATTGACCTTGTGGCGCTCGATCATTTCCCAGAAGCGGCCCGCGTGCGGGAAGGTGGGCACGCCCTCGAACACCACCTGCGTCGCGCCCGCGGCCAGCGGGCCGTAGGCCACGTAGGTGTGGCCGGTGATCCAGCCGATGTCGGCCGTGCACCAGAACACGTCGGCGGGCTGCAGGTCGAAGGTCCACAGCATGGTCTGGCGCGCCCACAGCATGTAGCCGCCGGTGGAGTGCTGCACGCCCTTGGGCTTGCCGGTGGAGCCGCTGGTGTACAGGATGAACAGTGGGTGCTCGGCCCCCACGGGCACGGGGGGGCATTCGGTGCTCTGGCCCGCCAGCGCCTCGGTGAAGGTGATGTCGCGGCCTTCCACGCGGTTCCAGGCGCTGGCCGTGCGCTCATAGACGAACACGGTCTTCACGCTGTCGCAGCCGCCCATGGCCAGGGCTTCGTCGACGATGGTCTTGAGCGGCAGTTCCTTGCCGCCGCGCAGCTGGTAGTTGGCCGTGATGATGGCGACGGCGCCCGCGTCGATAGTGCGCTCGTGCAGGGCCTTGGCCGAGAAGCCGCCGAACACCACGCTGTGCGTGGCGCCGATGCGCGCACAGGCCTGCATGGCCACCACGCCCTCGACCGTCATGGGCATGTAGATGAGCACGCGGTCGCCCTTTTGCACGCCGCGCGCCTTGAGCGCGTTGGCGAACTGGCTCACGCGGGCCAGCAGCTCCTTGTAGGTGACCTCGGTCACGGCGCCGTCGTCGGCCTCGAAGCGGATGGCCGTCTTGTTCTCGACGGGCGTGCCGATGTGGCGGTCCAGGCTGTTGGCGCTGGCGTTCAGCTCGCCGTCGGCGAACCACTTGTAGAAGGGTGCGTTGGATTCGTCCAGCGTCTGCGTGAAGGGCTTGCTCCACTGCAGGTTCTCGCGCGCCAGGCGCGCCCAGAAGCCTTCGAAGTCCTTGCCGGCCTCGGCGCACAGCGCCTCGTAGCCTGCCATGCCCGACACGCGGGCGGCCTTGACGGTGGCCTCGGCGGGCGGGAACACGCGGTTCTCGACCAATACGGACTCGATCGCGGATGTGGGCGCACTCATGGTGTTGTCTCCTGGTTTTGGTGGAATAGGAATTGGCCGGTAATGTCCGCGCCGGCACTTACAAGCCACTGACTGGCGCCAAGCTTACAGGCCCTAGAATCCGGCGGATTTCCCGGACCCACTTCCTCGCATGGCTTCTTCCCAACACGACCCCCAGCCCACCGGCAACTCGCCGCTGCGTCCCCTGCCCGCCCTCATCTTCGCCAGCCGCTGGCTGCAGCTGCCGCTCTACCTGGGGCTGATCGCGGCCCAGGGCGTGTACGTGTGGCACTTCCTGGTCGAGCTGTGGCACCTGATCGAGGCGGCCTTCGGCAACCAGGCGGCGCTGCAGGCGCTGGTGAACAGCATCGGCTACAAGCCCGAGGCGCAGATCACCTCGCTCAACGAGACGGTGATCATGCTCGTGGTGCTGGCGCTGATCGACGTGGTGATGATCTCCAACCTGCTCATCATGGTGATCGTGGGCGGCTACGAGACCTTCGTGAGCCGCCTGGGGCTGGACCGCCACCCCGACCAGCCCGAGTGGCTGGGCCACGTCAACGCCTCGGTGCTCAAGGTGAAACTGGGGCTGTCGATCATCGGCATCAGCTCCATCCACCTGCTCAAGACCTTCATCAACGCCGGCGCCTACACCGACAAGGTGCTGATCGCGCAGACCGCGATCCACGTGGTCTTCCTGCTGTCGGCAATGGCCATTGCCTACACGGACAAACTGCTCAGCAGCTCGTCGGACAAGCACTGAACCTCCCATGCAGTGCCCTCAGTGCAACTGGCAAAACCCCGCGTCCTACACCCACTGCTTCAGCTGCGCGGCGGCGCTGCTGCCCGCCGCGGCAGCGCCGGCAGCGCCGGCGGCGCCACGGCCCGCTGCCGCGCCGCCGGCACCTTCCGCCAACGCTGAGGTCTTCGCCGGCTTCTTCGCCCGCCTGGGCGCCACGGTGGTGGACACCGTGGTCATGGGCGTGTCGGCCGCCGCGCTCTTCGCGGCTTGGATTGCCGGGCACCAGGCCCTGTACGGCGGCACCTGGCCACTGCTGAGCGCCGTGGGCGTGGCGATGCTGGGCCTCCTCGTCCCCGCGGCCATGGACGCCTGGGGCCGCGGGTCGCCCGGCAAGCAGATCTTCAAGATGCGCGTGGTCACCGCCAGCGGCGAGCGGCCCGGCATCGTGCGCGCCTCGCTGCGGCACGTGCTGAAGTTCGCGTTCAACCTGGGCCTGCCCCTGCTCTTCCACAAGCTCCAGTCCCTGGTGTTCGGCGAGCGCTCGCTGCACAACTGGGCCACGGGCGCCTACGTGGTCTCCACGCAGGCCAGCGACGCCGCCGTGCTCGACGCCATCCGCCAGCCCCACCGCTCCACCGCGTTCCTCAAGGGGCTGGTCCTGTCGGTCGCGGGCGTGGTGGCCCTGGCGGTGCTGGCGCTGGTCGCATCGGCCCTGCTGCAGGACGGCTCCGAACGGGCCAGCCCCGCGCGCGATGCCGTGCGCAGGCTGCACGGCGCGGCCCAGCCCGTGACGCAGCTGGTGCAAAACCACTACCAGCGCACCGGCGCCTTCCCGGCCGATGCGCAGGCCATCGGCCTGGGCGCCCCGCCGCCGGGCTTCAGCGCCATCGCCATCCACCCCGCCAACGGCGTGGTGCGGCTGACGATCGCCGACGTGCCCGAGGCGCCCGGGCTGGCCGGCAGGCACTTGGTCTACACCCCCGTGCTGCGCACCCGCAAGCAGCAGACGCAGATCGGCAAATGGCAGTGCGGCAGCGACGACATTCCGCGCGCCGACCGCACCTTCACCTGCCGGCACGAGGCCACGGGCACAGCGCGGTAGCGCCAAGAATTTCAATCAAAACGGCCTCCAGCGCTTTTCCCACAAGCGCTGGCAGCTATCAAAACAATAGTCCACGCGGGCGCGAAGCGCGCTCCCATATTTCTCCTCATTCGGGCGGCACAGTGCAGGCCATACCCACTTGCAGGAGAAATCCATGGACACCCTTTCCGCCCCACCCGCCAACCGCCGCCTGGCGCTGAACACCCTGGGCTCGCTGGGCGTCGCCGCCCTGTTCGGCTGCGGCGGGGGAGGCAGCAGCGACACCGACAGCGCCGACGCCTCCGATACCAGCGCCAGCGGGACGGGAACGGGGACAGGCACCAGCACCGGCACGGACACCACCACGGGCACAGGCACCACCACCTGCTCCGTCGTTCCCGAAGAAACCGCCGGCCCCTACCCCGCCGATGGCTCCACGGCCAGCAACAACACCTACAACGTGCTGGCGCTCAGCGGCATCGTGCGCTCGGACATCCGCAGCTCCATCGGCTCGTCCACGCCGGTCGGCGGCGTGCCGCTCACCATCGCCATCACGCTGACCAACGCCAACGCCAGCTGCGCCCCGCTGTCCGGCTACGCCATCTACCTGTGGCACTGCACGCAGGACGGCAACTACTCCGTCTACAGCTCCAACAACATCGCCGACAACTACCTGCGCGGCGTGCAGGCCACGGACGCCAGCGGCACGGTCACCTTCACCACCATCGTGCCCGGCTGCTACGCGGGCCGCATGCCGCACATGCACCTGGAGGTGTACCCCAGCCTCGCGGCGGCCAGCAGCGCGCGCAACAAGGTCAGGACCACGCAGCTGGCCTTTCCCACGGCGCTGCTCAGCAGCATCTACAGCGCCAACGCCGGCTACAGCGCCAGCGTGCGCAACCTGGCGTCCATGAGCTTCGCCAGCGACAACGTGTTCAGCGACGGCGTGGACCTGGAGATGGCCACCGTGCAGGCCGCGGCCAACGGCGGCTACGCGGCCAGCATCACCATCTCCATCGCCGCCTGAACGCGCCCTTTCCCTCCACCACCTCCAGGAAAACCACCATGCCTTCGCACCGCCACATCGCATTCACCGCCTGCCTCCTCGCCCTGGCCGGACTGGCCCAGGCCCAGCCCCAGGGCCGCCAGGGCCCGCCCGCGCCGCCGCCCGAAGCCTATGCCGCCTGCCAGGGCAAGGCCGAGGGCGCCAGCGTGACGCTGACCCTGCCCGACGGCAAGACGCTCGAAGGCACATGCCGCACAATGAACGGCGCCCTGGTCGCCATGCCCGCCGGCCACCCTGGCGGCGCGGGCGGCCCGCCCCCCGCCCGCTGACGACGACAGCCCGATGACCCTGCACCGCAAAGCCTTCCTCGCCCTGGCCGCCCTGCTCGCGGCCCTGCTGCTGATCTTTGCGGGCTTCTCGCGCCTGGGCCTGCAGCGCGGCCTGGGGCCCTACGTGGCCGAGATCGAGCTGGCCCGCATGGACTGGCTGGCCGAGCGCCTGCAGGCGCACCACGCGCAGGCGGGCGGCTGGGACACGCTGCGCGGCCAGCCCGCGCTGTGGGGCCGCCTCAGCCACCCCGGCACCGGCCCGCGCACGCAGGGCGGCTCCGGCCCGGGCCCCGGCGCGCGCGACGGCGGCCCGCCGCCGCCCCCGCCCGGCGAGATGCGCCCGCCCGGCGGCGGCAACGACGGCCGCCCGCCCCAGCGCCCGCCCGACGACCTCTACGGCCGCCTGGGCCTGGTGGATGCGCAGAACCGCCCCGTGGCCGGCGCCGCGCCCCAGCCCGGCGGCGCCCGCCTCGCGCTGCGCGGCGACGGCGGCCAGGCCATCGGCCACCTGGTGCTGGCCCCGCCGCAGGGCGTGCAGAGCGAGGCGGACCGCGCCTTCCTGGCCCAGCACCTGGGCTTCGTCGCGTGGACGGGGCTGGCGGGGCTGGCGCTGGCGCTGCTGCTCTCGGGCTGGCTGGCGCGGCGCTGGCTCGCGCCCGTGGAGGCGCTGGCCCAGGGCGCGCGCGGCATTGCGCAGGGCCACCTGCACACCCGCGTGCCCGTACACGGCAACGACGAGATGGCGCAGCTCGCCCGCGCCTTCAACACCATGGCCGAGCAGTTGGCCGGCATCGAGGCCTCGCGCCGCCAGTGGCTGGGCGACGTGGCGCACGAGCTGCGCACGCCCCTGGCCGCGATGCGCGCCGAGATCGAGGCCGTGCAGGACGGCGTGCGCCCCTTCGACGACAAGACCGCGCTGCGCCTGCACCGGCAGGTGATGCGCCTCATCCAGCTCGTGGGCGACCTGCGCGCCAGCCTGGACGCGGCGGGCACCGGCGCGCCCTCGGCCCGGGTGCCGGTGCACCCGCTGCCGCTGCTGGCCGAGGCGCTGGCCTCGATGCGCCCGCGTTTCGCGCAGGCCGGCATCGATGTGGACACCGCCAGCCTGGACGCGCTCGCCGCCCAGGCCCCCCCGCCGCTGGTGCAGGGCGACGCGCAGCAGCTCCACCAGGTATTCATGAACCTGCTGGAGAACAGCCTGCGCTATACCGATGCCGGCGGCCGGCTGCGCATCGCCGCGCGCGTGGCGGCCGCGCCGGGCGACGCCGCGCTGCTGCAGGTGCAATGGGACGACAGCGCACCCGGCGTGCCCGCGCACGAGCTGCCGCGCCTCTTCGAGCGCCTGTACCGGGGCGAGACCTCGCGCAGCCGCGACCACGGCGGCTCGGGCCTGGGCCTGGCCATCTGCCGCGCCATCGTGCTCGCGCACGGCGGCACGCTGGCGGCCGAGGCCTCGCCGCTGGGCGGCCTGCGCATCACGCTGGAACTGCCCTTGCTCGGCAACCACAACGACAACAACGGCACGCCATGACCCCGCCCCACATCCTCGTCGTGGAGGACGAACCCGACATCGCCGCTATCGTGGTGGACTACCTGCGCCACGCGGGCTACGCCGTGGAGCACCAGACCGAGGGCCGCGCCGCGCTCGCCCGCCTCCTGGCCGCGCCGCCCGACCTGACGCTGCTGGACATCATGCTGCCCGGAATGGACGGCCTCGCCATCCTGCGCGAGGCGCGGCGCCACACGCAGCACCCCATCATCATGCTGACCGCGCGCGTGGAGGAGGTGGACCGCCTCATCGGCCTGGAGCTGGGCGCGGACGACTACATCTGCAAGCCCTTCTCGCCGCGCGAGGTGGTGGCCCGCGTCAAGGCCGTGCTGCGCCGCACGGCGCCCCTGCCCGTGGAGAGCGAGGCGGCCGCACCACCGGCACTGGCGCTCGACGAAACGCTGTGGCAGGCCACGCTGCACGGCACGCCGCTCGCGCTCACGCGCCGCGAATTCCGCCTGCTGCAGGTGCTGGCGCGCCAGCCGGGGCGCATCTACTCGCGCGCGCAGCTGCTGGACAGCGCCTACGACGACACGCTGGACGTGCAGGAGCGCGCCATCGACAGCCACATCAAGAACCTGCGCAAAAAGCTCAAGGCCGCGGGCGGCGGCGAGCACGACGGGATCCGCTCGGTGTACGGCGTGGGCTTCGCGCTCGACCTGCCCACGGCCTGAAGACTACGGTTTTGATAGCTGCCAGCGCTTGCTGTACAAGCGCTGGAGCCTGATTTCATTCAAATCCGCGACCACGGCCCGGCGCCGTCTCACCCGCATTCACGGGCGCCGCCTACACCGGCCGCAGGGCGCAGCGGTTGTGATGGGGGCCACGCCCCGCCCTGCCGCCCATGCCCCGCACGCACCCACCCGACGTCCCTTCCCGGCTGCCCGGCGGCCTCGTGTACGTGAACCCCGCCACCCTGCCCGGCCTCGCCCGCGTGCGCAGCGGTGCGGCTGGCGGCAACACCTTCCGCTACCGCCTGCCCGGCGGCCCGTGGCTGCGGGACCCCGGCGAGATCGACCGCATCCAGCGCCTGGCCATCCCGCCCGCCTACACCGACGTGTGGATCTGCCCCCTGCCCCACGGCCACCTGCAGGCCACGGGACGCGACGCGCGCGGGCGGCTGCAGTACCGCTACCACCCGCAGTGGCGGCTGCTGCGCGACGAGGCCAAGTTCGAGCGCATGCAGGACTTCGGCCGCGCGCTGCCGCGCATCCGCGCCCGCGTGGCGCGCGACCTTGCGCCGCGCCGTGGACAGCCGCCGCTGGCGCGCGCCGTGGTGCTGGCCACCATCGTGCGGCTGCTGGACACCACCTTCCTGCGCGTGGGCAACGAAGAGTACGCGAGCAGCAACGGCTCCTACGGCCTGACCACGCTGCGCAACCGCCACGCCGGCGTGCGCGGCAGCCAGCTCACGCTGCGCTTCCGCGGCAAGAGCGGCGTGCAGCAGCAGGCCCGCCTGGACGACCCGCGCGTGGCCCGCGTGGTGCGGCGCTGCCAGCAGTTGCCCGGGCAGGAGCTGTTCCAGTACCAGGACGGGGACGGCCAAGTGCACGCCGTGGGCTCGGGCGACGTGAACGACTACCTGGCCGAAATCGCCGGCCAGGACGCCGCCCGCTTCACCGCCAAGGACTTCCGCACCTGGCACGGCACGGTGCAGGCGCTGGAGCTGACCCGCCTGGCCTGCACGCGGCAGGACGGCACAAGGCAGGGCGGGACAGTGCAGGCCACGGCCCGCGACATCCTGGCGGAGGTGGCGCGCCAGCTCGGCAACACGCCGGCCGTGTGCCGCAAGTCGTACATCCACCCCGCCGTGCTGGCGCTGGGGCAGCGCCTCGCGTCCGACGCGGGGCCCGGCCTGCAGCGCCTGTTGGAGCGCCTGGGCGGCGGCCCCGCCACGCGCGGGCTGAGCGCGGCGGAGCGGCGGCTCATGCGCTTTCTCTCGTCGCGCTAGGAGTCTGCGCGGTAGAAGGCGTCGAAGCGAAACGCGCGAAAAACGAGGACAGCGTGTAGTACCGAGAAGCCCATAGCCGAGCTATGGGCGCAGGAGGTAGTACCGCGATGGACCGTTTTCTCGCACGTTGCAGCCGACACCCCTTCTGCCGCGCAGACTCCTAGAACCGGTAGTTCAGCTTGAGCCACGCATTGCGGGGCGCCCCGTACTGGTAGCCCGAGCCGAGGTAGCCCGCGTAGTAGACCTTGTCCGTCAGGTTCTCCACGTTCAGCGACACGCTCATCTGCGGGTTGACCTGGTAGCGCGCCATCACGCCGAGCAGCGTCAGGGCGCCCTGGGACATGGCGCCCATGCCGTAGGACTGCTCGCGCCGCGTTGCGCTCTGGTGGTTCAGGCTGCCGCCCACCGTCCAGCGGTTCAGGGGCGCGGGCAGGCGGTAGCCCACGGTCGCGCGCAGCAGGCGCTGCGGGTATTGCGGGTACAGGGCGGCCCCGTCGCTGGTGCGGGGGGTGCTGTAGGTGTAGCCGCCCAGCAGCTGCAGCCCGGGCGCGAGCTCCCCGGCGGCGGTCAGCTCGAAGCCCCGTGTCCGCGTCCCGCGGGCCGGGCGGTAGGCGGTGGAGCCGTCGGCCTGCACGCCGTCCGCCACGGGCACGTTGTCCTGCTCGGTCTGGAAGACCGAGACGCTGGTGTTGAGCCTGCCGCCCGCGTGCTCGCCCTTCAGGCCGGCCTCGTAGTTACGCCCCACCTTCGGCTGCAGCACGCGGCCGTCGCGGTCCCTGGCGGTGTTGGGCTCGAAGATGTCGGTGTAGCTCGCATACGCCGAATACCCGGCGCCGAGGTCGAACACCACGCCGACGTAGGGCGTGAACACCGCCGTCTCCCTGGACAGGGTAGAGTTCTTCTCGCCGTTCATCCCCAGGATCCAGTAGCGGTACCAGCTGTCGTTGCGGTACCAGCTCAGGCGCCCGCCCACCAGCAGCGAGAGCCTGTCGGCGGGCTTGAACTGGGCCGAGCCGTACAGGCCCGACTGCTGCGTTTCCCCGCCCAGGATGGCGTAGAGCTGGCTCAGATCCGGCTTGGCGATGGCCCCGGTGTCGTAGATGCTGCCGGGCACCAGGCGGTCCGCGAACGCCGCGTTGCCGGCGGCCATGTAGCCCCGGTCCCGGTAGGCGTAGCGGCCGTGGTTGAAGCCCAGGGCCGCCCGGTGCGTGCGCCCGAACAGCTCGAAAGGGCCGCTGGCGTGCACGTCCAGCGACTTGTCCGTTCCCTCGGTGCGCACGCGCGTCAGCGCGAAGACGGCGTCACCGCTGGGGTCCACGCTGGGCGGGTCCGCCCACAGCGAGCCGGTGTCGATGGCGCGGCGGTTCGTGGCGCGGGCAGCGTTCACGCGCAGCCGCCAGCCGTTGGCCAGCCCCTGGTCGAGGTTCAGCCACACGCGCTGCGAGTAGATGTTCCAGTACGTCCAGGGCGTACTGCAGTTGAAGGAGCGCGCCAGGGCCAGCGGCGTGCCGTCCTTGGCGAATGGCGGGTTGGTGCAGAAGCTGGCGCCATCCAGCCCCGTGCGCTGCGACTCGATGCCCGCGGACAGCAGGGTCTCGGGCGCGAGGTCCGCCTCCACGACGCCATAGGCCACGTCTTCCGACCGGCCGCGGTGGTGGATGAAGCTGTCCCCCGCCGCGTGCGACACCGCCAGGCGCCCGCGCAGCGTCTGCGCCGCGTTCAGGCTGCCGCCCCAGTCGCCCTCGATCTGGTGGCGGCCCCAGGTGCCCCAGCCTGCGCCCACGGAGCCGGCGGCCTCCTTCGGCGGCCGCTTGCGCACCAGGTTGATGGCGCCGCCGGGCGTGCCGGCCCCGCTGAGCAGGCCGGCCGCGCCGCGCACGACCTCCACGCGGTCGTAGATGGTGGTGCTGGCGGCCCCCGCTTCTCCGGCGGGGCTGCTGTAGGCCAGCGTGGGCACGCCGTCCTGCAGGGTGCCCAGGCCGAAGCCGCGCGACGAGAGGTCCACCCGCTCGTCGCGCTTGTTGAGGACGATGCCCGGCGTCTGCAGCAGCACGTCGCTGAGCGTCAGCAGGTTCTGGTCCTCGATCTGCTGGCGCCCGATCACGCTCACCGACTGGGGCGTCTCGCGCAGCGACAGGGGCAGGGCCACCGCCACCGCGGCCTGCCGCGCGCCGTAGGAGCCCGTGCCCTCGGTCGTGCCGTCGGCCTCCGCGGCGGCCGTGACGGTCACCGGGGCCAGCGTCGCGGCCCCGTCCGAAGGAGCCCGCTCCAGCACCCAGGTGGCGCCGTCGCGGCGCGCCTGCAGCCCCGTGCCGCGCAAGAGCTGCGCCAGCGCGGCGGCGGCATCGTGCGTGCCGCTCACCGGCCGGCTGGCCCGGCCCGCGCCCAGTTCGGGGTTGAACACGATCTGCAGGCCCGACTGCTGCGCGAAGCGCGCCAGGGCCTCGGGCAAGGGCTGCGCCGGGATGTCGAACTGCGCGGTCTGCGCCCGGACGGGCAGGCACGCGGCAGCCAGGACGGCCAGGGCGATGGCGCTGCGGGCAGGGGTCCATCGGTGAGAAGTTCGTTGCATGGGATGTGGTTTCCTTTCGCCACTACAACGAACCAGCCCGGGCGGTTCCTGAACGGAATTTCCCGGAACTATCAAAAATATAGCTGCCAGCGCTTGCTGGACAAGCGCTGGAGGCCGATTTCATTCAAACCCCTAGGGGGCCGAGACCGTCCAGCGCCCCGCCGCCAGGCGCACGCGCACCGGCACGGCCGAAGGCAGGGCGCGCACGAAGTCCTCGGCCTGCGCGATGCGCACCTGGCCCGACAGGCGCAGCGCCGCGGCGCCGGCATCGACCTCCACCGGGCGCGGCAGGTAGCGGCGCAGGCGCTCCACCGCCTCGCCCAGCGGTACGTCGGCGAACGCCACCACGCCCCGGCGCCAGGGCGCCGCCTGCACGCCCGCGCGTTGCCGTGCGGCCGTGCCCTCCACGCGCAGCGCCTCGCCGCCGCCCAGCTCGTGCGCGCTGCGCACCACGCCGTCCGCGTCCAGCGATTCCACGCGCACCCGCCCGGATTCGACCTGCACCTCCACCGCATCGCCCGGCAGCCGCTCCACGCCGAAGCGCGTGCCCAGCACAGTGACGCGCACGGCGCCCTGCGTGCGCGGCACGTCCACGACGAAGGGCCGGCCCTCGTCGCGCGCCACCTCGAAGAACGCCGCGCCCGCAAGCAGCTGCGCCCCGCGCCGCGCGGCGTAGTAGGCGAGCTGCACGCGGCTTTGCGCGTCGAGCGTGACGCTGCCGCCGTCGGGCAGCGGCTGGCGCAGCGTCTGCCCATGGCCCGTGGCGGCGGCGTGCTGCCATTCGGGCACGGCGATGCGCCACCAGCGCCATGCGAGGCCGCCCGAGGCCGACAGGCCCGCCACGCCCAGCAGCGCGGAGAGCGCGCGGCGGCGTCCCCGGCGCACGGCCTGCGGCGCGCTGCCGTGCCAGCGCTCCATGGCGGCCTGCACGCAGTCCATGGCCAGCATCATGTCGCGCTCGACCATGTTGCGCGAGATGCCGAACTCCGCCGCCAGCGCGCCCTGGTCCTCGCCATTGACGCGGTGGCGCAGGAAGACCTGGCGCGCGCGCTCGGGCACGGTGGCCAGCGCGGCCTCGACCGCGTCGATGGCCTGGCGGTACATCAGCGCCTCGGACTCGTCGGGCACGCCCTGGGCCACGCCGGGCAGCGCCTGCGCGTGGCGCTGCGCCACGCTGTCGCGCCGGCGCCGGTCGGTGACGAGGTTGCGCGCCATGGTGAACACGTAGGCGCGCGCCTCGGACTCGCACAGCAGCGGCGGGCTGCCGCGCAGGTCCATGTCGGCCAGACGCAGCCAGGTGTCGTGCGCCACGTCGCGCGCCTCCTCGGCGCAGCCGGTGCGGCGCGCGAGGTAGCGCACGAGGTCGCGGTAGCTGTCGCGAAAGCTCGCGAGCAGCGGCGAGGAAGAGGAGGCGGCGGCCTGTGCGGTCATGGCGCGATCACTGCGTGATCAACGGCCGACCATGTTCTCGGGGATCACCCACTGGTCGAACTGCTCGGCCGTGACGTGGCCCGAGGCGATGGCCGCCTCGCGCAGGCTGGTGCCCTCCTTGTGGCCTTTCTTGGCGATGTAGGCGGCCTTGTCGTAGCCGATGTGCGGGTTCAGCGCGGTCACCAGCATGAGCGACTGCTTGACGAGGTAGTCGATGCGCTCGCGGTTGGGCTCGATGCCCACGGCGCAGTTGTTGTTGAAGCTCACGATGCCGTCGGCCAGCAGGCGCACGCTCTGCAGGAAGTTGTGGGCCACCACGGGGCGGAACACGTTCAGCTCGAAGTTGCCCGACATGCCGCCGATGTTGATGGCCACGTCGTTGCCCATGACCTGCGCGGCCAGCATGGTGACGGCTTCGCTCTGCGTGGGGTTGACCTTGCCGGGCATGATGGACGAGCCGGGCTCGTTCTCGGGGATGCTGATCTCGCCGATGCCGCTGCGCGGCCCGCTGGCGAGCCAGCGCACGTCATTGGCGATCTTGTTCATGCTGGCGGCCAGGGTCTTGAGCGCGCCGTGGGCAAACACCAGCGCGTCCTGCGAGGCGAGCGATTCGAACTTGTTGGGCGAGGTGACGAAAGGCAGGCCGGTGATGGCGGCCAGTTCCTGGGCCACGCCTTCGGCATAGCCCTTGGGCGCGTTCAGGCCCGTGCCCACGGCGGTGCCGCCCAGGGCCAGTTCGTACAGGTGGGGCAGCGCGTCCTTCACGTGCTTGGCCCCATGTTCGAGCTGTGCGACCCAGCCGGAGATTTCCTGGCCCAGCGTGAGCGGCGTGGCGTCCTGCAGGTGGGTGCGGCCGATCTTGACGATACCGTCGAAGTCCTGCGCCTTCTGCGCCAGGGTCTTGCGCAGCACCTCGATGGCGGGCAGCAGCTTGTTCGTGAGCGCATCCACGGCCGCCACGTGCGAGGCGGTGGGGAACACGTCGTTGGACGACTGGCTCTTGTTCACGTCGTCGTTGGGGTGCACCAGGCGGCCCTCGCCGCGCTCGCCGCCCAGCAGCTCGCTGGCGCGGTTGGCGATGACCTCGTTGAGGTTCATGTTGGTCTGCGTGCCGGAGCCGGTCTGCCAGACCACGAGCGGGAACTCATCAGGGTGCCTACCGTCGATGACTTCCTGCGCGGCGGCGACGATGGCGTCCTTCTTCTTCGCGTCGAGCAGGCCCAGCGCGTGGTTCACGGTGGCCGAGGCGCGCTTGACCTGCGCCAGTGCCTTGATGACCTCGCGCGGCTGGCGCTCGCCGGAGATGTCGAAGTTCTGCAGCGAGCGCTGCGTCTGCGCGCCCCAGAGTTTGTCGGCGGGGACTTCGATGGGGCCAAAGGTGTCGCGTTCGGTACGGGAAGTCATGGGCAGCGGTTCTCCAAGTGAAACAACGGGCTGGCAGGCGGCACGGCGGCGGCCGGCGCCTGGCCGGTGAAAAGGTGCAACTGGGCAGCATAATGCAAAAACAAACCATTCTCATTTGTGCGGCTGTGCGGAGCACGTTCTCAGTGTGATGCAAGCCCGCGCCACCCCGGCGCGGGCGGGGTCATCGGCGGGAAAAGATGCGGAAACCTTTGTTGACAAACCCTACGCCAGCAGGGTGCGGCTGCGGTGGCTACACTCCCCGGCGCGCAGCAGCGCCCTACCCGCTGCCTTGCCGCCCTGCCCCGGCCCCGGACGGTGCCGCGCGCCCGATGCAACCTGCCCATCCCACCTCAGCCCCTTCCAGACCATGAACACGTTCATGCCCTCCAGCTACAACCTGTTCGTGGTGGCAGCGTCCTTCGCTATCGCCATGCTCGCCTCGTACGTGACGCTGGACCTGGCGCGGCGCGTGCGCACGGCGCAGCGCCGCGTCGGCCTGGCCTGGTGGGCCGCGGGGTCCATCGTGATGGGCACGGGCATCTGGTCCATGCACTTCCTGGGCATGCAGGCCTTCCGCCTGCCGATCGAGATCGGCTTCGCCAGCGGGCTCACGCTGCTGTCATGGCTGGCCGCCGTGGGCGCCTCGGCCATGGCCCTGCACCTGGCCAGCCGCGCGGATTTCGGCTGGGTCCCGCTGGCGCTGGGCGCGCTGGTGATGGGCGCGGGCATCAGCGGCATGCACTACATCGGCATGGCGGCCATGGAGATGTCGCCGGGCATCGTCTGGAACCCGGGCCTGGTGGCCCTGTCGGTGCTGGTCGCGGTGCTGGCGTCCGCCTCGGCCCTGCTCATCTTCCAGCTGCTGCGCCGCGTGCGGTCCCGGCAGCGGCTGGGCTACCAGTTGGCCGCCTCCTTCGTGATGGCCGTGGCCATCTGCGGCATGCACTACACCGGCATGGCGGCGGCCAGCTTCGCCATGGGCTCCGTGTGCCTGAGCGCCGGCGAACTGGGCGGGCCGGGCCTCACGGCCCTGGTGATCATGGCCACCGGCATGCTGCTGGTGAGCACGCTGTTCACCTCCATCCTGGACGCGCGGCTGCAAAGCACCGCCGAGCGCCTGACCCGCTCGCTGCAAGACAGCAACGCCCGCCTGCAGGCCGCCAACGACGAGCTGCAGCAGCGCGCCTTCGCCGACGCCCTCACGGGCCTGCCCAACCGGCTGCTGTTCGAGGACCGGCTCATCCACGCCCTGCTGCGCCTGGACCGCACCAACCACCACCGCGTGGAGGACCGCCTGGCCGTGCTGTTCGTGGACCTGGACGGCTTCAAGCCCATCAACGATTCCTTCGGCCATGCGGCAGGCGACGTGATCCTGCGCAGCGCGGCCGACCGGCTGCGCCAGGAGGCGCGCGAATGCGACACCGTGGCGCGCGTGGGCGGCGACGAGTTCCTGGTCCTGCTGGAGGACGTGACCGACGTGGCCGCCTGCGTCGCGGTGGCCAACCGGGTGCTGGCCTCGCTGTCGCGGCCGTTCGAGGTGTCGGGCAAGCAGGTGCAGATCGCCTGCTCCATCGGCATCGTGGTCCACCCCGACCACGGCGAGCGCGGCAAGCTGGTGGCCAACGCCGACGCCGCCATGTATGCCGCCAAGCGCTCGGGCGGCGGGTGCTACGCGCTGTTCGAGCCGCACATGGGCTCGGACGCCTCGGAGCAGCTGGAGCTGCAGAACGACCTGCGCCAGGCCCTGGACCGCGGCGAGCTGGCCCTGCACTACCAGCCCAAGATCGACGGCACGCGCGGCCAGATCAGCGGCGTGGAGGCGCTGCTGCGCTGGCACCACCCCAAGCACGGCATGGTGAGCCCCATGGTGTTCATCGCGCTGGCCGAGCGCTTCGGCCTGATCGGCCGGCTGGGCAACTGGGTCATCAACGAGGCCTGCCGCCAGACCGCCGAATGGGCGCGCAGCGGGATGCGCATGCGCGTGGCGATCAACCTGTCGGTGCACCAGCTGCGCGAGAGCGGCCTGGCCGAGCGCATCGAGCAGGCGCTGCGCTACCACGGGCTGGACGCCTCGCAGCTGCTGTGCGAGATCACCGAATCCGTGGCCATGGAGGACATCAAGGCCACGCAGCGCACTTTCGAGGGGCTGGCGCGCATTGGCGTGTTCCTGTCCATCGACGATTTCGGCACCGGCTATTCGAGCCTGAACTACCTGCGCCAGTTGCCCGCGCAGCAGCTCAAGATCGACCGCAGCTTCGTGAACGACCTGGAGAACAGCGAGGACGCCCGCGCCGTGGTGGCCGCCGTGGTGGGCCTGGCCCATGCGCTGGGCCTGCGCGTGGTGGCCGAGGGGGTGGAGACCGGCGGCCAGCGCGACATCCTGCTGGCCATGGGTTGCGACGAGCTGCAGGGCTTCTTCTACGCCCGCCCCATGCCGGCGGACACGCTGCTGGCTTGGTCGCAGGGCGAGAAGCCGGCGGGCAGCGCGGACTTCACGCCGTCCGTCATCGGGTCGCTGCCGGACTTCTGAGCGCCTGCTTGCTGCGCCGGCGAAGATGGCCGACACGCTTGTCAGCGCCGCCTGACGCGGCCCGGCAGCGTGTGCGCCGACCATGGGAAGCCCCCCTTCCCAACGACCGGAGCACACCATGGCCACCAGCAGCCTGCTCGGCATCGATGCCGACAACCTTCCCCCCGCCCACAGCGCCACGGGCATCGACAGCCTGGGGCCCAGCGACGCCTCCGACTCGGGCAGCGACAGCGCGGGCGCCTACAGTGCCGAGACCGACAGCGACACCGACCGCTTCGGCACCGGAGAGCGCGGCAGCGTGGAGCCCGATGCGCAAGCCACGGCCCGCGATATCCTGCCTGACCACTTGGAGGCCGTGGGCAGCGGCGAATCCGGCAGCCCCCGGCGCGGCACGCGGCAAGGGGATGCGGCCTCCCTCGGCCCGGACGACCTGCCGCAGGACGTGGAGACCGACGACGAGGCGCAGGAAAAGCGCGACGCGCTGTAGCGCGCGCGGCGCTGCGGCCATTGTCCGCGCGCAAGGCGGCGTCAGCGGGGGTCTGTCAAAATACGGTCCGCCTGCCATCGGCAGTGCTTCTTGCGGCGCTGCGGCGGTCGCGCGGGAGTGTGTGCGGCGGGCAGAACAGGAACGCGGTTGCGTTCTCCATAAAAAACTCCCCCACGACACGCCATCCATGACCACCTCCATCCGCCAGGACGACCTCATCGAATCCATCGCCGCCGCGCTGCAATACATCAGCTACTACCACCCCGCCGACTACATCGCCCACCTGGCCCGCGCCTACGCGCGCGAGCAGAGCCCGGCGGCCAAGGACGCGATCGCGCAGATCCTCACCAACAGCAAGATGAGCGCCACCGGCCAGCGCCCCATCTGCCAGGACACCGGCATCGTCAACGTCTTCCTGAAGGTGGGCATGGACGTGCGCTGGGAAGGCTTCACCGGCAGCCTGGACGACGCCATCAACGAAGGCGTGCGCCGCGGCTACAACCACCCCGACAACACGCTGCGCGCCTCGGTCGTGGCCGACCCGCAGTTCGCCCGCAAGAACACCAAGGACAACACGCCCGCCGTGATCTTCACCGAGATCGTGCCCGGCAACACGGTGGACATCACCGTGGCGGCCAAGGGCGGCGGCAGCGAGAACAAGTCCAAGATGGTCATGCTCAACCCCAGCGACAGCGTGGTGGACTGGGTGCTCAAGACCGTGCCCACCATGGGTGCCGGCTGGTGCCCGCCCGGCATGCTGGGCATCGGCATCGGCGGCACGGCGGAGAAGGCCGTGCTGATGGCCAAGGAAAGCCTGATGGACGACCTGGACATGTATGAGCTGCAAGCCAAGGCCCAGAGCGGCACGGCACTCGACGACGTGGAAAAGCTGCGCCTGGAGCTGTTCGAGAAGGTCAACGCCCTGGGCATCGGCGCACAGGGCCTGGGCGGCCTCACCACGGTGCTGGACATTAAGATCAAGATGTACCCCACGCACGCCGCCAGCAAGCCCGTGGCCATGATCCCCAACTGCGCGGCCACGCGCCACGCGCACTTCGTGCTGGACGGCTCCGGCCCCGTGTACATCACGCCACCCAGCCTGGACCTGTGGCCCAACGTGGACTGGACGCCCGACTACAACAAGAGCAAGAAGGTCAATCTGGACACCCTCACCAAGGAAGAAGTGGCGAGCTGGAAGCCCGGCGACACGCTGCTGCTCAACGGCAAGATGCTCACCGGCCGCGACGCCGCGCACAAGCGCATCCAGGACATGCTGGCCAAGGGCGAGAAGCTGCCCGTGGACTTCACCAACCGCGTGATCTACTACGTGGGCCCGGTCGATCCGGTCAAGGACGAGGCCGTCGGCCCCGCCGGCCCTACCACCGCCACGCGCATGGACAAGTTCACCGACATGATGCTGGAGCAGACCGGCCTGATCACCATGATCGGCAAGGCCGAGCGCGGCCCCGTGGCCATCGAGAGCATCAAGAACCACAAGAGCGCCTACCTCATGGCCGTGGGCGGCGCGGCCTACCTGGTCAGCAAGGCCATCAAGACCGCCAAGGTCGTGGGCTTCGAGGACCTGGGCATGGAAGCCATCTACGAGTTCGACGTGGTGGACATGCCCGTGACCGTGGCCGTGGATGCGGGCGGCACCAGCGCCCACATCACGGGCCCGGCCGAATGGCAAAAGCGCATCGCCTCGGGCGAGTTCAAGGGCATCGAGGTCGCCACGGCCTGACGCACTCGGCATGACGCAGCAGGCCCGGCAACCCATCGGCGTGTTCGACAGCGGCGTGGGCGGCCTGAGCGTGCTGCGCGCGCTGCGCGCCGAGCTGCCCCATGAGCGCTTCGTGTACCTGGCCGACAGCGCCCATGCGCCGTACGGCGAGCGCGGCGATGCCTACGTGGGCGCGCGCACGCATGCCATCACGCAGTACCTGCGCGAACACCACCGCATCAAGGCGCTGGTGGTGGCCTGCAACACCGCCACGGCGGCGGCCATCCACGAGGTGCGCAGCAGCCATGCCGACCTGCCCCTCGTGGGGCTGGAGCCTGCCATCAAGCCCGCCCTGGCCGCCACCCGCACGGGCCGCGTGGGCGTGATCGGCACGCGGGGCACGCTCACCAGCGCCAAGTTCGCCAGGCTGCTCGCGTCGCTGGAAGGGCAGGCGGAGTTCGTCGTCCAGCCCTGCGACGGACTGGCCCACGCCATCGAGCGCAGCGTGGCGCTGCCGCCCGGCCCGGGCGCAACGACGGAGACCGGCGCCCTGTGCGAGCGCTACGTCCGCGCCATGGGCGCTTTCGGCACCGGGCCCAGGCAGATCGACACACTGGTGCTCGGCTGCACGCATTACATCTTCGTGGCCGATGAGCTGCGGGCGCTGGTGGGCCCCGACGTGCGGTTCATCGAAACCGGGGAGCCCGTCGCGCGGCAGACCCGCCGGCTTCTGGAGACGGCAGGGCTGCTGGGCAAACCGGAAGGCGCAGCGCCCGACATCCGCCTGCTCACCACGGGCCCGGTGGACATGCTCCAGGCGGCCGCGCAGCGCTGGCTGGGCCTGCCGGCCGATTGCTGCGCCAGCGTCACCGTGCCCTCCTCTTCTGAAGCCAAATTGGCCACCAGCGCTTGATACACAGGCGCTGGCAGCTATAAAAAAAGAGTGACTACTCAGGCGCTGTCCGCGCCCCATAGGCGCTCGCCTGTTTCGTCCACGTGCGTGAGGTACAGCCGCAGGTCGAACTCGTACTGGTGGTACTGCGGCTCCATATGGGTGCACAGCTGGTAGAAGGCCTTGCCATGGTCCTTCTCGCGAAGATGGGCCAGCTCGTGCACGACGATCATGCGCAGGAACTCGTCGGGTGCCTGCTTGAACATCGCGGCGATGCGGATCTCATGCCGGGCCGCCAGCTTGTTCCCCTGCACGCGCGCAACGGCGGTGTGCAGGCCCAGCGCATGCCGCACCACATGGATCTTGTTGTCGAAGACCACCTTGTTGACCGTGCCCGCGTTGCGCAGGTAGCGGGCCTTCAGCTCCTGCGCATAGTCGTACAGCGCCTTGTCGCTGCGCACCGCATGGGCTTGCGGATATTTGCGCGCCAGCACCGCACCCAGGCGGCCCTGCGCCAGCAGCTCGCGCGCCTGGTCCTGCAAGGGCTCGGAGTAGGAGCGCAGATAGGGAAGATCGGAGGGCATGCGCTGTGCGCCAATCCGGCCCGGCGAAGTGCCGGCCGGTGCTTCAGTGCAGGTGGCGCGGGCGGCGGCCGCCACCACCGCCATGGCCGCTGCCGGAACCGCCGGGGCCCCGGGGCGGCTTGCCGATTTCCAGCGAATTCACCAGCGCGTCGAAGCGCTGGCTGAACAGCTTGTCGATCTCTGCCACCACGCCACCCAGCTCGGCGCCGTCGAAGTGGCGCTCCATCATGTTCACCACGTCCTGCACCAGCAGGTCGCGCTGCACCTGCATGATGGCCGCCGGCGTCGGACCCACGAACAGCATGACGAAGTCGTCGCGCGCTTCCACGCTCTCGTCCTCTTCGTCCTCGTCGAAATCGGCGTCATAGAAAGTGACCTCGATCGCCGCGCCCTGCTCGGCCAGCTCGTTGAGGCTCATGCACATCTCGTCGAGCGACTGGCGGAAATCCTCGTCGCCGCGCACCGTCCAGCACATCTGCAACAGGTGGTCCTTCGCATCGAACTGGATGCCCGGCTCTTCCTCATAGGCGCTCGCGGCGCCATCGGCCAGCGAACGGGCTCCAGCGTACTTCCACAGGGGTTTGAGCGCCTCCTGGATCTGGTCGAAGCTCGTGTCGGCCCGCAGCGGAATCTGGCCGTGGACGTGGATTTCAAAGGGAGCGTTGTAACTTGACATGATTGAATCGTAGTGGTGCCCCGAGCCGGGGTCGAACCGGCACGCCCCTTTTCAGGAAAGCGGCGGATTTTAAGTCCGCAGTGTCTACCAATTTCACCATCGGGGCGCCGGATGCCCAACGCACACCTGCGCAGCAGGGTAACCCGGGCGGCGCACGCATGCAATGCCTTGTCGCCTCACCGGCCAAGAAGCGGCCCGCTGCGACCGTGGCTCGCATACACCACCAAGAAAAAAGGGAAGCCGAAGCTTCCCTTGCGAATATGGAGCGGGAAAAGAGTCTCGAACTCTCGACCTCAACCTTGGCAAGGTTGCGCTCTACCAACTGAGCTATTCCCGCATTTGCCCGCTGCATCCAACGTTTCCGCCAGTGCGAATCAGCAAGCCTCAAATTATATCGCTATTTTTGGCCCCGTATGTATGCAGAACCAAAATTCTGGAGGCGCGGTCCGGAGTCGAACCGGACTAACCGGATTTGCAATCCGGGGCATAACCGCTTTGCTACCGCGCCGGGAATTCGCATCCCCTCTGACAAAAAAGGGAAGCAACTGCTTCCCTTTTTGTGGAAATTGGAGCGGGAAAAGAGTCTCGAACTCTCGACCTCAACCTTGGCAAGGTTGCGCTCTACCAACTGAGCTATTCCCGCAATTTACCGAAGCCTCACATTGTACAACGTTTGCTGCGATGGGATGAATTGTAGCGCATTTTTCGGGGCGCCCAACAACTTTTTGCATCAATGCTTCAGGCCATCCGTCACGCCGGAAGAGGCCGCAGCCTTCTCGACCGCGACGGGGGGCGCCACCGCCACCTCCTCATCCGTCAGCGGCACGGGCTTGCTTTCCAGCGCCACCTCCAGCACCTTGTCGATCCAGCGCACCGGCACGATCTCCAGTCCACTCTTCACGTTGTCCGGGATGTCCTGCAGGTCCTTCACGTTCTCCTCAGGGATCAGCACCGTCTTGATGCCGCCGCGCAAGGCGGCCAGCAGCTTTTCCTTGAGCCCGCCGATCGCCGTGACCTCGCCGCGCAGCGTGATTTCGCCCGTCATCGCTACGTCGCCGCGCACCGGAATCCCCGTGAGGGCGGAAACGAAAGCCGTGGTCATCGCAGCGCCCGCGCTCGGGCCGTCCTTGGGCGTGGCGCCGTCCGGCACGTGGATGTGGATGTCGCGCTTCTCGAAGGCCTCGTCCTTGATGCCGAGCACGCGCGAGCGGCTGCGCACCACCGTGCGTGCGGCTTCAACCGATTCCTTCATCACATCGCCCAGCGAGCCGGTGCGCGTAATCACACCCTTGCCGGGCATGGTGGCGGCCTCGATGGTCAGCAGGTCGCCGCCCACTTCCGTCCAGGCCAGGCCCACGACCTGGCCCACCTGGTTCTGCAGTTCGGCGCGGCCATAGGTGTACTTGCGCACGCCCAGGAAGTCTGGCAGGTTGTCGGCCGTCACCACCACCTGGGGCGTGAGCTTCTTGAGCTGCAGGCCCTTCACGACCTTGCGGCAGATCTTGGACAGTTCGCGCTCCAGCGAGCGCACGCCCGCTTCGCGCGTGTAGTAGCGCACCATGTCGCGCACGGCGGCCTCGGTGATGAGCAGTTCCTCGTCCTTCACGCCGTTGTTCTTGAGCTGCTTGGGCAGCAGGTAGCGCATGGCGATGTTGGTCTTCTCGTCCTCGGTGTAGCCCGACAGGCGAATCACCTCCATGCGGTCCAGCAGCGCCGGCGGGATGTTCATCGAATTGGACGTGGCGACGAACATCACGTCGGAGAGATCGAAGTCCACTTCGACGTAGTGGTCGCCGAAGGTGTGGTTTTGCTCGGGATCCAGCACTTCGAGCAGTGCGCTCGACGGGTCGCCCCGGAAGTCGGTGCCCAGCTTGTCGATCTCGTCGAGCAGGAACAACGGGTTGCGCGTGCCCACCTTCGAGAGACTTTGCAGCACCTTGCCCGGCAGCGCACCGATGTAGGTGCGGCGGTGGCCGCGGATCTCGGCCTCGTCGCGCATGCCGCCCAGCGCCATGCGCACGTACTTGCGGCCCGTGGCCTTGGCGATGGACTGGCCCAGCGAGGTCTTGCCCACGCCGGGTGGCCCGACCAGGCACAGGATGGGCGCCTTCACCTTGTCCACGCGCTGCTGCACCGCCAGGTATTCGAGGATGCGATCCTTGACCTTGTCGAGGCCGTAGTGGTCTTCGTTGAGCACGCCCTCGGCGTTGACCAGGTCGTGCTTGATCTTGGTCTTCTTGCTCCAGGGCAGGCCCGTGAGCACGTCGATGTAGTTGCGCACCACGGTCGCCTCGGCGGACATGGGCGACATGAGCTTGAGTTTCTTGAGTTCGCCCTCGGCCTTCTTGCGCGCCTCAGCGGGCATCTTGGCGAGCTTGATCTTCTTTTCGATCTCCTCGATGTCGGCACCCTCGTCGCCCTCGCCCAGTTCCTTCTGGATGGCCTTGACCTGCTCGTTCAGGTAGAAGTCGCGCTGGTTCTTCTCCATCTGGCGCTTGACGCGGCCCCGGATTTTTTTATCTACGTTGAGGATATCCACCTCGCGGTCGAGCTGCTCGAACAGGTTTTCAAGCCGCGCCTTCACATCCGCGAGGTCCAGCACCAATTGCTTGTTCTCCAGCTTGAGCGGCAGATGCGCGGCGATGGTGTCCGCCAGGCGGCCCGGGTCGTCGATGCTGGAGATCGACGTGAGAATCTCGGGCGGAATCTTCTTGTTGAGCTTGACGTACTGGTCGAACTGCTGCATCACCGCGCGGCGCAGGGCCTCGATCTCGCTGGGCTTGTTGGCCTCGGGCGTAGCTTCCACGGGCGTAACAGTAGCGGCGAAATGCGTCTCCGCATCCTCGATGGAGGCGACCAGCGCGCGCTGCTGGCCTTCGACCAACACCTTCACCGTGCCATCGGGCAGTTTGAGCATCTGCAGGATGGTGGAGACGCAGCCCACATCGAACATGTCCGACACCGAAGGCTCGTCCTTGGCGGCAGCCTTCTGGGCAACCAGCATGATGCGGCGGTCGGCCTCCATGGCCAGTTCGAGCGCCTTGATGCTCTTGGGGCGGCCCACGAACAGCGGGATGACCATGTGGGGAAACACCACCACGTCGCGCAGGGGCAGCAGGGGCAGGTCGATGGGGGTGGCTGGCAGGGGGGGTTGTCCGGACATGGAAATCCTCAAAGTACTCTGTGGAATATGGTCCACATGCAGGGATTTTCAACCCTGGCGCACAGCCGCGCTACGGCCAGGGTTGATGGAAGGCGAGGGGCGGCAGCAAGGCGCCCGCCTCCGGGCATTTCAGGCCTTCTTGGCCGCCTCGCGGTAGACGAGCAGCGGTGGCTTGTTTTCTTCGATGGTGGATTCGTCCACCACCACTTTCTCGACGTTGCTGGTATTGGGCAGGTCGAACATGGTTCCGATCAGCGATTGCTCCAGGATGGAGCGCAGGCCCCGGGCCCCTGTCTTGCGGGCCAGTGCCTTGCGGGCAATGGCCTTCAGGGCAGCGGGGCGAATTTCCAGGTCCACGCCTTCCATCGCCAGCAGCTTGCTGTACTGCTTGACCAGCGCGTTCTTGGGCTCAGTCAGGATTTGCACCAGCGCATCCTCGCTGAGTTCAGCCAAGGCGGTGACCACGGGCATGCGGCCCACCAACTCAGGAATCAGGCCGAACTTGATCAGATCCTCGGGCTCGATCTCGGTGAACACTTCGGTCAGCGAGCGCTGCTGCTTGCTGCGGACCGCGGCGCCGAAGCCGATGCCCGAGGCCTCGGTACGGTTCTCGATGACCTTCTCCAGCCCCGCGAACGCGCCGCCGCAGATGAACAGGATGTTGGTGGTGTCGATTTGCAGGAAATCCTGGTTGGGGTGCTTGCGCCCGCCCTGGGGCGGCACGCTGGCCATGGTGCCCTCGATGAGCTTGAGCAGCGCCTGCTGCACGCCCTCGCCCGAGACATCGCGCGTGATGCTGGGGTTGTCGGACTTGCGGCTGATCTTGTCGATTTCGTCGATGTAGACGATGCCGCGCTGCGCGCGCTCGACCTCGTAGTTGCAGCTTTGCAGCAGCTTCTGGACGATGTTCTCCACGTCCTCGCCCACGTAGCCGGCTTCCGTCAGCGTGGTGGCATCGGCCATCACGAAGGGCACGTCGAGCATGCGCGCCAGCGTCTGCGCGAGCAGGGTCTTGCCGGAGCCCGTGGGACCGATCAGGAGGATGTTGCTCTTGGCCAGCTCCACGTCGTCCTTGTGGGCCTTGTCCTTGTGGCGCAGGCGCTTGTAGTGGTTGTAGACAGCCACGGCCAGCGTGCGCTTGGCCACGTCCTGGCCGATCACGTAGTTGTCGAGGTTGGCCTTGATCTCCGCGGGCGTGGGCAGGTCGCTACGCCCTTCGCGCGCGAGGTCGCCAGCGGGCAGCTCGTCGCGGATGATCTCGTTGCACAGGTCAATGCACTCGTCGCAGATAAAGACCGACGGACCGGCGATCAGCTTCTTCACTTCATGCTGGCTTTTGCCGCAGAAAGAGCAGTAAAGGGTTTTTTCGCTGGAAGAGCCTTTTTTCTCGGCCATGGGGGCAATGCCTTGTTACGTACGGAAAGTTGTCGGGATGATAACCAAATAAAAAACGGCGTCTTCCCCATGGGAAAACGCCGCCTTGCGAGCACTTTGGGGATCAGGAGCGCTTGTGGATCACTTGGTCCACCAGTCCGTAATCCTTGGCTTCATCGGCGGTCAGGAAGTAGTCGCGCTCGGTATCGGCCTTGACCTTTTCCAACGGCTGGCCCGTACGCTCGGCCAGAATGCGGTTCATCTGGTCCTTGGTGCGCAGGATGTCGCGCGCATGGATCTCGATGTCGGTGGCCTGGCCCCGTGCGCCGCCCAGCACCTGGTGGATCATGATCTTGGAATTGGGCAGCGAGAACCGCTTGCCCTTCGCGCCGGCCGCCAGCAGAAAGGCGCCCATGCTCGCGGCAAAGCCCACGCACAGCGTGGAAACGTCGGGCTTGATGAACTGCATGGTATCGTAGATCGACATGCCGGCCGTCACGCTGCCGCCGGGGGAGTTGATGTAGAACGAAATATCCTTGTCGGGATTTTCGCTCTCCAGGAACAGCAGTTGGGCCACCACGAGGTTGGCGGTCTGGTCGTTCACCTCGCCCACCAGGAAGATGACGCGCTCTTTCAGCAGGCGCGAGTAGATGTCGTAGGACCGTTCGCCACGGCCCGACTGCTCGATGACCATGGGGACCATGCCCAGGCCTTGTGTTTCCAATGCGCTCATGTTTTCTCCAGTCAAGCGGATACTGTACCCAGAAATGAATTGGGGCTTGCGCACCAAAGCACAAGCCCCTGCATCTGCCGCGTCAACGGCGGGGGATCAACCCTGCTGGGCCATCAGTTCGTCGAACGAGACGGCCTTTTCGACCACCTTGGCCTTGTTCAGCACGAACTCGGTCACGTTGTTCTCGATCACGACGGCCTCGACCTCGGCCAGGCGCTGGCGGTCGCCGAAGTACCAGCGCACCACGTCCTCGGGCTTCTCGTAGCTGGCGGCCAGCTCGTCGATGTGGGCCTTGAGCTGCTCGGGCTTGGCCTGCAGGTCATTGGCACGCACCAGCTCGGCCACCACCAGGCCCAGGCGCACACGGCGCTCGGCCTGGGGACGGAACACGTCCTCAGGGATCTCGGCCTTGTCGGCGTCCTTGATGCCGCGCTGCTTGAGCTCGGCACGGGCGCCTTCCAGCAGGCGGGCGATCTCGGCCTGCACGCTGGCGTTGGGCAGGTCCAGCTCGGCCTTGGCCACCAGGGCGTCCATCACGGCCTGCTTGTTGCGGGCCAGCAGGCGGAACTTGACTTCGCGCTCCAGGTTCTTCTTGATGTCGGCGCGCAGGCCGTCCACGGAACCGTCGGCGATACCCAGCGACTTGGCCAGGGCGTCATTCACTTCGGGCAAATGGGCGGCTTCGATCTTCTTGACGGTGACCAGGAAGTCCGCCGTCTTGCCGGCCACGTCCTTGCCGTGGTATTCGGCGGGGAAGGCCAGGGGGAAAGTCTTGCTTTCGCCCGACTTCATGCCGCGCACGGCGTCTTCGAATTCCTTGAGCATCTGGCCTTCGCCCACCAGGAACTGGAAGGCCTCGGCCTTGCCGCCGTCGAACGGCTCGCCGTCGATCTTGCCTTCGAAGTCCACCGTCACGCGGTCGCCGTCCTGGGCAGCGGCGTCCAGCGCGCGCTGGGCAAAGCTGCGGCGCTGCTTGCGCAGGATTTCCAGGGTCTTGTCGATGGCCGAATCGGTCACCTCGGCGGACAGCTTCTCGACTTCCGCGCCCGACAGATCGCCGATCTTGACTTCGGGGAACACTTCGAACACGGCATCGAACGTCACCTGGCCTTCGGGGGCGCCTTCCTTCTCGGTGATGCGGGGCTGGCCGGCCACGCGCAGGTTGGCTTCGTTGGCGGCCACGGCAAAGGCCTCGCCGACCTTATCGTTGAGCACTTCGTACTGCACCGAGTAGCCGTAGCGCTGGGCCACCACGTTCATGGGCACTTTGCCGGGGCGAAAGCCGTCCATCTTCACGGTGCGGGCCAGGCGCTTGAGGCGCGAGTCCACTTCGGACTGGATCAGGGTGACGGGCACGCTCAGCGTGATCTTGCGCTCGAGCTTCTCAAGGGTTTCAACAGTAACGGCCATGGCTATTCCTTCTTCTGAATGTGGATCGTGCTGGCTGCAGCGCAGCGGCGCCGTGTTCCGCAAAGTCTCACAGGGGTGGTGCGCGGGGGGGGACTCGAACCCCCACACCATTGCTGGCGTCAGGACCTAAACCTGGTGCGTCTACCAATTTCGCCACCCGCGCGGTTACAACAAACAAACAGGCGGCAACCTCGGCTGCCGCCTGCGTGAAATCGGTAACTCTCTATTTTACCTGATGCGCGCAGGCAGGGGATCAGGTTCCGCCCAGAACCTCCGGCGCGGGCCGCTTGACGCGGAACCAGGCGGCATACATTGCCGGCAGCGCCAGCAGCGTGAGCACGGTGGCGACCACCAGCCCGCCCATGATGGCCACGGCCATCGGGCCCCAGAACACGCTGCGCGACAGCGGGATCATGGCCAGCACCGCCGCCGCGGCCGTGAGCACGATGGGGCGCAGGCGGCGCACGGCCGATTCGACGATGGCGTCCCACGCGGGCACGCCCCGGGCGCGGTCCTGCTCGATCTGGTCGATCAGGATCACCGAGTTGCGCTGGATCATGCCCATGAGCGCGATCACGCCCAGCAGCGCCACGAAGCCGAACGGCCGGTCCAGCAGCAGCAGCGCCGCCGCCACGCCCGCCATGCCCAGCGGCCCGGTCAGAAACACCAGCATGGCGCGGCTGAAGCTGTGCAGTTGCAGCATCAGCAACGTAAAAGTGATGAACAGCATGATGGGAACGCCCGCCGCGATGGACGCCGAGCCCTTGGAGCTTTCCTCCACCGCGCCCGCCACCTCGATGCGGTAGGCGCCCTGCCCCGCCGCACGCCATTTCTGCTCGATCTCCTTGAGCGCCGGCTGCAGCGCCGCCGTCACCGTGGCGCCCTGCAGGCCCTCGGTCACGTCGCCCTGCACCGTGATGGCGTAGTCGCGGTTCTCGCGCCACATCACCCCCGGCTCCCAGGTGAACACCGGCTTGGCGATCTGCGTGAGCGGAATCGACTTGCCCGAAGCCGTGGGCAGGTAGGCGTTGGCGATGTCGGTGATGGCGTTGCGCTCGTCCAGCGGCTGGCGCAGCACGATGTCGATGAGCTTGTCGCCCTCGCGAAACTGGCCCACCTGCGTGCCCGAAAGAATGGTCTTGGACGCCTGCGCGATGGACTGGCTCGTCACGCCCAGCGCGCGCGCCTTGGCCTGGTCCACTTCCAGGCGCAGCACCTTCACGGACTCGTTCCAGTTGTCGTTCACGCCGCGCATGTCGGGGTTCTGGCGCAGCACGGCCTTGACCTCATCGGCGCGCTCGCGCAGCACCAGCGGGTCGGGGCCGACCACGCGGAACTGCACGGGATACGGCACGGGCGGCCCGTTGGGCAGCAGCTTGACGCGGCCGCGCACCTCGGGGAATTCCTCGGCCAGCAGCGCGGGCAGCTTCACGCGCAGCGACTCGCGCAGCTTGAGGTTCTGCGGCAGCACGATGAACTGCGACACATTGCTTTGCGGGAACACCTGGTCCAGCGGCAGGTAAAAGCGCGGCACGCCGGAGCCCACCCAGGTGCTCACACTGGCGACGCCGGGCTCGGCCAGCAGGCGCTGCTCCACGCGTTTTGTCACCTCTTCATTGCCCGCGAACGAGGTGCCCTCGGGGAACCAGATGTCCACCATGATCTCGGGCCGGCTCGAATCCGGGAAGAACTGCTGCTGCACCTTGCCCATGCCCACGATGCCCAGCGCGAAGGTCAGGATGGTGATGCCAATGGTGAGCCAGCGATGCTGCACGCACCAGTTCACCAGCCGCCGGAAGACGGTGTAGAACGGGCTGTCGAACACCTCGTGCGCGCCCTCGGCCGTGCCATGGTGCTGCTGTGCATGCACCACGTGATCCGGCACCTTGAGCAGCAACGTACCCAAGTAAGGCACGAAGTACACGGACACGATCCAGCTCAGCACCAGCGCGATCACCGTGACGGCGAAGATGGCGAAGGTGTATTCGCCCGTCACCGACTTGGCGATGCCGATGGGCAGGAAGCCCGCCGCCGTGATCAGCGTGCCCGTGAGCATGGGCATGGCCGTGATCTCGTAGGCGAAGGTGGCGGCGCGCACCTTGTCGTAGCCCTCTTCGAGCTTGAGCACCATCATCTCGACGGCGATGATCGCGTCGTCCACCAGCAGGCCCAGTGCGATGATGAGCGAGCCCAGCGAAATCTTGTGCAGGCCGATGCCCCAGTACCACATGGCCAGGAAGGTCACGGCCAATACCAGCGGAATGGTGATGCCCACGACGAGCCCGGGGCGCGGGTCGATGTACCAGCGTTTCCACAGCGGCTGCCGGCCCGGGCGCTTGTGCAGCCCCAGGCTGATGAAGCTCACGGCCAGCACGATGACCACGGCCTCGATGAGCACCTTGACGAATTCGTTGACCGAGCTGGACACCGCCTGGGGCTGGTCCTGCAGGTTGACGAGCTGCACGCCCGCGGGCAGCGTGCCGGCGATGCGGTCGGTAGCCGCGTGCAAGGCCTTGCCCAGCGCGATGATGTCGCCGCCCTTGGCCATGGATACGCCCAGCGCCACCACCTCGCGGCCCTGGTGGCGCACTTTTACCGCCGGCGGGTCCACGTAGCCGCGCGTCACCTTGGCGATGTCACCCAGGCGCAACTGCGCGCCCGAGGGGCCGCGGATCGGCATGGCACGCAAATCCTCGATGGCGCTGAACTGGCCCTGCACGCGCACCTGCACCTGGTCCTGCGGGGTCTGGATGGCGCCCGCGCTCTCCACGGCGTTCTGCTGGCCCAGCTGGGCCAGCACCTGGTTCATGTCCAGGCCCAGCTGCGACAGGCGCTTTTGGGAGATCTCGATGAAGAGCTTTTCGTCCTGCACGCCGAACTGCTCGACCTTGGCCACGTCAGGCACGCGCAGCAGCTGCTGGCGCACGTCGTCGGCGAATGCCTTGAGTTCGGCGTAGCTGAAGCCCTCGGACTCCAGCGCGTAGATCACGCCGTACACATCCCCGAAGTCGTCGTTGAAGAACGGCCCCTGCACGCCCTGCGGCAGGGTGTAGCGCATGTCGCCCACCTTCTTGCGCACGGTGTACCAGACGCCCGCCACCTCGCTGGCCTTGGACGAGTCCTTGATCTGGAAGATGATCTGCGACTCGCCGGGCTTGCTGTAGCTGCGGATCTTGTCGGCGTAGGGCACCTCCTGCAGCGTCCGCTCGATCTTGTCGGTGACCTGCTCGGCCACCTGCTGCGCAGTGGCGCCGGGCCAGTAGGTGCGCACCACCATGGCGCGGAAGGTGAACGGAGGGTCCTCGTCCTGCCCGAGCTGGAAGTAGGCCGCGGAGCCCAGCAGCATCAGCACCACCATCAGGTAGCGCGTGAGCGCAGGATGGTCGAGCGCCCACTTGGAGAGGTTGAAGCCCTCTTTCGGCTGTATTTGCGTCATGGCGGGCCTTCAGTTGGCTGCAGACGCTGGATTTGCTAGCTTTTCAGTAGCTTCTTGCGCTTGACTGGCGGGCGTTGGAGCCGATTTTGGCTGATAAACCAGCACCTTCTGCCCCGGCGACAGCACGTGCACGCCCGTCGCCACCACCTGCATGCCCGGCGTGAGGCCGCCGGCCACCACGGCCTCGTTGCCGTCGGCCGTGGCGATCTGCACCACCTGCGACTTCACCGTGCCGCTGGCCCCATCCGGCCCAACCTCGTACACCCACACGGCCGTCTGCTGCCCTTCCTGGCGCAGCGCGCTGGTGGGCAGCTTGATGGCGGGCACGCCCGCGTGGCTAAGCACCTTGGGCTTCACGTACACGGTGGCCCCGAGGGCGGGCACGTCGGCCCCCTCCACGGCCACCTTCACCTGGTAGGTGCGGGTGGCGGCATCCGCGCTGGCGGCCACCTCGCGCACGCGGCCCGCCAGCTCGGCGCCGCCGGACCAGCCGCGCACCGCCACCTCGGAGCCCTGGGTGATCAGCGCCACCTTGTCCTCGGGCACCGCGAACACCACGTCGCGCGGGCCGTCCTGGGCGATGCGCACCACGGGCGTGCCGGCCGCGACCACCTGGCCCGGCTCGGCGTCGATGCCGGTGACCACGCCCGAAACATCCGCCACCAGCGTGGTGTAGGCCGCCTGGTTGCCCTGCGACGCCAGCTGCGCGCGCGCCTGGTCCAGCGTGGCCTGGGCGGCCTTCAGGCTGGCGTCGCGGCGCTCCAGCTCGGCGCCGCTGATGAAGTTCTGGTCCTTGAGGGCCTGGTAGCGCTTGAAGTCCGCCGCCGCAAGGTCGCGCTGCGTGGTGGCCGATGCCAGTTGCGCGCGCGCCGCGTCGGCCGCCAGCTGGTAGTCGCGCGGGTCGAGCTGCGCCAGCACCTGCCCGGCGCGCACGTGCTGGCCGAGTTCCGCTTGTCGCTGCACGATCTTGCCGGCTACCCGGAACCCCAGGCGCGACTCCACGCGCGCCCGTACCTCGCCCGAATACTCCAGGCTGGACTGCAACGCACCCACCCCCACGGTCAGCAGCTTGACGGAGCGCACGGGCTCCTCGGGCGGCGCGGGGCGCGAACAGGCGGCCAGCAAGGCCACGGAAGCCAGCACCAGCCAGTACCTGGCGTGCCGTGGAGGGAACCGCAAAGCGGAAGGTGTGCGCATGGGAAATCCGGAGAACAGTTAATGACTGACCGGTTAGTAATCTATGAGAAGCCTCCCGCCTTGTCAAGCGACAATCCGGGCGTGAACGACCGCTCCTCCAGCCCCCCTTCCCCTTCCGCCGTGGCCGCACCGGTGACGCACTACGAGAACTTCCCCGTGGCTTCCGTGCTGTGCCCGCCGCACCTGCGCCAATCCATCGCGGCCATCTACGCCTTTGCCCGCACGGCCGACGACATCGCCGACGAGGGCGACGCGCCGCCCGCCACCCGCCTGGCCGACCTGGCGGCCTACCACGCGGACCTGATCGCCATCGCGCAAGGCCGGCCCCCATCGCCGCGCTGGGCCAGCGTGTTCCTGCCCCTGCAGGCCGTGCAGCAAAGCCGCCAGTTGCCTGTGCCCCTGCTGGCCGACCTGCTGAGCGCCTTCGCCCAGGACGTGGAGAAGACGCGCGACACCGAGGGCTACGCCACCCAGGCCGAACTGCTGGACTACTGCCGCCGCTCCGCCAACCCCGTGGGCCGCCTGCTGCTGCACCTGTACGGCGTGGGCGGCGACGAGGCGCTGGCGGAAAGCGATGCCATCTGCACCGCGCTGCAGCTCGTCAACTTCTGGCAGGACCTGAGCGTGGACATCCCCCGCGGCCGCCACTACCTGCCCCGCGCGGACTGCACCGCCCACGGCGCCAGCCAGGCCGACCTGCTGGCGCTGCGCAGCACGCCGGAGAACGCCCGCCTGATCGCCGAATGCGCCCACCAGGCCCGCGCCACCATGCAACGCGGCGCCCCGCTGGTGCACCGCCTGCCCGGCCGCGCGGGCTGGGAGCTGCGGCTGGTGGTGCAGGGCGGCCTGCGCATCCTCGACAAGGTGGACGCGCTGCGCGGCGGCAGCCTGCACACGCGCCCCCGGCTGCATGCGTGGGACTGGTGCGTGATGCTGTGGCGGGCGCTGGCGATGTAGCGACGCCCTGGAAGCCCGGCCTCAGAACGTTCAGCCCAGCACTTCCAGCAGCCGGTCCAGCCCGCCTTCATTGATGGCCACGTGCGCCAGTTCGCGCACCACGGGTTTGGCCCGGTAGGCCACCGACAGGCCGGCCGCGCCCATCATCGGCAGGTCGTTGGCGCCGTCGCCCATGGCGATGGCCTGCGCGGGCGCTATGCCCATCTCCGCGCAGGTGGACAGCAGCTTGCGTTTTTTCTCCTCGCCATCGACGATGTCGCCCCAGGCCTGGGGCAGCAGGCGGCCGGTCACCCGCCCGTCCACGACTTCCAGCACGTTGGCACGCACATCGTCCAGCCCCAGGCGCGCCTGCAGGCGGTCGGTAAAGCACGTAAAGCCCCCGGTCACCAGAATGCAGCGCAGGCCCGCGGCCTTGCAGGCGGCGATCAGCTCCGGCACGCCGGGGTTCAGGCGCAGCCGGTGCTCGTACACCTCGTCCAGCGCCTGCGCGGGCAGGCCGGCCAGCAGGGCCACGCGCTGGCGCAGGCTCTGCTTGTAGTCGGTGATCTCGCCGCGCATGGCGGCCTCGGTGAGGGCCTCCACGGCGGCGCGGCAGCCCGCCACGTCGGCCAGTTCGTCCACCGTTTCTATGCTGATCAGGGTGGAGTCCATGTCGAACGCGATCAGGCGGTAGTCGCGCAAATACTGGGGCAGCGCAATGCCGCGCACCTCCAAGCCGGGGCCAAGGTCAGCCATGGGTCATGCCCTCGCAGGTTCAGGAAACAGGAAAAGAAGAAAAGACAGGCGGCGCATCAGATCCCCGCATGGCCCTGCAGGCCCAGCCAGTCGATGAACTGGCGCGCCAGCCCGGCCAGGGGGCTGTCCGTGCGGTACTGCGCATAGACACCCGGGCCCTGCAGGCGCGGGCGGGCGAACAGCGGGCGCAGCCGGTCCGCATGCACGTCTTCCTGCAGCAGGCACCAGGGCACCAGGGCGATGCCCAGGTCGTTCATGGCGGCCTGCATGCACAGGAACTGGTGGTCGAACACGGGGCCCGGCAACTGCGGCGGCACGTCGAGCCCCGCCAGCCCGAACCACCGCGGCCAGGCATCCATGCCGCCGCTGACCTGCAGCAGCGGATGCCCCAGGCAGTCCGCCGCCGCGTGCACGCGGTTGTTCTGGATGAAGCGCGGCGAGGCCACGGGCAGCAGGTAGTCGTCGAGCACGCGCACGCAGGTATGTTCGGGCCGCTGCATGGGCATGCGCTGGATCACCACGTCGTTCGTGGCGTCGGCCCGGTCGATGAACTGGCGTCCCATGGTGGTCAGCTGCACGTCCACGTCGGGCGCCAGCGACTGGAACCCGCCCAGGCGGGGGATGAGCCACTTCATGGCCAGCGAGGGCGAGGTGCAGACCCGCAGCGTGCGCCGCCCCCCGGGCGATTTGACGGCCACCGTGGCCGCGGCGATGCGGTCCAGGCTGGACTGCACCTCGGCGAAGTACTCGCGCGCATGCGGCAAGAGCACCACGCCACGCGCCTCGCGGGTGAACAGGGGCTGGCCCAGGTAGTCCTCCAGGATGCGGATCTGCTGGCTCACCGCGCTGTGGGTGATGCTCAGCTCTTCGGCCGCCGCCGTGAAGTTGGCGTGGCGCGCCGCGGCTTCGAAGGCGCGCAGGGCCTTGAGCGGCGGGAGCGCACGCGTCGCCATGCAGGTATCAGGCCCGCCGGGGCGCCGGGGCTGCGGCCGCCGCGCCCTGCGCTACGCGGCGCGGGCACGGGACAGGCAAACGCAAGACAGCAGGCATGGGCAAGGCAGCTTTCAACAGGAGGCCCGCATGCACGGGCAGGCACAGGTTTTGGCATCTTAGGGGAGACTTCCATTAGAAAAACTAACCGCATGCCCCATAAAAAAGCGCTGGTCCCTGCACCGTGGCGCTCCCTATCATGGCCCACCGGTTACCGCACCATCCCCACCACCCATGGCCTCCATCACCATCGACGGCATCGTCAAGCAGTTCAGCGGCCAGACCGTGCTGCAAAACCTTTCGCTGCACATCCCCGATGGCGCGTTCTATACCCTGCTCGGCCCCAGCGGCTGCGGCAAGACCACCCTGCTGCGCTGCATCGCCGGCTTCTATGAGCCCGATGGCGGGCGCCTGCTGTTCGACAAGGACGACGTCACCCGCGTCTCCACCCACCACCGCGACATCGGCATGGTGTTCCAGGACTACGCCCTGTTCCCCGACAAGACCGCCTTCGACAACGTGGCCTACGGCCTGCGCGCGCGCAAGGTGGCCAAGCCCGAGATCGCCCGCCGCGTGGGCGAGGCGCTGGAACGGGTGGGCCTGTCCGCCCTGGCAGGCCGCTACCCCGCGCAGATGAGCGGTGGCCAGCGCCAGCGCGTGGCCCTGGCCCGCGCGCTGGTGATCCGCCCGCGCGTGCTGCTGATGGACGAGCCACTGTCCAACCTGGACGCCAAGATGCGCCTGCAGATGCGCGACGTGATCCTGGACCTGGTGCGCGAGGCCGGCATCACCACCGTGTTCGTGACGCACGACCAGGAAGAAGCCCTGGCCATGTCTGACCGCATCGCCATCATGGACCGCGGCTCCATCGCCCAGCTCGGCACGCCCGAGGACCTGTACGGCACGCCGGTCAACGCCTACGTGGCCGACTTCATCGGCTCGGCCAACGTGATCCCGGTGGCCGCCCGCATCGTGGACGGCAGCGGCGCGGCGCCGCACGTGCGTTATCAACTGGCGGGCCACGAACTCGACGGCGTGGCGGGCAGCCCGCGGCTCGACGACCAGAGCGTGCTCATCGCCCGCCCCGAGGACCTGTCGCTGATGGCCCCCGCCCCGCACGTGCCCAACGCCCTCTCCGGCCGGGTGCTGCGCCGTCAGTACCTGGGCTTCAAGACCGCCTACCGCATCCAGCTGCACGACGGCCCCGAGATCCGTGTGGAACTGCACGCAGGCAACACCGTGGCGGCCTTCCAGCCGGGCGACACCGTGCAGGTGCTGGTGCCCGCCGACAGCCGCGTGGTGGGCGCATGACCACCCCGCAAGAAGGCAAGCCATGAAAATCCACTGGTGGCCCTGGGGCGTGCTGACCCTCGTCAGCCTGGTCCTGCTGTCGTTCTTCGTGCTCTACCCGCTGGCCGTGCTGTTCGGCAACAGCGTGGTGGACGACGGCGGCGGCTACTCGCTGGCCGCGTTCCTCGCGCTGGCGCGGGACAGCGAATACGTGCAGGCATTCAAGAACACCCTGGTGCTGGGCTTTTCCGTCACGGCCTGCACCGTGCTGGTGGGCGTGCCGTTCGCGTACATGGTGGCGCGCTACGAGTTCCCGCTCAAGAACCTAGTGGCCGTGCTGCCCATCATGACCATCGTGATCCCCGAGATCATCGTCGGCCAGTCCTGGCTGCTGATCCTGGGCAACAACGGCCTGCTGACCAACTTCTTCGCCGACCTCGGCATCGAGTTGCCCTCGTTCTACGGCTGGACGGGCATGGTGTTCTCGATGACGCTGGTGTACTACACCTACATCTACCTCGGCGTGCTGGCCGCGCTGCGCGGCTTCGACGGGCAGCTGGAGGAAGCGGGCCTGAGCCTCGGTACCTCGCCCCTCGTCACCAAGATGCGCGTGCTGGTGCCCGTGATGCTGCCGGCCGTGCTGGTCAATGCGCTCGTGGTGTTCACGCTGGTCGTGGGCAACTTCGCGCTGTCCATGCTGCTGGGCAGCCGCGTGCCGCTGCTGTCGGTCATGACGTACAACACCTTCGTCAGCGAAATGGGGGGCAGCCCCGCGCTGCAAAGCGCCATGTCGGTGGTGTCCATCGCCATCGTGGCCGTCGTGCTGTTCTTCCAGAAGCGCGTAGTGGAGCGCAAGGTCTACACCATGACGCAGGGCCGCGCACCCGCCCCGGTGCGCGTGCGCTCGGCCGCCGGCCTGCTGTTCACCCTCACGGTCGGGCTGGTGATCCTGGCGTCGCTGCTGCCGCTGGTGGTGGTGTTCATCGGCGCCTTCACCGAGACCAGCGGCCCGGTCATGCGCTGGGGCAGCTGGTCGCTCAGCAGCCTGCAGCGCGCGCTGCACGCCGCGCCCGAGCCCATCATCAACTCGCTCAAGTTCTCGTCCATCGCCACGCTGGTGGGGGTCAGCTTCGCACTGCTGGTCAGCTACCTCACCATCAAGAAGCGCAACCTGTTCACGCAGGCGCTGGACTACATCGTGGTGCTGCCGCTCACCATCTCGGGCACGGTGCTGGGCATCGCGCTGGTGCAGACCTTCAACACCGGCTGGCTCGTCCTGGCGGGCACCTCGGGCATCATGGTGCTGGCCTACACGGTGCGCCGGCTGCCGTTCGCCGTACGCAACGCCTCGTCCACGCTGTTCAACATTCCCGAATCCATCGAAGAGGCGTCCATCAGCTTGGGCGTGTCGCCACTCATGACCTTCTTCAAGGTCATCCTGCCGGCCATGCGCGCCTCGCTGATCTCGGCGGCCATCCTGATGTGGGTGACCACCATTTCCGAGCTGTCGGCCTCGGTGGTCGTCTACACCGGCGGCCTGGAGACCATGCCCATCACCATCTTCCGGCAGGTGGACGGCGGCCGACTGGGCCTGGCCTCCGCCTACGGCGCGGCGCTGGTCAGCGTGATCCTGCTGCCCATCGTGGTCGCCATCAAGGTGTTCCGCATCAACCTGTTCTCCAGCAAGTAGCAACCCCGTCCCCCCCACTTCATCACCCACCAGGAGGCCCTCCATGACCATCAAGACCCTGTTGCAATGCACGCTGGCCGCGCTCGGCCTGGCCGCCAGCCTGGCCCAGGCCCAGACCGTGGTGCTGTACTCGTCCAACAACACCGAGACCATCGAGACCGCGCTCAACGTGGTCAAGCAGAAGAACGCCTCGCTCAACGTGCAGCAGGTCACGGGCGGCACGGGCTCGCTGATGAAGCGCATCCAGGCCGAGTCCAAGAACCCGCGCGGCGACGTGCTGTGGAGCGGCGGCTTCGGCACCCTGGGCGCCTACAAGGAATTGCTGGAGCCCTACAAGGCGCCCGACCTCGCCGCCATTCCCGCTGAATTCCGCGGCCCGAACAACCTGTGGGTGGGCACCAACCTGCACGTGATGGTGCTGATGGTCAACGAGCGCCAGCTCAAGGGCCTGCCCGCGCCCAAGACTTGGTCCGACCTGATGAAGCCCGAATGGAAGGGCAAGTTCACCATCACCGACCCGAGCAAGAGCGCCACCGCCTACATGCTGGTTTACGGCCTGCTCAAGCAGTTCGGCAAGGACGGGCTGGAGAAGATCGCCGCCAACGCCGTGGTCACCTCCTCGTCGGGCACCACCTACAAGGGCGTGGCGGCAGGCGAATACCCCGTGGGCCTGACCATCGAATACGCGGCGCAGGAATACGTGGCCGGCGGCCAGAAGGAGATCAAGCTGGTCTACCCCGCGGAAGGCAGCTACCTGGCCCCCGAAGGCATGTTCATCGTCAAGGGCGCCAAGAACATGGAAGCCGCCAAGACCCTGTACAACGGCCTCATGAGCAAGGAAGTGCAGGAAGCCCTGCTGGTGAAGAACTTCCGCCGCCCCACGCGCACCGACATCGCCGTCTCCAAGCTGACGTCCCTGCCCGACCTCAAGGCCATCAAGATCTTCCCGCTGGACCAGGAACAGGCCTCGCAGGAATACGAACAGCTGGTGGCGCTGTGGAACCTGGCGGTGAGCAAGGCCCGCTAAGCCGGGGCTGCGGGCCAGTGTAAGAAAAACTCATGGGCGGCAAGCCGGACCACATCCGCGCCGTGCCGGCAGCCGGAGCCAAGGGTCAGAAATGGCCCTGGCGCTTTCCCCATATGCGCCTCCTGCTATCCATATTGAAGCAACCGATGGCATCCTCCAGGCGCACAGGCCGCGCGGTGGCCGGACTCCTCAGGGATTCCACGTGTGCCGCCACTGGCGCTCCCGGTTAGCCTCGCGCCCACTCCGGCACCAAGAGTGCTGGCAGTGCAAGGATGCTGTTTTGACAGACCAGCGGTGGTACCACCCGTGCCATCGCTGCCTTCTCCGCGGATGGCGTCCCGCATCCTCCCTGGAACCTACCCGGCACCTGCGCACCCACCATGTCCGTCAGCGTCTTCGATCTCTTCAAGATCGGCATCGGCCCCTCCAGCTCCCACACCGTGGGCCCCATGATCGCGGCGCGGCAGTTCGCCTGCCACCTGCGCGACGGCGTGGGCCTGGCGGCAGTGCACGGCGTCGTGGTGGAGCTGTTCGGCTCGCTCTCGGCCACCGGCATGGGCCATGGCACCGACAAGGCCGTGCTGCTGGGCCTGGCCGGGCATGAGCCCGACCGCATCGACCCGGACCGCATCGCGCCCGCCATTACCGAAATCCGCACCCGCCAGGTGCTGAGCCTCCTGGGCGAGCACGCCGTGCCCTTCGTCGAAAAGGAACACCTGCTGTTTCGCCGCAAGAGCCTGCCGCTGCACCCCAACGGCATGAGCTTCCACGCCCTCGGCGCGCAGGGCGAAGAGATCGCGGAGCGCACCTACTACTCCGTCGGTGGCGGCTTCGTGGTGGACGCGGCGGGCCAGCGCGTGCTCAACGCCGCCGAGGCCCGGCCCGGCGCGCAGGGCCATGGCCAGGGCCTGCCCCACCCCTTTCGCACCGGCGCCGAGCTGCTGGCCCAATGCCGCGCCACGGGCCTCACGCCCGCGCAGGTCATGGCCGCCAACGAAGCGCACTGGCACAGCCCCGCCGAGCTGCGCCGCAGGCTGATGGAGATCTGGCACACCATGGCCGGCGCCGTGCAACGCGGCTGCGCCAGCACCGGCGAGCTGCCCGGCCCCCTGCACGTGCGCCGGCGCGCGGCCGAACTGCACCTGCAGCTCAGCCGCTCGCCCGAGGCCGCGCTGCGCGACCCGCTCTCGATGCTGGACTGGGTGAACCTCTACGCCATGGCCGTCAACGAGGAGAACGCCGCCGGCGGCCGCGTGGTCACCGCGCCCACCAACGGCGCGGCGGGCGTCATCCCGGCCGTGCTGCATTACTACGTCAACTTCCTGCCGGGCGCCAATGACGACGGCATCGCCACCTTTCTGCTCACCGCAGGCGCCATCGGCATCATCTACAAGGAGAACGCCTCGCTCTCGGGCGCCGAGGTCGGCTGCCAGGGCGAGGTGGGCGTGGCCTGCTCCATGGCCGCCGGCGCACTGGCCGCCGTGATGGGCGGCACGCCCGAGCAGATCGAGAACGCCGCCGAGATCGGCATGGAGCACAACCTGGGCATGACCTGCGACCCCGTGGGCGGGCTGGTGCAAATCCCGTGCATCGAACGCAACGCCATGGGCGCCATCAAGGCCATCAACGCCGCCCGCATGGCGCTGCGCGGCGACGGCACGCACGTGGTCTCGCTCGACAAGGTCATCAAGACCATGATGCAGACGGGCGCGGACATGAAGGTCAAGTACAAGGAAACCTCGCGCGGCGGGCTGGCGGTGAACGTGGTGGAGTGCTGAGCATGAAACCCCGCAAATTCCTGCGGTGCCTCCTGGCCGCATCGGCGCTGCTGCTCGGGGCCGGCACGGCGCTCGCGGCATCTCCCCAGGCCGGCGCCCGCACCCACGCGCAAAACTTCAAGGATATGGTGCTGGCCACCTGCCTGGCAACCGCCTACCGCGGCGACAAGGACGCGGCCCGGGATGCAGGCAGCAGCGTGAGCGCATTGCGCGACTGGACCTAATACGATCTTGAACAGGCGCCCGATGCGATCAATGCCCTGGTGGAAAGCCACCTGGCGCGCGACTACCGCAACCCGCTGGCCGAGGCGGAGGTACCGGGAATCCGATTCGACCTGCTGAAATGCCTGGACCTCTACCACGGCAAGGACCTGGAGGCGCTGGCGAAGCGGCTGGTCATCCACCCCCCGCGCACCCACCGGCAAGGCAATCCGCCGCCAGCGAAAGCCCGGTGAGGAAGGCAAACCGCTCGTCGGCGCCAAGCACCGTTTCACTACGAAAAGCATAGCTGCCAGCGCTTTCCACATAAGCGCTGGAGGCCAAAAACACTCCAAATCCCATCCCACCGCCTGGTACGGTGCGCCATGGGACAATCCCGCCCCATGACCCCACAGCAGTACGTACAGCAAAAAGCGGTGGCCTCGGGCAGCAGCTTCTACTACGCCTTCCTGTTCCTGCCCGCGCCGCGCCGCGCGGCCATCACGGCGTTCTATGCGTTCTGCCGCGAGGTGGACGACGTGGTCGATGAAGTCAGCGACCCCGGCGTGGCCCGCACCAAGCTGGCCTGGTGGCAGGGGGAAGTGGCCAAGTCCTTCGCCGGGCAGCCCAGCCACCCGGTGATGCAGGCGCTGATGCCGCACACGGCCGAATACGGCATCGAGCAGCGCCACCTGCAGGCCGTCATCGACGGCTGCCAGATGGACCTGGAGCAGACGCGCTACCTCGACTTCGCGGGCCTCAAGGGCTACTGCCACCTGGTGGCGGGCGTGGTGGGCGAGGTGGCCGCACGCATCTTCGGCCAGACCGACGAGCGCACCACGCAGTATGCGCACACGCTGGGGCTGGCGTTCCAGCTCACCAACATCATCCGCGACGTGGGCGAAGACGCGATGCTGGGCCGCATCTACCTGCCGGTGAACGAGCTGCAGCAGTTCGACGTGAAGGCGCACGAGATCTTGAAGCGCACGTATTCCGACCGCTTCACCGCGCTGATGCGCTTCCAGGCCGAGCGGGCACACCGCCTCTACGACGAGGCCCTGGCCCTGCTGCCCGATGCCGATCGCCGTGCGCAAAAGCCCGGGCTGATGATGGCCAGCATCTACCGCACGCTGCTGCGCGAGATCGAGCGCGACGGCTTCCAGGTGCTGCACCAGCGCATCCGCCTCACGCCGCTGCGCAAGTTCTGGCTGGCGTGGAAAGTCCAGGCCCTGGGCCGCATGTGAGCACGCGGGTCGCAGTCGTCGGCGCGGGCTGGGCGGGCATGGCCGCCGCCATCGCGCACACGCAGGCGGGCCGCCGCGTCACCGTGTTCGAGGCCGCGCGCACCATGGGCGGCCGGGCGCGCGCCGTGCCTGCCACGCTGCCCGATGGGACGGCCGCCACGCTCGACAACGGCCAGCACATCCTCATCGGCGCCTATGCCGAGAGCCTGCGCCTCATGCGGCTGGTAGGAGTGGACGCCGACACCGCCCTGCTGCGCCTGCCGCTCACGCTGCAATTCCCCGACGGCCAGGGCCTGCAGCTGCCCGACCTGCCGCCGCCGCTGGATGCGCTGCTGGGCATCGCCCGCGCCCAAGGCTGGGGCTGGCGCGACAAGCTGGCACTGCTGCGCACGGCCACGGCGTGGCAACTGGGCGGATTCCGCTGCGCGCCCGAGACTTCGGTGGCCGCGCTGTGCGCGCCGCTCACGCCGCGCCTGATGGCCGAGTTCATCGACCCGCTGTGCGTGTCGGCGCTCAACACCCCGGCGCATGAGGCCAGCGGGCAGGTGTTTTTGCGCGTGCTGCGCGACAGCCTGTTCAGCGGGCGCGGCGGCTCCAACCTGCTGCTGCCGCGCACCGACCTGGGCGCGCTGTTTCCGCAGGCCGCCGCGCAGTGGCTCACGCGCCAGGGCGGCGAGGTCGTCACCGGCCAGCGCGTGCAGCAGCTCACGCGGCTGGCGGACGGATGGCGGCTCGACGGCGCCAGCGAAACCTTTCACCACATCACCCTCGCCTGCCCGCCGTGGGAGGCCAGCCGCCTCGCGGCCGGCGTGGACGAGCCGGCCGCGCAGCCGTGGATCGCGGCGGCCGACGGGCTGCACTTCACGGCCATCACCACCGTCTACGCCCATGCACCCGGCGCACACCTGCCCCGGCCCATGCTGGCGCTGCGCAGCACGGCCGACCACCCTGCGCAGTTCGTCTTCGACCGGGGTCAACTCGACGGACAGCAGGGGCTGCTGGCCTTTGTTGTCAGCGCCAGCGACGGCGACCGTGCGCGCACTGGGCAGCAGGTGCTGCAGCAGGCCGCCGCGCAACTGGCCCTGCCGCCCCTGCAGGCCGTGCAGACGGTGGTGGAAAAGCGCGCCACCTTCGCCTGCACGCCCGGGCTGCGGCGGCCCGGCCAGCGCGTGCTGCCGGGGCTCACGGCCTGCGGCGACTATGTGGAGGGCCCCTACCCCGCCACGCTCGAAGGCGCGGTGCTCAGCGGCACGGCCGTGGCCGCGCTGGCCTCGGGAAAACCCCAGGCCCACTGACAGCATTCCGAAAGCACGCGGGCCGCACCATGGCGCCGGCACCCTCTTTCCTTGCCGGCTTTCCTGGAGACAACCCCATGCTTTCACACCCCACCTATCCCACGCGCCGCCAGATGCTGCACACCGGCGGCGCGCTGGCCCTGGCCGGCCTGCTGCCCGGCACTGCCTCGGCGCAGGCCGCGTGGCCGACCAAGTCGGTGCGCTTCGTCGTGCCCTTCGCGCCGGGCGGCAGCTCGGAGATCGTGGCGCGCTCCACGGCGGCGGAACTGACCAAGACCCTGGGCCAGAGCGTGTTCGTGGACAACAAGCCCGGCGCGGCCGGCAACATCGCCATGCAGGAAGTGGCGCGCGCCGACGACCAGCACACGGTGATCCTGGGCCACATCGGCACGCTGGCCGTGAACCCGTACATCTTCGACAAGCTGCCCTACGACGCCAACAAGGACTTCAAGCCCGTGAGCCTGCTGGCCAAGGTGCCCAGCCTGTACGTGGTGCACCCCGACGTGCCGGCCAAGAACCTCAGGGAATTCATCGCCTACGCCAAGAAGAACCCGGCCAAGCTCAGCTACGGCTCGGCGGGCAACGGCAGCGCGGGCCACCTGGCGTTCGAATACCTCAAGATGACGGCCGAGATCTTCATGCTGCACGTGCCCTACCGCGGCACCGGTCCCATGATGACGGACCTGCTCTCGGGCCGGCTCGACGCCGCCTCGGTGGGCGCCGCCGCCATGCTGCCCTTCATCAAGTCGGGCAAGGTGCGCTGCATCGCCACGGGCTCCACCCAGCGCCTGCCCCAGCTGCCCGACGTGCCCACCGTGGCGGAACAAGGCTTCCCCGGTTTCGAGATGACGCAGTGGTACGGCATGCTGGCCCCGGCCAGCCTCGCGCCGGAACATCTGGACAAGCTCGCCGCCGAGACCGCCAAGGCCGTCAAGGCGCCCGACGCACTCAAGCGCCTGAACGGCGACGCGGCCGAGGCCATCGGCGGGACACCCGCGCAGTTCGCGCAGTTCATCGCCACCGAACAGGCGCGCTGGCAGAAGGTGCTCAAGCGCGCCCAGGTCAAGCCGGACTGAAAAAGCTCCCCCTGAGCCGCTTCGCGTCTTCCCCCAGGGGACGCCACCAGTGGCCGGGCAAAGCCCGTTCCACGGTGGCCCTGGTTTTAGGGCGCGCCAGTTCCGGCGGATCGGGGCACCATGCATGCGTGCCGGACTCCTCGATGAACGGCAGTAGCATCCCGCCATGCGCATCCTCCTCGCCGAAGACGACCACAGCCTGGGCACCTGGCTCGGGCGCGCGCTGGAGCATGCGGGCATCCAGGTCGAATGGGTGAGCGACGGCCGCCTGGCCGACCGCGTGCTGCAGGAGCACGGCGACTACGACGCGCTGGTGCTGGACCTGGGCCTGCCGGGCCTGGACGGCCAAGCCGTGCTGCAGCGCCTGCGCGAGCGCGACCAGCGCCTGCCCGCGCTGATCCTCACCGCGCGCGATTCGCTCGACGAGCGCGTGCGCTCCCTCAACGCCGGGGCCGACGACTTCCTGTCCAAGCCCTTCGAGCTGGCCGAGCTGGAGGCCCGGCTGCACGCCCTGGTGCGCCGCGCGCGTGGCACCGAGCACCCGCGCCTGGCCTGCGGCCCGCTGGTGTACGACAGCGCGCGCCGGCAGTTCGCGCTGCACGGCGAGCCCCTGCCCCTGTCGCCGCGCGAACAGGCCGTGCTGCGCGTGCTGGTGCAGCGCAGCGGCGAGCCGTTTTCCAAGCAGCAGATCCTGGACCGCGTGTTCGTGGGCGATGAGGACGTACACCCCGAGGCCGTGGAAGTCTTCGTGCACCGCCTGCGCAAGCGGCTGGACGGCAGCGGCGTGCGCATCACCACGCTGCGCGGCCTGGGCTACGCCCTGGAATCCGGCGGATGACCTGGGCCGCAAGCCTGCGCCGCGCCAGCCTCTGGCGCCTGCTGGCCGGCCTGCTGCTGCCGCTGCTGGCCGTGGTGACGGGCGTGGAGCTGTGGATGACGCGGCACGACGCGCTGGAGGCCGCCAACGCGGCCTACGACCGCTCGCTGCTCGGCGCGCTCAAGTCCATCGACGCCAACATCTCCACCGCCTCGGGCGGCCTCTCGGCCGAGCTGCCCTACAGCATGCTCGAATTCTTCGAGCTCACCGCCAGCGGACCGGTGTACTTCCGCGTGGCATCGTCCGACGGGCTGGTGGAGCTGGGCAATGCCGACCTGCCCCTGCCGCCCGGCCCGCTGGCGCAGGGCGTGCCGCTGTTCTACGACGCCACCTACTTCGGCGAATCGGTGCGCCTGGCGGCCTACCGCCGCGCCATGGACGATGGCCCGGCCAGCGTGCTGGTGCAGGTGGCCGAAAGCACGCGCTCGCGCGAGGACTTCACGCGCCGCTTCGTGCGCCGCGCCGCGCTGCGCGACGCGCTGGTGCTGGCCCTGATGGTGCTGGGCACCGCCGCCACGCTGGCCCTGGCTCTGCGCCCGCTGGCGCGCCTGGCCCGCGAGGTGCAGGGCCGCAGCCCCGACGACATGACCCCCATCGCCGGTGCCGAGCTGCCCGCCGACATCCGCCCGCTGGTGGCCGCCGTCAACCAGCAGATGGCCCGCACGCAGGAACTGGTGGCGCAGCAGCGCCAGTTCCTGGACGACGCCTCGCACCAGCTGCGCACGCACCTCACCACCCTGCAGATGCAGATCGACTACGCGCGCCGCGAACCCGACGCCGCCCAGGTGCAGGGCGCCCTGGCCGCCCTGGGCAGCGAGATCGCGCGGGCCACGCGCAGCACCCAGCAGCTCCTGGCGCTGGGCCGCAGCGACACCGCTGCCGTGGAGCAGGCGCCCTGCGACCTGGCCGCGCTGCTGCGCACCGTGGCGCTGGAGCTGCTGCCCCAGGCGCGCGCCAAGCAGATCGACTTCGGCATCCACGCCGCGCTGGCCGACCCCATCGCCCTGGCCGACGGCGGCCTGCTGCGCGAGGCCCTGGCCAACCTCGTGGCCAATGCCATCGCCTACACGCCGGCGCACGGCACCATCACCGTGTCGGCCGCGGGCGACAGCCTGGGCTGGAGCCTGGGCGTGGAGGACAACGGCCCGGGCCTGACGCCCGCAGAGCGCGACGCGCTGGGCCAGCGCTACCGGCGGGGCTCGCAGGCCGTGGCGGGCGGCTCGGGCCTGGGGCTGGCCATTGCCCGCTCGATCGCGGAGCGCCACCGCGGCCGCCTGCGGCTGGAGGCCCGCGCCGAAGGCACCGGACTGCTGGCGATACTCTGGTGGCCACGGCCATGACGACACCTTCACACCACCCTGACAGCCGCGCCCTGCTCCACCGGCGCCGCCTGCTGCTGACCCTGGCGGCCTGCAGCGTTGCGGCCCGGCCCGCCCTGGCCGCGCACCCCGACGCCTCCGCCGAGCCCGCCGAATGCGTGGCGCCCTCGCGCCCCGGCGGCGGCTTCGGCCTGACCTGCGGCCTGGCCACGCAGGCGCTGCAGGCCGCGCGCCCGGCGCGCGCGCCGCTTTCCACGCGCTACCTGCCCGGCGGCATCGGCGCCGTGGCCTTCGACCAGGTGGCAACGGGGCGGCTGGGCGGGCCGGGCACGCTGGTGGCGTTCTCCAGCGGCTCGCTGCTCAATCTGGCGCAGGGCCGCTTCGGGCCGCACCCGGTGAGCAGCGTGCGCTGGATCGCCACGCTGGGCACCGACTACGGCGTGGTGGCCGTGCACCGCGACGCGCCCCACCGGCGCCTGCAGGACGTGGTGGCCGCGCTGCGCCAGGACGCGGCCCGCGTGGTGTTCGGCGCGGGCGGCACGCTGGGCAGCCAGGACTGGATCAAGGCCGCGCTGCTGGTGCGCGCGGCGGGGCAGGACCACAAGCGCATGCGCTTCGTGTCGTTCGAGGGCGGCGGCGAGGCACTCAAGGCCCTGCGCGGCGGGCACATCGGCGTCTTCACGGGCGACGCGGCCGAGGCCCTGCAGGCCATGGCGCACGGCATGCCGCTGCGCATCCTGGCGGTGCTGTCGGCGGCGCGGCTGGGCGGGAGCCTGGCGGGCCTGCCCACGGCGCGCGAGCAGGGCATCGACATCGTATGGCCCACGGTGCGGGGCCTGTACATGGCGGCCAGCGCGCCCGATGCGGCGGTGCGCGCGTGGACGGCCGCCTTCCAGGAAGCGCTTGCGGCGCCGGGCTACGCCGCGCTGTGCGGCCAGTACGGCCTGTACCCCTTCGCGCTCACCGGGACGGCGCTGGAGGAATTCGTGCAGCGCAGCCTGTCGGACTACCGCCGGCTGGCGCAGGAGCTGGGCCTCAGAAGCTGGCCGCGTTGACCGCTGAACTCAGCGCTCCAGCCACCACTGGATCACGGCCTTGGCGATGAACCCGATGAAGCCCACGCCCAGGCCCAGAAAGATCACGAAGGTGCCGAAGCGCCCCGCCTTGGACTGCCGCGCCAGCTGCCCGATGATGAACAGCATGTACAGGATGAAGGCGCCCACCCCGTAGGTAAGGAAGAAGTGCGCGAGCTGCTCCTCGGTGAAGCCGAAGATCATGGCGCGTCTCCCCGCTGCGGCAGGCTGGAGGCATCGACCAGGTCGCGGTAGGCGTGCCAGCTCGCGTGGCCCAGCATGGGCATCACCGGGATCAGCCCCAGCAGCAGCGAGCCCAGCCCCAGCAGCGTGAAGCCCAGGATCAGCGCCGCCCACAGCGCCATCGGCAGCGGGTTGGCCAGCACCGCCTGCCAGCTCGTGAGCACGGCCTGCAGCAGCGTGGCACGGCGGTCCAGCAGCAGGGGCATGGCCACCACGCTCGACGCGAAGATCGGCGCCGCCATCAGGCTGCCCAGGGCCAGCCACAGGCCGAACAGCCGGCCGTCCGGCGCCAGCACCACGTGCCGCAGGAAGTCGAGCGGCGTCTGTATGGGCACCGTCGCCAGCAGCGTGATCAGCGCGGCCGAGGTCACCACCCAGCCCGTGGCCGCCAGCGCCAGCAGCGCGCCGAACTGCAGCATGCACCAGTAGTCGCTGCCCCATTTGTTGACGTGGCTGTCCTGCCAGTTGAGCCAGGTCTTGAGCACCACGCCCAGGTTGGCGCGCTCGCCGCGCTCCAGCGCGCGGCTCAGCGCGTACAGGCTGGTGGCCAGCACCGGCGCCACCACCAGGAAACCCGACAGTGCCCCGGCCAGCAGCCAGAACCGGTTGTGCGCCACGGTGAAGATGGCGGCGCCCAGCAGCGCCAGCGCCAGGCCGTGCGCGAAGCTGATCCAGCCGGCGCGAGCGATATCGCGCCAGCCCAGCGCCAGCCAGGCCAGGGGGCGCATGGGGCCGATGGTGCGGACTTCAGGCAGGGGAAGGGGTTTGCGCGGCATGGCGGCCAGTGTGGCCGGATCGGCAGGCGGGATCAACCCGCGGCGCGCCAGTGGCTTGACCTGAGTCAAGAAACCGGCAGCGTCCCCTGCTTACCGGAACAGCTGGCACAGCTGCGCCAGGCTGGCCACCGTGGCGTGGGGCGGCGGCAGGCCCTCGTGCGGCCAGGCATGCGCGGCGGTGTTTAGCCACACGGCCTGCATGCCGGCGTCCATGGCGCCGCGCGCATCCAGCGTGGCGTCGTCGCCCACGTGCAGCACCTCGTGCGGCTGCACCTGCAGCGCGCTGGCGGCGGCGTGGAAGATGCGCGCGTCGGGCTTGGCAATGCCCAGCACCGAGGCGCTGAGGCTGCCCTTGAAGTAATGCCCGATGCCCACCCGGTGCACGTCCGCATTGCCGTTGGACACCGCCACCACCGGGTAGCGCGCCGACAGGAAGGCCAGCGTGTCGTGCGCATCGCCGAACAGCTCCACGCGCTGGCGCTCGGCGAAGAACAGGTCGAACGCGGGTTCGGCCAGGGCTGCGTCGTCCCCCGCCTGGGTCAGCGCCAGGCGGATGGATTCGCGCCGCAGCGCGCTCAGGTCGTGCGCCAGGTCCGGCCGCAGGGCCACCATCTGGTTGCGGATGGCGCGCAGGGATTCGGGGCTGGAAAACACCGCCGCCGTGGCGGGCGCGTGCTCCGTCAGCCACTGCAGCAGCACGGCCTCGGCCCGCGCGATGGTGGGCCAGATGGGCCACAGCGTGTCGTCCAGGTCGATGGTGATGGCGCGGATGCGGGCCGTGTCGAGGGATCGGTCTGGCATGGTGCGGCGAGAATACCCCACACGGCTCACGCAAAACGGGTTCCGGCACGATGGCCGTCCTATGGCAAAGCCGTTGTTGCATCCTTGTTTGCGTAAGCCCTACCCCACCATGCGCTCACCCTTCGCCCCCGAACCTCCTTACACGCACGGTCAGGCCGACCGCACCGCCGTGCTGCTGTGCAACCTGGGCACGCCCGACGCGGCCACGGCGCCCGCCGTGCGGCGCTACCTGGCGCAGTTCCTGGGCGACCACCGCGTGGTGGAGATCCCGAAGCTGGCCTGGTGGCCCATCCTGCACGGCATCATCCTGCGCACGCGGCCCGCGCAGTCGGCTGCCAAATACACCAGCATCTGGATGCCCGAGGGCTCGCCGCTGGCGGTGTGGACGGCCAAGCAGGCCACGCTGCTGCGCGGCTGGCTGGGCGAGGCCGGGCACAACGTGCTGGTGCGCCACGCCATGCGCTACGGGCAGCCCTCCATCGCCAGCCAGCTCAACGCGCTCAAGGCCGAGGGCGCCACGCGCATCCTGGTGCTGCCCCTGTACCCGCAGTACTCGGGCACCACCACGGCCAGCGTGTTCGATGCCGTGTACGCCTGGGCCGCGCGCACGCGCCACGTGCCCGAACTGCGCTTCGTGAACCGCTACCACGACCACCCCGGCTACATCGACGCGCTGGCCCGCAGCATCGAAGCGCACTGGAAGCACCACGGCCAGCCCGACCAACTGGTGATGAGCTTCCACGGCGTGCCCGAGCGCACCCTGCGCCTGGGCGACCCCTACGCCTGCGAGGCGCGCAAGACCGGCCGCTTGCTGGCCGAGCGCCTGGGCCTGCGCGCGGAGCGCTTTCGCATCACCTTCCAGTCGCGCTTCGGCAAGGCGAAATGGATCGAGCCCTACACCCAGCCCACCGTGGAGGCGCTGGCCCGGGCCGGCACGCGGCGCGTGGACGTGGTCTGCCCCGGCTTCGCCAGCGACTGCCTGGAGACGCTGGAGGAGATCAACATGGAGGTGCGCGAAGCCTTCCTGCACGCGGGCGGCCAGGAGTTCCACTACATCCCCTGCCTGAACGACAGCAACGCCTGGATCACCGCGCTGTCGCGCATCGCGCAGCAGCACCTGGCCGGCTGGCCCACCGAAGCCCCTGGAGCCGCCGCGCTGGCCGATGCCAGGAGCCGCGCGCTGGCGGGCGGGGCGCCCGCCGGGCCGCAATGACTCCTTTTTTGATAGCTTCCAGCGCTTGACCAGCAAGCGCTGGAGGCCATTTTCATTCATACCCCGAATAAACTGCAGTGCGCCGCCAACGTATGCTCCATCCCTGGTCCGGCAAGGCATCGCGGGGAATTGCTGGACTGTGCATCCTGCTGGCCGCCAGCGGCCTATTCCTCGCGCCCCAGCCTGCCCGGGCCGATGCGCCTGAATCAACCATCGCATTCGTCGCGGTCACGGATGCCGACCTGGAAAGGTTCGGCACATTCCCCTTCGACAGAAAAATCCTCGCGCAGGTGGTGCACCGCGTTCGGGCCGCGCAAGCGCGCGCCATCGTTCTGAAATTCTTCTTCAACGAGGATCAGGCGTCAGACCATCTTCTGGCGGCTGAGGCCCAGGCCCTGCCGACCTATTTTCAAATGGGTCTGCATGGCGTGCGGGAGCGGCCCTCGGATGGCCGCCTGGAAGGAGTTGCGGAGCAGCCCAACAAGACGCTCCTGCCCTCTGCCGCTGGCACCGGCTTCGTCAACGAGCGCACCAGCCAGGGGGACAGAATCGAGCTGGAGGCCTATGCGGATGGCGTCCACGTCAAAAGCCTGAGCCTGCTGGGTGCCGAGCTGGCAAGCGGGCACCGCGCCGAAATCGGCAGCGGACAATTGCGCCTGGGCCAGCGGGCCTTCCCCATCGACCCAAAGGGAAGAGCCCTCTGCCCCTATGCCAAGGCAGCCATGCCGACGCCCATTTCCTTTTCCGGCATTCTGGATGCACAGTCGCCGCTCACGGAACGCTTGCGCGGCAAGGTCGTCGTCATCGGCTATCTTGCAAAAGACACGCCCAGAATATCCCTGGGACCCGGCCGGAGCATTCCCATCCATGAAGCCTACGTCAGGCAAGTGGCCTGCCTGTCCCAAGCACCCGCCAAAGAAGATTGAAGCATCGCCACCATCCCATGCCCGCCACCGCCCTCGCCCCCCACCAGCTGCGCCTGACCATCGATCCCGCCACGCTCGGCTTCGCCACCACCGCCGAGCTGCAGGACCAGCCCCTGCCCTGGATCGGCCAGGAGCGCGCCCTGGCGGCTGCGCAGTTCGGCCTGTCCATGCAGCAGCCGGACTACCACCTGTTTGTGCTGGGCGAGGTGGGCAGCGGGCGCGCCTCGCTGCTGCGCCAGGCCATGCACGCGGAGGCCGCGCGGCGCGCCGTGCCGCCGGACCTGTGCTACCTGCACAACTTCGACGCGCCCGAGCGCCCCCGCGCGCTGCGCCTGCCTGCGGGCCAGGGGCGCCAGTTGCGCCAAGGCATGGCCGACATGGCCAGGAGCCTGCAGGCCGATATCCCCCGGCGCCTGGCGGCCGCCGACTTCAAGGCCGCAGCAGAGCGCATCGAGCAGGCCTGGCAGGCGCAGGAGAACGAGGCCTTCGCGCAGCTGGACGCGTTCGCCGAGGCGCGCCAGTTCCGGCTGGCGCGCGAGAACGGGCAGATGGTGTTCACGCTCACCGGCCCGCAGGGGCAGCCGCTCACCGAAAGCGAGGCCCGCGCCCTGCCGCGCGAGCGCCGCGCCGCGGTCGAGCAGGCCGAGCAAGCGCTGCGCGCCGAGATCGCCCGCTTCCTGGAGGCCGCCCGCCCGCTGGAGCGCGCACGCGACGCCGCACTGGCCGCGCTGCGGCGCCAGACGGTCAAGCCGCTGGTGGAGCAGTTGCTGCACGGCATCCGCCAGGGCCTGCGCAAGCAGATCAAGGACGCCGTCAAGCTCGCGCAGTGGCTGGACCAGGTGGAGCATGCGGTGCTGGACCGCATCGACCTGTTCGAGCCCGCCGACGCCGACACGGACTCCGACGCGGAGGCCGACCGCAGGGATGCGCAGGACGAGCTGCTGGCCCGCTGCCAGGTGAACCTGGCGGTGGACAACGACGGCCGGCCCGCCGCGCCCGTGGTGGTGGAGGACAACCCCACGTCGCGCACGCTGTTCGGCAGCATCGAGCCGCACGGCCCCGACGACGGCATGGCCCCGGCCAGCCACCTGGGTGTGCACGCGGGCAGCCTGCTGCGGGCGCACGGCGGGTTCATCCTGCTGCACCTGCACGACCTTGCCGCCGAGGAGGGCCTGTGGCCACGCCTGCGCCGCTTCCTGCGCTGCGCGCGGCTGCAGATCGAGGAAGGCGGCGCGGGCGGCAGCAGCGGGGCCCACGGCGGTGGCGGCGGAACGGCACTGCAGCCCGAGGCCGTGGACGTGGATGTGAAGATCGTGCTCATCGGCTCGGTGGACGAGTACTACGCCCTGCAGGAGGCCGACCCCGACGCCGCGCGGCGCTTCCGCGCGAAGGTGGACTTCGCGGAACGCTTCGTGGCCACGCCCGCCACGCGGCAGGCCACCGCCGTCTTCGTGGCACACAGCTGCCAGAAGCGCGGCCTGCCCCACTTCACGGCCGCCGCCGTGGCCCGCCTGCTGGAGCAGACCCACCGCGAGGCCGACGACCAGGGCCGCCAAAGCGCCCTGTTCGCCCATACCGAGGCCCTGCTCATCGAGAGCGCGGCGCTGTGCCAGGCGCGCCCACCTCAAGATGCAGCGCGACTGGTGGCGGCGGACGACGTGGCCGCCGCCCTGCAGGCGCGCAGGCTGCGCCACAACTACCCCGAGCAGCAGCTGCACGAATCCATCCACGAAGGCGAGCGCCTCATCACCCTGCACGGCAGCGTGGCCGGCCAGGTCAACGCCATGACGCAGATCGACCTGGGCGACTACCGCTTCGGCTTTCCGGTGCGCATCACGGCGCGCAGCTTCGCGGGGCAGGAGGGGCTGCTCAACATCGAGCGCGAGGTGGACCTGTCCGGCCCCATCCACGACAAGGGCGTGCTCATCCTGCACGGCTACCTCACGGCGCTATTCAGCCACGTGGCGCCGCTGGCGCTCAACGCCTCCATCGTGTTCGAGCAGGAGTACAGCGGCGTGGAGGGCGATTCGGCCTCGTGCGCCGAGCTGTACGCGCTGCTGTCCAGCCTGTCGGGCCTGCCGCTCGCCCAGGGCATCGGGGTGACGGGCGCGCTCAACCAGCACGGCGAGGTGCTGCCCGTGGGCGGCATCAACGAGAAGATCGAGGGCTGGTTCCAGGCCTGCGCCGCCGCCGGGCTGGACGGCACGCACGGCGTGCTGATCCCGGCGCGCAACCAGCGCCACCTGATGCTCGACGCGAGCGTGCTGGAGGCCGTGGAGCGCGGTCTGTTCCATGTCTACACCATGGGGCATGTGAGCGAGGGGATTGCGCTGCTGACGGGGCAGGCGTCGGGGATGAGTCCCTCCGATGTGTTGCAGGCCCATACCGATGAGTTGGCCGGCGCAGAGGCCATGGTGGAAGACACGGTGCTGCAGCGCGCAGAGGTGACCCTGCGCGCCTACCGCCGCGCCTGCCAGAGTGCGGGGCACACGCGGCGTGGGCGAGGTGGCCCCCGGCGCGGCGGCTGAGGTACAAGACGCACCGCCTGGTGGCGCCAGGTGCAGATGGCTACTGCGCCCCCTGAGAAGTGTGTGAAACAGCCCCACTAGCCGAAGCAAGCCGGGCCCATTGAAAACCTGTCATGGGATGCATCAGGCCGCCACAAACACCCCGTGCAGCCCCAGCGGCAGCGCATACGGCAGCGTGGCCTGCGCCACCGGGCCGTCGGCCAGTGCGTCGGCAGCGAAACACGACAGCAAGGTTTTCTTCTGGGCGTAGTCCAGGGTGGTGCCGATCACCCAGCCGGGGCCGCGCCCGTCGGGCACCCAGACATGCTCCTCCACCAGCGCATGGGGGCTGTAGCAGTAGCGCTGCGACACCCCCTGTTTCCACGTTGGTGCAGGCAATGGCGCCCCACAGCGGCAAGCCGCCCTGGGTGCCGGTGGCATGGACGACGTGGCGGTGCCGCAGCCCCACCCGCCGGGGGTCGATGCGCGGGAACTCCGCCTCTACCCCCAGGCTGGTCTGGGTGGCCTTGCCGGTGCGCAGGTCCAGGCGGGCGACGGTCAACACCGGGCCTGCCGTGCCCGCCAGCCGGGCGCGCATCACCTCGCGCGTGTCGGTGAGGACGCCGGATGCGTCGGCGGCGCGCGCATAGTCGAGGTGGATCACCGTGCCGTTGGCGCCGCGCTCTTCCCAGGCATTGCCCAGGTGGAACAGAAAACCCACGGGCAGATGGAACAATTGCTGCTGCTTCCAGTCCTGCTTGCGCACCACGAGCACGCGCATGCCCAACTCCGGTCGCCACTGATAGGAATCCAGCACGCTTGCCCCCGCCGACCTGCGCCGGGCGTCATACACCAGCGGCGGCAGCAAGAACACCAGATGCCTGGTGGTGACCGCAAAGTCATGGACCATGGGCATGTCACTGAGGGGAAACACCTCGGCGCGCCGCAGGCCGCCATCGCGGCCGATCTCGTAGAGCAGCAACAGGCCGTGGTGGGCATCGACACCGAAGTTCCAGATCGTCCCGTCGGGCTCCACGCGGGGATGGGCTGAGAACGGCACGCCCGCCAAGTCCGCACGCCAAGTCTTGAGGCCCCGGGTCTCCAGCGTGCGGGGGTCCAGGCGCATTGCCGAGCCGCCCTCCCACAGAGCCAGCACGTCGTCGCCCACAGGCAGCATGCTGATGTTGGCGGCGTTCATGCTGTCGGGCACGCTGGGCGGCTCCCGGCCTGGGAACACTGTGCCAAAGCCCTCGGCCAGCCGACGGCCAGCCCGGACTTCGGCCAATCGCTTGGCGGTCACCACATAACGGCCCTGGTGGTGCACCGTACTGCCTTCGATCACAAAACGGTGCGCCATGCCATCGCCATCGAACCAGTGCTGGTTGCGCTCCCCGCCCAGGACGTGGCCCGCCGGGCCGACACGGTAGAGCGTGCCCGTCACGGCATCCGGAAAGCGCCCGCGCACCGAGGCCGCCGTCAGTGGAAAGTCTGCGGCAGCAGTGGCGAACGCAGGCTTCCAGGGCACCTGGGATGCTTCGAACTGGGCGTGCCAGCGGGCAGAAGACTCTTGCGCACGCGCCGCCAGAGGTGCCAGCAACGAACCACCGCCAGCGGCCATGAGCCGCAGCACAAGATCACGACGATTCATGGGCATGAAGACGCCTCCAAAGCGGTCAGCGTAGGCGGATGGTGATGCTGTTGTCGGCATCCAGCACCACGGCGGCCGCATCAAAGCCGGGCGGACCCATGCGACCCCGGGCATCGTTGGAGAAGCCATACCGCTCGATCGGCAAGCCCAGCAGGTTGGTGTCCAGTCGGGCGTTGCCGTTTTCATCGGCAAACGACTTGATTGCATAACGCCCGGCGGGCAAGCCGCTGAATACCAACTGGGCGGTTTCGTCGCGCATCTCGATCTTTTTCGATGCCACTGCCAAGTTGCTGGCCATGGCATCGGCCGAGTCGAAAACAGCCAGGTAGAGCGTCGCTGGCGCGGCAGGACCGTCGGTCACGGTAACGCGAAGGTCCACAGCGCTGGCCGCCAGGGGCAACCACGCCGCAGCGATGAACAGGACAGTGGCGTGTACCCGCTTCATAGAGATCTCCGTGTGGGGCTGCGTAGATGACTGGCAAGTGCGCTTCAGCATCGCCCCGCCGCTTTCAGCAAAGCGTTGCATTCCGGGCCCGCGCTGCGGCCACGCGCGGCGGGTGCCGTCGCCGGGCTGCCGCCGCTGGTTTTGCCAACGCTCATGGCAGTGCAGACGGCGTCGGAGTGTGGCGTCTGCCCAAAGCTCATGGCCTTCTGGAAGCCCGTGGCACCGTACAGATAGCAGCGGTAGCTCGCACCATCGCGGGTGTGGGCGGTGTAGTTGACGCGGCCACCCGTTTCTTCCTTGCGGTCGGTGATGCTGAACTGGCCGACGGGCCGCCCGATGGCCTGGGCCGTGCGCTGCTCCAGGCCCTCCTGGTCCAGGGTGGATGCGCATCCGGCGAGGAGCGCCAGGGCGGCAACGAGTAGTGCGCCGGATCGAAGATGGCTGTGAGATGTCATGGATGTCACCGGGCAAAGCAGTTGTCCGCAGGGATGGTGGCCACGCTGGCGGCGACGGCTGACAGCGTGGCCTGATTGCTCGGAATCTCGTCGCCCAGCAGGCACAGCAGGTTGCCGGGCCGCAGGGTCCAGATGGCGCCAAAACGCGGCCCGGTCACGGTGCGGAACTCGCCCCAATGCGCGTGCAGCGCCTGGTTGCCCTCGGACCGCGCAAAGCTCACCACGCCGAGCTTGGTCGGCCCCACCGCTTGCGGTGCGCCTGCGCAGGCGTTGCCGTTGAAGGTCTGCACGCCTTCGTAGTAGTCGAGCGTGGCCTCGCCCGTGATGCGCGCGCGCAGGGTCTTCTTGAACGACTGTGCGCCGGTCTTGACACAGCCTTTTTGCACCCAGTCGCCTTCCAGTTCGGTGATGGACACCGCCTGGGGGATGTCTACCGGGGGGTCACCATCGCCATCGTCATTGCCGCCACCTCCGCCACAGGCGCTCAAAGCCAGGGCGGCAGTGGCGGCCATGGCGATCAGGGCAGGGCGTGGCCCTTGGGAATATTCGGAAGATGGGGAAGGGACGGGCATGAAAAGGCTCCTTGGTCGGTGGGAAAACAAGCGAAAAACTCGCGGGCGAAATCGGGCAGGCAAGGCGACGCCCTGCATCCCCGCCAGGGGTTGCATGCGTTACGTGGTGTATGTGGAAATCAGGTCGGCTTGCGCGCGACGATGAAGGGGCGAATGTCCTTGCCGCGCCTGCCGTGCCGCTCAGTGCAGACGATCTGCAGGCCCTGCCGCTGCATGGCCGATTGCAGCCCTTGCTCGCTGAGGTTGAGCACGGCGGGGGTCTTGCCGATGGCGCGCATCAGCGGCACGGCGAGGTGGGGAATGAGCGGATTCATCTCGGCCAGGCAGGGCGTCTTGGTGATGAGCAGGCCGCCGGGCCGCAGGGCCTGCATCATCAGCTTCAGCACCTGATCCAGATCCGCCACCAGGTGCAGCACGTTGAACGCCAGCACCGCGTCGTACACGCCCTGCCCCCACCCCGGCGCGTCCGCATCGGCCACGGCAAAGCCCAGCCGCAGCGCCCCAGGCTGGGCCGCCAGCCGCTGTTGGGCGATGGCGATCATCCCGGCCGAGACATCCGTCGCCAGCATGCGCCCCGTGCAAGGCGCCAGGCGGATGGCCGTGCTGCCGGTGCCGCAGCCGATCTCCAGCACGTCGCCATGGGGGGGCAGCAGCGCCTGAACGCGCTGTAGCGTGGCCTCGTATCCCGCCTGGTCGGCAATCGGATCGGCAGCATATCGGGGCGCGATGCGGTCCCAGAAGCGGGCCTTGCGGGCCGAAAGTGCGCTCGCCCCGGTGTGCGGCAGAACTTCGGCGATGGAAGCGATGGTGGGCGTTGGCATGGGGTGCAGAGCCATCAGGTGGTGAGCGATACGGGGATACTACCCATGCAAAACTCCACCGGAAATTGCCGAAAATTGCAGCGCATATATACATTTACGCATGAACAACCTCGACTGGAACCAGCTCAAGGCGTTTCTGGAAACCGCAGAAACCGGCTCGCTCTCCGCCGCCGCCCGCAAGCTGGGCCTGACCCAGCCCACCCTGAGCCGCCAGGTGTCCGCCATCGAACAGCGCATGGGCGTGACCTTGTTCGAGCGGGTGGGCAAAGCCATGGCCCTCACCCCCACCGGGCTCGACCTGCTGGAACATGCCCGCGCCATGGGCGCAGCCGCCGAGGCCCTGGGCCTGGCCGCCACGGGCCGCTCAGAGGCGGTGGGGGGCGTGGTATCGGTCTCGGCCACCGAAGCGGTGGCAGCGCAGTTGCTCCCGCCACTGGTGCGACGACTGCGCGAACAGGAGCCCGGCATCGCCATCGAAGTGATCTCATCCAACGCCCTGAGCGACCTGCTGCGGCGCGAAGCCGACATTGCCATCCGCCACGTCAAGCCCACGCAACCCGACCTGATCGCCCGCCTGGTGCGAGAGACCCAGGCCAGCTTCTATGCGTCCACAGACTGGGTCGAGACCCACGGCCACCCGCGCACTGCGCAAGACGCGGCCCGCCTGCCCTTTGTGGGCTCCGACCGCTCAGGCCAGTTTCTCAGCTACCTGCGCCAGCACGGCCTGCCCCTGAGCGAAGACAACTTCAGTTGCTATGCAGACCACAACGTCGCCCACTGGGGCCTGGTGTGCCAGGGCATGGGCATCGGTGCCATGATGGATGACATCGCGCGCGGCACCCCCGGCATTGTCCGCGTGCTCGACGAAGTGCCGCCGGTGCGCTTCCCGATCTGGCTGGTTTCGCACCGCGAGCTGCGCACCTCGCGCCGCATCCGCGTGGTGTTCGAGGCCCTGGCGCAGGGCTTGTCGGAAGACGGCTGACAGATCCTTCGGGTAGCGCTCGCCGCGCGCGAACACGACGGCAGTTCAATTTATCATTTTGATAGCTGCCAGCGCTTACCCAGCAAGCTCTAGAGGCCATTTTTGATCACTATTTTTTATAGAACCCGCACGAGATCACCATCCCCTCCACCCCCACGGCCTGCACGTAGGCCGATTTGGTCATGGTCTCGCGGGTGAGCGGGTGCTGCCACTGGTAGTCCACCCAGCCCGCGCCGGGGTGCTGGCCCAGGCGCATGATCTCCTTGACGAAGTAGCGGCCCTGCACGTCCTTGACCACGTTGCCGTCCACGCCGATCACGCGCGGATTGCCGCCGTTGGCCACAATGGTGCCGCTGGCGTCGCACATGCCCAGGTACAGGTCGCGGTCCACGAAGGGGCCTTGCGGGTCGCTGATGGCCTGCTTGCCGCGCTCCACGCCGTGCGTGCGCACGTACTGCGCGCCCGCTTCGGCCATGGCGCGGGCCTGCTCGGCGTTGCCGAACTCGCGCGCGCCCAGGTGCCAGTCGCCCACGGCGCTGGCCAGGCGCTGCGCCTGGGACTGCAGGCTGCCGGCCGTGTGCGCCGCCGCCTCCACCAGCGCGCCGTTGCGCTGCGTGGTGTCGTCGATGTGAGCGATGGCGCGGTGGATCTCCTCCAGGCCCGTGCTCTGCTCCTGGCTGGCCTGCACGATCTCGCCCATGATGCGGGCCACGCGCTGCACGCCGTCCACCATGCCGCTCATGGCGCCGCCGGCCTGCTCGGCCAGGCGGTGGCCGGCCTCCACGCGCGCGGCGGATTCGTCGATGAGCTGCTTGATCTCGTGCGCGGCCGTGGCCGAGCGCTGCGCGAGCGCGCGCACCTCGCCCGCCACCACGGCGAAGCCCCGGCCCTGCTCGCCCGCGCGGGCGGCCTCGACGGCAGCGTTGAGCGCGAGGATGTTGGTCTGGAACGCGATGGAGTCGATCACGCCCGTGATGTCCACGATGCGGCGCGAGCTCTCGCGGATGCTGCCCATGGTCTGCACCACCTCGCCCACCACCTGGCCGCCCTGGCGCGCCGCGTCGGCGGCAGAGGCGACGAGTCCGTGCGCCTGGCGCGCGTGGTCGGCGTTCTGGCGCACGGTGGAGGTGAGCTGCTCCATCGACGCCGCCGTCTGCTGCAGCGCGCTGGCCTGCGATTCGGTGCGCTGCGACAGCGCCGTGTTGTCGCCCGCCACGAAGCCCGCCGTGGTGGCGATGGCCGTGGTGCCCACGCGCACGTCCACGGCCACGCGGAACATGCGCTCGCCCACCTCGGCCAGCAGGGCCTGCACCGGGCCGCCGTGCGCGGGCAGCGGCTCGCCCAGGTCGCCCTGCGCCAGCCGCTCGGCGCTGGCGTGCACCAGGCGCAGCTCGCCCGCCGCCCGCCGTGCGCCGCGCAGCGCCACGGCGGCGGCCAGCAATGCAGCGCCCAGGCCCAGGCCGCCCACCCAGGCGCGCAGCGCGGGCGACGGCCCGGCCAGCACGGCGCAGGCCAGGACCACGGCCACGGCGGCCAGGGCCACGGTACCGGCCTGGCCGGCGCGCGGTGGAAGGGGCAGCGGCTTGCTCATGGCCATTGCAGGTGCGAGGAGGCCCAGTAGGTCTTCAGGCCCGTGCCGCCCGCAGACCGCACCAGGGCGGGCTGGCTGGGGCCGGGCTCCTTCACGCCGTGGACAAGGAAGCGGTCCACCAGCGCGTAGTGCTCCGGCACGTTGAGCGCGGGCGCATGGCCGCAGCCGGGCACCTCCACCACCTGGGCCAGGCCGCGCGCGCCGGGGCCGCGCGTGAGCATCTCGACCGTGGTCTCGCGCAGCACCAGGTCGGAGTCCGCGCCGCGCAGGCACAACACGGGGATGTCCAGCGCGTCGTAGTGGTCCCAGATCAGGTAGTCGTTGGCGTGGTGCGTGAACTGCTGCACCATGGCCGGGTCGTAGTGCGGCGTCACGCGGCCGTCGGGCAGGCGGCGGGTGGAGGTCTCCGTGAGGCGCCGCCACTGCGCGTCGCTGAGCCAGCCGTAGGGCGCATACACCTGCCGGAAGAACGCCTCCAGCTCCTGCACGGTGTCGAACGCGGGCGGGTGGCCCGCATAGGCCTTGATGCGCTCCAGCGCGGCATCGGCCAGGCGGGGCGCGTTGTCGTTGAGCAGCAGGCTGCTGATGCGGCCCTTGAGCTGCGGCTCGAACAGCCCCGACGCGCACACCGTGCCGATGGCCCCGCCCATGGAGGTGCCCACCCAGTGCGCCTTCTCGATGCCGAGCTGGTCGAACAGGTCAGCCGCAATGCGCGCGTAGAACGAGAGGCGGTATTCGTCCCTGGGCGCGCGCGCCCACTGGCTCAGGCCCCGGCCGATGGTGTCCGGGCAGATCACGCGGTAGCGCGGCGCCAGGTGCTCGGCCAGTTCGTCCATGTCGCGCCCGGTGCGCGCCAGGCCGTGCCACGCGATGACCACCGGCGCGTCGCGCGCGCCCCACTCCAGGTAGTGGATTTCATAGCCGGCGCAGGTGGCGTAGCGCGAGGTGGGAGACATGATGGACTGCCTTTTGAACAACGGGAAAGAGGGTGGCGCGCGCTGCCCGCTATTTCATGAGCCGGCCATTGCTGCCAATGACCGTGACCTCGACGTAGCGCGAGCCGATGCGGTTGGTGGGGGAATAGCCGAGCGTGATGCCGCCCAGGTCGTAGCTCTGCAGCGACTCCAGCGCCTTGATCACCTTGGCGCGCGTGGGCGCGGGGCCGGCGCGGCGCAGCGCCTCCACGAGCACCTTGGCGCCCAGGAACTGCTCGAAGCTGGTGTAGTTGATCTCCGCGTCCGGCGCGTACTTCTTGAGCAGCGTCTGGTACTCGCGCACCACGGGCAGCAGCGGCCGGTAGGGGTACGGCACCACCTGGCTGATGCCCAGACCGTGCGCATTCTTGATGCCGGCGATCTTCACGATCTCGGCCGGGTCGACCACCGAGATGTTGTACAGCTGCGCGCCGCCGCCCTGCTCGCGGTACTGCTTGACGAAGGCTGCGGCGGGCTTGTTGATGGCGATCATGATGACGGCGTGCACGTCGGCTGCCGCGATGGCCTTGACCGCGTTCTCCACCTTGTCGGTGTTGCGCTCGTAGCCCGCCGACACCACCAGCTTGAGCTTGCGCTTGGCCAGCGCCGCCTCCACGCCCGCCAGGCCCGCCTTACCGAAGCCGTCGTCCTGGTACATCACGGCCATGCGGTTCATGCCCAGCGTGGTGAGCTGCTGCACCATGTGCTCGGCCTCGTCGGCGTAGCCCGCGCGCACGTGGAAGATCCAGGGGTTGAACGGCGTGCGCAGCGACTCGCCGCCGGTGTAGGGCGCCACCAGCGCGGCGCCGCCCTGCTCCAGCACGCCGTCAGCCAGCAACTGCGTGATGTTGGCCGTGCCCGCGAAGCCGTAGAGCGCCACCACCTCAGGCTTTGCCAGCAGCTCGCGCGTGAGGCGCACGGTCTCGGGCACCTTGTAGGCGTCGTCCACCACCTCCTGGCGGATGGTGGCGCCGTGCACGCCGCCCTGGGCGTTGACCCAGTCGAAGTAGATCTTCCCACCCAGCACCATCTGCTGGCCCGTCGAGGCCAGCACGCCCGACAGCGGCGCCACCTGCCCCACGACCAGCTCCGCCGCATGCGCGGCAGGCGCGGCCAGCGCCAGGGCTGCGCCCACCGCCGCCGCCATGCGGCGGCCCCATGTGTTCCAAGTCGTCATGTCCATCGTCCTTCACGCCAACAAAGCCATCCCCAGGCCGCATGCCCGTGCGGGCATGCGGCTTCCATTTCCGCCAATTCCTTCTGGTGCGTTCAGTCGGGAATCGAAATGGCCCCTGCCGTGATGGCGATGGCGTTGCCCGCGGCCGGCGTGGTGGCCAGCGGCGGCACGTTGGCGGCGGTTATGGCGGGCGCGCTGCCCGGCGTGCCGCCGCGCGGCACGGTGCGCACGACCTGGCTGGCCGGCAGGGCCTTGCCGCTGGCGAGATGGTCGTACACGGCGTCCAGCGCGTGGTTCAGATAGACGTGCAGCGGCACGTAGCGCGTGTCGTAGCCGGGCAGCACCGTGGGCAGGCCGATGAAGCTGTCGAAGTGCTGGGCGTTGGCCACTTCCACGTAGCTGAGCTTGCTGGATGCGCCTTCCACCTTCTTGTTCAGCGCGGCGTAGGGGCGCGAGGTGTGGCTCACGGGCAGCAGCGCATCGGCGCGGCCGTGCACGATGATGGCGGGCTTGCCGCGCAGGTTGCCGTTGCGGCGGGTTTCGTCCACGCCGGCCTGCAGCTTTTTGGCCGCCGCATCGGTACCGGTGACGAGGTTGCGCAGGCACAGCGCGCCGGCCAGGTTCCAGTCGGGCACGCCGGCTTCCGAGAATGACAGGAAGTCGCGCGCCGGACCCAGCTTGCCCAGGTTGTTGACCAGGTTGATGCCGCCGGCGGGCGGCACGCCGTTGCCCGTGGCGAACATGCCGGCCAGCGCCTCGGGCGCCAGCGTGGTGACCGCGCCGGTGGCCGCCGTGGCGGCGTAGCTGAAGCCGCAGAGATTGTCCCGGACACTGGTGCGCGAGAGGCCGTTGGCGAAGGTCACGGCCACGGCAGGCGCCACTTCGAAGGCCGCGAGCGAGGCATGCAGGTCGTTGGACTCGGGCTCCCAGCCGTAGGCGCGCAGCTTCTGCAGCGACTCCTCGGCCTGCGCGGCCGTGGTGGCGGCCGACAGCAGCCCGGCCGTCTTGAGCGCCGCGCAGCGGTTGGGCGCGATGGGCAGCGCCGCGCTGCCAAAGCCCACGGCGTAGGCCGCCGCGTACGGGCTGGCGCCGACGGAAGGCGCCAGCGATGCGCAGGACTGGTAGAGGTTGGCGTAGGTGGTGAAGTCCACCAGGGTCTTGCCCGTGACGGCCACGTCGGCGCTGCCGCGGCGCACCGTCACGCCGGGGTTGGCGGGCAGCTCGACCGCGGGCTCGGACACGGCCACGCCGCTGATGAGGCCCTGCGTGTCCTGCTCGGCCGCGGCGATGGCCGCGCCGCCGCCGTTGGAGATGCTGGACGCGATGACGATGGTGTTGCCCGGCGTCAGCGTCTTCAGGCGCTGGCCCGCCGCGTTGGTGTTGCCGTAGCGCTGGTTGAGCACGTAGTAGCCGAATTCGACGGCCTGCAGCGTGGTCGTGCCCCAGTCCTTCTCGGAGTTCTGCTGCGAATGCGCGTGCTTGAAGGCAAAGCGGTCGGGCGTGGCGGTGTTGAACGCCGCCAGCTCCTGCGCCGTGAGGCCCGCGTTGAAGGCCGCGTTCTTGCCCGCGGCGGCGGCACTGGCGCGCGTGCCGTCCATCAGCGGCACGGTGTCGTTCTGCAGGTCGTGCGGCGCACCGCCCGTGCCCTTGTCGGAATAGGCGACCGCGCAGCCCTTCTTGAGGCCCCACTCGCCCGTGGAGATCCCGCCGTACACGCCGCGCGATCCTGACGCCGTGGCGGTGATCATGCAGGGCTTTTGCGGGTTGAAGCTCGCGGGCACCTGCACCATCAGCGTGACGTTCTTGCGGCCCGTGCCGTCGTCGGCGAAGGCGATGTACTCGGTGCCCGCCACCTTGCCCTCGCCGGCCGTCACCTTGCCCTGCGCGTCCACGTTGGGGCCGTAGAGCAGGCCGTAGCCGCCCGCGGCCGTCATGTCGAGCATGGCGCGGTAGTTGGTGTGGATGGCGGTGCGGCGCAGCTCGGCCGCCGTGGGGTTCTTGGCGTCGGCATACGCGGGCGGCAGCGGCGCGGCCAGGCCGGTGGCGCCCAGGCCGGCGGTCAGCAGGTCGTTGCTGTTGCGGTCGTACGCGGTCTCGCTGATCGCGCCCAGGTAGGCGGGCTTGGTGTTCAAGGCCTCCGTACCGCCGTCGCCGCTGCCACCGCCACAGGCGGCCAGGACAGCGGCGGCCACGGCCGCGGGAACGAAGGGGCGGATGCGGGATGCGGTCTTCTTCTGCATGGTTCTTGTCTCCTGGTCTGTTTTCTTTTCTCGGGGGATGCAGCGCTGCCAACCGTCACTTGCGCGCTGCTGCCGCGCGCAAGCGCCCCACGACACCCGTGGGGAAGTAGTACACCGACAGGACGAACAGCACGCCCAGCCACAGCAGCCAGCGGTCGGGGCTGAGCAGGGCCGACAGCCAGGGCAGGCTGGACGCCGCTTCGCTGGCCAGGCGCAGCAGGTCCTGCAGGTAGCTTTGCGCCACCAGGAACAGCACCGCGCCGATGGCCGAGCCGTAGATCGTGCCCATGCCGCCGATCACGACGATGAGCAGGCAGTCCATCATGATTTCGAAGCTGAGCGAGGTGTCCGGCCCGTTGTAGCGCAGCCAGAGCGCGAGCATGGCCCCCGCCAGCGTGGCGAACAGCGCCGACAGCACGCTGGACGTGGTGCGGTACACCACCACGCGGTAGCCGATGGCCTCGGCGCGGAACTCGTTCTCCCGGATGGCCTGCAAAACCCGGCCGAAGGGCGAGTTCACGATGCGCAGCAGCGCCAGCACCAGCACCACGGCGGCGACGAACAGCAGGTAGTAGCACAGCAGCCGCCCGTCCAGCGAGACGCCCAGGAAGGGCTCTTCGGCGAACTCGAAGCTGGGCGACAGCAGCTCGGGCACCTTGAAGCTGAGGCCGTCCTCGCCGCCCGTGATGTCCGACAGCTGCGAGGCCAGCGTCTGGAACGCCGCCGCCACGGCCAGCGTGATCATGGCGAAGAAGATGGCCCGCACGCGCAGCGAGAACAGGCCCACCGCGAGCGAGAGCAGCAGCGACAGCAGCAGCGCCCCGGCGATGCCCACGGCCAGCGCCGTCCACGTCGGCCCCATGCGGCTGGTGGCAATCGCGATGCCATACGCACCGATGCCGAAGAACATGGTGTGCGCGAAGCTCACGATGCCGGTGTAGCCCAGCAGCAAATCGAAGCTGGCCACCAGCACGACGAAGATCAACACCTTGGCCGCCACCGACAGCGCCTTGACGCCGGGGAAGATGAAGGGCGCGAGCGCCAGGCCCACGAAGATGGCGATGAGGATGGCCGCCAGCACTTTGCTGCGCGGATAGTCGCCCGAAAGAAGACGGTTCAGCATGTTCATGTCTCCTTTCTTCAGCGGTTGGTGACCGGGTACAGGCCCTGGGGCCGCCACAGCAAGATGGCGACCATGAGCGCGATGTTGGAGAACAGCGCCACCTTGGGCGCCAGGAAGCCGGTGTAGTTGGCCATCAGCCCCACCAGCAGCGCGCCGATGAGCGCGCCGCCCGTGCTGCCCAGGCCGCCGATGATGATGACGATGAAGATCAGCACGTTGACCTGCGCGCCCATCTGCGGGATCACGCTCTGCTGGTACAGCCCCCACATCACGCCGCCCAGGCCCGCCAGGGCCGAGCCCACCACGAACACGCCCACGAACAGGCGGCGGATGCGGTAGCCCAGCGACTCGACCATCTCGCGGTCCTGCACGCCAGCGCGGATGAGCAGGCCCACCTTGGTGCGCGACAGCGTCCAGGCCAGCAGGCCGAACACCACCAGGCCCACGGCCACGGCGATAAGGCGGTATTTCTCGATGGCTGCGTCGCCCACCAGCAGCGAGCCGCGCATGCCCTCGGGCAGCGGCAGCGGGATCTGCTGCGGGCCCCAGATGACCTTGATCAGCTCCTCGCCGATGATCATGCCGCCCATGGTGATGAGGATTTGCTTGAGGTGCTGGCCGTACACGGGCCGCACGATGAAGCGTTCGAACGCCAGGCCCACGGCCCCGGCCACCAGCATGGCCACCACCATGGCGGGCAGCACGGCCAGCAGGTTGCGCCACAGGTCGGCGCTTTGCGTGTAGTCGCCCATGGCGCCAAGCACGCTGGTGGCCACGAAGGCGCCCAGGGCGATGAACACGCCGTGGCCGAAGTTGAGCACGTCCATCAGGCCGAACACCAGCGTGAGGCCCGAGGCGATGATGAAGACGATCATGCCCATGGCCAGACCCGCCACGGTGAGCGTGAGCCAGGTGCTGGGCGAGCCGATGAAGGGCAGCACGATGAGCGCGAGCAGCGGCACCAGCGCCAGGGGTTTCCAGTCGAAGTCGCGGGCGTTCATGCGCAGGTCTCTCGATTCACTACGGTATTGATAGCTGCCAGCGCTTGCCAGATAAGCGCCGGATGCCAAAAAGGCTTGAAGTTCTTCATAGCGCCAGACCCAGCAGCGATTGCTGCAATGCCTCGTCCTCGGCGAGCTCGGCCATGCTGCCCGCGTGCACCACCTGGCCGTTGTCCATCACGGCGACGGTGTCGCCCAGGCGCTTGGCGAAGTTGATGTTCTGCTCGACGAGCAGGATGGTCACGCCGCTCTTCTTGAGCTGGTCGAAGGCGTCGATCATGTTGTTGATGATGGCGGGCGCCAGGCCCTTGCTGGGCTCGTCCACGATGAGCAGCTCGCGCGGCTCGACGATGGCGCGGCTCACGGCCAGCATTTGCTTCTGGCCGCCGCTGAGCTTGCCGGCGGGGTGGTTCCAGAACTTCTCCACGGCCGGGAAGAGCTTGAAGATCCATTCGAGCCGTGCCGTGTCCATCTGGCCCGCGTTGCTGGCCTTGCGGGCGGCCAGCAGCATGTTCTCCTTGACGGTCAGGTCGGCGAAGATGCCCATGTTCTCGGGCACGTAGGCGATGTTCAGGCCCGCGATGGCCGGGGTGTTCAGGGCGGTGATGTCCTTGCCCCCGAAGTGGATCGTGCCCTGGGAGGCGTGCCACAAGCCCATGATGGTGCGCAGCGTGGTGGTCTTGCCCGCGCCGTTGCGGCCCAGCAGCATGGTGAGCTGGCCGCGGGGGACGGCAAGATGAACGCCGTGCAGGATGTGGTACGCGCCGATGTGCGTGTGCACGCCCTTGAGCTCCAGCAGATTCGTGCTCATGCGGCCTCCTTGCTGGATTCCTGAGTGATGCCCAGGTAGGCCTCCTGCACCACGGGCGAGGCGATGACCTCGGCGGGCGGGCCGTCGGCCACCAGGGTGCCGTTGGTCAGCACGATGATACGGTCGGCCAGCTCGCGCACCACGTCCATCTTGTGTTCCACCAGCAGGATGATCTTGGTCTTGTCCTTCTTCAGTTCGCGGATGAGGTTGAGGATGACGGGCGCCTCGTCGTGGCTCATGCCGGCCGTGGGCTCGTCGAACATGTAGACCTGCGGCTCCAGCGCCATCAGGAGCGCCACTTCGAGCTTGCGCTGGTCGCCGTGCGGCAGGCTGGCCACGGGGGTGTCGGCGCGGTCGGTCATGGCCACGGCCCGCAGGATCACGCGGGCGCGCAGGGTAAGCGCCTCGTGGTCGCTCCAGATGCTCCACAGGTTCAGGCCCCGCCGGTGCTTGCCTTCCTGCGTGGCCTGCACGGCCAGGCGCACGTTCTCCAGCACCGAGAGGTTGGGAAACAGGTTGGTGAGCTGGAAGGCCCGGCCCAGCCCGGCGTGCGTGCGCGCCGAGACGGACTGGCCCGTGAGGTCCTGCCCACCCAGCGTGACGGTGCCGCTGGTGGCCTTGAGCTGGCCCGAGATCAGGTTGAAGTAGGTGGTCTTGCCCGCGCCGTTGGGGCCCACGATGGCGGTCAGCGTGCCCGGCTCGAACGAACAGGTCACGGCGTTCACCGCCACGTGGCCGCCGAAGCGGATGGTCAAGTCCTTGGTGGCCAAGGTGCTCATGGGTTCGGGTTCTCTTTCTCTGTCAGGAAGCCGGGGGACGGGCCCCCGGCGTCGGTCATGGGCAGGTGCCGATCACGTAGTAGTTCGGACCCGTCTGCTTGAGCGTCTTGGTCACGAACACGTTCCACAGGCCCATGTTCTCATTGGAGCCGTTGGCATAGGCGTAGCCGCCCTGCTGGTAGGCGCGGCCGGCCTGGGTGTGGGCGTAGTTGGTGGCCGTGGTGCAGGTGGCCGTGCCACCGCCGCCGGAGGCCGCCAGCGTGGTGCCCGAGACGGCGGCGGAGGCTGCGCCCTCGGCGCCGCCCGCGTCGGCCGCGCGCACCGTCCAGCTGTAGGTGGTGGAGGCCGCCAGCGCGGAATCGGTGTAGCTCGTGCCCGAGACAGGCAGCGCGTTGGCCTTGTTGCCGTTGCGGTAGACGTTGTAGCTGGCCGCGCCGGAGACGGCGTTCCAGCCGATCACCATGCTGCTGGCCGTGGCGCCCGATGCGCTCACGCCCGTGGGCGCGGGCAGCGCGGCGGGGGGCGGGTCTTCGCCGCCGCCACCGTTGCCCGAACCGGCGCCCGAGACGATGCGGTCCACCATGGCCTTGATGGCGGTCATCTGGGGGCCGGCCTTCTTGGCGAAGTTGCTGCCGTACCAGCCCACCCAGTCCCAGCAGGCGTTGGGGTTGGGCAGCGAGCCGCTGGCGGCGGTGCTACGGTTGGTGTTGTCCACCTTGGCCTGCGGGAACAGCACGATGATGTTGTTGGTATCGGCCCAGCGGCTGTAGCCCGTGTTCTTCACGAACTTGTCGCTGATCTTGTCGGTGCTCTGCTGGCAGCCGTGCAGCGCCACGTGCAGCTTGCACTGCGTGCCGCTGGCGCAGCTTTGCGGCACGTAGAGCCAGCCGTTCGTGGCCATGCCGGGGTTGCCCGCGCTGTAGGCGGACTGGTCGAACTCCACGTAGTTGCTGGCGGCGGGCGCGTTGTTGCGCGCGTTCAGCGTGCCGTAGAACTTGGTGAGCGCGGCCTTGGCGCCGTCGTAGCCGCAGTTGCTGATGTAGGGCGACGAACTGCTGCTGCAGCTGTTGTTGCCCGTGCTGTCGAAGTCGGTGGGGAACACGTGGGCCGTGCTCGCGCGCTTGACGTACTCGATGTTGGTCGCGCCGTTGTTCTGGTATTGCGTGTTCAGCGCGTCCGTGAGGTTGGGGCCCACGGTGTAGTCGCTGGTGCCGCTGAAGATGTAGATCTTCTGGCTGGCGACGTTGGCCTTGTTGTCGATGGTGCCCGCGCTGCTGAAGCTGTTGAGGCTGTTCTGCATCGTGGTGAGCTGGCTGGCGCTGATGCTGGCGTTGTACATGCAGGCCGTGTAGTTGTTGTGGCCCGCGCACATGTAGGGCCCGGCCGCGAACACGCCCACGCCCATGAAGGTGGACGAGAACGCGTAGCCGAGCTGGTTGGCCATGAAGCCGCCGGCCGACAGGCCCGAGACGCTGATCTTGCCGGTGTCGATGTTGTACTGGGGCAGCGCGGGCGCGGCCAGCGCCGCACTGGAAGCAAAGGCGGCCGCCGCCGTGGCAGCCAGGATAAACCGAGGGAATGTCATGTGTCTTGTCTCCTTGAAATTTGGAAAAGCACTCTCCATCCCCCCGTGTCTCCGGGGGTTCCTCTTGGGTCCGTCACTGGAAAAAGAGGGGCGGCCGCCCCTGCGGGATGAACCCCGGCGCGGCTTGCGCGCCGGGCCTCGCCAACCGCTTACCGCTTGTTGGTAATCGGGATGTCCATTTCCTCGGGCTTGATCTCGCGGACCAGCTCGGGCACGCCCCAGGCGAAGGCGGGGTCGTTCTTGATCTTGAAGTGGAACATGCTCTGCATGGCCTGATGGTCTTCTTTGCGGAAGGTCATCTTGCCCTTGGGCGTGTCGAAGCTCATGCCTTCCATGGTGCTGATGAGCTTGTTGGTGTTGGTGTCGCCGGCGGTCTTGTTGAGCGCCGTCACGATGGCCATGGCCGCCGAGAAGCCGCCCGCGGTGAAGAAGTCCGGCGGCGCCTTGTACTCCTTGTAGTGCTGGGCCACCATGGCGTCGTTCGCGGCGTTCTTGGGAATGCCGAAGTAGTAGTACAGCGCGCCTTCCATGCCGGGGAAGCTCTTGTAGGCCACCATGGCGGGCAGGATGTTGCCGCCCGTGGCGAGCTTGATGCCGTAGCGCTTTTCCAGCTCCAGGTCGGCGATCTTGGGGAACGGCGTGGGAGCGCCGGACCAGCCCACCGACAGGTACTTGTTGCCCGGCTGGTCCTTGAGCTTGTCGATGATGCGCTGCAGGCCCGCCGTGAAGTCGGTGGTGCCCACGGGCAGGTATTCCTCGTGGACGATCTTGGCCTTCTTGGTGAAGCTCTTGGCGGCCTTCACGCCGTCGCGGCCGAAGGCGTTGTCATTGGCCAGCACGGCGATCACGTTGCCGGGCTGGTCCAGCGCGACCGCGTTGGCGGCGGCGTCCTGGCTGGAGTTGCGGCCCGTGCGGAAGATGTACTTGTTCCACTTGTCGCCGGTGATGCTGTCGGCCACGGCGGGCTCCACCAGCAGGATCTTCTTGTATTCCTCGGCCACGGGCAGCATGGCCAGCGCCACGGGCGAGGCCGTGGGGCCGACGGCGATGTCCACCTTTTCGTCGGCATAGGCGGCGGCCAGCGCGGCCTTGCCCACGTCGGGCTTGCCCTGGTCGTCCTTCTCCAGCACCACCAGCTTGCGCCCGGCCACGGTCATGGTGCCGCCGGTGGCGTAGTTCAGGCCCATGTGGAAGCCCACGATGGTCTGCTTGGCATAGGCCTCCAGCGGGCCGGTCTTGCTGGCGATGATGGCGATCTTGATGTCCTTGCCCTGGGCTTGCGCGAGGGGCGCGGCCAGCGCGGTGGCAGCCAAGGCGGCAAGGGCGATCAGTGAGCGGCGGTGCATGGCGATGTCTCCTGTTGTGATGCCTTCAGATAGTGCATGGTTCGTGCCAGCCCGCAAGCTGTTGATTTTCATGACACTTTTATTTACAACCAAATGTAGTGCCTGAAATTGAGACATTTCAAATGTCTTAATTTCAGACATTTGTCTGAATTTTATTCAGGGTTTTCCAGGCGTTCGTAGAGCGTTGCACGCGAAATGCCCAGCCGCCGCGCCGTGGCCAGCTTGTTGCCGCCATGGGCCTTGAGCGCCGCGGCGATGGCGCGGCGCTCCAACTCGGCCACCTGCTCGGCCAGGGGGCGCAGCAGGCGCGCCTCGTCGTCGGCGCCGTCGTCAGACGCCGCCACGGCGTCGCGCACCGGCGCGGCGGGCTCCACGCCGGTCTCGCGCAGCACGCGTTCGAGCTGCGCGGCGTCGATGGCCATCGAGTCGCTGCGCATCACGGCCTGCTCCAGCACGTTGCGCAGCTCGCGGATGTTGCCGCGCCAGGGCTGGCCCGCCAGCAGCGCCATGGCCTCGGGCAGCAGCTCGGGCGGCGCCGTGCCGTTGCGCAGCGCGAGGTCTTCGCCCAGCGCCTCGACCAGCGCGGGGATGTCGCCGCGCCGCGCGCGCAGCGGCGGCACGCGCACGGGCAGCACGTGCAGGCGGTAGAACAGGTCTTCGCGGAACCTGCCCTCGCGCACCAGCGCCGCCAGGTCGCGCGAGGTGGCGGCCAGGATGCGCACGTTGAACGGCACGAGCTTGTTGGAGCCCAGCGGCTCGATCTCGCCCTCCTGCAGCGCGCGCAGCAGCTTGGCCTGCAGGCTCTGCGGCATGTCGCCGATTTCGTCGAGGAACAGCGTGCCGCCGTCGGCCAGCTTGAACTTGCCGTCGCGGCCCTTGCGGTCGGCGCCGGTGTAGGCGCCGGGGGCCACGCCGAAGAACTCGGCCTCCAGCAGCGTGTCGGGCACGGCCGCGATGTTCACGCTCACGAAAGGGCCGGCGTTGCGGCTCGACGCGGCGTGGATGGCATGGGCCAGCAGTTCCTTGCCCGTGCCCGTCTCGCCCAGCAGCAGCACCGGGCTTTGCGACTGCGCCGCGCGCCGCGCCTGGCGCTTGACCTCGGCGGCGGCGGGGCTGGAGCCGATGAAGCTCGCGAAGGTGTACTTGGCGCGGCGCTCGCCGTCGCCCGCCACCAGCGAGCGGCTGCGCTGGCTGGCCAGTTCGCGGCGGGCGTCGTCCAGGTCGCGCTGCAGCAGCGCGAACTTGCTGATCAGCGGCTGCAGGGTGGTCTCGGGGTGGTCGAAGAACACCATGCCGATGGCCCCGATCACGCCGCCCGCCTCGTCGCGCAGCGGGATGCGGCTGACCACGAAGGTGCCTGCCTTGTTGGTGAGCAGGTCGATCAGCTCGGGCTGGCCGGTCTCCAGCACGCGGCGCATCTGGGTGTTGGGGATGACCTCCTCCACCATCCGGCCCACGAACTGGTTCACGGATGAGAAGCCCAGGTCGGGCAGGAAGCGCTGGTAGCCCTCGTTGACCCAGACGATGCGCCCGCTGCGGTCCACCAGGAACATGCCTTGGCTGACGCTGGAGAAAACCTGGAACATGGAGCGCGCCGCCAGTTCGAGGATGCCCTGGGCATCCAGCGGCAGTGCGGGGGCGTCGTCGGTGAGCAAAGGCATGCGCGGATGGTAGCGCGATGCCGGCCGCCCGCTCATGCGGACTATCGAAAAGATAGCTGCCAGCGCTTGACTGGCAAGCGCTGGAGGCCGATTTGGCTATGAATCCACTTTCAGCACGCGCTGCACGCGCACTTCCACCACGGCCGGCAGGGCCACGCCCTGGCCACCGAGGCTGGCGGCCTGGGGCGACTCGACCAGGAGGCAGGCCCGCCCCGTGCGGCGGCAATGGTCCTGCACGCGCCAGTACGCGTCGTGGCTGATACAGCCGGTCTGGCAGATCACCCACTCGGCGGCGGCCTGGGCCACGGCCTGATCGGCGGCCTGCTGCGCGGTGGGCAGCGATACGCTCGCGGCCCCCTGCCCCGGCGCCGCGACGCCCATGTGCCAGCGCATGCGCTCGCGCGTGAGCCGGCGCACCTGCTCGATCAACTCGGCGATGCGCCGCGCCATCTCCTTGCGGCGCGGCAGGCCGGGGGGCACGGCGGCGTCCTCCAGCGCCCACGCCTGCTGCGTGACCTGCCGCACGAGCCGCGCGCGCAGGCGCAGGTTCTCACGCTCCAGCCGCTCGGCGCGCGCCGTCTGCTCGGCCAGCGCCGCACTGCAGCGCTCTTGCACCTTGGCGAGCTGCCGGCACAGCGCCAGGTATTCCTGCATCAGGGAGGTCATATAAGCAACTCGCAAATAAGAACCATTCGCATTTTATGCTATGATGCCAGACTGCAAGCGATTCACCTGGTGGGGGAAAGGGCTCCAGGGGCATGTGCCTCGGGGCCCGCTTGCAAATGACAAGCGCCCATAACAGGCGCTTTTTTTTGGGTTTTCAGGGGCCTGGAAATGCCCGCGGCCTGCGAGACTGGCGCGCCCCAGGCCAGCGGACGCCGTGGAACGGGCTTCGCCCGGCCACTGGCGTCGTCCCCCTGCCCGAATTGCGCAGCAATTCGAGAGAAGGGGGAAGCGGCATAGCCGCTCAGGGGGTTGTCCCTTGATACAACGGCGCCCGCCGCGCAGCCCACCAGCGCACCGCGCGCGGCAGCACCAGCACGGCCAGCACGATGAGCACCAGGGTCAGCGACATGGGCCGCTGCAGGAAGATCCACCAGCTGCCCTCGCCCAGCGCCACGGCATTGCGCATCTGCGCCTCGGCCAGCGGCCCCAGGATCATGCCCACCACCACGGGCGCCGTCGGGAAGTCGAAGCGGCGCATCAACACGCCCAGCACGCCGATGGCGTAGAGCAGGAACAGATCGAACGCGCTCTGGCGCATGCCGTAGGCGCCCACGGTGGCGAAGATCAGGATGCCGGCGTAGAGCTGCGGGCGCGGCACCTTGAGCAGCTTGACCCACAGGCCCACCATGGGCAGGTTCAGCACCAGCAGCATGATGTTGCCGATGTACAGCGACGCGATCAGCGCCCACACCAGCGCCGCCGAGCTGCTGAACAGCTGCGGGCCGGGGTTGATGCCGTAGTTCTGGAACGCGCCCAGCAGCACCGCCGTGGTGTTGCTGGTGGGAATGCCCAGCGTCAGCAGCGGGATCAGCGCGGCCGTCACCGTGGCGTTGTTCGCGGCCTCGGGGCCGGCCACGCCCTCGATGGCGCCCTTGCCGCCGAACTCGGCCTTGTCATCGCCCTTGGCGAGCTTCTTCTCGGTGGCGTAGCTCAGGAAGGTGGGGATCTCGGTGCCCCCGGCCGGAATGCAGCCGAAGGGCGTGCCGATCAGCGTGCCGCGCAGCCAGGCGGGCCAGGAGCGCTTCCAGTCGCGGGTCGTCATGTGCACGCGGCTCATCCGGTTCTGCGTCTCGACCACGCGGCCCTCGTACATGGCGGCGTAGAGCACCTCGGCCACGGCGAACAGGCCCACGGCCACGAGCACGATGTCGATGCCGTCCAGCAGCTCCATCTGGCCCGCCGTGTAGCGCGCCGCGCCGGAGATCTGGTCCATGCCCACGCAGCCCAGCGCCAGGCCCAGGAACAGCGCCGTCATGCCGCGCAGCGCGCTCTGGCCCAGCACCGCGCTCACCGTGGTGAAGGCCAGCACCATCAGCATGAAGTACTCGGGCGGACCCAGCTTCACGGCGAACTCGGCCACCGTGGGCGCGAACAGCGTCACCACCACCGTGGCGATGGTGCCCGCCACGAAGGAGCCGATGGCGGCCGTGGCCAGCGCCGCGCCGGCGCGGCCGCTCTTGGCCATCTTGTTGCCCTCCATGGCCGTGACCATGCTCGCCGTCTCGCCCGGGGTGTTGAGCAGGATGGACGTGGTCGAGCCGCCGTACATGGCGCCGTAGTAGATGCCCGCGAAGAAGATCATCGAGGCCGTGACCTCGACCTTGGCGGTGATGGGCAGCAGCATGGCCACAGCCACGGCCGGCCCGATGCCGGGCAGCACGCCCACGGCCGTGCCCAGAGCGCAGCCCACCAGGGCCCACAGCAGGTTGGCGGGGGTGATGGCAGTGGCGAAGCCCGCCAGGAGTGCGTCAAAGATCTCCATTACAGCCACCCTGTGTCAGTGAGGCCCGGCAGGTTGATCGCCAGGAATTGCGTGAAGGCCCAGAACACGGGGGCGGAGATGAGCACGCCCGTCACCACGTCCTTGATCCAGGTGCCGACGCTGCCCGCCTGCGGCTGGCCGCTGGCGCGGCGCAGGCCCTGCACGGCCAGCACGTAGCAGATGGTGCAGCTGATGATGAAACCCACGGTGCCGATCAGCGCTGCATTCACCAGCAGGCCCGCCGACACCCAGACGAAGGAGCCGATGTCGGCCTTTGGGTGGCCGCCCGGGTCGGCCGCCTCACGAAAGCCGCCGGTGCGCGCCTCCCAGACCAGCCAGGCGCCGCACACGGCCAGTACCACGGCACACAGCCAGGGCAGGAAGTTGGGACCGACGCCGCCGTAGCCGGCCTCAGACGAAATCTGCAGCGCGCCAAAGGCCATGCCGGCAGCCACCAGCAGCACGCCCGCGCCGACGATGGTCTGCGCACGCGGCGAAGGCACGCAGTTCGGCGCCTCGTCGGCGCCAGCAAGAGAAGGATCGGACATGGCGACTCCTGAAAAAGAAAAACAGACCTCGGCCCGCAAAAACTGGCGCGGCCCAGGCGAGGGCAGCCGCGCAAGGGCCGCCCTGCCGCGCTGGCTGCGTCCCCCTGCCCGCAACGCACAGCGTTGCGAGAGCGGGGGGAAGCCGCAAAGCGGCTCAGGGGGGTGTGCCCGCTCTACACCATCCCCGACTTGACCATGGTGGCGCGCAGGCTGGCGAATTCAGCGTCCACGAACTCGGCGAACGGGTCGCCGGCCAGCCATGCGGGCGTCCAGTCGTTCTTCTGCAGCGCCTCGGCCCAGGCCTTGCTCTTGGTGGCCTTCTCGATCATGGCGATCAGCGCGTCGCGCTGGGCCTTGCTGATGCCCGGGGCGCCATAGACGCCGCGCCAGTTGCCGATCTCGACGTTGATGCCCTGCTCCTTGAGCGTGGGCACGTCGATGCCCTTGAGGCGCGTGCCCGAGGTCACGCCGATGGGCTTCATCTTGCCGGCGGTGATGTACTCGGCGAACTCGCTGAAGCCGCTGCCGCCCACGGTGACGTTGCCGCCCAGGATGGCCGCCGTCGCCTCGCCGCCCCCACGGAAGGCCACGTAGTTGATCTTGGCCGGGTCCACGCCCACTTCGCGCGCGATCATGGCCGCCGCGATGTGCTCGGTGGAGCCGCGCGAGCCGCCGCCCCACTTCACGCTGCCGGGATCCTTCTTGAGCTGCTCGACCACGTCCTTCATGGTCTTGAATGGCGAGTTGGAGGGCAGCACGAACACGTTGTACTCGCTGGTCAGGCGCGCCAGCGGCGTGACCTTGTCCAGGCCCACGGGCGGCTTGCCGGTGATGATGCCGCCGAGCATCACGGCGCCCATCACCATCATCGCGTTCGGGTCGCCCTTGCTGCCGTTGACGAACTGCGCCAGGCCGATGGCCCCTGCCGCGCCGCCCTTGTTGTCGTAGGTGACCGAGCTGGCCACGCCCGCATCCTGCAGGGCCTTGCCCAGTGCGCGGCCCGTGGTGTCCCAGCCGCCGCCCGGGTTGGCGGGAATCATCATCTTCACGGCTGCCGAGGCGTGGGCCACCTGGGGCAAGGCGCCCGCGGCGGCCAGGGCGGCCAGTGACTTGATAAAGGTATCGCGACGCATGCTGTCTCCTTCCAAAGTTGAGGTTTGCGTGCCGCCGATGATGCGCGCGCTGCCTGTCAAACGGCTGTCCTCGGACTCAGGGAAAACACCCATGCGGCGCGCCTCGCACCGCAGTGCTAAGGTGCAGCGCATGCAATTGCTTCTCGTGGAAGACGACCCCACCATGCAGGCCACCCTGCACCGCGCCCTGTCCCGCCGCGGCATGCAGGTGACGGCCGTGGGCGACGGCCGCTCCGCCCTGAGCCAGTGGGCCGCCCGCCAGCCGGATGCGGTGGTCCTGGACCTCACCCTGCCCGGCCTGGACGGCCTGCAGGTGCTGCAGCAGGCCCGTTCGCGCGGCCTGCGCACCCCCGTGCTGATCCTCACCGCGCGCGGCACCGTGGGCGACCGGGTGATGGGCCTGAACGCCGGCGCCGACGACTACCTGCCCAAGCCCTTCGACCTGGACGAACTCGAAGCGCGCCTGCGCGCCCTGGTGCGGCGCAGCGCCGACCCGGCCGCCGCACCGCCGGCCGCCAGCTCCGTGCAGATCGGCGCCATCCGCTACGACAAGGACAGCGGTGCGCTGTACCTGCAGGGCGAGGTCATGGAGCTGACGCCGCGCGAGCTCGCGCTCATGCACGCCCTGCTCGCCCAGCCGGGCCACGCCGTCGCCAAGGAAAGGCTGTACGAGCTGGTGTTTCCGGGGCAGCTCGACGTGCAGTACGAGGCCATCGAGGTCGTGGTCTACCGCCTGCGCAAGAAGCTGGCCGGCACCGGTCTCACCCTGATGACGCTGCGCGGGCTGGGCTACCTGCTGCGGGCGGACGCGGCATGATGAACAAGCGCCCCCACGCTCCCCGCTTCGCCTGGTCGCTGCCGCCCGCGGGGGTCGCTTTTCACCTTGGGGCGGCCCGGCGATGAAAACGCCCGCCGGCGACTACCGCCACCGCTCGCTGCGCCGGCGGCTGCTGCTGGGCATCCTGCTGCCCGTGGTGCTGTTCATCGGCTTCAACTCGTTCAGCCTGTACCGCCAGATGCTGGCCTCGCTCAACACCGCCTACGATCGCACCCTGCTCGCCTCGGCCAAGAGCATCAGCGAACAGCTGGACGTGACCGGCTACGACGACGCGGCGCACCTGCGCGCCATGGTGCCGTACTCGGCCCTCGAAGCCTTCGAAGCCGACAACCAGAGCCACATGTTCTACCGCGTCTCCACCCTGCAGGGCGACATGGTGTCGGGCTTCGAGGACCTGCCGTTCTGGCGCGGCCGCATCCCCGACCGGCCGCCCTACGCAGCGCTCGTGGACTTCTACGACGACCGCTTCCAGGGCCGCGACGTGCGCGTGGCCGTGCTGCTGCAGCCCGTGGCCAGCTCCGAGGGGCGCGGCATGGCCGTGATCCAGGTGGCCGAGACCCTGGAGGTGCGGGAGACCCTGGCCCTGCACATCCTGTGGAACACCGTGCTGCGCCAGGCCCTGCTGATCGCCGTGATCGCCTTCACCGTGGTGCTGGTGGTGCAGCGCGCCACCCGCCCCGTGCGCCAGCTCAGCCACCAGTTGCAGGCCCGGCGCGAGGGCGACCTGAGCCCCATCGCCGCGCCTTCGGCACCGCGCGAACTGCAGCCGCTCATCGACGCCACCAACGAGGTCATGCAGCGCCTGCGGCACCTGCTGGCACACCAGAAGCGCTTCGTGCGCGACGCGTCGCACCAGCTGCGCACGCCGCTGGCCGTGCTCAAGACCCAGGTGCAGTCGGCCCTGCGCGGCGACGTGGAGCCCCGGCAGGCACTGCACGAAATCAGCGACACCGTGGACCGCGCCACCCAGCTCGCCAACCAGATGCTGGCGCTGGCCAAGGTGGAGCAGCTGCGCCAGCAGAGCGCGCCGCCCGTGACCCGCCTGGACGAGGTGCTGCGCGCCGTGGCGCTGGAAATCTCGCCCCTGGTGGCCCAGCGCGACCTGGACTTCGGCATCCACACCGAGGCCGCCCCCGTGCAGGCGCACGAGTGGATGCTGCGCGAGCTCAGCCGCAACCTGCTGCACAACGCCGTGCGCCATGCGCCGCCGGGCAGCGAGCTCGCGGTGGACCTGCGCACCGACGGCCGCCACGTGGCGCTCACGGTCAGCGACCGCGGCACCGGCATCGACGACGAGCTGGCGGCCCGGCTGTTCCAGCCCTTCTCGGCGGGCGACGTGCGCACCGGCAGCGGCCTGGGCCTGGCCATCTGCCACGAGATCGTGCAGGCGCTGGGCGGCAGCATCGTGCTCACCAACCGCATGGCGGGCAGCCGGGTAGCGGGGCTGGATGCGGTCGTGCGCCTGCCGCTGTCCCCGCCATCGGCCGACAGTGCCGACGCCGCACAAGCTGCACAATTGCCGCCATGAACCACACGACGGAAGCGATGCGCCTGGACAAATGGCTCTGGTGCGCACGCTTTTACAAGACCCGCAGCCTCGCCACCGAAGAGATCGGCAAGGGCCGGGTCACGGTCAACGGCCAGTTGGCCAAGCCTGCGCGCGACGTGCGCTGCGGTGACACCGTGGCCTTGCGCCAGGGGCCGGTAGCGCGCACCGTGCTGGTCCGCGGCCTGAGCGGCGCGCGGGGGCCCGCTCCCGTGGCGCAGCTGCTGTACGAGGAAACGGCGGAGAGCATCGCCGCCCGCGAAAAAGCCGCCGAACTGCGGCGCCTGGCCCCCGAGCCCGCCGCAGCGTTGCAGCAAGGCCGCCCGACCAAGCGCGACCGCCGCGAGATCGACCGCGCAAATGCGCGGGGCGACCGTGCCGACGCACGGGGCTGGGGCGACCGCTGGAGCGCATCCATCGAAGAGTGAAGACGACGCCCGGCCAAGAAAAAAGCCCCAAGCGAATCAACGCTTGGGGCTTTGTCTTTTGGCGGAAACGGAGGGATTCGAACCCTCGATGAGGCTCTACACCCCATACTCCCTTAGCAGGGGAGCACCTTCGGCCACTCGGTCACGTTTCCAGCAACCCCGGCATTATGCCTCATTTCGGAGGCATTTCCGCGGAATCAGGCGGCTTCCTGGTCCAGTTCGAAGGCCTTGTGCAGCGCGCGCACGGCCAGCTCCACGTACTTCTCGTCGATGACGACGGAGGTCTTGATCTCGGACGTGGAGATCATCTGGATGTTGATGCCCTCCTCGCTCAGCGTGCGGAACATCTTGCTCGCCACGCCCACGTGGCTGCGCATGCCGATGCCGACGATGCTCACCTTACAGATCTTGGTGTCACCCACGACTTCTTGTGCGCCCAGGGCAGGCACCACTTTTTCCTTGAGCAGCTCGACGGTGCGAGCGTAGTCGTTGCGGTGCACGGTGAAGCTGAAGTCGGTCTTGCCGTCCTTGCTCACGTTCTGGATGATCACGTCCACCTCGATGTTGGCGTCGGCCACGGCGCCCAGGATCTGGTAGGCGATACCGGGCTTGTCGGGCACGCCCAGCACGGAGATCTTGGCTTCGTCGCGGTTGAAAGCGATGCCGGATACGACGGCTTGTTCCATTTTTTCGTCTTCCTCAAAAGTGATCAGCGTGCCGGAGCGGGCTTCTTCGTTGATGTCGATGTCCCAGGGCGTGAAGCTCGACAGCACGCGCATGGGGACCTTGTACTTGCCGGCGAATTCCACCGAACGGATCTGCAGCACCTTGCTGCCCAGGCTGGCCATTTCCAGCATTTCCTCGAAGCTCACCGTCTGCAGGCGGCGGGCCTCGGGCACCACGCGGGGGTCGGTGGTGTACACGCCGTCCACGTCGGTGTAGATCAGGCACTCGTCGGCCTTCATGGCCGCCGCCACGGCAACGGCCGAGGTGTCGGAGCCACCGCGGCCCAGCGTGGTGATGTTGCCTTCGTCGTCGATGCCCTGGAAGCCCGTCACGATCACCACCTTGCCATTGGCCAGATCGGCGCGCACGCGCTGGTCGTCGATGGATTCGATGCGGGCCTTGGTGTAGCTGCTGTCGGTGCGGATCGGCACCTGCCAGCCCGCATAGCTCACCGAGCCCATGCCTTCGGCCTGCAGCGCGATCGCCAGCAGGGCCGAGGAGGCCTGCTCGCCCGTGGCGGCCAGCATGTCGAGTTCGCGGTTGTAGGCCGCGGTGGCGCGGGCGGGAGCGAGTTCCTTGGCCAGCGCAAGCAGGCGGTTGGTCTCGCCGCTCATGGCGCTGGGCACCACCACCATCTGGTGGCCTGCGCGGGCCCACTTGGCCACGCGCTTGGCGACGTTGCGGATGCGCTCCGGGGAGCCCATCGAGGTGCCGCCGTATTTGTGAACGATCAATGCCATTGGATTTTTCAGGGGTGACGATGGGGGGGCAAAACCTGCTGATTGTACCAATCGAGTTCCGGCCCGGACCGCACGACAAAGCCGCGCCCCACCTTGATGTGGATGCGGTGGCCGCGCGTGGTGCAGGCCTGCAACTGGTCCAGCAGTTCCTGGAGCTGCACCGCGGCCGGCGTGGTGTGATGGGCGCTGCGCAGCCAGTGGCGCAGCACATTGGCCTGCCGCGCACGGCTCAGCTGCTGCAGCGCGCGGATCTGCGGCGGTTGCCCCACCAGCGCCAGGTCCTGCTGCGCGAGCTCCTCCAGCAGTTCGGCCGCCTGCGCCGCATGCGACGCCGAGCGCGCGAAAGTCTCCCGAAAGGCAGGGAACGCAGCCTCCAGCGCCGGCAGCAAGCGGGCGCGGATGCGGTTGCGGGTGTAGCGCTCGTCGACGTTGGTCGGGTCTTCCACCCAGGCCTGGCCCTGCGCCCGCAGCCAGCGGTGCACCTCGGCCCCCGGCACGCGCAGCAGGGGGCGGTGCCAGGCCACGCCGGCCCGCTCCCAGCGCGCGGGCATGGCCGCCAGCCCGGCCACGCCTGCGCCGCGTGACAAGGCCAGCAGCAGGGTCTCCGCCTGGTCATCCGCATGCTGCGCGAGCGCTATGGATTGGATAGCTACTGACGCTTGACTGGCAAATGCTACAGCCTCAAAAGCCTTGTATCTTGCCTGGCGCGCAGCATCCTCGGGGCTCTGGCCCGGGGCATGGCGCGCATCGAGGTGCCGCACCGTCAGCGGCACATCCAGGTCGCGGCACAGGGCGATGCAATGCTGCTCGAAACCGTCCGCCGCGGCCTGCAGGCCATGGTGCACGTGGATGGCCTGCACCTGCCCCGGCCAGCGCCGCGCGCAGGCCAGCAGCAGCGCGGTGGAATCGGCCCCGCCGCTCAGTCCCACGGCCAGGGGCAACGCGGGCGCGAAGGCCCGCATCGCGGCGTCGAAGGACTGGGGGCTCGTCATGGGCGCCGATTATCACGGCGCTCCTGCCCTTCACTCCTGCTCTTCAGGCAGACAGGCGCGGCGCAGCGTCGGCGGAGAGGCGGAAAGAGCCCACGACCTCGGACAGCCGCACCGACTGGTCTTTGAGGCTCTGCGCCGCCGCCGCGCTCTCCTCGACCAGCGCGGCGTTCTGCTGCGTCATCTGGTCCAGGTGCGAGACGGCCTGGCCGACCTCGGCGATGCTGGTGCTCTGCTCGTTCGTGGAGGCGGTGATCTCGGCCATGATGTCCGTCACGCGCTGCACGGACGTGACGATGTCGGTCATGGTGGTGCCGGCATCGTGCACCAGCCGCGAGCCGTTCTCGACCTGCTCCACCGAGGTGTTGATGAGCGTCTTGATCTCGCGCGCCGCCTCCGCGCTGCGCTGGGCCAGGCTGCGCACCTCGCCCGCCACCACGGCGAAGCCCCGGCCCTGCTCGCCCGCGCGGGCCGCCTCCACGGCGGCATTGAGCGCGAGGATGTTGGTCTGGAAGGCGATGCCATCGATCACGCCGATGATGTCGTTGATCTTGCGCGAGGCGGCGTTGATCTGGTCCATGGTGGTCACCACGTTGCCCACCACCGTGCCGCCGTGCTGGGCCACGCTGGAGGCCTGGGCCACGAGCTGGTTGGCCTGGCGCGCGGCATCGGCGTTGTGGCGCACGGTTTCGGTGAGCTGCTGCATCGACGCCGAGGTTTCCTGCAGGCTGGACGCCGTGAGTTCCGTGCGCCCGCTCAGGTCGTGGTTGCCGGTGGCGATCTCCTCGGCGGCCACGCGCACCGAGCTGCTGGCGTCGCGGATCTGCGCGAGCACGCCCGAGAGCTTGCCCGCGAAGCTGTTGAAGCTCTCCGCGATCTGCGCCAGCTCGTCCTGGCCCTGCGCGTCGATGCGGCGCGACAGGTCGCCGTCGCCCGCGCCGATCTCGTGCATGGCGTCGCGCACCTGCGTGAGCCGGCGCAGCCGCTGCGAGAGGATGCCCGCCAGCACCGCGAGCGCCACCAGCAGCACCACGATGCCCGCGCCCAGCGAGACCTGCAGCATGGTGGCGATGGCCTGCAGCGCCTCGCCCCGATCCAGCGCGATGGCCAGCAACCAGGGCGTGCCCGTGACCGGCGCCACGGTGAGCAGCATGGCGCGGCCCTGCAGGTCCACCGCCGTGAGGTCCGCGCGCTGGGCCATGGCGGCCAGCGCGGCGGCGGTGAGCGACGGGGCCACGTCGGTGGCGGGCTTGAGGGCCAGCTTCACGTCGGGGTGGGCAATGATGTTGCCGTCGGTGCCCACCAGGAAGGCGTAGCTCGACGGCGTGGGCTTGATCGTGGCCACGTTGGCCACCACGGCGGCCAGCGACACGTCGCCCGCCGCCACGGCCTTGACGCTGCCGCCGTCGCGCACCGCCTTGGCGAAGGTGACGACCAGGCCCGCGCCGCCGGCGTCCGGGTACGGGGCGGTCAGGACGGCCGCCTGGGCGCTGGCGGCCTGCTGGTACCAGGGGCGCGCGGTAGGGTCGTAGTCGGCGGGCAGGTTCTGCGCCGAGGAGAACACCGTGCGCTTGTCCGCGTAGCCGAAATAGGTGGTCAGGAAGTCGCCGGCCTTGGCCAGCATCAGCAGGGGCTTGGCGGCCTCGGCATCGTCCAGCGCGGCTGCGGACGATTCGATGATGGCGGCCTTGCCGCGCGCCCAGTCGCGCAGGGTCTCGATGTGGCTGTGCGCCAGCGCCTGCGACTGGGCTGCGAGGGAGGCATAGGCCTGCGCCCGGGCAGTGAGGTAGTTGGCCACCGTCAGCGCCAGCAGCCCCGCCACCAGACAACCGACCGACACCAGCAGGATCTGGCCCTTGAGCGTCTTCAGAAGCGACATGGAGTACCCCACGATCCACCCGCAGGGGTGGCTTGCGAGGCATGTTACATCCGGTATCACGGGCAGCGCCAGCGGGATTTGGCGCGGCTCCGGCGGCGCCTGCCGTTAAAACAACAACGGCCCCGCAGGGCCGTGGTCGTTGCCGCGCACCGGCAGGTCAGCGGCTGTCGGCCTTGGTGTCGCTGAAGCGGCCGTAGCTCTGCAGGCGCTCGTAGCGGCGCTCCAGCAGATCCTTGGCCTTGAGGTCCGCCACCTGGCGGAAGGCGTCGCCCAGGGCGCGCTTGAGGAAGGCCGCCATCTGCTTGTGGTCGCGGTGCGCGCCACCCACGGGCTCGCTCACGATCTTGTCTACCAGGCCCAGGGCCTTGAGGCGGTGGGCCGTGATGCCCAGGGCGTCGGCGGCCTCCTGGGCCTTTTCGCTGGTCTTCCAGAGGATGGAGGCGCAGCCCTCGGGGCTGATCACCGAATAGATGGCGTACTGCAGCATGACCACCTGGTCGGCCACGCTGATGGCCAGCGCGCCGCCGGAGCCGCCTTCGCCAATGATGGTGGTGATGATGGGCACTTCGAGCTGCGCCATCTCGAAAATGTTGCGGCCGATGGCCTCGGACTGGCCGCGCTCCTCGGCGTCGATGCCGGGGTAGGCGCCGGGCGTGTCCACGAAGGTGAACACGGGCAGCTTGAACTTCTCGGCCGTCTTCATCAGGCGCAGGGCCTTGCGGTAGCCCTCGGGCTTGCTCATGCCGAAGTTGCGCAGGGCGCGCTCCTTCGTGTCGCGGCCCTTCTGGTGCCCGATGACCATGCAGGAATGGCCGTTGAAGCGGGCCAGGCCGCCGACGATGGACTGGTCGTCCGCGTAGTGGCGGTCGCCGTGCAGCTCGATGAAGTCGGTGAAGATGTCGCGCACGTAGTCGAGCGTATAGGGGCGCTCGGGGTGGCGGGCGATCTTGGTGATCTGCCAGGGGCTCAGCTCGCTGTAGATGTCCTTGGTGAGCTGCTGGCTCTTCTTGCTGAGCTGGTCGATCTCTTCAGAGATGTCCACCGCGCTCTCGGTCTGCACGTAGCGCAGTTCTTCGATTTTGGATTCCAGCTCCGCGATGGGCTGCTCGAAATCCAGAAAGGTCTTTTTCGCCAACGTTTTTCTCCTTGGGTGAGGATCGCGCCTGTAGCGGCAGCGGCTACGGCGCGGTCACACATGGCGCGCTACTGTAACCGACTGGCCACGATTGTTTGCAATTCAATACGCCACGGGCTGCGGGTCGAGCGACCGCCAAATATACCAAGTCGCCACGCTGCACCAGGGCTTCCAGGCCTCGGCGACCTCGCGGGCATCGCTGCGGCTCACGGGGTCGCCCGAGAAGTAGTTGTGGCTGATGCCGGTGATCAACCCCGGGTCGTCCAGGGGCAATACGTTGGGGCGCATCAGGTAGAAGATCAGGAACATCTCGGCCGTCCACCGGCCGATGCCCCGGATGGCCACCAGCTCGGCGATGATGGCCTCGTCGTCCATGGCGGCCCAGTCCTTCACGTGCAGCTTGCCGCTCTCGAAGTGCATGGCCAGGTCCACGAGGTAGTCCACCTTGCGGGCCGAGAGGCCCGCGGCGCGCATGTCGTCCACCTTGAGCTTGAGCACGCTGGCGGGCTGCATGCTGCGCGGCAGCTGCTCGAAGCGCTCCCACACGGCCTGCGCGGCCTTCACCGAGACCTGCTGGCCCACGATGGAGCGCGCCAGGGTGACGAAGGCATCGCCCCGCGTCTGCAGGGCGGCGCCCTCGAACTGCGGGATCAGGCGCTTCATCACCCGGTCCTTCTTCATGAGGTGCTTGCAGGCATCGTCCCAGTAATCGGGCGTGGCGAGCTCGTGGACTATCTTTTTAGTAGCTGCCACCGCTTGCCCCATAAGCGCCAGAGGCTGATTTTGTCCATATTCCGGGCATCACTGGGCGGCTTCCCAGGTGGTACCCGCGGCGGAGTCCTTGAGCACGATGCCGCGCGCCAGCAGCGCGTTGCGGATGCGGTCGGCCTCGGCGAAGTCCCTGGCGGCCTTGGCGGCGGCGCGGGCCGCGATCTGGGCCTCGATGTCCCCGGCATCCACGCCGGCGCCCGCCTGCAGGAAGGCAGCGGGGTCGCCCTGCAGCAGGCCCAGGCAGCCGCCCAGCGCCTTCAAAAGCCCGGCCAGTTCGGCGCTGCGGGTCTTGTTCACCTCGCCCGCCAGGTCGAACAGCACGGCCACGGCCTCGGGCGTGCCGAAGTCCTCGTCCATGGCGGCCTTGAAGCGCGCGGCGTAGGGGCTGGACCAGTCGATGGCGGCGACGGGCGCTGGTGCCACGAGGCTGAGCGCCGTGTACAGGCGCTTCAGGGCCTGGCGGGCGTCGTCCAGGTGCGCATCGCTGTAGTTGAGCGCGCTGCGGTAGTGGGCGCGCACGATGAAGAAGCGCACCGTCTCGGCGTCGTAGCTCTGCAGCACGTCGCGGATGGTGAAGAAATTGCCCAGGCTCTTGGACATCTTCTCGTTGTCCACGCGCACGAAGCCGTTGTGCACCCAGAACTTCGCCAGGGGCTTGCCCGTGGCGCCTTCGCTCTGGGCGATCTCGTTCTCGTGGTGCGGGAACTGCAGGTCGGCACCGCCGCCGTGGATGTCGAAGGTCTCGCCCAGCGTGGCGCAGCTCATGGCCGAGCATTCGATGTGCCAGCCGGGGCGGCCCGTGCCGAAGGGGCTTTCCCACTTGGCCTCGGGCGGCTCCTCGGGCTTGGCGGACTTCCAGAGCACGAAGTCGAGCGGATCGTCCTTGCCCTCCAGAACGGCCACGCGCTCGCCGGCGCGCAGCTCGTCAAGCGACTTGCCCGAGAGCTTGCCGTAGCCGGGGAACTTGCGCACGGCGTAGTTCATGTCGCCGCTGCTGCCCTGGTAGGCCAGGCCCTTGTCCTGCAGCGTGCCGATGAGCGACAGCATCTGCGGCACGTATTCGGTGGCGCGCGGCTCCAGCGCGGGCGGCTCGATGCCCAGGGCGCCGATGTCCTGGTGCATGGCGGCGATCATCTCGTCGGTGAGCTGGCGGATGGTGATGCCGCGCTCCAGAGCGCGCTTGATGATCTTGTCGTCGATGTCGGTGATGTTGCGCACGTAGGTGACGCGCAGGCCGCTGGCCTTGAGCCAGCGCTGCACCACGTCGAAGGCCATCATCATCCGCGCATGGCCGATGTGGCACAGGTCGTAGATGGTCATCCCGCAGACGTACATGCGCACATGGCCGGGTTCGAGCGGGGAAAACTCCTCCAATGCACGCGACAGCGTGTTGTAGATGCGCAGACTCATGGGATTTTGGTAACGGGGAACTCGATGGGGGTGGGCAAAAGATGCCCCGTGGCGGGGCGGGCCCGGCGGGGGGCGCTCAGCGAAAACACCCGCGGCAACAGCGTACCGTCATGACGACCCCCTCAGCTACAATCCGCCGCAGTATAAGCCCCGGCCAGCACCTCGCCCGGCGCGCTCCCGCCCAACCCCTCCCTGAACGCCCATGAAGCCAGTCCGCCGCACCCTTCCACGACTTCTGCGCCTTGTGGCGCTGACCGCGCTTCTGGGCACGGGCGTGGCCCAGGCCGACGACTACGCCGAGATCACCCAGCTGCTGCGCACCGGCAAGCCCGCCGAGGCGCTGGCCAAGGCCGAGCAGCGCCTGGCGGTCGCGCCGCGCGACCCGCAGCTGCGCTTCCTGCGCGGGGTGGCGCAGGCGGATTCGGGCAAGCCGGCCGAGGCGATCGCCACCTTCACCAAGCTCACGGAAGAGTACCCGGAGCTGCCCGAGCCCTACAACAACCTGGCCGTGCTGTACGCCAACCAGAACCAGCTGGACAAGGCCCGCACCGCGCTCGAGATGGCCATCCGCACCAACCCGAGCTACGCCACGGCGCATGAGAACCTGGGCGACATCTACGCCAAGCTCGCCAGCCAGGCCTACAACAAGGCGCTGCAGCTCGATGCCGCCAACGCCAACTCGGTCAAGCCCAAGCTGGCGCTGATCCGCGAGCTGTTCTCGGCGGATGCCGCCGGCAAGGCGGGCCGCCCGGCGGCGGCCAGCCCGGCCCCGGCCGTGGCGGCCACGCCGCGGCCCGCGCCAGCCCCGACCCCTGTTGCGGCAGCGGCACCCGCGCCCGCATCCGCACCGATCCCAGCCCCCGCAGCCGCCAAGGCACCCGCCCCTGCCGTTGCCGCCGCGCCATCGCCCGCACCGGCCCCGGCGCCCGCAGCCAGCAGCGGCGACGCCGCCATCGAAGCCGTCACCTCGGCGGTGCAGGCCTGGGCCGCCGCCTGGGCCGCGAAGGACATGACGGCCTACCTGGGCGCCTACGACAAGTCGTTCGACCCGCCCGGCCGCCAGACCCGGGCCGCCTGGGAGAAGGAGCGCGAGGCGCGCATCGTCGGCAAGTCCAGGATCAGCGTGCAGCTCTCTGACCTCAGCGTCTCCGTCAGCGGTGACAAGGCGACGGCGCGCTTTCGCCAGGCCTACAGCGCCGACGCCCTGAACGTCGCCAGCCGCAAGACCCTGGAGCTGGTGAACAGCGACGGCCGCTGGACCATCGTCCGCGAATCCACGGGCGGTTGAGGGTGATGTCCGGCGCGGCGCCCGCGCCCGCCGCGCGGGCGTTTCTCATTGGGCTGGTGGTGGCTGCCTTGCTGGCACCCGCGCAGGCCCAAGTTCGCAAGGCGCGCCGCACAGCCTCCGCCCCCCCGCCAACGCAAGCCCCCGAGCTGCGCGATGGCCAGGCGGAAAAGCGCCTCCTGGCGGTCTACAAGCTGATCGGCGAGGGCCGCCACCGCGAAGCCCTGGCGCAGGCCGAAAGCCTGGCCCGCGACTACCCCAACTTCCAGCTCGCGCAGCTCGCCGTGGGCGACCTGCTGATGGCGCGCACGCGGCCCATCCGCCGCATGGGCGACGTGCCCGAGCCGGACTCGGCCCACAGCCTCCAGGCCGCCGCCACGCTCGACGAGCTGCGCAACGAATCGCGCCAGCGCGTGGATGCCCAGCGCAGCCGCCCGCCGGCGCAGAGCGTGCCGGCCCAGTTCCTGGAGCTGTCGCCCCGCTCGCGCCACGCGATCGCGGTGGATGCCTCGCGCTCGCGCCTGTACCTGTTCGAGAACACCGGCAAGGGCCTGCAGCTGATCGCCGACTACTACGCCTCGGTGGGCAAGCTGGGCATCGAGAAGGCCCTGGAGGGCGACCAGCGCACCCCGCTGGGCGTGTACTTCATCACCAGCCGGCTGGACCCGACGACGCTCAAGGACTTCTACGGCGCGGGCGCCCTGCCCATCAACTACCCCAACCCGCTGGACCAGAGCCGGGGCAAGACCGGCAGCGGCATCTGGCTGCACGGCACGCCGCCCGACCAGTTCGCCCGCGCGCCCCTGGCCACCGACGGCTGCGTGGCACTGGCCAACCCGGACCTCGAACGCATCCTGCGCACGGTGGAGCCCCGCTCCACCCCCGTGGTGATCGCGCGCCAGCTGCAGTGGGTGGCGCCCCACAGTGTGAGCGCCGAGCGCAAGTCGTTCGACGCGGTGCTCAACGCCTGGCGCAGCGCCAAGTCCCAGGGGGACATGCAGCGGCTGCTGGGCTTCTACGCGCCCGACTTCCAGGGCTACCGCAAGAAGCCGCTGGACGAATGGGCCAAGGTGCTGCAGGCCGAGGCCCGCGCGCTCAAGGGGCGGGAACTCCAGCTCAAGGACAAGTCTTACCTGCGCTGGACGGATTCCTCCGACACCATGGTGGTAACGTTCGGCGAAGTCGCCGAAGGCGCCCGCACAGGCCCCGTCAAGCGCCAGTACTGGGCGCGGCGGGGCCAGCAATGGCAGATATTTTTCGAAGGAGTGATTGGATGATTTCCAGAAGAAATTCGACCCTGGCGCTTGCCGGGATTGCGCTGGCAGCTACATTTTCAGTAGCAAGTGCACAAGACGCAACCCCCAAGGTCAAGCTGGCCACCTCGCTGGGCGACATCGTCGTGCAGCTCGACCCGGCCAAGGCGCCCAAGACGGTCGAGAACTTCCTGGCCTACGTGAAGGACAAGCACTACGACGGCACGGTGTTCCACCGCGTGATCGACGGCTTCATGATCCAGGGCGGCGGCTTCACGGCCGACATGGTGCAAAAGCCCACCAAGGCGCCCATCCCGCTGGAGGCGAACAACGGCCTCAAGAACGACACCTACACCATCGCCATGGCGCGCACGGGCAACCCCAACTCGGCCACGTCGCAGTTCTTCATCAACGTGAAGGACAACGCCATGCTCAACGCGCCCCAGCCCGACGGCCACGGCTACGCCGTGTTCGGCAAGGTGGTGGAAGGCACGGCCGTGGTGGACAAGATCAAGGCCGTGGCCACCGGCAACAAGGGGCCGCACCAGAACGTGCCCACCACCCCCGTCACCATCAACTCCGCCACCCTGGTCAAGTAAACACAAGGACAGACCCATGAGCACCAACCCCCAAGTCGAACTGCACATCGCCGACCACGGCGTCATCACCCTCGAACTCGACGCCGCCAAGGCGCCCAAGTCGGTGGAGAACTTCCTGGCCTACGTGAAGAAGGGCCACTACGACAACACCATCTTCCACCGCGTGATCCCCGGCTTCATGATCCAGGGCGGCGGCTTCGAGCCCGGCATGCAGCAAAAGGGCACCGACGCCCCCATCGAGAACGAGGCCAACAACGGCCTGAAGAACGCCAACTACACCGTGGCCATGGCCCGCACCAGCGATCCGCACTCGGCCACCGCGCAGTTCTTCATCAACGTGGCGGACAACGGTTTCCTGAACCACACCGCCCCCTCGGCCCAGGGCTGGGGCTACGCCGTGTTCGGCAAGGTCGTGTCGGGCACCGACGTGGTGGACAAGATCAAGGGCGTGAAGACGGGCCGCAAGGGCTTCCACGACGACGTGCCCAAGGACGACGTGATCATCGAAAAAGCGGTCGCCCTGTAAAGCGCCCCATGGCCGCGACCGTGCCCCGGTTCGAGGAGCTTGCCGCTCCCCCGCACTGGCGCACGGTCGATTTCATTTCGGACCTGCACCTGCAGGCCGGCGAGCCCGCCACCGTGGCGGCGTTCGCGCATTACCTCGCCACCACGCCAGCCGACGCGCTGTTCATCCTGGGCGACCTGTTCGAGGTGTGGGTGGGCGACGACGCGATCCAGGAGCCCGGCAGCTTCGAGGCCGAGGCCTGCACCGCCCTGCGGGCCGCGGCGCGGCGCCTGCCGGTGTACTTCATGCACGGCAACCGCGACTTCCTCGCGGGCCCGGCGTTCCTCGTGCACTGCGGCATCACGGGCCTGGCCGATCCCACGGTGCTGGCCTTCGGCGGCCAGCGCTATGTGCTGAGCCACGGGGACCTGCTGTGCCTGGACGATGTGGAGTACCAGCGCTTCCGCGTCGAGGCACGCAGCGCCGCGTGGCAGCAGCGCTTTCTGTCCCAGCCCCTGTCAACCCGCCGCGTGCAGGCGCGCGGCATCCGCCAGGAGAGCGAGGCGAAGAAGCAGTCCGGCATGCCCTATGCCGACGTGGACGGCCGTGAGGCCGTGCAGTGGCTGCAGGCCGCGCAGGCCCGCACCCTGATCCACGGCCACACCCACCGCCCCGCCAGCCACATGCTCGCACCCGGCCTGCAGCGCGTGGTGCTCAGCGACTGGGACGCCGCCGCTCGCCCCCCGCGCGCTGAAGTGCTGCGGCTTTCTATCGCCCAGGGCTTGGAACGGCTCCCCCTCGCCACCATGTAGGCCCGATGGCCTTGCTGCACAAACTCTGGCGCCGCGTGCGCGCCACCGTGGCCCCGGTGCCCGACATCTCCGCCGCGCTGTGGCTCGAAACGCTGGCGCGCTACCCCTTTCTCGCGGCGCTGCCGCTGCACGACCAGGCCAAGCTGCGCGCGCTCAGCGCCCTCTTCCTGCACCGCAAGCGCTTCCACGGGGCGCACGGCCTGGTGGTGACGGACGCGATGGCCATCGACATCGCGGCCCAGGCCTGCCTGCCGCTGCTGCACTGGGGCGACGCCGCCAAGGCGCTCGCCTGGTACGACGACTTCGTCACCATCGTGCTGCACCCCGGCGAGGCCGTGGCGCGGCGGCAGACCGTCGATGCAGCCGGCGTGGTGCACGAGCACACTCAGGTGCTGCTCGGCGAGGCCATGGAGCGCGGCCCGGTCATGCTGAGCTGGGAGCACGTGGCCAACGCCCTGGACAACACCGCGCGCGGCCACAACGTGGTGGTGCACGAGTTCGTGCACAAGCTGGACATGAAGAACGGCGAGCCCAACGGCTGCCCGCCCCTGCCCGCAGGCTTCATGGGAGCACGCACCGGCCGCGCGGCGTACGAGGCCTGGTGGAATGCCTGGGAGCCCGCCTACCAGGACTTCCGCGAGGCCGTCATCCGGGCCGACCGCTTCGGCGCCGAGCGGCCCTGGCTGGATGCCTACGGCGCCACCTCGCCCTCCGAGTTCTTCGCCGTGGCTTGCGAGGCGTATTTCGTGAACCGGGCAAGGTTCGAGCAGGAGTTTCCGGCGCTGATGCCGGTGCTCGATGCGTTCTTCAGGCCGCCGGGGCGAGCAGCCTGAACCCGCTCAGAGCCCCAGGGCGGACCGTGCTGCCCGGGCCACGGCCTGCGCATCCACGCCGAAGAACCGGCGCAGCGCCGCGCGCGTGTCGCTACGGCCGAACCCGTCCGTGCCCAGCGTGACGAAGCGGCGCCCCTGCGGCACGAAGGCGCGCACCGTCTCGGGCACCGCGCGCACGTAGTCCGTCGCGGCGACCACCGGCCCGCGCGTGGCCGCCAGCTGCTGCGTGAGCCAGGGCACGCCGGGCTGGGCCTCGCCCGCCAGCGCGCGCTGCTCGCAGGCCACGCCGTCGCGCGCCAGCTCGCTCCAGCTCGTCACGCTGAGCACGGTGGCGGCGATGCCTTCGGCGGCCAGCAGTTCGGCAGCCTTCACCACCTCGGTGAGGATGGCGCCGGAGCCCAGCAGGGTGACGTGCTTTTCAGATGAAATCTGCCTCTCGCGCCCATCTGGCATGCGCGAGCAGCTATCGAACAAATAGCATCCGCGCAGCACGCCCTCGGCCGCGCCCTCGGGCAGGTCGGGCTGGGCGTAGTTCTCGTTCATCAGCGTGACGTAGTAGAAGACGTCGCGCTGCTCGGCCACCATCTCGCGCATCCCCGCATCGATGATGACGGCCATCTCCCCCGCGTAGGCCGGGTCGTAGGCCTTGCAGTTGGGGATGGTGGCGGCCACGAGGTGGCTGCTGCCGTCCTGGTGCTGCAGTCCCTCGCCGCCCAGCGTGGTGCGGCCCGAGGTCGCGCCCAGCAGGAAGCCCCGCGCGCGCTGGTCGGCGGCGGCCCAGATGGCGTCGCCCACGCGCTGGAAGCCGAACATGGAGTAGTAGATGTAGAACGGCAGCATGGCCAGGCCGTGCACGCTGTAGCTCGTCGCCGCCGCCGTCCAGCTCGCGATGGCGCCGGCCTCGCTGATGCCCTCTTCGAGGATCTGGCCGTCCAGCGCCTCGCGGTACGAGAGCACCGAGCCGATGTCCTCCGGCGCGTAGCGCTGGCCCACGCTGCTGTAGATGCCGACCTGCTTGAACAGGTTGGCCATGCCGAAGGTGCGCGCTTCGTCGGCCACGATGGGCACGATGCGCGGGCCCAGCGTGGCGTCCTTCAGCAGCGTGCCCAGCATGCGCACGAAGGCCATGGTGGTGCTCATCTCCTTGCCATCCGCCGCCAGCGCGAACTGCGCGTAGCTCGCCAGCGGCGGCACGGGCAGCGCGTCGCACGCCGTCTCGCGCCGGGGCAGGTAGCCCCCGAGCTGCTGGCGGTGGCTGCGCAGGTACTGCATTTCGGGGCTGTCGTCGGCGGGCTTGTAGAAGGCCAGGCCCGTGGCCTGCGCGTCGCTCAAAGGCAGGTTGAAGCGGTTGCGGAATTCGATCAGGTCCGCGTCGTCCAGCTTCTTCTGGCTGTGCGTGGTCATCTTGCCCTGGCCCGCCGTGCCCATGCCGTAGCCCTTCTTGGTGTGGGCCAGGATGACGGTGGGCTGGCCCCGGTGGGCGGCGGCTGCGGCGTAGGCTGCGTGGATCTTCACGAGGTCGTGGCCGCCGCGCTTCAAGCGGTCGATCTGCTCGTCCGTCATGCCCTGGGCGAGCGCGGCCAGTTCGGGGTTCTGGCCGAAGAAGTTGTCGCGGTTGAAGCGGCCGTCCTTGGCGGCGAAGGTCTGCATCTGGCCGTCCACCGTGCCTTCGAGCGTGCGCACCAGCGCGCCCGTGAGGTCGCGGGCGAACAGGCCGTCCCAGTCGCTGCCCCAGACGAGCTTGACCACGTTCCAGCCCGCGCCGGCGAACAGGCGCTCCAGCTCGTCGATGATGCGGCCGTTGCCGCGCACCGGGCCGTCCAGGCGCTGCAGGTTGCAGTTGACGACCCAGACGAGGTTGTCCAGCCCCTCGCGCGCGGCCAGGGTCAGCGCACTCATGGACTCGGGCTCGTCCATCTCGCCATCGCCGAACACGCCCCACACCTTGCGCCCCGTGCAGTCCAGCAGGTTGCGGTGCGTGAGGTAGCGCATGAAGCGCGCGTGGTAGATGCTGCTGATGGGACCGATGCCCATCGAGCCTGTGGGGAACTGCCAGAAGTCCGGCATCAGCCACGGGTGCGGGTAGCTGGAGAGGCCCTGCGCGCCCGCCTCGGGCGCGGTGATCTCCTGGCGGTAGTGCATCAGGTCCTGCTCGGCGAGCCGCCCTTCGAGGTAGGCGCGCGCATACACGCCGGGCGCGCTGTGCGGCTGGAAGAACACGAGGTCGCCCCGGTGCTGCCCCGCGCCCAGGCCTTCGCGGGCGCGGAAGAAGTGGTTGAAGCCGCTCTCGAACAGATCTGCCGCGCTGGCGTAGCTGGCGATGTGGCCGCCCAGTTCGCCATAGGCTTGGTTGGCCCGCACCACCATGGCCAGCGCGTTCCAGCGCACGATGGAGGCCACGCGCTCCTCGATGGCCAGATCGCCGGGGAACACGGGCTGGTTCTGCACCGCCACCGTGTTCACATAGGGCGTGTTCAGGTCGGGCTGCCAGCCGATGCGCTGCGCGCGCGCCAGGCGCACCAGTTCCTGCAGCATGTGACGGGCCCGCGCCGGCCCCTCGGTCGCCACCAGCGCCAGGAAGGCGTCGCGCCACTCGGCGGTTTCGGCGGGGTCGGCGTCGTCCTGCAGGGCGCCGGGCGCCTGCAGCAATTGGTGGGGTGTGAGGGCGTTCATGACAGGCACTTTAGCCAGTCCTGCTCCGAATGAGTTGCCGTTTTGCGCCTGCTTCATTAGATCGACAGCATTTTATGCCTCTATATCTATAAACTGCAGCACATGAAACTGGACACCCTGGATTTGCGCATTCTGGCCGAGCTGCAGGCCGACGGCTCGCTCTCCAACGTGGAGCTCGCGCGGCGCGTGCACCTCTCGCCCTCGCCCTGCCTGGCCCGCGTGAAGGCGCTGGAGGCGGCGGGCGTCATTAGCCGCTACGTGGCCCTGGCCAATGCCTCGGCGCTGGGACTGGGGCTCAACGTGTTCATCAACATCAGCCTCAAGACGCAAAGCAAGGAGAGCCTGGCCGACTTCGAGCGCCGCATCGCCGAGCACGACGAGGTGATGGAGTGCTACCTGATGAGCGGCGACGCCGACTACCTGATCCGCGTGGCGCTGCCGCACATCGCGGCGCTGGAGCGCTTCATCCTGGACCAGCTCACGCCGATCCCGGGCATCGAGAAGATCCGGTCGAGCTTCGCGCTCAAGCAGGTGCGCTACAAGACGGCGCTGCCCCTGCCCGCGGGGGCCTCGGCAGCCGCGCACCATCGCAAAGAGGAATAATTCGCATTTGCAGCCTAAAATGGCCTGAATTCCCCCGAGCCCCTCATGACCCCCACCGCCCTGCGCCGCTGGTCGTGGACCCACAAGTGGTCCAGCCTGGTGTGCACCCTCTTCATGCTGCTGCTGTGCCTCACCGGCCTGCCGCTGATCTTCCACCACGAAATCGGCCACCTGCTGGGCACCGAGGTCGAAGCGCCGCCCATGCCGGCCGGCACGCCGCGCGCCAGCCTCGACCAGGTGCTGGCCACCGCGCAGGCCCTGCACCCGGACCGCGTGGTGCAGTTCGCATCGCATGCCGAGGACGATGACAACGTCTGGTTCGTCACGCTCACGCCCACGCCGGCGCCCACGGACGACTTCCGGTCCGTGGCCGTGGACGCGCGCACGGCCGGGGTGCTGGCCCAGCCGCGCTTCGACGAAGGCTTCATGTACGTGATGTTCAAGCTGCACGTGGACCTGTTCGCGGGCCTGCCGGGCAAGCTGTTCCTGGGCCTCATGGGGCTGCTGCTGCTCGTGGCCATCGTCACGGGCGTGGTGCTGTACGCGCCGTTCATGCGCAAGCTGGCGTTCGGCGAGGTGCGGCGCGACCGCTCGCCGCGCGTGAAGTGGCTGGACCTGCACAACCTGCTGGGCATCGTCACCCTGGTGTGGGCCCTGGTGGTGGGCGGCACGGGCATGATCAATACCTGGGCGGACCTGCTCATCAAGTACTGGCAGTACGACCAGCTCTCGGTGCTGCTCAAGCCGTACGAGGGCCAGCCCACCGTGCCCGCCGCGGAGCGCGGCCCGCTGCAGCAGTCGCTGGAGGCCGCGCAGGCCCAGGCGCCGGGCACCAAGCTGTCGTTCATCGCGTTCCCGGGCACGGCGTTCTCCAGCCCGCACCACAACACCTTCTTCCTGCGCGGCGACGAGCCGCTGACCTCGAGGCTGCTCAAGCCGGTGCTGGTGGATGCGCGCACGGCGCAGGTCACGGCCGCGCCGCAGCTGCCGTGGTACCTCACGGCCCTGCTGGTGTCGCAGCCGCTGCACTTCGGCGACTACGGCGGCATGCCCATGAAGATCCTCTGGGCGCTGCTCGACATCGCCACCATCGTGGTGCTGGGCAGCGGGCTCTACCTGTGGCTGCGCAAGGGGGTGCAGGCCGGCGCCACGGCGGCCGCGCCGCAGCCGGTGCAGGCCGGCGGCGCCGGCGGCGGCCTGCCGGCCGCCGGCGCCGCGCGCACGGAGGGCACGGCATGAAGAAGCCGAGCCCCTTCTGGTCCCTGTGGGGCTGGCCCATCGCCATGGCCGTGCTGTCGGCCACGGGCCTGGTCACGGCGCTGGTGTCCGACGCCTGGGGCGACTGGTGGTCCTGGGTGGGCCTGGGCGTGCCGGTGGCGGTGATGGGCTGGTTTGCATGGCCGCGCCGCAATACCGGAACCGACGCCACCACGCCTCCTTGATTGCAAGCCAAATTGGCCGCCAGCGCCCGTCCATCAAGCGCTGGCAGCTATCAATTACGTAGTCAGACGTTCATAATGGAGACCAGGCGCGTGTTCAGGTGCGCCTCGATGGCCTCGGGGCCGCCTTCCGATCCGTAGCCCGAATCCTTGAGCCCGCCGAACGGCAGTTCCGCTGCTGGCGCGGCGGCCTGGTTGATCCACAACATGCCCACTTCCAGCCGCTGCGACAGCAGGTGCGCGTTCTTGAGCGAGCGCGTGAAGGCATAGCCCGCCAGGCCGAACGGCAGGCGGTTGGCTTCCGCGATGGCATCTTCGATCTTTTCAAACCCGCGCACTGCGGCCACGGGGCCGAAGGGTTCTTCGTTCACGATGCGGGCCGACAGCGGCACGTCGTTCAGCACCGTGGGCTGGAAGAAGTTGCCCTCGCTGCCGATGCGCTCGCCACCGGTCACCACCTTGGCGCCCTGCTGCACGGCGTCGGCCATCAGGTCGGCCATGGCGGCGATGCGGCGGGGGTTGGCCAGCGGGCCCATCTGCGTGCCGGCCGTGAGGCCGTCGCCCACCTTGAGTCCCTGGGCATATTTGGCAAATGCGGCCACGAAGTCGGCACGGATGCTCTCGTGGACCAGGTAGCGCGTGGGCGAGATGCAGACCTGGCCCGCGTTGCGGAACTTGGCGCCGCTGCCGATCTTGATTGCCAGCTCCAGGTCGGCGTCTTCGGCCACGATGACCGGGGCATGGCCGCCCAGCTCCATGGTCACCCGCTTCATGTGCTTGCCGGCCAGCGCGGCCAGCTGCTTGCCCACGGGCGTGGAGCCGGTGAAGGTGACCTTGCGGATCACCGGGTGCGGTATGAGGTAGCTGGAGATCTCGGCCGGGTCCCCATAGACCAGGCCCACGGTGCCGGCGGGCACGCCCGCGTCGGCGAATGCGCGGATCAGCTCGGCCGGGCTGGCGGGCGTTTCCTCGGGCGCCTTGACGAGGATGGAGCAGCCCGCGCCCAGCGCGGCGGCGAGCTTGCGCACCACCTGGTTGATGGGGAAGTTCCAGGGCGTGAACGCGGCCACGGGACCCACGGGGTCCTTGATCACCATCTGCGTGGCCTTGAGGTTGCGCGAGGGCACGATGCGGCCGTACACGCGCAGGGACTCGTCGGCGAACCATTCGATGATGTCGGCCGAGGCCAGGGTCTCGACGCGGGCCTCGGCCAGCGGCTTGCCCTGCTCCTGCACCATGATGGCGGCGATGGCGTCGGCGCGTTCGCGCATCAGCACGGCGGCGCGGCGCATGGTCTTGGCGCGCTCGGCGGCGGGGATGTCGCGCCAGGCCTCGAAGCCCTTTTGCGCGGCGTCGAGCGCACGGTCCAGGTCCGCCTTGCCTGCGTGGGCCACCCGGCCGATCTCCTGGCCCGTCGAGGGGTTGAAGACGGCGAGGGTCTTGCCGTCGGCGGCGTCCTGCCATTCGCCGGCAATGAAAAGGCGGGTGCTGGGGTAGCTCATGCAAATGCTCCTGGGTGTTAGAGGGAATGGTCGCTGCAGGCGCCCGGCCTGCGGCGGAACCAGACACTATAGGCCCCGGCCGACGGCCGCGCAGGCGGGGTGCGGAAACCCCGCTGCGCCACGCCGGCTATCGGGCCGCCACCCTGTCCGCCACCTCGTCGCCCCAGCCTCCGCCCAGCGCGCGGATCAGGCCCACCGTAGCCGCGTACTGCGCGCTGCGCACCTGCAGCGCCTGGCGGCGGTTGCGCAGCTCGCTGCGGCGGGCGTCCAGCAGCTCCAGCTGGCTCACCAGGCCGTTGCGGTAGCGCACGTCCGACAGCTCGGTCGCCCGCCGCGCGGCGGCCACGGCGCGGTCCTGCGCCTCGGCCTGGCCCGCCAGCAGGCGCAGCGAGGCAAGCTGGTCTTCCACGTCGCGAAAGGCCTGGAGCACCTGGCCCCGGTGTTCGGCCAGGGCTGCTTCCAGCCGGGCCTGGGCGCCCTCGACCTGCGCGGCGCGCTGGCCGCCGTCGAAGAGGGGCAGCGACAGCAGGGCCCCCACGCCCCAGGCGCGGGCAGACCACTTGAACAGATCGCCCAGCTCGGGCGATGCCTGGCCCGCGCTGCCCGTGAGCGTGACCGCCGGGAACCACGCCTTCTGCGCCACGCCCACGCGGGCCTGCGCCGCCAGCACGGCGGCCTGGGCGGCCGACACGTCGGGACGGCGGGCCAGCACCGTGCCCGGCACGCCGGGCGGTATCACGGGCAGGGCCGCATCGCCCGCGGCGGCCGGCAGCACAAAGCCGCTGGCCACCTCGCCCGCCAGCACGGCCAGGGCGTTGGACAGCAGGGCCTGCTGGCGCTGCAGCGCCAGCGCCTCGGACTCCGTGGCCGCCACCTCGGCCTGCACGCGGGCCACGTCCAGCTCGGCCACGTCGCCTGCCTGCAGGCGGCGCTGCGTGAGGCGCAGCGTGCCCTGGTAGGCGGCTAGGCTCTCCTGGACCAGCCCCTGCTCGGCCTGCACCGCGCGCAGTTGCAGGTAGGTCTGCGCGACGTCGGCCTGCACCATGAGGCGCGTGCTCTGCAGCAGCGCCGCCCGGGCCTCGGCATCGAGCCGCGCGGCGTCGCTGGCCTGCGAGAGCCGGCCGAACAGGTCCAGCTCGTACGAGGCGTTGAAGCCCGCCGTGCCCAGCGTGGCGGGCGCGGCGCTGCCGGTGGCCGCGCTGCCCGCCTGCCGCGCCACGCCGGTCGACGCGCCCACCTGCACGGAGCGGGCGGCGTCAGCGGAGCGCAGCAGCGTGCGCGCCTCGGCCAGCCGCGCCGCGGCCTGCTGGATGGTGGTGTTGGCCCCGTCCGCGCGCTGCACCAGATCGGCCAGCACGGGGTCCTGGAAGCCCAGCCACCACTGGCCGCGCGGCTGCGCCTCGGCGGGCGCGGCCACGGTCCAGGGCGCGGGGGGCAGCGCCTCGCCGCCCGCGGCGAAATGGGCGGGCACGCTCACACCGGCATGCGGCGCGGGAACCACGGGCTGCGTCATGCAGCCGGCCAGCACCAGGGCCGCGGCGAGCGGCGCCAGCAGGCTGCGCCTGCGCGCCGCGGGGGTGTCCCACGGAGAGTGGAAAGTCGTCGTCATGCATGCTCCTTGCGCGGCGCTGCCAGCACGGGGCGCACCGCAGCGCCGGCCCCTGGGGCGGGCGTGTGGGAAAGAGGCGCCACGTGCGCGCCGTGCTCCACCAGCGGGCGGTTGCCCGCCAGCTTGCGCAGCAGCACGTAGAACACGGGCGTGAGGAACAGGCCGAAGGCCGTCACGCCGATCATTCCGGCGAACACGGCCACGCCCATGGCGCTGCGCATCTCGGCGCCTGCGCCGGTGGACAGCACCAGGGGCAGCACGCCCATCACGAAGGCCAGCGAGGTCATCAGGATGGGACGCAACCGCAGGCGGCTGGCCTCGATGGCGGCCTGCACCGGGGTGCCGCCGGCGAACTCCAGCTCGCGGGCGAACTCCACGATCAGGATCGCGTTCTTGGCCGACAGCCCCACCAGCACGATGAGCCCGATTTGCGTGAACACGTTGTTGTCCCCCTTGCTCAGCCACACGCCCGTCATCGCAGCCAGCAGGCCCATGGGCACGATCAGGATGATGGCGATGGGCAGCGTGAGGCTTTCGTACTGCGCGGCCAGCACCAGGAACACCAGCAGGATGGCCAGCGGGAACACCAGCACGGCGGAATTGCCGGCCAGGATTTCCTGGTAGGTGAGTTCGGTCCACTCGAAGCTGATGCCCTGCGGCAGCGTCTCGGCGGCGATGCGCTCGATGGCCGCCTGCGCCTGGCCCGACGAATAGCCGGGCGCCGGGCCGCCATTCACGTCGGCCGCGAGATACCCGTTGTAGCGCATGGCGCGCTCGGGGCCGAAGCTGGGCTCCATCTTCATCAAGGCCGACAAGGGCACCATTTCGCCAGTAGCAGAGCGCACCTTGAGCAGGCCCACGTCCTCGGCCCGCGCACGGTAGGCCGCGTCGGCCTGCACGCGCACGCTGTAGGTGCGGCCGAACTGGTTGAAGTCGTTGGCGTACAGGCTGCCCAGGTAGATCTGCAGCGTGTCGAAGATGTCCGTCACTGGCACGCCGAGCTGGCGCGCCTTGGTGCGGTCGATGTTGGCGTACAGCTGCGGCACGTTGACCTGCCAGCTCGTGAACAGGCCGGCCAGCTCGGGCGTCTGGTAGGCCTTGCCCATGAAGGCCTTCACGGCGGCGTCCATGGCTTCGTAGCCCAGCGAGGCGCGGTCCTCGATCTGCAGCTTGAAGCCACCCGTGGTGCCCAGGCCCGCCACGGGGGGCGGCGGGAACATGGCGATGAACGCGTCCTGGATGCTGCCGAACGCCTGGTTCAGCTGCCCCGCCACGGCCCCGCCGCTCTGGTCGGCGCGCGTGCGTTCGGCAAAGGGCTTGAGCGTGGCGAACACGATGCCGGAGTTGGAGCTGTTGGTGAAGCCGTTGATCGACAGGCCGGGGAAGGCGATGGCGTCCTCCACGTTGGGGTTCTCCTTCATGATCTCGCCCATGCGGCGGATCACGTTCTCGGTGCGGTCCAGCGTGGCGCCGTCGGGCAACTGCGCGAAGCCGATCAGGTACTGCTTGTCCTGCGCGGGCACGAAGCCGCCGGGCGTGACCTTGAACAGGCCCCAGGTGGCGCCCACCAGCGCCAGGTAGATCGCAAACATCAGCGCCTTGTGGCCGATCACGCGGCGCACCCCGCCGCTGTAGGCCTCGGAGCCCCGGTGGAACACGCGGTTGAAGCCGCGGAACAGGCCGCCGAACACCTTGTCCATGCCGCGCGTGAGCGCATCCTTGGGCTCGTCGTGGCCCTTGAGCAGCAAGGCGCTCAGCGCCGGCGACAGAGTCAGCGAGTTGATGGCCGAGATCACGGTGGAGATCGCGATCGTCACCGCGAACTGGCGGTAGAACTGGCCCGTGAGCCCGCTGATGAAGGCCAGCGGCACAAACACCGCAACCAGGACCAGCGCGATGGCGATGATGGGGCCGCTCACCTCGCGCATGGCGCGGTAGGTGGCCTCGCGCGGGGTCAGGCCCGCCTCGATGTTGCGCTCCACGTTCTCCACCACCACGATGGCGTCGTCCACCACGATGCCGATGGCCAGCACCAGGCCGAACAGGCTCAGGGCGTTGATCGAGAAGCCCAGCAGGTGCAATACCGCGAACGTGCCCACCACCGACACCGGCACGGCCAGCAGCGGGATGATGGAGGCGCGCCAGGTCTGCAGGAACAGGATCACCACCAGTACCACGAGGGCGATGGCTTCGAGCAGCGTGTGGATCACGGACTGGATGGACGCGCGCACGAACTGCGTGGGGTCGTACGCGATGCGGTACTCCACGCCTTCGGGCATGTTCTTCTGGATCT
>Ga0222427_100105_pt1 | contig 220954 bp, 253 predicted proteins | sample 2B20Ametagenome_FD_182890 | JGI IMG/M metagenome (GOLD analysis project Ga0222427, IMG submission 182890) | Enriched microbial communities from leaf-cutter ant dump, University of Wisconsin, Madison, United States - 2B20A (version 2) | ecosystem: Environmental > Terrestrial > Nest > Insects...
CGTGTTGGCGATCCGCTGCACGCCCTCCCCGCCGGAAGAGGCGATATCCAGCCAGGCTTTCGAAACGTCGATTCCAATCCAGGTCGGTGATAGGGTCATGGGCCTGTCCCTGTGATCCGAGGTCCGTATCGAGCGGCCTCCAGCAACTGTTCAGGTGTTTGTCAAAGCGGGCGGGGACCCGTGCCGGCTCTCGGTCTTTAAACCTGGGGCCCAACGGTCTCCCGCCCGTACCCAATATGACACAGCACAATTACACAGGGGCCTATTGCCCCGCTCCCAAGGAGTGGCGCCATCCATGGGCCCCGGGTCTTCGCCCGGGGAAGTTCAGTGGTGGGGTAGGAGCGTGCTCATTACGGCACGGGAACGGCACAGTTGAAGGGCGCCCCCTCACGCCCCGCCCTTAACCGCTGGCCCGATTACCTCGATCTTGTTCGTCCACAGGTACCCGTCGAACCCGAACGGCACCTTGGCCAGTTCCTCCACCGTATCGATTCCCGAGGTGCCCGGGTCTCCTGCCTCGAATGCACCGAGGAGGATCACCTGGCTGCCCACGCTCTGCATGCGCTGGACGAAGAGATTGGGCCAGCCCCACATCCAGGGCGCCACGTTGATCGGCATCATGATGCGCGTGTTGTGGCAGGGCGTGGGGACGTAGCCGGTCCAGCCCAGGCCGGCATATTGGAGGACGCAATCCATGGTCGATTTACGTGTCCAGGCGTTGTCGAGCCCGAGGAGTTCTTGGGCCTTGAGCGTGGGCGGATCGCCGCCATAGACGCTCCAGACTTCATCGCGCCACGCTGGGTTGGCGGCGACCACTGCCGCGAGCATGTCGGCCTCGCGCACCTCGTTGCTCTTGAAGTTGACGAGGAACTTGCCGTCCGGGAAGGCCGCCAGCACTTCGCGCAGTTCGGGCATCATGCCCACGCCCTGCCCACGGAAGGGGAAGGTCTTGCCGCCATCGGCGGTATAGCCGTAGGCGATGTCGAGCGTCTTGAGGAAGGGCATCGCCTGTTCGCGCGTCACGCCGGTCGCCGCCGTGTGGCAATCGAGCGTCCAGTCGTGGAGTACGGCGAGCTGGCCATCGGTCGTGGGATGGATATCCAGCTCCACGATATCGGCGCCGGCTTTGAAAGCTGCGTCCATCGAGGGCAGCGTGTTCTCGAAAAAGCCATGGGTCGGCGGGTCAATGCGCTCGGCGCTGCAGCCGTCATTGCCCAGGCCGTTATTGTCGAAAGTCTGATGCACGCCGCGATGGGCGATCAGCTCCACCTTGGCGTCGACTGGCGGTGAAACGCGCCAGCTCGCGTTCCACACGAAGACGAGCGCGACGAAAACCGCGAATCCGATCAGAATCTTGCGCAGCATGCTTGAAGTGTCCCCTCAGAAATCGATCAGGCCTGGCGAGCGCGTTCGCTGAAGCGCGACCACTTCTTGCGTGGCGCCGCTTTGGCCTGCGGTTCCTTGATGAGATAGAACACCTGGGTCTGCCCGCGGTCCGGATCGTCGGCGTCGTAGATTTCCCATTTGACGCCCGCGAGCTTGCGTTCGCCCTCCGCCGACCAGGCGCGGATGCGCTCGTGGACGCGCGGCAGGAGATGCGTCGGGCCGGTATGGGTAGCCGTCACGGCGCGTCCGGCGGGAGCGGCGACGCATTGCAGGTCGTCGTCACCGCAGAAGGCCTCGGTGACTTCAACGCCGATATCGACCGTCACCTCGTCGCCCGCTTCACCCCAATAGATCACGACGTTGCGGCCGCTATGCTTGAGGCCGCGTTCGCGCACGCGATCCCACACGGGGGAGGCGGCGATGGCGTCCGAGATCGCCTCTATCGAGATGCGGCTGCGCACGGCAGCGAGCAATAGCGGGGCGGCTTCGATGATGCCGATGTCGAGCAGCGATATCATTGGAGGGAGACCTCGCCGCCCCCGCTCGCGTCCTGCTTGACCGAGCCGGGCTTGCCATGAACTTCGACATCGGCGCCGCTCGAGGCCTTGGCCGTCAGCGTGCCGCTGGCGAAGATCTCGGCGTCGCTGCCGCTGGACGCATCGATGGCCACGTCGCGGCATTCGAGGTCGCGGGCCTTGAGGTCGGAGCCCGAGGAGACGCTGAACGTCGCCGTTTCGCAGGTGCCGGCCAGGCGCAGGTCAGAGCCCGACGAGCCCTCGGAGATCAGCTCGGTCGCCTTGATGTTGAGAAGGTCGATATCGGCCCCGCTCGAAGCGCGTACCTCCACCTTGCTGCCTGCGGCGCCATCGGCTTTCACATCCGCGCCGCTGCTGGCCTCGACGAAATCGAGGTTCGGCACGCTGATATGGATGGTGATGAATTTGTCCTGCCCGAATACCAGGTCCATGAGGCTCCGGTTGATATTGGCATAGAGCCGGTTGTCGCGGACTTCGAGCGTCAGGTCCTTGAGATAATCAGGGTTGCGGGCCTCCACGGTTACCGACTGGGTGCCGCCGACCTTGATGTCGGCATTGAGGCCGGAGGAAATGTCCACGCCCGAAAACGGCGCGAGTTCGACAGTCTTGGTCTGGGCGAAGGCGGCGCTAGAAGCGACCACGATCAATGCGCCGGCTAGCCCCGCGGCGGCAAACTTGCTCATCTTTCTCTCCACGTCCCGATGGATGAATTCAAAGCTGGGAGGTGTGTTACTAGCCGTTCAAGGGGCGCGGCGAAAATTCTTTTCGGTGATGGCCACATCACGCGGACAAGAAAAAAGCGGCGCCCGAGGGCGCCGCCGGATGTCGTTGCGATTCAGATTTTGCTGAATCAGGCCATGGCCTTCTGCAGGTTCTCGTCGATGGCGTCGAGGAAGCCGAGGGTCGAGAGCCAGGGCTGGTCCGGGCCGACGAGCAGCGACAGGTCCTTGGTCATCTTGCCGCTTTCGATGGTGTCGACGGTGACCTTTTCGAGCGTCGTCGCAAAGCGCATCAGCTCGGCATTGTCGTCGAGCTTGGCGCGGTGGGCGAGGCCGCGGGTCCAGGCGAAGATCGAGGCGGTGGAGTTGGTCGAGGTCTCCTTGCCCTGCTGGTGCTGGCGGTAATGGCGGGTCACGGTGCCGTGCGCCGCTTCCGCTTCCACGATCTTGCCATCGGGCGTCATCAGCACGGAGGTCATGAGGCCGAGCGAGCCAAAGCCCTGGGCCACGATGTCGGACTGCACGTCGCCGTCGTAGTTCTTGCACGCCCAGACGTAGCCGCCGCTCCACTTGAGGGCCGAGGCGACCATGTCGTCGATCAGGCGGTGCTCGTACCAGATCTTCTTTTCGTCGAACTTGGCCTTGTAGTCCTTCTCGTAGATCTCCTGGAAGATGTCCTTGAAGCGACCGTCATAGGCCTTGAGGATGGTGTTCTTGGTCGACAGGTAGCAGGGCACGCCGCGGTTGAGCGCGTAGTTGAACGAGGCGTGCGCGAAGTCGCGGATCGAGTCGTCGAGGTTGTACATAGCCATGGCCACGCCCGAACCCGGCGCGTCGTAGACGTCGTGCTCGATGGTCTGGCCGTCTTCGCCCACGAACTTGATGGTGAGCTTGCCCTTGCCCGGGAAGCGGAAATCGGTGGCGCGGTACTGGTCGCCGAAGGCATGGCGGCCGACGATGATCGGCTGGGTCCAGCCGGGAACCAGGCGCGGCACGTTCTTGCAGATGATCGGCTCGCGGAAGATCACGCCGCCCAGGATGTTGCGGATGGTGCCGTTGGGCGACTTCCACATCTTCTTGAGGTGGAATTCCTCGACGCGCTGCTCGTCCGGGGTGATGGTGGCGCACTTGATGCCGACGCCGATTTCCTTGATGGCGTTGGCCGAGTCCACGGTCACCTGGTCGTTGGTGGCGTCGCGGTTCTGGATCGACAGGTCGAAATAGCGGATGTCGAGATCGAGGTAGGGCGTGATGAGCTTGTCCTTGATCGCCTGCCAGATGATCCGGGTCATCTCGTCGCCGTCGAGATCGACCACCGGGTTGGCGACTTTGATTTTGCTCATCGATAACGCTCCGTAGGGGTTATGAGGCCCCAACGGGGCCTGCGGTTTGGCCGCCCCTATAGCATTGGTGCCGCCGCGCGCAAAGGCCGCAGGGAGCGATCAGGCGTGCAGGGTTGCTTCGCTCCCGACTCGTCCTCGCCGCGTGCCGGTTCGATTGCGTTCGCGATCGAGAATCCGGTCGGCATCGAGCGAGCGGATCGGCACGGACTTGTCGCGCGGAATGTCCTCGCTCAATTGCAGCGAGAGGTAACGCGCGCAGCAAACCCGCAGGAAGGAAGCAAAGTTTTCGAGGTCGTGCCCTTCGTCGAGCGATTCCTGGTAGAGGCGGGCGATGAGCTGGCTCAGGGTCAGCTCGTCGCGGGCGCCCAGTTCCTCGAGCACGTTCCAGAACAAGGCTTCCAGCCGCACGCTCGTGGCGAAGCCGCCGATGCGCATGGAGCGGGTCTGGCTCTGCCAGAGGCCCGGATCGGCGTTTACGAACAACCTGCACATGGGCAGCGATCCTCCCGAGTTGGGCCGGCCCTGCGGCCGGCCGCATCCATCAGGCCGCCGCCTTCCTGCTCTCGTGTTCGATTCGCGTGCCGAGCACGGCCAGGAACTGGCCGATCCAGGCAGGGTGGGCGGGCCAGGCGGGGGCCGTGACCAGATTACCATCGGTCACCGCCGCATCAATGGCGATCTCGGCATAGGTGCCGCCGGCGAGTTCGACTTCAGGGCGGCAGGCCGGGTAGGCCGAGCAGGTGCGGCCTTCGAGCACCCGCGCTGCGGCCAGGATCTGCGCGCCATGGCAGACGGCGGCCACCGGCTTGTCAGCCTCGAAGAAGTGCTTGACGATCGAGATCACGCGCGGGTCGAGCCGCAGATACTCGGGGGCGCGGCCACCCGGGATGACCAGCGCGTCATAGGTCTCGGCCTTGACGTCCGAGAAGGTGGCGTTGAGCGCGAAATTGTGGCCGCGCTTTTCGCTGTAGGTCTGGTCGCCCTCGAAATCGTGGATCGAGGTGGCGATGGTGTCGCCCGCCTTCTTGTTGGGGCAGACGGCATGCACCGTATGGCCGACAGCGAGCAGCGCCTGGAAGGGCACCATGGTCTCGTAGTCCTCGCCGAAATCTCCGCAGATCATGAGAATGCGCTTGCCACTCATCTTGTCCTCCTCGTCGTGATGGTTCGCCTGGGGAGAACTATGTCATGGGCGGGCAGGGCGCTGGTATTAGCGGGATACTACACTTGACGGCCGTGTATATGCACGGCATCAGTACGCGTCATGCAAGACGACTTTTCGCAGTGTCTCGTCCTCAACACCCGCATGGCGGCGCGCGCCGTCACGCGCAGGGCGAACCGGAAGCTGCGCGGGTTCGGCGTCACGGCTACCCAGTTTTCGATTCTCACCGCTGCCCGGCAAAGGCCCGACCGCTCTATCACCGAGATGGCCGACAGCATCGCCATGGAGCGCACCACGCTATCGCGCAATCTCGATCTCATGGCCCGCAAGGGTCTGGTGCGGTTCGCCGGCGCCGAGAAAGGCAATGGGCGGCTCTGTTCGCTCACCGAGGAGGGTGACGTGCTTCTGGACAAGATCATCCCCATATGGCGGGCAAGCCAGGCGGAACTGCGTGAAAAGCTGACGCAGCCGGATTGGCCCTCGACCATCAAGGCGCTCCAGGAGCTGGCGCGGCTCTAGCCAACATCAATCTGCCCGGAATGCCGGGCATCCGTCGATCACCGAGAGGAGACGAAGAATGCTCAAACCCGATCCGAACGATCCCATTGTCGTCACCGGCATGGGGGTCGTCAGCCCGCTGGGCGTGGGCGTCGACAAGGTGTGGGAACGGCTGATCGCCGGCAAGAGCGGCGTCGGCCCCAATACCAGGTTCGATGTCAGCGAGTTTGCCAGCCGGATCGCCGGGCTGGTCAAGCGCACCGATGAAGACCCGGAAGCCGGCTTCGATCCGTTGGTGGCGGTGGATGCCAAGGACGTCAAGAAGATGGACCTCTTCATCCAGTACGGCCTCGTCGCTGCGCAAGAGGCCATCCGGCAGGCCAACTGGTTCCCCGAAAGCGAAGAGGACAAGGAGGCCACGGCCACCGTCATCGCCTCGGGCGTGGGCGGTTCTCCGATCATGGCCGAGACCGCCAAGATCATCATCGAGAAGGGACCGCGTCGGCTCTCGCCCTTCACCGTTCCCGCCTTCCTTGCCAATCTCGCTGCCGGCTGGATTTCGATCCGCTACGGCTACAAGGGGCCGATCGGCACGCCTGTGACCGCTTGCGCCGCCTCTGCCCAGGCGATCGGCGACGGCATGCGCATGATCATGACGGGCGAGGCCGAGGTGGCCGTGGTCGGTGGCGCCGAGGGTTCGGTCGATCCCATTTCCATCGGTGGCTTTGCCGCCTCGCGCGCGCTCAACACCACGTTCAACGACAATCCCGAAGGAGCTTCGCGCCCGTTCGACAAGGGCCATGCCGGCTTCGTGCTGGCCGAAGGCGCGGCGGTGCTGGTCATCGAAAAGCTCAGCCATGCCCGCAAGCGCGGCGCCAAGCCGCTGGCCGTGCTGGCCGGGTACGGCACGTCGGCTGATGCCTACCACCTGACGGCCGGCGAGCCGACCGGCGCAGGCGCCCAGCGGGCCATGCGCAACGCCATCAAGATGGCCGACGTCTCGCCCGATCGCATCGGCTATGTCAGCGCCCATGCCACCTCCACCGAGGTGGGCGACGCTGCCGAAATCGAAGGCATCAAGGCCGTGTTCGGCGATCGCGGCAAGGACCTCTCGGTTTCCGCGGTCAAGTCGTCGACGGGACACCTTCTGGGCGCGGCGGGCGCGCTGGCGGCGATCTTCACGGTCCAGGCCATCCGCAACGGCATGCTGCCGGCGACGCTCAATCTCGACGATCCGGAGCCGGTCGCTGCGGTCTTCGACCTTGTGCCGAAGGTCGCCCATGCCAAGGACCTGGATTACGCACTGGTCAACGCCTTCGGCTTCGGCGGCGTGAATGCCTCGCTCGTATTGGGCAAAGCCCCGGCGTAAGGACGCGGTTTTGAGGAGGCGGTCGCGCGGCTGCCTCCTAAACCGGCTCCTGCCCAGCCGCATGTCGCTGGGACAGCGCGATCCATTCCCGCAACTCGTCATCATCCTCGATCGCATCCGGGTCGACCCAGACGAAGCCGCGCATCGCCTTGCCGCCATGCACCATCTGGCTTGCCCCCGGCCGCGCCAGCGCGGCATCGTTGTCAGCTTCCTTGCCGACCTTGATCAGGATCCGTCCATCGTTCTTGGCACCAACCAGGATGTGCCCGTTGAGCAGGAACGTCAGCCCGCCGAACATGCGCTTCTCGGAGACGCGCGGATCGCCTGCGAGGATGACCCGGATGCGGTCGCAGAGGTGAATGAGGGTTTCGCTGTCACGCTTCATTTGGCGGGCAGGGCCCTGACATAGTCCTCCGAGAAGGCGAGCCAGTCGGCCAGCGCCTCGTCGGTCTCGATACCCTCGTCGGTGACGCTGATGAAGCCCTTCATCGGCTTGTCGCCCATATGCATGACCGAGGCACCGGGGCGGGCGAGGGCAGAGTCGAGTCCTTCGGGCGATACGCGCACCATCAGCGCGCCCTTGGCCGTGGACCCGGCCAGCATGTTGCCGTTGAGCATGAAGCCCACGCCGCCGAACATCTTCTTTTCGACGACGTCGGGCCTGGCTCCGAGAATCGCGCGGATGCGCGCAGCCATTTCGTCCGATGCGGCGGACATTCAGATCTCCCCACTGTCGCGGTAGCGGATGTAACGAGGCAGGCCTTCGGCCATCGTATCCCAATCGTGGTGGGAGCGGGCGAAGATCAGTTGATTTGGTTCGAACCATTCGGCATCGGCGCCGAAAAGTCCCACCGGAAGCATGATGGCCTCGGGCGCGCGGCTCGAACTGCCCGCAATCGGCGTACCGCAGGTCGGGCAGAAGCGCCGTGTGAATAGTGCACCGGAATCGGCCGGGCGCACGAAGCTGCGGGTTTCCCCGGTGATCGTCACCGCATCAGGCGCAGCCAGCGCGACGGCCGAGTGGCCGGTGCCGGTGGCCTTCTGGCAGTCGAGGCACGAACAGAGCAACATCGCCAATATCCTGCCCCTGACCGAAACCGAGACGGCGCCGCAGGCGCAGCTTGCGGCAAGGTCGACCTCGGGTTTGGATGGCTTGTCCATTGCCCGAGGCTGGCATGCGGGCTTCAAACTTGCAATTGACGGCGGTGCGGCTTACCACCGGTGCCGTTGCCCAAAATCCGGAAAATGCCATGGTCTATGTCCCGGATTATCCGATCATGACGCAGCGCCTGCGCTTGCGCCCGTTTACGCGTGGCGATGTGGAGGCGGTGTTCGCCTATCGGCGGCGTGAAGACGTGGCGCAATTTCTCTTCGACAGCCCGATGACGCTCGAAACCGTTACCGAAGCGGTGCAGCAGCGGATTTCGCAATCGGCGCTGGAGCAGGAGGGGGACAAGCTGGTGCTGGCCGTCGACCTGCGCGAGACCGGCGAGCTTATCGGGGAGATTTCCTTGATCTGGCGCAGCGAGATCGCGCGGCAGGGCGAGCTCGGTTACATCTTCAATCCAGAATTCCACGGGCAGGGCTACGCCACAGAGGCCAGCGCTGCTCTCCTCGATATCGGCTTTAGCGAAATTGGGCTCCATCGGATCATGGCGCGGTGCGATGCACGCAACAGTGCGTCCTGGCGGGTGATGGAGCGGCTGGGCATGCGCCGGGAAGCACATTTCCGCGAGCATGCGCGCTTCAAGGGCGAGTGGGACGAGGAATTTGTCTACGCCATCCTTGAGGATGAATGGGCGGCGCGGCAGGCACCTTCGACCCTGTCCGCCGACAAGGAGCGACCGGCTTTCGGTTGATTCTTTAGGCTTAGAGGCCTAATCATAACGGGCGAGCGGCGTAACGGCTCGACACTTTCAAAACAGCGTCATCGGACCGGTGTAAAAGGCCGGGCATATTCACGGGCAACCCCCTTGGGTGGCACGGTTTTCAGTACGTTCGCATTCCAACCAAAGCTCGGAGATTAGTAGCTTTTTTCAAGCGTCAGGTGGGAACCGGCCGGGGTCGCGTGCCGTTTCCGAAACAGGGCTTGGAGCGGCGGGGCACACGCGAAACGCAGCGTTTTGCGGCAGCCTTCGTCGCCTCTAAATCGAACGGAGGAACGCTACGTCATGACTCATTTGCGGCTGCCGGTTGAGACCGACCGGCTCTGGCTCCGGACCTTCGACAAAGCCGATATCGATGCGGTAATGGCTTACCACGCCTTGCCCGAAGTCCAGCGCTATCTGGACTGGAAGGCGCGCGACAAGGTCGAGGTGGTTGCGGCCATCGATGCCATGCGCGGGCAGATCACCCTGCAGCGTCCGGGTGACGTGCTGAGCCTGGCGGTGATCCGCAAGGCGGATAGCCAATTGCTCGGTCAGGTTTCCCTGCGCTGGGTGGATGCGACCGCCGGGCAGGGCGAAGTCCGCTTCGTTTTCAACAAGATCTATACCGGCCAGGGTTTTGCTACCGAGGCGGTGTCGCGGGTCATCGACCTTGCCTTCGACAATTTCGGTATCCACCGCGTCTTCGCCCGCTGTGACGCGCGCAATGCGCGTTCCGCCAAGCTGCTGACGCGGCTGGGCATGCGGCTTGAGGCGCATTATCGCGAGCACGCGCTCTTCCAGGGCGAATGGGACGAGGAATTACACTTCGCGATCCTCGATCGTGAGTGGCACCGGTCCAGCAAAGTGAAGGAATTGACGCATCGGGTCGCCTGAGCCAGCGACGATGGGGCGGAATGGTAGCGATATTACTCGACCAGGTCGATATGCATTTCTAACAGGGCTGCCATGACTTAGGCGCTGACGTGCCAATTGGTTTGTGCTTTGGTATTGAGACCACGACAGCTGGCGTAGAAGAGGGGCTCGCTCAGCGTTTTGGCGGATAGTCGAACGCCTTGAGGGCCCCCTATGACCGAATTGCGGTCCGATCCTGCGCGTGCGGGACGCGGCATGCGACATGCAGCGTTTTTCGTTCTCGCCGTGTTCATCGCGATCTTTATTGCTGCCATTCTCGGCGGGCTTTCGCGCCCGCTGGGCTTCCTGGCGACGTTCTGGCCTGCCAACGCGCTGCTCGCCGGCCTGCTTTACCGTGCTGACCGCAAATTGCGCTGGCCGGCCGGTGTTGTCGCGACCTTTGCCTATGTCATCGCCGATGTATTGATCGGCGATGACCTGGTGACGGCCCTGTGGCTGAGTGCTGCCAACATCGCCGGCGTGGCGGTAGTCGTGGCGGTCCTCGATCGGCTTGACCCGCAGGATGCCACGCTGCAGCGGCCGCAGGGCGTGCTCTACCTGCTCATCGCCACCGCTCTGGGGTCGGCCGTCGCCGGACTTGTCGGCATCAGCTCCGTCGTGAATGTAACCGGGCAGGCGCCTGCCGCCGGCTGGATGAGCTGGGCCGCTTCCGAGCTGGGCAATTACCTCTCGTTGCTGCCCGTCGTGCTCACTGCGCCGCCGCTCAACGGCTTCATGGAGCGGCAGCAGTTCACGCTGCCGCCGCTACGCAGCTACGCGCCGCAATTGCTCGCGCTCTTTGCCAGCTTCGTGCTCACCATCGTGGTGCGCGACCAGGTCTCGATCGTCTTCCCGATCCTGGCGCTGCTCTGGTGCGCGCTGAGCTTCCCGGTCTTCGTGACGGCGCTGCTGGTGATGTTCTACTCGGACCTGGCCATGTTCTCGGTCAAGTTCGACCTCATCAGCCTGGGTGGCGAGGACCTGGGCGGGGCCATCATGTCGGTACACCTGGCGCTGGCAATGGTGGCGCTCGGCCCGATCATGGTTTCGAGCACGAATGCCGCCCGCAACGCATTGCTCCGCCAGCTCGAACGTGTCGCCCGGCACGATGCCCTCACCAATGCTCTCTCGCGCTCGGCTTTCTATGAGGCGGCAGAGAGCCTGCTGGCGACGACGGCGCGGACCAACGGCAATGCTGCTGTGCTGGTGCTCGATGTCGATCACTTCAAGCGCGTCAACGACGAGCACGGCCATCCGGCGGGCGACAAGACGCTGGTGGCCATAGCTGCGGCCATCCAGACGGCCATCCGCCAGTCCGATATTTTCGGCCGCGTCGGCGGGGAGGAGTTCGCGCTGCTGCTGCCCAATATCAGCATGCGTGAAAGCATGGCCATTGCCGAGCGCATCCGCGGTTCGGTCGAAAAGCTGCTCGTCTTCCTCGATGATGGCGAGGTGTTGCAGACGACACTCAGCGTCGGGGTGACGCATGCCCGGGCAGAGGCGCTGGAGCTCGACCAGTTCATTGGTCTGGCCGACCGTGCGCTCTATCTTGCCAAGGGCGGCGGGCGGAACCGCGTGGTGTTCCTTGAGGGGAAGGCTGACGCGAAGTCTTGATCTTTGCGTCGGTTTCTCCCTATTTGCCGCTCAACAAGGATAATTCCCCATGGCCGGCACCGACTCTTCCGTAGCAATCACCTATCGCCCCAGCCCGGCGGTGATCCTCTGCGAGCCCCAGCTCGGGGAGAATATCGGCACCGCCGCGCGCGCCATGGCGAATTTCGGGCTGTGGGATCTGCGCATCGTCAACCCGCGTGATGGCTGGCCGAACGAGCGTGCCGTCGCCGCTGCCTCGCGCGCCGACCATGTGATCGAAAAGGTCCAGGTCTTCGATACCGTCGAGGCGGCAGTGGCCGACCTCTCGCTGGTCTACGCCACCACGGCCCGCCGCCGGGATATGCAGAAGGAAGTCTTCGGGCCCGACGTCGCCGGCCAGCGCGTCATTTCGCATATCGCGGCCGGGCAGAAGGCCGGTTTCCTCTTCGGCCGCGAGCGCTGGGGGCTCTACAACGAGGAAGTGGCGCTGTCCGACGCCATCGTGACGCTGCCGGTCGAGCCGGCCTTCGCCTCGCTCAATATCGCGCAGGCGGTGCTGATCATCGCCTATGAGTGGCGGCGGCAGACCGATCTGGGCGCCGTGCTGCCCTTCGAAAGCGGCCTTGCAGACACCGCGCCCCGCGAGGAACTGGTCGGGCTCTTCGAGCACCTCGAGGGCGTGCTCGACAAGACCGGCTTCTTCACCACCCCGGACAAGCGCCCGAGCATGGTCAACAACCTGCGAACGGCGCTGACGCGCGGCAGCTTCTCGTCACAGGAAATCCGCACCCTGCGTGGGGTCATTTCCTCGATCGACCGGCGCCACGAGCGGCCGAACCCCAATCGTCAGGCGCCCAAGGCCAAGGACGAAGCAGAAGACTGAAACGAAAGCAGGCTTTGACTGTGACCGGGCGGCGTGGCATTTGCTTTGCCCATAATGCATATGTCAGCCTCAGCGCCTGAGCCATCCCGTCAGGCATTCACCTATTTCGGGTTTCGCTGCTTCTGGGTCGCCACGCTGACGACCAGCTTTGCCGTGCAGATCATGGCCGTGTCCGTCGCCTGGCAGGTTTACGACCTCACCAGCAGCGCCGCGCTGCTCGGTCTTGTCGGCCTCACGCTCTTCACGCCCGCGTTGCTCCTGGTGCTCGTCACCGGGCTCGTTGCAGACCGTTTCAACCGGCGCGGCATCATGGCCGTGTGCCTCGGCTTCGAGTTCGCCGCCGCCATTGCGCTCCTGATCTTCGTCGATCTGCAAGCCCACGAAATCTGGCCGATCTTCGTGGTGCTCGCCGTACTCGGCACGGCCCGCGCCTTCATGGGGCCGGCCAGCCAGTCGCTCGCGCCCAATCTCGTGCCGCCCCAGGCGCTGGCCAATGCCATCACCGTCAACGCCTCGGCCTGGCAGTTCGCCTCGATCCTCGGCCCGGTGGCCGGTGGCCTGCTTTACGGCATCTCGCCCGTCGTCGCCTTCGGCGTCGCGGCGGCGCTGGTCTGCGTTTCGATGGTCAGCGTGCTGCTCATTCCCAAGCCGGGCAAGCGCGACTCGCATCAGGCCACCAGCATGGAAACCATGCTCGCCGGCTTCCGCTATATCCTCTCCAACAAGGTGGTGCTGGGCGCCATCTCGCTCGATCTCTTCGCAGTGCTGATGGGTGGCGCGGTAGCGCTGCTGCCGATCTATGCCAAGGACATCCTCCATGCCGGGCCGACCGAACTCGGCTTCCTGCGCGCGGCGCCGGGCATTGGCGGCATCGTCATGGCCATCGCGCTCTCGCGCTTCCCGATCCGCGATCACGCCGGGCGGCTGCTCTTTTTCTTCGTGGGGCTCTTCGGCTTCTTCACGATCATTTTCGGCTTTTCGACCTCGATCTGGGTGGCCGTACCCGCGCTGGCGCTGGTCGGCGCCTCGGACATGGTCAGCGTCACCATTCGCGAGACGATCATGCAGCTCTGGACGCCGGATTCGGTGCGCGGGCGCGTGACGGCGGTCAACAGCGTCTTCATCGGCGCGTCCAACGAGCTGGGCGAGTTCCGCGCCGGTATGGTCGCGGCCTGGCTGGGCGCGGTGCCGGCGGTGGTTATCGGCGGGGTAGGGGCCATGGCGGTTGCCGCGATCTGGAGCCGGGCCTTCCCAGGCCTGCGCAACCAGCGCTCGCTCGACCGCAGGATGGTTTCAGAACCCGAAGCGGCACCCGCCGCCTAGGGTCTGGTTTAGCAAGGGTGCAAACATGACTTTGTCGATCTATCGCGCTTCCGTTCCTCTCTACATTCGCGGCTTCAGCCAGCTTGCCGGCATCATGGACAAGGCGGAGGCTAATGCGGCCGCCCGCAAGATCGACCTCTCGGTCCTCGTCAATTCGCGCCTGGCGCCCGACATGTATCCCTTCTCCGGCCAGATCCAGCGCGCCAGCGACACCGCCAAGGGCACCATCGCGCGCCTCGCCGGCGTCGAGATTCCGAGCTTTCCGGACGACGAAGTGACCTTCGAGGACCTTCGGGGCCGCATCGCCAAGACCGTTGATTTCATCAAGAGCATGCCGGAAAGCGCGTTCGATGGCGCCGATACGCGCGAAATCACCCTCAAGCTGCGCGACCGCGACATGATGCTGAGCGGGGCCGATTACCTGCTCGACCGCCAGCTCCCGAACTTCTACTTCCACATCACCACCGCCTACGCGATCCTGCGCCACAACGGCGTAGACATCGGCAAGCGCGACTATCTTGGCGTCTAAGTCCCATGGGGAGGTTCGCCTCCCCATCATTTTCCGCCCTTGGAGAGCGATCGGCATCAGGCTACGAACCCCGGCGCGGCTTGACATAATTCCCCCACCCCTCTATCACGCGCGCACCTGTTGAGCCCTTCGGGGTAACAGGCGCACCCGGGATTCCTCTTTTGCGAGGGTCTGTCGGCTTCAGGACGCAAGCTCTGGAGCAAAGGAGGGCGCGGTCCAATCTCTTCGTTAACAAAGGACACGCGATGACGAAGCGCCATTCAGTCAAGTACAAGATCGACCGCCGTTTGGGCGAAAACCTGTGGGGCCGCCCGAAGTCCCCGCTCAATGACCGTGCCTATGGCCCCGGCCAGCACGGCCAGCGTCGCAAGGGCAAGGCTTCGGACTACGGTCTGCAGCTGCGCGCCAAGCAGAAGCTTAAGGGCTATTACGGTTCGATCACCGAGAAGTCGTTCAAGCGTCTCTACCAGGAAGCCTCCCGCGTTAAGGGTGACACTGGCGAGAACCTGATCGGCCTGCTCGAAAGCCGCCTGGACGCGATCATCTACCGCGCCAAGTTCGTTCCGACCGTGTTCGCTGCTCGCCAGTTCGTGAGCCACGGCCACGTGCTCGTGAACGGCAAGCGCGTCACGATCCCGTCCTACCAGGTCAAGGCCGGCGACAAGGTCGAGCTCCGGGAGCGTTCCCGCCAGCTCGCGATCGTTCTCGAGGCCACGCAGCTCGCCGAGCGTGACGTGCCCGATTACATCGAAGTCGACCACAACAAGATGTCGGCCACCTATGTGCGCATTCCGGCTCTCGCCGACGTGCCGTACCCCGTCCAGATGGAACCGAACCTGGTCGTGGAATTCTACTCGCGCTAATCGCGCGCAGCAGAGACTGAATATGAAAGGGCCGCTCCTCGGAGCGGCCCTTTTGCTTTTCGGGGTGGTGAGGTGATGGCCCTTAGGCCACCACCTGCTCCGGTTCGCGTATGGCTTCCTGGTCGGCCGGAATGAAGCTCTCGAAGAGGCGCAGGCGCATGAATACCGATTGCAGCTCCACGATGGTCGTCCACGCACGTGCGAAGAACTGGAAGGACGAGGACACCTGGCTGAAGGCAAGCTGCACCTGCTGGTAGAGACCGAGCGTCAGCGTGCCCGCGAGGATAGACGGCGAGAGCGCCAGGAGGGGCACGTAGCCGACGAGGTTGAGGTACCCGTAACGAGCCAGGTTGAAGTAGGTGTAGTGGAAGTAGAGACGGAAGTAGTTCTTCTGCACGTTGGCGAAGAGCTCCTTGGTCGTCAGCGGTTCCGCGCGCGTGGCGTTATCCTCGCCGAAGACGAGTTCCTTGCGGTAGGCCGCCTCCACGCGCTGGTTGGCGAAGTTGAGGCCCGGCAGCTTGACGCCGACAATGGCCAGCAGAACCGTACCAAGCGCCGCGGCGATCAATGCCACCCACACCAGGCTGCCCGGCACGGGGCCGAGGATCGGCAGTTCCGTGATGTTCTGGGAGAGCGTCCAGAGCAGGGGAAGGAAGACCACCAGCGTGATGAGCGAGGAGAAGAAACTCGTGCCGAGGTCCTCGACGATCGAGGCGAAGCGCATCGTGTCTTCCTGCACGCGCTGGGCCGCGCCTTCGATGGTGCGGATCGATTGCCAGTACTGCATGTAGTAGGCGTTCATCGCCTTGCGCCAGCGGAACACGTAGTGCGAGGTGAAGAAGTTCAGCAGAACCAGCACGAGAATGTTGGGCAGGATCACCGCGAACATGATGAAGACCTGGCCATAGAAATCAGCCGGGGCGACCGAGCGTGGCTTGCTCAGGGCCTGTTGCACCATGTTGAAGAAGGTGCCCGACCAGTCGTTGACGAAGGCATCGACCTGCACGTTGAAATAGATCACCAGCAGGATGCCGGTCGTGCCGACGACGGACCACCAGTACCACTCGTTGCGCTTGTAGAAGAACCAGAAGAGGCAGAACAGGAACGCCGTCAGGAGCACGAATTCGTAGAGCCAGATGCGGTCGCCGTTGAGGAAATTGGTATCTTCGGCAACGCAATTCGGCTGGGCTGTATCCGGGCTTGCCGCTGCTGCAGCTGCGGGCGCCGCTTCGGTAGGCACCGGCCGCGCTCCGCTGGGGGGCTCGGGCGCCGCGTTGGCGCAGACGGTCGGCGTGACGAGGTGATCGATACTGATGACCGATCGGACGTTCTCGCCGACGGTAAACCAGACGAGCACGGAAAAAAGCAGCCAGGCTACGGCCGACAGAAAGAATATCTTGGGAACTGGAAAGAACGAGCGGAACACGGGGTTCTCCGAGGGTATTGGCGCCGCCATCCTACTTGCGGTGGCGTTGCTTACACAACATGTCAGCGATCTGGGCGCCAATACGGCAAGGAGAAGCTCTTTTCCTCTGATGCCGTAAGCGTTACAGGTCTGCGGCACGGAGCCTGCCGCCATGAACGAGATGATCCTTACTGCCCCTGAACCCGCCGAGGCCGACGATGCCGCCTCGACGCACCCGATGTTCCGGGAGATTGAGTCGACCGTCGAGTTCAACAAGCTGCGCAAGCGCCTGATCCGGCTGACGCGCGAGGCGATCGACAAGTTCGGCATGGTGCGACCCGGTGCGCGCTGGCTGGTGGCGCTGTCGGGCGGCAAGGACTCCTACGGGCTTCTGGCCCTGCTGCTCGATCTCAAGTGGCGCGGGTTGCTGCCGGTGGAGCTGCTGGCCTGCAATCTCGACCAGGGCCAGCCGAACTTCCCCAAGCACATCCTGCCCGAATACCTCGCCAAGCTCGGCGTGCCGCATCGCATCGAGTATCAGGACACCTATTCGATCGTCACCGACAAGCTGCCGGCCGGGGCGACCTATTGCTCGCTCTGCTCGCGCCTGCGTCGTGGCCACCTCTATCGCATCGCGCGCGAGGAGGGGTGTTCGGCGCTGGTCCTCGGCCATCACCGCGAGGATAGCCTCGAGACCTTCTTCATGAACCTCTTCCATGGCGGCAAGCTCGCCGCCATGCCCGGCAAGCTCCTCAACGACGAGGGCGATGTCGAAGTGCTGCGCCCGCTCATCTATTGCGCCGAGCCGGACCTGGCCCGCTTCGCCGAGGTGATGCAGTTCCCCATCATCCCGTGCGATCTCTGCGGCAGCCAGGATGGCCTGCAGCGCAATGCGATGAAGGCGATGCTTGACACCATGGAAAAGCAGATGCCGGGCCGCAAGGACGTGATGATCCGGGCGCTGGGCAACGTCAATGCCAGCCACCTTCTCGATCCGCGCCTCTTCGATTTCGCCGCGCTCGGAGGCGGGCAATGATCGACATCGAGGAACTCGCCCGCATCCTGCGCGACGCCGCCCAGCGTGAAATCCTGCCGCGCTTCCGGCATCTCGAACCCGATCAGATCCGCCGCAAGAGCGAAGCCATCGACCTCGTCACCGAGGCCGATGAGGAAGCCGAGCGCTGGATCAAGGCGCAGGTCGCCGAGCTGGCGCCCAAGGCGCTGTTCGTGGGTGAAGAATCGGTCGCGGCCGATCCCGGTCTCCTCGGCAAGCTCGCCGAAGCCGATCTCGCCATCGTGGTCGATCCTGTCGACGGCACCGCCAACTTCGCTGCCGGCCTGCCGCTCTTTGCCGTGATGGCGGCCGTTGTCTCGGGCGGAGAGACCGTCGGCGGCATCATCTACGATCCGATGGGCGATGACTGGATGCTGGCCGAAAAGGGCGGTGGCACCTGGCGTGTGCGGCCGGATGGGCAGCGTACGCGTCTGCATTTCGCCGAGCCCAAGCCGTTGGCGCAGATGGTCGGCGTCGCGTCCGTGGCCTTCATGCCTGCCGAGAAGCGCCCGGAAATCCTGGCCAATCTCGCCAAGGCGCGGCTTTTTGCCAATTACCGCTGCGCAGGCCACGAATACCGTACGCTGGTATCGGGCTTTGCCGATTTCGCCTTCTACAGCAAGCTCATGCCCTGGGATCACCTGGCGGGCGTGCTGCTGGCGCAGGAGGCTGGCGGCTACGCGGCCCGGCTCGACGGCTCGCCCTACCTGCCGCATCACGTCGATGGCGGCCTCATCGTGGCCGCCGACCGCAGCGCCTGGGAGGTGCTGCGGCGCGAGGTGTGCACCCTCTAGTCAGTGCGCTTCATGGTGCGAGAAGTCGGTGTGCGAGTATTCCGCGCCGACGCCGAAAAGCTTGCCCCGCTCGGCGATGAGCACGCAGACGAGCGCCAGCGCACCCATGGTGAAATAGCCCGTCGCAACCGGCGTCACCGTGCCGTTGAACTGCTGGCCCACGAACGAGCCGATGGCCGCTCCGCCCACCGTCTGCAGGAAGCCGAAGACCGATGAGGCGGTGCCAGCGACGGCGCCGAGCGGCTCCATCGAGAGCGAGTTCATGTTGGAGCCGGCCCAGCCGAACATGAACATCACCGTGGTCAGCAGCACGAAGAACAGCCAGAAGGGCATCGGCCCGAAGAGGCTGATCACCAGCCAGATACCGGCCAGGGTCGTGTAGACCAGCAGCGCGAAATGCGAGATGCGGCGCATGCCGAAGCGCGAGACGATCCGCGAGTTGAGGAACGAGGAGATCGACATGAAGCTCGCCATAACCGCGAAAGCGATGGGGAAGTAGGGGCCGAACCCGTAGATATCGACGAAGATCTGCTGGCTGGTCGAGATGAAGCCGAAGAGCGCGCCGAAAGTCAGCATGCCCGCTGCGCCATACATCAGCGCGACGCGGTTGGTGAAGACGATGCGGAACCCGTCAAACACCGAGCCGATGGTCAGCGGACGGCGGTTGCCGATGGCCAGGGTCTCGGGCAGGTAGAAATAGCTTATGAGGCAGATCACGGTGCCCAGCACCGCCATGAAGATGAAGATCGCTTCCCATGGCGCCGTCAGCAGGATGAGCTGGCCGATGCCCGGCGCCACGATCGGGATGATCATGAACACCATGAAGACCAGCGACATCACTTCGGCCATGGCGCGGCCCGAATAGCGGTCGCGCACGATCGAGGTGGCGATGACGCGGGTCGAGGCCGCACCGACGCCCTGGATGGCGCGGATGACGAGCAGCATGACGAAATTGGGCGCGAAGGCCGCGCCGATGGCAGCAAGCACGTAGATCGTGAGGCCGACGAAGATCGGCGCGCGCCGCCCGAAGCGATCGGAGAGCGGGCCATAGGCAAGCTGGGCAATGCCGAAGCCGACCATATAGGCCGAGATCACGAACTGCCGTTCGTTCTCGCTGGTGATGCCGAGGGCTTCGCCCATATAGGGCAGGGCGGGCAGCATCACGTCGATGGCCAGCGCGTTGAGCGCCATCAATGAAGCGATAAGAGCAATGAAAACGGGGCGGGACACGTCCCGCGCCGCGTACGAAGTCGTCGTCATGAGGTGTCTCAAAAAAATCAGGGCCGGAAACGGCCCCACGCAAAGGAGGCCGTGACCATGAACCCGAAGGCGGGCTTTTTCAACCCGTTGCGGACTATTCCGCAGGTTGCGGGGCAGGTCCGCGGAAGAGCGGCGCGGCCATTTCGCGGATCGGCAGGTGCACCGCGGCCGAGGCGAGGCCAAGCAGCACGCCCAGATACCAGACGAGGTTGTAGGAACCCGTGACATCGAACACGTAGCCGCCCAGCCACACGCCGACGAACGAGCCGATCTGGTGCGAGAGGAAGGCGATGCCATAGAGCATGCCCATATAGCGCGCGCCGAAGAACACCGTGACCAGCCCGGCGGTCGGTGGCACCGTGGAGAGCCAGAGAAGGCCCATGGCGCCGGCGAACATATAGGCCGTGACCTCGGTCACCGGGAACAGCATGAAGAGCGCTATGGCCACTGCGCGGGCGAGATAGATCGAGGCCAGCAGGATCTGCTTGGGCATGCGCCCGCCCAGATATCCGGAGAGCAGCGAGCCCGCGATGTTGAAGAGCCCGATCACGGCGATTGACCAGCTTCCCACTTCCGGCGTCAGCCCGCATTGCACGAGGAAGGCCGGCATGTGGACGTTGATGAAGGCCAGGTGGAAGCCGCACACGAAGAAGCCGATCACCAGCAGCCGGTAGGACTTGAACGTCCAGGCCTTCTGGAGCGCCGTGAAGAAGGGCAGGTCAGCCTGTCCGGGCGCTGCCTCGGTGCGGCCGCGCAGGGCTGCCGAGAGGGGCACGACAAGCAGCAGGATCATGCCCAGGTAGACGAGCGCGGTCTGCCAGCCGAAGGCGTTGATGAAACCCTGGCCGATCGGTGCGAAGATGAACTGGCCGAACGAAGAGGCGGCGGTGGCGATGCCGAAGATGAAGCTGCGCTTTTCGGGCGGCACGGAGCGGCCGAAGGCCTGCATGACCACGCTGAACGAACAGATGGCGATGCCCACGCCCGTGATGATGCCTGCCGTGAGGTTGAGCATCATCGAGCTTTGCGAATAGGCCATCAGCACCACGCCCAGCGCATAGATGACCGCGCCGGCCGCCACCGTGCGGGCGGTGCCGTAGCGGTCGGCAAAGGCGCCTGCAAACGGCTGGGTGATGCCCCAGGCCAGGTTCTGGATGGCCATCGCCATGCCATAAGCCTCGCGGCTCATGCCGAGATCGGCCGTCATGGGCAGGGTGAAGAGCCCGAAGCTCGTGCGCACGCCGTTGCCGATGGCGGCAACGATGCAACCGGCAACGATGATGACGATCAGCGGAACTGCGGTGCTGCGGACGGTCGGCGAGGCGATAGAAGACACGATTGGCGCTTCCGGCAGGGATTGGGACAGGACTCATAGCCCCGGTCGCCCATCACGCAAAGCGCATTCCGCTGATGGGACCGATCAGCTTCGGTGATGAATGCCGGGCAAATGAAAACGCCACGCTTGCGGCGTGGCGTTCGAATTTCCATCGGTTGCGAGCGATCAGGCGCTCTGCTTGACCGTGATGCCGTTCTGCTCGAAGTGAGCCTGCAACTCGCCGTTCTGGAACATCTCGCGCACGATGTCGGCGCCGCCGATGAACTCGCCCTTGACGTAGAGCTGGGGAATGGTCGGCCAGTTGGTATAGGCCTTGACGCCTTCGCGCAGGTCCTGGTCGGCCAGCACGTTGGCGCTCTGATAATCGACGCCGAGGTAGTTCAGGATCTGCACAACCTGGCCGGAAAAGCCGCATTGCGGGAAATCGGGCGTGCCCTTCATGAACAGGAACACGTCGTTGGTCTTCACCGCGTTGTCGATGAATGCGTTGATGTCGTTGGTTTCGGACATGAGGAAGCGCCTTTCATTGTCCGGATCAAGGGCCGGACATGGTTGAGCCCTAAATAGTGCGGTTAGGCACCCGTGTCGAGAGCATCATCGGCATCAGACGATGACCTTTTCGAGACGCGCGGCTAGAGCCCGGAAGGTTCGGACGAGCGCCACGCCCTATACTGGTCCCAAAGAAGGGCTGCACGTCCCGGCGAGTTCACGATCAGATCGCAACCCCCATCGTAAGGCGCGAAGACTTCCCCAGTCTTTTGAGAGGCGACAAGAAGCGTTCCCTCGAGTCCTTCCGCCACCTGCTCCATCAGCGCAATAGTCTCCTGAAACGCCCATGGCGCGGCTTGTCCGAAGAGCCACCACTCATCGCCGTCGTGCAAGAACTGCCCCAGGGGCGACAGCGTCGAATAATCAAGCGACGGATGGTAGCGGCCGCGAGCATTAGGGGAGGTCGTGGTGCCGCAGAGCATCCAGCATTCCTCACCCTCTAAGAGCACCTCCGCCGCAAGTGTGCGATAGCGCATCAGAACCGTGTCCATTTCTGCCGGCGTCTTTGCGTATCGGACTGAATTCGGCAGCGAATGGGCCCGAAACCAGCGGTCCGGGAGAGCTGCCCGCAAGACATGTGGGAGCGGGGCGAGAGGGCCGAAGTGCCTGTCCCAAAATGTCTGAAACTCTCCGGAAAAAGCGTTCTCAGGAGACGATTTCACGTGCGCTCACCGTGCCGAGTGCGTTCGCCAACCCAGGGATGCCCGGTGCAATCGGTGATGTGGTTGAATAGCACGCTTTCCCAGCCGTATTTGTTGCCGGCTTCGATCACGCGCTCGGAATCGTCGAAGAACAGCGGGGGCTCGGCCTGTGGGCCGAGATAGTCCTCGACGCGACGGAAGAACTCGCGGTCAGGCTTCATGGCGCCGAGGCGGGCGGCGTAGAACATGTCATCGAACAGGTGGCTGAGCTTGAGCTCGTTCCAGAGATAGGACGCACGCAGGTGTTCCTGGTTGGTGGCCAGGTAAAGCCGGGCGCCGCCGGCGCGCAGCCGCTTGATGACGTCGAGGAGTTGCCGGTTGAGCTGGCTGTCGCGCGCGAGCCAGTAGCCGATGAAATCCATCGTCGAGCCCTTGTAGCCGACCGAGGGCAAGAAGGCGTCGAGGGCGTTGACGAACGAGCGCTTGCCCATGATGACCTGATCGAAATCGGCGCCGAAGAATTGCTGGAAGCGGGCAGGGTCGACGCCCATGTCTTCGAGCAGATGCGTATCCCAGAACCGCCTTGCGCCCTCGTTCGGATGAAAGCGGCTGTGGACCAGCACGCCGTCGACATCGAAGAGAACGGCACGGCTCATCGAGGCTTCCTTGTCGGTTGCATTGCGCCAAGCCCCAGGAGGACTTGCGGGGGAATTCTCAAATCCTGAATCACGTCTTGGTGGCGGCGGAAACCGCAGAGTTCGCGTTGGACGAAGTATTCCCACACCGCCTTGCGGGCGGTGGCGAGTGGCTCGGCGCGCGCGTCTTCGGGCGCAGCTTCGAGCGCAGCGATGGCCTTGGCCACGCGCTGTTCCGCAGTGCCGAGCGAGGACGCCCGCTCGGCCATGATTTCGTTCTGCAGGGCCGCGGTTCCCGCCTCGGGGCGGACGGCCCGGATGAGGTCGAGGGAATCGCGCAGCGACATCAGTCGGGTACGCCCGTGGTCAGCGCCAGCGCATGAAGCTGGCCGCCCATCTCGGTGCCGATCGCCTTGTAGACGAGCTGGTGCTGCTGCACGCGGGTCTTGCCGCGGAAGGCCTCGGAAACGACGGTGGCGGCCCAATGGTCGCCATCGCCCGCCAGATCCTGAATCTCGATCCGCGCATCGGGCAGCGCCTCCCGAATACGGCGTTCGATCTCGTTTGCTTGCATGGGCATGGCGCTGGCTCCGTCTGTAGTCCGCACGAGATATGAGCGTTGGAGGGGCGGGCGTCAACCGGAGGGGCGGTGATGGTGGGTGGGGGCTGTGGCACACCCCCCTCCCAGCCTCCCCCGCAAGGGGGGAGGTGCTGACTGTACTTGTTGAGCGCTTTGTTTTCCAGCAACCGGGTCGAAACACCTCCCCCCTTGCGGGGGAGGCTGGGAGGGGGGTGCCCCAGACTCGATCCCTGCAATTTCGCAGACCCCCACCGCAAACTCGCTGATTGAGCCGCATCCAACCCAGCCCTACCAACCACTCCCGAACGCGCCCCCGGCGCCAGTCAGGAGAATGCAATGACCATCGAAAACAACCAGGCGACCGTAAAAGCCTACGTCGCCGCCATGAATGCCGGCGATTTCGAGGCCCTCCGCCGCCTCTTTGCCGCCGATGCCCGGATCGAGGGCGTAACCGGATCGGCTTCGGTCGACGAAGCCGTGATCGTCTGGCGCGCCCTCCATGGCAGCCTCAACATGAACCTCAAGATCGAGGCCATGGCCTGCGAGAACGACACAATCGTCGTCCGCTTCCTCGAAAGCGGCCGCTGGACCGCGCCGTTCCTCGGCATGACTGAACCCACCGGCAAGAGTTTCGAGCTGGTGGCGATCGAATGGTTCGAACTCGCCGACGGCCTCATCCACCGCCGCTGGGGCGTCCGCGACGCCGCCTCGCAAGCCCGGCAGGTCGGCTTCCCCCACGCCGTCGGCCCGGCTAAGCCGGCCGTGGGGATCAAGGTCGTCGCGTAAGGGCAGGGTGGCGATTGCCTGGACACGGCCGGCAATCTCCACGAACCTCCGCCCAATTTCCCCCTAACCTTACCCCCTCCACAGCACCTCCCCGGCCGAAGAGCCGGGGCCCACGGATACCTCCACTCGAGCGGAGCGGTGCAATAGGCCCCGGATCAAGTCCGGGGAAGCACCGTGGTTGGGGAAGGCTTGGTGGGCGATTCCACCGCGCCGATCGGAGCGGAGCCCGCGAACGCAGTTCCATCGACCCTGCCGCGCAACGTCGCGAAGTGGGCGGTGAAGGCATCAAGGAAAGCGCGGATATGGGGCGTAGCGCGCTGGGTCTCGTGATAGAGCAGCCAGATGTCGGAGCGCCATTCCTGGTCGAAGCAGCGGATCAGCGTGTCATCGGTCGCCATGAAGGGCAGCGGGCCGATGCCCGCGCCCGATTTCACCGCCGCGATGAGGTTGGGCACCGAGTTGCAGCGCATGGCGATCCGAGCGCCGGCAGCGTGCGCGACGAGCCAGTTGAGCGGCGCCAGCGTCGCCAGGTCGCCACCGCCGCCGATTATGGCGTGCCCGGCCAGGTCACTCCCCGGCACGCCATGCCGATCGACGTAGCTCCGTGCAGCAAACACGCCCCAGACGCTTTCGCCCAGATGCTTCTGGATCAGGCTGGGTTCGCCCGGATTGGAGCCCACACGGACGGCGACGTCGACTTCGTTGCGTTGCAGGTCGAGCCGCTTGTCGCCGGCAATCAGCTCGACGGTCAGGCCCGGATGTGTTGCGGAGAGTTGAGAGATGAGCGGAGCCAGAATCGCCGTGGCGACGAGTTCGGTGGTGGTCACCCGTACCGTGCCCGAAATCTGGCGCCGCCATGAGGCCGCGCTATCCGCGATGTGGGTGGCATCGGCTTCCACCGCCTCGGCCATGGCCACAAGCTCCTGGCCGCGCACCGTCAGGCGATAGCCGCCGGGGCGCCGTTCGAAAAGCTGGATGCCGAGCGCCTCCTCGAGCGCTTCCGCTCTTCGGGCCACGGTAGTCTGGTTGACGCCGAGCGCCCTGGCGGCACCCAGTGTCGAGCCGGAGCGGGCGATGGCGAGCAGGAATTTGAGGTCGTTCCAGTCGTACATCGCCGCGCGGTTCAGAGTTCGCCGGCCATGTAGCCCGGGAACCAGCCCTCAAAAGCCCTCTTCAAGTCCTTTACCAGCACGCCGCGCGCAGCGCCGAGCTTGAGCTTGGTGCCCCCGGTAGTGCCGATCCATGGCGCGAAGATACCGGCTTCGCGAATCTCGGACATGAAACGCGAGAATTCCTCGATGTCGGGGATGTCCTTGATGGTGACGACGTAGCGCCCCTGATCCTCGCCGAAGAAGAGCGGGATCGGGTGCTGGCCGTCGAGCTTCTTGATGGTCGCGCCGATGCCCGAGGCGATGGCCATTTCCGCCAGAGCAATGCCCAGGCCGCCATCGGAGACGTCATGCACGGCGGTGGCCTTGCCGGTGCGAATGAGGTTGCGCACGAAGTCGCCGACGCGGCGCTCATGGGCGAGGTCGACCGTGGGGGCGGGGCCGTCGCGGCGCTCGTGCAGGTCGCGCAGGTAGATGGATTGGCCAAGATGCGTGCCCCAGAGCGCAGGTGCGCCGAAGAGCAGGATCATGTCGCCTTCGCCGGCAAAGCCGATGTGGGCCATCTTGTCCCAATCGGGAAGCAAGCCGACGCCGCCAATGGTCGGGGTCGGCAGGATGCCCTTGCCGTTGGTCTCGTTGTAGAGCGAGACGTTGCCGGAGACGATCGGGAAGTCGAGGGCCCGGCAGGCCTCGCCGATGCCTTCGATGGCCTTGACGAGCTGGCCCATGATTTCGGGGCGCTCGGGATTGCCGAAATTAAGGTTGTCGGTCGCGGCGAGTGGATCGGCGCCGGTGGCGGTCAGGTTGCGCCAGGCTTCAGCTACTGCCTGCTTGCCCCCCTCATAGGGATCGGCCTCGCAATAGCGGGGCGTCACGTCCGAGGTGAAGGCGAGGGCCTTCTTCTCGGTGCCTTCGACGCGGATGACGCCGGCATCGCCGCCGGGGCGCTGGAGCGAGTTGCCCTGGATGAGGGTGTCGTATTGCTCATAGACCCAGCGGCGCGAGGAGAGAGCGGGCGAGCCGATGAGCTTGAGCAGGGCATCGGCCACGTCATAGGCCGGGATGTCGTCGGCGGCGAGCGGGGCCGGCACCTTGGGTTCGACCCAGGGACGGTCGTATTCGGGAGCCTCGTCGCCGAGGTCCTTGATGGGGAGGTTTGCGACTTCGCGGCCCTGCCACTTCACGCGGAAGCGCAGGTCATTGGTGGTGATGCCGACGGTGGCGAAATCGAGTTCCCACTTCTCGAAGACGGCACGGGCTTCGGCTTCCTTTTCGGGATGCAGCACCATGAGCATGCGCTCCTGGCTTTCCGAGAGCATCATCTCGTAGGGCGTCATGTTCTCTTCGCGCACCGGCACCTTGTCGAGGTCCAGCTCGATGCCGAGGTCACCCTTGGCGCCCATTTCGACGGCCGAGCAGGTGAGGCCGGCCGCACCCATATCCTGGATGGCGATGACGGCGCCGGTGGCCATCAGCTCGAGGCAGGCTTCGAGCAGGCGCTTTTCGGTGAAGGGATCGCCGACCTGCACGGTCGGGCGCTTTTCCTCGATGTCGTCGCCGAATTCGGCGGAAGCCATGGTGGCGCCGCCGACGCCGTCGCGGCCGGTCTTGGCGCCGAGATAGACGACGGGCAGGCCGACGCCTTCGGCCTTGGAGTAGAAGATCTTGTCGGTGTCTGCGAGGCCGGCCGCGAAGGCGTTGACGAGATTGTTGCCGTTGTAGCGCTCGTCGAACTCGACTTCTCCGCCGACGGTCGGAACGCCGAAAGCGTTGCCGTAGCCGCCGACGCCAGCGACGACGCCGGAGACGAGGTGGCGGGTCTTTTCATGGTCGGGCGCGCCGAAACGCAGGGCGTTCATGGCGGCGACCGGGCGGGCGCCCATGGTGAAGACGTCGCGCAGGATGCCGCCCACGCCCGTGGCCGCGCCCTGATAGGGCTCGATGTAGGACGGGTGGTTGTGGGATTCCATCTTGAAGACCACGGCCTGGCCATCGCCGATGTCGACGACGCCGGCGTTCTCGCCCGGGCCCTGGATGACGTTGGGGCCGCTGGTCGGCAGCGTGCGCAGCCACTTCTTGGAGGACTTGTAGGAGCAGTGCTCGTTCCACATGGCCGAGAAGATGCCCAGCTCCGTATAGGTGGGCTGGCGGCCGATGAGCTTGACGATCTTGTCGAACTCGTCGGTTTTCAAACCGTGGTCCGCGATGAGCTGCGGGGTGATGACGACGTAGTTCTGGAAGGTCATTCGGAGGTCCGGATGGTCGAGGAACGGGCAAGGTAGCGGTCAGCGGCGAGGGCGCAGGCGAAGAAGATGGCCAGCACGATGGCGACGATGACGATGTTGACGAGAACCTGGGGGTAGCCGAGGTCGGTCACGTTGAAGACGGGGTAGGGGTATTCGGCGACGACTGCGCCGCGCAGGAGCACCCAGACGATGTAGATCAGCGAGGGGACGAGCATCAGCGGCACGTCGCGCCAGGCGAGCTTGCCGTGGTCGGCGAAGATCCACCACCAGATGATGTAGAAGATCGGCGTCACGTAGTGGAGGATGGTGTCGGCCACCCATGCCACGCCTTCCGGCGACCAGAGGCTGGCGAGCAGCGCGTGGTAGAACAGCATGACGAGGAGAATGGCGCCGGCCATCATGGCGCGCGTGCGGGCGCTGCGGAACCAGCCGAGCCAGCGGGCCTTGGTGAGGTCCGAAAGGTAGATCAGCACCAGCGTGAGGTTGGTGAGGATTGTGTAGTAGGTGAAGAAGGTTATCAGCGCATCCGCGAGGTTTCGTCCTGCCGAAAGGGAGGCAGGGATGGAAATCGCGAACTGCAGGACCAGTCCGACCGCGCCGATCAGGAAACCGACCAGGGTCAGGACGCGCTGGGGGTTCATCAAGCGACCTGCCGCACCAGCCCTTCGAAGAGACCACGGCCATCGATGCCGCCATGGGCGCTTTCGATGAGGTTTTCCGGGTGGGGCATCAGGCCCAGCACGGTCTTGTCGGCATTGAAGATGCCGGCGATGTCGTTGAGCGAGCCATTGGGGTTGGTGCCTTCGGCATAGCGGAACGCCACCTGGCCGTTGCCTTCGATGCTTTTCAGCGTCTCGGCATCGGCAAAGTAATTGCCGTCATGGTGCGCGACGGGGCAGCGGATGATCTGGCCCTGCGCATAGCCCTGCGTGAACGCGGTCTGGTTGTTGGCGACCTGCAGCTTCACTTCGCGGCAGACGAAGCGGAGCGAGGCGTTGCGGAGGAGGGCGCCGGGCAGCAGGCCGGCTTCGGTGAGGATCTGGAAGCCGTTGCAGACCCCGAGGACGCGCACGCCTCTGGCCGAGGCCTCGCGCACCGCATTCATGATCGGGGAGCGCGCGGCGATGGCGCCGGTGCGCAGATAATCGCCGTAGGAGAAGCCACCGGGGAGCACGATCAGGTCGACATCCGGAATCTCACTGTCATGATGCCAGACGACGACCGGGGCCTCGCCTGAAATCTTGGTCAGCGCCGCGATCATGTCGCGGTCGCGATTGGAGCCGGGAAACACGATGACTGCTGACTTCATCGGGTGGCCTCGCAATATGTGGGGTGTGCGAGGCCCTAATGCGGACTCTTTGCCCAAAAGGCAAGGGGAGAGTGCGAGATTCAGGTGGGTGAAGCGCAGGAGTTCGCGGCTCCCCCCTCCCAGCCTCCCCCGCAAGGAGGGAGGTGCTGACCGTGGGCGTGGGACGCTCAGCGCACCAGCAACTGGATCGAAACACCTCCCCCCTTGCGGGGGGGCTGGGAGGGGGGGAGCCCCACCCCGATCCAACTATTCCGCCGGAGCCTGCTGCACCGTCTTCACATAGTTCCTCGATCCCGGCGTGCCCGGAATATGCGCCCAGGCCGGCCGCTCGAAGAGGAACTTGCCCCAGCCCGTAAACTGGATCGCCGCATAGAGCACCAGCGGCGCCGTCAGCGCGACCAGCATCACGATGACCGAGAGAACGCTCGTGCTTTCGATGATGCCCAGCTTCATCAGGATCACGCGGGTCATGGCCATCGGGATCGAGAACGAGAGGTAGACCACGATCGAGTGCGCGCCCAGCCAGCGCAGCCAGTTCATGAACGGTAGCTTGGAGATGAGCCCCGCCGTCACGCAGAGCGTGATCGAGCCGCTGACCGCCAGGATCAGGTGCAGGCCCGGCAACTCGGCCAGTCCCATCACCATGTGCTTGGGCTGCACCTCATAGCCCGGCGAGAAGACCAGGGCCGCGTCGATCAGCCCCCAGGCGATGACGCCGAGGATGGCGAGCAGCGTATGGTCCAGCGCCCAGTCCACGACCTTGAAGATCGTCGGTGCAAAGGCATAGCCGACATAGAAGTAGACGAAGTACTCGGCGAACTGGTCGATGATGTAGGAACCGGTCGCGACCGGGGCCATCTGCAGGATGGCGGCCGCGCCGATGACGATGATGCGGGGCACCTTGGCGTCGTGCAGCAGCTTGGTCGAGGCCGCGAAGACCGCCAGCATGTAGATGAACCACAGTACGCCATAAGGCTCGATAATGGCCCAGGCCATGTAGCTCGCGGCCGCCACCGGATCGCCCGTGCCCAGTGCGACCTTGAACAGGATCTGGAGGAACGCCCAGAGGAAGTAGAAATAGAAATAGTGCACCACGCGCCGGTCGGCATAGCGCTTCCAGTCGCGGTCGATGACCTGAGTGAGGAAGAGACCCGAGATCAGGAAGAATTCGGGCATGCGGAAGGGGGTGGCGAAGCCGATGATCCAATGCAGGATGCCCGTGCCGCCGGTTTCCTCGCCCACGCCATAGGCCGAATGCATCATCACCACGAGGATGATGGAAATCCCCTTGGCCGTATCGACCCAGGAAAGACGATTGGATTGCCCAGACATGCCGCTGCCCCCAGTTTGGATGCGGGCAAAATAGCGCTGCGGCGAGCGTTTAGCTCGCGCAAGCTGCGGACGTGCTTAAGGGAAATGCTTAATCGGTAAAATGCAGCCGAGTTCCGCTTACAGCGGAACCGGTACCGATGCGTAAGCGGCAAACAGCAGGCCGAGTACGAGGAAGAAGAGTGCCGAGAGAGACAGGGTCTTGATCATGTGCGGAGGTTCCTGCGCCACACTGGGGCGCACCCGTTCCAAATGCGGCTGAAAAAGTTGGAAAACCGTTAATCGAGGAGTTCGACGGCGTAGTTTTCGATCACAGTATTGGCAAGGAGCTTCTCGCACATGTCGTTGAGAAGCCCCTTGGCCTTGTCCGGATCGCTTTCGGCCAGGTTCACGTCGAAGACCTTGCCCTGCCGCACGCCGTTGATGCCCTCGAAGCCGAGGGAATTGAGCGAGCCGACGATGGCCTGACCCTGGGGATCGAGGACGCCGGACTTGAGGGTGACGGTAACGCGGGCTTTCATCGGTGATCCGTTCTGGACGATTGCTGCTTACTGCACGAGTCTCGGGCCGGTGGCCAGAGCGTTGTCGGTCTCGGTCAGGATGCCGAGGCGCTGGGCAACTTCGCGGTAGGCGTCGACCAGCCCGCCGAGATCCTCGCGGAAGCGGTCCTTGTCGAGCTTGTTGCGGGTCTTGATGTCCCACAGGCGGCAATTGTCCGGCGAGATCTCGTCGGCGAGGACGATCCGCATGAGGTCGCCCTCATAGAGGCGGCCGCACTCGATCTTGAAATCGACGAGCTGGATGCCGACGCCCATGAAGAGGCCGGTAAGGAAGTCGTTGACTCGGATGGCGAGAGCCATGATGTCGTCGAGTTCCTGCGGGGTGGCCCAGCCGAAGGCGGTCACGTGCTCTTCGGAGACCATCGGGTCGCCGAGCGCGTCGTCCTTGTAGTAGAACTCGATGATCGAGCGGGGGAGCTGGGTGCCCGGCTCGAGGCCGAGGCGCTTGACCAGCGAGCCGGCGGCGACGTTGCGCACCACGACTTCGAGCGGAATGATCTCGACTTCCTTGATCAGCTGCTCGCGCATGTTGATGCGGCGAATGAAGTGGGTCGGAATGCCGAGGGTGTTCAACCGCGAGAAGATGAACTCGGAGATGCGGTTGTTGAGGACGCCCTTGCCGTCGATCACTTCGTGCTTGGCGCCGTTGCCGGCGGTGGCGTCGTCCTTGAAATACTGAACGAGCGTACCCGGCTCGGGACCCTCATAGAGAATCTTGGCCTTGCCCTCATAGATCCTGCGCCGACGGTTCATGGCAGACTGTCCGTTCGTCAATCAAGGTTGCGGGAATTGGAGTGAGCGCTTCATGCGCCGAATTGGGCGGGAATTGCAAGCGCTTTTCCAAAACCCCAGGGAAAGTGCGGCATCTCGACAGGGGCGGACGTTGAATTGGGGCCGCCAAGCCATTATGTTCCCAATCAGTTTTTCGCCAGACGGGAGAGCCGCAATTGGCCAGTTTCGACGATCGTGAAAAAGGCTACGAAGCCAAATTCGCACACGACGCCACGCTTCGCTTCAAGGCCGAGGCTCGCCGCAACAAGCTTCTGGGCATCTGGGCCGCCGAGCTCATGGGGCTCGACGCCGACGCGGCCAAGTCCTACGCCGCCGAAGTCGTGGCCGCCGATTTCGAGGAAGCGGGCGATGAAGACGTCTTCCGCAAGGTCGCCGGCGACATCAAGGCCAAGGGCCTCACGGTGGGCGAGGACGTGATTCGTCAGAAGATGGCCCAACTGGTCCACGTAGCCCGCGAACAGGTCGCCTCCGAAGGCTGATCGACCGGGTCGCATGAAGTTTGGAATGGCGGGGAGCGATCCTCGCCATTTTTGTTTCAGCTCCGCAGACGCTGCATCAGACGGGTGAACATCAGCAGGCCTTCGGGCCAGGGGCCGTGGCCGGAGGCGGTGTTGATGTGGCCGGAGGGGCCGGCGTCGTGGAAGTCGGAGGCCCAGCAGGTGGCGAGTTCGACGGCGCGTTCGAGCGAGCAATAGGGATCGTCGCTCGACGCCACCAGCATCGAGGGGAAGGGGAGCGGGTCGCGCGGCACGTCCTTGAAGGGCGCCGTCGCCCTGGGCGTCGCCGGATTGTCGAGATCGGGCGGCGCGACGAGGAAGGCGCCGCGGACCTTGGTGTCCTTGAGGCGCTGCGCGGTATGGACGACGGCCGGGACGCCCAGCGAATGGGCGATGAGCACGACCGGGCGCGTGGCCATGATGATGGAGCGCTCGATGGTGGAAACCCAGTCCTCGAGTTTGGGGTGCTCCCAGTCCTGCTGTTCGATCACCCGGCCGGTCGAGAAGCGGCTGCCCCAGCGGCGCTGCCAGTGTTCGGGGCCGGAATCGCCCAGGCCCGGAACGATCAGGATGTCGGCTTCGGCAATTCTCATGAGCGATCGGTCCTTGGGCGCAGGAAGGCAGCCATGGGTTGGGTCATGCCGATGGCGCGATAGAAGCCTTCGGCATCGGGCTTGGCGAGCAGCGTGATGGCGACGCGCGGGCCGAGGATTTCGGCGGCCTTGTCCATCAGCGCCTTGCCGATCCCCTTGCCCTGCTGGCCTTCCACCACGGCAAGGTCGGCGCAATAGCACACCCAATGCCAGTCGGTCATGCCGCGAAAGACGCCGAGGAGCGAGCCGTTCTCATCGCGCGCTGTGACGATGATGGGGGAATTGTCGAGGATCTGCTGGACGCGGACGGGGTTGCCGAGCGGGCGCGCCGGGCCGAGGGTCGTGCGGCCGACGCAGGCGATGTAGTCGGCGGCGGTGAGGGTCTGCTCCTGGGCGTAGGTGATGGGCATGGTGGCTCCGATGCAGGGCAGGGTGGTGGGCAATAACCGGGACGGGTTTGTGGCTCACCCCCTCCCTAGCCCTCCCCACAAGGGGGAGGGTGGGGTTTGTTGCCCGATCTCTCCACGCTCACCCACCCTCCCCCTTGTGGGGAGGGCTAGGGAGGGGGAAGGCCCAAAACTCCGGCCTACCTCTCCCCAAACACCCGCTCAAAAATCGTATCGACGTGTTTCAAATGATAAAAGTCATCGAACATCGCGTCGATCTCGCCGGCAGAAAGCTTCCCCGAAACCTCCGGGTCCGCCTTCAGCAGCGCCGCGAACTGGCCGGCGCGGTCGCCGCGCATCTGCCAGACCTGCATCGCATTACGCTGCACCGCGGCATAGGCATCCTCGCGGCTCAAGCCGGCCTGGGTCAACGCCAGCAGCACGCGCTGCGAGTTGTGCAGCCCGCCCAGCAGGTCGAGGTTGCGCTTCATGTTCTCGGGATAGACGAGCAGCTTGTCGATGACGCCGGTCAGGCGCACCAGCGCGAAATCGAGCGTCACCGTCGCGTCGGGGCCGATCATGCGCTCGACCGAGGAATGCGAAATGTCGCGCTCGTGCCAGAGGGCGACGTTTTCGAGCGCCGGGGTCACCATGCCGCGCACGAGGCGGGCGAGGCCCGTGAGGTTTTCCGTCAGCACCGGGTTGCGCTTGTGCGGCATGGCCGACGAGCCCTTCTGGCCCGGCGAGAAATACTCCTCGGCTTCGAGCACTTCGGTGCGCTGCAGGTGGCGGATTTCGGTAGCGATACGCTCGACCGACGAGGCGATGACGCCAAGGGTGGCAAAGAACATCGCATGCCGGTCGCGCGGGATCACCTGCGTCGAAACCGGCTCGACGGCGAGGCCGAGCTGCTCGGCCACGTAGGCCTCAACCGACGGATCGATATTGGCGAAAGTGCCGATGGCGCCCGAAATGGCCGCGACGGCGATTTCCTTGCGGGCATTGACGAGGCGTTCGCGGTTGCGGCTGAACTCGGCATAGGCCTCGGCCAGCTTGACGCCGAACGTCGTCGGCTCGGCATGGATGCCGTGGCTGCGCCCGATGGTGATGGTGTATTTGTGCTCCCGAGCGCGGCGCTCGATGGCCGCGAGCAGCGCATCGATATCGGCCAGCAGGAGGTCCGAGGCGCGGGCGAGCTGCACCGAGAGGGTGGTGTCGAGCACGTCGGACGAGGTCATGCCCTGGTGGACGAACCGGGCTTCCGGCCCGACGATCTCGGCCAGGTGCGTGAGGAACGCGATGACGTCGTGCTTGGTGGTGCGCTCGATCTCGTCGATCCGCTCTACGTCGAACTCGGCGGCATTGCCCTTTTCCCAGATGATCCTGGCCGCTTCCTCCGGCACCACGCCGAGCTTGGCGAGGGCGGTGGTGGCATGCGCTTCGATCTCGAACCAGATGCGGAACTTGGTCTCGGGGGACCAGATCGACGTCATGTCTTGGCGGGAATAGCGCGGGATCATGGGCTTGGGCTCTCGGCTTGAGAAGTTGAGTCCGGATCAGGCCGTAACGGTCTGAGCAGCATTGCGGATTGCGGCGATGCGGGCCGCATAGGTGGCAGGATCGTTGCCGTGATAGACGGAACTGCCGGCCACGAAGACATTGGCGCCGGCGCGGGCGATTTCCCCCGCATTGTCGGCGGTGACGCCGCCATCGATCTCGAGGTCGATATCGCGGCCGCCGATCAGCGCCTTGGCCTGCCGCAGCTTGACGAGGGCTTCGGGAATGAAGCTCTGGCCGCCGAAGCCGGGGTTGACGCTCATGATGAGCAGCAGGTCGATATTGTCGATCACCAGCTCCAGCGCCGAGACGGGCGTGGCCGGATTGACGACGACCCCGGCCTTCTTGCCCTCGGCCTTGATGGCCTGGAGCGTGCGGTGGAGATGCGGGCCGGCTTCAGCATGCACGGTGATGATATCGGCGCCCGCCTTGGCGAAGGCCTGGATATAGGGATCGACCGGCGCGATCATCAGGTGCACGTCGAACGGCTTTGCCGTCACCTTGCGGATCGCGGAGATGACCACCGGGCCGAAGCTGATATTGGGCACGAAGTGGCCATCCATCACATCGATATGGATGTAGTCGGCCCCCGCCTGGTCTATCGCCTTCACCTCATCGCCCAGCCGCGAGAAATCGGCCGAGAGAATCGAAGGAGCGATCTTGATGGGTCGGTTGGTCACGGGGCGCCTCCGGCCTGAAGAATATGGTGGTGGCTTTACCCCCAGCCCGCTCCACCCACAAGAGGGCGGGCGGAGATTGTGCCTGCGGCATCCTCGTTCACAAGCAGGCGAGCGGCATAAGGTCCGGTTGCATATCGCCTTTGCTCGGCTACAAGAGCGGGCGAAGTGGAGTGACCATGTTCGGATTTTCCTTGCCGGTGGTGTTCGGAGCGGGCGTACTGAGCTTTCTCAGCCCCTGCGTTTTGCCTCTGGTGCCGCCCTATCTCACCTATATGAGCGGGGCGAGCTTCGACCAGATGCGCGATGCGGGCAAGGATTCGCGCGCGCTCTACCTGCGCACCGTGGTCACGGCGCTGTTCTTCATCGCCGGCTTCGCGGTGGTGTTCGTCACCCTCGGGGCTACGGCCACCGCCTTCGGCCAGGCCTTCCGGCAGGCGCTGCCGATCCTCACCCCGATCGCGGGCATTCTGATCATCGCGATGGGCCTGCACTTCCTCGGCATCTACCGCATCGGCATTCTCGATCGCCAGATTCGCCATAACGGTCCGGGCGCGGCCAGCGGTCCGCTGGGCGGGTTCATGCTGGGCCTCGCCTTCGCCATCGGCTGGACCCCGTGCATCGGCCCGGTCCTCGCCGCCATCCTCAGCGTCGCCGCCAGCCAGTCGACGGCTTACGAGGGCGCTGCGCTCCTTGCCGTCTATTCGCTCGGCCTCGGCGTGCCGTTCCTCCTCGCCGGCATTGCCGTCGGGCCGTTCCTCACCTTCTTTGACACGTTCAAGAAGCATCTGGGCACGGTGGAGAAGGTCATGGGCGGCCTGCTGGTCGTCACCGGCGTGCTCTTCCTCACCGGCAATTTCACGCGTTTGTCGTATTGGTTCCTCGAAACTTTCCCGGTGCTGAGCCAGTTCGGCTGAGGTTAACCCTTTTGCGCGAAAGCATTCCCCCTCGACGGCTGATCACGGCATTGTCAGTTGTCAGCCGAGAGTGGGGGCTATGGCACAGAGCGAAATTGCAGTTGAGACGATCGCGCTCGACCTCGACAGGTCGTCCGCGCATTCGGCCGTTTCGACGCCGACATTCGATGTCGCCGTCTTCCATGACCTAGCCGCGATAGAGGCCACCTGGCGCGCTCTTTCGCGGACAGTAGAGTCGCCAGGCCAGACCTTCGATTTCGTCCGCCTCTGGTGCGAGACCTTCGCCACCCCCCAGGCCGACCGCTTCTTCATCATCGCCACCCTCGATGGCCAGCCTTTGGCCCTGCTGCCGCTCAAGCGCCGCATCATCGGCGGGGTACGCGTCCTGAGCTGGTTCGCCGGCTCCCATGTAGGCGGCAATGCTCCGCTCATGGATGCCGAGCGCATCGCCGCGCTGGGCGCCGCCGGCCGCAAGGCCCTCTGGCGCGCCATGGCCGCAGCCGCGCGCGGCGCCGACATCATCTCCCTCAAATACGTGCCCGAAGGCCTGCCGCTCGAAGAGCTGGGCGATCGGCTCGAAGCCGATATCCTCTACCGCTCGCACTTTTCGAGCTGGGAGGAGGCCAACGCCACCCAGCGCAGCAAGTCGCGCCGCAAGCACGATCGCCAGCAGGGCGAGCGGCTCGAGGCCCTCGGCGCCGTCGCCTTCGAGGAAATCCCCAACGGCCCGGAAGCCCTTGAAGTGCTGGATGTGATGTTCCGCCAGCGCGCCGCGCGCTTCGTCAAGATGGGCGTGCGCGATCCCTTCGCCTGCAAGACCACGCGCGCCTTCTACGACGCCACGGTCGCCGCGGATTCCGGCGTGCCCGTCAAGCTCGACGTCCTGCGCCTCAATGGCGGGATCGTCGCCGTGCGCTACAACATCGCCCATGGCGACCGGCTCTTCTGCCTCATCTCCTCGATGAGCGAGGACGAGGCCATCCAGGTCGGTTCGCCCGGCAAGCAATGCCTGCTGCGTGTGATGCAGACGGTTTTCGACGCCGGCTACACCACTTTCGACATGGGCGTCGGCTTCACCGACGAAAAGCGCCATTGGTGCAACGAGCAGATTCCGGTCGCGCACCATTACCTGCCGCTGACCGCAAGGGGCTGGCTCGCGGCGCGCGCGCATCGCGGCTGGCATTCGTTGCGTCATGCCATCAAGACCAACGAGCGCCTGCGCAAGCTCGTGCTCTCGCTCCGCAGCCGCGTGGCTGCCAGGCCGGCGCCGGCTTCAGATTAGCTTGAGGCCGCGCAGCGAGGCGTGGCCGGATTTCCCGATGATGATGTGGTCGTGCACGGTGATGCCGAGCGGCTTGGCCACGTCGACTATGGCGCGCGTCATCTGCACGTCGGCTGCCGAAGGCGAGGGGTCGCCCGATGGGTGGTTGTGCACGAGGATGATCGCCGTCGAAGACAGCTCCAGCGTCCGCTTGATCACTTCGCGCGTATAGACGGGCGTATGGTCCACCGTGCCGCGCTGCTGCACCTCGTCGGCGATCAGCCGGTTCTTCTTGTCGAGGAAGAGGATGCGGAACTGCTCGATATTCTCGAAGGCCATCTGGCCGTGGCAATATTCGATCAGCTCCGACCATGAGCCGAGTATCGGCCGGTCATTGCGCAGCTTGTCCCTGCCGAACCGCTGCCCGACCGCCTGCAGCACCTTGAGGTTGGCAATGGTCGTCTCGCCCAGCCCGCTGATCTCCGCCAGCCGCTCCGGCGGGGCAGCAAAGACCGCTGAAAACGAACCGAACCGCGCCAGCAATTGCTTGGCCAGCGGCTTGGTATCGCGCCGCGGCAGCAGGATGTGGAGGGCGAGCTCCAGCAGCTCGTAATCCTCCATGACTTCGCCGCCGACCTTGAGGAAGCGGTCGCGTGCGCGCTGGCGATGACCGAGATGGCCTGTGGCCGGCGGGGCGAGGCCGACCGGAAATTCGTTCAGGCCGTCGCCGGCCTGGTCGGGGAGTCCGGGCAGGGGCTCCCGTCTCGCCATCAGCGCTTCCGCGCCGCCAGCGGGTCGAAGAGCCCGCGCTTGGACAGCGTGAAGACCTCGTAGCCGGTCTCGGTGATGCCGATCGAGTGCTCGCACTGCGCCGAAAGCGTGCGGTCGCGGGTGACCGCCGTCCATCCGTCCGACAGCACTTTTACGTGCGGGCGGCCGAGATTGATCATCGGCTCGATGGTGAAGATCATGCCGGGCTTCAACTCGACGCCGGTCCCCGGCACGCCGAAATGCAGGATATTGGGCTCGTCGTGGAAGAGCTGGCCCACGCCATGCCCCACGAAATCGCGGACGACGCTGGTGCGCTCACCCTCGGCCACCGCCTGGATGGCGGCGCCGATATCGCCGGTGGTGTTGCCGGGCTTGGCCTGGGCAAGGCCGGCCTCGAAGGATTCGTAGGTCACCTCGATCAGCCGCTCGGCCTTCCGCGAAATCTCGCCCACCGGGTACATGCGGCTGGAATCGCCGTACCAGCCGTCCACGATCAGCGTCAGGTCGATATTGACGATATCGCCCTCGCGCAGCGGCCGGTCATCGGGGATGCCGTGGCACACCACGTGGTTGATCGAGGTGCAGATCGAATGCCGGTAGCCCTTGTAGAAGAGCGTGGCCGGGATCGCATCGTGGTCGCGGGCGAATTCATAGGCCAGCTTGTCGAGCGCCGCCGTCGTGACGCCCGGCTTGACGGCATCCACCAGCAGGTCGAGCGCATCGGCCGTCAGTCCGCCGGCCTTGCGCATGCCCGCGAACCCGGCTTCGCCATGAAGCGGGATCACGCCTGCGGTGCGGCGGGTTTTCTGGGCGGCGTCGACATAGGTGACCATTGGGCTCTCCGGTTTCCCAAGAGATAGTCGCCATGGTGCCAGATGGGAAGAGCATCAGGGTATCGGGATTTATGACGGGGTGTCGCGGGGGCGTCACGCCACGATTGCGATTTTTGTTCGCGCGTGCCCCGGATTGCTTGACGTTTGCGGGAGGGGAAGGCATTTCATGCGTTCTTGCCCCAAGAGTTCCTCGGCCATGTCAGCGTCCGACCAAAGCATCGTCACCGCCGGTCTTCTCGTCATTGGCGACGAGATCCTGTCCGGGCGGACCAAGGATGTGAATATCGGCGCTGTCGCCGATTTCTGTACGGACCTGGGCATCGACCTCAAGGAAGTGCGCGTGGTGGCCGACGAGACCGACGATATCGTCGCCGCGCTCAATGCCCTGCGCCAGCGCTACACCTACGTCTTCACCACCGGCGGCATCGGCCCCACCCATGACGACATCACCGCCGACGCCGTCGCCAAGGCGTTCGGCGTGCCGCTGCCGATCAACCAGCGCGCCCGCGAAATGCTGGAGACGCGCTGGAAGCAGACCGGCACCGAGGTCAACGAGGCCCGGTTGCGCATGGCGCGCATTCCCGAGGGCGCCGATCTCATCGTCAATTCGGTGAGCGCCGCACCCGGTTTCCGCATCGGCAACGTGCATGTGATGGCCGGCGTCCCGGTCATCATGCGCGCAATGCTCGAGGCGCTGGCGCCCACGCTCAAGGGCGGCAGGAAAGTGCTTTCCGTAACGGTGCCCGCGGGCGTCGGCGAGGGAACCGTCGGCGGGCCGCTTGCGGCCCTGCAGGCCGAGTTTCCGGACGTGAAGATGGGCAGCTATCCGCAGATGGGCGCGAACTACGTTCGCACCGAGCTCGTGTTGCGCTCTTCGGATGAAGCCCGGTTGAATGCGGCGGCCGCCAAGGTCCGCGACATGGTCAATGCCGCCCATCGGGCGGCCGGCCTTCCCCCACTCGAGTGATCTGAGGCGCGCCCGGCGCCTTCAAGGAGAAACCTTTGAACAATCCAGGCCAGAAATCCTTTCCCGTCAGCTGGGATCAGTTTCATCGCGATAGCCGCGCGCTTGCCTGGCGGCTGACCAGCGTCGGGCCGTTCGATGCGATCGTGGCGATCACCCGCGGCGGCCTCGTGCCGGCGGCGATCGTGGCGCGCGAGCTCAATATCCGCACCATCGAAAGCGTGGCGGTGAAGTCCTACGACCACCAGGCCCAGAGCGCCATCAAGGTGCTCAAGCCCATTTCCCAGCAGGTGCTCGACCTCGCACAGGGCGGCGGCAAGATTCTCATCGTCGATGATCTCGTCGATACCGGCGCCACTGCCCGCGCCGTGCGCGAAATGCTGCCGGGCGCCCATTTCGCCACGGTCTACGCCAAGCCCAAGGGGCGCGAGATGGTCGATACCTTCATCACGGAAGTCAGCCAGGACACCTGGATCTTCTTCCCGTGGGACATGGACGTGACCTACGCTGCCCCGATCTCGGGCGGCACCGACTAAGCTCAGCTGTCCGTCAGGACCTCGGTATCATGCCGGCGATCGCCCGATCGCCGGCATTTTCGCTTTGGGCCAGGCCCTCGGCCACCCCGGCGCGATCCTCGGCGCTGCGGTTCTGGCTGAGCTTGCGCTTGCCCTCCAGCCGGGTGACCGGAATCCGCACGCCGACGATGCCCTTGAGCTGGCCGCGGATGAAAGGCGGCGGCGCGTCGCTCACTGCCCAGGGCGCCGTCCGCTCTTCCTCATGCAGCCGCGTCAGCCGCGTCACGGCCTCCAGCAGACGCTCCTCGTCCTCGAAGAACTCCACCGGCCCATGGGCGTGCACCGCCGTATAGTTCCACGTCGGCACTACCTTGCCGTGCTCGCGCTTGGCTGCGTACCAGGACGGCGTCACATAGGCGTCCGGCCCGGCAAAGATCACCAGGGCCTCGCCAGTCGCCGGCGTATTCCACTGCCCATTGGCCCGCGCCAGGTGCCCGTAAAGCGTGCCGTGCTCGCCTTCGGTCTCATCGAGAATGAAGGGCAGGGGCGTGGCCATCAGCCCCGCATCTGTCGCCGTCACCAGCGTCGAGAGCCGTGCCGCGCGCATGATGGCGTGCAGCTCCTGCGGGTCGTCTTCGCGAAAGGCGGGCGGGGTATACATCGGTGTCTCCATCCGAATGGCCGGAGGGAACGTGATCGGCGCCGGCGATCCTGTCAATCGCCGCCGCCACGCGCCAGCCAGGCCGGCAGCACATGGTTGCGGCTGAGCTCGGCCAGCACGATATCGCCGGGCGCGGCCGGATCGATCCACCGCGCCTCCTCGATTTCCGCCGCCGGCGAAACCGCGCCGTCGAACGGCATCGCAAAGATCTGTGCGGTGACGATCGCTCCGGCCTCGTTGGCTGCCGGCGCCGCGAACTCCCCCAGGAAACTCGCCGCCCCTGCATCCACCGCGATCCGCAATTCCTCCGCCAGCTCCCGCACCAGTGCGTCCGCCGGCTTTTCGCCCGGCTCGATCTTGCCGCCCGGCTGCATGAAGATCCCCGAACCGCGCTTGCGCACGACCAGCACCCGGCCATCGGCCCGCGACAGCACGGCAGCGGCGATGGAGATGTGCAGGGGCGTATCGGTTGCCGTCATGGTGCGAAGGTCCCGGCAGGGTGGTACGGGCGGCGGGACTCGAACCCGCATGGGGATACCCCCTCCGGATTTTAAGTCCGGTATGTCTACCATTCCATCACGCCCGCAGATGGCTTTTTCGTGTGTCATATGCCCGCTCAAAACACAATTGAGCCGCCGGGGTTTTACCCGAGCACGTTATTGCCGCGGAAGTGGGAAGGCCGCCCGGAAGGGGCGGCCTGGTGGTCAGTTGAACCTGTATTGCAGCCGCACGACGCTGGGCGGCATGTGGTTGACGGCCATCAGCGTCGGGCTGGCCTTGAAGCCGGTCGCCGGGAAGAGCGGGATGCCACCGCCGATGATTTCGGGGATGACATAGATCTCGATCTCGTCGAGCGCTCTGCGCTCCATGAACGCCATCTGCAGCCTGCCGCCGCCGATCATCCACACATCTCCGTCCTCGAGCCCGCGCAGATAGGTGATGAGCGTGTCCACGCCGTCCGACCACACTTCGAGCTCGCCCTTGGGGTCGGGCAGGGGGCGGGAGGTGACGATGATGGTGCGTTTGCCCGTATAGGGCCAATCCATGTCCTGGTTGGCGATCCAGTCATAGGTGTCGCGGCCCATGACCACCGTGCGGATGCCGGCGATGAAGTTCTCGTAGGTCAGTTCGCCCGCGTCGAACTGCTGGTGCACCAGCCAGTCGAGATTGCCTTCGGGCGTCGCAATGAAGCCATCCAGGCTGGTTGCGATGTATCCAACTATCCGTGCCATATCGATTCTCCTTGCTGGGGAGCGAGTGTATATATAAATGAATGTTTGTTTACAATAGAGGGCGCATTGGCCAGACCCCGCACCGTTTCCGACGAAGCCATTCTCGATGCCGCCTTGGGCGTCGCCCACCGCAGGGGGCCAGCCAACGTCACCTTCGCCTCGGTTTCCGAAGTCGCCGGGCTTTCTCCCGCAACCCTGGTACAGCGATTTGGCAGCAAGGAGGCGCTGCTGCGCGCCGCGCTCGAACGCGCCTGGGACTATCTCGATGCCGCCACCGCCCGCGAGGACGAGCGCCAGCCCCTGACGCCCGAGGGAGCCGTCCAGATCGTCACCGAACTCTGGCCGGCCACCGAGGCGGACGACGCCTATGCCGAAGGCCTGCTGCTCCTCTACGAAGACATGCGCGACCCAATCCTGCGCCAACGCGGCGTCACCTGGCGCACCGCGCTCACCCGCGCCCTGGGGCGTAGGCTGAGCAACGATCCCGCCCGGCAGGCGCTCATGGGCCAGCTCATGGCCAGCCAATGGCAGGGCGCTCAAATCTGGTGGGCCTTCGGCCGCGAAGGCCGCGGCCGCGATGTGGTCGCCGGGGAATTGCGCGCGTGGCTCGAGGCGGTGGGGATGGAGCGCTAGGGGCCGTACTCAATAAGAGCTAGCGGCTCGGTTTGATTGGTGATTCAAGGTTTCCGGCATGGGAGCCTTGATGATAAGCAAACGCGTTCAGTGGCTTACAGATGATGAGTGGGCGCGGATCGAGCCGATTCTGCCGCGGGGCCGCAAGGGCGCGCACCGCCATCATTCGCCGCGCCATCAGCCCCACCCCCCCTTCACACTTCACCATCCCCACCTCCGCACTTCCCCGGCCGTAGAGCCGGGGCCCACGGATATCTCCACTCGCGCGGATAGGTGCAATAGGCCCCGGGTCTTCGCCCGGGGGAGTTCCGTGGCGGTGGCGGGGTTGGAAGAGGAAGAGGAAGAGGAAGAGGAAGAGGAAGAGGAAGGGGGCACCGTCGATTCTACTCCCGACAGCCCAGCCTGGTAACTGCTCCGCCCCATGAGCGAAGTCCCCGCATTCCCCCTTCAACCCTTCAACGAATCCCGCCCCACCCCATACTTCCCCGGCCGCAGAGCCGGGGCCCACGGATACCTCCACTCGGGTGGAGGGGTGCATAGGCCCCGGATCAAGTCCGGGGAAGTGCGGTGGGGGGTCGGGTAGGAAGAAGAAACTACCGTCTACACCAACCGTACCGGCACGACATGGGCGAAGGCCCCTCAACCCTCAACCCTCCATTCCGCCTCCCACCAATACCGCCCCACCCCCGCACTTCCCCGGCCGAAGAGCCGGGGCCCACGGATACCTCCATCCGAGTGGCGCGATGCAATAGCCCCATGCCTGCACCCAGCGCAGTTCCCCAGCCGCTTGCTCAATTCGTAACCGCCACCCCACTTATCCAACGCCACAAACGCCCCCCACGCATTCCCCCCTTGTTTTCCCCCGCCGACGGGATCATTTTCCGTTGAGTACGGAAAGGGAACAAAGCCGTGCCCTCTTATTGTCTCATCGCCACCGCCATTGGTCCGGTCGGGCTCGTCTGGAGCGAGACCGGAATCACGCGCGTGCAATTGCCTGATGCCGACGGTGCGCGGACGCTGGCGCGGCTCACGCGCGGGCTGGACGATGCCGAGGAGGCCCATCCGCCCGAATGGCTCGAACCTACGGTCAAGCGCCTTCAGCAATACTTTGCCGGCGCCAGGATCGACCTCAGCGCCGAGCCCCTGGATTTCTCCGGCGTCCCCGAGTTCCACGAGCGGCTCTATCGCGAAATGCTCAAGCTCGCCTGGGGCGAGACCGTCACCTATGGCGAATTGGCCGAGCGCGTCGGCTCGCCCGGTGCCGCGCAATCGGTGGGGCAGGCGATGGGCAAGAATCCCATGCCGATCATCGTGCCCTGTCATCGCGTCCTTGCCAGCGGCAACAAGATGGGCGGGTTCTCCGCGCCCGGCGGCGTCAAGACCAAGCTGCTCCTGCTCGATATGGAGGGTATTCGCCTGGGCGCCCGCAATCCGGCCCAGATGGCCTTTTCCTTCTGACCCGTTCGGGTTCCCGTTTGTCGCCTCGCGCGCTATGAGCGAAGGACAAACAGGGGAATCGCCATGCTGCTCAAAGCCGACCTGCTCGCCCGCATCAAGGCCGGAGAGGTAGACACCGTCTTCCGCCGCTGGAAACGCTCGACCGTCAAGGCCGGCGGCACGCTGATGACCTCGGCGGGCCTCCTCTCGATCGACTCGATCGAGCCCATCACGCTCGCCGACGTCACGCTCCCCGACGTGAAGCGCGCCGGCTTCGCCTCGCTCGACGAATTTCACCGCTGGCTCGATACCATGAAGGACGGCGATCTCTGCATCATCCGCCTCCACTATGCCGGCGAAGATCCCCGCATCGCCCTGCGCAACCAGCGCGACCTCAGCCCCGCTGAACTGGCCGAAGCCAATGCCGCCCTCGACAAGCTCGACGGCAAGTCCCCCTGGACCCGTCAGGCCCTGCGCCTCATCGCCGCCCATCCGGGGCGCCTTGCCGAAGATTTGGCCGGCGAGATGGCGATGGAAAAGGCGCCCTTCAAGAGCAAGGTGACCAAGCTCAAGGAACTCGGCCTGACGGAAAGCCTCGAAGTCGGTTACCGCCTGTCTCCGCGCGGGGAAACGGTTATGGCCGCGAAATAGGGTGCGGGGTTATCCACCTCACCCTGCATCAGGCTACAATCCCAGCGGCCGGGTCTCTCCGGCGATATCGCCACCCCGGAGGACCCCGCTTGTGCCCCCAGAAATCGCTCCTAAATCCGCGCAAAACCCTGCAAAAACCGCGCAAGATTGCCAAAGATGACCCGAAATTGAGTCAAAATTTAACGATTTGAGCAGGTCGGTTATTCTGCTAAACTAAGTTATATCAATAACTTGCACGGGCATTTGACTCAAAAGAATCCGCAAAAACGCATCTAAAAATGCGCCGTGAAACAAAAATGTTTCACGCTCCGGGCCTCACTGCTTCCGCTTGAAGCTCCGCAGGTGCGAAGCCGCTTTCACCACATGCGTGGCGATCGCTTCCACGGGCTCGGTCACCTCCACCTGCAGCACGTTCTCGTCCGGCGCCGGGGGCTCCAGGGTCGCGAACTGGCTGTCGAGCAGGGTGGCAGGCATATATTCATGCTGTCGCCGCGCCATGCGCTCGCCGATCACGTCGCGGCTGCCATGAAGATAAACGAATAGAATCGGTTCGCCGGCTTTCTTGACGAGGTAGTCGCGGTAGGCCCGCCGCAGCGCCGAGCAGGCGCCCACCGCCACGCCCTTGCGATCTGCCGCCTGCGTCAGGGCGCCGGCCAGCGCTTCGAGCCAGGGCCAGCGGTCTTCGTCGGTCAGGGGAATGCCCGCGCGCATCTTCTCGACATTGGCCGGCGGGTGGTAGCGGTCGCCATCGAGGAAGGGGGCATGCAGCCGTCGCGCGATAGCGGCGCCCACCGTCGACTTGCCGCTCGAGGAAACGCCCATCGCCACGATGATGCGGGCCGGCTCAAACCGTGGCGGTGAAGGCGCCGTCGACATAGAGGATGTGTCCGTTCACGAAGCTGGCGGCGTCCGAGGCGAGGAAGACGGCGGCGCCGCCCAGTTCGGCGACCTCGCCCCAGCGGCCCATCGGGGTGCGCTTTTCGACCCAGGTGTTGAATTCGGGGTTGGCCATCAGCGCCTGGTTGAGCTCGGTCTTGAAGTAGCCGGGCGCGATGCCGTTGACGTTGAGCCCGTGCCGCGCCCAGTCCGTCGCCATGCCGCGCGTGAGGTTGGCGATCGCCGCCTTGCTGGCGGCATAGGGCGCGATGGAGGGGCGGGAGAGGGTGCTCATCAGCGAGCAGATGTTGATGATCTTGCCCTTGCCGCGCGGGATCATGTGCCGCGCCACCGCCTTGCCGACGATGAAAGCCGAGGTGACGTTGGTCGTCATCATCGCCTCGAATTTGCCGAGGGGGTAATCCTCAAGCGTCGAGCGGAACTGCATGCCGGCATTGTTGACGAGGATGTCGATCGGCCCGACCTCGCTCTCGCAATAGCCGATGGCGTCGTTGACGCTGTCCTCGCTGGTGACGTCGAAGGCGAGAGCCCGCACGCGCACGCCGCCATTGGCCAGCGTCTCGGCCGCCTTGCCCAGCGCTTCCGCGTCGCGCCCGTTGAGTACGATGTCGGCGCCCGCGCCGGCCAGTGCGCCGGCTATGGCGAGGCCTATGCCGCGGCTCGATCCGGTGACCAGGGCCCGGCGGCCGGCAAGGCTGAATTGGGATAGCGAATCCACGGGCCTTCTCCCTTTTCGGGCAAGCCTATTTCAACGAACCCGGCTTGGTAAGTGCCGCTGGCTCAAGGCTTTGTGGAGCCCCCGTGCATTTGAAGGAAAAAGCGCGTGTTCCGGCTTTCCCTCGAAGCCGGTTTGTGATCGATTGGCGCCGCCCTGCGGCGGCGTGCCGCACGGCTTTGCCCAATGTTGCGCATAGGAGAATTGAGTATGGCTTCGGCGGATATCGGTCTCGTCGGTCTGGCGGTCATGGGGTCCAACCTGGCCCTCAACATTGCCGAGAAGGGCTACACCATAGCCGTTCACAACCGGACCGCCGCCAAGATCGACGAGTTCGTCGCCGACGCAGGCGATCTGCGCCCGCGCATCATCGGCAAGGCTGATCTCAAGGAATTCGTCGAGTCGATCAAGCGCCCGCGTTCGATCATCATCATGGTCAAGGCCGGCAAGCCGGTCGATGACGTCATCGAGGAACTGCTGCCCCTGCTCGACAAGGGCGACGCCATCCTTGAATGCGGCAACTCGCTCTATACCGATACGCAGCGCCGTTTCGACTACCTCACCCCCAAGGGCATCGGCTATCTCGGCGTCGGCGTTTCCGGCGGCGAGGAGGGCGCGCGCCATGGTCCCTCGATCATGGTCGGCGGCTCCAAGGAGCAGTGGCACAATGCCGAGCCGGTGCTGAAGGCCATCGCTGCCAAGTTCAACGGCGAGCCGTGCTGCGCCTATCTGGGCGAGGGCGGCGCCGGCCACTTCGTCAAGACCATCCACAACGGCATCGAATATGCCGACATGCAGATGATCGCCGAGGTCTATGGCGTCATGCGCGACGGCCTCGGCATGACCCCCAAGCAGGCTTCCGACATCTTCAAGGAGTGGAACAAGGGTCCGCTCAATTCCTACCTCATCGAGATCACCGGCTATGTGCTCGAAGCCATCGATGGTCCCACCGGCAAGCCGCTGGTCGAGCTGATCGTCGACAAGGCCGGCCAGAAGGGTACCGGCCGCTGGTCGGCCATCGTGGCCCAGGAAATGGCCGTGCCTGCCACCACCATCGAAGGCGCCGTGGCAGCCCGTTCGCTCTCCGCGTTCAAGGACCAGCGCGTGGCGGCAGAAGCGATCTACGGCAAGCGCAACGCCGCCAAGGCCGATGTCACGCTGGCCGAGCTCGAGCAGGCGCTGCTGGCCGGCAAGATCGCCGCCTATGCGCAGGGCTTTGCCGTTCTGGCCAAGGCCTCCGAGGAGAACGGCTGGAACCTGCCGCTCGGCACCATCGCCAAAATCTGGCGCGCCGGCTGCATCATCCGCTCGCGCTTCCTCGACCAGATGGCGGCCGCCTACGACAAGGGCGAAAGCGTCAACCTGCTGGTCGCGCCGGACTTCGTGACCATCATGAAGCAGGCCCATCCCTCGCTCCGCAAGGTCGTAGCCGCCGGCGCACTCGGCGAATTCCCGCTGATCTGTCTCTCGTCGGCGCTGTCCTATTTCGACAGCTACCGCCAGGGGCAGGGTACGGCCAACCTCATCCAGGGCCAGCGCGACTTCTTCGGCGCCCATGGCTTCGAGATCGTCGGCCGCGGCCCCGACCAGCACGGCAAGTGGCCGTCCACGCTGGGTAACTAGGAGAGGGCGCTGGGGGTAGGCCTGGCCTGCTGTAGGCGCTACTCACCCGCTAGCCACTCCAACGGTCGCCCCACAACCTCGATCTTCCCCGGACTTGATCCGGGGCCTATTGCACCCTTCCACCCGAGTGGCGCCATCCATGGCCCCCGGCTCTACGGCCGGGGAAGTGCGGTGGTTAGGGAAACGCAGTGAGTCAGGCGGCTACAAAGAAAAAGCGGGCCAATCGGCCCGCCTCCTACTTCTCACCATTCTCCGCATGAGGCGGCGTCGCCTGCTGACCGGGCGGGGCCATATCGGGGCGCTTGGGGTGCCGGGCGACAGGCTGGCGGTGCATGAGGTCGTAGCGCCAGGCGGTGTAGACGAAGACCAGGGCCGCCAGCACGATCATGGCGCCTGCCGCGATGAAGGGCGCGCCCGGGAAGTAGCCTGGCTCGCCCTTGGGCGGGTTGGTGAAGTAGGCGAAGATCTGCGTCGCCGCCAGCGGTCCGAGGATCGAGGCCAGCGAGTTGGTGGCGTTCACCGCGCCCTGCAATTCACCCTGGCCATCGTCGGGCACCTGCCGCGAGAGCAGGCCGTTGATGGCTGGCGCCGCGATGCCGCTCAGCGAGCCGAACATCAGGAAGCCGTAGAGGCCGAAGCTGGTGTGGATGAAGGCCGTGCCGACAAAGGCAATGGTCGCGACCGTCAAGCCGATCAGCACCGTGCTCCATTCCCCGATGCGCTTGACCAGCGGGCCGATGAGGAAGGCCTGGCTGAGCGCGAAGCCGATGCCGAAGGCGCCCAGCGCGCGGCCGATCTGGCTGGTCGAGAAGTTCACCACCTCGATGGTGAAGAAGTTCCAGACCGAGGGGAAAGCCTGGCTGGCCAGCGAGAGCAGGAAGAGCGCGAAGAGCAGCCAGAGCACCACCGGGTAGCGGCGCAGCGCGATCAGCGCGCCGAAGGGGTTGGCGCGGCGGAAGTCGAACTTGCGGCGGCGCTCCTTGGGGAGGCTCTCGGGCAGCACGAAGAAGCCGAAGAGGAAGTTGGCGAAGGCCAGGGCTGCGGCGGCGTAGAAGGGCACGCGCGGACCATAGGCGCCGAGCTCGCCGCCCACCACCGGGCCGATGATGAAGCCGAGCCCGAAGGCCGCTCCGATCAGCCCGAAGCGCTGCGAGCGCTTTTCAGGTGGGGTGATGTCGGCGATGTAGGCGGTAGCGGTCGCCACGGCGGCGCCGGCGATGCCCGAGAGGATGCGGCCGACGAAGAGGAAGGTGACGATCGGCGCGAAGGCCATGAAGAGATAGTCGGCAGTGAGGCCCAGCAGCGAAAGCAGCAGCACCGGGCGGCGGCCGAAGCGATCCGAGAGGTTGCCGAGCACCGGCGAGAACAGGAACTGCATCAGCGCATAGACGAAGACGAGATAGCCGCCGATGACGGCGGCCTGGGCAACGCCTTCGCCCGTAACCTGTTCGATCAGCTCGGGCAGGACCGGCACGATGATCCCGAGCCCGATCATATCAAGCAGAATGGTGATAAGGATACAGGCCAGGGTCAGTCGGGAGCGGGTCTCGGCTTTCATACTGTCGTCTTGGACTCTCTTGGGTGTCGCGCAGTTGACACACGCCATGTGGCCAAAGCAAGCGCGATCGAGCAATGATTTAGGACGGCCTACGGTTGCAACGTAGTCAATTCGTACGGGTAGGCGCCCCGATCTCGGCCTCCGGCGCGGGATCGTAGCCGTAAAGCCAGTCGAGCCGGCGGAAGTGGCCGCGCGGCCCCTGCATGCGGATCACAGCGTCGCGGGCGAGGCTGGCAGGGAAGCGCATGTGGAACGCCCGGCCATTGGCCGCCGACAGGTTCGCCACCTGGTCGACGCGATAGCGGCGCAGGCCTTCATAGCGCTCGAAGGCGATTTCGGCCGAGGGCTCGGTCATGAGGAGCGGCGCGAGGATGGCGGCATCCTCGATGGCCATGGCCGCACCCTGCGCCTGGAACGGCATCATGGCGTGGGCGGCATCGCCCAGCAGCCCGATCGGTCCCTTGTGCCAGTGATCCGTATGGACGCTTCCCACCGGCCAGTAACCCCAGCGGCCGGCGCCGGCCGTGACGATGGCGGCGATCCGCTCGTCGTCCAGCGCGCCGCCGGGCAGGGCCGGGGCCACGCGTTCGGTCTCCGGGCGATCCTTGGCGAACACCACCACGTTGACCTTGTTGCGGTGGGGCAGCGGATAGCAGACGGCGTGGAAATTGGGGCCAAGCAGCACGCTCGTGCGGTTGAGGTTGAGCAGGCCCTTGAGCTCGGACATTTCGAGCAGCACGCGCCAGGCGAGCCGGCCGGTCCATTCGGGCGTCGACCCGCCGAGCAGCACCGTGCGCGTCATCGAATTGATGCCGTCGGCGCCGACAAAGGCGAAGGCGCGCCCCTGGCGCGGTTCGGCCCCGGCCTGCGCATGGGCGACGATGACGCCGCGCGCCTGCGTTTCCACCTCGAAGCTGAGGGTTTCGAAAGCGATGTCGATATTGGCGAAGCGCCGGGTGGCCTTGTGGAGCACGTCGGCGAGGTCGGCGCGGTGCATCACGGCGTATTGCGCGCCGTAGCGGCTGCGGGCGGCTTCGCCCAGTTCCATGGTGACCATGGGGCGGGCGGCGCGGAAACCGTAGACGTCGATGCCTTCCGGTTCGAAGCTGACGGCCGAGATCGCCTTGTCGAGGCCGAGACGGTTGAGCACCCGCCTGGCATTGGGGCTGATCTGCAGGCCTGCGCCGATCTCCTGCACGGTCTTCTGCCGTTCGAGTATGGCGACGCGAGCGCCGAACTTGGCGAGGGCGAGGGAGAGCGTCAGCCCGGCGATGCCGGCGCCGGCGATATAGACGGATCGGCCGCCCGGCATTTCAGGCGTGCTCAGGCCGCCTCGTACACCGCAGAGAGCGGGGAGGAGGCGCCGGCCGGGAGCTTGTTGCTGAAGACATAGAGCGTCGAGCAATAGGGGCAGACGATTTCGGTGTCCTTGCCCATGTCGAGATAGACATGGGGATGGTCGAACGGCGGCAGGGCGCCCACGCACATGAATTCCTTGGACCCCACCTCGATCTGGCGCAGGCCATCGGTGTTGTGGAAGTGCGGAACGGTCGCGTGTGCCATTTCGGGAGCCTTGAAGTGAGCCGTTGAATTTCGGCCGGACCATATCGAAGCGGGCGGGCAAAGGGAAGGGCGGAGGTCGCATGCGCGGCGCCCGCCGGGGCGATAATCGATTGCCCTCAGGGTCCGCAATCGGTACTCCTCTGGCGGCCTTGGCCAAGCAGGAAATCATCGACCCATGCCTACCTTTCTTTCGGACGGAATCTCCATTGCCTATGAAGTCTATGGCGAGGGCGAGCCGGTTTTACTGATCCACGGCTTCGGCTCGAGCGGGATCGTCAACTGGGTCAATACCGGCTGGGTCGAAGCCCTCAACAAGGCCGGCTACCAGGCGATCACGATCGATGATCGCGGGCACGGCCTGTCCGAAAAGCTCTACGACCCCAACGACTACTATCCCGCCCTCATGGCCGCCGACGCCGAGCGGTTGCTGGCGCATCTGGGGATCGAGCGCGCCTTCGTCATCGGCTATTCGATGGGCGCGCGGATCACGGCGTTCCTGGCGGTCGAATGGCCGGAGCGGGTCAAGGCAGCGGTGATGGGCGGCATGGGCATGGGTCTCGTCACGGGGCTCTCCGACTCGCGTGAAATCATCGATGGACTCAATGCCGACTCGCTGGCCGACGTGAAGCATCCGACCGGGCGCCAGTTCCGCATCTTCGCCGATCATTCCAAGGCTGATCGCCAGGCGCTCGCCGCCTGCATGGTTTCCTCCCGCCAGCCCATGGATATCGACGACGTCCGCCGCATCGCGGTGCCTGTCCTCGTCGCCGTCGGGGAGACCGACGACATGGCCGGGTCAGCCCAGGAACTGGCCGACCTCCTGCCCAAGGGGGAAGCCTTCGTCATCCCGCGCCGCAACCACATGCTGGCGACGGGCGATGCCAGGTTCAAGGAAGCGGCCATCGCCTTCCTCGAAAGAAACGCCCAAGCCTGAGCGCATTTGTGAACCAAATCCGCTGCTAGGGCTTTGTTTCCGGGTACACGATACTCTATATGGTAGGCCCAACTTCGGAGACCCCCATGAGCGGCAATACCAAGCTTGCTTCCCAGGTCGCGGCCGTCGACCCGGTATGGGACGCCATCGTTGCCGGCGCCCGCGAGATCGTGGTCAAGGAGCCCTCGCTCTCGACGCTTGTGCTTGCCAGCATTCTCAATCACGACACTTTCGAGGACGCACTGGCGCATCGCATTGCCGAGCGCCTGCACCATGATGAAGTGCCGGCAGATCTCATCCGCCACGCCTTCCGCGATGCGCTGAGCGAGTCGCCCCAGATCGGGGTCGAGGCGCGGGCCGACCTCGCGGCAACCTATGAGCGCGACCCCGCCTGCCACCGGGCGCTGGAGCCGCTGCTCTATTTCAAGGGCTACCAGGCCATCCAGACTCACCGTTTCGCCCATGCTCTCTTCAAGGCTGGGCGGCGCGATTTCGCGCTTTACCTCCAGAGCCGGTCGAGCCAGGTTTTCCAGGTCGACATCAATCCGGCCGTGCCGATGGGCAAGGGCATCATGCTCGATCACGGCACGGGCCTCGTCATCGGCGAGACGGCGGTGGTGGGCGACAACGTCTCCCTGCTGCAGGGCGTTACGCTTGGCGGCACCGGCAAGTCCGAGCAGGACCGGCATCCCAAGATCGGCGATGGCGTGCTGATCGGGGCGGGGGCCAAGATTCTGGGAAACATCAAGATCGGCGATTGTTCGCGCATCGGCGCCGGCTCTGTCGTACTCAAGGAAGTCCCGCCGCGGGTGACGGTAGCCGGCGTGCCGGCCAAGATCATCGGCGAGGCCGGGTGCGCGCATCCGGCATCGGTCATGGACCAGATGGTTCTCGTCTATGACCAGAACGTCTGAATTCGGCCCAAACTAGCGGGGAAAAGCCAAAGCCGGGGTATTGCCCGGCCAGCCCCAGCCACTAGAAAGAGCCTCCCCAACGATTTTCAGGAGCCTGAAGTGAACCATCCCGAAATCATCAAGCTCCAGAAGTATCTGCAGCAGAAGTTCAACAACCGCCACATCGACGTGCGCCCGCGTCCCAAGAAGGACGACTCGGTCGAGGTCTATGTGGGCGAGGAATTCCTCGGCCTGATCTACGTCGATGACGAAGACGGCGACCGTTCGTTCAACTTCCAGATGGCCATTCTCGAAGAAGACCTCGACGATATCGCCTGACGCCTAAAGCTGGCTTGGCCAGCACGTCTCCCTCCCCTTAGCGGGGAGGGGACAGGTTGGGCGCTGCCCAGCCCTTAATACACGCCGATGGCCTTGAGCGGTTCGGCCAGCGCTGCATCGAAGTTCCGCCAATTGCCCAGGGCATCGGCGTCGAACGTGTAGACCGCTCCAATCCCCGATTCCAGCAATACCGTCCGCAGGCACTGCGCGTTGCCGGTGCCTTCCACTGGCGCCATGCACTTGGCGACGAACGGATTGGCCGCGAGCGGATCGTACCAGACAGTTTCGCCCTCAAAGCCATCGGTCGGGTAGAGCGGCTTGCCGACAAGGCCCGAGGGGCCGCTCACTTCATTGGGCATGAACTGGTGCAGGTAAACGCCGTCCAGCAGGCTGGCGCTGGTTCGCACGCGGCTGCGGGGCAGGAGGGTGACGTCAACCTTGGTGGCACGCGCATCCGGCCCGAGCGGTACCGTCAATTGCAGGTCCACCTGGCTGGCAAAGCCCTGCTCGTCGCTGTCGCCGAAGCGTAGCCAGGTGGCGGGGATGGTCAACGTGTGTCCGGCGAGGTTGCGGACGTAGCTTTTGCCTTCGCGGGGCGGGGTTGCGTCGCGGTGGCGGCCAAGGGCGTCGATGCCATAGGCGAGGCCGACCGCGCCGGTCGCCGCCATCACGGCGAGTGCCAGCAGATTGAAGGCCAAGCCTGTGGCCTGGCTGGATCTTTTGGCGTTGGCCTGCGTTGGCATTTTCGCGCGTTAACCAGACTTCCATGAGGCAGGATGACAAGCCGAGTGAGCGCGCTTATGATTAATGAACGGTTAACAGCAAGGCGCAATCCGCGCCTAAGCTTGTGAGAGGGTGGGGACGGCTGATGAGTGAACTGATGCTTGCAGCATTCATTGTCGCCGTCGGCCTCGTTCTGGCCGCCGCTTCCACGCATCTCTACCAGGGACTTTTCCGCGAGCAGGCCATGCTGCGCTACGACGGGAAGACCTATTTCCATACGCTCGGCCATCTGCTGATGAGCTTCGTATGCGGCCCTTACATCATGCTCCAGATGGGCTGGCAGCAGCAGAAGGACGCGACGCTCGCCTTCGTGCCCGTGCTCATCGGTTCGCTCGTCGCCTTCGGCTGGGCCTTCGTCACGGGCCTGGCCTTCATGAGCATCTACGTGGCTTTTCTCTTCTAATTCGCCCTGCATTCCCCCGGGCACAAAGAAGCCACCTCCGGGCCCGGAGGTGGCTTCTTTCTTCAGGTCCCAAACTTATCAGGGAGAGGGACCCGGAACTCAGCGCCCGGCGGACGCGGTGACGATCGTGGTACGGTCGTCGGAGATATCGACCCACTGCGCGAAGCTGAGCTGGCTCTGGCGCTTGAGGTAACGGTAGGGCGTCTCGTTCCAGAGGCGGATGTCGCCGGCCTGGTTGTCGAGCACGAGGTCGCCGCGGTCGGTGCGGACCATCAGCACGGCATGGCCTTCGCCATTGGCCTGGCGCACCACGGCGATCATGAGGGTGGACGGGGCCCAGCCCAGGTCGATCAGCTGGCGGCGCTTTTCGAGGGCGAAGTCCTCGCAGTCGCCGTAGCCGCTGGTCGGGTAAGTCCAGAATTCTTCGACGCCATAAAGTTCCTTGTCGGAAACCGGGGTCACGGCAGCGTTGACAGCGGCGTTGACCTGAACGAGCTGCGACCAGCGCATATCGGTAAGGTTCTCGGCGGCAATCGGGTTCTTGTAGGGCGCGCATTCGGCGCCACGACGGTGGCAGAAATCGGCGGCGCCGACCGGGATGCTGGTCGGGTTGATCGAAACCTGCACGAAGGCGGCGTTGGTGAAGTCGACGCTCTGGGCCTTGGCGGGGGCGGCGAAGGCAATGGCTGCCAGCAGCGCTGCTCCCAGGATCTTTGCGATGTTGCTCGCGGTGGACATTGTGTGATCTCCCTGATGGAGACCACGTTACGGGGGCCCACTTGCCCCGATTGAAAAAGTGCAACGCAGTTTTGAATCGAGTTTTATGCAGTCGATTCAGGGGGCGTTAAGCATGCACCTCAGTTGATCCGCAGGTTCTGCTGCACGACCGTGAGCATCTCCTGGGAGGAGGCGAACTCGACGGCCACGCCATTCTGGAAATGGCGCACCACGCGGGCGCGCATGCGGCCGAGGGTGACGGGCGTGCCCATTGCGGGGCGGACGGCGAGTTCGATGGCGGCGCCCGAGAGCGAGATATCGATGATCTTGCAATTGTAGCGGCGGCCATCATCGAGGACGACGGTCGAGTGCCGGTTGTCCGGAACCACGCGCTCGTGCCGGCGATCTTCCGGCAGGTTGAGGATGTCCTTGTTGGCGAGCCAGGTAAGTTGCGCGGCAAGCTTGTCGCGCTTGCGCGACGTGCCTCCCACTTCCATGACGAAGCCGCCATCGGCGCTTTCAAGGATCAGGCCTTCGATGCGGCCGACGTGATCGAGATAGGCAACCACGCGCTCGCCCACCTGACCGGGGACCGGGGCGATGACCACGGCGTCGCCGGGCGACATTTCCAGGATCTGGCAGGGGAATTCGCGTTTGTCGGCCAGCATGTAGCGACCGAGTATCGAGACCTTCACGCGCTGAAAGCGCGGCATGTCCGCCTGGCTCCGGCCAGGAGACGCTGCATAGCGCGCGGGGAGGTCATCGTTCAGCATGAGAGAAAGGCCGAGTGGACGTTTCCCCTAGGCTAAACAAGTTTGGTTAACCGATAGTAAGGCGCTTGGCGCGCCATTAACTCAATGGCGGCCGCCGTCGATAACCGCAAGGTGAGCATAGCGGCGGGCGCTGTTCCCGAAGATCGTCGAGGTGATCGGCATGGGCGTATGGCCGGGAGCGGCGAAGCCGACACCGGGCACTGCGGCTGCCACGTCGCGGACGACATCGGAGGTCGCCAGGTCGTCCGGCCAGATCAGCCGCAGGCCGGTGATGCGCTGTTCGACGATCGGCTGCACGCCCAGCCAATAGGGGTCTTCAAGGGCCGTCATGGCGCCGAGAAGGCGGGTCTGGGTCGAGCCGTTGTGACGCAACGGGAGCAGGATCGTCTCGAACGAAACCTTGGTGTTGATGGGCGTGTTGGCCTGGAAGGTGACCAGGGCGACGGCGTGATCCTCGGTGACGGCGCGGATCAGCGTCTCGAGCGCATCGCGGTCGCGCTCGTGCCAGAGACCGGTAAAGGAGCGTCCCTTGAGTTCGCGGCAATAGGCGGTGCACAGGTGCGAGCCGGCCAGGCGGAACACAAAGCTGTTCTCTTCGCTCAGCTCGAGAATGAAAGTGTTTGCCAGCGCGGAGCGAATCCGGGTTGGGTCGATGTCCTTGCGGTCGGGAGCACTGCGGGAGCCACGCAGCGCGTTCCAGTAGTCATAGAGCGTTTTGGTGCTGGTCTTTTGCATAGTGTTCGCCCTTGGCCTCAGTTCCCTTGTTCCCAGGTACAGGGAATCTCGGCTGCCCGCTGACAGTGCCAAAAGCGCCCGGCGAAATCGTCATTAAACATCTATTAGGGTTAACGCCGGCGCATCCGTGTGGATAAGTCGATAACCTGCGGTAAACCAAACGCATTTACGAGGAGACGGATGCATGAGTGACACCGGTTCTGGCCAGGAGCCCCGGCAAACGGGGCGTGAGCCGGTCTTCATGCTGCCGGCGGTGGTGACGGCGCTGGGTGGAATCATGCTGGCGATCCATCTCGCCACCACCCTCGTGCTCGATAACGTGGGGCTCTATCAGTTAACCCTGTGGTTCGGCTTCGTGCCGGCGCGCCTGCTCATTCCGGACCAGATTCCGGGCGGTTTTCTACCCCTGATCTGGACGCCGTTTTCGCATGCTTTCCTGCACGCGAACTGGGAGCATGTGATCTTCAACACGCTCTGGCTCGTGATCTTCGCCACGCCCGTCGCCCGACGCTACGGCGCGATTCCGACCCTCGTCATCTTCCTCCTGACCTCGGCGGCAGGGGCGGTGGCTTTTGCCGCCACGACACTGCCTTCCGTGCAGGTGCTGATCGGCGCTTCGGGCGGGGTTGCGGGCCTTACGGGCGCGGCCATGCGCTTCATCTTCCAGCCGGTGCTGGTGGGAACAGATCCTGATACCGGCCAGCGCGTGCTGCTGGGGCGGCACCTGGCGAGCCTCCGGGAGGTCTTCACCAATCCACGCTCGCGCAATTTCAGCCTGATCTGGATCGTGCTTAACGCCGCCGTGCCGCTGGTGCCGGCGCTGATCGGGCAGGACATCCAGATCGCCTGGCAGGCGCATTTGGGCGGCTTTGTCGTCGGCTTGCTGCTGCCGCCGCTGTTCGAAAGGAGCTGGCAACATGAGTGAGATCGAAGCGCGGCTCGAAAAGCTCGAAACCACGATCGCCTACCAGGACGAGACAATCGAGGAACTGAACAAGGCCGTTACCGACCTCTGGCAGCAATTGGAGGCGCTGCGGCGCGACATGTCCAAGCTGACCGAGCAATTGCGCGAGGTCGAGGGACATCCGGCACTCGCCGCGCAGGATGAGCCGCCACCTCCGCACTACTAGGTTAGAGCGTGGGGGCCTCAGACCGTCCCCGCCACCGGGCTTCCCCGGCCGCAGAGCCGGGGCCCACGGATCCTCCACTCGAATGGAGCGGTGCAATAGGCCCGGGGTCTTCGCCCGGGGAAGTAAGGGGCGGGAGAGGGGCCGCGGGCAAGCTCGCCGGGCGCCTACACGCCGTAAACGGCCTTTGGATCAAATAACCGCGGCTCGCCCGAATCCACGAGCTTCACAGCGCCATCGTCCACTTTGACGATCCGGTAGAAGCAGCTCTTGCGGCCAGTGTGACACGCAGCTCCGCGGCCCGTCTGCTCGACCGTCAGCAGCAGCACGTCCTGGTCGCAGTCGGTGCGCATTTCGATGAGTTTCTGGATCTCACCCGAGCTCTCCCCCTTTTTCCAGATCTTTGCCCGCGAGCGCGACCAGTAGTGGACTTCGCCGGTTTCGAGCGTCAGCGCGAGGGATTGGGCATTCATATGCGCGACCATCAGCACGCGGCCGGAGCCTGCCTCGGTGGTGACGGCGGTCACGAGGCCCTGGGCGTCGAAGCGGGGCGCGAAGGCGGTGCCTTCTTCCAGTTCGTCGTGGCTGAGAATGGTGGGGTCTGCGAAGGTGATGCTCATAGCGCGGGTTTTAGCCCGCGCCATGGGGAAATGCCAAGGCCGCTCAGCGCTTGCCGACGAAGGCGAAGAAACGCTCGCGCTCCTCGCGTTCCTCGGCGAAGACGCCGGTGAAGCGGTGGGTGATGGTTGTGACGCCATGCGAATGCACGCCGCGCATGGTCATGCACATATGCTCGGCCTCAAGCATCACGGCAGCGCCGCGCGGGTTGAGGTTTTCGTTGAGCGCATCGATGATCTGCTGCGTCATGGTCTCCTGCGTCTGCAGGCGGCGCGCGAAGACGTCGACGAGGCGGGCGAGCTTGGAAAGGCCGACCACGCCTTCATGCGGCAGATAGGCGATATGCGCCTTGCCGAAGAAGGGCACCATGTGGTGCTCGCAATGGGAATGGAACGGAATATCCTTGAGCAGCACGATGTCGTCGTAGCCGCCGACCTCGCGGAAGATTTTGCTCAGCGCGTCGCTCGCGCTCTGCTCGTAACCGGCGAAAAGCTCGGAATAGGCACGCGCAACGCGGCCCGGGGTTTCGATAAGCCCTTCGCGAGTCGGATCGTCGCCGGCCCACGCAATCAGCGTGCGAACGGCGTTTTCGACTTCCTCCTGGGAAGGTTTGTGCCGGGTCACCTTATCAAGAGCCGTGACGGTGCCGGACTTAGCCGTGGCGTCCATGCGCGAGCTTCCTTTTTAGAGATGGATCACAAAAGCGCGTTTGGGTGCTGGCCCCTGACAGTCCGCGAGCGGTTACTTATATAGGGTGGTCGAGCGGCTTCACAAGAAACAGAATGTGCCTTCAATGGAACTGAGCGATCTCTATTCCGAAAAAATCCTGCAGATCGCCGGCAACCCGCCCAAAGCGCCGCGGCTGGCCGATCCGGATGCTTCGGCGCGCAAGGTGAGCCGCGTCTGCGGTTCCTCGATCGAGGTGGACGTGACGGTTTCCGATGGAATCATCACGGGTTACGGCCACGACCTTTCGGCATGTGCTCTGGGGCAGACGTCAGCCGCTATCGTCGCTCGAGAGATCGTCGGCACGCCCGTGGACGAATTCCGAACGGTGCGCGACCTGATGTTCCGCATGCTCAAGGAGGAGGGCGCTCCGCCATCGGGCAAATGGGACGATCTGCGGTTCCTGGAGCCGGTGCGTGAATACAAGCCGCGTCACACCTCGACCATGCTCGTGTTTGATGCGGTGGTTGAAGCGCTCGACAAGATCGAAGCAAAAAGAGTCGCTTAGGGCCGCAAGCTGATGGATCGATTCATGCGGCAATTCTGGGCGGTGGTGGACCTGCCGTTCAAATTTGCGGCGGTGTTCCTCATCACCATTTATCGCTACACGCTCTCGGCTTTCGTGGGGCGCACCTGCCGACACGCGCCGTCTTGCTCGGAATTTACCAGCGAGGCGATCTGGAAATATGGGTTCTGGCCGGGTGGCTGGATGGGATTGGCGCGGTTCAGCCGCTGCCGCCCCGGTGGCACACACGGGTTCGATCCGGTGCCGGAGGTGCTGCCGGAGGCGGGGCGGTGGTACCTGCCTTGGCGGTATGGGCGGTGGCGGTAGGCTCCGCATTGCATTCCACGGAGCTTTCACCACCACGGTACTTCCCCGGCCGAAGAGCCGGGGCCAATGGATGGCTCCACTCCGCTGGATGGGTGCAATGGGCCCCGGGTCTTCGCCCGGGGAAGACCGGTAGTTGTGGGAAGCCCAGAGGGTAAGCCGCAACTCAAACTCTACTTCGCCAGCAAACCGCAAATGCTGGCAAACTTCACAAAGCGTGATAGACAACGCCCCCTGTGCGTTTTGCACAGTTTCAAAACCCCTTTCTCTTGGAGAGATCAAAATGTCGATCAAGGTGACGTTCCCAGATGGTGCAGTTCGCGAGTTTCCGCGCGGCACCACCGGGACTACCGTGGTCGAGGATATCTCCAAGTCGCTGGCCAAGAAGACCGTGGCCATGCGCTGGAACGGCGTCCTGTCGGACCTTTCCGATGCGCTTGAAGAAGACGGCAAGATCGAGTTCGTGACGCGCGACCAGCCGGCTGCGCTCGAACTCATCCGCCACGATGCCGCGCACGTCCTCGCCGAGGCCGTGCAGGAGCTGTGGCCGTCGACGCAAGTGACGATCGGCCCGGTGATCGAGAACGGCTTCTACTACGATTTCGCGCGTGACGTGCCGTTCGGCGAGGACGACCTGCGCGCCATCGAGAAGAAGATGAGCGAGATCATCGAGCGCGGCGCCGCCTTCACCAAGGAAATCTGGACGCGCGACGAGGCCAAGAAGGTCTTTGCCGCCAAGGGCGAGAATTTCAAGGTCGAACTCGTCGACGCCATCCCGGCCGACCAGAACATCAAGATCTACAAGCAGGGCCAGTGGTTCGACCTCTGCCGTGGCCCGCATATGCGCACCACCAAGGATGTCGGCCAGGCGTTCAAGCTGACCAAGGTGGCCGGCGCCTATTGGCGTGGCGACAGCAACAACCCGGTGCTCTCGCGCATCTACGGCACGGCCTTTGCGACCAAGGAAGAGCTCGACGCCTATCTCCACATGATGGAAGAGGCCGAAAAGCGCGACCATCGCAAGCTGGGCCGCGAGCTCGATCTCTTCCATTTGCAGGAAGAAGCGCAGGGCTCGGTGTTCTGGCACCCCAAGGGCTTTACCATCTACAACCAGATGGAAGCCTATATCCGCCGGCGCCTGAACGGCTCGGGCTATGTGGAGGTCAAGACCCCGCAGCTCATGTCGTCCAAGTTCTGGGAGGCTTCCGGCCACTGGGGCAAGTACCGCGAGAACATGTTCGTGGTGCCGGACGAAGTGCCGGGTACCGAGGAAGAAGGTCCGGTGCTTTCGGGCAAGTCCGATCTCATGGCGCTCAAGCCCATGAACTGCCCGGCGCATATCCAGATCTTCAATCAGGGCATCAAGTCGTATCGCGACCTGCCGATCCGCATGGCCGAGTTCGGCTGCTGCCACCGCAACGAGGCCCATGGCGCGCTCCATGGCCTGATGCGCGTGCGGCAGATGACCCAGGACGACGCGCATATCTTCTGCCGCGAAGACCAGATCCAGGCCGAGACCGAGCATTTCGTGCATCTGCTCTATTCGGTCTACAAGGACATGGGTTTCGACCAGATCGTCATCAAGCTCGCCACGCGCCCCGAAAAGTTCGGCGGCACGATCGAGCGCTGGGATGCGGCCGAGAAGGCGCTGGGCGATGCCCTGCGTGCCACGGGCTATGACTTCGAGATCGCCGAAGGCGAGGGCGCTTTCTATGCGCCCAAGCTGGAATTCCACCTCAAGGACGCCATCGGTCGCTCCTGGCAGTGCGGCACCCTGCAGCTCGACTATGTGCTGCCGGAACGCCTCGAGGCCTCCTACGTGGCCGAAGACGGTTCGCGCCAGCGTCCGGTGATGCTCCATCGCGCCATTCTCGGCTCGCTGGAGCGCTTCATCGGCATGATGCTGGAAAGCTATGCCGGCAAGCTGCCGACCTGGCTGGCGCCGACCCAGGTGGTCGTGGCCACGATCGTCTCGGAAGCGGACGAGTATGCTGCCAAGCTGGTCAAGCAGCTCAAGGCGGCCGGTATCCGTGCCGAGCTCGATACGCGCAACGAGAAGATCAACTACAAGGTCCGCGAGCACTCGCTGCAGAAGGTGCCGCTGATGTTCGTGGTCGGCAAGCGCGAGGCGGAGGAGGGCAGCGTGTCGGTCCGTCGTCTCGGAACCGAGGGCCAGAACGTGGTGCCGTCGATGGACGCCATCGTCGAGCTGATGGCCGAGGTGCAGCCGCCGGACCTGAAGCGCGCCGCTGCCTGATCCAGGCGCCAACGCAAAGAACAAGGCCCGCTCCAGAGGAGCGGGCCTTTCTGTTTGGGACTGCCGAAGCTTACTGAGCCGTGGCGTCGACCGTCACCTGGCTCGAGAGAGCCATCGGATTGGCCTGGAGCGCAGTGAGTTCGGGCAGGCCGAGGCCGGCTTCGTTCTTGGCGGCAGCCGAGATCGAGAGCGACTTGGCCTGGCCGGTGATGAAGGTCGCCAGAGCGGCCGAGAGCTTCTGAGCTTCGGGCGTGCCGCCGAGAAGGGCGAGGGCGGTGCCGCCGGCGACGCCGGAGAGGGCGTTGCGGACCTGTTCGACCGACTGGCCCTGTTCCTTGGCCATGCTCTGGAACACGATGTCGGCGAGACCGGCGTCGGTCACGTTGATCTTGAGGTCCTTGGCAGTGAGGCCCATCGCGGCCATCAGGGCCGCGTTGTTGTCCAGCGAGAAGATATCGGGCGTGGCGTTACCCAGCGTGCCGGCGAGAGCGAGCGCGCCCAGGTTCGCGCCGTTGATGGAGAAGGTCTTCACCGCGATGGTGTTCGAGCCTTCGTCCCAGGCGGCGGCGAGGTCGTAGCCGGCTTCGATCTTGTCGATGCCAAGCGCCAGGAGCTGCTTGACCGAATCTTCCTCGGAATCGGCCGGAAGGCCGATCACGATATTCTTGGCCGACGAGGAGATGTCGGCCGGCACGCCGTTGACGTAGTTGGCCAGCGTCAGGTCGAAATCGCCGATCGAAGCCTTGATGCGCTGGCCATCGGATTTCTCATCGGGAACGTCCATGTCGAGACCCGAGAACGAGAAACCGCCAAAGGACGGGATCAGGCGGCGGCCATTAGTTTCGAACCAGGCGTCGTCCACCTGGCCGTCGGCTTCCTGCAGGGCATTGATGGCCGAGGAGAAGTCGAAGCTCTTGAAGACGAACTTGCCGAGGTTGAGATAGCCATCGCCCTCGACATTGATCTTGATGTCGTTGGCCGAAATCTCGGGATAGGTGTTCTTGGCAAAGCCGCCGATAGCCATCGGGCCGACAGCGACGGTGACTGGCTTGCCTTCCTCCGAAGTGCCGGTGCAGTTGAGACCAGCGAAGTCGATCGGGGTGGATTCGAAGGCACTGAAGAGGTCGGCATAGAAGGTGACGAGCGTGGCGATCTGCTCGGGCTTGAGTTCGGAATCGCCGCTGGCCTCGAGGGACTGGGCCATGGTCATCAGCTCGCCGAAGGACGTCTTGAGCGGACGCGCCTTGAATTCTGCGGTGGTCACAGGGCCGATGGTGCAGTTGGCTTCAGGCCCGGTAAACGAGCCGCCTTCCATCTTGAAGTCCTTGTAGATGGTCTTGAGCGGCTGGTCCGGTGAGGCGCCGGGCACGAGGCCGTAGAAGGCCAGCATGCCTGCGAGATCGAACAGACCCGTCGACATCTTGCCGAGCGTGAACTTGCCTTCCGGGCCCGCATCGGCATCAGCGCCGCCCACGACGGCCGAGGCGGCCACGCCGTTGGTGACGTCGGTCAGCGCGATATCGCGATAGGTCAGCGTGCCCTGCTGCTGCTTGCCGCCTTCGGCCGGCACCGCATAGGTGACGGTAATTTCGGGAATGGTGATCGACTTGGCGGTCAATCCCGCAAGTTCGGCGGCATGCTCGACCAGACCGCCCGTCAGGATCGAGCGGATGGTTTCTTCATCGACGTTGGAATCGACTGCCTGGATGGTGGGAATGGAGACCGAGTAGTTGAACTCGGGCGCCGCCGCTTCGGTGGTCGGCTGAGCCGGGCTTTCGACGCGCGGTGCGCCTTCACGCGTGCGCGGAGCATCCTGGGCCTGGGCAATCGTGGGCAAGGCGACGCTCATCAATGCGCCCAGGGCAATGCTCTCCAGGCTCACGCGGAGCGCACTCTTGGTCAACTGCATGGCATATTTCTCCATTCGCCAGAATTGGGGGCAATCTGTGCCACCGGAGCTTTGTCTTCAATAGGCAAAGCTAATGTGACGTGTTCGGCCTAAGGGTTGAAACCGAAAAAAATCGGGCAGGTTGCACAAATGGTTTCCGCAAGCTTGAAGTAAAACGGAAACTGCCGCCATGACTGGGGTCATGGCGGCAGTCCGCCCCCCGATATTCGCATCAGCGTCAGCTCAAGCGGTAAGCAAGACCCTCAGCAGCGCCGCTGGAGATCTGACGGCGTGATGCGAAGCCGGTTGGGGTCCTGCCGGTGCCACGGGGATTGGGGCGGAGTCACCGGCAGGGATATCGCAGCCCATCACGGGCCAGGAACGTGCCCGTTTGCGGATCAAAGCTGCGATATTTTGCGAAACAATACTGGAGCCAGCGGCCGCGCTCGTTCTTCTTTGCACGGTCCTGCTCGGCGGCGCCCGCGATGATTGCGCCGATGGCGAGGCCGACGATGCCTACGCCGATCGCGGCTCCTAAATCATCGTCCTTCTTGGCCTCTTCGGGCCGAAAAAAGCGCTCGCAACTATCGCGCTCGTAGCGGTCCCGGACATGCCGGCAGTCGCGGAACGAATAGGCGACCCATCGATCGTCCGACGAATACCACTCGGCTGCGGCAGCGGGGATGACGCTGGTGGCTATGAGCGCGAGTGTCGCGACGAAAACGGGGAGTTTCGTGGCCATCTTGCTTGCTCCAGGGGCGGTCAGAACCGGTAGCTGAGACCGGCCTTGATCGCGTGGTTGACGAAGCTGTCGGTGCGCTTGATGCCGCCGGCGAGCGTGGACTCGACGTTGTCGTAGCGCGACTGCGTGTATTCGAGGCGCGTGGTGAGGCCGTTGCGGAAGAGGTATTCGACGCCGGCGCCATAGGTGAAGCCGCCTGCCCAGCGGGGATCGGATACCACGTTGCCCTTGGGATCGAGCCGGGCCCAGCCATAGCCGACGGTGCCGTAGAGCAGCATGGAGTCGAACGAGACGCCGGCGCGCAGCTTGGCGGCACCCGACCAGGTCTGGGCGAGGGAAGCGTTGCCGGTGAGGCTGTATTCCTTGCCGCTCGTATAGGTGCCTTCGAGTTCGGCGCCGACCACGGTCGGACCGAGCGAGGTGGTGTAGCCGATCATCGCGCCACCCAGGAGATTGTTCCCGGCGAAGACGTTGGGAACTTCCTTGGTGCTGACGCCACCGACCACGCCGGCATAGAAGCCGGACCAGGAGGCGGAGTCGCCGTAATAGGGTGCGAAGCGGTCTTGCGCCGACGCCGCGGCGGTGCCGAGCGCGGACACGAAAACGGCGCCCAGCAAGAGGCGCGGGAGGAAATTGGGCATCACTCAGTACTCCGAAGCGAGAAGGGAGGCTCGCCGCTGCAATGCAGCGATCTGACTTCACCCATTTTGGAGACTCACATTGCGAGAGCATTGCGAGAGAACGGTTTTTTGAGGCGAGCGCGGCGGACTGGCGCTCGCCTGGAGCTCAGGCGTCTGCCGAGCGGGGCAAAGCCAGACGGAAGGCAGCGCCGCCCTCCGGGCTGTCGTTGACCGAGAGATGCCCGTTGTGGCGGTGAGCGATGTCTCGGGCGAGATTGAGCCCAAGGCCATGGCCGGCGGTCATCGGGCGAAGGCGGTAGAAGGGCTCGAAGATGCGGTCGCGATCCTCTGGCGGAATGCCGGGGCCGGCATCCGCAACCTCGATCGTGCCATTACGCTCGACATAGACCGAGATGGTGCCGGTATTGCCGCCATGGGCGATGGCGTTCTGCACCAGGTTGCTCAGCGCACGCTCGAGCGCGGTCCAGTCACCTAGCACGAGCACACGGCGCTGGTCGGCATCGAAGCAGATCTTGTAGCCGGCGGCGATGGCGATGGGGGCGAGGTCGGCAACCACGTTTCCGGCCAGCTCCACCAGATCGACCTCCTTGAGGTCGGGGCGCTGGTGCTGAAACCGCTGGTGATCCAGCAATTGCTCGGCGAGCCCGCCAAGGCGCGAGACGTCGGCGATGAGTCGCCCCTTGTCCTGGCTTTCGGGCAGGGCGTCGATACGCGTCTGCAGGATGGCGATGGGCGTCTTGAGCTCGTGGGCGGCGTCGGCCAGGAAGCGCTTGTGGCGTTCGTAGCCTTCGTCGAGCCGCACGAGAGCATCATTGACGGCGGCAACGAGCGATTTCACCTCCCAGGGGATGCGATCCACCGAGAGGCGCATGCCGCGCTGGTCGAAGTCGATCTTGGCAGCGTCCGTTTCCGCCGATGTCACGCCGCGCAGCGACTTGCGCACGATGAGTGGGATGGCGATGCCGGTGACGAGCGCGAGAAGCGCGGTGATCGGCAGGAAGAGGATGAGCGAGACGATCACGACCGCCAGGAGCGCCGAGACGGAGGCATTGGTGCCGACGACGATGAAGACCTGGCCGGCGCGGGTATCGCGCTTGCGAACGTTGACCTGCTCGGGCTGGTCTTCCTTGATGCGCACCTGCGCGTAGTCGGCGGTGCCGAGGCTATTGACCAGCGGCATGAACATTTCGGGCGGCGTGCCCTCGCCAACCGTCTGGCCCTGGCTGTCACGTGCAACGAACCAGAATTCGTTGGTGCGCACCCATTCCATGCCCGGCGTGTCTTCCAGGACCAGCTTGCCGGTGGCATCGTGGACGAGAGATTCGGCGATGTGGTCGATCATGCTGTCGTCGACGAGGTCGGCCTTGCCGCCAAGCGACATGATGAAGAGCCAGATGGCGACGGTGAAGACGACGAAGGTCAGGCCGTGCAAAAGCATCAAACGCCAGACGAGCCGGCGCTTGAGGGAGTTGGGCTTGCGCCACTGGTAGTTTCGCAGTCCGTTCCAGAGCCGGTGCCAGAGCTTCATCGCGCCTGCTTCATGAGATAGCCGACCCCGCGGATCGTGTGGATTTCGACGGTCGCGCCGGCATCGGCCAGCTTGCGGCGGAGGCGGGAGACGTGCGCGTCGAGGGCATTGGACTGGATTTCGTCATCGAACCCGTAGACGGCCTCCTCCAGCGAGGTGCGCAACACGGTACGTCCGGTGCGCTGCACCAGCGTTTCGAGCACCAGCAATTCGCGGCGGGGGAGGTCGACCGGGTTGTCCTGGATGCTGACGTGGCGATTGGCAAAATCGTAGGTGAGGTTGCCGACGCGCCCGACATTGACCGCGATCTGGGCTGGGCGGCGCATGACGGCGCGCAGGCGAGCCAGCAACTCCTCCACGGCAAACGGCTTTGGCAGGTAGTCGTCGGCACCCTGGTCGAGGCCGGTTATGCGATCGACGAGCGAACCCCGGGCCGTGAGCACGATGATCGGCGCACCCGGCACCTGCTGGCGGATGAGCGGGATCAGGTCGATGCCGTCGCCGTCCGGCAGGTTGCGATCGAGCAGGAAGGCGGCGTGGACGCGGTTGGGGATGGCCTCCTCGGCAAAGGCGAGGTTGGGCGCATGGTCGATGACCATGTCATATTTGAGCAAAGCAGCGCTGAGGGCTGAGGCCATTTCGGCCTCGTCCTCGACAAGCAATAGACGCATAGACGTGACCCCTGAGGTTGGGGCCAGAATAGCGCGCGACGTTACGGCTAGATGACGTCAGTAGACCGACGTGAGGACTTCGATTTCGCGCGGCTGTCCTGGAACGACCTGGAAGGCGCGGTTGTAAACGGTGTCGCCGCGCTTGGCCAAGACGGTGTAGTCGCCTTCCTGCAGAACCGTTGCAGGAAAAGCGCCGATCTCCTGGAAGACGGTCTTGCCGTCAGCCGATTTGACGGTCCAGTCGACGTCCGCAATGGCCTCGCCGCCGGCTTCGGAAACGAGCTTGAGCGAGATCTGGCTGGCGCGGTGATAGAGCGTGGCTTCCGTCAACTGGCCGGGCTCAACCCGCAGGTCGGCGCGCACGATGGCATTCACGTCGCCGAAATAGGAGACGACGTGGTAGGTGCCGGCATTGAGCGTCACCGTGTCGTTCGCGGCCACGTTCTGGGCCACGAGGATGCGGTCGGCATCGCTGGTGCCGCCGGAGAAGATGTCGAAATGCTCGAGATTGAGGGGGATCGCCACGTCGCCCGTGATCGCCGAGTTGAGCCGTAGCGCGCCCGCATCGAGCACCATGGTCTTGTCGTTGTTGCCGGGGTTGACCGTGATCGTGTCGCTGGCCTGGGCGCGACCGTAGGCAACGTGGATCACGTACTGGCCCGGCGGCAGCGAGAGCGTGGCCTCGGAATCGTCGGACTTGGCGACCATAGCCAACTGCCCGTTATTGTCGGTCTTGGTCTCGAAGATGCGCCAGACGAGCCCCTCGGGAATGGTATTGCCTTTTTCGGTCACGCGCGCACTGAGGTGCACTGGCTGCGGAGCCTGGGTCACAGCCTTGATGGCATCGGTTGCTGGCGTGTCGGCGGCAACGCCGGGGACTTCGCCCGGCTCGACCATTGCAGAGGGCTCGTTTGCCGGCGCTTCGGGAGTTGGGGCCTGATCCTGCGGCTCGCCGGACGCCTTGGCCTGCGCGGCATCGTGCTCGGCCCTGGGCCGCGGCTCGGGCGCTTCCTGGGATGCAGCGATTTGCGGCGCAAGCAAAGCGGCCAGGAGGCCGATAGCCATCACCCACGATCTACGTACCAAAGATAACCTCTTGCGGTCGCCCCGGCGGCCGAAATCGAACGAGAAAAAAGCTCTAGGCTTTGAATTGGGAAAAGCTGTGTCATAAGGACGGCACACTCGCAAGGACCTAGACCATGACCGCCAAAGCCGACGTGCTCGATTATCTGCTCACCCGCCGTTCCGTAGGGCAGGCTTTCCTCAAGGAGCCGGGGCCTTCGCCTGAAGAGCTGCGTCAAATTCTCACTATCGGCACGCGCGTTCCCGACCATGGCAAGCTGGCGCCCTGGCGGCTGGTCATCATCGAGGGCGATGATCGCATTCGCGCCGGCGAGAAGCTGGCCGAGATCGCCAAGCGCAACAATTCCAATCTCGACGAAGCCGGCCTTGAGATCGAACGGCGGCAATTCCTGCCAGCACCATTGACGATCGGTGTGCTGTCGGCGCCCAAGCCCAGCCCCAAGATTCCGCATTTCGAGCAGCTGATCTCGGCGGGGAATGTCGCCTTCAACCTCGAGCATGCTGCTTTTGCGCTGGGCTATGCCGCCCAATGGATCACGCGCTGGTTCAGCTACGACACCGAGGCGGCCGCCATGCTGGGTGCCAAGGAAGGCGAGCGCTTCGTCGGCTTCATCATGATCGGTACGCCCTCGACCATCATCGAGGATCGACCGCGTCCTGCGCTTGAAGAGGTCGTGAGCCGCTGGCAGGGTTAAGCTGGTATTAACCTCTGTTGAGGTTTCATTAACCCCTGTTTCGGGGGTGATGATTCCGTATGGGTGTTCAGCCGATCTCGGTGCCGCAGAGTCTGGCCTACGTTCTTAATTCCGCGGGGAACAAGAACGGGGTGGATTTCAATTATCTGCTGCAGACCGCCATGCGCGAAAGCAGTCTCGATCCGCAGGCCAAGGCGCGCTCCTCTTCGGCCGTAGGGCTGTTCCAGTTCCTCGAAGGCACCTGGCTGCAGGTGATGAAGCAGGAGGGCCCGCGCCTCGGCTACCAGAATTACTCGGACGCGATTACCGAAACTGCCGACGGCGATTTCGTGATCCGTGATCCGAAGCTCAAGGCTGAGGTTCTCAAGCTGCGAGAGGACCCGCAGATTGCCGCCGACCTCGCGGCGGCCTTCACCAAATCCAATGGCGACTATCTCAACCAGCGCTTCGGCCGCATGCCCAGCCCGGGCGAGCTCTACATTGCCCACTTCCTCGGGGCAAAGGGCGCCGAGAAGATGTTTACGGCGGGACTCCAGAACCCCGACCAGATCGCGGCCAAGCTCTTCCCGAAGCAGGCGAGTGCCAATCCCGCGATCTTCTACGCCGACGGCCAGCCGCGTACGATCCGCCAGGTCTACAAGGCCCTGGTGGCGAAGCACGCCATAACGCCCGACACGCCCGCGCCCGCCTTTGCCGCGCAGCAACTGGCTCAGCAACAGGCGCCGCAGCCGGTCATCCCATCCCGGTTCGGTCCGCAGGACATGTCGTTCGTTTCGCTCTTTTCGACGGAAGCGGCCGGCCCGGTTGGTTCGCCTGTCGAACCGACGGAGGCTGCGACGGGCGCAGCCTTCTTCACCCAGCTCTATGGTCAATAGATCGCCAACGAACGTGGTGAACCGTTCCTTAAGCCTTGCGGCCTAATGTTGCCCGGTTAGTTCCGGGGGCATCGGATGGTTGCGTATCACGAGTTCGTCGCGCTCACCCAGTCGGGAAACAGCGAAGATCGGGGTAGGGCCGCTCACATGGCGACCCTGGCTTATCTCGCCCATACCGGCCCCGCCGACGAGCACGCCGCCCTCTACGCCGCCCTGATCGGCTTTCTCGAAGATCCATCCGTCAAGGTACGCGCTGCGCTCGCCTATGGCCTGCTGCACGCTGTCGAAGCACCGCGGCCGATACTCCTGGCGCTATTGCAGGATGCCGGCGTTATCTCTCGCGCAGTGGCGCAGTACTCGCCGGCACTCATCGACGCCGACCTCATCGGTCTCGCGCGCAACGGTGATCTCACCATGCTGCTGGCTCTCGCCGAGAGGACCAATATCAGCACGCGCATAGCCGAAGCCGTAATCGCGCGCGGAGAGACCGGCGTTACCCTCAAGCTGCTGGCGCGCCGCGACATTACATACGGTGCCGAAACCCTGGTTGTGCTCGCGCAGAGCCATGGCGATGACGCCCGGCTACGTGGCGCCCTTTTGGCTCGTCGCGAACTGCCGCCATCTGCGCGCTTGCATCTGGTGGAAGCCGTCAGCCGCGCACTGCGAGGGACGCGTATCGTCAAGGGCGCTGTTGCTGCGCGACGCCTCGATAGCCTGATGCGCAACGTCACCGACACCGCGCTCAGTGCCATCGGCGAACGTGAGGCCGAACGAGCGGCCCCGCGCTACGCCGCCGAAATGGTCGGCACCGACCGCGTGAATACGCGTTTGCTGCTGCATGCGGTCGTCCATGGCCATGTGCTCTTCTTCGCCGACATCGTTGCCGAGCTCAGCGAGATTCCGCGCGAAAAAGTGTTCTCGATCCTCGAAGGCGGCGGCCGCCCGGCGCTCAACGCGCTTTTTACCCGCTGCGGCCTTACCGAGTCCGTGCGCAATCTCGTCGCGCGCCTCGTCTTCCATGCCCGCAGCGCCGATCTCGCTGACGATGCCACCGCGCGCCACTTCGTCGTCACCGCGCTGACCGAAGAGCTCATCATCGAGCATGGCGGCCAGATTCCAGCCGAGCTTGAAGAGGCCTTCGCCTATCTGAGCGAACAGAATGTTATGCTGGCCCGCAGCGCTGCGCGTGGCGTCATGCCGGCCTTTGGCGGCGCGTCGCTGGCCCGCCTGCCGGCTCCTGAACTCGACGAGCCCGAGCGGCTCGCCCTACCGGCGGTCTAGCCATGCAGCATCTACTCGAAGTCCTGAACCGCCTGATCCTGCGAGCACCCGAGCCATTGCCCGAACCCGATCCCGAGCCGACGACGGATTGGCTGCTGCTTTTCGCCCTGACGCTCGATGAGCGTCGCATCGCCGACGTGCGCGAGAAACGCCTGCCGCACTGATCAGTAGCGGAACTGCTCGGTCAGTACGCGTTCTTCGAGGCTATGGCCCGGATCGAACAGCAGCGTCACTTCGTTCGAGCGGTCCTCTCGAACGGTCACTTCGACCACGCTCTTGAACTCGACATTGTCGGCCACTGCGCTCACCGGTCGCTTCTGCGCCTCGCGGGTGCGGAAGGTCACCACGGCGGTATTGGGCAGGATTGCCCCCCGCCAACGCCGCGGGCGGAAAGGGGAAATCGGGGTCAGCGCCAGAAGCGGCGCGCTGATCGGCAGGATAGGGCCATGCGCCGAAAGGTTGTAAGCTGTCGAACCTGCGGGCGTCGACAACAGCACACCGTCGCAGATCAGCTCGTCGAGCCGAACGTGACCGTCCACATCGATCTCGATTTTCGCCGCCTGGAAACTTGAGCGGAACAGCGACACTTCGTTGAGCGCCAGCCCCGAATGGACCTTGCCGTCCATATCGCGCACGCTCATCGACAATGGGTAGATCTTGGTCGGCCGCGCCGCTTCCAGCCGCTCGCGCAGGTGATCGTTGCCGAACTCGTTCATCAGGAAGCCGACCGAACCGAAGTTCATCCCGTAGACTGGAATCGAGCGGCTCATCACTGAGTGCAGCGTCTGCAGCATGAGGCCATCGCCCCCGAGTGCCACCACAATCTCCGCGTGCGCCAGCCCGACATCGCCATAGCGATCGCGCAGCGCCGAAGTCGCCTTGTCGGCCTCCGGCGTCCCGCTGGAGACGAATGTCAGCTTGTCGCTACCAAAACCCGCCACGATCCAGTCTCCCAAGCCTCATGCCGCCTGCCTATCATTTCGGCAGTGCCCATGCCAGCCGGTGTGGCCAAATGTAACGTCGGGGAAGGGTGGTGCCGGCAGCAGGGTTCGAACCCGCGACCCCCTGATTACAAATCAGGTGCTCTACCAACTGAGCTATACCGGCCCGAAGGCTAAGTACCCATGAGCTGGGGGTTTTGCAACCTCTGATGGCAAAGTCTCCCGAGATGGTTTTAGCGGTGGCGTGCCGCCGGGATTGACGCGGTGGGGCCAACAGTGTGATCTCCAGGACCGGGGAGGGCCAGGCTATGGGGCGCAGCCGGTTGAACAATTTGAAATCGCTGGTGAAACTGCTCGCGGCGAGCTGGAGCCTGGGCACCTTCGATGCAAGCGCCGCCCAATGGATCGGCAAGGCCACGCCCGCCGTGAAGGTCGACATCCTGGCGCTCGCCGAGATGATGGCGCTGACCGATGACGAGTTCGGCGAGCTCAACGATCTTATCCTGGAGATCGAAGGCGCGGTCGACGCCATGGCCTACGAGACTGAAGGCCGGCAGAGGCAGTTGAACTGAGCAGGCAAAAGGGGCCGGTCTTGAGATTCTTCATCACGGGAACCGCGGGATTTATCGGTTTCCACCTGGCGCGGCGTTTGCTGCAAGACGGCCATGACGTCTTCGGATTCGACGGGATGACTCCGTACTATGATGTTCGGCTCAAGTTAGCGCGCAACGCGATCCTTGCGGAATTCCCGGCCTATCAGTTTACTGAAGCGATGCTTGAGGATCGCTCGACGCTGGACGGCGCGCTCGCCGTTGCGCGCCCAGATATTGTGGTCCATCTCGCGGCGCAGGCCGGGGTGCGGTACAGTCTTGAGCATCCGGAAAGCTATCTCAGTTCCAACCTGGTCGGGACTTTCAATTTGCTCGATGCTGCCAAGCACGTAAGGCCGCGGCATGTGCTCGTTGCGTCGTCCAGTTCGGTCTATGGCGGCAATACCAAGCTGCCGTTCGCCGAGATAGATCGAACGGATTTTCCCGTATCGCTTTATGCTGCGAGCAAGCGCGCAACCGAGGCGATGGCTCATTCGGCAGCGCATCTGACGAATATGCCGACGACGTGTTTTCGCTTTTTCACGGTCTATGGTCCGTGGGGGCGGCCAGACATGGCGCTCTACAAGTTCGTGGATGCGATAGAGGCGGGACGGTCCATCGACATCTACGGCCAGGGGCGGATGCGGCGCGATGCGACCGATGTCGGTGATCTTGTCGAGGCGATCGTGCGTCTGGCAGATGCGGTGCCTGCGAGCGGGCAGTCGGCTGGAGGGTTCGATTCGATTTCGCCGGTTGCACCCTGGCGAGCGGTCAATATTGCCGGTGGGCGGCAGGTCGAGCTCATGACGCTGGTGGAAACGATCGAGCAGGCCGTGGGGCGAGTGGCCGAGAAGGTCATGTTGCCGATGCAGCCCGGAGACGCGGTCGAAACCTATGCCGACAACAGGTTGCTCCGCGCGCTTACTGGCTACGTGCCATCGCGGCCGATCGCGGAGACGGTCGCCGACTTCGTTGCGTGGTATCGCGACTACCGCGCCTCCACCGCCGGCAGCACTGCGAACTCCGCCTGATCGACCTCGTGCAGGGTCTTCATCGTCAGCCCTCGGAAGATCGGTTCGCTTTCGTCGAGATGCGTGCGGATTTCCGGGGTGCCGTTGACGCGGCAGACGAGGGAGGCGGCGAGGGCGGCTTCGATTTCAGTTTGCATGAAGGGGAAAGCGCGGGCGCCGGGGCCGACGACGACGATGTGTGCAGGATCGAAGACGGCCATCAATCGGTTGAGGCCGAAGCCGATGGCGCGGCCAGCGAGATTGAAGGCATGGGTTACAGCCCTGTCGCCCTGATAGGCGCGGCTGATGAGGCTTTCGTATTGAGCCGGCGGCACTGTGGCAGCGGGGGCGTGGTGGTCGGGCACGGAATAGGCGGTGCGCAGGACGCCGTAGTCGGCGGCGTAGGCCTCGACGCAGCCGCGCATGCCGCAGCGGCACAAGGCGCCTTCGGGCACGTGGTTCATGTGGCCGAATTCGGTGGCGCCTTCATCGCTCCGGCCGAGGATTTCACCGCGGAAAGTGATGCCCATGGCCACTGTCGAGCCGACGAAGACGGTGGCGACGCTCGCGTCCCTCAGGTCGGGATCGAGCCAGCGTGTACCTTCGGCGAGCAACCGGCCACGTTTGTGCAGCGAGACCGGAATGCTGAACCGCCGCGAAAGCGAGCCGCTGATGTCATGCCCAGCCAGATGCGTGATTGGCGACCATTTGAGGCCCGTACCGTTGCGGTCGAGAATGCCCTGCAGGGAGATTGCAACGCGGCGAAGGTTGGCGGCTTCGACTGGATTGCGCGAGCGCAATTGATCGATGCGGGTGGCCAGGTATTCGGGGGCAGGGGCCTGGCGGAAGGTGTCGGGATCGTTGGCGGATTCGATGCGATCGACAAGGGTGCCACCGTAGTCGACCAGCGATAGACGGGTGCGGTTCACGTCGACTTCAACGAGGGCGACATAGGCGGCGGCACGGTTGAAGCCCACGTCCACGGCGGGACGGCCGCGCCCCTTGCCCTCGGGGCGTTCGGCCGGCAGATCGCGGAGCAGGTTCTGGGCCACCATGTCCTGCGTGATGGCGGTGATGGTCGCGTGGCTGAGGCCGGTCTGGGCGGCGAGCTGGGTGCGCGGAAGCGGGCCGGTAAGCCGTAGGGCTTCCAGCACGAGGCCGCGGTTCTGCCGCCGCACCGTATCGCTGTCGCTTGCGTGGCGCGCCAACGCCGATCCCTCCCAAACGGGGTATTCGTTCGCCCCGGATAACCACGAATGATTTATTTCGGGTATCGAAATTGATGTTGACTCTGCTCGCAGCGGCGTGGCAATCATTTTTTTGAGCATTGAAAGAAATGCTCTTTCGGCCAGATGCCGTGCCCCATGGAGGAGGGCTCTGGTGCGTTTGGGTTGGCGGCGCACGCCGCCTATGGGAGGACATCATGAAGAAGTTTCTCGCGGTCGCGCTTGGCACGACCGTTCTGATCAGCACGGCCAGCTTCGCCTTCGCCCAGGAATTGGTGGTCGGCGTTTCCTGGTCGAATTTCCAGGAAGAGCGCTGGAAAACCGACGAGGCGGCCATCAAGGCGGCGCTCGATGCGGCCGGCGCCAAATACATCTCGGCCGACGCCCAGTCGTCGCCGGCCAAGCAGCTTACCGACATCGAAAGCCTGATCTCGCAAGGCGCCAAGGCGCTGATCGTCCTGGCGCAGGACTCCGACGCAGTCGGTCCGGCTATCCAGGCTGCCGTCTCCGAGGGCATTCCGGTGGTCGGCTATGACCGCCTGATCGAAAACCCACAGGCCTTCTACCTGACCTTCGACAACAAGGAAGTCGGCCGCCTTCAGGCCAAGGCCGTCTATGCCGTAGCGCCCAAGGGCAATTACGTCTTCATCAAGGGCTCGAGCACGGACCCGAATGCCGACTTCCTCTTCGCCGGCCAGCAGGAAGTGCTCAAGGATGCCATCGACAAGGGTGACATCAAGAATGTCGGCGAGGCCTATACCGATGGCTGGCTGCCGGAAAATGCCCAGAAGAACATGGAGCAGTTCCTGACGGCCAATAACAACGAGGTCGACGCCGTCGTCGCTTCTAACGACGGCACGGCCGGCGGCGCTATCGCGGCGCTTGCGGCCCAGGGCCTGGCCGGTTCGGTGCCGGTTTCCGGCCAGGACGGCGACCATGCCGCCCTCAACCGCATCGCGCTCGGCACGCAGACCGTCTCGGTCTGGAAGGACGCGCGCGAACTGGGCAAGAAGGCCGCCGAAATTGCGCTCGAACTCGCCAAGGGCACGGCCCTCGACAAGGTGACCGGCGCCACCAAGTTCAACGGCGGGCCGAAGGGCGTCGAGATGAATGCGGTGTTCCTGGCTCCTGTCGCCATCACCAAGGACAATCTCAACGTCGTCATCGACGCCGGTTGGGTGACCAAGGATGTGGTGTGCCAGGGCGTGGCCGCGGGCAAGGTTGCCGCCTGCAACTGATCTGCCAGATAATAAGCTGACAAGGGCGGTGCCGCGCTGGTTCGCGGCACCGCTCAATAGGCAGGTCAGCATCTAGGGGAGAGAGATGGTCGATCAGCACGCCTTGCCGGCAAGCCCGCGCGTTCCGAGCGCCGGCATGGGACCAATCCAGAGATTTCTCACTGCAACCGAGCTGGATACCCGGCTCCTGGGCATGATAGGCGCGTTGCTGCTCATCTGGCTCGGCTTCCATTTCCTGTCGGGCGGTGTGTTCCTCACCCCCCGCAACCTCTGGAACCTTTCGGTCCAGACGGCCTCAGTCGCCATCATGGCCACGGGCATGGTGCTGGTCATCGTGACCCGCAATATCGACCTCTCGGTTGGTTCGATCCTCGGTGTGGTCGGCATGCTGATGGGCGTGATGCAGGTGGATTTCCTGCCGCGCTATCTCGGGCTCGGGCATCCAGCGATCTGGATCCTGACGTTGGCCTTTGGTCTCGTCGTAGGCATGGGCATCGGTGCGCTGCAGGGCATCATTATCGCGTATCTGCGCGTACCGGCTTTCATCGTCACGCTGGGCGGTTATCTCATCTGGCGCGGTGCGGCATGGTGGGTCACTTCGGGCCGAACCGTCGCGCCGCTCGACCAGACGTTCCAGCTCATGGGTGGTGGGCCGGCTGGCTCTATCGGCTTCTGGGCGAGCTGGGCGGTGGGAGCGCTGATCTGTATCGGCATCATTGCCGGGCTTTACATAGGCCGCCGACAGCGCCGACGTTTCAATTTCCCGCAGCGGCCTATCTGGGCCGAGGTGACGCTGGGCGTTCTTGGTTGCGGTATCGCGCTGGCGGCGGTGGGTGTTGCCAATGCCTATCCCTGGCCAAGCCGGATTGCCGCCAACTACGCTGCGGCGAACAACATCACCGTTCCGGAAGGCGGCCTTTTCATCTCGCACGGCATCGCCATTCCCGTTCTGATCGCGCTGGCGGCGGGTATCGTGATGACGTTCATCGCCACGCGGACGCGGTTCGGCCGCTACGTCTTCGCCATGGGTGGCAACCCTGAAGCAGCGGAGCTGGCGGGCATCAATACGCGCTGGGTGACGGTCAAGATCTTCATTCTCATGGGTGCGCTCTGCGCCGTCGCCGCGGCTATTTCCTCGGCACGCCTCAATGCCGCGACCAATGCGCTGGGCACGTTCGACGAACTCTACGTCATCGCCGCGGCCGTTATCGGCGGCACATCGCTGGCGGGCGGCGTGGGTACGATCGTCGGAGCCATGATCGGCGCGCTGGTCATGCAGTCGCTGCAATCGGGCATGGTGCTGATGGGGATCGACAGCCCGCTGCAATCGATCGTGGTGGGTATCGTCCTCGTTCTCGCGGTGTGGCTGGACACGCTCTACCGCCGCAAGTCCAACTAGGGGTATCGGTTATGCTGGACAAGAAAATGCCGCTCGTCCAACTGGAGAACATCTCGATCTCCTTCGGCGGCCTGCATGCGGTGGATGGTGCGTCGATCGAGCTCTATCCGGGCGAGGTGGTCGGGCTGCTGGGTCACAACGGAGCCGGCAAGTCGACACTGATCAAGATCCTCTCGGGTGCCTACAAGCGCGACAGTGGCATTATCCGCATCGATGGTCAGGAAGCCACGATCAACAACCCGCGTGACGCCAAGGCCTACGGCATCGAGACGATCTACCAGACCCTTGCCGTGGCCGACAACGTCGATGCGGCGGCCAACCTCTTCCTCGGCCGCGAGCTCACCACGTCGGTCGGCACGCTCGATGATGTGGCAATGGAGGCCAAGGCGCGTGAGGTGATGGGGCGACTCAACCCCAATTTCCGCCGCTTCAAGGAGCCGGTGAAGGCGCTCTCGGGTGGGCAGCGGCAATCGGTGGCGATTGCCCGCGCCATCCTCTTCAACGCCCGCATCCTCATCATGGACGAGCCGACTGCCGCCCTTGGGCCGCAGGAAACGGCGCAGGTGGGCGATCTCATCAAGCAGCTCAAGTCCGAGGGGATCGGCATCTTCCTCATCAGCCATGACATCCATGACGTGTTCGACCTCGCTGACCGCCTTTGCGTGATGAAGAACGGCAAGGTCGTCGGCACCGCCAATACGACCGACGTCACCAAGGATGAGGTGCTGGGCATGATCATCATGGGCAAGGTGCCGGCCGGCGCTATTCCTGGGCCGGGGGCATTGCGGGGATAGGGCGGAGGCAGTTTCGCAAGGCGCAGTAAGCCGCTATCGTATCCGCGAGGAGACGACGGCATGAATGAGGTTGCTAAGAAAAGCCACGGCCGCCATCACGGGTTCTATGCCGGCGCGGCGACGGGCGTGGTCGTGTTCCTGGCGTCGCTCTATCCTTTCGCCGAACAGGCGCTGACGCTTGGGACGATCGCGTTCTTCGTCGTCTACCTGGCGTTCAGCAGCTGGCATCTGCGCAAGCTTACCTCGCATTTCCTCAGGACCCACGCGGCTGAAAGCGATGCGCCGGTCGCGGCGATCTTCGGGGTCACCATCATCGTGGTGGCGGTGTCCGTCTATTCGCTGTTCATGGCCATCAACATGCATGGCCAGGCCAATGGCCTGCACCTCGCCGTCGCCGTGGTCGCGGTGGTGCTCGGCTGGTTCACCGTCCACGCAATGGCTGCGCACCACTATGCCTATGAGTATTACGACGTGCCCGACATCGACGCCGATACAAAGCCCAAGGGTAGCGTGGTCGGCGGGCTGGATTTCCCCAGCGGACCTGAGCCGGACGGCATCAGCTTCTTTTATTTTTCATACGTTATCGGCATGACGGCACAGGTCGCCGACGTTTCGATCACGTCGGTCCATATGCAAAGGCTGGTGGTGGTGCACGGCATCTTCTCGTTCTTCTTCAACACCGTGATCATCGCGGCGACCGTAAACCTTGCTGTCAGCCTGGGCGGCTAGATGAGCGCTCCGATGATCTATGTGGATGCCGATGCCTGTCCGGTCAAAGACGAGATCCTGCGCGTAGGAGAGCGCTACGGCCTCGCAGTTGTGCTGGTGTCGAACGGCGGCATCCGGCCGTCGCGCGACCCGATGGTTCGTGTCGTCACCGTGCCGCAGGGCGCGGATGCGGCCGATGACTGGATCGTCGAGCATTGCCAGCCCAATGATGTCGTCGTCACGGCCGACGTCCCCCTGGCGAGCCGGTCGGTGAGTGTCGGGGCACATGTTCTGGGTCCAACGGGACGAGAGTACACACCCCAGTCGATGGGCATGGCGCTGGCGATGCGCGACCTCAAGCAACACCTGCGCGAGACGGGGGAGATCAAGGGCTACAACCCGAGCTTTTCCGGCAAGGATCGATCGGCGTTTCTCGTCGCGCTCGACCGCGTGGTGCAGCGCGCCAACCGCGCCAAACAAGGTTAAGCGCATTTCCTCCTGCCAAGTGGAAAAACGCAGGTGATACAAGGGCGCAGGCAGGTCGAGCACGGTTTGTTAACCATGCTGGGTAACACTTTGGGCAGTTCTTCTGCCTTGGGTGCTCGTCGTGTCGCTCCGTCGCCTTGCTGTTCTGGTTCCTTTGGTTGCCCTGCTGATGGCAGGCTGCGCCAGGCCGCCTCAGGAGGCCGAGATCACGGCGAAGCCGCGGCTGCCGGCGGTGGCCGATAGCTACCTGCCCATGCCGGAGGTGACCCCAAGGCACGTGCCCAAGAGCGTGCTGGCCGGCCGCAAGCTGGTGGTGTCGTCTGCCGCCGAAATCCAGTTGCAGCCGGGCGAGGTCATTCTCTCGTTCGACGATGGCCCGCGCAAAGGCAGCACGGATTCGATCCTAGCGACGCTCGACGATTTCAACGTCAAGGCTACGTTCCTGATGGTCGGCAAGATGGCCGATGCCTATCCGCAGACGGCGCGCAACGTTGCCGCCCATGGCCATGCCATCGGCACCCATACCTACGACCATCTCAACCTGGCCAATGCCGACCAGACAGTTGCGATGGACGACGTCTATCGCGGCGAGGCGGCGGTGGCGCGTGCCCTCAAGGGCTCAGGCCATACGCTGACACCGTTCTTCCGTTTCCCCTATCTGGCGCAGACCGGCTTGCTGCGCGCGAGCCTTAGCGAGCAGAGCCTCATCGTGCTCGACGTGCAGGTGGATTCGCAGGATTACCTGAAGTCCGCGCCGCAGCAGACCATCGACCGCACCCTGGCGCGGCTGGACAAGCGGGGCAGGGGTATCATTCTCTTCCACGACATCCATCCGCTGACCGCGGCCTTGCTGCCGGATTTCCTGCAGGCGCTGGCCGATCGCGGCTACAAGGTCGTGCAGCTCGTCTCGCGTGATCCGAGCCCGTTCGGCGAAGACCTGGTGACTGCCAGCAAGAACTAGCTGTTGCGGCCCGCGGTCGCCGCGAAGAGCGCGATGGCCGCGGCGTTCGAGACGTTGAGCGACTTGATGGGGCCTGGCATGTCGAGGCGAACCATCTCGTCGCAGAGGCCGCGGGTCTTTTCGCGCAAGCCCTTGCCTTCCGAGCCCATGACGACGGCCATCGGCCGGTTGTCCGTGCGCGGGCGCAGCGGCTCGGTAGCCTCGGAATCGAAGCCCAGTACCAGCAGGCCGCGCTCCTTGAGCTTTTCGAGTGCGTCGCCGAGGTTGCGAACCTCGATCAGAGGCACGAGATCAAGCGCGCCCGAAGCGGACTTGGCCATGACGCCGGTTTCGCGCGGTGCGTAACGGGCGGTGGTGATGACCGCATCGGCGCCGAAGGCACAGGCGGTGCGCAGGATCGCGCCGACGTTGTGCGGGTCGGTCACCTGGTCGAGAACCACGACCAGGTTGAGCGGGGAGATGTCATCCAGGCCGAATCGAGAAACCGGATCGACTTCGAGCGCTACACCCTGATGCACGGCTTCGCCGCCGAGCAGGCGATCGAGTTCCCTGGGCGTGGTTTCCTTGACGGGTACCTTGCCGATCGGGCCGGTTTCCTTGAGGCGCATGAGCGCGTTGGGGGTGACCAGAAGCTCCCGCTTGCTGCGGCGCGGATTGTCGAGCGCGGCGCGCACGGTATGCAGGCCGTAGAGATATACGGGCCCGTCATTGGGGTCGTGGCGCGGCTTGGGCGGGAACTTGTTGATGCTCATGCCTGCTGCCCTATCGCCTTTGGCTCGCCGCAGCAAGGGCGCCGAAAGCGACGGTACCCTGTGGATTGGTAGAAAAGGCAAAATGGGTGTTGACAGGTGCGGACCCGATCACCATAAACCGCCCCGTGGTTCGCAACGGTCCGCCGAACGAACCATTCCCGCGTTCATAGCGCGCCTGTCGGCTGTGGAGGGGTGGGAGAGTGGTTAAATCCATCAGACTGTAAATCTGACCGCTTAGCGTACACTGGTTCGAATCCAGTCCCCTCCACCATCCGGCTCCCCGGTTCCCCCGAAAATTCAGAGATTTACGATGCTGCGTTGATGCGCGGCATTCGGTGCTGGTTAGCCAAAACGCGCGATGCCGCTGAAGGCGACGAGTGCGGCGATATGGGTGCGAGTTCGGCACCTGGTTGGCGCAGTGGCACCCAAACTGAGACCAAGCCGGCGGCGATGGGGCCGAAAGCGGCGGACGAGGCGATGCCGCGGTGAGGCGCAGCACAAACGCCGGAAATCGCGAACGAAGAACTAACCACTATGTCCCCCAAGACACTGGTTGGGTCGACTGTGCTGCAGCTCGGGGCGAGCCGCCTTTCAAAAACGACTAAGCGCGGCCGTCAAATGGCGGTCGCGCTCTTGAATTTCTCAATGCACCCGCTGGCGGGTGCTGTTCGCCAGTGCGCGTTAGTTGGCATCGGCGAGGTTGGTCGCGGGGGTCAGCGTGTCGGGCTTGAACAGCTCGGACTTGACCGTGCCATCGGCCTGCTTGACGAAGGCGCGAATGAAGCTGCCCCAACGCTCTACGTCCTGGGCGTTCACGCCACGTTGCTGAAGGCTCGCGATCACATGTTCCTTGTTGAAGGAATCCACAGTCACGCTGGTCGGCGTCGTCATCGCCAGGGCGGGAGCGGCGAAGAGGGTGATTGCGGAGAGGGCAATAGCAGTGCGCTTGAACATTTTCTTGGTTCCTTTCTGAGTAGAACAACCAAGAGATATGTCATTGGTTTCGTCGTTCAATGATTTCTTGCATTAATTAATGTTCATGTTGGCAATGTTGTAGTATGTTAGATTAATTACTTAAACTATACTTGCTTTCTCGCCGGAAACCCAGTTTCAACCCGGTAACCCGGTTACATAGGACGACGCTCGGGAAAGGGCGCCAGAAGGCTGGGGGCGGCGGAGAATGAACCTTGCGCGATGCCGTGCTTAGCCAGTATACGGCTCTCATCATCCGGCGCGGGTGTAGCTCAATGGTAGAGCAGCAGCCTTCCAAGCTGAATACGAGGGTTCGATTCCCTTCACCCGCTCCAATCTCCCCCCACCTGGTTGTCCGGCACCCCCGAGAGTGCAATCATACCCGCGCGATGGAGCGAGGGGATAAACGGCTTTGGGCAAGCTCACTTTCGGGATGATGTGTTCGCTCGATGGCTATATCAGCGATGCCAACGGCAAGTTCGACTGGGGTCAGATCGACGAGGACGTGCACGCTTTCGCCAATGCGGAGCAGGCCAGGGAGAGCACGACGATTTATGGCCGGCGCATGTTCGAGACCATGGCGGCGTGGGACACCCTGGCTGAAGACCCGGGTGTGAGCCAAGTGGAGCGCGATTTCGCGGCGCTCTGGCGCAAGACCGACAAGATCGTGGTTTCCCGCTCGCTTGCCCAAGTGACGACGACGCGTACGCGGCTGGTGCGGGAATTGACCGTCGGCGATATCGAGGCGCTCAAGGCGTCATCGCGGGGCGATATCAGCGTTTCGGGGCCGACGCTGGCGGCGAGCTACCTGCGGCAGGGCTTCGTCGACGAGGTCTCGCTCTATTACATACCGGTCGTCGTCGGGAGCGGGAGGCCGGCATTCCCGGATATCGGGAGCCTGCTCAAGTTGGAGCGGATCGAGGTCAGGCCGTTCAATAACGGGGTGACCTTCATGCGGTTCGCAGTAAGGAAATAGCCCCGGCGCTGGCACCGGGGCTATCGTTCAGCGGCCGAAGGCGCCGGGACCGCGCAGGCGCGGGTGGCGGTTGACGTCCTTGTAGAGCAGATAGCGGAAGCGGCCCGGGCCGCCCGCGTAGCAGGCCTGGGGGCAATAGGCGCGCAGCCACATAAAGTCGCCGGCCTCGACCTCCACCCAATCCTTGTTGAGCTTGTAGACGGCCTTGCCCTCGAGCACGTAGAGGCCGTGCTCCATGATGTGCGTTTCCTCAAAGGGAATGAGGCCACCCGGCTGGAAGGTGACGATGTTGACGTGCATGTCATGCCGCATGTCGTTGGGGTCGACGAAGCGGGTGGTGGCCCAGGCATTGTCGGTGTCGGGCATGGCGATGGGCGCGACGGCCTGATCGCTGCTGACGAAGGCTTCGGGGGCAGGGATGCCGGGGGCGGGCTCGTAAAGCTTGCGGACCCAATGGAAGCGGCCGGGCTCGCTGCCGCGATTGTGGAGCGTCCAGGCCTGGCCGGCGGGCAGATAGGCATAGCCGCCGGTTTCAAGCTTGTGCTCGGTGCCGGCGAGGGTGAGGACGAGCTGGCCGCCGGTGACGAAGATCACGCCTTCCGCGCCGCTTTCGGGCTCAGGAGCGTCCGAACCGCCGCCGGGGCCGACTTCCATGACGTATTGGCTGAAGGTTTCCGAAAAACCGGTGAGGGGGCGCGCGATGATCCAGCACTTGGTGTTGGCCCAGTTAGGCAGCAGGCTGGTGACGATATCGGAGAAGACGCCCTTCGGGATCACCGCATAGGCTTCGGTGAAAACGGCGCGACCGGTATGCAGGGTCTTCTGGTCGGGCAGGCCGCCGGGGGGCGTGTAGTAGCTGTTCATGGGTCATCCTCGAGGCGCGACGCGCAGGCACCATGTGTCTAGCGTGGATTCACTCCGTTGAGAATGTGGATACGCAATCGTCTGCGCTCAGCGCGTGCCGAGGAAGAGGGCGTAGGCTGGGTTGTTGGTCTCGTCCCAATGCGCGTAGCCCAGGTCCTGCAGGAACGCGTCGAACGCCGCGCGCTCGTCGGGCGGCACCTGGATGCCGGCGAGGACGCGGCCGAAGTCGGAGCCATGGTTCCGGTAGTGGAACAGCGAGATGTTCCAGTCGGAGCGCAGGCCTTCGAGGAAGCGGAGCAGGGCGCCGGGGCGCTCGGGGAATTCGAAGCGGTAAAGCATTTCCTCGGCGAGGCCGCCGACGCGTCCGCCGACCATGTAGCGGACATGGAGCTTGGCCAGTTCGTTGTCGGTCATGTCGACGACGGCATGGCCGCCGGCGCGCAGGAGATCGATGATCTCGCGCTTTTCCGCTTCGCCGCGGGTGAGGCGGACGCCCACGAAGATCTGGGCGCTGGCGCCGGGCGCGATGCGGTAGTTGAACTCGGTGATGGTGCGGCCGCCGAGGAGCCGGATGAAGGCGCGGTAGGCGCCGGGCTGCTCCGGGATGGTGACGCCCAGCAGGGCTTCGGAGTGCTCGCCGATCTCGGCGCGCTCGGCCACGTGGCGCAGCCGGTCGAAATTCATGTTGGCACCCGAGGCGATGGCCATGACGGCGCCGGGGCGGTCGAGGGTTTCGACATGCCGGCGGAGGCCGGCAAGCGACACGGCTCCGGCCGGTTCGGCGATGGAGCGGGTGTGGTCGAAGATGTCCTTGATGGCGGCGCAGATTTCGTCGGTGCTGACCGTCACGACCTCATCGAGCAGCTCGCGGCAGAGGCGGAAGGTTTCGTCGCCTGCCTGCCGCACGGCGACGCCGTCGGCGAAGATGCCCACTTCGTTGAGCGGCACGGGGCGGCCGGCGTCGAGGGCGGCCTTCATCGAGGCCGCGTCCTCTGGCTCGACGCCGATGAGGCGGATATCGGGGCGCAGGAAGCGGACATAGGCCGCCACGCCGGCCGCAAGGCCGCCGCCGCCGATGGGGAGGTAGATGGCGGCGATGGGGCCGGAATGCTGGCGCAGGAGTTCGATGCCAATCGTGCCCTGACCGGCGATGACCTCGGGGTCGTCATAAGGATGGACGAAGACCAGGTTTTCCCTGTCGCAGAGCGCCATGGCGTGGAGCCGGGCGTCGTCGAACGCGTCGCCATAGATCACCACCTCGCCGCCCAGGCGCTTGACGGCCTCGACCTTGATCGAGGGCGTGGTGGTCGGCATGACGATAACGGCACGCACGCCCATGCGACGGGCGGAATAGGCGACGCCCTGTGCGTGGTTGCCGGCCGAGGCGCAGATGACGCCGCGCTGCTTTTCGGCATCGGTCAGGCGCGCGAGCTTGTTGTAGGCGCCGCGAAGCTTGAAGGAAAAGACCGGCTGCAGGTCCTCGCGCTTGAGCAGAACCTCGCGCCCAAGCCGCTCGGAAAGCGGGCCCATGCGGTCGAGCGGGGTCTCGATGGCGGCCTCATAGACGGCCGAGTTTAGGATGCGGCGGACATAGTCTTGCATGGGCGTATTCCAGGTAACCACCCAAAGCCATGTCCCCTTGACCGCCAGCGGTCAATACCGATGGCGTGGCTGCGGCTTTTCGCCGTCAGGGGCCGGAAAGCAAACGGGCGAGCGCGGAAGACCGCGCCCGCCCGCTCGAAAGCGGTGGCAGAAGGCCTACTTGGCCAGCGTCACGTCGAAAGCCCTGGCGATGTCATCGAGCAGCAGATTGGCTGCGATGTAGCCGCCGGCGGTATTCCAGATGGCATCGTCGACAGCATAGGCCTTGCCGGCCTTGACGACATTGAGGTTCTGCCAGAGCGGCTCGGACAGCCATTCGGAGGCCTGCTTGTCGGCAGCGCCATCGCCGGTTTCGTAGACGAAGTAGAACAGGCGATCGCCTTCCATTTCCGGAATGCGTTCCTTGGTCACGTCATCGGCGAATTCGGCCTTGTCCTGGATGGCGGGACGCTTGAAGCCGATTTCATTGAGGATGAGGCCGGGGAAGGTGTCGTTGTAATAGATGCGGGTGAGCCCGGACATGAAGCGGACGAGCGAGATCTCCTCGTTCTTCTTGTCGCCGAGCGCATCGCTCAGGGCTTTTTCGCGGGCTGAGAAGGCTTCGAGTGCGGCCTTGCCCTCGGCGCCCTTGCCGGCCGCGGCGGTGTAGAGCTCCATGTTGATCTTCCAGTCGCCGCGCAGGCGTTCGGCCATCACGGTCGGGGCGATGGCGGAGAGCTGATCGTAGATCTTTTCCTGGCGGGTCTTGTTGCCGATGATGAGGTCGGGTTCGAGCGCGGCGATGGCTTCGAGGTTGACGGCGGATTCTTCGCCGACCGGGGTCACGTCCTTCATCGCTTCGGCGATGTGCTTGTACCACGGGTCGCCGAGCCAGGAGCGGACGGCACCGACCGGCGTGATGCCGACAGCGAGCAGGGCCTCGGTGCCTTCATTGGTCAGCACGACGACGCGCTGCGGATTGTCGGGAACGTCGGTGACGCCCATGGCGTGCTTGATTTCGACGGCGGCGGCGCCACCCAGGGTGGCAAGGCTTACGCCCAGGACAGCGGTGGCGGCGAGGAAGGTTCTGCGAAGCATCGGTTTATCCGTTCACGTTGCGATGTTGCGGGCTCGGAGTCAGAGCTTGACCCCGTAGTTCTCGGCGAGCTGATCGAGCATGATCTCGGCGCAGTAGATGCCGCCGCCGGTATTCCAGAAGAGTTCGGAGACGCGGAAGGCCTTGCCGGCCTTGACGGCATCGAGGCTCAGCCAGAGCGGGTCCTCGATCCATTCGGAGAGGTTGACCCGGGCTTCATCGTTGTCGTCGTCCGCCGAGAAATAATAGATGCGGTCGCCGGCCATCTCGGGGATGCGTTCCTTGGTGACCTGGTCGGCGAATTCCATCTTGTCCTGCGTCGGTGGGCGCTTGAAGCCGATCTGGTCGAGGATCACGCCGGCAAAGGTGTTGCGGTAGTAGATGCGGGTGCGACCGGGCGAGAAGCGGATGAGCGAGATCTGGTCGTTGACCTGTTCGCCGAGTGCGTCGCGGAGCCGGTTGGTCTTGTCGGCGAAGGCGGCGAGGTCGGCATTGCCCTTGTCGGAGAGGCCGAGGGTATCGGCGTAGAACTGGTAATTGTCCTGCCACTCCCCGCCGATGGTTTCGGTGAAGACGGTGGGCGCGATGGCCGAGAGCTGATCGTAAATCTTCTCCTGGCGGACCTTGGTGCCGAGGATCAGGTCGGGTTCGAGCGCTGCAATGAGTTCGAGGTTGATCGCCGATTCCGTGCCGAGTGCTGTGGTTTCGGCCAATTGCGCCTTGAGATGATCGTACCAGGGATTGCCGTCCCAGGATTGTGCGGCGCCGACGGGTACGACGCCCAGGTGCAGCAGGGCCTCGGTACCTTCGTTGGTGAGGATGGCCACGCGTTTGGGTGCGTCCGGCACCTCGGTGACGCCCATGGCATGGGTGACTTCGCGCGCTTCGGCCAGGTTTCCGGCCGCTGCGAAGAGCGTCAGTGCCAGGACCACGCGGGCAAAACTTTTGCCGATCATCTGCACTCCAAACTTGACATCGAGGGTCAGAAAATGATTGTGGCAAAAAGTCAGATGTTTACTTGACTGTCAATATCAACAAAGAGCTTCCGCGCTGTCTGCCATCGCCTCAATCGCAGCCCCCCGTGCCACGAGGCGGCTACCCTATCCGCTGCTCTATTCCGGGCTTTGCGTGCTGCTGGTCATGGCCGCCTATGCGAGCCTGACGCTGGGCTACAAACTCTATTCGCCTGCCGATATCTGGGGCCTGCTGACCGGCGCCACCGGCGAGGCGCAGATCGTGCTGATGCAGTATCGCGTGCCGCGCGTGGTGATCGCGCCAATCGTGGGGGCGGCGCTGGGCATTGCCGGTGTCGTCGTGCAGACGCTTTCGCGCAATCGCATCGCGTCGCCCGACACGCTGGGGCTCAACGCCGGGGCGTCGTTTGCCGTGGTGGTGGCGAGCGCCGGGTTTGGCGTCTCGTCGATGCTCGGGCTTTCGGCCGCGGCGGCGACCGGGGCGCTGCTGACGGCGCTACTGGTTTTCGCCATCGCGGCGGGGGCGGGTGGATTGTCACCGATCCGGATCGTGCTGATCGGCGTCACCATTGCCGGGCTGTTTTCGGCGCTGGTCGAGGTGGTGCTGACGGTGCGCGAAACGATGCTCGACCAGTTGCTGTTCTGGCTGGCTGGCGCCGTGGTCGACCGGCCGCTGACGCTGGTGGCGACGGGCGGGCCGATCGTGGCTATCGGCGCGCTGCTCGCGGTGCTGCTGGCGCCATCGCTCGATATTCTCCAGACGGACGAGCAGACGGCGCGCGGGCTTGGCGTGCCTGTGGCGCTGGTTCGGGTCGGGTGCTTTGCGGCCATCGCGCTGCTGACCGGTGCCTCGGTGGCGATGGCGGGGCCGGTGGGCTTCGTGGGCCTGGTCGTGCCGCATGCGGCGCGGTCGATGGTAGGGCTCAAGCATATGCATCAATTGCTGGCGGCGGCCCTCTTCGGGGCGCTCTACCTGACGGTGGCCGATGTCGTGGCGCGGTTCGTGATCTATCCGCTCGAGGCGCCGGTAGGGGCCATTACGGCGGTGGTCGGCGGCTGCGTGCTGGTGGTGCTGCTGCGGAGGCGCGCGGCATGAGCCAGGCTATTCTTGCTGCCAATCGGCGGGCCTATTTCTTCGTCGGGCTGTTCCTGGTGCTGGCGCTGCTCATGGCGCTGGCGGGAGTGGCCTTCGGCAGTTCGTGGGTCAGCTTCGACCGTATCCTCGGGGTGATCTTCGGGGGCGGGGCCAAGACCGAGCGGCTGATCGTGCTGCAATTGCGGCTGCCGCGGGTGGTGATTGCGATCCTTGCGGGCGGGGCGATGGCTGTGGCGGGCTACCTGCTGCAGAAGGTGACGCGCAACAACCTGGCTTCGCCGGGCGTGCTCGGCGTGATCGATGGGTCGGCGCTGGGCGTCGTCATCTTCCTGGCGCTGCTGTCGGACGAGAGCAATTCGCTGGTGACCTCGATCGCGTGGCAGCCGGTGGCGGCGCTGCTCGGGGCGCTGGCGGCGATCTCGGCGGTGTTCATTCTCTCGGGGCGGCAGGCGTCGTCAGCGATCCGACTGCTGCTCTTCGGTATTGCCATTGCGGCGGTGGCCAAGGCAGGCGTCATGATACTGATGCTGGTCGGGCCGATCTACCGGACGACGCAGGCGGCGCGCTGGATTGCGGGGGCGGTCAACGAGATCAACTGGGGCGAGATCCAGGTTACGGCGCTCGGCCTGCTGCCGGTGCTGATCGTGACGCTGCTGGTTGCGCGCAAGCTTCCGCCGACCGACCTCGACGAGGTTTCGGCGCGCAGCCTCGGGCTCAACCTGCCGGTCTTCCGGGTCGCCATCTTTGCGCTGGCAGCGTTGCTGACGGCGCTGGCGGTGGCGTTCGTGGGTGGCGTCGGGTTCATCGGGCTGATGGCGCCGCATATGGCGCGGCTGATCGTCGGGCGGCCGGTCATTCCGGGGCTGATCGTGAGCTTCCTGCTTGGAGCGATCATGCTGGTGGGCGCCGATTTCATCGTGCGCGTCCTCTTCGCGCCGACCGAGGTGCCGGCGGGCACGGTGACGGCGGTGATCGGGACGCCCTATTTCCTCTACCTTCTCATGCGCAAGGACCGGACCAATGGTTGATCGCGTTTCGGTCGATAACCTCACGGTCGCCTACGGCTCGCATTCGGCCGTGAACGGCGTCACCCTCAGCGTGCCCAAGGGCAAGGTTACGGTGCTGGCCGGGCCCAATGGCTGCGGGAAATCGACGTTGCTGCGCGCCGTGCGACGGCTGCATGCGGCGCAGTCGGGCAAGGTGCTGCTGGGCGACGTGGATATTTCCCGGCTCAAGGAAAAGGAGCTGGCGCGCGAGATCGGCCTCCTGGCTCAGAGCCCGTCGGCGCCGGAGGATATGCGGGTCGAGGAACTGGTGCGGCTCGGGCGCTATCCGCATCAATCGATGATGCAGCCGTGGAGCCCGGAAGACGGCGACGCGGTGGAGAACGCGATGTTCGGCACGGGCGTCGCGCAGTTGCGCGACCGGCGGCTGGGTTCGCTTTCGGGCGGGCAGTTGCAGCGCGTGTGGATCGCGATGGTGCTGGCGCAGGAGACGGACGTGATCTGCCTCGACGAGCCGGTGAATCATCTCGACATGGCCCACCAGATCGACTGCCTCGACCTCGTCAGCCGCCTCAACCGCGAGCGGGGGCGGACGGTGGTGCTGGTGCTGCACGACCTCAACCTGGCGGCGCGCTATGCGGACCGGCTGGTTTTCCTCAAGGAAGGCAAGGTGGTGAAGGCGGGCGACCCAGCGGAGCTGATGGAAGAGAAGCTCATCGGCGAAGTGTTCGGCATCCAGTGCCGCGTGATCGAGGACCCGGTGCATAACCGGCCGATGTGCATTCCGATGCGCAACACCTCGCCGCGCTTTGCCGTGGAGGCCTGAGGCGACGATGGCAGCGCGGACGTTCTGTACGGACCTGGCGCTCGAGCGGGGCGAACCGCATGAGGGGACCGCGCTCGACCTGCGCCGCGTGCTGCTGCTGGCGGTGCCGCATGGGCAATGGCGGCTGCGGCGCACGGCGGTGGGGCTGTCTCCGCTGCTGGAGGAAGCGCAGGCCTATGCCTATTCCAAGAGCGCCTACGCGCTCTTCATGGACAAGGTCGAGGGTCGGGGCGACGTGCCGCAATTGATGGCCTTCCCGGAGAACCAGGTGCTCGACGGGGTGGACGAGGAAACCATCGCTGCCGCCATGCGGCGTTGGGCGGATGGCGGCGAGATCGGCGGCAGGGTCGAGGAGCGGACGACGATCCTCGTCTGCACCGACAGCCGGCGCGATGCCTGTTGCGCGCGTTATGGCTACGCGACCTACAAGGCGCTGGTGGCGCAGGCCGACCCGGACAAGTTCAACATCCTGCAGTGCAACCACCTCGGCGGCTGCCGGTTCGCGACCTCGCTCTGCGTGCAGCCGAACGCGGCGCGCTATGGGCGGCTGCGGCCCGAGCAGGTGCCGGATTTCCTGGAGGCGATCGGGCGGGGCGAGACCTACCTGCCGCTCTCGATGGGACGGATCGGGCTTGAGGAGCCGCAGCAGGTGGCTGAGCTGGCGGCACGGCGCTTTGCGGTGACGGCCGGAGGGAATGACGGAGCGACAGCGCTGTCGCTGCAGAGGGCGAGCGCGGACGAGATGGTGTTCCTGGCCGAGGTCGATGGGATCGCAGTGGATGTGACCGTGGCGCGGCGGAGCTTCGAGCGGCACGGGAACTGCGAAGCGGTGGGAAACGAGCCGGCCAATATCGTCTCCCGCTGGGTCGAACAATCGGTCAGCCGGCACGTGGCGGGCTGACGGGATATTGCCAGCATCGCAAGGGCGTGGCACTTCTGCGCCGCCCTCCGACGGTGACTCTCCATGCCTGAACTCCCCAACCTGCTTGCCTTCGCCCTCGTTTCGCTGGGGCTCGTGCTGACGCCCGGGCCGAACATGGTCTATGTCGTGTCGCGCTCGATCTCGCAGGGGCGGATGGCGGGACTGATCTCATTGGGCGGGGTGGCGCTGGGGTTCGTGTTCTATATGGTGTGCGCGGCGTTCGGCATCACGGCCATCATCATGGCGGTGCCCTTCGCCTATGATGCGCTGCGGTTCGGGGGCGCGATCTATCTGCTCTATCTGGCCTGGCAGGCGCTCAAGCCCGGCGGGCACTCGCCGTTCCAGGTTCGGGAACTCCCCAAGGACAGCCCGCGCAAGCTTTTCCTGATGGGGTTCCTGACGAACCTGCTCAATCCCAAGATCGCGATGATGTACCTGTCGCTGCTGCCGCAGTTCATCAGCGCCGAGAAGGGGCAGGTGCTCATGCAATCGCTGGTGCTGGGCTTCACACAGACGGTGATCAGCGTGAGCGTCAACGCCATGATCGCGCTGGGGGCGGGGAGCATCGCGATCTTCCTGACGCGGCGTCCGTTCTGGATGGCGGCGCAGCGCTGGTTCATGGGAACGGTGCTGGCCGGGCTGGCCGTTCGGCTCGCCACGGAGGCGCAGCGTTAGGGGTGTGTAAATCGCGATGGGGCCGCCAAACCTCTTGCGCGAGTCCGGCTTTCCCAGTAGAGGGTTCGTCGCCTGAAGGGGTATAGCTCAGTTGGTAGAGCATCGGTCTCCAAAACCGAGGGTCGTGGGTTCGAGTCCCTCTGCCCCTGCCAGGCACTAAAGGTCGCTCGACGACCGTGAATTTCCAGACATCGCTGTGAGGATCGAGCGGCGCGGATAGGTCCGCGCGCATGCTGATTCTCGGGAACTGCGCCCTTTGCCGGGGCGGCGGTTTTCGCTGCGTGAGGTGTTTTCGCGAAAAATACGGCTCTTTTGGTGGAGCTTTCGAGCTTAAAGCATTGAAATGATTAGGCTGTTACTTCGCTCCGCCGCTTCGAATCGTTAAATTTTGACTCAATTTCGGGCAATGTTTGGCGATCCTGCGCGGGTTTTCGGCAGCTTTGAGCGCAATTTCGCGGAAGTGTTTTCCCCTTTTTGACGGCGCCGCATTTCGCGGGATGCGGAGTGCGGCGCTGTCAGGTTAGCGCGGGTTTTCGCGCAGCGGATAAATCAGGGCGCGGGGCCGACCTTGTTACCGACGCCCGACATCTGGACCTTCGGCTGCTTGATGCCCTTGGCGATGGTCCACTCGACCGACTGGTCCGAGCCGGCGACTTCCAGGGTCGAGGCGGAAACCAGGTTGAGCTTGACCTTGTGGCCGGTGCCGCTGACGTCGATGGCGCCCGCGGCATCCTTGCCGTCGATGGTGACCGTGACGGTGCTGTCGGCGGTATCCACGATCAGCTTGGCGACGTCGCCACCGGTGGTGATGTGATTCATGCCCGAGACGGTGAGGGAGGCGGCGTGCTCGAAGGTCACGACGTGCTTGCTGCCGTAGACGAGGACGTTGCCGCAATTGCCGGTAAGGTCGATCTGGTTGTCGGCGCCGTAGATGCCGACGTCTTCGCCGTCGCAGGCAATCGCCCGCTGAAGGTCCGCGCCTTCCACCGTCAGTTCTTCGGCCGTGGCGGCAAGGGGCGAGAGCGCCGCGAGGGCGATGAGGGCGGCAAGACGGTTCATGCGATTCTCCAGATAGTTGGCAGATCGCACGACCATTTTGCTCAACAATGACAATAGTGTGATCGTCGTCAGCTTTTGCGCGGGCGGAAGAAATAGAGCAGCCACGCGAGAACATAAGCGCCCAGGCCGAGATAGACGAAGTTGCCGCCGAGGGTGAAGGCGTAGATGCCGCCCAGGGCCAGCGCGATGGCGACGGTGGCGAATAGGATGCGCAAGGCGGTTTTCATCGGGCACCGGGTTTGCTGGCTCGGAGGAACCATCCCGCATTGGGCGCGTTTGTCAAAGGCTTCCAGACAGTCTCCCTGACCCCGGCCACAGCGCCGGGGTTGTTTTTATCCCGTGAGCGCGGGTTCTCTCGCATTTCAGTGCATCTGGCCCTATGTTGCCCATAAGGATAGGGCTCGTGATCGCTCGCAAGGACATTCATAATTCCAACGTGCCGGTGTTGTGCCAGAGCTGTGAAGCGCGGCACAGGGGCCTCTGCGGCGCACTCGACCCCGAGCAACTGAGCGAGCTGGCCAGGAGCACACGGGTGGTCCGCCACGAGGCGGGCGAGCAGCTGGTGCGCGAGGCGGACGAGCCGGGCGCCTATGCCAATGTGATGGCGGGCGTGGTCAAACTCACCAAGACGCTGGAAGACGGGCGGCGGCAAGTCGTGGGCCTGCAATTCGCACCGGACTTTTTGGGGCGGCTCTACGGTACAGAGAACCATCTGGGGGCGGAGGCCGCTTCCGATGTCGAGCTCTGCCGTGTGCCACGGGCGGCGCTGGAGAAGCTGGTGGGCGAGAACCCGGCGCTGGAAAACCGGCTGATGCGGCAGGCGCTGCGCGAGCTGGACGAGGCGCGGGACTGGATCGTCACGCTCGGCCGAAAATCGGCCGAGGAGAAGGTGGCGAGCTTCCTCTATCTCATTGCCACCCATGCCAATCCCCGGGCGGCGCAGGGCGGGCGAGCCGAATTCCGGCTGCCGCTGAGCCGCGCCGATATCGCCGATTTCCTCGGGCTGACCATCGAGACGGTTTCGCGCCAGATGACGCGGCTCAAGGCGGCGGGCGTCATCGAGATCGACAAGCTGCGCGACATCGTCGTGCCGGATCTGGCGGTGCTCGAGGAGCGGTGCGGCTGAGACCGCTAAATCCGATAAATTTGATCTAGATCAAGGAATTAGATCGGGCAGGGTGCTTCAAGAAGGGCGTGATGAACCAGGAGTTTCACATGCCGTCCGACAGCATTTTCATGGTGTGCGCCATACTTACCCTATTCCTCTCCTTCATGGCCGTCTTGGGGTGGGCCTCGCTGCGGGCGGCCAAATAGACCAACCTATCCGCGAACACTTCGGGCGTCCTTCGGGGCGCCTTTTTTGTTGCGTGAAGGGGAGCAGAGCCGCAGCATGGAGGGATCATGCTCAGCAGCAGCGGGATATTGCTCTATCGGCGGGTGGCGGGATCGGTGGAGGTCCTGCTGCTGCATCATGGCGGGCCTTTCTGGGCACGCAAGGACGAGGGCGCCTGGACCATCCCCAAGGGATTGCAGGAGCCGGGAGAGGACCCGCTGGCGGCGGCGCGGCGCGAGTTCGAGGAAGAGACCGGGCACGCCGTCGAGGGGCCGTTCATCGAGCTCGGGACGTTCAGGCAGAATGCGGGCAAGACCGTTGCGGTGTGGGCGGCCGAGGGCGCGTTCGACGTCGCGGACCTGAAGAGCAACATGTTCGAGCTGGAATGGCCGCCGCGATCGGGGCGGCGGCAGGAATTTCCGGAAGCGGACAGGGCAGGGTGGTTTTCGCCCGAGGCGGCGATCCCAAAGCTCGCCAAGGGGCAGGCGCCGATCATCGGCGCGCTGCTTGAACGGCTGGGCGAAAAGCCTATTTGATGATGAGCACGGGCACGTTGCTGTGGGTCAGGACCTGCGTGGCCTGGCTGCCGAGCAGCAGGCGGCCGAGACCGCGGCGGCCGTGGGAGGCCATGACGATGAGGTCGGCGCCCAGTTCCTGGGCAGCGTTGACGATGGCATCGGCGGGATATTGATTGGGAATATGGAGTGTCTTGACGTCGGCGCCGATGGCGGCGGCAGCTTCCTTGGCCTTGGTCAGGATGGCCTTGGCGGACTCGTCGCTGGCCTTCTCGTATTCGTCGAGCGGGTTGGAATAGCCGCCCCAGCCGAAGGTGGCGTCGGTGCCGATGGAGACCCAGGGCTCGGTAACGGTGACGACGGTCACGCTGGCGCCCAGTTTCTGGGCGAGACGTACGCCCTGGTCGATGCCCTTTGCCGCCAGATCGCTGCCGTCGGTCGCAATGAGAATATGAGTATACATGAGCCATCTCCTGTTTCAGGGCGGCGGGAGCAAGACCGCCCGGTACGAGCCCACCAGAAACGTGGTGCGCCAGCAGGGTGACCACAATTGCGTGTCCGGGGCAAATTCCTTCGGGCCGGTGTTGCAATTGCTAAATAAAGTGTCTATATCGCCCTTTCCCAGCCGTGCGAGTGACTCGCCCGGCTATTTGGCTATGGATATTTAGTTCCCAAAGGCTGACGGTTATATGGCACGCACCAATCCCATCACGTTTCTCCAGCAGGTGCGTAGCGAGGTCAGCAAGGTCGTATGGCCGAGCCGGAACGAAGTTCTGATCTCGACCGCGATGGTGCTGGTGCTGGTGGCGCTGGCGAGCATCTTCTTCCTGGTCGCCGACATGATCATCGCCTGGGGCGTCCAGTGGATGTTGTCGATCCGCTGATAAGCGGACGTAAAAACAAGAATTTAGCAGGAGCGGCGGAGCGGCATGGCCAAGCGCTGGTACATTGTTCAGGCGTATAGCAACTTCGAACGCAAGGTCGCAGAGTCGATCCGCGAGAAGGTTGCGCAGAACAAGCTCGAGCACCTGTTCGAGGACGTGATCGTTCCGACCGAGAAGGTCGTCGAGATCCGTCGCGGCCGCAAGGTCGACACCGAGCGCAAGTTCTTCCCCGGCTACGTGCTGGTGAAGATGGACATGACCGATCAGGCGTTCCACCTGATCAAGAATACCCCCAAGGTCACGGGTTTCCTGGGCTCGGGCGACAAGCCGATGCCGATCTCGGAAACCGAGGCCATGGCCATCCTGCAGCAGGTGCAGGAAGGCGTCGAGCATCCCAAGCCCTCCGTCTCGTTCGAAGTCGGCGAGCAGGTTCGCGTCTCCGACGGCCCCTTCGCCAGCTTCAACGGCGTGGTCGAGGAAGTGGACGAGGAGCGTTCGCGCCTCAAGGTGGAAGTTTCGATCTTCGGGCGCCCGACGCCCGTGGAGCTGGAATACGGTCAGGTCGAGAAGGTTTGATCTGACTGTTACGGCGGCAAGGGCTAGAACGCCCGGCTGCAAATCCGTGGAAGAGGGTGGTGGCCGCCAGCCACCGACAAAACTCTCGGACCACGGCGTCAAACGCCCGCACTGACAGCGGGCACTAGGCAAACCCGGCGACGCACGCGAGTGCGAAGCTTGAAAGGACGAAAATGGCAAAGAAAATCACCGGCTATCTGAAGCTTCAGGTGGCAGCCGGCTCGGCGACCCCGTCGCCCCCGATCGGTCCCGCTCTCGGTCAGCGCGGCCTGAACATCATGGAATTCTGCAAGGCCTTCAACGCGGCTACGCAGGAAATGGAAAAGGGTGCCCCGACCCCGGTCGTGATCACCATCTACGCCGACAAGAGCTTCACCTTCGAGACGAAGCTCCCGCCGGTCACCTACTTCCTCAAGAAGGCCATGAGCCTCAAGTCGGGTTCCAAGCTTCCGGGCAAGGAATCGGCTGGCACGATCACGCAGGCCCAGATTCGCGAGATCGCCGAGAAGAAGTTGAAGGATCTCAACGCCTATGACGTTGATGCCGCTATGACCATGATCGCGGGCTCTGCCCGTTCGATGGGTCTGCAGGTCGAGGGTTAAGCGTCATGGCACACGTTGGTAAGCGCATTGAGAAGGCCCGCGAGGGTATCGATCGCAAGAAGCTTTATGGCCTCGATGAAGCCGTCAAGATGGTGAAGGCTCGCGCCACCGCCAAGTTCGACGAGTCGATCGAAGTCGCCTTCAACCTGGGTGTCGACCCGCGTCACGCAGACCAGATGGTCCGCGGCGTGGTGAACCTGCCCAACGGCACCGGCAAGCACGTTCGCGTGGCGGTTTTCGCTCGCGACGCCAAGGCCGAAGAAGCCCGCAAGGCTGGTGCTGAAGTCGTCGGCGCCGAAGACCTGGTCGACCAGATCCAGGGCGGCACGATCAACTTCGACCGCGTGATCGCAACCCCGGACATGATGCCGCTCGTCGGCCGCCTGGGTAAGATCCTCGGCCCGCGCAACCTGATGCCGAACCCGAAGGTGGGTACGGTTACCCCGGATGTCGCCGGCGCCGTCAAGGCCGCCAAGGGTGGTGCCGTGGAGTTCCGCGTCGAGAAGGCCGGTATCCTTCACGCCGGTGTCGGCAAGGCCTCGTTCAGCGAAGAAGCTCTTCTGCAGAACATCAAGGCTTTCGCGGATGCCGTGAACAAGGCCAAGCCGTCGGGCGCCAAGGGCACCTACATGAAGCGCGTTGCCGTTTCCTCGACCCAGGGCCCGGGCGTGCACGTGGAGCCGTCGTCGGTCCTCTAAGGGCTGGCAACACGAATTTCGGACGGCCTTCGGGCCGTCCGGGAAACCGGAGAAATCCGGCAAGACCTGTCCGAGACTGCTGGCGTCCCAACCCTTTACGGGCGGACTTAAAACCAAAGCCTGCAATAGACGGGGGGAAGACCAGAAGATTTCGAGGGCCAATCGGCCCTTTCGGTTTTCGGGTTCGAACCAGGCCAAGCTGCCCTTCGGGGCGTTCGGTTGACAGGCATGTAACCGTTGCATCCCGAGCCGGAGCGATCCGGGGAGGGGGCAGCAAATGGCAAAGGGTCCGGCGGCAACGCTGGACTGAATGTGGAGACTGGCATGGAAAGAGCGGAAAAGCGCGTCGTCGTCGAATCGCTCCAGGCAGCATTTGCTGGCGCTGGGTCGATCGTCGTTGCGCAGAATTCCGGCCTTACCGTTGCTGACTTCGAAACCCTGCGCAAGCAGGTTCGCGATGTCGGCGGCAAGGTCAAGGTCGCAAAGAACCGTCTTGCCAAGCTCGCTCTGAAGGAAACCGATACTGCGGACATCTCGAGCCTGTTTACGGGCCCGACGATCGTCGCCTATGCGGAAGACCCGATGGCTGCGCCCAAGATCGCAGCCAAGTTCGCCGAGAAGAACCAGAAGTTCGTCATTCTCGGTGGCGCCATGGGTGCAACCGCCCTCGACGTGGAAAACGTCAAGGCCCTGGCTACGATGCCTTCGCTCGATCAACTGCGCGCTACGCTCGCCGGCATGCTCAAGCAGCCGGGTACCCGTATCGCGTCGGTCGTTCAGGCGCCTGGCGGACAGATTGCCCGCGTGTTGGCCGCTTATGCGGACAAGAGCGCAGCATAACCCTTCGTGGACCACGTCCACGGTTCGAACTGAAACAAACCTGAAAGAGTATTCAAATGGCTGATCTCGCCAAACTCGTTGATGAACTGTCCGCCCTGACCGTCCTGGAAGCTTCCGAGCTTTCCAAGCTTCTCGAAGAGAAGTGGGGCGTTTCGGCTGCCGCTCCGGTCGCCGTGGCTGCTGCTGGCGCTGCCGCTCCGGCCGCCGCTGCCGAAGAAAAGACCGAATTCGATGTGATCCTCGCTTCGTTCGGCGACAACAAGATCAACGTGATCAAGGAAGTCCGCGCCATCACCGGTCTGGGCCTGGGCGAAGCCAAGGCTCTCGTCGAAGGCGCTCCGAAGGCCATCAAGGAAGGCGCTTCGAAGGCTGAAGCCGAAGACATCAAGAAGAAGCTGGAAGACGCCGGCGCCAAGGTCGAACTCAAGTAAGTTCGTCTTTCGTTTTGGGGTGGCGCTCCGGCGCCGCCCCGCATTCCCTGTCCGCGTTGCTGGATGGGTCGCCGCCCCGAGACGGGGTAGGGCGATAGTTGCGGAAATTAAGTACACACCCAGGGCACATGTCCCGAGAGCCGACGATGAATAGTCGGGTCTTTGGACATTTGCCTCCGAGACATCGAGAAAGACAGGAGCTTTTATGGCTACCACGTTCAACGGCCGCCGTAAGGTACGCAAGACTTTCGGCCGCATTCGCGAAGTCACGGAGATGCCGAACCTGATCGAGGTCCAAAAGGCCTCCTACGATCAGTTCCTCATGGTCGACGAGCCCAAGGGCGGTCGCAATGAGGAAGGACTTCAGGCTGTCTTCAAGTCGGTTTTCCCGATCACGGACTTTTCCAATACCGCTTCCCTCGAATTCGTGAAGTACGAGTTCGAGCAGCCCAAGTATGACGTCGACGAGTGCCGGCAGCGCGATATGACCTTCGCCGCGCCGCTCAAGGTGACGCTGCGGCTGATCGTGTTTGAAGTGGACGAAGAAACCGGCGCCCGCTCCGTCAAGGACATCAAGGAGCAGGATGTCTATATGGGCGACATGCCCTTCATGACTTCCAACGGTACGTTCATCGTGAACGGCACCGAGCGCGTCATCGTATCGCAGATGCACCGTTCGCCGGGCGTGTTCTTCGACCACGACAAGGGCAAGACCCACTCCTCGGGCAAGCTGCTGTTCGCCGGCCGCATTATTCCCTACCGCGGCTCGTGGCTCGACATCGAGTTCGACGCCAAGGACATCGTCTATGCGCGTATCGACCGTCGCCGCAAGATTCCGGTGACCTCGCTGCTTAAGGCGCTCGGCATGGATGCCGAGGAAATCCTTGCGACCTATTACAACACGCTGAACTACGAGAAGACCAAGACCGGCTGGCAGGTTCCCTACGACTGGGAAAAGATGAAGAATGCCAAGCCGACCCATGACCTGATCGACGCCAAGACCGGCGACGTGGTCCATGAGGGCGGCAAGAAGCTCTCGGCCCGTCAGGCCAAGAAGCTCGCCGAGAACGGCCTGACCCACCTGCTGGCTGTTGATGAAGACCTCTACGGCACCTATGTCGCCGAAGACCTTATCAACTTCCAGACCGGTGAAGTCTATGTCGAAGCCGGCGACGAGATCGACGAGAAGCTGCTCAACAAGCTCAAGGAACTGGGCTTCGACGCACTGCCGATCCTCGATATCGACCACGTCAATATCGGCGCCTACATCCGCAACACGCTCGCCGTGGACAAGAACGAGTCGCGTGAAGACGCGCTCTTCGACATCTACCGTGTGATGCGTCCGGGCGAGCCGCCGACGGTCGAGACCGCCGAAGCCATGTTCAACTCGCTGTTCTTCGACAGCGAGCGCTATGACCTGTCGGCCGTCGGCCGCGTCAAGATGAACATGCGCCTCGATCTCGACGTCGATGACTCGGTCCGCATCCTGCGCAAGGACGACATCGTTGAAGTCGTCCGTACGCTGGTGAACCTGCGTGACGGCCGTGGCGAAATCGACGACATCGACAACCTCGGCAACCGTCGCGTGCGTTCGGTCGGCGAGCTGATGGAGAACCATTACCGTCTTGGCCTGCTCCGCATGGAGCGCGCGATCAAGGAGCGTATGTCGTCTGTCGAAATCGACACCGTCATGCCGCAGGACCTGATCAACGCCAAGCCGGCTGCCGCCGCTGTCCGCGAGTTCTTCGGCTCGTCCCAGCTGTCGCAGTTCATGGACCAGACCAACCCGCTCTCGGAAATCACCCACAAGCGCCGTCTTTCGGCTCTTGGGCCTGGTGGTCTCACCCGTGAGCGCGCCGGCTTCGAAGTCCGTGACGTGCATCCGACGCATTATGGCCGTATCTGCCCGATCGAGACGCCGGAAGGCCCGAATATCGGTCTGATCAACTCGCTGGCCACGTTCGCCCGCGTCAACAAGTACGGCTTCATCGAGACGCCGTACCGCAAGATCGTGGACGGCAAGGTCACCGAAGAGGTGGTCTACCTCTCGGCCATGGAAGAGGCCAAGCACTACGTCGCACAGGCTAACGCGAACCTGAACGGGAAGGGCGAATTCGCCGACGATCTCGTTCTGGCCCGCCATGCCGGCGACAACGGTCTGACTCCCAAGGAACTGATCGACCTGATGGACGTGTCGCCCAAGCAGATCGTTTCGGTCGCCGCGGCGCTCATTCCGTTCCTCGAGAACGACGACGCCAACCGCGCCCTCATGGGCTCGAACATGCAGCGTCAGGCCGTGCCGCTGCTGCGTGCCGAAGCTCCGTTCGTGGGCACGGGCATGGAGCCGGTCGTGGCCCGTGACTCGGGCGCCGCGATCGTCGCCAAGCGCAAGGGCATCGTGGACCAGGTGGATGCGACCCGTATCGTTATCCGCGCCACCGAAGAGACGGACGCGTCCAAGTCGGGCGTGGACATCTACAACCTGATGAAGTTCCAGCGTTCGAACCAGTCGACCTGCATCAACCAGCGTCCGCTGGTGGTGGTGGGCGACCACGTCGAAGCCGGCGACATCGTTGCGGATGGTCCCTCGACGGACCTCGGCGATCTGGCTCTCGGCCGCAACGTGCTCGTCGCGTTCATGCCGTGGAACGGCTACAACTTCGAAGACTCGATCCTCCTGAGCGAAAAGATCGCGATGCAGGACGTCTTCACCTCGATTCACATCGAGGAATACGAAGTGATGGCCCGCGATACCAAGCTCGGCCCCGAGGAAATCACGCGCGACATTCCGAACGTTTCGGAAGAAGCGCTCAAGAACCTCGACGAAGCCGGTATCGTCCATATCGGTGCCGATGTCGGCCCGGGCGACATCCTGGTCGGCAAGATCACGCCGAAGGGCGAAAGCCCGATGACGCCGGAAGAGAAGCTCCTCCGCGCCATCTTCGGCGAGAAGGCTTCGGACGTTCGCGATACCTCGCTCCGCGTGCCGCCGGGCGATGCTGGTACTGTCGTTGAAGTGCGCGTGTTCAACCGCCACGGCATCGACAAGGACGAGCGCGCCATGGCTATCGAGCGCGAGGAAATCGAGCGCCTGGCCAAGGACCGTGACGACGAACAGTCGATCCTGGACCGCAACGTCTATGCGCGCCTCAAGGAAATGCTGTTCGGCAAGGCGGCTACGGCTGGCCCGAAGGGCTATGTCGTGGGCACCAAGCTCAATGACCAGATGTTCGAGGCCCAGCCCCGCTCCAAGTGGTGGCAGTTCGCGGTCGAAGACGACAAGGTCATGACCGAGATGGAAGCTCTTCATGCCCAGTATGAAGAGAGCCGCCGGATGCTCGAGCAGCGCTTCATCGACAAGGTGGACAAGCTGCAGCGCGGTGACGAACTTCCGCCGGGCGTGATGAAGATGGTCAAGGTCTTCGTCGCGACCAAGCGCAAGATCCAGCCGGGCGACAAGATGGCCGGCCGTCACGGCAACAAGGGCGTGGTGTCCAAGATCACTCCGCTCGAAGATATGCCGTACCTGGAAGACGGTACGCCGGTCGACATCGTGCTGAACCCGCTCGGTGTGCCGTCCCGCATGAACGTGGGCCAGATTCTGGAAACCCACCTCGGCTGGGCTTGCGCCGGCGTCGGCAAGAAGATCGACGAGATGGTCCGCATCTATCAGCAGAACGGCGATCTGAAGCCGCTCAAGCTGGAGATCGGCCAGCTCTTCGAAGGTGACGACTATGTCGCCGGCCTCGATGACGACAGCATGGTTCGCCTGGGTGAACACCTCTCCAAGGGTGTCCATATCGCTACCCCGGTGTTCGATGGCGCCAAGGAAGCCAACATCGTCGAAATGCTCGAAAGGGCAGGGCTCAAGTCCTCCGGCCAGTCGACCGTCTTTGACGGCCGTACCGGCGAGCAGTTCGACCGTCAGGTGACCGTGGGCTACATCTACATGCTCAAGCTGCATCACCTGGTGGACGACAAGATCCACGCCCGTTCGATCGGCCCCTACTCGCTCGTTACCCAGCAGCCGCTGGGCGGCAAGGCGCAGTTCGGTGGCCAGCGCTTCGGCGAAATGGAAGTGTGGGCGCTCGAAGCTTACGGCGCGGCGTACACCCTCCAGGAAATGCTGACGATCAAGTCGGACGACGTGGCCGGCCGTACCAAGGTCTACGAGGCCATCGTGCGCGGCGACGACACTTTCGAAGCGGGCATTCCGGAAAGCTTCAACGTGCTGGTCAAGGAAATCCGGTCGCTCGGGCTCAATGTCGAGCTCGATACGGCCGAGGCGGCTGACGACCAGCAGGCCGAAGCGGAGCTGGAGCCTCCTCAGGCCGCGGCGGAATAATTCGCCTCAGCCATTAATTGAAACGCTTTCGTGGGGTTTCGGGCCGGTGAGCCCGAAACTCGCGAAACGAGGAGAGACCGAATGAATCATCATTCTCACGTCATGGACCCGTTCAATCCGCAGGTTCCGGCGCAGACTTTCGATCAGATGAAAATCTCGATCGCGAGCCCGGAAAAGATCCTGTCGTGGTCCTATGGCGAGATCAAAAAGCCCGAGACCATCAACTACCGTACGTTCAAGCCCGAGCGTGACGGCCTGTTCTGCGCGCGTATCTTTGGCCCCGTGAAGGACTACGAGTGCCTGTGCGGCAAGTACAAGCGCATGAAGTTCAAGGGCGTCATCTGCGAGAAGTGCGGCGTTGAAGTCACGCTGTCGCGCGTCCGCCGCGAGCGCATGGGCCATATCGAGCTCGCCGCGCCCGTCGCCCACATCTGGTTCCTCAAGTCCCTGCCGTCCCGTATCGCGCTGCTGCTCGATATGACGCTCAAGGACATCGAGCGTATCCTCTACTTCGAGCACTACGTCGTTCTCGAACCCGGCCTGACCCCGTTCAGCCTGCATGAGCTGCTGACCGAGGAACAGTACCTGGACGCCCAGGACCAGTATGGTGCCGACAGCTTCACCGCCAAGATCGGCGCCGAGGCCATCCGCGATATCCTGCTCGCCCTCGATCTCGAAAAGATCGCGGCCGACCTGCGCGTGGAAATTGCCGAGTCGACCACGGAACTGAAGCCGAAGAAGCTCGCCAAGCGCCTCAAGGTCGTGGAGCAGTTCATCGTTTCGGGCAACAAGCCCGAATGGATGATCATGACCGTGATCCCGGTCATTCCGCCGGAACTGCGTCCGCTGGTTCCGCTGGATGGCGGCCGCTTTGCTACGTCCGATCTCAACGACCTCTATCGTCGCGTGATCAACCGTAACAACCGCCTCAAGCGCCTGATCGAACTGCGTGCGCCGGACATCATCATCCGCAACGAAAAGCGCATGCTGCAGGAAGCTGTGGACGCGCTGTTCGACAACGGCCGCCGTGGCCGCACCATCACCGGTGCGAACAAGCGTCCGCTCAAGTCGCTCTCGGATATGCTCAAGGGCAAGCAGGGCCGGTTCCGTCAGAACCTGCTCGGCAAGCGCGTGGACTATTCCGGCCGTTCGGTGATCACCGTGGGTCCGGAGCTGAAGCTCCACCAGTGCGGTCTTCCCAAGAAGATGGCTCTGGAGCTCTTCAAGCCGTTCATCTATTCGCGTCTTGAAGCCAAGGGCTTCTCGTCCACCGTCAAGCAGGCCAAGAAGCTGGTCGAAAAGGAAAAGCCGGAAGTCTGGGATATCCTGGACGAGGTCATCCGCGAGCACCCGGTTCTGCTGAACCGCGCTCCGACCCTGCACCGCCTCGGCATCCAGGCTTTCGAGCCGATGCTGATCGAAGGCAAGGCCATTCGTCTGCACCCGCTCGTCTGCTCGGCCTTCAACGCCGACTTCGACGGCGACCAGATGGCCGTGCACGTGCCGCTGTCGCTCGAAGCTCAGCTCGAAGCCCGCGTGCTGATGATGTCGACCAACAACATCCTGCACCCGGCCAATGGTCAGCCGATCATCGTGCCGAGCCAGGACATCGTGCTTGGTCTTTATTATCTGTCGCTCATGAATGAGAACGAGCCCGGCCAGGGCATGATGTTCTCGTCCATGGCAGAGCTCGAGCATGCCCTGGATACGGGCGTGGTGACGCTCCATTCCAAGATCAAGGGCCGTGTGGTTTCGTTCGACGAGAACGGCAACCAGACCACCGAGATCGTGGAGACGACCCCCGGCCGCATGATGATCGGGCAGATCCTGCCCAAGCATCCGGCTGTGCCGTTCGCGACCGCGAACCAGCTCATGACCAAGAAGATGATCTCCAAGATGATCGACACCGTGTATCGCGGTTGCGGTCAGAAGGAGACGGTCATCTTCTGTGACCGCGTCATGCAGCTCGGCTTCAAGAACGCGTGCGACGCGGGCATTTCGTTCGGCAAGGACGACATGGTCATCCCGGCGAGCAAGTATAAGATCGTCGACGAGACCCGCAAGCAGGTCGAGGAATTCGAGCAGCAGTACAACGACGGCCTGATCACTCAGGGCGAGAAGTACAACAAGGTGGTCGACGCCTGGGCCAAGTGCGGTGACAAGGTCGCCGAAGAGATGATGAAGGGCATTGCTGCCGTTCAGATCGACCAGGAGACCGGTCGCCAGAAGCCGATCAACTCGGTTTACATGATGAGCCACTCGGGCGCCCGTGGTTCACCGGCGCAGATGAAGCAGCTTGCCGGCATGCGTGGCCTGATGGCCCGCCCGGACGGCTCGATCATCGAGACCCCGATCACGGCCAACTTCAAGGAAGGCCTCACCGTTCTCGAGTACTTCAACTCGACCCACGGTGCCCGTAAGGGTCTCGCCGACACCGCGCTCAAGACCGCCAACTCGGGTTACCTGACCCGTCGTCTGGTGGACGTGGCGCAGGACTCGATCATTACCGAACTCGATTGCGGTACTGAGCGTGGCCTGACCATGGAGCCGATCGTGGATGCCGGCCAGATCGTGGCCACTCTCGGCCAGCGCATTCTGGGCCGTACGGCCGCCGACGACATCTTCAACCCGGCGACGGGCGATGTCCTGGTGGCCAAGGGCACGCTGCTCGAAGAGAAGCATGTCGATGCGATCGAAGAGGCCCGTATCCAGTCGGTCCGTATCCGCTCGCCGCTGACCTGTGACATGCGTCAGGGTTGCTGCGCCGCCTGCTACGGTCGTGACCTGGCTCGCGGTACTCCGGTCAATATCGGTGAAGCTGTCGGCGTTATCGCCGCGCAGTCGATCGGTGAACCCGGCACGCAGCTCACCATGCGTACGTTCCACATCGGTGGCACGGCTCAGGTGGTCGACAGCTCGTTCCTGGAAGCCGGTGCAGAAGGCAAGATCGAGATCCGCAACGCCAATGTTGCCAAGATCTCGGGTGGCCTGCTCATCGCCATGGGCCGTAACGTGACCCTGGCCATCCTCGATCCGGAAGGCAAGGACCGGGCCACGCACCGCGTGACCTATGGTGCCAAGATCCGCGTCAAGGACGGCGACATGGTCAAGCGCGGCCAGCGTCTGGCCGAATGGGACCCGTACACCCGTCCGATCCTAGCCGACGTCGATGGCGAGGTTGGCTTCGAGGACCTGGTGGATGGTGCTTCCATTGCGGAAACCACCGACGAAACCACCGGCTTCACCAAGCGCGTCGTGATCGACTGGCGGACCAGCCAGCGTTCGGACAGCCTGAAGCCGGCGATCACCATCTCGCGCAGCGGCTCTGTCGCCAAGCTCGAGCGTGGTGGCGAAGCCCGGTACCTGCTCTCGGTCGACGCGGTTATCGCGGTCGAGCCGGGCGAGAAGGTCTCGGCTGGTGACGTCCTGGCTCGTATCCCGCTGGAAAGCGCCAAGACCAAGGACATCACCGGTGGTCTGCCGCGCGTGGCCGAACTGTTCGAGGCTCGTCGTCCGAAGGACCACGCCATCATCGCCGAGATCGATGGCACGATCCGCTTCGGTCGCGACTACAAGAACAAGCGTCGCGTCATCATCGAGCCGCATGAAGAGGGCGCCGAGCCCGTCGAGTACCTGATCCCGAAGGGCAAGCCGTTCCATCTCCAGGAAGGCGACACCATCGAGAAGGGCGAATACATCCTCGACGGCAACCCGGCACCGCACGACATCCTGGCCATCAAGGGCGTGGAAGAGCTTGCTCGCTACCTCGTCAACGAAATCCAGGAAGTCTACCGTCTCCAGGGCGTGTTGATTAACGACAAGCACATCGAAGTGATCGTTCGCCAGATGCTGCAGAAGGTCGAAATCACCGATCCGGGTGACAGCGGCCTGCTCAAGGACGAGCAGATCGACAAGCTCGATTTCGACGAGCTCAACGATCAGCTGGTGGCCGATGGCCGCAAGCCCGCCCATGCGAACCCGGTGCTGCTGGGTATCACCAAGGCGTCGCTGCAGACCCGCTCGTTCGTGTCGGCCGCTTCCTTCCAGGAAACGACCCGCGTGCTCACCGAGGCTGCCATTTCCGGCAAGGCCGACCTTCTCGAAGGCCTCAAGGAAAACGTCATCGTCGGCCGCCTCATCCCGGCTGGTACCGGCGCCATGACCACGGCTGCAAAGCTCGTGGCCGGCAAGCGCGACGACCTCATCCTCGAGGAACGCCGCCGCCACAGCGAGACGGCCGCCATCCCGGCGCCGTCCGTGCCGGCCGAGTAAGCTTCGGCACAATCAGAACAGGAAAGGGGGCCTCCGGGCCCCCTTTTTCATGCCCGCAACGGGCCAAACGAAAAGGGAGCCTCGCGGCTCCCTTGGTAACGCTCCTGGCGATGAGGTTACGCCGCGCCGTGCGTGGCGACCGCGTACCAGATGGCCAGCAGGAAGACCGCGGCCAGGGCGATCAAAACCAAGCCGAAATAGCCCAGTACGTTTGCGGTTCCGTAATCGTCGTTTTCCATATCTTTACCTCATAGTCCGGATGCGACCCGTAGTGCCGACATTATGGCATCCTGCGCCGTAAGCGCCTAGCGTGATTATGCGCAAACCCCGAGGAAGAAGCATGACCAACCAGACCTGGAACGCAGTCGACAACTACATCGTGGCGAACCTCATTGCCGACGACCCGGTGCTGGACGGCGTGCTGGCCCGCAACGCGGAAGAAGGGCTGCCCGCGATCGACGTTTCGCCGGCGCAGGGCAAGCTGCTTAACCTGCTGGTGCGGATGGCCGGCGCCAAGCGCGTGCTGGAGATCGGGACGCTCGGCGCCTATTCGACGATCTGGATGGCGCGGGCGCTGCCGGCGGGCGGACGGGCGGTGACCCTGGAGTTCAACCCGCATCACGCGGAGGTGGCGCGGGCCAATATCGAGAGCGCAGGACTCGAGGACGTGATCGAAGTGCGGGTGGGCGCGGCGCTCGATACGCTGCCAGGGCTGGCGGCGGATGGGGCAGGGCCGTTCGACTTCATCTTCATCGATGCCGACAAGCCGAACAACCCGGGTTACATCGACTGGGCGCTCAAGCTCTCCCGGCCGGGCACGGTGATCGTCTGCGACAACGTGATCAGGAACGGGGTGGTCGTGGACGAGGGGAGCACGGACGCCAATGTGCGCGGGGCGCGGGCAGCGTTCGAGATTCTCGGGCGTGATCCGCGCGTGACGGCGACCTCGATGCAGACCGTGGGGAGCAAGGGGTACGACGGGTTCATTCTGGCGGTCGTGGGGTAGGGGCCGCGCTCCCGATATGTCGTTCCGACCGCGGGACGTTGGGAGCTGAGAGTACGCTCCCTTCGATTCCCAAAACAAAAGGGCGGCCTGAGCCGCCCTCTGGAAAACCGATTCTGTCTTGCGGCTTACTTCTCGTAGCCGATGTGCTCGGCATATTGCTCGACGACCAGGCTCCAGACCGAGATGTCTGCGTCCAGGTTGTCCGAAGAGATGCCGTGCTCAAGGTTAAGGTCCATTTCGACGACGGCGTCGCCGTCGCTGTCGAGATAGGCCTTGCCGAAACGCTTGTCGCGATTCCAGGAATTGATGACGTCCATCTCGGGCTTGAGGTCGAGGAAACCGGCGTAGAAGTTCAGGTCCTCGCAGTCCTTGTTGTCCGTGCAGTTCATGAAATAGATGGCGTAGGTGATGCCATCCAGGTCACCCTTGATCTTGGGATCGCCGTTGTCCTGCTTTTCGAGCTTGGCCTCCCCGTAGCCGCGCGCCAGCTCGAGAATCGCATTCACGTCGTTGCCATCGATCAGGTCGGACCCGGCAGCGAACGCGGAGCATGCCGTTCCCAGCGTCAGCGTGGCACCGAGAATCAAAGCCTTCAAAGTCATAGTGGTCTCCCAGGTCCCCAATTGGACCATAAATGGTGTAGCCCCCTCTTTTGATAGCGAAATTCGCTCCTATATACGAGACCTGCCGCCCGACAGGTTGTGGAGCGATCCATGCCTGCCTCGCAGAAGAGGGCAAACGTCCCATAACCCCCGCGCATGCGGGCCATGTGACACCCTTTTTTAGTACCTTGCCCTTGACGGACGGGGACTCGGGCGGTATACGCAGCCCACCTTAACGGTCGGTCGTGAGTTTCAACCGGGTATCTGCCGCCTGACGCGGGCATCCAAGAAGCTCAAACACACTGGTTTTGGTAACAGACGTAGACATTCTTGTGCGCATGAACGCTTCCATTGGAAGTGGTCCGCTGCATCCCGGCGCCGCCGATCTCCGTGTGAGATCGAGTGGGCGCCATTTGGCTTGCTACGCCTGAACCACTTTGAATTCGGACGGATGGAAAGAGCGCAATGCCGACCATTAATCAGTTGATCCGCAAGCCCCGGCAGAGCAAGCCGAAGCGGAACAAAGTCCCGGCGATGGAAGCGAACCCGCAGAAGCGTGGCGTTTGCAGCCGTGTGTACACGACGACCCCCAAGAAGCCGAACTCTGCCCTCCGCAAGGTGGCCAAGGTCCGTCTGACCACTTCGCGTGAAGTGATTTCCTATATCCCGGGCGAAGGTCATAATCTTCAGGAGCACTCCGTGGTCCTGATCCGTGGCGGCCGCGTGCGCGACCTTCCCGGTGTTCGCTATCACGTTCTGCGCGGCGTTCTGGACACCCAGAGCGTCAAGGACCGCCGTCAGCGTCGTTCCAAGTACGGCGCGAAGCGTCCGAAGTAAGGAGTTCTATCTATGTCCCGTCGCCACCGCGCTGAGAAACGCGAAGTCAACCCGGACGCAAAGTTCGGCGACATCGTCGTCACCAAGTTCATGAACTCGCTTATGCTGGACGGCAAGAAGTCGGCCGCCGAAGGCATCGTCTACGGCGCATTCGATATCGTGCAGTCCAAGACCAAGCAGGATCCGATCACCGTCTTCCACACTGCCCTGGACAACGTCCGTCCGGCCGTGGAAGTGCGTTCGCGCCGCGTTGGTGGTGCGACGTACCAGGTTCCGGTCGAAGTCCGTGCTGACCGTCAGCAGGCCCTGGCCATCCGCTGGCTCATCGAATCCGCCCGCAAGCGCGGCGAGCACACCATGCGTGAGCGCCTTTCCGGCGAACTGATGGATGCGCTCAATGGCCGTGGCCAGGCCGTCAAGAAACGCGAAGACACGCACCGTATGGCTGACGCCAACCGTGCCTTCTCGCACTACCGCTGGTAGTTGGAGCTCATCATGGCACGCGAATACCCGATCAATCATTATCGTAACTTCGGCATCATGGCTCACATCGATGCTGGCAAGACGACGACGACCGAGCGCATCCTCTACTACACCGGCAAGAACCATAAGATGGGCGAGACCCATGATGGTGCTTCGACCATGGATTGGATGGAGCAGGAGCAGGAACGCGGTATTACGATCACTTCCGCTGCGACCACGACCTTCTGGAAGGGCCGCAACGGCGAGCAGTATCGCTTCAACATCATCGACACCCCCGGCCACGTGGACTTCACCATCGAAGTCGAGCGTTCGCTGCGCGTGCTCGACGGTGCCGTGGCTCTCCTCGACGGCAACCAGGGCGTTGAGCCCCAGACGGAAACCGTCTGGCGCCAGGCCGACAAGTACCACGTTCCGCGTCTCATCTTCGTCAACAAGATGGATAAGACCGGCGCTGACTTCTACTACTGCCTCGACACCCTCAAGAAGCGCCTGGGCATCACCACGCTCGTGATGCAGCTTCCGATCGGTTCGGAAAGCGACTTCAAGGGCGTCGTCGATCTCATCGAGATGAATGCGCTCGTGTGGCGCAACGAAGAGCTCGGCGCCCAGTGGGACGTCATCGAGATCCCGGAAGACCTCAAGGCTCGCGCCGTCGAGTACCGTGAGAAGCTGGTGGAAACCGCCGTCGAGATCGACGATGCGGCCATGGAAGCTTACCTCGAAGGCAACCAGCCGGATAAGGACACCCTGCGTCGTCTGATCCGTAAGGGCGTCGTCGATGCGAAGTTCTACCCTGTGTTCTGCGGCTCGTCGTTCAAGAACAAGGGCGTGCAGCCCCTGCTCGACGCCGTCGTGGACTTCCTCCCGGCTCCGACCGACATCCCGGCCATCAACGGCATCGACGTCAAGACCGGCGCCGAGATCGAGCGTCACGCTTCGGACGAAGAGCCGCTGTCGATGCTCGCGTTCAAGATTGCCAACGACCCGCACATGGGCTCGCTGACCTTCTGCCGCATCTACTCCGGTCACCTCGAAGCTGGTGCCCAGCTCGAGAACACCGTCAAGGAGAAGAAGGAACGCGTCGGCCGCATGTTCCAGATGCATGCCAACAGCCGTGAGCAGATCACTGAAGCTTACGCCGGCGACATCGTGGCTATCGTTGGCCTGAAGGATACCACCACGGGCGACACGCTCTGCGTGCCGAACTCGCCGGTTATCCTCGAGCGCATGGAATTCCCGGATCCGGTTATCGACATCTCGGTCGAGCCGAAGTCCAAGGGCGACCAGGAAAAGATGGGCCTCGCGCTCGCTCGCCTGGCTGCCGAGGATCCGTCCTTCCGCGTCAAGACCGACGAAGAATCCGGCCAGACGATCATCTCGGGCATGGGTGAACTTCACCTCGACATCCTCGTCGACCGCATGCGTCGCGAGTTCAAGGTCGAGGCCAATATCGGTCAGCCGCAGGTGGCTTACCGTGAAGCCATCAGCCGCTCGGTCGATCACGACTACACCCACAAGAAGCAGTCGGGTGGTTCGGGTCAGTTCGCTCGCATCAAGTTCCGCATCGAGCCCAATGAGCCGGGTGCCGGCTTCCAGTTCGCTTCGGAAGTCGTCGGCGGCAACGTGCCCAAGGAATACATCCCGGGCGTGGAAAAGGGTGTTGCTTCGGTCATGGGTTCCGGCCCGCTGATCGGCTTCCCGATCGTGGACGTGAAGTTCGTCCTCACCGACGGCGCCTACCACGACGTGGACTCCTCGGTCCTCGCCTTCGAAATCGCTGGCCGCGCTGGTTTCCGCGAGGCCCTGCAGAAGGCTGGCCCGAAGATCCTCGAACCGGTCATGAAGGTTGAAGTTGTCACGCCCGAAGAATACATGGGCGACGTCATCGGCGACCTGAATTCCCGCCGCGGTCAGATCCGCGGTACGGAAAGCCGTGGCATCGTGCAGGTCGTCGATGCCCTGGTGCCTCTGGCGAACATGTTCGGTTACGTGAACTCCCTCCGCTCGATGAGCCAGGGTCGTGCACAGTACACGATGACGTTCGACCACTACGAGCAGGTCCCGCAGGCGGTGGCCACCGAAGTCCAGGCCAAGTACGCCTGATTTAGAGATCAAACTTACCCACTGGCGATGAAGAGCTAGTGGACTACGGAGAAAAGCGATGGCGAAGGAAAAATTCTCGCGCACTAAGCCGCACTGCAACATCGGCACCATCGGTCACGTTGACCATGGCAAGACGTCGCTGACGGCTGCTATCACCAAGGTTCTCGCAGAGACCGGTGGTGCGACCGCGCGTGCCTACGACCAGATCGACAACGCCCCGGAAGAAAAGGCCCGTGGCATCACCATCAACACCTCGCACGTCGAGTACGAGACGGCCAACCGTCACTACGCTCACGTCGACTGCCCTGGCCACGCCGACTATGTGAAGAACATGATCACCGGCGCTGCCCAGATGGACGGTGCTATCCTGGTCGTGTCGGCTGCCGACGGCCCGATGCCGCAGACCCGCGAGCACATCCTGCTCGCCCGTCAGGTCGGCGTGCCGGCCCTGGTGGTCTTCCTGAACAAGTGCGACATGGTCGACGATCCGGAACTGCTCGAGCTCGTCGAGCTGGAAGTCCGTGAGCTCCTGTCTTCGTACGAATTCCCGGGCGACGACATTCCGGTCATCCGTGGTTCGGCTACCGAAGCCCTGAACGACGGCAACAAGGAACTCGGCCACGACGCCGTTCTCAAGCTGATGGAAGCCGTTGACGCTTACATCCCGCAGCCGGAGCGTCCGATCGACCAGCCGTTCCTGATGCCGATCGAAGACGTGTTCTCGATCTCGGGTCGCGGCACCGTGGTGACCGGCCGTGTCGAGCGCGGTATCGTCAAGGTTGGTGAAGAAGTCGAAATCGTCGGCATCAAGGCCACCCAGAAGACGACCGTTACCGGCGTCGAAATGTTCCGCAAGCTGCTCGATCAGGGCCAGGCTGGCGACAACATCGGTGCTCTGATCCGCGGTATCGATCGTACCCAGGTTGAGCGTGGCCAGGTCCTCGCCAAGCCGGGTTCGGTTACCCCGCACACCGACTTCGTGGCTGAAGCCTACATCCTGACCAAGGAAGAGGGTGGCCGTCACACGCCGTTCTTCGGCAACTACCGTCCGCAGTTCTACTTCCGTACGACCGACGTGACGGGTATCGTTTCGCTGCCGGAAGGCACCGAAATGGTCATGCCTGGCGACAATGTGAACATCAACGTCCAGCTGATCGTGCCGATCGCCATGGAAGAGAAGCTCCGCTTCGCTATCCGTGAAGGTGGCCGTACCGTCGGCGCCGGCGTCGTTGCCAAGATCCTGAAGTAAGGACGGAAACGTGAATCGCGGCGCGCCGCTAGTTGCGCGCCGCGTTCCATTTTTCGCTAGGAAAACAAGATGAACGGTCAAAACATTCGCATTCGGCTTAAAGCCTTTGACCATCGTGTCCTGGATACTTCCACGCGCGAGATCGTCAATACGGCTAAGCGCACGGGTGCTCAGGTTCGGGGTCCGATCCCGCTGCCGACGCGAATTGAAAAGTTCACCGTCAACCGTTCGCCGCACATCGACAAGAAGAGCCGCGAGCAGTTCGAGATCCGTACCCACAAGCGTCTGCTGGACATTGTGGATCCGACTCCCCAGACGGTTGATGCTCTAATGAAGCTCGATCTCGCCGCCGGTGTTGACGTCGAAATCAAGCTCTGAGTGACGGAGTTTCCGCGCTGACCAGAAAAAGGGTCCTCTGGCAAACATGACCCGGTCCAGCGCTTAATTGAAAAGGTAGCAAACCGATGCGTTCTGGTTTGATCGCACAGAAGCTGGGCATGACCCGCATATTCACCGAGGACGGCAACCACGTTCCCGTCACGGTGCTCGGGCTGCAGAACTGCCAGGTGGTAGGCCAGCGCACGCAAGACAAGGACGGCTATACCGCGCTGCAGTTGGGCGCCGGTACCGCCAAGGCGAAGAACACGGCCAAGGCCCAGCGCGCCCAGTTCGGCGCGGCCAAGGTCGAGATCAAGCGTCATGTCGTCGAATTCCGCGTCGACGCCGACAACCTCATCGAGGTTGGCGCGACGATGCAGGCCGACCATTTCGTCGAGGGCCAGCTCGTGGACGTCACGGGCACCTCGATCGGTAAGGGTTTTGCCGGCGGCATGAAGCGCTGGAACTTCGGCGGTCTGCGTGCAACGCACGGTGTGTCCGTTTCGCACCGCTCGCACGGTTCGACCGGTCAGCGCCAGGATCCGGGCAAGGTCTTCAAGAATAAGAAGATGGCCGGTCACCTCGGTGCCGAGCGTGTCACCACGCAGAACGTCAAGGTCGTCAAGACCGACGTCGAGCGCGGTCTGATCATGGTTCAGGGTTCGGTTCCGGGCGCCAAGGGCGGCTGGATCCAGATCAAGGACGCCGTCAAGAAGCCCGCTCCGAAGGGTGCTGCTACGCCTGGTTCGTTCAAGCCGGCCGCTGCCGTCGCGGGGGAGAGTGAATAATGGAACTCCAGATTACCAACCTAGACGGTAAAGGCGTAGGTTCCGTGACGCTTAAGGACGACGTGTTCGGCCTGGAGCCGCGCGTTGACATCCTGCACCGCATGGTCCGCTACCAGCAGCTCAAGGCAATGGCTGGTACGCACAAGGTCAAGCACCGCTCGGAAATCGCTTACACCAGCAAGAAGTCGGTGAAGCAGAAGGGTTCGGGCGGCGCTCGTCACGGTAACAAGGCTGCTCCGCAGTTCCGCGGTGGTGGTCGTGCGTTCGGTCCCGAGCCGCGCAGCCACGCTATCGATCTTCCCAAGAAGGTCCGCGCTCTTGCTCTCAAGCATGCGCTGTCCTCCAAGGTTAAGTCGGGTGAGCTGCTCATCGTTGACACCCTTGCCAGCCAGCAGGCCAAGACGGCCGATCTGCGCAAGACCCTGGGTGCCCGCGAGTGGACCAATGCTCTGATCATCGACGGCGCGACCGTTGACGCGAATTTTGCGCTCGCTGCGCGTAACATTCCGCAGGTCGACGTACTGCCGGTCCAGGGTATCAACGTTGTGGATATCCTTCGTCGTCAGAAGCTCGTTCTGACCAAGGCAGCGCTGGAAGCGCTGGAGGCGCGGTTCGCATGAGCAAGTTCAAGCATTACGACATCATCCGCAATCCGGTCGTGACTGAAAAGTCGACGAACCAGTCGGAGAACAACCAGGTCGTCTTCGACGTCAGGGTTGATGCGAGCAAGCCCGAGATCAAGGCCGCCGTCGAGGCGCTGTTCTCGGTCAAGGTCAAGGCTGTCAACACCCTGGTCCGCAAGGGCAAGGTGAAGCGCTTCCGCGGTGAACTCGGCGTCCGCAATGACGTCAAGAAGGCCGTCGTGACGCTCGCTGACGGTCAGTCGATCGATATTTCGACCGGCCTCTAAGGGGTGAGTGAGAAAAATGGCTCTGAAACAATATAATCCCACTTCTCCTGGCCGCCGTCAGCTTATCACTGTCGACCGCTCGGAACTCTGGAAGGGCAAGCCCGTCAAGGCTCTGACCGAAGGCCTGAGCAAGAGTGGTGGCCGTAACAATGCCGGCCGCATCACGTCGTTCCACCGCGGTGGTGGTCACAAGCGCACCTACCGCATGATCGACTTCCGTCGCGTGAAGTTCGATATGGAAGCGACCGTCGAGCGTCTGGAATACGATCCGAACCGCACTGGCTTCATCGCTCTGGTGACCTATGCGGATGGCGAGCAGACCTACGTCCTGGCTCCCCAGCGTCTGGCCGCCGGCGACAAGATCATCTCGTCGCTGTCGACCGTGGACGTGAAGCCGGGCAATGCGATGCCGTTGGAGCGTATGCCGGTCGGTACGATCGTGCACAACGTCGAGCTGAAGCCCCGCAAGGGCGGTCAGATCGCCCGTTCGGCTGGTGCCTACGCCCAGTACGTTGGTCGCGATGCCGGTTGGGCGATACTTCGCCTCAATTCGGGTGAACAGCGCCGTGTCCACGGCTCGTGCCTCGCCACTGTCGGCGCGGTCTCGAACCAGGACCACTCGAACACCTCGATTGGCAAGGCCGGTCGCAATCGTTGGCTCGGCCGCAAGCCGGTCAACCGCGGTGTTACCATGAACCCGGTCGACCACCCGCATGGTGGTGGTGAAGGCCGCACCTCCGGTGGCCGTCACCCGGTTACCCCGTGGGGCAAGCCGACCAAGGGCAAGAAGACCCGCACCAACAAGGCGACGGACAAGTTCATCGTTCGCTCGCGTCACGTTAAGAAGGGCCGGTAAGTCATGGCACGTTCACTCTGGAAGGGTCCGTTCGTCGACGGCTACCTGCTCAAGAAGGCGGACAAGGCACGCGAGTCCGGGCGCAGCGAGGTCGTTAAGATCTGGAGCCGTCGCTCGACCATCCTGCCGCAGTTCGTCGGCGTCACGTTCGGCGTCCACAACGGTCACAAGCACGTGCCCGTCCTGGTCACCGAAGATATGATTGGTCACAAGTTCGGCGAGTTCGCTCCCACGCGTACCTATTACGGTCACGCGGCCGACAAGAAGGCCAAGAGGAAGTAATCATGGGCAAGCAGAAGACTCCCCGCGCGCTCAAGGATACCGAGGCCAAGGCCGTTCTGCGGATGCTGCGCATCAGCCCGCAGAAGCTGAACCTTGTCGCTGCCACGATCCGCGGCAAGAAGGTCGAGAAGGCTCTGGCCGAACTCGCTTTCTCGCACAAGCGCATCGCCGTTCAGGTCAAGAAGGTGCTCGAGAGCGCCATCGCGAACGCGGAAAACAATCATGGTCTGGACACCGACGCTCTGGTCGTTGCCGAGGCCTTCGTCGGCAACTCGCTGGTGATGAAGCGCTGGACCGCTCGCGGTCGTGGTCGCTCCTCGCGCATCGAAAAGCCGTTCTCGCACCTGACGATCGTCGTGCGGCAAGTTGAGGAAGCGGCATAATGGGCCAGAAGATTAATCCGATCGGTCTGCGTCTCGGGATCAACCGTACCTGGGATTCCCGTTGGTACGCCAACAAGGGCGAGTACGGTGCGCTCCTGCAGGAAGACCTGAAGATCCGCAAGGCTCTGATGGCCGACCTCAAGCAGGCTGCCGTTTCCAAGATCGTCATCGAGCGTCCGCACCGCAAGTGCCGCGTGTCGATCCACACTGCCCGTCCGGGCATCGTGATCGGCAAGAAGGGCGCTGACATCGACAAGATCCGCGCCAAGGTGAAGAAGTTCACCGACAGCGAAGTGCACATCAACATCGTCGAAGTGCGTAAGCCCGAGACCGATGCGAACCTGGTGGCTCAGGGCATTGCCCAGCAGCTCGAACGCCGCGTGGCTTTCCGCCGTGCGATGAAGCGTGCTGTGCAGACCGCCATCCGCATGGGCGCCGGTGGTATCCGCGTCAACGTCGGTGGCCGTCTCGGTGGTGCCGATATCGCCCGTACCGAATGGTACCGCGAAGGTCGCGTGCCGCTGCACACCCTGCGTGCCGACATCGATTACGGTTTTGCTGAAGCGTCCACGACCTACGGCATCATCGGCGTCAAGGTCTGGATCTTCAAGGGCGAAGTCCTTGAGCACGATCCGACCGCTCATGAGCGCCGTGCTACCGAAGGTGGCGAGGCCCCGTCGCATCGTCGCGCGGCCCAGGCAGCCAGCTAAGAAGGTATTTGAGCCATGCTGCAACCAAAACGTACTAAGTTCCGCAAGGCCCACAAGGGCCGCATCCATGGCTTGGCCAAGGGCGGTTCGGACCTCAACTTCGGTCAGTACGGCCTGAAGGCAACTGAGCCCGAGCGCGTCACCGCGCGTCAGATCGAAGCGGCCCGCCGCGCGATCACCCGCGAAATGAAGCGCCAGGGCCGTGTGTGGATCCGTATCTTCCCGGACGTGCCGGTTTCCAAGAAGCCGACCGAAGTCCGTATGGGTAAGGGTAAGGGTTCGGTGGAATTCTGGGCAGCCCGCGTCAAGCCGGGCCGCATCATGTTCGAAATCGACGGCGTCCCCGAGGACGTCGCCAAGGAAGCCCTGCGCCTCGGCGCCATGAAGCTTCCGGTTACGACGCGGGTTGTCACCCGCATCAACGATTAAGAGGCGAAGATGGCAGCCAGTGATTTTCGGGCCAAGACGGCCGATGAGCTCAAGGACCAGCTTCTGAGCCTCAAGAAAGAGCAGTTCAACCTGCGTTTCCAGCGTGCTACCCAGCAGCTGGAAAAGCCGGCCCGGGTCAAGGAAGTGCGCCGCGAAATCGCGCGCATCAAGACTGTCCTGGCCGAAAAGAACGCAGCGAAGTAAGGAGCAGTCCCAATGCCAAAACGTGTTTTGCAGGGGACGGTGGTCTCCGACACGAACGATAAGACGGTTGTGGTGCGCGTCGAACGCCGCTTCACCCATCCGGTGATGAAGAAGACCGTGCGCCGGTCCAAGAAGTACCACGCTCACGACGAAGCCAATGTGGCCAAGGTCGGCGATACCGTGTGGATCGAGGAATGCGCACCGATCTCGAAGAACAAGCGCTGGACGCTTGTTCAGGGGTCGTAAGGAATTAGGGTTTAAGGCGGCGAGCCGGTAGGGCGGGCCGTATAACAAGAAGGCATCCAGTCATGATTCAGATGCAGTCAAATCTCGACGTCGCGGATAATTCCGGCGCGCGTCGTGTCATGTGCATCAAGGTGCTGGGCGGCTCGCATCGCAAGTACGCGTCGGTTGGCGACATCATCGTTGTGTCGGTCAAAGACGCCATCCCGCGCGGCCGCGTTAAAAAGGGCCAGGTGATGAAGGCGGTCGTGGTTCGCACGGCCAAGGACATCCGCCGTCCCGATGGCACGGTCATCCGTTTCGACAAGAACGCCGCCGTGCTGCTCAACAATCAGAAAGAGCCGATCGGCACTCGTATCTTCGGGCCGGTTCCGCGCGAGCTTCGCGCCAAGAACCACATGAAGATCATTTCGCTGGCTCCAGAGGTGCTGTAATGGCTGCCAAGATCAAAAAGGGCGACCAGGTCGTCGTATTGACCGGCAAGGATAAGGGCAAGACCGGCAAGGTCCTGCAGGTTATCCCGACCGAGACCCGCGCGGTAGTGCAGGGGCTCAATCTTGTGCGCCGCCACACCAAGCAGACTGCTTCGCAGGATGCGGGCATCTTCACCAAGGAAGCCCCGATCCACCTGTCGAACCTGGCAGTCGCCGACAAGAACGGCAAGCCGACCCGCGTCGGTTTCAAACTCGAAGATGGCGCCAAGAAGCGCATCGCCAAGAGCACCGGAGATGTGATCGATGGCTGAGACCTATATTCCGCGTCTGCGTACGCAATATGACGACGCCATCCGCGCCGGCCTGGTGAAGGAATTCGGGTACAAGAACCCGATGCAGATCCCCAAGCTCGAGAAGATCGTGCTCAACATGGGCGTTGGCGAAGCCGTCAACGATTCCAAGAAGGTCAAGGCAGCCGCCGGCGACCTCGAGCTGATTTCGGGCCAGAAGCCGGTCATCACGCATGCTCGCAAGTCGATCGCAGGCTTCAAGGTCCGCGAGAACATGCCGCTCGGTGTGAAGGTCACCCTTCGCCGCCAGCGCATGTACGAATTCCTTGACCGCCTGGTGAACATCGCCCTGCCGCGCGTTCGTGACTTCCGTGGTCTGAACCCGGCTTCCTTCGATGGCCGCGGCAACTACGCCATGGGCATCAAGGAACACATCATTTTCCCCGAAATCGCCTACGACAAGATCGATCAGGTGTGGGGTATGGACATCGTGGTGTGCACCACGGCAAAGACCGACGACGAAGCCCGCGCGCTTCTGAAGGCTTTCAACTTCCCGTTCCGTCAGTAACGGTACGCGAGAAAGAGGACGATATGGCAAAGACGAGCGCCATCGAAAAGAACAAGCGCCGCGCCAAGCTGGCCAAGAGCTACGCCACCAAGCGTGCGGCTCTCAAGGCTGTGGGCATGGACAAGTCCGCGACCCCGGAAGAGCGTTTCAAGGCCCAGCTCAAGCTGGCCGAGCTTCCGCGCAATTCCTCCCCGGGCCGCGTTCGCAACCGTTGTGAAGTTTCGGGGCGCCCGCGTGCTTACTACCGCAAGCTCAAGTTGAGCCGTATTGCCCTGCGCGAGCTCGGCAACCTGGGTCAGATCCCGGGCCTGGTCAAGTCGAGCTGGTAAGGAGAACAATAGAATGGCTCTTTCCGATCCGATCGGGGATATGCTCACCCGTATTCGTAATGCCCAGCTGCGCCGCAAGGACAGCGTGACCACCCCGGCTTCGACGCTACGCGGTCGCGTTCTGGATGTGCTGCAGACCGAAGGCTTCATCCGTGGCTACCACGAGGTCAAGTTCGAGAACGGCATTTCGGAATACGAAATCGAGCTGAAGTATTCGGACAGCGTGCCGGTCATCCGCACTATCGAGCGGGTGTCCCGTCCGGGCCGTCGCGTCTATGCGTCGGTCAAGAATATCCCTCAGGTTGCCAATGGCCTGGGCGTGTCGATCCTGTCGACCCCCAAGGGCGTGATGGCCGACCACGAGGCGAAGGCACAGAACGTTGGTGGCGAGGTACTCTGCCGCGTCTTCTAAGGAGACGCGGTAAGACGATTACTCATAAAGGTTTGAACGAAAATGTCCCGTACTGGCAAAAAGCCTGTCGCAGCAGTGAGCGGAGTTACCGTGACCATCAATGGTCGCACGGTTACCGCCAAGGGCCCCAAGGGCGAATTGAGCCTCGAGCTCATGGATATCGTGAACGTCGAGCAGGGCGCTGATGGTCTGGTGGTTTCGCCGGCCAACGATACCCGTGAAGCTCGTGCCGCCTGGGGTACCACCCGCGCGCTGCTCCAGAACATCGTGACGGGCGTCAAGGACGGCTTCGAGAAGAAGCTGCAGATCCAGGGCGTCGGTTATCGTGCCGCCATGCAGGGCAAGGACATCAAGCTTTCCCTCGGCTTCTCCCACGAAGTCGTGTATGAGGCCCCCAAGGGAATCACCCTCGCAGTCCCGGCGCCGACGGAAATCGTCGTGACCGGTATCGACAAGCAGCAGGTTGGCCAGGTCGCGGCCAACATTCGAGGCTACCGTAAGCCTGAGCCCTACAAGGGCAAGGGTGTTCGCTATGTGGGCGAATACGTGGCCAAGAAAGAAGGCAAGAAGAAGTAAGGAGCGCCGGCAATGGCTATCACTGCAAAAGGAGCGGATCGCCGCAAGGCCCGCGTTCGCCGCGCACTCAAGGCTCGCGCCTTCGGTCGCCCGCGTCTGTCGGTTTTCCGTTCGGACAAGAATATCTACGCGCAGATCATCGACGATGCGACCGGCCGTACGCTGGCTGCCGCTTCCACGATCGACAAGGACGTCAAGGCTTCGGTCAAGAACGGCGCCACCTCTGAGGCAGCTGTCGTTATCGGCAAGCTGATCGCAGAGCGCGGCACCAAGGCCGGTGTTTCCGAGGTCATCTTCGACCGCGGCGCTTACCTTTATCACGGCCGGGTCAAGGCCCTTGCAGACGCTGCCCGTGAGGGCGGCCTGCAGTTCTGACCCTGGCGACGAAATAGAAGAGCTGGATAAGCTATGAAAGACGTTCAAGAGCGCGAAAGCGAATTCATCGACCGCCTGGTCCACATCAACCGTGTGGCCAAGGTGGTGAAGGGCGGTCGGCGCTTTGGTTTCGCCGCTCTCGTGGTTGTTGGCGACCAGAAGGGCCGCGTCGGTTTCGGTCACGGTAAGGCCCGTGAAGTTCCCGAGGCGATCCGCAAGGCGACCGAGCAGGCCAAGCGCCAGCTCATCCGCGTGCCGCTGCGCGACGCCCGTACGCTGCACCACGATGTGGTCGGCCGTCACGGGGCAGGGAAGGTGATCCTGCGCGCCGCCGTTCCGGGTACCGGCATCATCGCCGGTGGTCCGATGCGCGCCGTGTTCGAAACCCTCGGGATCAACGACATCGTTGCCAAGTCCCAGGGCACCGCGAACCCCTACAACATGGTTCGGGCTACCTTCGATGCGCTCAAGCGCGTTGACAGCCCGCGTTCGGTTGCGGCTCGCCGTGGCCTGAAGGTTTCGGAACTGCAGGCTCGCCGCGGCGAAACTGCCGTCGAAGCTTGATCTGAGCGCTAGAGCTCGGAACGGAGAATAGACATGGCCGACAAGACCGTAACCATTGAACAGATCGGTAGCCCCATCCGCCGTGAGAAGTCGCAGCGCGCGACCCTCATCGGCCTCGGGCTCAACAAGATCCGCAAGCAGTCCACCCTCAAGGACACTCCGGAAGTACGCGGCATGATCGCGAAGCTTCCGCACCTTGTCCGCGTGGTCGACCAGAAATAAAACCTCTCGGACCGGCTACTGGCCGGTCCGGCTACTTTTGATTGCAGCACGTTCCGTAGTCGAACGCGCTCTCAGGAACAGGTGACGCAAATGGCGCGTTTGAACGAACTCCGCGACAACGAGGGTTCCTCCAAGACCCGCGTCCGTATTGGACGCGGTATCGGCTCGGGCAAGGGCAAGACCGGTGGTCGTGGCGGCAAGGGCCAGACCGCTCGTTCGGGCGTTGCCATCAACGGCTTTGAAGGCGGCCAGATGCCCCTTCACATGCGCATGCCGAAGCGCGGCTTCAATTCGCACAATCCCGCCAAGTGGAACGTCGTGCGTCTTGACCGCATCCAGGCTGCGATCGATGCCGGCAAGCTCGACGCGAAGAACGTGATCGACGAGGCTGCCCTGGTTGCCGCCGGCGTCGTGCGTCGCGCCAAGGACGGCGTCCGCCTGGTCGCCACCGGTGAATTCACTGCCAAGAAGGTTACCTTCAAGGTTGCTCACGCTTCTGCCGGTGCCAAGGCCGCTATTGAAGCTGCCGGCGGCAAGGTCGATATCCCTGAGGCAAAAGTGACGGCTGAAGCCTAAGGGCTCCGGCCCTTAGTTTGGGGAGCGATTATGGCGTCCGCAGCCGAGCAACTGGCTAGAAATCTTAATTTCGCGACCTTCGCCAAGGCGAAGGCCCTGCAGCAGCGCATCTGGTTCACTCTGGGCGCGCTGCTCGTTTATCGTCTGGGCACCTATATCCCGGTGCCCGGCATCGACCCGGGTGCCTTTGCGCAGAGCTTCCAGAGCTCCTCGCAGGGCATTTTCGGCATGCTCGATCTCTTCGCCGGTGGCGCCGTGCAGCGCATGGCGATCTTCGCGCTCAACCTCATCCCCTACATCACGGCCTCGATCGTGATCCAGGTCATCACGACCGCTTCGCCGCGCCTCGAGGCGCTGCGCAAGGAAGGGGAGAGCGGGCGCCGCAAGATCAACCAGTACACGCGCTATCTCGCCGTGGTCTTCTGTGCCGTGCAGGCCTATGGCATCGCCATTGGCCTGGAAGCGAGCCAGGGCGTGGTACTCAATCCGGGCTGGTTCTTCCGCCTCTCGACCGTGATTACCCTCGTGGGTGGCACGATGTTCCTGATGTGGCTGGGCGAGCAGATCACTTCGCGCGGTGTCGGTAACGGCATTTCGCTGATCATCTTCGCCGGTATCGTGGCCAACCTGCCCACGACTATCGTGCAGACCCTCGAGCTCACCCGCCAGGGCGCGCTTTCGGGCCTGGCTGGCCTCGGCATCCTGGTGCTGGCCATCGTCGTGATCGGCGTTATCGTCTTCTTCGAGCGCGCCCAAAGGCGGCTTCTGATCCAGTATCCGAAGCGGCAAGTGGGCAACAAGATGTTCCAGGGCGATACCTCGCACCTGCCGCTCAAGCTCAATACCTCGGGTGTTATCCCGGTGATCTTCGGCTCGTCGCTGCTTCTGCTGCCGGCCACGATCGCGGGCTTCGCCGCCCAGGGTAATGCGCCGCAATGGCTTCAGGTGACGGCCGCCCTGCTTGGACGTGGACAGCCTCTCTATCTGATCCTGTTCGCCGTCCTGATCATCTTCTTCTCGTTCTTCTACACGGCCATCGTGTTCAATCCGCAGGATACCGCGGATAACCTGAAGCGGTCGGGTGGGTTCATTCCGGGCATCCGTCCGGGCGAGAGGACCGCGCAGTACATCGACTACGTGCTTACCCGCATTACGGTCGTCGGTGCCCTCTACCTGACAGTGATCGCGCTCATTCCCGAGCTCATTCACAGCCAGCTCAACGTCAGCCAGTTCATCGGCGGTACTTCGCTGCTGATCATGGTCACGGTGACCCTGGATACGATCTCGCAGATCCAGAGCCATCTCATCGCCCAGCAGTATGAAGGGCTGGTCAAGAAATCGCGGCTTGGGGGCAAGCGTCGATGAGGTTGATACTTCTGGGCCCGCCGGGAGCGGGGAAGGGGACGCAGGCAAAGGTCCTGGTGGACACCTACGGCATCCCCCAGCTCTCGACCGGCGATATCCTTCGCTCGGCCATTGCCAACAAGACCCCGCTTGGTCTTGCGGCGAAGGAAGTGATGGATCGTGGCGATCTGGTCTCGGACGAGATCGTCAACGGCATCGTCTCGGAGCGTCTCGACGCTCCGGACTGCAAGGCCGGGTTCGTGCTCGACGGTTTCCCGCGGACCATTCCGCAGGCCGAGGCGCTCGACAAGATGCTCGTTGAAAAGGGCATGCACCTGAACGCCGTGGTCGAGATCAAGGCGGAACCGGAAGTTCTCATCGCCCGGATCATCAACCGGGCGCGCGAGAGCGCCGCTGCCACGGGCCAGACCCGGGCCGACGATAACGAAGAAGTGTTGCGTAACCGTCTGAACGTCTATCGCGATCAGACCGCCCCCCTGGTCGAGTATTACCGGGGGAAGGGGCTGCTCAAGACGGTCGACGGCATGGCCGAGGTGGAAGAAGTCACCCAGGCCATTCGGCAGGCAGTCGAGAACTAGCAAAATCGGATTTATGCAGGGCCTGTTGACTCGGGTGCTACAAATCCTTAAAGAACCGCCCAGTCTCATGGATTATTGGACTGGATTCGGTTCCTCAGTTTGGGTTGGGGGAGCGAAAGCCGGTCCCTTGTTGTTGAACGGCGCGGGCACAACCGACCCGCGTTGATTGAAGGAGAGCAGACGTGGCTCGTATTGCTGGCGTCAATATCCCGACGAATAAGCGCGTACTCATCGCGCTTCAGTATATTCACGGGATCGGCCCGAAGAAGGCCGAAGAAATCATCGAGAAGGTCGGTATTCCGGCCGACCGTCGCGTCAATGAACTGACCGACGCCGAAGTGATCCAGATCCGTGAGACGATTGACCGCGATTACGTGGTCGAGGGCGATCTTCGCCGTAACGTCGCTATGAACATCAAGCGGCTCATGGACCTCGGCAACTACCGTGGTCTGCGTCACCGCCGCGGTCTGCCGGTGCGTGGTCAGCGTACCCACACCAATGCCCGCACCCGCAAGGGTCCGGCAAAGCCGATCGCCGGCAAGAAGAAATAAGGACCGTCCCGGTCCTTCGGTGGAGCCGCTGGGGCAATCCGGCTTACGGCGGCAATGATATCGAATAGAGGAACTAAATGGCTAAAGCTGAAGTCGCGCGCGTCCGTCGCAAGGAGCGCAAGAATATCACGTCCGGCGTCGCACATGTGAACGCCTCCTTCAACAACACCATGATTACGATCACGGACGTGCAGGGGAACACCATCTCCTGGTCGTCTTCGGGCGTGATGGGCTTCAAGGGTTCGCGCAAGTCGACCCCGTATGCCGCCCAGGTTGCCGCCGAAGATGCCGCCAAGAAGGCGCAGGAACACGGCATGAAGACCCTCGAGGTCGAAGTGCGCGGTCCCGGTTCGGGCCGTGAGTCCGCACTGCGTGCGCTCCAGGCTGCCGGCTTTAACGTCACCAGCATCCGGGACGTCACCTCGATCCCGCACAACGGCTGCCGTCCGCGCAAGCGCCGTCGCGTCTAACCCCGTTGCGGGGTTCGGCTCCCGACCGTCACAGGCCGGGAGCGGCATTGCATTTGCGGCACAGCGGCCGGGCGAGGGCCGCACTTTTGAAAGGACGTTACCGTGACCATCCAGAGGAACTGGCAGGAATTAATCAAGCCGACCAAGCTGGACATTGTTTCGGGCAGCGATAACGCGCGCGTGGCTTCGGTCGTGGCCGAGCCGCTTGAGCGCGGCTATGGTCTTACCCTGGGCAACGCTTTGCGTCGCGTGCTGCTGTCGTCCCTGCAGGGCGCTGCAGTCACCGCGATCCAGATCGACGGCATTCTGCACGAATTCTCTTCGCTCCCTGGCGTGCGCGAGGACATTACCGACCTCGTCCTGAACGTCAAGGAAATCGCCGTCAAGATGAACGCCGAAGGCCCGAAGCGCCTGACCCTCTCCAAGCAGGGTCCGGGTGCCGTGGTTGCCGGCGACATCAAGGTGTCGGGCGATATCGAAGTTCTCAATCCCGAGCTCGTGATCTGCCATCTCGACGATGGCGCCGAGATCAACATCGAGTTCACCGTCAATACCGGCAAGGGCTATGTCCCTGCCGACCGTAACCGTCCCGAGGACGCGCCCATCGGCTATATCCCTGTCGATGCGCTGTTCTCGCCGGTGCGCCGTGTCTCCTACAAGGTCGACGCCACCCGTGAGGGCCAGGTTCTCGACTACGATAAGCTGACCCTTCAGGTCGAGACCAACGGCGCGGTGACCCCGGAAGACGCCGTGGCTTATGCCGCGCGCATCCTCCAGGACCAGCTCACGGTTTTCGTCAACTTCGAAGAGCCGACCAAGGAAAAGGCCCAGGACACCGTCCCGGAACTCGCCTTCAATCCTGCTCTGCTCAAGAAGGTGGACGAGCTGGAGCTCTCCGTGCGTTCGGCGAACTGCCTGAAGAACGACAACATCGTGTACATTGGCGACCTCATCCAGAAGACCGAGGCCGAAATGCTCCGCACTCCCAATTTCGGGCGCAAGTCGCTTAACGAAATCAAGGAAGTGCTGGCGCAGATGGGTCTGCATCTGGGCATGGACGTGGCCAACTGGCCGCCTGAAAACATCGACGACCTCGCCAAGCGCTACGAAGATCATTATTGATCTCGCGCAAGGCTTCGAAAGCTTTTAAGGAGACTACAAATGCGCCACGGTAATGCCGGCCGCAAACTCAACCGGACCTCGAGCCATCGCAAGGCGATGTTCGCGAACATGTCCGCAGCTCTCATCAAGCATGAGCAGATCGTGACCACCTTGCCCAAGGCCAAGGAACTCCGTCCGATCGTCGAGAAGCTGATCACCCTTGCAAAGCGTGGCGACCTGCACGCCCGCCGCCAGGCCATCGCGCAGATCCGCGACGAAGACCAGGTCAAGAAGCTGTTCGACGTGCTCGGCGGCCGCTACAAGGACCGCCAGGGTGGCTACACCCGCATCCTCAAGGCCGGCTTCCGCTATGGCGACAACGCCCCGGTGGCCGTGATCGAATTCGTCGACCGCGACGTGAACGCGAAGGGCCAGGATTCGGGCCCGACCGCCGAGCGCGAAGAGATCGAGGAAGCCGCCGCCGCGTAAGCGGGCAGCGGTTCAGGAATTGAAACGGCCGCGGGGCAACCCGCGGCCGTTTTTGGTTTTTGGGGCAGGGGGCTCGGGGGTGCCCAACCCTCAGGGATGGGCAGTGCAACCGTGCCCTTGTGCGCTTCGTGGTCCGGTAATTGGATTGAACGCCTTTCCGGTCGTGGGGGGCGGGCGCTGAGGTGGCTCCTGGTATGAAGCCGCAGGCGTTAGCTCTTGTTGCCACCCCCACCCCTATCCCCTCCCCGCAAGGGGGAGGGAGACTTGCTGGCTTGATTTCGTCTCCAAACGCCGCGCTTTCGTAGGATGAGGAAGCCGCGAGACCCTGTTGGCATGATAGCGTTCCCAGCCACCGCACTTCCCCGGGCGAAGAGCCGGGCCCATGGATGGCGCCACTCGGGTGGCGTGGTGCAATAGGCCCCGGGTCTTCGCCCGGGGAAGTGCGGTGGTGGGGTGGGGGCGGAGGTGGCGCGATAGCGCGGGGGGATAGAGCTCGGAGGGAGCAGGGGGCAGGAGCCAGAGAGCAGGAGGCAGGAGGCAGGAGGCAGGAGGCAGGAGGCAGGAGGCAGGAGGCAGGAGGCAGGAGGCAGGAGGAGCACCAGTCGGGGCTATCGCTCCAGTCCCCATGCCTCATAGCACGCGTTCAGCTCCCGCATCGTGTGCAGTTCCAGCATCGGCAAACCCGACCTGCGCAGCAGCTCGACGTCGCGCTCTCGTTTCCGCGGCTGCTCGATTGCGATGAAGTGGATCATGTCCCAGTTCAGCCGGTCTTCGCCGCCTTCCAGGGCGCCGGGGCGGTTGGCTTCGAAGAGGGTTCGGCGGATGTAGCGGAAGAGGCTGCGGGTGGGCTCGTTGCCGGTGAGAATGATGCCGGTGGCGCGGTCGAGGCGCTCGGCGAGGGCGCCGAAATAGTTGCCTTCCATCACCCAACGTTCGCCTGTGATCGCCTCGCGGTGGAGGCGCTCGAAGTCTGGGCGGGGACGGGGCTGCCAGTTGGTGTTGGGGAGGTGGAAGAGGAGGTCGAGATGGAAGACGGGCAGTTCGAGCTTACGGCCGAGGGCGACCGAAAGGGTGGATTTGCCGCTGTTGGAGGGGCCGCAGATGCAGAGACGCGGACCGAAGGTTTCGAGCGCCGGCGGGGTCATGGCGAGATCGGGCGGGTGAGGTCCCAGGCTCGGTAGTAGCGGTTGATCTCGGCCATGGAGTTCATGCGCACCACGGGCAGGCCGGCTTCAGCCAGCATGGCGTCGTATTTGCCGTAATTGCGCGACTGGACGAAGAGCAGCCAGTGGATCATTTCCCACTTCACGCTGTCCTTGTTTCCTTCGAGCGCGCCGAAACGCTTGGTCTGGAACAGGGTGCGGTTGAAATAGCGCATGAGGTTGGCGAGGCGCGGGGCGCGCACGAGGATCACGCCGGTGGCGCGGGCGAAGCGCCGGGGCATGGCCGAGGAATAATTGCCATCCATCACCCAGCTCTCGCCCTCGATTGCCGCATCGTGGAGGGCGTAGAATTCCTCCTTGGGACGCTGCACCCAATCGGTATTGGGGAGGTGGAAGAACAGGTCGAGATGAATGGCGGGAATACCCAGCTTGCGGCCGACGGCCGTAGCGAGCGTGGACTTGCCGTTGCTGGAGGGACCGAGAATACAAATGCGGCGGCCAAGCGCGGCCAGAGGCAGCGGGTCGTTCATAGCGTTTCACCGGAAAAGAAAAGGGCCGCTCCCGTAGAACGGAAGCGGCCCCCTGGTCAAGAGCGGCGTGACGCTTACTGGTCGTCCTTGCCGGTGAAGATCTCGTCGACCCAGTACTGGTCGCGGCGATCGAAACCGTTGAACGGGGTGAGCGAGGCCTGGGTGTAGGCGCCCATCAGGCCGAACTCGACCCAGTCGTCCTCATCGATGTCGGAGGGCAGCATGAAGGTCTGCGGCAGCACGTCATAGCTGTCGCAGGTCGGGCCCCAGACGGTGAAGCCTTCGAACTGGCCGTCATTGTCGTGCACGCGGGCGCCGCGCCAGACGCGGACGGCAGGGGTGAAGTGCATGAACTTCACTTCCATCAGGGCGCCGTAGGCGCCGTCATTGAGATAGACCGAGATGCCGCCGCGCTGGTGCTTCACGCGCAGCAGCAGGGAGGTGGACGAGGTGACCATGGCGCGGCCCGGCTCGATGATGAGTTCGGGCTTGGACCCGGAGAAGTTGTCCTTCACGGCCTGGTCGATGGTCTCGAAATAATAATCCATCGGCGGCGCTTCGCTGGTCGGGTAAGGGGCCGGGTAGCCGCCGCCGATATTGAGGCGCTTGAGCTCGATGCCGGATTCCCTGGCGATGTTGGCCGCCGCAGCGATGTGACGCTCATAGGCATAGGCGTCTTCGCACTGGCTGCCGACGTGGAAGCAGAGCGAGGGGGTGTAGCCCATCTGCTCGACCATCTGCACGATCTCGATGGCGCCCTGTTCCATGACGCCGAACTTGGTGCCGAAGTCATAGGACTTGAGCGCCTTGCCGGCCTTGAAGCGGGTGGTGACCTCGACGTCCTTGGACGGCGAGACGATCGCCGCCAGCTGATCGAGCTGGGACGGATGGTCGATGGTGAAGGAGCGGATGCCGAACTCTTCGTAGGCGCGTTCGATCTCGCGCTTGTTCTTGATCGGGTTGTTGTAGTGCATCACCGCGCCGGGAGCGTAGTCGCGGATGAGTTCCATCTCGGTGTTGGAGGCGACGTCAAACGCCTTCAAACCTTCGCGATGCAGGATCTGGATGATGTGCGGGGAAGGGTTGCACTTGACCGCATAGGTCAGCAGCCCGTCAAAGCCCTTTTTGAAAACCTTCTTGGCCTTGATCAGCTCGCGCTCGGAGAACAGGAAGCTCGGAAAATCCGGAGCTTCCGCCGCGATCAGGGCGGAGGTGTTCGGATAGACCTGGGTCGGCGCAGTCACTTGATCGTTCATGACGAAGGCCTTTTGTAAAAGGGTGAAAGAAGCGCTGCATATAGGAAGAGTTGACCCCTAGCGCAAATGATAATTCGCCCCATTTCAAGTGGTGTTTTGTGACACCTTAATGGCGCCAAAATCCGGGCGCTTCTCGCGAGGCAGACAAGAGGCGCAAGTATCCAGAATGCCTTCTGTTTTTGGAGTGGAACCATGAGCAACCGCACCGTCCTCCTAGCATCGGGTCTCATCGCCGTGGCCGTCGTCGGCGCCGCACTTGGCGCCGTCTGGGAGCAGGGGCGAACGCAGAACGAAACGACCGAGGCGCTCGTGGCGGAAGCTCCCGCTGCCGCGCAGCCAGCCGCCGCTCCGACGCAGGCCGTCCAAGTGGCGCAGGCTGTGCAGGTTGCCCAGGCCGACCGGCAGTTGCCGACCAGCCAGGAGCAGATGCAGCTCAGCTTCGCGCCGGTGGTGAAGGCGGTTTCGCCCTCCGTGGTCAACGTCTATGCCACCACTGTCGTTGCAGGATCGCGTTCGCCCTTTGCCAACGACCCGTTCTTCCAGCGCTTTTTCGGCGGCGGCAGCCCGTTCGATGCGGCGCCGAGGGAATCCAAGTCGCTGGGCTCGGGCGTCATCGTCAACGAGAGCGGGGTGATCCTCACCAATAGCCACGTAGTGCATGGCGCGACCGATGTGCGGGTGGCGACGGCCGACGGGCGCGAATACGCGGTCGATGTGGCGCTCGATGACGAGAAGACCGATCTGGCGGTTCTCAAGATCAAGAATGCCGGCGGACGCAAGTTCCCACCGCTGACCTTTGCGGATTCCGACCAGTTGCAGGTGGGTGACCTGGTGCTGGCTATCGGCAACCCGTTCGGGGTGGGGCAGACGGTGACGAGCGGCATCGTCTCGGCTTTGGCGCGTACGGGCGTCGAGAGCAACAATTACGAGTTCTTCATTCAGACGGACGCGGCCATCAATCCGGGCAATTCGGGCGGCGCGCTCGTTGATCTGCACGGCAACCTCGTCGGCATCAATACTGCGATCTTCAGCCAGTCGGGCGGCTCGGTGGGCATCGGCTTTGCCATTCCGGCGAACATGGCGCGGGTGATCGCCAATGCCGGCATCAGCGGAGCCCCGATCCAGCGGCCCTGGTTCGGGGCACGCACACAGGACGTGACGGCCGATATCGCAGACAGCATCGGGCTCGATCCGCCGCATGGTGCGCTGATCACGGAGATCGCCAAGGGCAGCTCGGCCGAGAAGGCGGGGTTCAAGCCGGGCGACGTAATCCTTTCCATCGATGGCGCCACGATCGATCAGGCCAGCAATTTCGACTATCGCATCGCCACCAAGCCGGTGGGCGAGACGGCCAAGATCGGGTTCTGGCGCGACCATAAAGAGCAGGAGATGGACCTGACGCTCGAGGCGGCGCCGGCGGGAACCGGGCAGGCCATCGAGATCAACGGCAATACGCGCTTTGCCGGAACGACTGTGGAGACGCTCTCTCCCGCCGTTGCGCAGGAGCTTGGCCTCGACTTTAATGCGAAGGGCGTGGTGGTCACCGCCATCGCCAGCGGCTCGCCCGCCGACCAGATGGGCTTGCAGAAGGGCGATATCATCATCAGCCTCAACGGAACGGAAATGACGGACGCGGAGACGTTCAAGAACACAGCTTCCAGTCGGGCCAATACCTGGCAGATCGTGCTGCAGCGCGGCGGCCAGGTGTTCCGTTCGTTCGTCAGTGGATAAGCATGGGCGATCTTTTCTCGCCGGAGCCGGATGGCGCTGAGCCGTCCGGCGAGGACCTCACCAACCGGCCCCTGGCCGACCAGCTTCGGCCGCGCTCGCTCGACGAGGTGATCGGCCAGCAGCACCTGCTCGGGCCCGAGGGCACGCTGCGGCGCATGATTGCGTCGGGGCGTCTTGGCTCGCTCATCCTGTGGGGCCCACCGGGCACCGGCAAGACGACCGTCGCGCGATTGCTGGCCGACCAGATCGGCTACAAGTTCGAGCAGATTTCAGCCGTGTTCTCTGGCGTCGCCGACCTCAAGAAGGCATTCGAGAAGGCGCGGGGCGAACGGATGGCGGGCAAGCGCACGCTGCTCTTCGTCGACGAGATTCATCGCTTTAACCGCGCCCAGCAGGATGGCTTCCTGCCGGTGATGGAGGACGGCACGGTGGTGCTCGTGGGCGCGACGACGGAAAATCCGTCGTTCGAGCTCAACGCGGCTCTGCTCTCGCGCAGCCAGGTGTTGCGGTTCGAATCCCTCTCGCTCGAAGACCTAGAGGCCCTGGCGAAGCGGGCCGAGGCCAAGACCGGCGAGCAATTGCCGCTCGATGACGATGCGCGGGCGATGCTGCTGACGCTCGCCGATGGCGACGGGCGGGCGCTGCTCGGGCTGGTGGAGGAAGTCATGGCGTCGGCACGGCCGGGCGAGGTGCTGGACAAGGCTTCGCTGCTCACGGTCGTGCAACGGCGAGCGCCGATCTACGACAAGGCGCAGGACGGGCACTACAATCTCATTTCGGCGCTGCACAAGACCATTCGCGGCTCGGACCCGAATGCGGCGCTCTACTATTTCGCGCGCATGCTGGAGGCGGGCGAGGACCCGTTGTTCCTGGCGCGGCGGCTGATCCGCATGTCGGTGGAAGATATCGGCCTTGCCGATCCTCAGGCGCTGCAGCAGGCGATCGCGGCGCGCGATGCCTACCAGATGCTTGGTTCGCCCGAAGGGGAGCTGGCGTTGGCGCAGGTGGTCGTCTACCTGGCGCTCGCGCCCAAGTCGAACGCGGTCTACACAGCCTTCAAGTCGGCGATGAAGGTCGCGCGGGATACCGGTTCGCCCATGCCGCCGATGGTGATCCTCAATGCGCCCACCAAGCTCATGGGCAAGCAGGGCTATGGCGCGGGCTATATCTACGACCACGATACGCCCGAGGCGTTTTCGGGGCAGGAATACTTCCCCGAAAAGATCGGGCGGCAGGATTTCTATCGGCCGGTGGAGCGCGGTTTCGAGCGCGATCTGGCCAAGCGGCTCGAGTATTTTACGCGCCTGCGCGAGAAGAAGCGGGGCGAGGAGCGGTAACCCGTACCGTACTTCCCCGGCGAAAGCCGGGGCCCATGGATTGCGCCACTCCTGTGGGGCGGTGCAATAGGCCCCGGCTCTTCGGCCGGGGAAGTTCGGTGGTGGGGAGAGGCTAGAGGGACAGGGGAAAGGGCATCTACCTACCGACTGCTCTGCCAGGAGCCGGCGTTGCCGTGTTGCAGGCCGAGGGCGTAGAGATCGTTGAGCCAGGCTTGGATCTGGGCGTTCTTGGTCGGCGTTTCGGGGAAGCCGCCGGGGATGGCCGCGAGATGGTAGGTGATGCCGTAGGCGCGGGCGGTGTTCTCCAGTTCGCGCACGTCGCCGCGGTCGCGGTATTTGAGCAGGGTCGGGACGGCGCGGCCGAGGACGGAGAGGCCGGTGGCCTTGACGATCTGCGGGCTGGGCTGGGTCGTGCCGTTGTAGATGGCGTAGAGCGTGCCCTGCGACTTGGCGCCCTGGCCGCCGCCCGGCAGCATCACGAATTGCTGAGTTATGCCGCCGTCCACATGCAGCTCGTCATATTGCTTGCCGTCGATGGTTACCTCGATGAGCACCGGCGGGAAGAAACCGGGCAGGGCGGCCGAGGCCAGGATGATCTGGCGGACGAGCTCAAGCCTGTTGGGGATGTTGCTGTTGGCGATGGCGCCGATATCCCAGACGACCGGGCGCTCGGCATCGAGATTGGTGGTGCCGACGAGAAGCCGACGGCCCTTGCGGTGCTCCGCGGCGATGGCAGCCAGCGTTTCCTCATCGATGATGTAGGCGATGGCGCGCTTGACCGGCGTGTTGTCGGCAAGGGCGGGGGCGCCGAACAATACGGCGAGGAAGCCGGGGCCGGCGATGTGGTCGGTGTTGACCTGCGAAAGGATGGCGTGGAGGCGCGGATCATAGCGCGGGCCGAGGAAGGCCAGTGGCGCGATCATGGCGCCTACGCTGATACCGGTGACGAGATCGAAGCTCGGGCGGTTGCCGCGCGCTGACCAGCCGGTGAGATAGCCGGCGCCATACGCGCCATTGAGGCCGCCACCGGAGAGGCTGAGGATGTGCTTGTCGCGCCGGAAGGCATTGGCATAGGCGGCCGGCAACTGGTCGCCCCAATAGCGGATGGGCGTCTTGGTGCCGAAGCTCGCTTCGTCGATCCGCGCCATGGGCACGGGATCGCGCAGCATTGTCGTGCAGCCTGCAGCCAGTGACAGGGTGAAACCCAGGATCAAGGCGCGCAAAGACGCTCGGATTATCTTGTTCATCGCAGAAATGCCCCCAAACAGCATCCCTGCTAGCCGTCAGGCGCTAAGAATTGGTTCCGAAACTCGCTAAGGATGCTTCTGCCAGTTTCCGGCACGCCCGTTTTTGTATCCGAAGGTGAACAGCTCGTTGAGCCAGGCGGGCGAAGCCATGAACAAATTGTCGGGTTGTGGGAAGTCGGCGGCGATGGCGGTGAGCATGTATTTGATGCCGCGCGCCCGTACCGCGTTCTCCAGCACGATGATGTCGCCACGACCGCGATACTTGAGCAGGGACGGTACGGCGCGGGCCAGGACCGAGACGCTCGAGACCTGCTGGATGGCGTCGCGCTGCGGTTCGATCGTGCCGTTGTAGATGACGTAGAGCGTGCCGTTGAGCTTGGGGCCGCTGGCGCCGAAGCCGCCAGGGAGCAGCACCACCTGCTGGGTAACGCCGCCATCGACGTGGAGTTCGTCATAGGGCTTGCCCTCGGCGTTCACGCGGATCAGCACCGGCGGGAAGATGCCGGGCACGGCCGCCGAGGCGAGGATGATGGTGCGCACCAGTTCAAGCCGGTTGACGATGTTGCTGTTGGCGATGGCGCCGATATCCCAGACGACGGGTCGCTCGGCATCGAGATTGGTGGTGCCGATGAGGAGGCGGCGGCCGGCGCGGTGCTCGGCGGCGATCTCATCGAGCGCCTGCTGGTCGACGACCTGCGCGATAGCCATGCGGAGCGGCGTGTTGTCGGCAATGGCCGGCGCGCCGAGAAGGGCGGCGAGCACGCCCGGGCCCTTGGTGCGCTGCACGGCGAGGTTGGAGAAGATGGATTCCATGCGCTTGTCGTAGCGCGGCCCGAGGAAGGCCATGGGGGCAATAACGGCGCCCACGCTGATGCCGGTGACGATATCGAATTTCGGCCGGTCGCCACGCGCGGTCCAGCCCACAAGGAACCCGGCGCCATAGGCGCCGTTCATGCCGCCGCCGGAAAGGGCGAGGAATTTCGGAGAGGCCGATCGCGCGAGGCCGGAGAATATCTCGGAATTGCCCTTGGGCAGCTCGTCGCCCCAATAGCGGATGACGGGTGAGGAGACGAGCGCCGCGGTTTCGGCATCGGCAGCGGGGACGGGGTGGCGCATGCCGAACGAGGAACACGCCGCTACGGCGAGCAGCGTGACCGTTACCGTGAGCATGCGCAAGCCAACGGCAACCTTCGAGATTAGTGATGTCATCGCCGCACCGATGCCCCTCAAGCCGAAAGTCTGTCGCCGACGATACCAAACTATTGTAGGACGAGCCATTATCGGAACCGCTTGGATTTATTTCATGCTCGAAGTGTTGCTTGTTGGCCTTGGCGGCGCCATCGGCGCGGTCAGCCGTTACGGCGTGTCGGTACTGGTCGGGCGCATCTGGTGGTCGACGTTTCCGCTCGCGACGCTGCTCATCAATATCCTGGGGTCGTTCGCGATGGGCGTGCTCGTCGGCCTGCTGGCGCGCTTCGTGCCGCCGCACCAGCAGGAGCTGCGCCTGTTCTTCGCCATCGGCATCCTGGGCGGGTTCACCACGTTCTCCTCGTTCTCGCTCGATGCGATGACGCTGATCGAACGCGGCCAATGGAACGATGCGCTGCTCTACGCGGTGCTTTCGGTTGTAGTTTCTATTGCGGCGCTCTATGTCGGGCTCCTGATTACACGAGGCACGGGCGCATGAGCGCAGTACAGGAAAGAACGGTTTCCACGGACGAAGAGGGCATGCGGCTGGACCGCTGGTTCGCCCTGCATTTCCCGCAACTGGGATTCGGCCGGCTGCAGAAGCTTATCCGCACCGGGCAGGTGCGCGTGGACAAGGGCAGGGCGCAGACCAATACGCGGCTTTCCGCCGGCCAGACCGTGCGCGTGCCGCCGGTCGACGACCCGGGCACGCCCAAGCCGATGCGCATCAACGAGGAAGACGCCGAATTTCTGCGCTCGATCATTCTCTACGAGGACGACGAGCTTTACGTCTTCAACAAGCCCTACGGGCTGGCGGTGCAGGGCGGCACGAACACCAAGCGCCATATCGACGGCATGCTCAAGAGCCTGCCCAACAAGAAGGGCGAGCCGCCCCGGCTGGTACATCGCCTCGACCGCGATACGTCGGGCTGCCTCGTCGTGGCCAAGACGCATGCGGCGGCCAGCCATTTCGGCGCCGTGTTCCGCTCGCGCTCGGCGCGCAAGATCTACTGGGCCGTGGTCTTCGGCAATCCGGCGCCGCGCCAGGGCGAGATTTCGTGCTTCCTCGCCAAGCAACCGACGCAGGATGGCGAGCAGATGATCGTGGTGCCGCACGGCTATCCGGGTGCGCAGCACTCGCAGACCTATTATTCGACCACCGATACGGCCGGGCGCCGTTTCGCCTGGGTGACGCTCAAGCCCGTCACGGGCCGTACCCACCAGCTGCGCGTGCACATGGCCCAGCTCGGCAATCCGATCCTCGGCGATCCGCGCTATTTCAACATCCAGAACTGGGATGCTCCGGAAGGCCTGGCCGAAGGGCTGCAGCTTCACGCCCGGCGCATCACGCTGCCGCTGCGCAGCGGCAAGAAGCTGGATGTGTCCGCGCCTCTTCCCCCGCATATGCAGGCAACGTTCGACGCCCTCGGGTTCGACGCTGCGCGCTACGATGCGCAGAATACGGATCCGGAAGCGGACGCCTGAGCTTTTCCGACACGCATAGTTGAATGGGCCAGCCCAAACGGGCTGGTTATCCTCCCCTGGCCTTCGCTGGGGGCGGAGGGCGACTGCATGTCCATCAAGGAGAGGAATCATGAAGACCATCGCTCTAGCTGTAGCTTCGGCAACGTTTCTCGCCGTGACTTCCCCTGCCGCACTGGCCCAGGATTCGATGAGCTTTTTCGTCACAAGCGTCGGCTTGGGCGACGGAGCCAATCTGGGCGGACTTGAGGGCGCCGATGCCCATTGCCTCAAGCTGGCCGAGGCCGCCGGCGTTTCGGGCAAGGAATGGCGCGCCTATCTCAGCGCCGAAGGCGTCAATGCCAAGGACCGGATCGGGGCCGGCCCCTGGAGCAATGTGAAGGGCGACGTCATCGCCACCGATGTCGCCGCGCTCCACAGCCCGCAGATCAATCTCACCAAAGAGACCGCACTCAGCGAAAAGGGCGAGATGATCAACGGGCGGGGCGATACGCCCAATACCCACGATATCCTCACGGGCGCGAATCCGGACGGCACGCTCGCCGCCGGCAAGACCTGCGGAGACTGGACAAGCAATGGCGACGGCGTCGCGATCGTGGGTCATTCGGACCGCACGGGGCTCGACGATTCCGACGCGGCAAGATCGTGGAACTCCTCGCACGAGACCCGCGGCGGGTGCGGCCAGGCCGCGCTCCAGGGTACGGGCGGGGCTGGCCTCTTCTACTGTTTCGCGGCCAACTGAGCCGCGCTCAGGCAAATCTCGTCGGGGTGTGGTGACACGCCCCGACATTTGTGATTTGCAGCCTCCAGCAAAGGAGACTGCCCGATGAAGCTCGTTGTTTTCGATATGGATGGGACGCTGATCGATACCCATGGGCTCATCACCGAGCAGATGGGTCGGGCGTTTACGAGCCTGGGGCTCGAGGCGCCGACCGTCGAGGCATCACGGCGGGTGATCGGGCTGTCGCTGCCGGTCGCCATCGGGCAATTGGCGGGAAGCGAGGATACGGACCTCGTGGGCCGGCTCGTCGAGAGCTACCGGACGCTCTACCGCGCCAGCCTTACCGAATCCGCCGATCGCGAGCCGCTGTTCCCCGGCACGCGCGAGGCGCTCGACCGCCTGCGGGGCGATGACAGCGCCATTCTCGGTATAGCTACGGGCAAGGGGCTGACGGGCGTCAACCGTATTCTTGGTATTCACGGGCTTGCCGGGCACTTCTCGACGCTGCAGACGCCGGACCACAACCCTTCCAAACCGCATCCGGGCATGCTGCTGCGGGCGATGTCGGAAACCGGGGCCGATACCGCGGAAACGATCATGATCGGGGATACGACGTTCGACATCCAGCTCGCCAATGCGGCCGGGGTGCGATCGATCGGCGTTTCCTGGGGTTATCATGACCGGGAGGAATTAGTGGCGGCTGGTGCTACACTAATGATCGACCGCTATGACGACCTCGATGCGGCGATCGCATCGCTATTGGAGTAGAACCATGCGCGAGTTCCTCGAAGACGCCTTCCAGCATCGCGACGACGGCTATGGCCGTGCGCAGAAGCATGCCAAGCAGGAGCTGCCCAAACGCTTCTACAAGGAAACCGGCGTCGTGCCGGTCGAGGGGGGCTTCACCGTCACGCTCGACGGCCGCCCGACGCGCACGCCGGGGCGGGTGCCCGTCGTGGTGCCGGTCGCCGGCATCGCCACCATCATGGCCGAGGAATGGGCGGCGCAGGGCGAACGGATCGACGCGCAGACCATGCCGATGGTGCGGCTCGTGAATTCGGCGCTGGAAAGTGGCGAGGGCATGGTGCCCAGCTTCCGCGACGAGGTGGTCAAGTTCGCCGGTAGCGACCTGATGCTCTATCGTGCTGAAAGTCCGCGCGAGCTGGCGGCGGAACAGGAAGCCATGTGGGACGAGGCCCTGGTCAAGCTGGCCCGTCATTTCGGCGTCAGCTTCCAGCCGACCATCGGCATCCTGCACCAGCAGCAGCCGCCGGCAACGCTGGCCAAGCTGGAGGAATCGCTGGAAGGCGAGGGGCTGCTGGTGCTGACGGCGCTGGTGTCGATCACCGGCCTTACCGGTTCGGGCCTGCTCGCAATTGGCCTGCTCAACCGCCTCTTCACGCCCGATTATGTGTGGAGCGCCGCGCATGTCGATGAGGATTTCCAGATCCGCCAATGGGGCGAGGACGAGGAAGCAATCGAGCGCCGGGCTCGCCGCCGTATCGAATTTGATACAGCGGTGAAGCTCATCGAGTTGATGCGCGGCTAGGCGGACTGGCGAGCCAGCCCGCAGGTGCTTGAGTCAGTGTTCCATATCGATCGTGGCGCTCCACGGCGCCTGATAGTCCGTCGAATTGGGAGGGCAAGACTCGATCCCGCTTGCCTTCTCGGGCGTTCTTTCAAGAATCCCGAAAGCGCATAGCGACGCGCGACCCTCGATGCCCTCCACATGGGTGTGGTAATACTCCCCCATAAGGGCGAACACCGTTCCCGTTCGGCCGTCCGTGAAGTCGACTCTGCCCGCGTAGCCGGTCGCAGAGGGCTGCGAGAATGTCCATGTCGAGTGTTCCTCGCCGTTCACTCCGCTAGTCACGTGCCAGGTTTCCGCATGTGCGATGCCGGCGAAACCCATCCCCAGTGCGATCAGCCCGTACTTCCATGCACGCATTATCGCCTCCCTTCCTGGCGTCGAGGGGAAGCTAACATTCGAGCGGGGGCAGCGGGATTCGTCAGTTCGGACGATCATTGTCGCCCGAAGGTTGTTCAGTGCCGGCGTGTTACCAGCCAATCGGCCACGTCCGGCGCGATCTCGCGCAGCGGCACGAGGACGAAGTCGCGTTCGTGGGCGAAGGGGTGGGGGACCTTCAGGTTGGGCTCGTCGATCACCTGGCGCTCGTAGGCGATGATGTCGATGTCGATGAGGCGCGGGCCCCAGCGTTCAAGGCGCAGGCGGCCCATGGCGGCTTCGACGCCCAGGCAGATGGCGAGAAGCTCCTGAGGCGTTGATTCCGTTTCGACTTCCAAGGCCATGTTATGAAAGTCGTTTTGGTCGGTCTTGCCCCAGGGTTTGGTCAGCAGCACCGACGAGCGCTTGGTGACCGCAAGCGTGGGCATGGCGTCGAGGCGCGCCACCGCTTCCTCGAGCTGCGCCAGCGGATCGCCGATATTGGCGCCGAGTACGAGCCAGGCTTTGGCCATGGTTCAGGGCCGTTCGCGATAGAGTTCGATGGCCGCTTCACCCGCCACCATGGGGATGGGGGCCTCGGGCTTGCGCACGCGGATGCGGATCCATTCGATAGCGGCGAAGCCTTCGAAGACGCGGTCGACGATGTGCTGGGCCAGGGCTTCGATGAGGTTGAAGCGGTGCGAGGCAAAGGCGGCCTCGATCACCTCGAACATGTCGGCATAGGAGACCGATTGGTCGAGGTTGTCGCTGCGGGCGGCGGCTGACAGATCAAGCCCGGCAGTCACGTCGATCCAGAAACGCTGGCCGAGGCGATTCTCTTCACCCAACACGCCATGATAGCCGTAAAAGCCCAGGTTATTCAGGATGATAAGGTCGCTAGCTGGCATAGTGAATCAAGCCTCCGTGTGAGCGGGACCATAGAGGCTTGCGGCCGCAACGCGAAGGGCGTCGCGGTTGGCTTTAACGTCATGGACACGGAAAATGTGAGCGCCGCCGGCATAGGCGAGGGTGGTGGTGGCCAGCGTGCCGGCCAGCCGCTCCTTGGGTTCGTTCCCCAGGAGCTTGCCGATCATGGATTTGCGCGAAGTGCCGATGAGGATGGGCAGGCCGAGGTCGTGGAGGCGCCCGAAGACCTGCATGAGCTTATAGTTTTCCTGCAGGTTCTTGCCGAAGCCGAAGCCGGGATCGAGGATCAGGCGGTCCTTGCCGATGCCTGCCTTGCCGGCGATCTCGATGGTGCGGTCGAAATAGCGCAGCATCTCGTCGATCAGCGGGCGGGCAGGGTCGCGGTCCTTGTCCCAGTGCATAGCGATGATCGGCACGTTGTGGAGCGCGGCGACGTCGGCGATCTCGGGCTCGCGCTGCAGGCCGTAGACGTCGTTGATGATCGCGGCGCCCGACTGCACGGCCTGGTCGGCGACGAGGGCCTTGTAGGTATCGATCGAGATGAGGGGGGCAAGCGAGCTGGCGCTGAGCGCTTCCATCACCGGGATGACGCGATCGAGTTCGTCCTGGACGGAGACTTCGTCGTGCCCGGGCCGGGTGCTTTCCCCACCGACATCGATGATATCAGCGCCTTCGGCGGCCATTTCATGGGCGTGGGCGACGGCGGCCTCAAGCCCGGCGAAATCGCCGCCATCCGAGAAGCTGTCGGGCGTGACGTTGAGTATGCCCATCACCACCGCGTGCCGGCCGAGGCGCAGAACCTCGCCGGTTGCCAGCGGCACCGAATATTCCTGGTGCAACACACCCTGCATGACGTCCCTCCCGAATTGCCGCTGCCGGCAGGCGGTCAGTTCGCCTTGGCCGGCTCCGCAAACAGATCGTATTCGTCCGAGTCGGTCACGGTCACTTCGACCATGTCGCCCGGCTTGATGCCGGTGGCGTTGTCGATGATGACGGTGCCGTCGATATCGGGCGCGTCCCACTTGGAGCGGGCAATGGCGCGGTTATGCTCCGGCTGCACGTCATCGACCAGCACCTCGATGGTGCGGCCGACCTTCTTGGCCAGTTGCGCAGTCGAAACGTCCTGCGCCACTTCCATGAGGCGCTCGAAGCGTTCGCGCTTGACCTCGTCGGGCACGATGCCTTCGAGGTCATTGGCCGGAGCGCCGGTCACCGGCTCGTATTCGAAGCAGCCTGCGCGATCGATCTCGGCTTCCTCGACCCAATCGAGCAGGTACTCGAAATCCTCGTCCGTTTCGCCGGGGAAGCCGACGATGAAGTTGGAGCGGATGGTGAGGTCCGGGCAGATTTCGCGCCAGCGCTTGATCCGGTCCAGGGTCTTCTCCTGGTTGGCCGGGCGGCGCATGGACTTGAGCACGGTCGGGGACGCGTGCTGGAACGGAATGTCGAGATAGGGCAGCACCTTGCCCTCGGCCATCAGCGGAATGACGGCGTCGACATGGGGGTAGGGGTAGACGTAGTGGAGACGAATCCAAGCGCCCAGCTCGCCCAGTTCGCGCGACAGATCGAGGAACTTGGCCGAGACCTGGCGGCCGTGGAAGGGGCTGGTCGCATACTTGATGTCCAGGCCATAGGCGCTGGTATCCTGCGAGATGACGAGGATTTCCTTGACGCCGGACTTCACCAGCCGCTCGGCTTCGTAAAGCACGCTGGCGGCCGGGCGCGAGACGAGATCGCCGCGGATCTGCGGGATGATGCAGAATGAGCAGCGATTGTTGCAGCCTTCGGAAATCTTGAGATAGGCGTAGTGGCGCGGGGTGAGGCGCAGGCCCTGCTCGGGGAGCAGGTCCACGAACTTGTTGGGGACGGGAGGCAGGTGCTCGTGCACCGCTTCGACCACTTCTTCGTACTGGTGCGGGCCGGTGACGGCCAGGACGCCCGGATGAACCTTCTGGATGAGTTCCTTCTCGACGCCGAGGCAGCCGGTGACGATCACCTTGCCGTTCTCGCCGATCGCTTCACCGATCGCTTCGAGGCTTTCGGCCTTGGCGCTGTCGAGGAAGCCGCAGGTGTTGACGATGACGATGTCCGAGCCGGCATAGTCGCGCGAGAAGGTGTAGCCCTGCGCGCGCAGCGTGGTGAGGATACGCTCGGAATCCACGAGGGCCTTGGGGCAGCCGAGGCTGACCATGCCGATCTTGGGGGCCTGGCCCGGCTTGGCGGAAACGTCTTGCGGCTTGCTAGCCAGATTGCTGTCGCTCAATGGAATGGTCCTGGGAATGTCCCTGGCGTGGTCATCAACCACGCAAAAAGCGGGTGCCGACATTGCCGTGCCCACCCGCGAAATCTGGCGTCTTCATACCGGAAAACACGGAAAATGCAATGATCGTGAAATGCCGATGCGTCGCAGCAGGTATGCGTGGGGCTGGGGGCGGTGGCGGAGTGGGTTGCGGAAATGTGCGCTCCGGGTGAGATCGCCCCACTATCCCGCTAATTTCCACCGCTCGTGCCCCACCACTGCACTTCCCCGGCCGAAGAGCCGGGGCCCACGGATACCTCCACTCGAGTGGAGCGGTGCAATAGGCCCCGGATCAAGTCCGGGGAAGTTCCGTGGGTGTGGCGGGTTGTGGAGGCGGTGAGGTCGAGCTGGTGCAAACGCAACTGAGGCCCCACCTCATGCCTACAGCATGTCCTTGGGCGTCGGCGGGGTCCGCTTTGCGGTGCGGTGGGGGGATGAGCCGGAGGGCTCCGCGTCGATCACGGTCGGGCCTTCGGGCTTTTCGGTGAAGGTGGGCGGCACGGGTTCGGTGGCGGGCGTGATGTATTCGTCCGCTTCGGTGTAGTCGTGCTCCTCGTTTTCGGCGAGGTCGTGGATGGCGTCGCGCACTTCATCGAGGAGGGAGGTCGAAAGGCGGGTGCGCTCGAAATTGTCGGCAGAGGTCTCGTGGGTCTTGAAATAGACCACCAGCGCTTCGCAGACGATGCGCAGCACGATCACCGAGAGGAGGCCGAACACGGCGATTTCGAGGAGGCCCCAGAGACCATTGCCGAAGCTGGCGCCGAACGTGCCGAAGAGGTGGCTGACCGCCCAGAGCAGAATCGCCGCCAGGCCCACCGCGTAGAGCATCGGAATGAGCCGCGGCGAGAGGATGGAATCGAGCCGGAACAAGACCTTGCCGGTCAGGAGCTTCTTGAGATCGTCGAGTGTCATGCTCGTGTCCTTGCTCGAGGGACGATTCGGTTCGCCGTAAAGTGGGGCGGTCAGGCCGCGGACACAAGAGGTTGTGAAGCGACTTGTCTCGTTGGCCCGAACCGGCCCTCGAAGGCGGTCCGCAATGCCGAATCCACTTCGGGCAGCGATACGATGTGGCCCAGATCCTCGAAACTGGTGACGCCCTGGTCGGAAATCCCGCAGGGCACGATACCGTCATAATGCGAAAGGTCCGGCGAGACGTTGAGCGAGATGCCGTGGAAGGTGACCCACTTGCTCACCCGCACGCCAATGGCGGCGATCTTGTCCTCGCTCGACGCGCCTCTTTCCGGCCGCCGCACCCAGACGCCGATACGGCCTTCGCGCCGCTCGCCGGTGATGTTGAAAGCGGCGAGCGTATCGATCACCCAGCCTTCAAGTCCGCTCACGAGGCAGCGGATGTCGCGGCCGCGCTCGCGCAGGTCGAGCATGACATAGGCCACGCGCTGGCCGGGCCCGTGATAGGTATATTGCCCGCCGCGCCCGGCGTCGTAGACCGGGAATCGGTCGGGCAGCAGCAGGTCCTCGGCATGGGCCGAGGTTCCCGCGGTATAGAGCGGGGGGTGTTCGAGCAGCCAGATGGCCTCGTTGGCCTCGCCGGCCGCTATCGCCGCGGCGCGGGTGCGCATGGCCTCGAGGGCTTCGGGGTAGGGCACCTCGGCGGGCGCGATGATCCAATCGACCGGCTTGCCGTCGGCGCGAACCAGCTTGCTGCTGGTCTGGCAGGCGACATCCTTAACCGACGTTAACTCTTCCATAACCATAGTGAACGAATGCTTTCACCGAGAGATTCCGCCCAGGCAAATGCGCTGGGCCGCTGGGGGCTACCAAGCTTATCTATGAACACTCTAGACAATATTGAAGTCGATATCACCGTCGAGCTTGGCGCAACGACCATGCCGATCCACCATATGCTGCGCATGGGTCGCGGCGCGGTGATCGAACTGGACGCCTCCGAGCACGATCCGCTCAAGATCTACGCCAACAACACGCTCATCGCCCTTGGGGAAGTGCGTGTCGAGGATGGGCATCTGCGCGTGGAAGTGACCGAGAAGGTGCTGCGTCGCGGGTGATATTTCGGGTGGTTTCCCACAAGCTGTCGCAGATCGCGATTTAAGCCCTTGTAGGTCCGAAAATCATTTGCTACATCCCCGCTCGCTGCGCCGCAGGGTGCAGCCCTACCATGATGTGCGGTCGTGGCGGAATTGGTAGACGCGCAGCGTTGAGGTCGCTGTGCCGCAAGGCGTGGAAGTTCGAGTCTTCTCGACCGCACCATAGTTTTGAAATAGGTCCGGGTAACACCGGACCTTTTTCGTTTCCGGCCCATGCATTTGGTGATTTCGTCTCGGGGCCCGCCTTTCAGGATCCGGGCAGGCTATGCCGTGGGAAACGCGGGGGCTTGACCAGGGCGCCGCCGAGGTTTCTTGAATCGGCTCAAGGTCATGCCGAGCTTTCTTGATTTGGAGATTCGCCTTGAGTGCCTTCTATGATTTCTCCGCTCCCCGCCTCGATGGCTCCCCGCAAGCGCTTGCCGACTACCGCGACAAGGTGGTGCTGGTGGTCAATGTCGCCAGCCATTGCGGGTTCACACCGCAATATGCCGGGCTGGAATCGCTCTGGCGGGATTATCGTGACCGCGGGCTCGTGATTCTGGGCTTTCCCTGCAACCAGTTCGGTGAGCAGGAACCGGGCAATGCCGAGGAAATCGCGCAGTTCTGCTCGCTCACCTATGACGTGACGTTCCCGCTCTTTGCCAAGGTGGACGTCAACGGCAGCGCCGAGAGCCCGATCTGGGCGTGGCTCAAGGCGGAGGCGCCGGGGATTTTCGGCACCGAGGCGATCAAATGGAATTTCACCAAGTTCCTGCTCGACCGGCAGGGGAATGTGGTGGAGCGCTACGCGCCGACCGTCGAGCCCAAGGATATCGCGGCCGATATCGAGCGGTTGCTCTAGGCCGTGGCTCCGCTCTTCCGCCAGGCCGGGCCGGATGATCTCGAATCGATCATCGCGCTCGACCGCTCGGTGCGGACGGCGCCGGATCAGCCTGAGCATGCCGCCGACTGGCTAGAGCCTTCGGCGGAAGTCGCGCTGCGGGCCTGGGTGGAGGCGGGAGAGTGTCACGTTGCGGAGGAGGGTGGAAGCATCGCGGCCTTCGCCGTGCTTCACAACCACTTCTTCCACGACCCGATCATCGACCTCCTGATCGTGGGCGCGCCGTGGCGCCGGAAGGGAATCGGCAGCGGCATGGTGCGCTACCTTGCGACTGTCTGCCGGCCGCCCAAGCTCTGGACTTCGACCAACCTTTCTAACCAGCCGATGCAGGCGCTATTGGCACGCGAAGGCTTCAAGATGAGCGGCTTCATCGAAGGGCTGGACGAGCGTGATCCGGAGCTCATCTACATGAAGCTCGTGCCGTCCGAGGCACCCAACCGGTAACGCTTCATAAACCCTGCGCGCAGGGCATGACTCCCTTGCTGAAATGGGGCTTCTCTTTAGGCACCCCAGGTCCTATCTCACGCCTCGTTCGGACGCGGCCGACAGGATGTCGATCCGCCAGGAGCGGTTGTCGGAAAACTGCCACAAGCCGTTCTTGTTCCTGACACTTTACTGGATGAGAAGCGCGTCGCGCGGCGATCCGGATCGTGTTCAGGGGAAGCCCCCTAGAGGCGCGCCGCGAATGTCCCGGGTGGTTCCGGGTGAGTGGGAAGATGGAGAAGTAAGATGGGCCTTCGTAAGGCATTTCAGAAGTGGTCGAGCTATTCGCGTCTGCGTCGGGAGCTCGATGCGATGAGCCCGCGGCAACTGCGCGATATCGGTCTGCAGCACGACGATATCGACGGCTTTGCCCGCCGGCATGCCGACAAGCTCTAAGCTGAGCTTTCGGCAGAAGTGACGAGGCCCGCATCGCTGCGGGCCTTTTGCTTTTTCAGGTGAGCTTGCCTTCGGCCAGCGCCTGCATGATCCAGTCGCGATACTTGGTTTCCTTCCCCTTGATCTCGGGGATGACGCGCGACGCCTCTTCCATGAAGAACTTGTAGTCACGGCCCATTTCCTGGCCGCGCCGCGTATGCATGTCGAGCGCGATGTCGGGAATCTCGGGCAGGCGCTCGCCGGTGGCGACGACCTGCTTGGCCCAGTTGACCATGTCGTCGGTCGTGCGGTCCTTTTCGCCCGTGGCCATCACGCGGATGGCGTGGGCGGCGAAGAGGAAGCGGTCGCCGATCGGGCGCGGGTAGCGCTTGTGCATCTGGTAGAGCGTCTCGACCAGCACCGGCGCATTGAGATTGCCCGCGCCGATATCCTCAACCGACATCACGCAGAGCCGCGACCAGAGTATTTCCTCGAGCTCGGGGCTGGTGATGTACATCTCCCAGGCGAGCAGCAGCACGTTGTCGAGGAGGCCGCGGCGCATGGACTTCTGCAGCGCCGAGATCACCTCGTCGGCCGCGAAGCCGTTCTCGGTGGTGGTGCGCTGCCAGGGATCGGGGGGCTGAGATACTTTGATCATGGGTAAACCGGTTTAGTGAAGATGGCATAGTGCGGAGAGTGCAGGGGTAAGGCAAGGGCCTATCCCGTTTCCGCACCCCGACCAAACCCTTCCGCCACTCGCTTTGGCGCCTTGGCGCGCCACGCGTCCACCAGCCGATCCCGCAATTCCTCGTCGGAAATCACGTCAAGCCGTGCCAGCACGGCGGGCCAGCCCTTGTAGTGGTCGGTCTCGAAATAGACGTGCGGGGCGAATTCGAGCAGCATCTCCTTCTGTTCCATCGGCAGCAGCAGGACGAGGGTGGTGGCGTCCTTGAGGCGGGCGAAGGTCTTGTCCTTCACCTTGAGCGCCGGGGTGCCGTAGTTGAGGCCTTCGCTCACCTCGGGCAGGGCGGCTTCGCGCGCCAGGCGGGTCACTCGGGAAAGGTCGAGATTCTCGTTGCTTGCGGTCATCCGTGGCACAGGCTCCTCACCTTGAAAAAGCTTCTCACGAATTGCCGGGTGAGTCTGGCGTATCGGCGGTCGATTGGCTACACCCGCTGGAAGTAGACCCTCTCGCTTCGGGGCTGTCGATGAGCGAAAATATCGAGACATTGGAACCGGAAATCCGCGGAGGCGAAGTGCCTTTGCGCGATGAGGACGGCCATATCGATCCGAACTGGATCGAAACGCTGCATCGCCGCATCGAGGCGGAGGACGGCGAAGCCGTCGTCGCTATGATGGAGCCGCTGCACGCGGCCGATACCGGCGACGTACTCGAAGCGCTGGACGCCGAGGCGCGCCTGTCGCTGGTGCGGCTGCTTGGCGACAAGTTCGACTTCGAGGCGCTGACCGAGGTCGACGAATCCGTCAGGAACGAGCTGTTCGAGAATATCCCCAACGCCGAGATCGCCCGCGGCGTGGCCGCGCTCGATAGCGACGACGCGGTGACGCTGCTCGAGGATATCGAGCCGCAGGATCGCGACGACATTCTCTCCAAGCTGCCGGCCTTCGAACGGCTGTCGCTGCGGCGCAGCCTCGACTACCCGGAAGATTCCGCCGGTCGGCGGATGCAGACCGATTTCATCGCCATTCCGCCTTTCTGGACGGTGGGGCAGACGATCGACTATCTGCGCGGCGAGAAGGATCTGCCCGACGAGTTCTGGCAGATCTACGTGGTCGATGCAGGCTACAAGCTGCTCGGCACCTTGCCGCTCGACAAGTTCCTGCGCACGCCGCGCAAGGTGAAGATCGAAGAGATCATGAATGCCGAGGTCATCGAGATCGAGGCCAGCGAGGACCAGGAAGAGGCCGCCCGCAAGTTCGAGCGCTATGACCTGGTCGAAGTTGCCGTCATCGACGAGAGCGGGCGGCTCGTGGGCGTGCTCACCATCGACGACATGGTGGACGTTATCCACGAGGAAGCCACCGAGGACATGCAGCTTCTCGCCGGCGTGGGCGACGAAGATCTTTCGGACGGCGTTCGCGATGCGGTGCGCAGCCGCTCGACCTGGCTGGTGGTGAGCCTGCTCACTGCGAGCCTCTCTTCGCTGGTCATCGGGCTCTTCGACGCCACGATTGAGCAGATGGTGGCGCTGGCCGTGCTGATGCCGATGGTCGCCTCGATGGGCGGCAATGCCGGCACGCAGACCATGACCGTGACGGTGCGCGCCCTGGCGATGCGCGAGCTCGACAGCTTCAAGCTGCGCCGCCTGGTTTCACGCGAGGTGCTGGTGGGGTTCTGCAACGGCGGCATCTTCGCCGTGCTGATCGGCGTCGTGACCTGGCTCCGGTTCGCCAATCCCGAGCTGGGGCTGGTGATCGCGCTGGCGATGGTGGTCAACATGGTCGCTGCCGGTTCGGCCGGCGTGCTGATCCCGCTGACGCTCGACCGGTTCAAGATCGACCCGGCGGTGGCTTCGGCCACCTTCGTCACCATGATCACTGACGTCGTCGGGTTCTTCTCGTTTCTGGGCCTGGCGGGGCTCTGGTTCCACCTTTTCTAGGCAAGGGTTTTGCACAGGCGGCGGCTCCGCTTGCCAGTCTTCTTAACGAGGATTAACTTTTCGGCGACGGCGAGGCATGCCTCGCGGCGGAGCGTTGAGCAGGGGAGTACCCGATGCGAAGCCGAGTTCACTACGCCTGGTGGCGCATTGCCACATGGACCGTTATTTGTCTGGCGGCGATGGGATTGATAATCTCAGTAGTCGCAACCGCCTGATCGGCGGCAGCGCTCCCGCAGGGAGCCCCGGAGTTTCGAGAGGCGCCCGGCGGTGGGCGCCTCTCTTTTTGACTGGAGCCTGACCATGAAGCTTCTGATCGCCAACAAGAACTATTCGAGCTGGTCGCTGCGCGCGTGGCTGACGCTGCGCGGCTTCGAGATTCCCTTCGAGGAAGAGCTGCTGCTGCTCAACGGCGAGGGCTGGAAGGAGGCGATGCTGGAGCGCTCGCCGACCGGGCAGGTGCCGGTGCTGATCGATGGCGATCTCGTCATCCCGGAAACCCTGGCGATCATCGAATATGTCGCCGACAAATACCCGCACAAGCACATCTGGCCGGCCGACAGGAACCTGCGGGCGCGGGCACGCGCCGCAAGCGCCGAGATGCATGCCGGCTTCACCCGGCTGCGCAATGCCGCGCCGATGAACCTGCGTGCCTCCCATCCGGGCAAGGTGTCGCTCGATTATGTGGCCGATGATCTCGACCGGCTGCAGAAGGTCTGGGGCGATCTGCTCGATCGCTCGGGTGGGCCTTATCTCGGCGGCGCGTTCTCGGCGGTGGACGCCATGTTTGCGCCGGTCGCGACGCGCATACGGGTCTATGACCTGCCGGTGCCCGACTTCGCGGCCGAATATGTCGAGGCGATCTATGCGCTGCCGGCGTTCCAGGAGTGGTACGCCGATGCGCTCAAGGAATCCTGGATCGTCGAGCAGGACGAGATCGACTTCATCCAGGGTCGCAAGCAGTGATTCACCTGGTCAAGCTGTGCGTCGGCGTTTCATCGTTCGAGGAGCTGGAAAGCTATCGCGACGAACGCGCACATTGGTGGGGCGCCGATTACGGCGAGGAAGTGCATGTGCACCGCACCCGCACCACGCCCAAGCGTGGGGATGAGCTGCTGGCCGGCGGTGGATCGATCTACTGGGTCATCTCCGGCGTCATTCGCTGCCGCCAGCCGATCCTGCGGTTCCAGGCGGCGACGGACAAGGAAGGCAAGGATTGCTGCGACATCATCATGTCGCGCGACATGGTCCGAACCCTGCCTTACCCCAAGCGGCCCTTCCAGGGCTGGCGCTACCTCGAACCCAAGGACGCGCCGCCCGACATGGCGACCGGCGCGCAGGAAGAGGGCTCCGAGTTCATCGCCGAGGAACTGGCGCGGCTGGGCCTGCTCTGAGCCGGAATCCGGCAAGGTCTTGTTAGGTGCAAAACCATCCGAATTTTCTCGGTACTTGTCTCAAATGCCGAACGCCCTCACACTCCATGAAGTGATTTGGGGGATGTGGTCATGGATGGTCGGGGCGCACATGTCATTGTCGTGGGCAATGAAAAGGGCGGCTCAGGAAAGTCGACTACCGCTTTTCACCTCGCCACCGCGCTCCTCTACAAGGGCTACCGCGTCGCCACGATGGACGTGGACAGCCGTCAGCAGACTTTTACCAACTACGTGAAGAACCGCCGCCGCTGGGCCGAGGCCCAGGGCGTGTCGCTGCCCAATACGCTGCATTTCCACCTGCCGCGCCCGCGCGGCGATTCCATTCGCGAGAACCAGAAATACGAGTTCGAGCTGTTCGGCGCCGCGATCGCGGAGGTCGAGGACAGCGTCGATTTCGTGCTGATCGATACGCCGGGATTCGACACGAATCTCGCCCGGCTGGCCCATTCGATGGCCGACACGCTGGTGACGCCGGTCAATGACAGCCTGGTCGACCTCGACGTCATCGTGCGCTTCGATCCTGCGACGGGGGAGGCCAAGGATCTCGGCCAGTATGCGCGGCTCGTGCAGCGCGCGCGATCCGAGCGACTGGCCGTCGATGGGCATACCGTCGATTGGGTGCTCGTACGCAACCGCGTCTCGATGCTCGCTTCGCGCAATAGCCGCACGGTGCAGGGTGTGCTCGACAAGGTCGCAATGAAGCTTGGCTGCCGGGTCGCCGATGGTATTGCCGAACGCGTGATCTTCCGTTCGCTCTTTCCCTATGGGCTGACGGTCTTCGATCCGCTCGACGAAACCATCCTGGGCGGCTTGCCGCCGATGTCCCATATAACGGCGCGGCAGGAATATCGGCTGCTGCTCGATTCTCTCAACTTGCCGAGCCGAAAGCTTGCTCCTATAGACGGGCAGCGGCGCGAGGGAGCTGCAAACGATGTGCGTCCGGTCGAAGCGCAGATCGCCTAACTGCCTGTCATACTTGAGTTATATGAAACGTCACTGGGTCTAGCCCCAGCGAGGGGCGAATATGCAGATCGACATGTTCACAGTGCTGGTGCAGGGGGGCTTGTCCGCCTTGCTGCTGGGTCTGATCTTCCTTTTCTACTGGGCGGTCGACTGGCGCTCCTCCTGGCTTGCCTGGTGGAGCGTGCCGTTTTTCCTCGCCGCCATCGCGGCCTTCGCCTTCACGCAATGGCGTGACGAGCCGACCTATATTTCCGTCGTCATCGGCAACGTCGCCCTGCTGCTGACCTTCGGCTGCATCTGGCAGGCTGCCCGTGTGTTCGAGCGCAGGCGGCCGATCCTCTGGCCACTGGGGCTGGCGACCATCGGCTGGATCGCGCTCTGCGCCTGGGAGCCGTTCATGGCGAGCCTGGCGGCGCGCGTAATCGTGGCCTCGGTGCTCGCCGCAGGCTTCCTGTGGTTTGCGGCGGTCGAACTCTGGCGCGGGCGCAAGGAGCAGTTGGTTTCGCGCCTGCCGACGGTGCTGATCCTGACGCTTGCAGGCCTCGTCTTCGCGCTGCGCGTTCCGCTGCTCTGGGTACTGCCTTTCCCTTTCGGGGCGCTGCCGCTCGATCCGGTAGCGCAGTCCATCCTTAACCTGATGCTGTTCGCGCTCGCAGTGGCGCTCACTATCCTCATGATCTCGATGACCCGGGAGCGTGGCGAGTTCGAGCAGCGGCAATACGCGCTGACCGACCCGCTCACGGGTCTTTCCAACCGCCGCGCCTTCCTCGATGACGGCCAGCGCGTCGTGCTTCGGCACAAGCGGCAGCGCCTGCCGCTGAGCCTGCTGATGCTCGATCTCGACCACTTCAAGTCGATCAACGACCGCTATGGGCACGACGCCGGCGACCGCGTGCTGGTGAAGTTCAGCAGCGTTCTGGAGGCCAACCTGCGGCCGGCCGACGGCATCTACCGCATCGGCGGCGAGGAATTCTGCTGCCTGCTGCGCGACACTGGGCTCGAAGAGGCGCTGGTCGCGGCGCGACGGATCTGCACCGAGCTCGAAGGCGGCACTGTGGAGGCGGTGGGTGCGAATATTCGTGTGACGGTCAGCGTCGGCGTGACCTCGACTGCCGAGGCCGGGTACGATCTCGATGAGTTGCTGGCGCAGGCCGATGCCGCCGTCTACGAGGCCAAGGCGCGCGGGCGGAACATGGCGGTTGCCAGTGGTGGGGACGCCGTGATTGGCGCGCGGGCGCTGCGGTCGGTGCTGGAGCGGCGGTTGCTGGGGTAGGGCGCTTGGGGGCTGAGGGTTCTTCTCCCCTGCGGGAGAGGCGATGGGCGATCTCGCTTTTAGTCTCACACCCAACCACCTCCTCGATCTTCCCCGGGCGAAGACCCGGGGCCTATTGCACCACTCCACCCGAGTGGAGAAATCCGTGGGCCCCGGCTCTGCGGCCGGGGAAGTAAGGTGGTGGGGCATGGACGTGCCAACTCGCTCCGTGGCTCCGCCTTCCGAGGAGCGACCTGCTAACCCCCAAAACAACAAGGCCCGCGCTATGCACGGGCCTCTGTCGTTTTCACTCTACCAACACGCCTACTGCGTGTGATGGCCCAAGCTCATCCGCAAAGCGCGCTTTCCACCCGGGGCGAATACGTCGATTTCCACTTCCACGCGCGGCATTACCATGCGGCGGGTGCGGGCGGAGAGGGCGAGGACGACGCCCAGCAGCTCGCCGACGCCGCGGCGCTGGGAGCGGGGATCGAGGCGGGCCGTGAGGCCTGCGAGGGCGCGGCGGCGGGCGCGTTCATCGGTGGACGTCAGGCGCGACTTGCCGACGAAGTGCGCCAGTTCCGCGAGATTTGACAGTTCACTCATGGGGCCAACTCCTTACTAAAAGCCCGGGGGAACGCACTTCCTGTTGGTCGCGGAGCCGTTAGCTCTGCATCGCCAGGCAGCTCATCTTGGCCGCCTTGAGCTGTTTGCACATCTGGGTGGCGTCATCGCGGTCGCCGAAGCCGACGAAGCGGGCGCGGTAGAAGGTCTGGCCATTCTTCTCGAAGGGCTCGACCGAGGCACGGAAATCGGCCAGCGCGGTGATGCGGGAGGCTGCATCGTCGATGAGCTGGCTGGCGCCGTTCTGGTTCGGCGTGGCGCCGATCTGGACGATCCAGCGCTTGCCGGCGGGCTGGGCCTGGGTCGGGGCGGGCATGTCGTTGCCGTCGATGGCGGCGACCTGTACGGGCTTGTCCTTGGAGATGGCACCCGAGGTCATCAGGTCGATCGGCTGGCCCTGCTGGCCGACGCCAACGGGGGGAACCAGTGGCTCGGAAGCCTGGGTCTGGCCAAGGGGGGCAGGGGGAGCGCCCAGAGAGAAGGTCTCGCTGATCCAGGCGCCGATCACGTCGACCGGCGGATTGGCCGGCTGGACGGCGCTGGGGGCGCCCATGAGGTTGGCAGCCTGCACGGCGGGCTGGAGAGTGAGGTCGGCCGGCATGTCCTGGGGAACCGGCGCGCGGACGCTGGCCACCTGGACCTGCGGAGCAGGCTGGGCGGCGGGCGCGGCGACCGGAGCGGGCAGGGCAGCGACGGCAGTCGAGCGGAAGCTGGGGAAGGCCGCGGGGACGACCATGACGGGTTCCTCGGCCGCAGCGACCTGGATATCGGGCGCGGTGCCGCCGACATAGCCGCCGCGGATGCCTGGTGCCGGGATCATCGCCGTCTGCAGATAGCCGCCCTGGCGGGACTTGGGCAGGTACTTCTGGACGATTTCGTAGACCTTGGCGTCACGGGCGCCGGACGAGTTGAAGCCAAACCCGATCACAACAAGGTGATGGTCGCCCTTGCGGGAGGCGGTCATCAGGTTGTAGCCGGAATTGTTGATGTAGCCGGTCTTGATGCCGTCGATGCCCGAGGCGCCCAGCAGGCGGTTGTGGTTGCCGTAGACGCGCTTGCCGTAGGCGAAGCTCTTGGTCTGGAAGTACTCGTAGTACTTGGGGAAGTGCTGGTAGATGGCGATGGCCAGGCGCGCCTGGTCGCGCACGGTGGTGACCTGGCGGCCATCGGGCAGGCCTGAGGCGTTGACGTAGGTGGTACGGTCCATGCCAAGCGCGCGGGCGGTGGCCGTCATGCGCTGGGCGAACTTGGATTCGGAGCCCGAGATGTGCTCGGCGATGACGCGGGCCATGTCATTGGCCGAGAGCGTCACAATGGCCTTGATGGCGTCTTCGACCGTGATGGTCGAGCCGGCCTTGAGGCCGAGCTTGGTCGGCACCGCGGAGGCGGCGTATTTGGAGACGGTCATTTTGGTCGAGAGCTTGATGTTCCCGGCCGTCAGCTCCTGGAACAGGACGTAGAGCGTCATGACCTTGCTCACGGAAGCAGGATAGCGCGTGGCGTCGGCGGCCTCTTCGTAGAGCACCTTGCCCGTCTTGGCGTCGACGGCAATGCCAGCGTAACTGCGCAGGTTCTGCTGCTTAACGGCGGCCTCTGCGTCCACGATAGTGGGGGCCATCACCGCAAGAGCCACAACGAATGCGGCGACGAGGCGCGCGAAGAATCCGCGCGAAAAAAGGGAATCTGCCCGCTGGGAAGTCACCCTGTACTCCAACTCTCACTCGGGGCATCAACGCACCCCGTACTCAACTAGAACCGGCTGCCGTGTCCCCAAACACGAGAAGCCCACGCGTCCCTACTCTCGCCGATGGTAAGCAGGGGCCCCTTACCATTCCGTAAAATGAGATTACATTTGAGGGCGATATCGTTAACGGGGCCGGACGGGGATGTCACAGACATGCCGGGGAGCTATCGCTTCTTTACGGCGGGGATGGGGCGCGGTGCGTTCAACTCCCGCGTGAGCGCTCCGCTTGCCTCTTAACACCGACCAGATTTTGCCTACATAATGGTTCCCACTATGCTGCTTCGTTTGAGTTTGACCGGTAGCCCAGCAATGACCACGCTTCCTAAGCTTCGCAAGATGCCGGAAGCCGCGGACGCCGAAATCTCGGCCCGTAATGCTCTGCGTTCCGGACCCGAAGACGACGGCAAAGGCGGCGACAACGGCTCCAAATTCGAGAGTGGGACCGCCACCAAGACGCGGCCCCGCACAAAACGCCCCAGCCTCTACAGGGTGCTCCTGCTGAACGACGACTACACTCCGATGGAGTTCGTGGTTCTCATCCTGCAGGAGGTCTTCAACAAGTCGCGCGAAGACGCGACGCGCATCATGCTGCATGTTCATCAACAGGGGGTGGGTGAATGCGGCGTCTATCCATACGAGGTGGCTGAAACCAAGGTCACCCGCGTCATGGAAACTGCACGCAAGAACCAGCACCCGCTGCAATGCGTGATGGAAAAGCAATAGGAACCAGACCATGCCCTCATTTTCCCGCGGACTTGAAAAGGCTCTGCACCAGGCCATGAACCTGGCCCGCGAGCGTGCTCATGAGTTCGCGACCCTGGAGCACCTGCTCCTCGCATTGCTGGATGACCGCGATACCATCGCGGTGCTGAAGGGGTGCGATGTCGATATCGATGCCCTGCGCGGCGACCTCGAGGACTTCGTGAACGAAGAACTCGACAGCCTCGTGGTGCCCAATGGCCAGGACGCCCGTCCCACGGCCGCATTCCAGCGCGTCATCCAGCGTGCGGTGATCCACGTCCAGAGTTCGGGCCGCGAAGAAGTGACCGGCGCCAACGTCCTGGTCGCGATCTTCGCCGAGCGCGAGAGCCACGCCGCTTACTTCCTCGAACAGCAGGACATGAGCCGGCTGGACGCGGTCAATTTCATTTCGCACGGCATCACCAAGTCCGGGCCCAACGAGGATCGCCGCGTGCGCGGCTCCGAGGGCGGGAACGGGCATGAGGAAGGCGAGGGCGGCGGTGGCAACGGGCAGAAGAGCTCGGCGCTGGCGGATTTCTGCGTCAACCTCAACGACAAGGCCCGTGCCGGCAAGATCGATCCGCTGATCGGCCGTGACGCCGAGCTGCGCCGCACCATCCAGGTGCTGTGCCGCCGGTCCAAGAACAACCCGATCTATGTGGGTGACGCGGGCGTGGGCAAAACGGCGATCGCCGAAGGCCTCGCACGCAAGATCATCGAGGGCGATGTCCCCGAAGTGCTGCAGGAAGCCGTCATCTACGCGCTCGACATGGGCGCGCTGCTGGCCGGCACCCGCTATCGCGGCGACTTCGAGGAGCGGCTCAAGGCCGTGATGAAGGAACTCGAGAAGCTCCCGAACGCGGTGCTGTTCATCGACGAGATCCACACCGTTATCGGCGCCGGCGCTACTTCGGGCGGCGCGCTCGATGCTTCGAACCTCCTCAAGCCTGCTCTGGCTTCGGGCGGCATCCGCTGCATCGGCTCGACGACCTACAAGGAATACCGCCAGTTCTTCGAGAAGGACCGGGCACTCGTCCGTCGCTTCCAGAAGATCGACGTGGCCGAGCCGACCATTCCGGACGCCATCGAGATCGTGAAGGGTCTGCGGCCGTATTTCGAGGATTACCACAAGATCAAGTACACGGATGAAGCCCTCAAGGCCGCCGTGGAGCTGAGCGCGCGGTACATCAACGACCGCAAGCTGCCCGACAAGGCGATCGATGTGATCGACGAAACCGGGGCCAGCCAGATGCTGCTGGTCGCCGACCAGCGCAAGACCATCATCGACGTGCCCGAGATCGAGGCGACCATCGCAACAATCGCGCGCATTCCGCCCAAGTCGGTTTCCAAGTCCGATGCCGAGCTGCTGGCGGGCCTCGAAAACAACCTCAAGACGGTTGTGTTCGGGCAGGATGCGGCGATCACGGCCCTGTCCTCGGCCATTAAGCTGGCCCGTGCGGGCCTGCGCGAACCGGAAAAGCCGATCGGCTCCTACCTCTTCACCGGCCCGACCGGCGTGGGTAAGACCGAAGTGGCCAAGCAGCTTGCCGACACGCTGGGCGTGGAGCTGCTGCGGTTCGACATGTCCGAATACATGGAACGGCATACCGTCAGCCGCCTGATCGGCGCGCCTCCGGGCTATGTCGGGTTCGACCAGGGGGGGCTGCTCACCGATGGCGTGGACCAGCATCCGCACTGCGTGGTGCTGCTCGACGAAATCGAGAAGGCCCATCCGGACCTGTTCAACATCCTGTTGCAGGTGATGGACCACGGCAAGCTGACCGACCACAACGGCAAGCAGGTCGACTTCCGCAATGTCATCCTGATCATGACGTCGAACGTCGGCGCCATGGAGCTCCAGAAGTCGCCGATCGGTTTCGGCCGCAAGCGCGAGCAGGGGGACGACGAGGAAGCGATCAATCGGCTGTTCACGCCGGAATTCCGCAACCGGCTCGACGCGATCATCTCGTTCGCGCCGTTGCCGCCGAGCGTGGTCCGTCGCGTCGTGGAAAAGTTCGTCCTGCAGCTCGAAGGCCAGCTGGCCGAACGTGGCGTGACGATCAATCTGATGCCGGAAGCTGCCGACTGGCTGGCCGAACGCGGCTATGACGAACGCATGGGCGCGCGCCCGCTGGGCCGCGTGATCCAGGAATACGTCAAGAAGCCGCTGGCCGAGCAGGTGCTGTTCGGTGAACTCGTCAACGGCGGCACGGTGACCGTGGCCGTGGTGGGCGAGGGCGACGACGCCAAGCTCGAACTCGTGGCCGTGCCCCCGCGCCCGGCCAAGCCCAAGGCCATCGCCGCGCCCAGGAAGCGCAAGCCGAAGGCGGCGGAAGAGAAGAGCTGAGGCTCGTAGCGTAGACACAATGTCAAGGCCGGGGATTTTTCCCCGGCCTTTTCGTTTGCGCCCGAGGCGCTAGGGTGGGGCAGGCCAGCGAGGAGGCGTCTGTGGTTCTCAGTGGGATCGGGCCGGTGCTGCCCTATGCGCTGGCGGTGACGCTCAGCCCGTTTCCGGTGGTGGGAGCGATTCTCGTGGCGCGCTCGCCGCATGGCATGGCGGCGCTGGTGGCCAATGTGCTCGGCTGGATGGCGGGCATCGGGGCTGGGGCGGTTGTCATGGCGCTGCTGGTCAATACCGTCGGTGGCGGTGATGATGGGCCGGTGACGCATTGGGCGCAGGTCATCGTCGGGCTGCTGCTGCTCTGGGCGGCGTGGCGCAAGTTTGCGGGGCGGCCGAAGGCAGGTGAGGTGCCGACGGTGCCCAAATGGCTCGAAGCCTTCGGCAAGGCTTCTCCAGCAAGGGCGTTCGGCTGGGGGCTGGCGCTGGCCGGGCCTAACCCCAAGAACCTGGCGCTGGCCATGGGGGCGATGTCGGCACTCAAATACGACGAGATCAGCCGTGGGGATGTCGTGGCCGGCGTCGTCGCCTTCGTGATCGTGGGGTCGCTTTCGGTGCTGGTGGTCCTCGGGGCCCGGCTGCTGGGCGGCGCGCGGCTCGACGGTGCGCTGGCCGCGACCGAGGACTTCATGATCCGCAACAATGCGGTGATCATGATGATGGTGTTCGCGCTCATCGGCATGAACGTGCTCGGAGTAGGGCTGGCGGGCCTTGGTGGCTAGCGGCCCTTAAGGTCGAGCGACAGCCAGGGATGCCTGCTGTCCTCGTAGACGGATTGGCTCGGCGCAGGGAAGGCCGGATCGGCAAAGCTGCCCAGGGCGATCGCGATGTGGCTCGGCCGGCGCTCGGGATACCAGAAGACCGTGCTGCCGCAGTTCGGGCAGAAGTGATGGCGAAGCGGCAGGCCACTATCGCCCATCCGTTCGTAGGTTCGCGAGTCGCCGGTGATCTGAACGGCGGTTTTAGGGAAGAACACGGCCACGCCGAACGCGCTGCCGGTCCGGCGCTGGCATTCGGTGCAATGGCAGACGGAGACCTTGTCCGGTTCGCCGGAGCATTCCGCCTGCAACTGGCCGCAGGAGCATCTGGCTGTGCGTATTTGCGCGCTCATGCATGAAGCTTGCAGGCGCGCGAGCCGAAATGCAACGCGCAAGAAAAAGGCCGGGTTTCCCCGGCCTTGGCAGCATCAGAAATCGAAGAGATCGTCGAGGAACGAGCCGCGCTTCTTCTTGCGGTATTGGCCATCGCGACCATGGTCGTCGTGGTCCTTGTAGCGCGCATCCGGGCGGTAGTCCTGGCGGGGCGGCTCGGGGCGGAAGTCCTGGCGCGGGGTTTCCTGCTGGCGGGCGGGCGCCTGCTGGCCAGAGGAGCGTTCGATGATCTTGTCCAACTCACCACGGTCGAGCCAGACGCCGCGGCATTGCGGGCAATAGTCGATCTCGATGCCCTCGCGCGAGGTCATGAGGAGGTCGGCATTGTCGATTGGACACTTCATGGGCTGGCCCTGTTCTCCGGCTGATTGCGGTCCTTGGTAGATAGGAACCGCAATCGCGCGATCAAGCAGGGTTCACCCGGTTGTCAGAGCGCGGCGGCGATGGATTTTGCCAATGCGGCCAGGTCGGCATCGTCCGCCTTCTGGCCGGAGGCGTGGCGGCCGAGTTCGGTGCCCTCATAGACCGGCATGATGTGGAAATGCAGGTGGAAGACGGTCTGGCCGGCCGGCGCCTCGTTGAACTGCACGAGCCGGAAGCCATCGGCGCCAGTGGCCTTCATCACGGCCTGCGCGAGCTTCTGGACCTTGGGGATGACGGCGGAGAGCACGGCGGGGTCGGCATCGAGCAGGTTGCGGCTCGGGGCCTTGGGGATGACCAGAACATGGCCGCGCGACTGCGGGAAGACATCCATGATGGCCAGGACATCGGCGTCCTCGTAGACCTTGTGGCTCGGGATATCACCGGCGAGGATCTTGGCGAAGATGTTCGAGGGGTCGTAGGCCGGCATCATGGGCTCCTCTGTGAGTGCGGTGCGTTGGGCTTACCGCCCTGTTGGCGTTGTCACAAGGGGGCAAGCCCAACGCACCGAGACCTGCTGGCTGATGTCGCCTCACGAAACCCCATCCCCACCCGATCTTCCCCGGGCGAAGACCGGGGCCCTACGGATGGCACCACTCGCGTTGGACGGTGCAATAGGCCCCGGCTCTACGGCCGGGGAAGTTCCGTGGATGGGGGGAAGCTGAGCGCAGGAAGCTCCTACTCCGCTGCCCGCAACTCCCCGCTCTCGGCCTTCTGGATGAAGCGGAACCGGAAATAATTCCAGCAGGCGAGCGTCGTGAACGTCACCGGCACGTAGGTGAAGCCGCGCTTGATGAAGAAGAGGGTGATGCCCACGGCCGTCTGAGCGCTCATGGCGCCCTTGCCCATGGCCGAGGTGAAGGAGGAGGGGACGATGTGCCGATAGACGAGGGCGTTGGATTTGTAGAAATCCAGTGCCCGCGCCGCGAAGGCGCGTTTGGAGGCGGCGTAGTCCTTGAGTTCTTCCATGCCGAGATCGCCGTGGAGTTCGACTTCCGAGCCAAGACCCCAGACTTCCGGCGGGGTCAGGCGGTCCTTGCCGATTTCGATGAAGAGTTCGGTGAGGTCGACGGCGGTGCGGTAGTTGGCGTTCCAGCAATCGTCGGATTTGGCGCCGTGGGCGAGGATCAGGACGTCGGCGCGCTCGAGCTTTTCGCGCATGCGCTCGTAATTGCCGGCGGAGAAATCGACGCCGGACTTGGCGGTTTCGACAATGGCGCCTTCGCGTTCGAGACGTTCCTTCATGGCCGAACCATAGGCGCCGGAGGCGCCGGTCAGCAGAAAACGGCGGCCTGCGATCTGGTTGCCGGTGCCGAAAAGCAGGTCGAACAGGTTGAAGAACGAAGAGAAGAAGTTGTGCGGATGGACGTGGTGGAGCGCGTGGTAGGAATTGTTGACCCACCAGAGCGGACGCTGGCCGTCGACGCGGTCCATGGCCATGTGGTTGAAGTCCATGCCTTCCTCCTTGATCGTTCCGACCAGGAGCACAATGCGCAGCACGACGTTAGCAACCACGGCCGGCCAGGGGAAGACGAAGAGGAAAAGCAGGGTGCCGACGAGGCCGGTCACGAATTCGGGGAGGATGTGGAACCAGAAGTTCTGGCGGACATAGCCCGGGTGGATATCGAGCTTCATGTCGAGGAATTTGTGATGCACCCAATGCCAGGAGGAGAACGTGCGTAGCAGCTTGAAGCGCGACTTTTCCCAGCGGTGCAGCAGGTAGTGCAGGATATCGAACAGCAGCGTCGATACGACGAAGATCACCGCCGACTGAACGAGAAAAACGATTATCGCCCAAAGGTCCATGGCGATCTCCTGCAAAACTGATTCACGTTTTCAGCAGGCGCGAACGGAGCACTCGCGCCAGGCCACGGAGCTCTCTCGCGGGCGAGAAAGCGGTGGCGAAAAGGTTCGTGATGGTCACGGATAATTTTGCCCCACTCGGGTAGTGCCACCCAAAGCGGCGCGCGTCAAAAGACTTCACCCCTTTTTGAAGGGAGTAAATCCATCGAGCACGTCCTGGTCGTGTGCCACGGAGGCGCGTTCGTGCTCCAGATAATCGGCAACGGCGTTGCGTAGGCCCGGATGACCGATCCAGTGCACTGAGTGGGTAGGCGTGGGCACATAGCCGCGCGCCAGCTTGTGCTCACCCTGCGCGCCGGCCTCGACTGTCCGCAGCTTATGGGCAATGGCGAAGTCGATAGCCTGGTAGTAGCACAGCTCGAAATGCAGGAACGGCACGTCGCGGTCGGCGCCCCAATAGCGGCCATAGAGTGTATCGTGCCCAAGGAGGTTGAGCGTGCCCGCGATGGGGCGATCGCCGTCATAGGCGAACATCAGCACTATGCGGTCGGCCATGGCCGCCGAAAGCAGCGAGAAGAAGCTGCGGTTGAGGTAGGGGCGGCCCCATTTGCGGTTGCCGGTATCCTGGTAGAAGGCGAAGAACTCGTCCCAATGGTGCTCCTTGATGTCGGAGCCGGTGATCCACTCGACGGTCAGCCCTTCCTCGCCCAGCGCGTCACGGCGCTCGCGGCGGGTCACCTTGCGGTGGCGGGAGGAGAGGGTGGCGAGGTAATCCTCGAAGCTGGAAAAATCCTGGTTGTGCCAGTGGTATTGCGTGTCGACGCGATGTAGCCAGCCGGTCTCCTCGGCGAATTCCGCTTCCTCTTCGGGCACGAAGGTGGCGTGGACGGAGGAGGCGTTGCGCTGCTGGGCCAGGGTTTCGGCGGTGGTGAGGAGGGCGCGGCGCAGGGCCGGGTCGCCCGAGGGCACCCAGAGCTTGGGGGCCGTCACCGGCGTGAAGGGCACCGAGCACTGGAGCTTGGGGTAATATTCGCCACCGGCGCGCTGGTAGGCATCGGCCCAGGCATGATCGAAGACGTATTCGCCCTGCGAATGCGACTTGAGGAAGAGCGGCATCAGGGCGACGGGGATGCCGTCGCGCTCGAGCAGGAGGTGCTGGGGCTGCCAGCCGGTGCGGGCATTGGCGGAGCCGGATTGTTCGAGGGCCAGGAAGAATGCGTGGTCCAGGAACGGGTTATCCGGCTTTCCGGAAGTCGAGGGGACCAGACCATTCCACGTGGCGGCAGGTATGGAGGCCGTCGAAGGGTGGATGGTCGCGGTCAATTCCGCATCAGACACGGTCGGGGTCGAATCCTTCGAAAACGAGCTGGTCGGCGCGTCCGGCGACTTCGCGGGCCTCGGCGGCCGAGCGGATGGTCCAGGCCGTCACCGGCACGCCCATGGCGCGGAAGAAGCGCACGGCGGGCAGATCCAGCGATTTCTGGTAGCACGAGATGAAGTCGAAGCGGGACCAGGGGGCATGGATGAGATGCCGGAGCTGGAAGCGCTGGCTGTCGGTGAGGCGCCCGTCCTCGTCGGGGTCGTCGTAGCTGTAGGTGATGATCCCGACCTTGCCGCCAAAGCCGGCGCGGCGCACCGCAGCAATCAGGTGGGGATCGAAGGATTCGAATACAAGCGGGCCCTTGTAGTCCTTGACCGCCTTTGCGGCGGCGTCGGCGAGGCGCTGGGTGTTCTCGTGCGTCTGCGTCTTGAGTTCGACCTGGAGCAGCGTGCGGCCGTTCACCTGGGCGAGGAAATCGTCAAAAGTCTGCGGGCAATCGCCGGAGGCGGCGCCGAGCAGGGGCGTCGAGGTCATTTCCTCCGCCGTGGCATTGCGCACGAAGCCTTCCACGCCCTGCAGACGCAAGCGGTCGTCGTCGTGAAACACGACCGGCACGCCGTCCGACGTCAGTTGCAGGTCGCATTCGATGGCGAAGCGGCCGGCAATTGCGGCGTCGAAGGCGGAGCGGGAATTCTCGATCACACCGGCTTGGCGGTCATGCAGGCCGCGATGGGCGATGGGACGGTCGAAAGAGAGCTTTGACATAACTAGACTTCGATTATCGCTTCAATTTCAACGGCGGCGCCGAGCGGCAGGCCGGCTACGCCATAGGCGGCGCGGGCATGCTTGCCCTTGTCGCCCAATACGCCGACCAGGAGGTTGGAGGCGCCGTTGGCGACGAGGTGATGCTCGGTGAATTCGGGGGTGGCGGAGACGAGGACCGAGAGCTTGACCACACGCTTGACGTCATCGAGGTCGACACCGCCATTGTGGACGATCTGGGCAAGGATGTTGACCGCGGCGAGCTCGGCGGCATTGCCGCCCTGCACGACGTTCATGGTGTCGCCGAGCCGGCCTTCCACCACGCCGCCTTCGCCCGTCGAAAGCTGGCCGGAAATGTAGAGCAGGTTGCCGCTCCGGCACACCGGCAGGTAGCTGGCAACGGGCGGGTTGGCGCTGGGAAGCTCGTAGCCGTATTCACGCAGTTTCTCGATCGCCTTGGTCATTTGTCGTCGGTTCTTTCCGTGTTCTCTGCCGATTTGGGGCGGCCGGACCGCCCGTAGAGTTTGCCGCGCACGACAGCGTCGCTGCCGAAGCGGGAGCGCACCTGGTCCATCGCCCGTTCCGCGGCGGCCTTGCGGGCTACCTTGGGCTCCAGGAGGTCCACCGGGTCTTCGACGCCGGCGGCGGGCTCCAGGCCCGTAACGCCGATGCCGATCAGTCGGAAGGCCGTACCGTCGATCTCGCGCGCCAGGAGCTGGAGGCCATGTTCGTAAAGGACGTTGGCCAGTTGCGTAGGGATCATCAGGGCGCGCGCGCGGGTTCGCAAGCGAAATCCTGCTGATTTGAGCTTGAGATGGACAGTATCGCCCACCAGCCCCTTGGCCTTGAGGCGCTCGGACAGCCGCTCGGACTGGGCCAGAAGCTCGGTGGAGAGGGCTTCGAAGTCGCTGAGGTCGGTGTTGAACGTGGTTTCGCTCGAAACCGACTTCATCTCGTTGTCGGGCGAGACGGCGCGCGAATCTTCGCCGCGCGACAACCGCGAGAGGCGGGCGCCGGAATCGCCGTAGCGGCGGATGAGGTCTTCGCGCGGGTGATTCTGGAGCTGGCGGATCGTGGTGAAGCCATCCTTGCGCAGCGTTTCGGAGAACACCTTGCCCACGCCGAAGATGAGGCTGATCGGCTTGGGGGCGAGAAAGTCGATGGTTTCGGCCGCACCGATCAGGGCGAGGCCGCGCGGCTTGTCGAGGTCGGAGGCGATCTTGGCGAGGAATTTGTTGTGCGAGAGCCCGACTGAAACGGTAATGCCCAGCTCGGTCTCCACGCGCTTGGCGAAGCGGGCGAGCACCAATGCAGGCGGTGCCTTGTGCAGCGCCTGCGTGCCCGAGAGATCGAGGAAGGCTTCATCGATCGAGAGCGGCTCGACCAACGGCGTCAGGTCGTCCATGAGCGCGCGGACCTGCCGGGAGACGCCCACATACTTGGCCATGTTGGGCGGCATCACCACGGCATCGGGGCAGAGCTGGCGGGCGGTGAACATCGGCATGGCCGAGCGCACCCCGCTTTGGCGGGCGATATAGCAGCAGGTGGAGACGACGCCTCGCGTGCCGCCGCCGATGATCAGCGGCTTGTCGGTGAGCGAGGGATCGTCGCGCTTCTCGATCGAGGCGTAGAAGGCGTCGCAGTCGATATGGGCGACAGAGAGCGTCAGCAGCTCCGGATGGGCGAAGATTCGCGGCGAACCGCATTGGCGGCAGCGGGCAGGGGCCGTCTCGGCCGCGCCCGTTGCTGAACAGTCCCGGCAAAGGAAGGGGACTGGCGCCATGTCATCCCGCTGGGTTGAGCCTGGCCCAGACGCGCATGAACGAGTCGGGGGAAAGGTTCTGGTTGGCGCAGAGGGCGAGCAGCAGCGGCTCGTTGGAAGCGAAATAGTCGATGAGTCCGCGGGCCAGCGAGTCGGAGCCGACGGCATTGCGCAGCGCGGCCGGAACGTAACCGGTCACCGCCATAAAATTCCCCAGTTCCTCGGGGTTTTCAGCGAGGAAACCAAGACACATATCTGCCAGGGAATTGGCATCGAGCGGGGGCGGCTTCAGGCGGTCCACGTGGGGTTCCATTTCAGGATTTGTAACGAAGTTGATGTTAGCCGAGAGATGATGGAAAACGAAGTGGCGGCACCACACGAGATGGGGCCAAGCGAGGGCGCATGGCCAAGACAGTGATGATCGTTGAAGACAACGAGCTTAACATGAAGCTCTTCAACGACCTGCTGGAATCGCGCGGCTATTCGGTGATCCAGACCCGCAACGGGATGGAAGCGCTCGACCTTGCGCGCGCGCACCACCCGGACCTGATCCTGATGGATATCCAGTTGCCCGAAGTTTCCGGGCTCGTGGTCACCAAGTGGCTCAAGGAGGACGACGACCTCGCCTCCATTCCCGTAATCGCGGTTACGGCCTTTGCCATGAAGGGCGACGAAGAGCGGATTTTGCAAGGCGGTTGCGAGGGTTACATCTCCAAACCCATCTCCGTGCCTCACTTTTTGGAAACTATTGCTCACTACATTGGACCTGCCGTTTAAGCGGCCTGGGGGCAATTCCATTTAGGTGAGGTGGTCGGCCGGTGACAGCGCGTGTGCTGATCGTTGACGATATTCCCACGAATGTGCGTCTGCTTGAGGCGCGCTTGACTGCGGAATATTTCGAGGTGCTGACGGCCACGTCCGGCCGCGAGGCGCTGGCGATCTGTGATCGCGCCGATATCGACCTGGTCCTTCTCGACGTGATGATGCCCGAGATGGATGGCTTCGAAGTCTGCCGTCGCCTCAAGGGTAATCTCAAGACCCACCACATTCCCGTCGTCATGGTGACGGCGCTCGACCAGCCGTCCGACCGCGTGCGCGGCCTTGAGGTCGGCGCCGACGATTTCCTGACCAAGCCGGTCGACGACATCCAGCTCATGGCGCGCGTCAAGAGCCTGGTGCGGCTCAAGGCGCTCACCGACGAATTGCGCGCCAGGGCCCAGACCGGCCAGCAGATCGCCGTCGAAGACGCGCTGCGCGCCATGGATTCGATCACGACCGACAACGGCCGGATCCTCCTCATCGATACCGATCAGCGCCATGCCGAGCGCGTGGCTGGCTACCTGCGCGACAACAACGAAGTCGAGGTGCTGCCCAATCCGTCCGATGCCGTTCTGGCCCTGGCCGGCGGCGATTTCGAGCTGGTGCTGGTGTCGATGGCGCTGGGCGAGTTCGATGCGCTGCGCATCTGTTCGCAGATCCGCACTCTGGAGCAGGGGAGGACCCTGCCGATCATCCTCATCGCCGAGGATGTCGATCGCAATCGCGTCGTGCGCGGGCTCGACCTCGGGGTCAACGACTTCATCATGCGGCCGGTCGAGCGCAACGAGCTCTCGGCGCGCGTCCGTACCCAGATTCGCCGACAGCGCTATGCCGTGGAGTTGCGCGAGAGCGTCAACCACACGCTGGCGCTCGCCGTCACCGACGAACTCACCGGGCTCTATAACCGCCGCTATTTCGAGCGCCACCTGAGCCTCATGCTGGGCAAGGCGCAGGAGCAGAGCCGCGATATGGCGCTGATGCTCATCGACATGGATTTCTTCAAGGCGGTGAACGATACCCATGGTCACGATATCGGCGATGCGGTGCTCAAGGAATTCGCCCTGCGCCTGCGTCGCAACATCCGCGGCGTCGATCTCGCCTGCCGTTTCGGGGGCGAGGAGTTCGTGGTGCTGATGCCCGATACGGATTTCCGCCAGGCGCAAAGCGTGGCCGAGCGTGTACGTCAGGCGGTCGCCGAGCGTCCTTTCGAGGCTGGCGCCCAGCGCCCGCTCAACATCACCGTTTCGGTCGGTGTGGCGCTTAACGATGCCGAAGGCGATACGCCCGAGCTGGTGCTCAAGCGGGCCGACATCGCCCTCTACCGAGCCAAGAGGGAAGGGCGCAACCGGGTCATTTTCGACGCCGCGTGACACCCGCAGCGGGGCGCGAAACACCGCCTAGGATTCGCTGAAATTGCTCCCGAAAAACCCTCCGGGCGGGCGCCTCGGTGCGAGAGCTAGCTCCCTCGATATAGCCCCGTATGCGTTAGGGTTAACACTTCACTATTAATGCGCAAACCGGCCGTTCGGAGCCGAGAAACGCTTGTGTTTTTGGGGGCGGGGAGTAGGTTCCGTTCATCGGAAACGCTTAAGCGCTTCCCCCGAACTACCCTACGGTCTCTCTCAGGTCCGCCGCAACTCCTGGGTTCCGTAGGGACGGCTGGTCCGAACGGACAGAGTGGCCTCTTCGACATGCCGCTCGGACCAGCCAACTCATTCCACTAGAATGAGAAAAACCCCGCACTCCGCATGCGGGGTTTATTTTTTGGCGCGCGGCCGTCCTGCCCCGCGGCTCACCCAACCACAGCTCTTCCCCGGCCGAAGAGCCGGGGCCCACGGATACCTCCACTCCAGTGGAGCGGTGCAATAAGCCCCGGATCAAGTCCGGGGAAGTACAGTGGTGGGGAGGGCATGGGGGATGGCGTGGAGCGCCAATCGACGACACCCCCAAAAGCAAAACGCCCCACCAGCGGCAGGGCGTTTCAAACATCTTCGGAAAACCCGATCTTACTTGATCTTGGCTTCCTTGAATTCGACATGCTTGCGCACGACCGGGTCGTACTTCTTCATCGACATCTTTTCGGTCATCGTACGCGAGTTCTTCTTGGTCACGTAGTAGAAGCCGGTGTCGGCGGTCGAGACGAGCTTGATCTTTACGGAGGCGGCTTTTGCCATTTTGGTTGTCCTTGGAAAGGGCGAGCCGCGCGATCAGGCGCGTGGCGCTGGAAATTTGGCGGCAAACTACGGATTTTGCCGCCGCTGTCAAGGGGAGTGCCCGAGCCGCCGGGGCTCAGTAGGCCTCTTCTTCCTCGCGGTTACGCGGATCGAAGCCGTGCATGCGGTTGGCCCATTGCAGGCCGACGATGAAGCCCTTGATGGAGGGTAGCATTAGGAGCGGCAGCACGATTCCCAGAGGCACCATCGTATAGAGATAGGTGATGGGCGGGACGCGGTAGACCATCTCCATATGCAGCATGGCGAAGATGATGATGTGCCCCACGATTACGATGGCGATGTAGGGCGGGGCGTCGTCGGCGCGGTGGTGAAAGAGTTCCTCGCCGCAATTCGGGCAGACGTCGTTCACCTTGAGGTAGGCTCGAAACAGGTTGCCCTTGCCGCACTTGGGGCACTTACATGCCGTGCCGTTACGCAGCGCAGGCCAGACGGCGCGCTTATCAAGAGCCTGTACTTCAACACCCATTTCTACCTCCGACGACCCTTTGGACCGTAGGACCTAGATGGTCGCTTGCCGGATCGCTTGTAAGATGACGGATTGACGCGGGGACCTTCCGACAGAAGCTCGAACCGCAGTGCGCCGGCCACTGGCGCAGCCTCAAGCAGGCGGACTTCCACGGTATCGCCCAGGCGGAACATTTCGCCGGTGCGGTCGCCGATCATGGCCTGCTGTTCCTCGACATAGCGGTAATAATCCTGGCCGATGGTCGAAGCCGGAATGAACCCATCCGCGCCGGTTTCGAGCAGGCGCACGAAGAGGCCGGACTTGGTCACGCCCGAGATTCGGCCCTCGAACTGCGCGCCGATCTTGGTGGCGAGGAAACCTGCCAGCAGCCGATCCGCCGTCTCACGCTCGGCCGCCATGGCGCGGCGCTCGGTCGAGGAAATGTGCTGGGCGATTCCCGGTAGCTTGATCGTCTCGTTCTGCGAGAGGCCGTCATTGCCCAGGTTCAGGGCCGTGATCAGCGCGCGATGGACGATGAGGTCCGAATAGCGGCGGATGGGCGAGGTGAAGTGGGCGTAGCGGTCGAGGTTGAGGCCGAAATGGCCGTAGTTTTCGGCCGAGTATTCGGCCTGGGCCTGGCTGCGCAGCACCATCTCGCTGACCTGCTCGGTCTTGCCGGCCTTCTTGGCCGTCGCGAGCACGCGGTTGAAGTTGGCAGGCTTGACGGCGTCCGTCTTGTCGAACGACAGGTCGAGCGAGGAGAGGAACTCGCGCAGCGCCGTGAGCTTCTCGCGGCTGGGCGTATCGTGGACGCGGTAGAGCAGGGGCGTCTTGTGCTTCTCAAGCGTCTCGGCGGCCGCGACGTTGGCCGCAATCATCATCTCCTCGATGAGGCGATGGGCTTCGAGGCGCTCGGGCACGTAGATGCGATCCACCATGCCTTCGGCATTGAGGATGATCTTGCGCTCGGGCAGGTCGAGGTCGAGGGGGCCGCGCTTGTCGCGGGCCTTGGCCATAGCTGCGTAGGCCTTCCAGAGGGGTTTTAGGACCGGTTCGAGCAGCGGGCCGGTCTGGTCGTCCGGATTGCCGTCAATGGCCGCCTGGGCGCGCTGGTAGCTGAGCTTGGCGGCCGACCGCATGATGATGCGGTGGAAGCTGTGGCTCCTCTTGATGCCGTCCTTCGAATAGACCATGCGCACGGCGAGCGACGGGCGGTTTTCGCCTTCGCGCAGCGAGCAGAGGTCGTTCGAGATGCGCTCGGGCAGCATCGGCACGACGCGGTCGGGGAAATAGACGGAATTGCCGCGTAGATAGGCCTCGCGGTCCATGGTCTCGCCGGGGCGCACATAGGCGGCGACGTCGGCGATGGCGACATAGATGATGTGGCCGTCGGGGTTGGCCGGATCCTTGTCGGGCTCGGCGTAAACGGCGTCGTCGTGGTCCTTGGCGTCGGGAGGGTCGATGGTGAGGAGCGGGATGTGCCGCCAGTCCTCGCGGCCCTTGAGCGTGGCCTCCTTGACCTCCTCGGCGGCCTTCTCGACCGAGGCCGGGAAGCGGAAGGGGATGTCGAGGTTGTGGATGGCGATGAGGCTCACCGCGCCTTCGGTGGCCGGGTTGCCGATGACTTCCACGACTTTTGCGCGCGGGATCATCATGCGGCCGGAGAATTTCACCGCCACTTCGACGAGATCGCCGTCCTTGGCGTCGCCGAGATCGCCGGCGGGGATGCGCATCTCCTTCTGCTTGCGCTCGACGGGGATGAGGCGGGCTCCGTCCTCGTCCATGCGCACGATGCCGATCTGGCCGCGGCGCGGCTTGTCGAGGATCTTCATGGCGCGCGCAGTGTAGTGCGGCACCAGCTCCTCGCCGGCATCGATGCGGGCCAGGATGCGGTCGCCGGGGGCAGGGACGACACGGGCATTGGGGGGCTGCAGCACGCTCACGCGCGGCGCCTCGCCCTCTTCCTCGTTCCAGGTAGCCGGGAAGGCGTGGAGATCGTCGGGGTCGGCGTCGGAGGGGATATCCAGCACGGTCACCGCCGGCAGGGCCGAGGTGATGCGCAGGGTTTTCCGCGTACGGGTCAGGATACCCTCGCCTTCAAGCTCCCTGAGCAGGCGCTTGAAGGGGGTGCGCATGTCGCCGCGCACGCCGAGAATCTTGGCGAGGTCGCGCTTGCCCTTCACATCGGGCTCGGAGGCCATGGCCTCGAGAATCTGTTCGCGACTGGGCAGTTCCGCGATCGCATCGCGGCGGGGGCGCTTCGGGCCGGACCGGCTGGGGCCAGCCTTGCCGGAGCGCTGGGTGGGTTGTTCGGTTGGCTTTTTGGCCATTACTCCGCTTTCGTTGCCGCCTTTTTGGCAGCAGGTTTCTTCGCCGTCGCCGCCTTCTTGGCGGGGGCCTTCTTGGTCGTGGCAGCCTTGGTCGCGGCCTTCTTGGCCGGGGCACGCTTGGTCTTGGTGCCGGTGGCCTCGGCGCGGGCGGCCAGGAGGGCGAGGGCCTCGTCGAGCGTCACGTCCTCAGGCTTGGCGTCCTTGGGGATGGTGGCGTTGATCTTGCCCTGATTCACGTAGGGGCCATAGCGCCCCGAGCGAACCGTGATCGGGCCGCCGTCATGCTCGAAAGTCTTGATGGCTGCCGGGGTGGCCCCGCCGCGCTTGAAGCCGCCGGCAGCCTTGGCTGCGAGCAGGTCCACGGCGCGGTTCTGGCCGACGGTGAAAACTTCTTCAAAATCCGGCAGGTTCGCATACTTGCCGTCATGCAGGATGAACGGTCCGTAGCGGCCCAGGCCGGCGGTGATGGGCAGCCCGGTCTCGGGATGCGCGCCCACGAGGCGCGGCAGGGAGAGGAGCTGCAGGGCTCGGTCGAGCGTCATCGAATCCGGCGTCCAGCCCTTGGGAAGGGAAGAGCGCTTGGCTTCCTTCTCGTCCCCGAGCTGCACGTAGGGTCCGAAACGGCCCGACTTGAGATAGACGTTGTCGCCGCTCTCAGGGTCTGCGCCGAGAATGCCGTCCGAAGGGGCATTTTCGGAGAGACCGCCAGCGGCGGCGTCCGAGAGCTGCATGGTGTGCTTGCACTCGGGATAGTTCGAGCAGCCGATGAAGGCGCCGTATTTGCCGAGTTTGAGCGAGAGCGTGCCGGTGCCGCAGGTTGGGCAGCGGCGCGGGTCGGACCCGTCTTCCTTGGCAGGAAAGATGTGGTCTGCCAGCAGCTCATTCAAGGAGTCGAGGACTTCGGAGACGCGCAGGTCCTTGATCTCGGTGGTCGCCTTGGAGAAATCTTCCCAGAATTCGCGCAGCACGACCTTGTAGTCGAGCTTGCCGTCCGAGATCTCATCGAGCTGTTCTTCGAGGCCGGCGGTGAAGCCGTATTCGACGTAGCGGGTGAAGAAGCTCTCGAGGAAGGCCGTGACGATGCGGCCGCGGTCCTCGGCGATCAGCGCACGCTTTTCGAGCCGCACATAGTTGCGGTCGATAAGGGTGGAGATGGTGGCCGCATAGGTCGAGGGACGGCCGATGCCGAGCTCTTCCATCTTCTTGATGAGGCTGGCTTCGGTGTAGCGGGCCGGCGGCTGGGTGAAGTGCTGCTCGATATCGCAGGACGAGAGTTTCGGCTTGTCACCGACTTCGAGCGGCGGCAGCTCGCGGCTGTCCTCGTCGTCCTCGTCGCGATCCTCCTTGGCCTCGACGCCGTAGAGCGCCAGGAAGCCGGGGAAGGTGACGACCGAGCCGACGGCACGCAGGGTGATGGCGCGGTCCGTGGTGACGGCGATATCGGCGGTGGTGCGCTCGATCTCGGCAGGGCGCATCTGGCTGGCCAACGTGCGGCGCCAGATGAGCCCATAGAGCTTCTGCTGGTCGGCATCGCCGCGCAGGGTCTCGGGCTTGCGGAACATGTCGGTCGGGCGGATGGCCTCGTGGGCTTCCTGCGCGTTCTTGGCCTTGGTCTGGTAGATGCGCGGGGTCGAGGGCAGGTAGGCGGTGCCGAATTCCTTCTCGATGGCGCGGCGCGCCTGGTCGATGCCTTCGGGCGCCATCTGCACGGCGTCCGTACGCATATAGGTGATGATGCCTTCCTCGTAGAGCCGCTGGGCGATCTGCATGGTGCGCGATGGCGAGAAGCCGAGGCGCGAGGAGGCTTCCTGCTGGAGGCTCGAGGTGGTGAAGGGCGCGTAGGGGTTGCGCTTGGTCGGCTTCTTCTCGACGCTTTCGACCGTGAACTGGCCGGCCTCGATGGCCTTGCGGATGGCTTCAGCCTCGTCGCCCGACTTGATGTCGAGCTTGTCGGTCTTCTGGCCATCGACGGAATAGAGCCGTGCCTCGAAGGTCTTGCCCTTCTCGATGAGGTTGGCGAGGACCGACCAGTATTCCTGCGGCTTGAACTTTTCGATCTCGGCTTCGCGCTCGCAGACGAGGCGGAGCGCCACCGACTGCACGCGGCCGGCCGAGCGCGAGCCCGGAAGCTTGCGCCAGAGGATCGGCGAGAGGGTGAAGCCGACGAGATAGTCGAGGGCGCGGCGGGCGAGGTACGCATCCACCAGCGGCTCGTCGATATCGCGCGAGTGCTTCATCGCCTCGGTGATGGCCGACTGGGTGATGGAATTGAACACCACGCGGCGGACCGGCAGGTCCTTGCGGATGGCGCGCTTCTGCTTGAGCACGTCCAGGACGTGCCAGGAAATCGCCTCGCCTTCGCGATCCGGGTCGGTCGCGAGGATGAGTTCGTCAGATTCCTTCACCGCACGGGCAATATCGGTCAGGCGCTTGTTGGACTTGGCATCCACTTCCCAGGACATGGCGAAGTCTTCGTCCGGACGAACGGAGCCATCCTTGGCGGGAAGGTCGCGGACATGGCCGAAGCTGGCCATGACTTCATAATCCTTGCCAAGGTATTTGTTGATCGTCTTGATCTTGTTCGGACTTTCAACAATGACGACTTTCATTCGCACTCTTTCTGGGGAGGGGCCGCAATGGGCAAAAACAGCCGACGCGGCGCCGCATCAAGCGAGGCGCAACATGGTGAAGGAGTCTGGCGGTGTCAACGGGGAGAGGAAGAGTGGGCAGGCCCTCCCCGTAGGGGAGAGAAAATTGGGAGCGAGTTTGTGGCTCCCCTCGCTAGTGCTCCCCACAAGGGGACGGTGGGAGTTGCTGCTCGATTCCACCAAAGGCACCAACCCTCCCCCTTGTGGGGAGGGCTAGGGAGGGGGGTGAGCCAAGTGCACTACCCCCGCAACCTCTCCGCCGCCGCCCGAGCCACATCCTCCCGCTGCTCCTGAAACGGCCGCGCTGTTTCCCGCGCCGCCGCAACGATCTCCGCCTCCGCCGATCGCGGCGACCCGCCGACAAAGGGCGGCTGCGGGTCATACTCCATCTGCAGCTGCACGCGCTTGGCCCGTTCCTCGCCGAAGAGCCGTGCAGAAAGCGTCAGCGCAAAGTCGATCCCTGAGGTTACGCCCGCCCCGGTCACCCGGTTGCGATCCTCCACCACGCGTTCCGCTACCGGCTCGGCGCCGAAGAACGCCAGCTGGTTGAGCGACAGCCAGTGACAGGTCGCCCGATACCCGGTCAGCAACCCCGCCGCTGCCAGCACCAGCGAACCCGTGCAAACGGAGGTGACGTAGGCCGCGCCCTCCGCTTGCTGCCGCAGGAAACCGAGCGTCTCGGCATCGTCCATCAGCGCCATCTGTCCCGGCCCGCCGGGAACGAAGAGAATGTCCGCCTGCGGCGCATTGGCGAAGGTCGTCGTCGGCAGAAGCCGCAACCCCGAGCCATCGGCGACCGGATCGAGCGTCTTCCACGCCAGATGCGTCTTCAATTCAGGAAAGCGCGAAAACACCTCCAGCGGTCCGGTGAGGTCGAGCTGGGTAAGGCGGGGATAGAGAAGCATGACAATATGCATCGGACACCTGCTTGGTTTGAAACGGTGCCCAGGCGAACGGCCATCACAACCCGCGCTCCCCGGTGGTAACCCACCCGACCTCGCCAGTTACGCGGACGAGGGGAGGATGCGGCAAGGGCAGGGTGGTTGGCAAGGGGCTGGTGTGGAAGCGTCAGTCCGCCGATCGTGCCAGCAGGTCTCCCTCCCCCTTGCGGGGAGGGGGCAGGGGTGGGGGTAGCCAGGGGCGCTGTGCTCTCCATTCGCACTATCATCGCCTTCCGCGCGCCATCGCCCCCCTCCCCTGTGGGGGGGCGATGGTAGGGGTGAGCCCAAGCTCCGTGTGCGAGAAACCCCCACCCCTATCCCCTCCCCGCAAGGGGGAGGGAGACCTGCCGGCGCAATCACGCCATACGGCTCGCTTCGCGACCTTTGCCTCATCTTCGTTCCGCTCTCACCATTTCCCACCTCCTATCCTCCCGGCTTCCTCTCCGCAGCTTCCCCACCTTCCACCTTCCCCCTCCCTGACCCCACCACCGCACTTCCCCGGCCGAAGAGCCGGGGCCCACGGGGCCCTCCACTCGAGTGGAGCGGTGCAATAGACCCCGGATCAAGTCCGGGGAAGTAAGGTGGTGGGGGTGAGAACGAGGGTATCCGGAGAGCAAAGAACGACCGTGCCAAAAACTTATCCCCGCCCCCACCACCCTCCCGCATACTCTCCCCATCCCTCCGCCAACGGCGAGGCACAGTACGCAGTGCCGCGGCGGCTGGCGGCAGGACTGGAGACGCGCAATCGTGCACACGCGTCTCTCGCCCTGCCGCCAGGGTCTGGGAGTTGGGGGAAGCCCGGGGGCGCCTGGGCTTACGGCCTAAGAGTGACGTGACCGGCCCGGAGTGCGCTCGCGGGCAACTTGCGTGAACGGGCTTGTCGAAACCTCAAACGCTCAAGGGGCGAGGCCATGCCTCGCATACATCGCTAGCAATATAGACTTGAGGCAAACCTCGCCCCGAGCCGCCAACGAACCACCAGCAAATCCGACCGGAGCAATCCGAGCCGGCGCCTTGGCGCGTCTACTAGCCGCGCAGCGCCACCAATTGCCCGCCGCTCCACTCCACCTGTCCGCCCAGATCGAGTTCCAGCAACAGCGTCTGTACCGACGACACCGGCAGCCCGGTCTCGACCACCAGCGTATCGACCGCCACCGGCGTCACGCTCAGCGCCTGCAGCAGCCGGCCGCGATCGTCCTCGCTCGGCGGGGCAGCCGCGAGGTCCAGCTCGGGTTCCCATTCGGGCTCGAAGGCTCGGCGTCGCGTGGGGATTGCAGTCGCAAGTGCTTCGATGACGTCGGTTGCGCCGGTCACCAGATGCGCACCCTGCTGGATCAGGTGATTGCCGCCTTCGGCACGCGGATCGAGCGGGGAGCCCGGTACGGCGAAGACTTCGCGATTCTGTTCCAGCGCCATGCGCGCCGTGATCAGCGAACCGGACCGCTTGGCGGCCTCGACCACCAGCACGCCCAGCGAGAGCCCGGAGACCAGCCGGTTGCGACGCGGGAAGTCGCGTGCGCGCGGTTCCCAGCCCATCGGCATTTCCGTGATGAGCGCGCCGCCATTGGCAACGATAGCCTTGGCCAGCGGAATGTTCTCGCTGGGATAGAGATGGTCGAGCCCGCCTGCCAGAACAGCAACAGTGCCGGTGCGCAGGCTGGCGGCGTGGGCGGCGGTATCGATGCCGCGCGCCAGCCCGGAGACTACGGTATAGCCCTCATCGCCAAGGTCACGCGCCAGCATGCCGGCCAGCTTGCGACCGGCAGCAGAGGCGTTGCGCGCGCCGACGATGCCGATGGTGAACTTCCACGACAGGTTCTCGCCGCCGGTCATGATCAGCAGGGGCGGGGCATCCGAGATGTGGCGCAGGAGCGGCGGGTAACCGGGTTCGCCCGAGGCGATGAGGCGTGCCCCGCGTTTCTCGATGGCCGCAACTTCGTCCTCGGCCTCGGCGAGCGAGGGGACGCGCGGTGGCGACGCTGTGCCGCTGCGGCGCACGAGGCCATGCAATTGCTCGAGCGCGGTCTCGGCTGAGCCGTAGCGATTGAGGAGCTGGCGGAAGGTATTGGGCCCGACATTGTCGGTGCGGATGAGCCGCAGCCAGGCCAGGCGCTGCGGACGGGTGAGGATCTGGCCTTCCGTCCGCAGGTTCATGCTAGCTGGCCTTCTTCTCGCTGCCGATCTTGGGCTCTGTGCCCCGGATCAGCCGGGAGATATTGGCCGAGTGGCGGAAGAGCAGCACGGCTGCGAGCAGCACCGTCACCACCACGAAGCGCAGGCTGCCGGTGATGACATAGGCGAAGATCGGGCTGGTCGAGGCGGCGGTGATCGCCGCCAGCGAGGAATAGCGCTGGGCGAAGGCGATGACGAGCCAGACCGCGCAGAAGATGAGGCCGACCGGCCACGACAGTGCCAGCAGCACGCCGATGAAGGTCGCCACGCCCTTGCCGCCATTGAAGTTGAGCCAGACCGGGAAGACGTGGCCGAGGAAAGCCGCGACACCTGCAAGGTTGGCTGCGTCCTCGCCCAGGAAATAGCGGGCGACCAGCACGGGCACTGCGCCCTTGACCGCATCGAGCACGAGCGTCGCCGCTGCGAGCGGGCGGTTGCCGGTACGCAGCACGTTGGTGGCGCCGATATTGCCCGAGCCGATGGCGCGGATATCGCCGAGGCCGGCAGCGCGGGTGAGCAGCAGCCCGAAGGGGATCGAGCCACAGAGATAGGCCAGGACGGCCGTGACGATATAGGGAATCATGCGGCGGTCCCCTCAAGGTCCGAATGCGTGAAAACCTCGGCTCCACTGACGAAGGTGCGCATGACGCGGCCCATCAGCCGGGCGCCCTCGAAGGCGGTGTTGCGGGAGCGCGAGCGGAGCTTGCGCTCTTCGACCACCCACGGATAATCCAGATCGAGCACGATGAAATCGGCCGGCGCTCCGGGGGCCAGGCGGCCGCTCGGGAGGCCGAGAATTTCAGCGGGACGTGACGTCATGGCGCGCAGAACCGTCAGCAGGTCGACCTGGCCATTGTGCACGAGGCGCAGGGCGACCGCCAGCAGCGTTTCGAGCCCGATGGCGCCGTCCGAGGCTTCCGCGAAAGGCTGGCGCTTGACCTCGGTATCCTGCGGATCGTGGTCCGAGTGGATGACGTCGATCGTGCCCTCGACGAGGCCACGGATCATCGCCTGCCGGTCGTCCTCGGTGCGCAGGGGCGGGGAGAGCTTGTAGAACGTGCGGTAGGAGCCGACGTCGTTCTCGTTGAGCGCCAGGTTGTTGATCGAGACGCCGCAGGAGACACGCCGCGACTGCTGCTTGGCTTCGGCAACCAGCGCAATGGAGCGCGCCGCCGAAAGCTGGGCCGCGTGGTAGCGAACCCCGGTCAGCAGGGCGAGCTGCAGGTCGCGCGCCAGGGGGATCGTCTCGGCCTCTGCTGGAATGCCCTTGAGACCAAGGCCGCTGGCATAGAGCCCCTCGTTCATCACGCCCTCGCCGGCCAGGGAGCGCTCGGAGAGGTGGTGGACGACAGGCATGTCGTAATTGGCGGCGTAGGTGAAAGCCGCGCGGATGAGCGCCGAATTCTGGATGGAGCTGCGCCCATCGGCAAAGCACACCGCCCCGGCTTCCTTGAGCAAGCCGAACTCGGTGATTTCCTTGCCCTCGAGCCCCTTGGTGATGGCGGCGGCCGGCAGCACGTTGACCTTGGCGGTCGCCTCGGCGCGGCGGACGATGAAGTCCACCAGGGCGCTGTCGTCGATCACCGGCTGCGTATCGGGCATGACCACGAAGCTCGTGACGCCGCCCGCTGCCGCCGCTTCGGAGGCCGAGGCCAGGGTCTCGCGGTATTCGCGACCGGGCTCGCCAGTGAAGACGCGCATATCGATGAGGCCTGGAGCCACGACGAGCCCCCTGGCATCGACGCGGCGTGCGTCGGCGGGCACGCCCTTGGCGGGGTCGGCGAACTTGCCGTTGACGACGAGGAGCGAGCCGCGTTCATCGCGGCCGGAGGCCGGGTCGACGATACGGGCGTTTTCGATCAGCACAGCCTTGCTCATTTGGCGCCTCCCGCGGGCAGAAGGGCATCGAGCACGGCCATGCGGACCGCCACGCCCATCTCGACCTGGTCGGTGATCACCGAGCGCGGGCCGTCCGCGATCGAGGGATCGATCTCGACCCCGCGGTTCATCGGTCCGGGGTGCATGACGATGGCGTCGGGCTGGGCGACGGAGAGCTTCTCCGCGTCGAGGCCGTAGAAGTGGTAATATTCGCGTACCGAGGGGATCATGCGGCCGGCGAAGCGCTCGTGCTGGAGGCGCAGCATCATGACGACGTCCGCGTCCTTGAGGCCCTGGCGCATGTCGGTGAAGACTTCGGCCGCCATGTCGTCGATGCCTTTGGGCAGCAGCGTTCGCGGGGCGATGACGCGAGTGCGTACGTTGAGCGCGTTGAGCAGCAGCAGGTTGGAGCGGGCGACGCGTGAATTGGCGATGTCGCCGCAGATGGCGACCGTGAGCCCCGAGATGCGACCCTTGTGGCGGCGGATGGTCAGCGCGTCGAGCAGGGCCTGCGTCGGGTGCTCATGGGCGCCGTCGCCCGCGTTGATCACCGAGCAGCCGACCTTCTGGCTGAGCAGTTCCACCGCGCCGGCTGCCGAATGGCGAACTACGAGCACGTCCGGCTGCATGGCGTTGAGCGTGGTCGCGGTGTCGATCAGGGTCTCGCCCTTGGTCACCGAGGAGGTGCGCACCGACATGTTGACGACCAGCGCGCCCAGCCGCTTGCCTGCGATCTCGAACGATCCCTGCGTGCGGGTCGATGGCTCGAAGAAGAGGTTGATCTGCGTCTTGCCGGACAGCGTCGGCAGCGTCTTCCGCTCCTGGCGGGAGACCGGAATCATGCGCTCGGCGCGATCGAGCAGGTCGATGATTTCGTATTGGTTCAGGTCGGCAATGCCGAGGAGATGACGTTTTGAAAAAACGGACGAACCGCCGGATTGTCCGGGTTGCTGTTCCGAGGTTTCAGGTGGCGATTTATGCGCCATTCGGCTCCGTCCCGTATCTGTTCGGGGCGGTCTAACCTAGGCGGATATGAGGGGCAAGGTCTGCTGGGATTTTTTCCAATATCAGCCGCGCCTGAGGCGATCGAGTGCACCCTGGAGAATGTAGGAGGCGGCGAGCTTGTCCACGACCTCCGCCCGCTTGTCGCGGCGCGTATCGGCCTCGATCAGCATGCGCGTGACGGCGCTGGTCGAAAGCCGTTCATCCCAGAAGGCGATGGGAATGGAAATGCGTGCCGAAAGACTGCGCGCAAACGCCCGCGTCGACTGCACCCGCGGCCCTTCCGAGCCATCCATGTTGAGCGGCAGCCCCAGCACGATGCCCACTGCGCTGTTCTGCGCAATGAGCTCATCCAGCCGCTCCGCATCGAGCGTGAATTTCTGCCGCCTGATGGTCTCGACCGGCGTCGCCGAATACCGCATCGCATCGGACACTGCGACGCCGATTGTCTTGGTGCCGAGGTCGAGCCCAAGGAGCTTGCCCGATGGGGGGAGGGCGGCGAGCGGGTTGTCGGACATCTGCGTACCGAAAATATCCCAATGGACACGGGGTGAAGGTCAATTACGTATGGCTAGCGCAATGCGTTACTAAGTTCGTGATCTTGAAAATAGTGCGTATCACGCACTATTTTGGAGCGCTAGGATGCCGACGATACACCAGATCGGAAGTCTCCAAGTCAGAATGTTCCCGCGAGATCATAGTCCTCCACACTTTCACGTGGTGACGGTGGATAGCGAGGTGCAGGTGGCGCTAGCTGACTTGGCGGTCATCCGCGGGCGTATTCGCAAACGCGATCTCGATGCGGTGCGTCATTGGGCGCGCGATCACATGGAACTACTTTGGAATGAATGGAGCCGTCTCAATGGATGAGTTCGTCAGTGTGGGCCGGCCTCTCCCGCGGATTGATTCCGCTGAACCACTGGACGGGAGGCGCGCTCGGATTGTGTGGCGCGGCGGCACAGCGCAGATCGTTGATTTAAGTCCCGCGCTGTCGAGCCACAGGCTTTTCATACCGCTCAGGAAGGACGAAGCGCTCTTCAAGACGATGCGCGTTAGCCCGCTAGGCGACGCGCTGGAATGGGATGACGGTGCTGAGCTGTCGGCAGAGTGGATCGAGGAGCTTGCGCTGGCCTCGCTAGACAATGCCGAGTTTAGAAATGCCATGGACGTCCTCAATATGAGTCTTGATGGTATGGCGGCACGGCTTGGCGTCGCGCGTCGACTTATCGCCGAGTACCGAAAGGACCGACCAATTCCGCCCAGCGTAGCGCTGGCCACGCGTTACCTGGTTGATCAGCGCCGCAAAGCTGGGTAGCCGTTCCTCAAAAGGACGCACACCGATGAAACTCACCTGGTTCGGCGGAACCACCATTCGCATCTACATTGGCGGGCAGATTTTCGTGGTCGATCCGCAATTGGCGCCGGACGATATCGATCGGGCCGAGCTGGTTTCCGGGGCGGATCGAGTGTTGCGCCTGGCTGGGGCGGATGAGGCGCTGGTGGAGCTCGATCCGGCTGAGTGGCGGCCGCGGCGGGCGCAGCGGGCAATCGATGAGGAGCAGGCGCCGCCGCCGATCCATGCCTATCGCATCGGGGCCGGCGCGATGCTGGTCGATGCCGTTGGCGAGCCGCCGCTGGTGCTGCTGAGCGACCAGGCGCCAAGTTTCGGACGCTGGGCGGATGGCGCAGTGATGGTGCTGTTCGGGGTGGGCGAAGCGATGAGTGCGCTGGCCGAAGGCCTGTTCGTTGCAGCGCGGCCGCGCCTGGTGGCGCTGGCGGGCGATGAGGTCGCTATCGATTTCGCGGTGGCGACGCTGCGGGAAAACCTCAATGGCGCCGGGCTCGTTTCGCTTGAAAAGGGCCTCGCATTGGAAGTTTGATGGCTGCCATCAGCCAAATTCGTTGTCATTATGCAAATCTCGTTGCTACAAGCGCAGCGAAACACCCATTCCTGGTTTTGAGGAGCTCTGCATGTCGGTCGATGCCGCAACCGTGAAACGAATCGGACGCCTGGCGCGTATCCGGATCGAAGAGAACGAGGTTGCCGCCTACCAGCAGGAACTCAACGCGATCCTTGGCTTCGTCGAGCAGCTCAACGAAGTCGACGTTACCGGCGTCGAACCGATGACCTCGGTCACGCCGATGGCCCTGCGCCGTCGCGTCGACAAGGTCACCGATGGCGGTTACCCCGAGAAGGTGGTCTCCAACGCGCCGCTCTCTGAAGACAACTTCTTCATGGTCCCCAAGGTGGTGGAGTAAAATCGATGGCGGTTACGATCGCCATTGAAACTCCGCTTCAGGACGATGTCCGCACCCTGGTCGCGGCGCTCAATGAGCACCTGCTGCCGCTTTCGCCCGTCGAGTTCCAGTTCAAGATGACTGTCGAGCAGATGGCGGGCGCGGATACCAACGTATTCGTCGCTCGCAACGAGGCGGGCAGGGCGGTGGGCATCGGCGCGCTCAAGGTGCTTTCGCCCACGAGCGGCGAGGTCAAGCGCATGTACACTCTGCCCGAAGTGCGCGGCCTGCGCGTCGGCTCAGCGCTTCTCGTGGCCATCGAGGATCTGGCGCGCTCGCGCGGGCTCACCGAATTGCTGCTGGAGACCGGCGTCGGCGAAGGCTTTGCGGGCGCTCATCGTCTCTATCTGCGCAGCGGCTTCGCGTCGCGCGGTGCATTCCTGGATTATCCCGATAGCGGCCATTCGGCTTTCTTCGAGAAGCATCTGGGCAGCCAGGCCGCAGCCTGACCGGGGAGGGATTTGCCATGCGTATGACGTTGAGCAGTGCGTTCGTCCTTGTGCTGGTCGCCTCCGCCGTGGCGCAGGAGCCCGGTCCGATCGACCGCACCAAGCTCTATGTGAGCAAGCCCGAAGCCTGTGAGGCGCTGCAGTCCAAGGGCGTGGATGCCTTCAACGACCTCGACTTCACCACCCTGTCGTTTACCGACGGCATCCAGGGCATGGAGTTCCACTGCGGCTTTTTTGACGTTAAGAGCAAAGCCAATACCAGCGCCGTGCTGGTCGAGGCCATTTGCGAAGAGCCGGGTTTCATGTATCCCGATCTGATTGCCATCGGACCGTGGGACGACAAGACCATCCAGGTCATCTCGTCCTATGACCTGCAGAGCGCCGCGATGGCCGAGGCGAGCGGCGAAGCCATTGACGATAGCGAGAACCAGGGCCAACCCCTTGGTGTCGCGCTTTATACCCGTTGCGATTCCCTAAGCGAGTTACCCCGTTGACCGATCTGACCAAGCTCACCCTCGCCGCCGCCCGCAAGGGCCTCAAGGCGAAGGAATTCACTTCGCTGGAACTGACCGAGGCCTATCTCAAGGCCATCGACGAGGCTAACCCCAAGCTCAATGCCTATGTCGCCGTCACCGCCGACCAGGCCCGCCGGATGGCGCTGGCCAGCGACGAGAAGCTGGCCAAGGGCGAGGCCGGCTCGCTTGAGGGCCTGCCGCTTGGCATCAAGGACCTGTTCGCGACCAAGGGCGTTCATACGCAGGCGGCCAGCCACATCCTCGACAGCTTCAAGCCCGAATACGAATCCACCGTGACCAGCAATCTCTGGCGCGACGGCGCCGTGATGCTCGGCAAGCTCAATATGGACGAGTTCGCAATGGGCTCCTCCAACGAGACCTCCTATTACGGCGCGGTGATCAATCCGTGGCGGGCGGAGAATTCCAACCTCGATCTCGTTCCGGGTGGTTCGTCCGGCGGCTCGGCGGCTGCGGTTTCGGCCTGGCTCTGCGCCGGTGCGACGGCTACCGATACCGGCGGCTCCATTCGCCAGCCGGCCGCGTTCACCGGTACTGTCGGTATCAAGCCGACCTATGGCCGTTGCTCGCGCTGGGGCACGGTGGCGTTCGCCTCCTCGCTGGACCAGGCCGGCCCGATCGCCCGCACCGTGGAAGACAGCGCGCTGATGCTGCAGTCCATGTCCGGGTTCGATCCCAAGGATTCAACCAGCGTCGAGATGGCGGTTCCCGATTTCGCAGCGGCGGTGGAGCGGGGCGTCAAGGGCCTCGTCATCGGCGTGCCGCGCGAATATCGCATGGACGGGATGCCCGAGGAGATCGAGAAGCTTTGGCGACAGGGCCTCGAATGGCTCAAGGCCGAGGGCGCGACCGTCAAGGACATCTCGCTGCCGCACACCAAGTACGCGCTGCCGGCCTATTATATCGTCGCCCCGGCCGAGGCTTCCTCGAACCTGGCGCGCTATGACGGCGTCAAGTACGGCCTGCGCGAGACCGGCAAGGACATCACCGATCTCTATGAACTGAGCCGCGCCGCCGGCTTCGGCCGCGAGGTCAAGCGCCGCGTCATGATCGGCACCTATGTGCTTTCGGCTGGCTATTACGATGCTTATTACGTGCAGGCCCAAAAGGTCCGCACGCTGATCAAGCGCGATTTCGAGCTCGCCTTCCAGTCGGGCGTGGATGCGATCCTTACCCCGGCAACGCCTTCGGCGGCGTTCGGCATTGGCGACGAGGACATGAAGGCCGATCCGGTCAAGATGTACCTCAACGACGTCTTCACCGTGACCGTCAACATGGCCGGCCTTCCGGGCATTGCCGTGCCGGCGGGCAAGGATGGCAAGGGGCTGCCGCTGGGTCTCCAGCTCATCGGCAAGCCGTTCGACGAAGAGACGCTTTTCGCGGCCGGCCGCGTGATCGAGCGGAGCGCGGCGATGGACTTTTCGCCGAAGCGCTGGTGGTGACCGCGCTCGACCAGGAGGCGTTCGAGGCGGCTTTGCGGGCGGGAACGCCCGTCGAAAACGCCGATCTCTCCGATATCGACTGGACCGACCTGCCGGATGGCAGGTTGGTCGTTCGCAATTCGACGATCCGTAACGCCATCATCGATGATGCGCCACTCGAAGGCGCGGTGTTCGAGCATTGCACGTTCCTGCGCTGCTCGTTCCCGGTCAGCCGGCTCAGCCAGGCGCGCTTCATCCAGTGCAGCTTCTACGATCCGGATGGGCGGCAGGGATGTACTTTCTCGGGTACGGAGCTCGACCACGCCACCTTCGATCACTGCAACCTGACGATGAGCCGGTTTCCGCGGGCGGACCTGCATGCGGCGAGTTTCATCGCCTGCAAGGCGCCGGGTTCGGATTTCGAGGATGCCGATTTCTCGCGCCGGGCAGGGCGGAACAGCGTTGCACTGGTGACATTCAGCGAATGCATCCTCGACATGGCTTCGTTCCGCGGCGCCATGCTCGATCAGTGCAACCTCGAAGGCTCCAGCCTCACCCAGGCAGATTTCACGCGGGCGAGCCTCAAGGAGGCAAACCTGCAGCGCGCCGACCTTTCCGAGGCCATCGTGCAGGGCGCCGAGTTCGAGCGGGCCGATCTGCGCGAGGCGAATCTGACCGGTTTCAAGTTGCTCGACCTCAAGTCGCGCAGCGGCATCAAGCTGAGCGAATCCAGCCTGAAGGGCCTCATGGCGCCGCTGGGTATCCGGGTCTTCCCGGGTTAGCGGCAGCTTCCATCCTTGATTGACGGACGTTAGCGGTCTATCTGCCAGAACATGACGAGAAGTGGCCTAAGGCTGGCATGGCGCGGCGAGCCAGCGAACTACAGGGTGAATTCCATGCACGACGTGTTCACGACACTCGATTGGTCAGAACCGCCGAAAACCCTCAGCCAGCCGCAGAAGGCTCTGTGGTGGCTCAAGAAGGGTGGTCTGCGCGTGGGTCCGGAATGGGAACGCGCCCATCAGATTCTTGCTGTCGGAGAAGGCGTCCAGGCCTTCGACTGGGTGCATGCGCTCGCCCATTGGATCGAGGCCGACATGGGCAATGCCGATTATTGGTATCGTCGCGCCGGCAAGAAGCGCGCAGCTGCCAGCGTTGCTGCCGAGTGGGAGCACATCGCCAAGGCGCTGACGGAAACGACTGTCAGCCACTGATCTTCGCTTCGCGCACCTCCCGGCGATGCTGGGAAGTGCGCAAGTTGAGCCGTGCTAGCGGTTATCGGCCCGAGCCCGCACCAGTTCCAGCCCACGCCGGGTGATGCGATAGGGTTGGCCATTGCTAGAGGCGATGGCGTCCTTGGCCTTGAGCCGCTTGAACAATGCCAGGTTGCATTGCGTCATCAGCCAGCCGTCACGGTTGAAGCATTCAACCTCGATGATGGCGCCTTTTTCGTTCTTGATAGGATTGATCTTGCCGCCCTGGGCAAGAGCGTGCAGCACGCGCTGCTCGGCTTTCGAAACGTTCATTGGGAGATGAAACCCGTAGATCCCGCGGCATGGCCGCGACAAAACACGAGCGCCCGACAGCACATCGCATGGCGGGCACCTGGCTTGTGGATCTGCCCCGTTCGTCGTGGAACGGGGCTTTAGACGGTTTCAAAGCGAGTAGACATATCCCGCACTTAATGAAGTTCGGCGCGCAACGCCAGAGGGTCGCGCGCCGTCATGGATCGGGTGTGGCGTCAGCGCCTCACCTTATTTGGGCATCATCGGCGGAGCGAAGACCAGATAGGGGGTCTTGGGCGTCTGGCCCGGCGGCAGGCGCTCTGGGGCCGGGTCGCCCGGCTCGCCCAGCGATTTGATGTACTGGTAGAGCGAGCGGCTTTCCGCTTCGTGGAAGGCATGCAGGTTGAACCAGGGCATGGGCGGGCCCGCCTGGAACGTCTTGAGATACTGCACCCATTCGTCCTCGGACTGCTTGGCGACCACCAGGCGCAGGTTGACGGCGTAGTTGGTGCCCCAGGGGCCATTATAGCCCACGGGATTGCCCTTAAGGGCCGTGGCAGGATCGATCTTGCCATTGCTTTCGGAATAACCGGCCGAGTGGCAATCGTGGCACCCGCCGATGATGGAGATGCGCTCCCCGTTTGCGACCGAGACCTCTGCGTCCTGCGCAATGGCTCCCGTTGAGATCGTGGCCGCGGCGATTATCAAGGCTGTTCTGAACATAGTTCATCTTCCCCAAACCCGCCCCTCGCGGGCGACGCATTTTCGCATATCCAAAGGGCGCGGCAAGTTGCTCCTTTGAGGGAGGGGCGGTTGAAATCGTCGGCCTGACGGTGCAAACCAGCAGGGAGATTTTTTCTGTACTTATTCGAAGAGCCTGCCTCGTGACCTCCAAGAAGCCAGCCGATTGCGAAACCAAGGAAGATGTCCGTGTGGAGATCGACCGTATCGACCAGGCGCTGATCGCGCTTTTCGCCGAACGCCATCGCTATGTGACGCGCATGGCGCAGATCAAGACGGACCCGCATGAGGCCTATGATCCGGTCCGGATCGAGGCGGTGATCGGCCGCGTGCGCAGCCGCGCCGAGGGCCTCGATCTCGATGAAGACCAGGCTGAATTGATCTGGCGGACGCTTATCGACTGGAATGTAAACTACGAAAAGGGCATTATCGTCGCTCGCCGCCGCGCGGAGTAATGCCATGACCAGCGCCGTTTCGATCCGGAAAGCCGAACCAGACGATGCACGGCGCCTGGCTAATATTGGCTACGTGGCCTGGGAAACCAGCATCCTGCCGCTCCTCCACGAAGTGCCCGGCATGCGGGTGGCCGAGCAACGCCGCCTTGCTGCTGCCGTGCACGAAACGCTCGATCGCATCATCGTGGCCGAGGTGGATGGCGTGCCGGTCGGCTGGTGCTCGCGGGCGAGGGGGCGGCACTATATTCCCTTTCTTTTCGTCGCACCCGAGTTCCAGAACCACGGCATCGGCAAGCTCCTGCTCTCGCGGATGGAAGCCATGCTCGAGCTTGAGGGGGCGGAGCGGGTCCACCTCGAAACGCCGGCCGACAATGTCCGTGCCGTGCGCTTTTACGAGCACCAGGGCTATCGCATCCTGGCGCTGCGCCCGGACGGACGCCCCGATCACCAGCCCTTCATGAGCGTGCGGCTCGAAAAGCTGCTGCACCCCTATATGGGCCAGGTTACCGACACCGAGTAAGCCAGCGATTGCATCGCGGCGCGCCTGCCACTATGCGTAGGCCAGCACTGATTTGTAGGTTTGTCCTTTGACCATCATCGACACGCGCACCCCGAACCCGAAGTACTTCATCCAGGGCTCGACCGGCGATTGGGAAATCGTCATCGGCATGGAAGTGCACGCGCAGGTAACGTCCGAGAGCAAGCTGTTTTCGGGCTCCTCGACCGAGTTCGGGCGCCCGCCCAATTCCAATGTGAGCTTCGTGGATGCGGCCATGCCAGGCATGCTGCCCGTCATCAACGACGAGTGCGTGCGCCAGGCGGTACGGACCGGTCTCGGCCTCAAGGCCAAGATCAACAAGCGCTCGATCTTCGATCGCAAGAACTACTTCTATCCCGATCTGCCGCAGGGCTACCAGATCAGCCAGTTCAAGGACCCGATCGTGGGCGAGGGCAAGATCGCGCTCGATATGGGCGCCGACGGCCAGATCGAGATCGGCATCGAGCGCCTGCATCTTGAGCAGGACGCCGGCAAGTCGATCCACGACCAGCATCCGAGCATTACCTTCGTCGACCTCAATCGTTCCGGCGTGGCGCTGATGGAAATCGTCAGCAAGCCCGATCTGCGCTCGTCCGACGAAGCCAAGGCGTACCTGTCCAAGCTGCGCGCCATCATGCGCTATCTCGGCACGTGCGACGGTAACATGGAGCAGGGCTCCCTGCGCGCCGACATCAACGTGTCCGTCCGTCGCCCGGGTGGCGAGTTCGGCACGCGCTGCGAGATCAAGAACGTCAACTCGATCCGCTTTGCCGGCCAGGCCATCGAATACGAAGCGCGCCGCCAGATCGATATTCTGGAAGACGGCGGCTCCATCGACCAGGAAACGCGCCTCTTCGATCCCAAGACCGGCGAGACGCGCTCCATGCGCTCCAAGGAAGAAGCGCACGATTACCGCTACTTCCCCGATCCGGACCTGCTGCCGCTCGAATTCGACGATGCCTTTATCGCCGATCTCGCCGCGCACCTGCCGGAGCTTCCGGACGAGAAGCAGGCGCGGTTCATCGAGGAGTACGGCATTACGCCCTATGACGCGATGGTGCTGACGCTCGAACGCGAATCCGCCGATTTCTACGAGGAAGTCGCACGCGGTCGTGACGGCAAGCTCGCAGCGAACTGGGTCATCAACGAGTTCTTCGCCCGCCTCAACAAGGAAGGCATGGACGTGACCTCGAGCCCGGTCAGCGCCAGCCAGCTTGGCGGCATTGTCGAGCTGATCGGCAAGGGCGACATCTCGGGCAAGATCGCCAAGGACCTCTTCGAGATCGTCTGGGCCGAAGGCGGTGATCCGGCGCAGATCGTGGAAGCCCGCGGCATGAAGCAGGTTACGGACCTGGGTGCCATCGAGAAGGTGGTCGACGATATCATCGCCGCCAACCCCGATCAGGTCGCCAAGGTGCAGGCCAAGCCGACGCTCATCGGCTGGTTCGTCGGCCAGGCCATGAAGGCCTCGGGCGGCAAGGCCAATCCGCAGGCGCTCAATGAGATCCTCAAGCAGAAGCTTGGCCTGTAAGATTCGGCTGCAGCCGGATGCAGGCTGCAGCACCTTCCTTCTTGCGTGCCGCTCCTAAGCCATCTCGCGCAGCGGCCTTCCGACCGTCATCGCCTTCCTGAACCCTTCGTCGTCATCGACGAAGAAGGGCTCGGTCTGCGCTCCAAGCGAGTCGAACAGCCGGCTCAGGAAGCAGCGGAACGAGGCGCAGAGGGCGATGTCGCAGATTTCGTGGTCGGTGAAGCCGACCGCGCGTAGACCCGCGATATCGGCCTCGTTCACCTGTGAGGCATTTCGCGCGACCTTCTGCGCGTAGGCCAGCATGGCCACGTCCTTTGCATCCAACCCGGCGGTGCGGAAGTCGCGCTGGATGGCCATCACCTTGTCCTTGCCGAATTCGGCGGCGAGGGCCTTGCTGTAGACATGCGAGCAATAGGTCGAGGGAACTTCCTTGGCCGCGATCAGCGTGATGAGCCGCCAGCCGCGCAGCCCGAGAGAAAAATTATCGCGTAGCGCCGCGATGAAATGCTCGACCAACGGCATGAGGTCAGGGCGGGTCGTCATGCAGCGCGTGGCATCCATGACGAAGCCGTATTTGTCGAGCTCGTGGCGGTAGATCTCGGCGATCTCGCCTTCTGCCTCTTCGGGGGCAATCGTCTTCAAGAACACGGGCGGGTCCTCCCTTGTGCGAACTTGAAGCCGAATATTACTCCTTCGCCCGGGGCGGTGTCATCGGTCTCAGGCGGGCGCGCGGCGGAAGCGACGGATGATGCGGCCGTCGATCAGGAGCAGACCCGAGAAGATGACGAGCATTCCAAAAAGCTGAATCGGCAGAATCGTTTCGCCCAGGAAGCTCACGCCGAGGATGATGGCGAAGACGGGCGAAATGAACGTGTTAACCGCGAAATTGGTCGCGCCGATACGCGGCAGCATCCGGTACATGATCTGGAACGTGAACGCCGATGCCAGGAGGCCGAGGCCCAGCCAGGCGCCCCAGGTCTCGATACGCGTCGCATGCGGGGTGCCCTCGAAGACCAGCGCGACCGGTACTGCGACCACCGCGGCGCCCGTCATGGCAATGGCGGCGATCGCGGAGGGATCGACCTTGGCGAAGCTGCGGGCAACATTGAGCGTCACGGCGTAGCAGATCGTCGCCATGAGGCAGAGGGCGATACCCCAGACCTGCGTGGTGCCACCAGCCTGCACAGCGGGCAGGGCCAGCAGCGAGGCGCCGGCAAAGCCCGCGACCACGCCCATGGTCTTGTTGATGGTCGCGCGCTCGCCACCAGGCCAGAAGTTGGAGACGACCACGGTCATGATCGGGGTCAGTGCATTGATGATCGCCGTGAGCCCGCTGGCGATGTGAGTCTGGCCGAGGGGGAAGAGGGTGAAGGGCAGGGCGTAACTGAAGACGCCGAGGATCATCAGCTTGATCCAGAGCGAGAAATCCCGGGGCACCTTCTTGCCGAGTGCGAAGAAGAAGGCCCAGCAGCCGATGGCGGCGATGGTCACGCGGCCGGCCGAAACCCAGATCGGCCCGACCTCGCGCAGCAGCACGGCATTGAACAGGAACGAACAGCCCCAGATGCTGCCGACGAGAAGGACCCAGAACCAGTCGCGAATTTGCATGAGATCGTCTCCGAATGCCGGAAACTATGCCGTCGCGTCGAGGCCGTCGAACCGATTTTGACGATAAGGGTATCAATTTGCGTGATGGATGCCGAGCGTAGACAAAGTGCCACTCACGGATTTATGTTAGTGCTTACATAAATTGCGGAGACGTGCCGTGAGCTACCTTTCCGAAATGGGGCTGCTGTCTCTCGGCAGCCAGTTGAAGTCGATCAGCGATCAGCTCTACGCCATGGCCGACGAAGTCTATGCGCGGCACGGCATCGAGCTGCAAGCGCGGTGGTTTCCGATCCTCAAGCTGTTGCACGATCGCGGGCCGATGACGGTGGGCGAAGTGGCCACGGCCGTCGGCCAGACGCATTCCGCCATCAGCCAGGCCGCCTCGCGGCTGGTGCGAGAGGGCTGGCTCTCGGCGTCGAGCGACGAAGAGGATCGACGGACGCGGCGGCTGTCGCTGACGCCCAAGGCGGTCGCCGCCGTCCGCGTGGCCAAACCCCTGTGGCGGGCGATGCGGGAAGGGCTTGAGGAGCGAGCACAAAGCCTGGGCGTCGATGAGCGCTTGCTCGAAGCTTTGGCGCGGGTGCCGGGGTCCGATCTTGCCGACGCCATCGTCGAGCGGGCGAGGGACAATCGCCTGCAGACGCTTTCCATCGTGCCGTTCCGGCCCGAATTTAGGGACGAGTTCTTCCGCCTCAATGCGGATTGGCTGCAACGCTATTTTCAGCTTGAGGATTATGACGTCGAGGTGTTGTCGAACCCGGAGGGCATCATCCTTGCGACGGGCGGCGAAATCTATTTCGCGCTGCTGGGCGAAGAGGTGGTCGGGACCTGCGCGCTGATGCAGGTTTCACCCGGGGAATACGAGCTGACCAAGATGGCGGTGGATCCTTCCGCGCAAGGGCTTGGCATTGGCCGGTCGCTGATCGAAGTCGCGATCGAGGCATATCAGCGCCTCGGCGGCCACGAGCTTTTCCTCGAGACCAACACTAAGCTGGCGACCGCGATCCGCCTCTACGAAAGCTCGGGCTTCGAGCATCAGCCGGCAGTGAAGGCGGATTCGCACTATAGCCGGGCCAATGTCTACATGATCTGGCGTCCGGCGCTGGCCGGGGCGGCGTGAAGCGCTAGAGTTTCGGCCAGACGAAGGCTTCGTCGTCCAGTGTATCCGGCGTCAGCATCACCCGTCCGTCCACCAGCGAAACTCGGCCATCGGCGAGCGCCGCCAAAGCGCGCGGATAGATGCGGTGCTCCGCCTTGAGCACGCGGGCGGCGAGCGTGTCGGGCGTATCGCCTTGAACCACAGGCACGGCTGCCTGCATGATGGCCGGTCCCTCATCCATGCCCGGCGTCACGAAGTGCACGGTGCAGCCGTGGAGGTGCACCCCGGCGGCGAGCGCCTGCTCATGCGTGTGCAGCCCCTTGAAGGAGGGCAGAAGGGCAGGGTGGATGTTGATCATCCTGCCCAGCCAGCGCTCGGTGAATTGCGGGGTCAGCAGTCGCATGAAGCCGGCGAGGGCGACGATCTCGGTATTCCAGCCGCGTAGCACGTCGTCGAGCGCTGCGTCGAATGCGTTGCGATCCGGAAAGTCCCGATGCGAGCGCACGGCAGTGGGAATGCCGTTGGCGGCAGCGGTTTCGAGGCCCACGGCGTCGCTTCTGTTGGAGAGCACGCCAACGATCTCGGCGGGATAGTTCGGTATCTTTGCCGCCTCGATGAGGGCAGTCATGTTCGAACCCCGGCCCGAGATGAGCACGGCAACGCGTTTGCGGGTGGTCATGGCTTCACCGCCTTGGCTGGAGGGTCGAACGGCTGCCCGCGGCCCAATAGCCGGCCGCCGGCAGCCATGGTCAGAGGGCGAGGGCGCCTTCGAACGTCACCGGTTCCCCTGCGCGTTCGGTGAGGGTGCCGATGATCGAGGCCGTCTCGCCCGCCGCGTTGAGCTGAGTGACCAGCGCTTCGGCATCCGAGGCTTCGACAGCGACGAGCATGCCGACGCCGCAATTGAAGGTGCGCAGCATTTCGCGCTCGTCGATCCCGCCGACCTTGGAGAGCCAGCCGAAAACCTTCGGCACCGAAACCGCGGACAGGTTGATGTGGGCGGCGAGATTGTCGGGAAGCACGCGCGGGATGTTGTCGATGAAGCCGCCACCGGTGATGTGTGCCAGCGCCTTGATGCCCAGGCCGGCCTTGAGCGCGGCCAGGATCGGCTTCACGTAGATGCGGGTTGGCGTGAGTAGGGCTTGCGAAAGCTCGATGCTCTCGTCCCACGGCGCCGGCATGTACCAGTCGAGACCGGAGATATCGACGATCCGGCGGACCAGTGAATAGCCGTTGGAGTGCACGCCCGATGAGGCGAGGGCGACGAGCGTGTCGCCGGCCTTGATGTCGTTGCGGGGCAGGAGCGTGCCGCGTTCGGCCGCGCCGACTGCGAAGCCGGCCAGGTCGTAGTCGTGGCCGTGATACATGCCCGGCATTTCGGCCGTTTCGCCGCCGATCAGCGCGCAGCCGGCAATGCGGCAGCCCTCGGCGATGCCTTCGACAATGGCTGTGCCCGTGGCGACGTCCAGCTTGCCCATGGCATAATAGTCGAGGAAGAACAGCGGCTCGGCGCCCTGCACGACGATGTCGTTGACGCACATGGCGACCAGGTCGATGCCGATGGTCGAGTGGTTGCCGGTATCGATGGCGATCTTGAGCTTGGTGCCCACGCCGTCGTTGGCCGCCACGAGGATCGGGTCGGTAAAGCCAGCGGCCTTGAGGTCGAAAAGACCGCCGAAACCACCGATCTCACCATCGGCGCCTGAGCGGCGCGTCGAGCGCACGGCGGGCTTGATAGCTTCGACCAAGGCGTTTCCGGCGTCGATATCAACGCCTGCCTGCTTGTAGGAAAGACCGTTTGATGGCAGGTTTTGCTCGTCGGACATTGGCCTCGATGCCGCTTTGGTTGGCATTGGGCCGAGACCAAAAATGGTTGAAATCGCCGGTCCCGGCCATTAACAGCGCTGATAAACGCTCCACCGATACGACGCAAGGGTTGCCCGATTTATGTCGCTGCGAAATCAGGTCCTCGTCTGGGTGGGTTTTCTGGTCATCCTGGCGCTCTCCATCTGGTTCTTCCGCGGTATCCTATTGCCGTTCGTGATTGGTCTTGCGCTGGCCTATCTTCTCAATCCGGTCGTCGGCCAGCTTGAGCGGCTGCGCCTCAACCGCGGCTGGGCGACGGCGATCGTCCTCGTCGTCGTGCTCTCGGTCATCGGTTGGGGCATGTTCCTCCTCGTGCCGCTGGTGGTGCAGCAGATCATCGGGCTGGGGCAGCGGTTGCCGGGCTACATCACCGATCTCCAGGCGCTCGCCAATCGCGCGGTACCGGCGCTCAACGAATGGCTCGGGCCGGAGCGGACGCACCAGCTCGAAAACAGCCTCACGGAATGGTTCAACAGCCTCAACCTGCCGGGCATCACAGCTTGGATAACGGGCCAGATCTACCAGAGCAGCGCATCGGTCATCGGCACGCTGGGCCTCGCCATCGTGGCGCCGGTCGTTGCCTTCTACCTGCTGCTCGACTGGGACGGCATGGTGCGTGGGCTCGATAATCTCCTGCCGCGCGCCTATCGCGAGGAAATCCAGGGCGTTCTGGCCGAGATCGACCGCTCCATGGCCGGCGTTATCCGCGGGCAAGGCAGCGTGGTGCTGATCCTCTGCGTCTACTACGCGACCGGCCTGACGCTGGGCGGGCTGAGTTTCGGCCTCGTGCTCGGGCTCATTACCGGGCTCTTGAGCTTCATTCCCTATGTCGGCTTCGTCATCGGCTTCGGGCTATCGGTCGGCATAGCCATCGTGCAGTTCTGGCCGGACTGGTTCCGCATCATCATCATCGGTATTGTCTTCGGCATGGGCCAGTTCCTCGAAGGCAATGTGCTGTATCCCAAGCTGGTGGGGTCGAGCATCGGCATCAATCCGGTGTGGCTGATGCTCGCATTGTTGGCCTTCGCACAGCTTTTCGGCTTCCTCGGCCTGCTGCTGGCCGTGCCGCTTTCAGCCATAGCGGCGGTGCTGCTGCGTTATGGTGTGCGCAAGTACAAGTCGAGCCTGCTCTATCTCGGTCACGAAAGGGGCGGCGGTGACAAGCCCGACGCGACCGCCTAAGGCGGGCGAGGGCGTTGCACCGGGCGGCCAGCTTGCGCTTGAACTCGGACATACGCCTTCGCATGCCGAAGCCGATTTTCTGGTGGGGGAGGGCAATGAGCTCGCCCTTGCGCATCTGCTCGCCTTTCCCAACTGGCCGGGGCCGCTGACGCTCATCATCGGGCCGGCCAGCGCGGGCAAATCACACCTGGCGCGCATCTGGGCCGATCGCACCGGCGCACGCGTTGCCGGCGCCGACGAGCTCGAGGAACTGTCCCGTCAGGGCGGCACGGCGCCGCTCGTCATCGAGGATGTGGACAGGGCCGGTTACGAAGAGGCGGCGCTCTTCCATCTCCTCAACCAATCCATGCGTGACCGACGCCCTTTGCTGATGACGGCGCGGGAGCCGGTTTCGGGCTGGCCCTATGTCACGGACGATGTAAAATCGCGTGCGCGGCTAGCCGCATCGTTTACCATCGAGCCGACCGACGACATTCAATTGTCACAGATTTTCGTGAAGTTGTTCGGTGATCGCCAGGTGGCGGTCGACCCCCGGATCATTTCCTATCTTGTGGCACGGATGGAGCGGGAGCCCGAGGAGGCCACGGCGCTGGCGGACCTTCTGGATCGCCTCGCGCTGGAGCGGGGCACCAGGATCACCCGAGCCCTTGCAGCCGAGGCCTTGGCGATACGCCGGGGGGAGAGCGGCCAGGCCGCCATGGATATCGAGCTGGAAAGCGACGACGAGGATGAATGAGATAACCGAGATTGCCGAAGCCGAGGGAGAGGTTCCCGATGCGAGCGAGCTGCGCAACAGCCCAGCCCGGTTCGTGAACCGAGAGGTTTCCTGGCTTCAGTTCAACATGCGCGTGCTCGAAGAGGCGGGCAATCTCAACCATCCGCTGCTCGAACGCCTGCGCTTCGTCTCGATCTCGGCCAACAATCTCGACGAGTTCTTCATGGTTCGCGTGGCGGGCCTCAAAGGGCAGCTCCGCGCCGGCCTAACCAAGCCGTCCGATGACGGCCTGACGCCCAAGGAACAGCTCGACGACATCATCACGCTCACCCAGCACCTGCAGCTTGAGCAGCAGGATTACTGGCAGTCGATCCGTGAGGAATTGTTCGCGACCAATGTCGTGATCCACGAGGCGGACGATCTCAGCCCCGATCAGCTGCGCTATCTCGAACGGCTGTTCCGCGAGGAAATCTTCCCGGTGCTGACGCCGATCGCCATCGATCCGGCGCACCCGTTCCCGTTCATTCCCAATCTCGGTTTCGCGCTCGCCTTCCAGCTCCAGCGGCCCAATTCGTCGCAGCAATTGACGGCGCTGGTGCGTATTCCGGCCAATCTCGAACGCTTCATCACGCTGCCGGCGAGCCTCGTCTCGGAAGGGCGGATCGAGGTTGTGGCGATCGAGACGGTGATCAAGATCTTCTTCCACAAGATGTTCCCGGGCTACGAAGTCATCGGCTCGGGCGCTTTCCGCGTCATTCGCGACAGCGAAATCGAAATCGACGATGAAGCTGCCGATCTGGTGGTGGAGTTCGAATCCGCCCTGCGCCAGCGCCGGCGTGGGCAGGTGATCCGCCTCGAAATCGAGAAGTCGGCTCCCATGGCCCTGCGCAAGCAGATCAGCGAGCAGATCCATGCCAGCCCGGAAGACATTTTCCAGGTCGAGGGTTTCCTCGGTCTCGCCGATGCCCGCAAGATCTGCGACATCGACCGGCCCGACCTCAAGTTCTCCGCTTACCACGCCCGTTTCCCGGAGCGCGTGCGTGACTACAATGGCGATGTCTTCGCCGCTGTCCGCCAGAAGGACATCCTCGTCCACCATCCGTTCGAGAGTTTCGACGTCGTCGCGCAGTTCCTGATCCAGGCGGCGCGCGATCCGGACGTGGTGGCGATCAAGCAGACCCTCTACCGCACCTCTTCGGATTCCCCGATCGTCAAGGCGCTGATTCTGGCGGCCGAGGCCGGCAAGTCGGTGACGGCGCTGGTCGAACTCAAGGCTCGGTTCGACGAAGAGGCGAACATCCGCTGGGCGCGCGACCTCGAACGGGCAGGGGCACAGGTCGTCTTCGGCTTCATCGAGCTCAAGACCCACGCCAAGATGAGCCAGGTGGTTCGCCGCGAGCACGGCAAGCTGGTGTCCTATTGTCACCTCGGCACGGGCAATTACCACCCGATCACCGCCAAGATCTATACGGACCTGAGCTACTTTACCTGCAACCCCGCGATCACGCGGGACGTGGCGCGGGTCTTCAACTTCATCACCGGCTACGCCCGACCGACCGAGCTCGAAGTCATCGCTGCGTCGCCGGTCAACCTGCGTCAGACGTTGCTCGACAATATCACCCGCGAGGTCGAGTTCGCCCGCAACGGGCAGCCGGCCACGATCTGGCTCAAGATGAACGCGCTGGTCGATCCGCAGATCATCGATGCGCTCTACGATGCCAGCCAGGCGGGCGTTAAGATCGAGCTCATCGTGCGCGGCATCTGCTGCCTGCGGCCGGGTATCCCGGGCTTCTCGGACAATATCCGGGTCAAGTCCGTGGTCGGCCGGTTCCTCGAACATTCGCGCATCTATTGCTTCGGCAACGGCGCACCGCTGCCGTCGCGGCAGGCCAAGGTTTACATGTCGTCGGCCGACCTCATGCAGCGCAATCTCGACTGGCGCGTCGAAGTCATGGTGCCGATTCTCAACAAGACCGTGCACAAGCAGATTGTTGACCGCATTCTGGTTGCGTATCTTCGCGACAACCAGCAGAGCTGGGAAGTGCTGCCGGATGGCAGCTCGCATCGTGTGCGGTTGCAGGAGGGGGACGAACCCTTCAACGCGCACGATTACTTCATGACCAATCCCAGCCTTTCCGGGCGGGGCAGTGCCATAGCGCATGACAGTGACGAGGGCGACGATTGAACCAATTCTGGGGCGTTGATGCCGACCCGACCGCACAAGGGCGAATCAAGGGAGCCCGGCCGGTCGCGGTTCTGGACATTGGCTCCAACTCGGTTCGACTCGTCGTCTACGAACGTCACGCACGCGCCCTGACTGCGCTCTACAACGAAAAATCCTCCTGCGCCCTCGGGCGCGGGATCGCCGTTACCGGCAAGCTCGCCGAAGAGAACATGACGCGAGCGCTCACCGCCATCCAGCGTTTCGCCCTCGTGGCCCGGCTGATGAAGGCGGGCACCGTCCACGTCCTCGCCACTTCCGCCGTCCGAGATGCCAGCAACCGCGCCGAGTTTGTCGCGGGTGTCGAGCGCATCATGGGCGTGCCGGTTCGCGTACTCAGTGGGGAAGAAGAGGCGCACTTCGCGGCCCTCGGCGTCGTGGCCGGCATCCCCTCGTTCCGCGGCGTGGTCGGCGATCTCGGCGGCGGCAGCCTCGAGCTATCCAGCATCAGCAATGATGGCGTCGACCCGCATGGGGAGACGCACGAGCTGGGCGTCATCCGCCTCCAGGACGATAGCGGTGGTTCGCCGGCCAGGGCTGCGGCGCTGGTGCGTGCGCGCCTCAAGGATTCATCGCTCGTCAAATCGACGGCTTCGACCTTCTGCGCCATCGGCGGCACGTGGCGGTCGCTGGCCAAGGTGTACCAGGTCCAACGGCGCTATCCGCTGCATATGGTGCAGCACTATACGGTCAAGGGGCCGGACCTCGCCAAGCTCTGCGACGAGATCGTCGAGGCGGCGGAAACCAACAAGCCCTATCCGGGCATGGACACCACCAGCTCGTCCCGTCGCGACCTGATCCCCTTCGGTGCTGCGGTGCTCGGCGAAGTGGTCAAGGCAGGCAACTTCAAGAACGTGGTGTTCTCGGCGCTGGGCGTACGCGAGGGCTACCTCTACGGGCTTCTCGATGCTGCCGAGCAGCAGGTCGACCCGTTGGTGCAGGCGGCAGAGGAAATCTCGGTGCTGCGCTCGCGCTCACCGCTTCATGCCCATGACCTCGTGGGTTTCACCGACAATTTCCTCTCGGCCATAGGCTTTGCCGAAACCGAGGAAGAGCGCCGGCTGCGGCGTGTGGCCTGCCTCATCTCCGACATCGGCTGGCGCGGTCATCCCGACTATCGCGGCGAGCAGAGCATAGACATGGTGGCTTATGGCTCGATGACGGGCGTTGACCACCCTGGCCGCGCCTTCCTCGCCGAAGTTCTGGCGGTTCGCTATATGGGCCTCAAGCAGAAGAGCGTCAGCCGTGCGATCCTGAGCCTGTCGGGTCCGGTCTACAGCACGCGAGCGCGCCTTATCGGTGCATTGTTCCGCGTGGCCTATCCGATGTCGGCTGCCATGCCGGGGGTCTTGCCGCGTACGAGCTTCGTGCTCGAAAACAATACGCTCGTGCTCAATCTCGCCAAGGACCTTGCCTTCCTTGCCGGTGAGCACCTGCAAGGCCGGCTGGACCAACTGGCGTCGGTCGCCGACCTCAAGGATGCGGTGATCAGGATTCCTTGATCGGAATCTCGACGATGCCCTTGCGCGTGGCCGCCAGGCCAACGCGACCGTGCTTGACCGCCAATGCCTTCTCGCCGAAGAGCTTGCGCCGCCAGCCCTTGAGGGCAGGGACGTCGGCCTGGTCATCGAGCACGATGGCGTCGATATCGTCGGAGGTGGCGATGATGCGCGTCGCCACGCCATGCTCCTCGGAAACCGCTTTCAGCAGTACGCGCAGCAAATCGCCGACGGCGCCTTTGGGCGAGGGGCCGCGGTAGCGCTCCGGCATGGTCGGCAGCTCGGCCTTGGTCAGCGCCTCGACGCCCTTGAGCAGGTTCATGATCTCGCCGGCGGCATTGGAGCGCCCGAATCCGCGCGGCACCGCGCGCAGCTTCTCGAAATCCTCCGGCGTCAGCGGACGCTGCTGGGCCAGTTCATAGAGCGCGTCGTCCTTGAGGATGCGGCTGCGTGGCTGGTCCGAATCCTGTGCGCGCTTCTCGCGCCAGGCGGCCAGCACCTTGAGCGCCGCCAGGTCGCGCGGGCGGTTGATCTTGAGCTTGAGCCGCTCCCAGGCCACATCGGGCTGGATGACGTAGGTGTCGATGCTCTTGAGGACGGACATTTCGTCCTCGACCCAGGCGCCGCGGCCGGTATCGATGATCTGCGTGCGCAGCGCCTTGTAGATGTCGCGAAGGTGGGTGACGTCCGCCAGCGCGTAGAGCTTCTGCTTTTCGCTCAACGGGCGGGCAGACCAGTCCGTGAAGCGGGAGCTCTTGTCGAGGTCGACATTCGTGATCGAGCGCACGAGGTTGTCGTAGGAGACGCTGTCGCCGAAGCCGCAGACGCTCGCGGCGACCTGCGTGTCGAAGATGTTCTGCGGCACCTGGCCGGTGAGCTTGACGAAGATTTCGATGTCCTGGCGGGCGGCGTGGAAGACCTTCACCACCTCGGGATTGTTCATCAGCGTCAGGAAAGGGGTGAGGTCGAGGTCGGGAGCCAACGGGTCGATCAGGACTGCGTCGTCATCCGTTGCCGCCTGAATCAGGCACAGCTTCGGCCAGTAGGTCGTCTCGCGCAGAAATTCCGTATCGACCGTAACAAAATCATACCCCGCCGCCTTGGCACTGAACTCGGCCAAGACGGCAGTGGAGGTTATTAGATCCATTATTCGCCCACCAAACGTACTTAATGAATTCCTAACAGGTGCGGCCGGATCACTCCAGAACCGATTTGCCGCGTGCGCACAAACGTTCGTCTAAGGTAAATGGAAAGGGCCGCTTGCCTTGACAAAGTGGCCCCCGCATGCGCTTTTCCCGGCGCAGATTCCGCCGGTTTTCCCGCAAGAGTTATCAAAGATGCACCGCTATCGTTCGCACACATGCGCAGCACTCACCGTCCAGGAGGTAGGGCAGACTGTCCGCCTTGCCGGCTGGGTCAATCGTATCCGCGATCATGGCGGGCTGCTGTTTATCGACCTTCGTGACCATTACGGCCTGACCCAGTGCGTCATCGATCCGGATTCTCCTGCTTTCGCCGTGGCCGAAACGCTGCGCGCCGAATGGGTTGTTCGTGTCGACGGAGAAGTAAAACTCCGTACGCCCGAAACCGTCAATCCGAACCTGCCGACCGGCTCGGTCGAAATCTTCATCCGTGAGATCGAAGTGCTGGGCGCGGCCAAGGAATTGCCGCTGCCCGTGTTCGGCGAGCCCGACTATCCGGAAGACGTGCGCCTGCGCTATCGCTTCATCGATCTGCGTCGCGAAACGCTGCATTCCAACATCGTCAAGCGCACCAAGATCATCGCCGCGATGCGTCGCGAGATGAACGATGCCGGCTTTGCCGAATACTCGACGCCGATCCTGACCGCGTCCTCGCCCGAGGGTGCGCGCGACTTCCTCGTGCCGAGCCGTATTCATCCGGGCAAGTTCTTCGCCCTGCCGCAGGCGCCCCAGCAGTATAAGCAGCTCCTGATGGTGGCTGGCTTCGATCGCTACTTCCAGATCGCGCCGTGCTTCCGCGACGAAGACCCGCGCGCCGACCGCCTGCCGGGCGAGTTCTATCAGCTCGACCTCGAAATGAGCTTCGTGACCCAGGAAGACGTCTGGAACACGATGACGCCGGTCATCACCAGCATCTTCGAGGAATTCGCCGAGGGCCGTCCGGTCACCAAGGAATGGCCGCGTATTCCCTATGACACCGCGATCCGCAAGTACGGCTCGGACAAGCCGGACCTGCGCAACCCGATCGAGATGCAGGCCGTCACTGAGCACTTTGCCGGCTCGGGCTTCAAGGTCTTCGCCAACCTCATTGCTTCTGACCCCAAGACCGAAGTCTGGGCGATTCCGGCCCGCACCGGTGGCTCGCGTGCGTTCTGCGACCGCATGAATGCCTGGGCGCAGGGGCAGGGGCAGCCGGGTCTCGGCTATATCTTCTGGCGCAAGGAAGGCGATGTCCTTGAGGGCGCCGGTCCGATTGCCAAGAATATCGGCCCCGAGCGCACCGAAGCCATCCGCAGCCAGCTCGGCCTGGGCGATGGCGACGCCGCCTTCTTCGTGGCCGGCGATCCGGTCAAGTTCTACAAGTTTGCCGGTGAAGCCCGCACGCGTGCCGGCACCGAGCTCGGCCTCGTCGATACCGAGCGCTTCGAGCTCTGCTGGATCGTCGATTTCCCGTTCTACGAGTGGAGCGAGGAAGAGAAGAAGCTCGACTTCGCGCACAATCCGTTCTCGATGCCGCAAGGCGGCCTTGATGCGCTGCAGAACGAAGACCCGCTCAAGATCAAGGCCTACCAGTACGACGCCGTCTGCAACGGCTTCGAAATCGCCTCCGGCTCGATCCGTAACCAGGAGCCCGAGACCATGGTCGCGGCGTTCGAGAAGGTGGGCCTGTCGCGCGAGGACGTGGAAGAGCGCTTCGGCGGTCTCTACCGCGCGTTCCAGTACGGCGCCCCGCCGCACGGTGGCGCCGCGTTCGGTATCGATCGTATCGTCATGCTCATCTGCGGCGCAGAGAATTTGCGCGAAATTACGCTGTTCCCGATGAACCAGCAGGCCGAAGACCTGCTGATGGGCGCTCCTTCGGTGGCTTCGCCCAAGCAGTTGCGCGAGCTGCACTTGCGTCTCAACGTCAAGGAATAACCGGCTGCCAGTCGGCCGGAATCGTTCAAGAGGCGCCTTCGGGCGCCTCTTTTCGTTTAACGCCGCTTTAAGCGGGAATTGCTAGCGCTAGTAGCCGGTTATGTCCTCGGAACTCGCGCGACTTGAAATCCTGGTATTCCCATATTGTCGTGCTGCTTGCCGCCCTGATCGCCTTCGTGCCGGTCCTGGGTGTCGACTATCTCTTGGACAATTACGTGCGCGTCCGCGAGCAGGCGGCGCTGCAATCGGGCGTCGAGCACATCACCGAGAAGATCCAGGCCACGGCCAATGCCGGCATCGAGGGCCTGCGCCAGATCGTCAATGACAGCCCTTCGCTGTGTACACCGACCTTTGTCGGCAACATCCTCAAGCAGATGGAGTCCAATCTCTATCTGCGGCAGGTCCTTGTCGAGAATGCCGATGGTGCCCAGTTCTGCGACGCCTTTGGCCGCGACGTGAAATATGTTCGTCTCTCGGACGATCTGGGCATGCCCGGGCGCTCCGAGACCATCGCCGTCGTTCGTCTCGCCGGCCTTGCCGTGCCCGCCCTCAAGATCACGCAGAACTACAGCAGCACCCGTCGCGTTTCGGCCTTCGTGCCTGTCCTGCCTTATGCCCCTGAGGGCATTGCGGGTGACCTCGTGACCGGCAGCATGGCGCAGATTTCGCTGACCAACGGCACGCTGGTTTCAACCGCTGGCGATCCGACCGCATACGAGCGCCGCACGAACGATGCCGATTTCATCAGCGCGCAAGCTTTTGCCGGCGAGCTGCCGGTGAGGATCGATGCTGCCGTGCCTTTCGCCCTGGTGCGTGCGACGTATTCGGATCTCGACATCAGCTTTACCGTCATCGCCGCGGCGATGAGCGGGGCGTTCCTGCTGCTCATGCTGCAATATGTCCGCCGCTCGCAATTGCCTGCCTTTGACCTTGAGCGCGCCATCCAGGCCGGCGAGATCAAGCCCTATTACCAGCCCATCGTGAACCTCTCGACCGGCAAGATCGCCGGTTGCGAAGTGCTCTGCCGCTGGGAGAAGAGGTCCGGCCAGATCGTGCCGCCTGGCTCGTTCATCGATTATGCCGAGGTTACGGGCCTCGCCGTACCGATGACGCTCAGCCTCATGCAGCAGGTGAGGGCGGATATGTCCGACCTTGCCCGCGAAATTTCCGACCTCAAGATCTCGATCAACCTCTTCGAAGGGCATTTCCGGGATTCGACGATCGTGGAAGACGTGCAGGCGATCTTCGGGGATTCGCCGATCGGCTTCCGCCAGCTCTGCTTCGAAATCACCGAGCGCCGTCCGATCGGTAATTCCGCGGCGGCCAACAGCGTCATCGCTGGCCTCCATGCGCTCGGCTGCAAGCTGGCGATGGACGATGTGGGCACCGGTCATTCCAACCTCGCCTACATGCAGACGCTGGGCGTCGACGTCATCAAGATCGATCGCGTTTTCGTCGACATGGTCGATGCCGAGACGACGACCGTGCCGGTTCTCGACGGCCTCATTGCCATGGCGCGCGACCTGGGTACCGAGGTCGTGGCAGAGGGCGTGGAGACACAGGAGCAGGCGATCTACCTGCGCAATCACGGCGTGCTGATGGCCCAGGGCTTCCTCTTCGCGCCCGCATTGCGCGTCGCTCAGTTCCGCGAATTGGCGCGTGGACTCAACGTGCCGTCCAAGGGCAAGGCGCAGGCCGACGGAAAGCTTCGCACGGCTGCCGCCTAAGGCGGATTTCAGCCTTTCATTTGTCGCCGTTTAATGGCAGGACAGCCCCACCAGAATAGCAGGGGGGCCAGCATGTCTTCCGACATGACCGAGCAGAAAAAAGCGCTACGTGAAGCGGCTTTGCACTTCCACGAATTTCCCAAGCCCGGCAAGCTCGAAATCCAGCCGACCAAGCCGCTTGGCAACCAGCGAGATCTCGCGCTGGCCTATTCCCCCGGCGTGGCTGCTCCCTGCGAAGAAATCGCCGCCGACCCCGATGCGGTGACCCGCTATACCTCGCGCGGCAACCTCGTGGCCGTGATCTCCAACGGCACCGCCGTGCTCGGCCTCGGAGCCATCGGCGCGTTGGCTTCCAAGCCGGTGATGGAGGGCAAGGCCGTCCTCTTCAAGAAGTTTGCCGGCATCGACGTCTTCGACATCGAGATCGACGAGCTCAATCCCAAGAAATTCATCGAAGTCGTCGCGCCGCTCGAGCCGACCTTCGGCGGCATCAATCTCGAGGACATCAAGGCTCCCGACTGCTTCGAGATCGAGGAAGCGCTACGCGCGCGCATGAAGATCCCGGTCTTCCATGACGACCAGCATGGCACCGCCATCATCGTCGGCGCCGCGGTTCTCAATGGCCTCGAACTCGCCGGCAAGAAGATCGAGGACATCAAGATCTGCACGTCCGGCGCCGGTGCTGCTGCTATTGCCTGCCTCAACCTGCTGCTGGCGCTTGGCGCTAGGGTCGAGAATATCTGGGTCGGCGACAAGGATGGCCTCGTCACCGACAAGCGCACAGACGTGCTCGACAAGTGGCGCAGCAAATTCGCGCAGAAGACCGATGCCACCACGCTCGCCGAGGTGATCGATGGCGCCGACATCTTCCTTGGCCTCTCTGCCGCGGGGGCGCTGACGCCCGCGATGCTCTCGCGCATGGGACCCAAGCCGCTGGTCATGGCGCTGGCCAATCCCAATCCCGAGATCATGCCGGAACTGGCCAAGGAAACGCGGCCGGACGCCATGGTCTGCACCGGGCGCTCGGACTATCCGAACCAGGTCAATAACGTCCTCTGCTTCCCCTTCATCTTCCGTGGTGCGCTCGACGTGGGCGCCACCGCGATCAACGAGGAGATGAAGCTGGCGGCCGTTCGCGCCATTGCCAAGCTGGCGCATGAGCCGGGCCTTGAAAGCTCGCCCTCGGGCACGCCGGCCATCTACGGGCCGGACCACATCATCCCCAATCCATTCGATCAGCGCCTGATCCTGCGCATCGCGCCCGCCGTGGCCCGCGCCGCCATGGAATCGGGTGTCGCCAAGCGGCCGATCGAGGATTTCGTCGCCTATCACGACAGCCTCAACCGTTTCGTCTTCCGCTCCGGTCTCGTCATGAAGCCGATCATCGATCGCGCTCATGGCCAGAACAAGCGCATCGCCTTTGCCGATGGCGAAGATGAGCGCGTGCTGCGCGCCGCCCAGGTGCTGCTCGAAGAGCAGATCGCCCGGCCGATCCTCATCGGGCGCCCGAGCGTCATCGAGGCGCGCATTGCGCGCTTCGGCCTGTCGCTCGATCTCTCGCGCGACCTCGAAGTCATCAACCCCGAGGACGATCCGCGCTATCGTGACTACGTGGCGCTGTTCCACTCGCTCGTCGGCCGCAACGGCGTGACGCCGGACACGGCGCGCACCATCGTTCGTACCAACACCACCGTCATCGGTGCGTTGGCGGTCAAGCGAGGGGAGGCGGACGCGCTGCTTTGCGGGTTGCAAGGGCGCTATATCAAGCACGTGCGCGATATCCGCTCGATCATCGGGCTTCAAGATGGGGTCAAGGACGTCTCTGCGCTCTCGATGCTCATCATGCCGCGCGGCGCGTTCTTCCTGGCCGACACCTATGTCAACCAGGACCCGACGACCGACGAGATCGTGGCCATCGCCCTCCAGGCCCGCGATCACCTGCGTCGCTTCAACATCGAGGCAAAGGTCGCGCTGTTGAGCTATTCCAACTTCGGCTCGCGCGACGGCGACAGCGCCTTCAAGATGCGCGACGCCTACCAGAAGCTGCGTGCCATCGCGCCCGACCTTATCGCTGAAGGCGAAATGCAGGGTGACCTGGCGCTCAACGAGTCGCTGCGCGAGCGCTACATCCCTGAGACTGCGCTCAAGGGCGAAGCCAACCTCCTGATCTTCCCGAACCTGGATTCTGCGAATCTTTCCATGACCTTGCTCAAGGAAATGAACAACGCACTTGCAGTCGGCCCGATCCTGATGGGCACCCGCGCCCCGGCGCATATCCTGGCGCCGTCGGTGACGAGCCGAGGAATCGTCAACATGGCGTCGATTGCTGCGACGGAAGCGATCTCGGTGGAGCTGTAGGGTTCGCTCGGATGGAATGAAGAGGGGGCTGCGGCCCCCTTTTTCTATTCGGGGCGATCGGTTCGTGGCCTTCGCCACGAAACACGCCCCACCACCGCACGGGGCCCATTGCACCGCGCCACTCGAGTGGAGGTATCCGTGCCCCGGCTCTCGGCCGGGGACGTGCGGTGGTTGGGAAAGCGCGGTGGCCCGGAAAAGCGCGGCGGTGGAGAAAGTGCGTTGGGGGAACCCACCCGATGCAGCCGCCCCTACTGGAACGCCGTCTCCGCAAAGCTCCGCAGCTTGCGCGAATGCAACCGCTCCGGCGGCTGGTCGCGAAGGATTTCCATGGCGCGCAGTCCGATCAGCAGGTGCTGGCTGACCTGTGTGCGGTAGAAATCGGAAGCCATCCCCGGCAGCTTCAGCTCGCCATGCAGCGGCTTGTCGGAAACGCAGAGCAGCGTGCCGTAAGGCACCCTGAACCGGAAGCCGTTGGCAGCGATGGTTGCGCTTTCCATGTCCAGCGCGACGGCGCGTGACTGGCTGAGCCGTTTGACGATTTCGCGCTGGTCCAGGAGTTCCCAGTTGCGGTTGTCGAAGCTGGCGACGGTGCCGGTGCGCATGATGCGCTTGGTTTCGAGCCCTTCGAGCTTGGTGATCTCGGCCACCGCTTGTTCCAGCGAGACCTGGATTTCAGCTAGCGCCGGCACCGGCACGGTCAGCGGGAGGTCGGCGTCGAGCACGTGGTCCTCGCGCACGTAAGCATGGGCGAGCACGTAGTCGCCCAATTCCTGCGAATTGCGCAGGCCAGCGCAGTGGCCGAGCATGATCCAGGCATGCGGGCGCAGCACGGCTATGTGGTCGGTGATGGTCTTGGCGTTGGAGGGGCCCACGCCGATATTGACCATCGTGATGCCGCGGCCGCGCTCGGCCACGAGATGGTAGGCGGGCATCTGCGGCACGCGGGTGGTCGGCGTGCCTTCGGTGCCGCCGCCATGGCGCACGTTGCGCGTTACTGCGTTCCCGGGCTCGACGAACGCATCGTAATAGTCGTGCCCGCTCGACATGTGATCGCGGGCGATGCGGCAGAACTCATCGATATAGAACTGGTAGTTCGTGAAGATGATGAAGTTCTGGAAATGCTCGGCATCGGTGCCGGTATAGTGCGTCAGGCGGTGCAGCGAATAGTCGATGCGCGGTGCCGTGAAGGCCGAAAGCGGGTAGGGGCCGCCCTGCGGCGGCACGAAGGTGCCGTTGGCGATCTCGTCGTCCGCATGGGCCAGATCGGGTGCATCGAAGATGTCGCGCAGGGGAATGCCAAGCGCGTTGAGCGCCTCGCCATCGACGCGCTCTGTCGGCTTCACGGCGAAATGCAGCGGAATCGGGGTGGCCGATTCGCCCACGTCGATGGTTCCGCCATGATTCTTGAGGATCACCGTGAACTGTTCGATGAGATACTGCTTGAAGAGGTCCGGGGCCGTGATCGTGGTGCGATAGACGCCGGGCGTATGCAGGTAGCCATAGGGCAGCGTGGAATCGGTCTTGCCGTAGCTGGTCGAGGTCACCTGCACGGAGGGGTAATAGGCCCGCACCTTGCCGGCCGGGACGACGCCGCGCGCCAGGGCATCCAGGTGCTGGCGGATGAAGCCCGTGTTTCGCGTATAGATTTCATCGATATAGGCCCAGGCGGCCTGCGGGTCGGTGAAGCCCTGCAGGGGCATCGGGTCGGGACTGATCGTGGGCATTGTTCGCTCTCTTCGCGGAACCTTTTGAGGCAACGCTCTAGCTCAAAGGCATGACAGCTTCATCGCAATTGGGCAACTGCGGAGGGGGTGTTAACGGCAGGTTCACCTTTGAGTGAAGGGGACTTTTTCCGCCGCAAACGACCCCCATCTAGGTAAGCAGTTCACTGGACCCTGCAAGCGACCCATGCACCGGTGAGCGAGAGAGGCGCGAACGCCGCTGTCCCCCAAGCCCTCAACAGTGCGGCGGGCACGTTTCTCCAAGACCCCGATCATCAGAGATGGTGATCGGGGTCTTTCATTTCTGGTTGGACGATGCTCCCGCGCGCCGGGGCTGTCTGCTTGGGTGAGCCGAAAAGGCCTGATAGGCTCGCCGGCGAAATCCGGAGGGAGATCCGTCCATGGCCGAGAACGTCGATGCAATCGTAATCGGAGGCGGTCAGGCAGGGCCCTTCCTCGCGGTTCGCCTGGCTCAGGCGGGCATGAAAACCGTCATCATCGAGCGCAGCCATATGGGCGGCACCTGCGTCAACAACGGCTGCATGCCGACCAAGACCATGGTTGCCAGCGCCCGGGTCGCGCACATGGCCCGCCGCGCAGCCGAATACGGCGTCGAACTCGCTGGCGAGGTGCGCGTCGACATGAAGGCGGTCAAGGCGCGCAAGGACAGGATCGTCGAGGCTTCCTCGACCGGCCTCGTCAAATGGATCGAGGGGACGGAGAACCTGGAACTCATCTGGGGCACGGCGCGCTTTACAGGCCCCAGGGAGATCGAGGTCGGTGGCCGCGTGTTCTCTGCACCCCGGATTTTCCTCAATACCGGCGGCAGCCCGGTCGTGCCGGATTGGCCCGGGCTGGCAGAGGTTTCGTACCTCACCAATGAATCCATCATGGATCTCGATGTTCTGCCCGATCACCTCATCATCGTGGGCGGCAGCTATATCGGGCTCGAATTCGCCCAGATGTTCCGTCGCTTCGGCTCGCGCGTCACAGTGGTCGAGCATGGCGAGCGGCTGATCTCGCGCGAAGACCCTGACGTTTCCGACACCATCCGCGAAATCCTGGAAGGCGAGGGGATCGCCATCCATCTCAATTCTCGCGACATCTCGGTAGCGCCGATGGATGGTGGTGGCGTCAAACTCAACGCCAATGTCGGCGGCGTCAGCATGACGGCGGAAGGCTCGCATCTATTGCTGGCCATCGGGCGGACGCCCAATGTCGAGGCGTTGAACCTGGGGGTGACGGATGTCGTCGTCACCGAGCGCGGCTACATCAAGGTCGATGACCAGCTCCGTACCAATGTCGAGGGCATCTGGGCGATGGGCGACGTTACCGGGCATGGCGCCTTCACCCACACCTCCTACAACGACTTCGAGATCGTCGCCGCCAATCTCCTCGACAACGACCCGCGCCGGGTCAGCGATCGTATCGATACCTACGCTCTCTTCATCGACCCGCCGCTTGGCCGCGTCGGAATGAGCGAGGCCGATATTCGCAAGAGCGGGCGCAAGGCGCTGGTCGGCCTTATGCCCATGACGCGCGTCGGCCGCGCCAAGGAGAAGGGCGAGACGCAGGGGTTCATGAAGGTCTTCGTCGATGCCGAGAGCGAACTCTTTCTGGGCGCCGCCTTCCTCTGCACCGAGGGCGACGAGATCGTTCACATCATTCTCGATGCCATGGCCGGCAAGGTGCCCTACACCGTCCTCAAGCGGGCCATGCATATCCATCCAACGGTCAGCGAACTCATTCCCACCATGCTGCAGGAGCTCAAGCCGCTCGAATAGCTCAGGAATAGCGTTCTTCAAGCCAGGGATCGGCGTGGTTGTGATAGCCGCGCACTTCCCAGAAGCCCAACTGATCCTCTGATGCAAAGTCGATGCGCCGGATCCACTTGGCGCTCTTCCAGAAATAGAGATGCGGCACGACAACCCGTACTGGTCCGCCATGCTCTAGCGTGAGCGGTTCGCCCTGCCAGGAATGGACCAGCATGGCGTCCGGGCTGGCAAAATCGGACAGCGCCATATTGGTCGTGTAGCCATCATTGCTCGTGAAGAGCACGAACGTCGCTTCGGAGCGCGGCTGCGCCATTTCGATGAGGTGGTGGGTCGAGATGCCTTCCCAGCGGTTGTCGTAGCGCGACCAGGTTGTGACGCAGTGGATGTCGGTGGTCTTCTCCACCTGCGGTTGCGCCGCGAACGTTGCCCAGTCCCAGGAAAAAGGGTTGTCGATTACGCCACCCACGTCGAGCCGCCAGCGTTCGCGCGGCACATTCGGCGTCTGGCCGAGGTCGAGCACCGGCCAGTTGTTGACGAGGTGCTGGCCGGGCGGCAGGCGCTCGGTTTCGGGGCGGCTGGTATGGCCGGTGAGGAACTTGCCGGATTGGGCCCAGAGCTGCTTGGTGCGGGTAAGCTTGGTGTCGTCGGCCATGTCGGGCTCCTTTGAGCGCGATTATCACCTGTTCCGGGCCGTTTTCACCACAAATATGAACGAGAAATGAAGGCGATCCCAACGACATGTTTGCTTCCGAGCCCGGGCATGTGTCATTGGAAGCGGCGCCGCACGGCTTTTGGACGCGGCTGGAGGTTGTTTTGGCGAAGCTGGCTTTTGTGATCCCCGCCTATAACGAGCAGGCCCTGATCGGCCAGTGCGTGGAATCCGTGCTCAAGGAAGTCAAGCGCTCGGGCGCCGATGTCGAAATCGTCGTCGTCAACAATGCCTCGACCGATCGCACCAAGGAAATCGCGCAGAGCTATGAAGGCGTGACCGTGGTCGATGAGACTAAGAAGGGTCTGGTCCACGCCCGCCATGCGGGCTTCGAGGCCACGACCGCCGAGCTCGTCGCCAATATCGACTCCGACACCATGGTCCCCGAGGGCTGGATCACCACCGTTCTCACAGAATTCGAGCGCAATCCCAAGCTCGTGGCGCTGAGCGGACCCTACATCTACTACGATCTGTCGGCCTGGAACCGCTTCCTTGTCCGGCTCTTCTACTACGTCTCGTATTTCGTCTATCTCATCGCCAAGCTTTTCCGCGTCGGCGCCATGATCCAGGGCGGCAATTTCGTGCTCAAGCGCGCCGCCTGGCTGCAGGCCGGCGGCTTCGACACCTCCATCGCCTTCTACGGCGAGGATACCGACGTTGCCGTGCGCATGAGCAAGGTCGGTCCGGTCAAGTGGACCTTCCGCCTGCCGATGCTCACGTCCGGCCGTCGCCTCGAAAAGGAAGGCGTTGTCCGCACCGGCGCGACCTATGTGCTGAATTTCTTCTGGGTCACGTTTGTCGGGCGTCCGAAGACCAAGGAATACACGGACATTCGTCCGCACTAATTCCCCACTACCAGCCGCAGGCCTCGCGGATGGGCGTGATCGCCTTGGTCAGCCCCGCCAGGTCGAACTCGGCCGAGAATTTGGGTCCGGAGCTCGGCGTTGCCGAGACCTTGACCTTGTTGGCCGCCATGAGCTGCTTGATCACGGGGATGGATTTGTTCCCCGAGAGGCTCATCTGGCTGTCGTAGCCGCCCACATCGTATTTCTCGGCCTTGCTGCCGTCATAGCTGGCTTCCAGCACGCGCCCTTCGCTGCTCATGTAGCGGCCGGGAAACCAGAAGCTGATGCTGGTGTTGGCGCCCGCGCAACTGATCGTCAGCTTGGCTGACTGGTCGCTGTCGGTCATCGGTTCGGGCGAGATATTGGTCAGCGTCATGAAGACGCCCTTGCCGGTGGGCGAGGGGGCGGTGGTGAGCGGCCAGCCTTCGACCAGCTGCTCATCGAGCGTCACCACCTTGGCCGGTGGCGGTGCGGAAGGATCGACGCCCGGCACGCCGGTGCGGAACACCAGATCGTAGCAGAGCAGGCGCTTGGCCTCGTCGTCGATCCGGGCGCAGCTTTGACCTGTGGCCGCCGGCTGGGCCAGGGCAGGGGCCGCGGCGAATACCGGAATGAGCGCCAGAAGGGCTAAAGTCCTCGTCAATGCAATGCCCCCGATTGGTCGCGCCCCGCGCTTGTAGCGCGGAAGCGAGCTTCCCCTAAGCGCCAAATTAGTCCGATTTTGTGACCGCCGTCTGCTGCCGTGACCGGAACATTCGGTCGCGGCGGGTATTGTTGCCTGGCCTATTGGTTCCCATGTGAGGGGAGTTCTCAAGGAGGATCGCACGATGTTGAGCAGGGAAGATCGCAACGCCATCGAGGGCCTTTTCGACAGGCTCGCCCGCGTGGAGCGCGAAGGCGCGAACCGCGATCCGGAAGCCGAGGCCCTGATCCGCCAGGAAATCTCCCGTGCCCCGAACTCGACCTATTACATGGCCCAGACCATTGTGGTCCAGGAACAGGCGCTCGAAGCGGCCGAGCGTCGCATCGAGGACTTGCAGCGCCAGCTTGGCGGCCATCTCCAGCCGCAGCGCCGTAACCCATGGGATCGCAGCCAGGACGATTACACCGACCGTCGCCAGCAGCAGGGCGGTTTGGGTGGCGGTGGCGGCGGGTTTCTCGCCGGTGCGGCCCAGACGGCGCTTGGCGTTGCCGGCGGCGTGCTCCTCGGCAACATGATCGGTGGACTCTTCTCGTCCACCCCGGCGCAGGCCGAAGAATTCGATCCGGGCCAGGACCAGCAAGACCAGAATCTCGATGCCGGCCAGGACGATGGCGGCAACGACGACGATATGTTCGGCGGCTTCGACACCGGCGGAGATTTCTGACGCCGCTCAGGCGCACCCCTTTCCCATCGGGAGAGGGGCCGCCGTTCGTCCCCCTCATAACCCCAGTTGACTCCTCCCGCCGATCCGCGTTCGCTCGCAAGAGGTTGGAGTGATCGCATATGACGCTGGTTCCGGTATCCGAGGCGCGTGCCAAGGCTGAAGAGGCCTTGCTGAAAGCCGGCGCGGACCCAGACAATGCTGCCCTCCAGGCCGATCTCCTCATCGAGGCCGAGTTGCGCGGCGTGCCTTCGCACGGTCTCCTGCGGCTCGAACGCCTTATCCGCCGCATCGGCAACGGTGCCATCGACCCACGCACCAGGGGCCGGCACGACTGGCGCGGCGACGGCCTCCTTCATGTCGATGGCCAGAATGGGCTCGGACCTGTCGTCGCCCGCGCCGCGCTCGACGCCATATCCGAGCGCGCCCGCCGCCTCGGTGTCGCGGCCGCTGCGATTGTCGGCAGCAATCACATCGGCATGCTGTCCTATTACGTCGAGACCATTGCCACCCAAGGGCAGGTGGCTATCGCGCTCACCACCAGCGAGGCGCTGGTGCATCCCTATGGCGGCCGCACGGCGCTCCTTGGCACCAACCCGATCGCCATCGGTGTGCCCACGAGCAATGGCCCCTTCGTCATCGATCTGGCGACCAGCCTTGTCTCCATGGGCGAGATTCATGACCGCGCCCATCGCGGCCAGCCGATACCCGAGGGCTGGGCGCTCGATGCGGAGGGCGAGCCCACGACCGATCCGGAAAAGGCCAAGCACGGCGCCATCGCGCCCTTTGGCGGCGCCAAGGGCTATGCGCTCGGCCTCGCCTTCGAGCTCATGGTGTCCTCGCTCGCCGGCGCCGCTCTCGGGCGCGATGTGCGCGGCACGCTGGACGATACGGCGTTCTGCAACAAGGGCGACCTCTTCATCGTTATCGAGGGCAATAGCGGACAGGGGGAGGCGCTTTCGCGCTATCTCGACCTGATCCGCCAAACCCCGCCCGAGGCGGGCTACGAACGCGTGCTCATTCCCAATGAACGCGCGCTGGCGCAGCGGGCGGAAAGGCTCGAAACGGGCTTGCCAATCGCCGATGCAGTCTGGAACGCTGTGCTCAAGCTAAGCGAGGAGGGAAAGCCATGAGCCTGTTTGCTGCGGCCCGGGCGCCGCGTCATGTGGTTTTCGGTCGAGGACAGCGCGCCGCTGTAGCCGGTTATGCCCGCGACCTGGGCAATCGCGCGCTGATCTGCACGGATGAACGCCTTGGCGGGAGCCGCGAGCTGGCCGAATTGGTCGACTCCCTGGCAGTCGCCGGCATCGAGAGCGTCGTTTTCGATCGCACCCTCCCGGAGGTGCCGCTTTCCTCAATCGACCGCTGCGTTGAGGCGGGGCGTGCCTTCGGTCCGGACATGGTGATCGGCCTGGGCGGTGGCAGTTGCCTCGATATCGCCAAGGCCGCCTCGCTCATGCTCGCCCACGGCGGCTCGATCCGCGATTACTACGGCGAGTTCAAGGTGCCCGGGCCGGTGCTGCCCATCATCGCCATTCCCACCACGGCCGGAACTGGATCGGAGGCGACGCCGGTGGCCGTGGTGGCCGATACCGAACGCACCCTCAAGGTCGGCATTGCCAGCCCTCATCTCATCCCGCATGTCGCCATCTGCGACCCCGAACTCACCTATTCGGCGCCCTCCGGCCTCGCGGCCGTCGCTGGTGCCGATGCGATGGTCCACGCCATCGAGGCCTATACTGCCATCCGGCGCGATCCTGTGCCGGGCATCACGCAGGAGCATGTCTTCCTCGGCAAGAATGCCATCAGCGACAGCTACGCGCTTCTCGCCATCGCCCATCTCGGCCAGAGCCTCGAGCGCGCCGTCAAGGACGCTTCCGACCACGAAGCCCGTGATGGCGTGATGTTCGGTGCACTGGCCGCCGGCATGGCCTTCGGCGTTGCGGGGTGCTCGGCCGCCCATGCCATCCAGTATCCCGTCGGCGCCTCGACGCACACGACCCACGGGGCGGGCGTTGCCTGCCTCTTGCCCTATGCGATGGAATACAATCTTCCCGCCGCGACACCGGAAATGGCGCGTGTCGCCGATGCCCTCGGCCTGCCATCCACGGAAGGCGGGCAGGTCGAGCGCGCATACGCCGCTATCGACGCGATCGCGCGTCTCTTCGGCGTCATCGGCATCCCCAAGAGCCTGCGCCTCCTGGGTCTGCGCGAGGACAAGCTGGGTTGGGTCGCCGAGCAGTCCCTGGGCGCAATGCGGCTGGTCAAGAACAACCCGCGCCTGCTCGATCTCGAAGCAATGACCACCATCGTCGGCACCGCTTTCTCCGGCGATCGTCTTGGCCTGCGCCGCCAGATCGCGCTGGAGGCCTGACCATGCTCGATCTGCCCGGCGTACTTTCCGATAGCGGTCTCGCCGCAGCCATCCGCACCGACCTCCTCATTGGCGGCAAATGGCGGGATGGCAGCGAGGGTGGCCGTATCGACGTCCTTGATCCATCGACTGGCAAGGTCATCACCTCCGTCGCCAACGCGACCATCGGCGATGGCATGGCAGCCGTTGCCGCCGCCCATGAGGCAGGCCCGAAATGGGCTGCCGTAGCGCCGCGGCAGCGCGCCGAGATCCTGCGCCGCTGCTTCACGCTCATGACCGAACGCGCCGAAATGTTCGCGCAGCTCATCAGCCTCGAAAACGGCAAGGCCATGCCCGATGCGCGCGGCGAGGTTGCCTATGCCGCCGAATTCTTCCGTTGGTTCTCCGAAGAAGCCGTACGGCTCGTCGGCGAAGTCAGCGTGGCTCCTGGTGGCGCCTATCGCATTCTCGTCGAGCACCAGCCGATCGGCGTCTCGGTGCTGGTGACCCCGTGGAATTTCCCCGCGGCCATGGCTACCCGCAAGCTCGCGCCGGCGCTGGCCGCCGGCTGCACCTGCATTCTCAAGCCGGCGACCGAGACTCCGCTCACTGCCTATGCGATGGCTGCGCTGATGGAAGAGGCAGGTGTGCCGCCCGGTGTCGTCAATGTCCTCACCACCTCGCGTTCCGGCCCGCTGGTAAGCGCGATGCTGCACGATCCGCGCGTGCGAAAACTCTCCTTCACCGGCTCGACGCAGGTTGGTCGCACACTGCTCAAGGAAGCGGCAGACAGCGTCGTTTCCTGCTCGATGGAGCTGGGTGGCAATGCGCCATTCGTCGTCTTTGATGATGCCGATCTCGAAAAGGCGCTCGATGGCGCCATGGTTGCCAAGATGCGTAATGGCGGCGAAGCCTGTACTGCTGCCAACCGCTTCCTCGTGCAGAAAGGCATTGCCGACGCGTTTTCGCGCGGCCTGGCCGAGCGCATGCGTACGATGCTGCGTCGCAGGTCGGACCCATGATCAACCGCGCAGCGGTCGAGCGGATCGATTCCTGGGTGCGCGAAGCCGCCTCAGAAGGCGCGAAAATTCTCACCGGCGGCGAGGCCGATCTTTCGTCCGGCTTCTACTATTCACCGACAGTGATCTCAGGCGTCCGCGATGGCGCGAAACTGCTCAGCGACGAGATTTTCGGGCCGGTTGCGCCGATCACGATCTTCGAGACTGTGGATGACGCCGTCGCTCTGGCCAATCGGACAGAATATGGACTCATTGCATATGTTTACACGGAGGACCTGAAGAAGGGCTTGCAGGTTTCCGAGCGCATCGAGGCCGGCATGGTCGGTCTCAATCGCGGCCTCGTTTCCGATCCGGCAGCGCCGTTTGGTGGCGTCAAGCAGAGCGGGCTGGGCCGCGAGGGCGGGCACCACGGCATCATGGAATTCTGCGAGATCAAGTACATCGCGACGAGTTGGTAGCAGGAGTTTCGCGTGGGTTGGTGGAAGAACCTCGATCCGGTCGAGCGCTGGATGATGCTCGGTCTGGGCGGCGTAGCGGCGCTGGTCGCGCTCTTCCTGCGTATCGCCAGTGAGGTCGGCGAGGGCGAGACCACGACCTTCGACAACAGCGTCCTTATGGCCTTCCGCGTCCCCGGGCACCCCAGTGAGCCGATAGGCCCCGCCTGGGTGCAGGAAATGGCGCGCGACCTCACGGCGCTCGGCTCATTCGCTGTGCTCGGCCTGCTGGTCGCCGGGGTAGTGCTGTTCCTCCTGCTCTCCAACAAACGCGGCAGGGCGCTCTTTGTCCTCGTCTCCGTTCTCGGTGGGACCGCGATCTCCACCGTCCTCAAGATGAGCTATGACCGGCCGCGACCCGAGTTGACCGAAGTAGCGCGCGTCTTCACCGCCAGTTTTCCCTCCGGCCATTCCATGCTTTCGGCCGTTACGTTCCTCACGCTGGGTGCTCTGCTCTCGGAATTGCAGCCGCAGCGGCGGCTTAAAGTCTACTTCATTTCGGTGGCCGTTCTGCTCACCCTGATCGTTGGAATCAGCCGCCTTTACCTCGGCGTCCATTACCCGACGGATGTGCTCGCCGGGTGGGCGGCGGGTGCCGCTTGGGCGGCTTTATGCCTGGTTGTGGCAACATGGCTGCGCCGTCGCGGGAAGTTGCACGAAACCGCCTAAAACGCTTGCGATTCAGGCTCGAAGGCCTACCGTCGAGTCGGCCGCGGGGACATGCGGCTGTCACATCGATCTGGTTCTTTCCCGCCCTCAAGAAAACGTTCACGGACACAGCCATGACCACCGATCGCCTCGGCCCCGAAGCTTCATCCCAACTTGCCGAGATGGCGCGCATCGCCATGGCCGCCGGCGACATCGCCCGCAACTCGCTGCGCCGCTATTCGGCCGGCGAAATGGTGCACAAGAAGCCGCGCGATTTTCAGACCGAAGCTGACGTTGCCGTCGAGACGTTCATCGTCGGCGAACTCAGGAAGGCCTTCCCCGATCACGGCATCTGGGGCGAGGAACAGGTCGGCAATACCGAGCAGGCTGCCGGCGCGCCGCGCTTCCTCATCGATCCGATCGATGGCACCACCAATTTCGCCTGGGGCATCCCGCATTTCGGCATCGTCATCTCGCGCGAGGTGGGCGGCGTGATCGACAAGGGCGTGGTCTACGATTGCATGCAGGATGAGCTGTTCTCGGCCGAGCAGGGCCAGGGCGCCTATCTCAACGGCCGCGCTATCCGCGCCACCAGCAATGCCGATCCGATCAACGCCGTGGTCGGGGCAGGGCTCCCCGTGCCCGGCCAGGTCAAATCGGTCCCGGTCGAAACCTATCACCACGCCCTGCGCCGCTTGATGGACACCACCTCCGGCGTCCGCCGCCTGGGCTCCGCCGCAATGTCCCTGGCCTATGTCGCCTGCGGTCGCCTCGACGGCTTCTTCGAAGACGGCCTCTCGCCATTGGATTACGGCGCATCCGTGCTGATCGTGCGTGAAGCGGGTGGCGTGGTTACCGGGTTTAACGGTGCCCCGATCCCCGAAAGCGGCGCGATCCTCGCAGGTGGCGCGGCGATCCATCCGTGGCTGGTGGAAGGCTTCCGGTACTAACGGACACACACTGGCTGCATCTTTTCCGCCCTTGCCGGGGAGGAGGCAACTTGCTGTTTGCGTCCCAATGTCGCCCCCACCACCGCACTTCCCCGGGCGTAGACCCGGGGCCTATTGCACCCATCCCCCGAGTGGAGACATCCATGGGCCCCTGTGTAATTGTGCTGTGCCATATTGGGTGCGGGCGGGAGACCGTTGGGCCCCAGGTTTAAAGACCGAGAGCCGGCACGGGTCCCCGCCCGCTTTGACAAACACCTGAACAGTTG